>Ga0185299_10000023_pt1 | contig 486175 bp, 435 predicted proteins | sample PaiPotPPA55metaG_FD_128002 | JGI IMG/M metagenome (GOLD analysis project Ga0185299, IMG submission 128002) | Iron sulfur acid spring bacterial and archeal communities from Banff, Canada, to study Microbial Dark Matter (Phase II) - Paint Pots PPA... ...
TACGTCAGCCACTACAACCACACCCGGCCGCACTCACGGCTGGGATACATCTCGCCTTCGGCCTGGCGTGCCCAAAATGAGGCCCATCTAAGCAGCCAAGGTGTCCAACTCTAGGTGGGTCACTTCACGATTGCAAGTTTACAACAGGTTTGAATTTCTTTTTAGCAAGCCACGCGCTCATAGGTTTTTTTACTTTGCCGATTTTTTCGTCTAATCGCGGACTCATAAAGCGATGGTCGGTTGCCTGCTCCACTTGCAACATAGCGGCGGTTCGTTCGTATACATAGACCCAACAGGAGTTATAGTATACCGGTTAAGGTTTGCGAACCGGCATCCACAATCGCCTAATTGAGCCGGCAAGCGGGGGACGCAAATACTGGGGTGAGTTGCTCGTAGCGGAGAGCGAGCATAGCGCTACTTTTCCGGCGCGAATCCGTCAGCTAACCTCGTCGGCGTGGGAAGGACCTATGTTTCTATTTGCTTTTTCCTCCGCTCGCGCAGAAACTAATTCCGTGAAAGCTGCGATCTGCTTGAGTCTTGCCCTTTCGTGCGTTGCCTGCGGTGGCAATGGCAGCGCTTTGGCTCTGCAATACTCGAAAGTCCCACAGGTCATCGCTAGTCAGGCGGTAGAGCATATCGAAATTATCATGGAGGAAAACGAAGCACGATCAAATGTCGTCGACAATGCAGACGCTCCCTATATCAACCATACGCTCATGCCGCAAGGCGAATGGTTAAGTAACTACAACGCCATTGATCATCCCAGCCAACCTAACTATCTGGCTGTATATTCAGGCTCTGAGCAAGGAACGTCAGGAACAGACAATTGCATCACGCCGCCGAAATTTAGCGCACCTTCGCTGGGCGGAGAACTTATAGCTAAAGGATTAACTGTTAAGGGCTATTACGAAAACATCGACTCGGTGGGCAATACCGAATGTTGGGGCGGCGGTAAGGATTCAGACGGGAATGATTTATACGGTCACAAGCACGACCCAACGATCCAATTTACGGATACCCCTGCGGGCGATACTGTGCCCTACACGCAACTCGCCACCGACATAGCGAACAATACGGTGCCTTCCTTCGCCTTCATCGCTCCCAATCAGTGCGATGATGGGCATGATAAGTGCGGTGGAAACCAGGTAGCCCACCTCGACAGCTGGTTAAGGAACAACGCCCCCGCGCTTATCGCATATAACGCGGCGCACAACGGCCAGCTTTGGGTTACGTTCGATGAAGGTGCCGGCTCAAATCAAACAATTTTTGCGGAGTGCGTCGGCCTGGGATGCGTGGCGGGCAAGACTCAGGCCACTGCTTACAGCCAGGGACACTATTCTTTGTTGCGATTCATCGAGAGCAATTTTAACGTACCACTCTTAGGCGGCAGCGCATCAGCTACGCACATAGCGCTGTGATGCGACCGTGGCAGACCTCGACGACTGAACCAGTCAACCAAAACTCACATCGATGTACTAAGGCTGTATTCAGCGATGATACGGCTCGCCGCGATTGATCTTCGCAGCCCGATACAACTGCTCCAAAACGATGAGACGGGCCATTTCATGCAAGAAGGTCAGCTCGGACAGCGACCAAACGAAATCAGCTCGTTTGCGCAAAGCGGGCGATAACCCAATTGCGCCACCGATGGCGAGCACGAGGCGCCTGCACCCCGTCTGCTCTGCGGCGGACAGTTTGCGTGCGAGTTCGTGCGACGTGATATTGTGACCGCTCTGATCGAGAGCCCACAAGAGAACGTCGCTATCAACTCGCCGCAGGATCGCTTCGCCCTCGGCAATGATGCCCTCGTCCTTGGCGGATGGGCGCACCTCAGAGATGGAAACCGGCAGCAGTGGTTGGAGCCGCTGCTGGTACAACGCGCATCCATCTCGCAGATACGGCTCGCGCAGTTTGTCGACCGCGATGATCTCTATGTTCAACGGAGAGACCGTTCGAGTTGAGCGCAGAAAAGGCCGCCTGCCCGTCTTTCCACGATACCCCGCATTTCAAGGAGCGTGAGTTGTGCACTGACGGTGGCGGTGTCGAGTCCGGTTGCTGCGCAGACTTCGTCGACATCGCTGCCGCCTGGGGCAAGTGCGGCCAAGAGTCGCGAAGCCAGATCGTTCGAGGCCATGGAGTCGCGCGAATTTGTTTGCGCGTGTCGTCTGCGCGTTCCCCAGCTTAAAACCCCAGCGATGTCCGCTGCACCCGTGGTGAGGGCAACTCCATCCTTGATCAGCGCATTTGTGCCCTCGCTTGTCGTTCGCCCTACATCACCGGGCACGGCAAAAACGGGGCGGCCCAAGTCCCCGGCGAGCCGCGCAGTGATCAGAGCGCCGCTCTTTGAGCCTGCTTCGACGACGACCGTTGCGTCAGCTAGCGCCGCGACGAGTCGATTGCGCATGGGAAAATGATGTGTGCGCGCGGCCATCTTCGGTGGGAACTCGCTGATGATGGCACCACCTTTGTCCACGATTTCATTCGCCAGCACAGCATGATAGTTTGGGTACAGGGCGAGCAGGCCCGAGCCAATAACCGCGACGGTCGGCACGTCAGCCTCATTGGCAGCCCGGTGAGCGGCCGCATCGATGCCCCGGGCGAGACCGGAGATGACCGTTGCCGAAAACTCGGCAAAATCTGACACGATTGCGCGAGCCATGGCACGGCCGTACGGCGTCGCCCCGCGACTTCCAACGATGGCGACAACTCGCCCTTCGAGCGACTCGAGGGTGCCGCGATAATAGAGCACGGGCGGCGGGTCGCACAGAAGACGCAGGCGTGCCGGATAGTTTTCGTCGGTGCTCGTAACAACGCGCTGTTCACCCTCTCGTGCGTTCACGAGGGCGCAGCGCGCAGCCTCGTCATCGATCGCCGCGATGCGTCCAAGCGCCTCAACGCCCAGATGTTCGCAGGCGAGTGGCGGGAAACGGCTTGCATCGCGTGCGTAATCGATCAGCGCTCGGGCGTTCCCAAGTGCATCGAGCATAGCCACGAGCGGTCGGGGGGTCCAGACCGCCGCACCCGCCACCGCGAGGAGATACCCAAGACCTCGTTCGTCTTGCATGAACGAGAATATCACGCGAATTGGGCGAGCGACGATGGATAATCGGTGAGACAAGCCAACATACGCCAACGATGAGCCAACGCTACCATGAAGTGCTGGCAGCGGTCCAAAGCGAGCTTGAAACTCGTCTGGCCCGCGTTGCCACGACTCTGAACGCAACCAACGGGGCGTCGCTGCCGATCACGCTGTCCCCGACGCGTGATATTTCGCACGGAGATTTCGCCACGTCCGTGGCTCTGGCGGCCGGAAAGGCGTGGAAGCGCAATCCTCTCGAAATCGCGCAAGCGCTCGCCGGGGATGGCGTCAGTAGCCTTCCCGACGTCAACCGCATCGAAGCCGTCAAGCCTGGGTTTGTGAATCTCACCATGGCGCCGACATTCTGGGGCGATGTCACTTGCGACGTGCTTCGCCTCGGTGCCGACTATGGTAAGTCTGAGGAGCTGCGATCGCTTGGACCTGTCAACATCGAGTTCGTCTCAGCGAACCCGACCGGCCCGCTGGTGGTTGTTCAGGGGCGGTCGAGCGCGCTTGGCGCTTCGCTCGTCGCGATGTTTCGCTTCGCCGGCGCAACCACTTCGTCTGAGACCTACATCAACGATGCGGGCGCTCAACTGGATATCCTCGCAGACTCGCTGTACGCGCGCTATGCGACGCTGCTCGGAAAAGAAACGCCTTTACCAGAGGACGGTTACGCCGGGGACTATCTGATCGATCTTGCCCGGACGCTGGCTGCACGCGATGGTCAGAAGTGGTTGCAGGCGCCGTCCGAGGAACGACGTCGCGCGCTTGGCCGATTCGCCAGAGATCTTATCGTCGAGCAACAGCGCGCCGATCTCGATCGCTTTCGCGTTCATTTCGACCACTGGACCTCCGAAGCGACACTCCACGAGTCGGGCGCGATTGCTGCGGCCATCGAGGATTTGCGCGCCGGCGGCCATACCAACGAGCAGGACGGTGCGCTCTGGCTGCGCACGACCGATTTTGGAGATGATAAAGATCGCGTGCTCGTGCGCAGCGATGGGCGGCCGACGTATCTCGCCGCCGATGCCGCGTATCACGCCGATAAGTTGCGCCGGGGTAACCGCTATCTCATCGATATTCTTGGACCAGACCATCATGGGTACATCGCGCGGCTTTGCGCGATTGTGGCCGCCTTGGGTCATCCAGGCGCGCTTGAAGTGCTCTTGGCGCAACACGTCACCTTCAAGCGGGGCGGTCAGGCCGTGTCCATGAGCAAGCGCGCTGGCGATTTGGTCACGTTGCAGGAGGTGATGGATCAAGTGGGCGTCGACGCCGCGCGATACTTCTTCATCAACCGCGCGCCGGAGTCGCACTTGGTGTTCGATCTCGAACTGGCCGTCGAGCAATCGACGAAGAACCCCGTGTACTACGTGCAATACGGTCACGCACGAATTTCGTCGATCCTGCGCAAAGCAGCTGAGAGCCGACTTGCGGTTTTAGAGCGGGCTCGCAAGGGACTCGATATTGCGAAGCTGGTCCATCAGGCTGAAATCGCCCTTATCCGCCGCCTCGCTGACTTTGGGCGCACGGTCGCGAGTGCGGCAAAAGGGCGAGCGCCCCATCGCGTGGCTGAGTACACGCAAGACGTCGCAACTGATTTTCACTCGTTCTACACAGAATGCGTGGTGCTGGGCGACGACGACTCGCTGACGAGCGCGCGCTTGTCGCTGTGCCTGGCCACGAAGACTGTGTTGGCCTCGGCCCTTGAATTGATCGGCGTCTCAGCCCCAGACGCCATGTAGGGGCGAAAGCGGATCTAAAGATCCGCTGCTACATTGTGTTCAGGAAGAGTTGGTGGCAATTCTTTGCCGGTCAGCCACGGGTAAATCCACACCACCCATAGGGCCTTGAAAAGCGCGGCGGCGGGGATTGCGAGCAGCAAACCCCACAAGCCGAATAGCTCCCCTCCGGCAAACGCAGCGAAGATTATGCCCATCGGCGACACGCCGACGCTCTCAGACATCACCTTTGGAACGAGGAACGTATCCGCGATCTTCGTCACCACGAACATGATGACGGCCGTCCAGATTGCCACCTCCCACGATTGCAGCAGTCCGAGCAGCACCCCGATGAGAATTGCGGCAAACACGCCCAAGTAGGGAATGGCATACAAGAGGCCGGTGAGGACCGCGAGCAACAGCGCATATTGTGATTGGATGATCTCAAGTCCTAAGAACGTAAAGATGCCGCAAAACGCGCACAGGATGATCTGCCCGCCGACAAAGCCGCTAAAGACGCGCTGCACTTCGTGCACGAACCGCTCTGCCTTGAGCTCTGACCGCCGCGGGAAAAGGTCCAAAAATGTTTGCCGAATCGAGTAGGCGTTGACCAAGAGATAATACGAAAGAATAATGGCGGTGACACCGATGACCACCGCACTGGCTACCGAGACAACGAAGCCTCCGACCGTTGTCAGCCCGGCCTGCATGCCGCTGGAGAGCTGATTGAGGACTGCGTCCTCAAGGTTGTTGAACTGCGGCGGAAGCATGTGCGCCCCAAAGTGTTTGTTGATCCACGCCTGTTCGTTATTAATGAAGGTCTGCGCGGCGCTGAGATAGTCGCCGCTGCTGGCAATGAGCGTTTGGATTTGTTCGATCACCGTGGGCACGACGATGGCCGCACCGATGAGCAGGATCAGCAAGAAGAGCGCGTAGACTATGACGATGGCGACCAGCCTTGGCATCCTTCTCGCCAGAAAACGGATGATCGGATTCACGCCGTACGCGATTAGCGTTGCGACGATGAAGACCTCGATGGTCATTGGGATGCGAAGCGCCACGAACACGCAGAGCACGAGCGCGAGAATGATCACTGCCGGGCGCACAATGCCCCGCCAGCCGAGAGGAGCTGCCGTGCGGTCGCTCATGGAGCCGATCCCTGGTCCAGGCCCTTAGTCATGAGAAGACGCTCGGGCAAAAATCCCTCGCTCTCGTAGAGCAATCGCGCGGTAGGGTTCTCGGCGCTCACCATGAGACTGACGTGCGGCAGCCTGCGGCGCAGACCCTCTGCAATGGCTGCTTTGATCAAAGCACGTCCGACGCCATGATCGCGATGCTCTTCGGCCACGGCGACATACGCGATGAACGCCTGCGGTCTTTGCGAGATGTCGTCGGGTAGGTCCGTGACCAGCATGAGGAATCCCGCCCGCTGGTTATCCCTCTCACCCACAAAGGTCACGGTGCCCGCGCGTTCGCGACAAAAAGAGACGAGCCGCTGATAGGCGTGCTCCGCGGCACTGCGGGTCAGCCCGCGCACGGGCGACACGGTGTCGAGCGCCGTCTGCAAGCCCAGCGTATCAATAAAGGCCAAATCGTCATTGCGAGCCAGACGAATCGTGGTGGTCATTCGAGGCGCGGGTTCTTCGAGCGGACCTAAAGGTCCGCTGCTACATGGGCGACTTGACAGTCGCCCGCTACAACTTTTTTCCACCCACCTCTCGCGTTGCTGATCTAGCAGGGATTCGGCGTGCCTGGGTAAGCTTCAGAAGTCGGCCAAGTTCGCGAATTGGCAAATGCAGTGGCGCTCGGACCGCGCGAACATTGGTCTCGCATCGGGCGCGATCACCTGGACGTGTCAATAGGTTCCTTCCATGTTCAGAGACCTTGAAGATTGACGCAACAGTTTCTGTTGTGGTAAAATGTGTGCATGAAATCGAGACAATCACAGGCTCGGCGGCGCTCTCCGACCAGATCTTGGCGTACAGCGATCCAGCAGATTAAGGTCCGGGGTGTTAGCCCGCTGATTGACTACCGCCCCGTTCAAGCAGCACTGCGCCATCTCGTCAAATTGCTCGGGAACAATCAGACGGCACAGATTCTCGGTGTTTCCAACTCCCAAGCATCGCGTTGGCTGCACGGTGAACCGATCGGGGCAGAGAGCGCTCGTCGAGTTTCGGACCTCGACTACGTTCTGAGCAGAGCTTTGCAAGTGTTTCACCCTGATGAAGCAGGCGCGTTTCTCACTTTTCCGCAACCGTTCTTGCATGGCGCACGGCCCATCGACGTGCTGGTCACCCGAGGCGCCGCGCCGGTGATTGCTGCGCTTGACCAAATCGCCGCCGGGGCATTTGTGTAGCGCGGATGCCCGTGAGCCTCTACCGGGTCTTTAGTTATCTCGAAGGCGTTCCCGATCACAAACCCGGGGGCGCTCTTTTTATCCCACCACAAGGAGCTGGGCGCCTCGACAACCCCGAGCACTACGACGTCCTCTACGTGTCGAGCGACCCTGAAGCTGCGGTTGCTGAATCGCTGGCTCCGATTCCATCAGCGGTCTGGACAACAGCCACCATGCGCGGAACTCCGCTTCTGCCTGGCAGCATACGAGCGCTCGCCAGATATGCCTTGCCTGGTCTTGCGCTGATCTGCGATCTGGATGACCCACGTCAGTTGCTTGCGCATCAGCTGCGCCCGTCAACGGTCATCACCCGCGATTACGCCATCACGCAATCTTGGGCGTTGAAAATATTCAAGGCAGCGAGGACGACCGGTTGGGTGGGGGTGCGTTGGTGGTCGTATTATGAAGGGCGTTGGTCCAGTATTGGTCTTTGGACGCGCACAGCTTTGCATGTGGTTGAGGTGGTTCCGTTAACCGTAGGGAACCCGGCAGTAGCTGCAGCGGCCAAAATCGTCGGCCGGCAAATTATGTAGCCAACCCCCAGTTTGCGGGGGGTCAAAGTTCCGGCGCGAATTGGCGACGAGTTTCAAGAGGTCGCGAAGGGGCATCACAAGCGCCTCATCGTCGCCGTCGGTCGAAGACAGCATGGCGCGGCTTCATCAAGCATGTTGTCACGCAGGACTTCAGCCGGCACGTTGAGGAGCTGGAGGAGCGTACTGAGCGAAGGACGACTTGACAGTCGCCCGCTACAGATCCGCTGCTACCTTTGTTGATCCTTCTGTGCCGCCTGGGCTGCAGCGTGCTGACGGATGAAATGGAGAACTTCGGCCAAGTCCCCAAAGTATCTGCGGTGACGGGTGCCGACATGTTCCACAGATCCCCGCCAGGAACTCGAAAGGCCGCCTTCTTCCCGCCACACTCGAACGACGAACGCATGCTCCTGGCGAGAGTTCGCGCGATCCTCACCCACCGTAACTTCCCCACAGCGGCTTCATGTGCGCCACCATCGTATCAAGCCGCCGTCCATCGGGCGTCCAGGCGGCCACAAAAGTCGAGGTTAGTCTTTGGGCCAGCGGCCGCGGGTCACCGCAGTTTCGATTTCACGATGGAACGAGAGTTTGGCGAACCTCGCCCTCGTGGCAGGGTCCGCAATCGAATCGAGCGCAGCTTGGTAAAGTGTGGATGCGCGCTCCAGCAACGCAGCCGCTCGCTTGGGATCTCTTGCTTTATGAAAAGTGCGCGCAGCGATCCAGTACAGATAATGCGGCCATAGCGCACCAGTCGTCGACCTTTCGGCCGTGCGCAAGAGCTCATCAGTTGTGAGCTTCGCAGCTGCGAGATCGCCTTTTCGCAAGTATGCAAGCGTCAAGTCTGCGAGATCGTTAGCGATATCGGATGTTCGGTCGAGCGCGCGCTCGAGGGCAAGTCCTTCGCGCATGTGGTCGATTGCAGCGTCGATCTCGTCAAGGTCTCGCTCTGCCGCGCCAACCGTGGCAAGGGCTTGAGCCTCCATCGCCCGCAGGCCGATGGCACGCGCCTTATTCAGCGCGCGCTGCGCGCCGCTCTTTGCCGCGGTTGCGTCGCCACCCACCAAGCGGGCGAAAGCGGTGTTCAATTCGCAAACCACCTCGCCCCGAACGTCAAGCATCGCCGAGAAATAGCCGCCGGCAGATTCCAACAGCTCGCATGCTTTGTCAAGATCGCCCAACCGCAGCGAAATGACGGCCGCGTTAACCTGCGTGGTGGCGAGCCCCTGGCGTTTCCCGATTGCTTCGAAGATACGTGCTGCGGATTCGTTGGCGCTTAGGGCATCCTCATACCGTTCCAATCTCGAGAGCGCGCTCGCCTCACGCGCGGCGGCATCTGCCTCGCCCTCGCGATCACCGACCGCACGATAGATCTGTGCTGCGTTCTTGCAGAGGTCGATGCAGGCGGTAAATTGATGCCGGGCGAGAGCAGAACCGGCCGCAGTCCAAAAGACAAACGCAGCGAGTTCGGGTCTGCCGACGCTTTCCGCGAGCGCCCGCGCTTGCTGGATAAACGGCTCCGAATCTGCGATGGCCCCCCGGTGCAGCGCGATGTGCGCGAGCAGGCATAGGCATTCGACCTGCTCGGGAACGCAGCTCAGGCGTTTCCAGATGTCGAGCGCACTAAGCGCGGACGTGCGCGCGTCATCATACTGATCAAGCAGGGCAGCGAGGGATGCCGCCGCATAGTGTGCTTGCGCAACCTGGCGCAAGTTGCCCGTCGTCTGAGCGTGCGCTTGCAAGTCATCCACGAATCGCGACTCTTCCTCGCGCTGACCGAGAACGTTTGCGAGCCGCGACTTGCGGAACAACACTTCGCCGACAAGGTCCTCGTTTGAAGTTGCCGCAGCAAGTTGGCTAAGCGTCTCCAGGTCGGCTCGTTGTGCCTCACGATCGCCGCGCCGCGCCTGTACATTCTCGCGCTGCAAGAGCAACGCCACGCGCATGCTCGCATCATCCGCGATGTCGACTCCGCGCGTGAGGTGACGCAGTGCGTCGTCGAGCGCATGCACCGATGCTGCCTGTTGACCGGCTCCAAGGTACCATCGGGCCGCCTTGCCGCCTTCCCCTCCGAGGTCGTAGTGGCGAGCGATATCGCCTGCCAGCGCGCGGTTGGGGTCGGCTTGGCTTTCCTCCATGACGCGCCCGAAGCGCCGATGGCGCTGAACTCGCGCTTCGGCGGGCACACCGTCATACAAGGTCGCTTGAACGAGGTGGTGAGTAAAACCATATGAGAAACGCTGGCCGGACGACAACTCTTTCACGAAGTGGCGATCGAGCAGCACCCCGAGCGCATCAAAGAGAGCGGCCTCCTCCCAACCGCTGACGCCGCGCACGACATCGACATCGAACGATCGGCCACCGACGGCTGCTATTTCCGCAAGGGTTCGAGCCGCCGCGGGTAGGCGCTCGATACGCTCCGTGAGGGTCGCACGGATCTCCGCGGGTCCCGAGGAAGAGCGGGCGCCAGGCCCCAGGGGCGATTCAACGATGGTTCGGACGATGTGCAGCAAGAGCAGCGGATTGCCTTCGCTTTCCGCGTAGAGCGTCGAGGCGATGTCGTCGCCCGCGCGAGCGGACAGTTCGGGGACTTGGTGCACGAGGTCGCTCACTGCGGCGCTTGACAATTGTCCGACTCCCACGGCGGTGGCTCGATGTTGTTCGAGCAGGGCACGGCGAAGGCTCAACAGCGCATGCGGCGGCATTAGTTCATCGCTGCGATACGTTGCCACGATGAGCAACGATGAGGTGGCGATTCGGTGCGCAACAAATTCGAGTGCGGCAATGGTCGCTGGGCCGGCCCAATGGAGGTCTTCCAACACCAAAAGCACAGGTCGGGCTCGAGCGAGGCTCGTGAGACCTCGTTCGAGTGCGCCCAAGAGTTTGCTGTGGTCGCGATCGGGGTCAAGCAAAGGCGCGCTTGGGGTTTCTGCAGGTCCGGCGCCAAAGGTTGGAACGATCCTTGCTAGAGACGCGAGATGGGCGGTCGGCAAATCGAGCGACATGACGAGTGCGTGAGCCGATCGGAGGGCTTCGGCGAACGCCTGGTACGGATATGCCTCGGGGCTTGACGTTGTGCCAACAATAACACGCGCGCCCTCGCTTTCGGCGATGAGCCGCAGCTCCTCGGTGAGTCGAGTCTTGCCGATCCCGGCCTCACCGCCGATGAACACGGTGGCGCCGAAGTTGCGCGCGGTTCGGGTCCAGATCGCGCGCAATTGTTCCATTTCATGGTCGCGCCCGACAAAGGGCAACGCCGGGCCGGCCGGGCTGAGGGCCTGCGTTCGCTCCGCGACCGCAGGCCCTTCGCGGGCAGCACCGAGCGGAGCGTTGCGGAGAATACCGTCGCGGACTGCCACGGTTTCAGGCATCGGTTCGACACCCATCTCGTCACTCAGCCGGCGCGCGAAATCAGCGTAGATGCGAAGCGCACCCGCGCGGTCGCCCCGCTCGTAATTGACTGCCATCAAATGGCGCACGGCGTCCTCGCGCCAGGGATCAATGCTAAGAAGGCTGTGAAGGTACTTGCCAGCGGCGGCAAAGTTGCGCCGGCTGCGTTGTTCGAGGACGAGCGCGTTCAGCGTCTCGAGATACTTTGCGCGAAGGCGTTCTCGCCACGACAGAATCCAATCATCGTAGAGATTCTCCAGTAAATCCCCAGCGTAGAGGTTGACGGCTTGCGCCCGACTCTCTTGGGCATCGGAGAGGCGGATAAATTCAGCGATGTCGATCCAAGCATCCGAGGCGGAATTCCATGCGACGGTATCGTCGGTTGAGAGAACCCAAGGGGCGCCCCCGAGAGCTGGGAGCGCCTTCTTCAAGTGGTTGATGTGGCGACGCAAGTTTGAGAGCGCGTTCTCTTCATTTTCATCCGGCCAAAGGCAAAAGGCAAGCTTCTCGCGCGCAACAGGTCGACCATGGAGGAGCAGATAAGCGAGCAAGGGCAGTGCCTTCGGGGGAGCGCCAAACTTGAATGGCGCATCGCCAAGAGCAAAATGCGGCTGGCCAAAGAGAAAGATGCGGAACACGAGCTGAGCCTGACTGATCGCCATGGCTTGGTAAGCTTGATTTCGCTGGACGCTACTTGGACGCCTAGGCCGTATGCTATGAGGCAGACGATGATGACGAACCGCTTCTTTCACGCCGCTCTTTTGTTTGTGATGCTCCTTTGTGTAAGTGGGCCCAGGGCTTTCGCATCCCAGGCGCTACCAACGTCCGCGCCGTCAGCTGCGCCCTCCCCGCAATCTTCACCGCAAGTCTCACCTGGTGCCACGAAACGCCCAGGGGTGGATCCGTGCGCGCTTTTGGGGCAATCGGATGTTGCGTCCGCGCTCGGCGTAGGGATCGATCAGGTGCGCGCCCCAACCAGACCGACTCCAAACGAATGCCTGTGGGCCAGCGCGGTGCATACTTCAGGTCCGACACAACAAGTGCTCTTGACCGTTGATGCAGCACAGGCGGCAAAGTCCGGTTGCAGGGGGCTGCAGTGTTTATCGATAGTACAAGCCGTGACTGCTTACATCCCCGGAATGAGCTCATTCAATAGCGCAGTCGGAACGGCCGAAGACGTGGAGTACATCACCGGGTTGGGCGATAAAGCCGCTTGGAAAAACGGTCAGCTGACCGTGCTCAAACAGGGGATCGTCTTCGGATTGGACGTCACCGCTGCTCACTCATCGAACAGTCTTGCGACTTCGGAAGAGCTCGCGCGCACCGTCCTCACTCGCATCTAGTGTACGAACCGAATCCTTAGGTCCGCTTGGCCCACCTTGGTGGACGCCCCATGGACGGGCGCGTTGTACAATGGGGCAAAGACTCGATCCTGAGTTGAAAGGCCGACTATGTTTCGATTGCTTTCAAAGCTGCTGCTAGCGTCCATCGGGGTTATTGCATCGTTGGCGGTTGTCTCATGCGCTGCACATCCTTCACCTTCGAACGGTGAGGCGTCGACACCGGCGGCGGTTACCGATATCACAAATGCCCCCGGTTCAGTCTACCAGGTGACGTTCAAACCAAGTACGGTCTTTGTCGATGAAAAGACCGTTGCCGATTCACTTCTTGCTGTCAGCGATGATGGATCGATCCTTGTTTTCGACGACTCATCGCCGCAGATCCAAGCGCTCGCGCCCGGTAAAACGGTCCTCTTCAGGAAGATCGGCCTGCGAAAAGTCACCGCCGTCGAGCGACGCAACAATGTCGTTTTTGTAACGGTCGGTCAAGCGGCGCTGACCGACGCGATTCAAAACGGGCACATCGCCTGGAACATTCCCGTGAATTTTGGGACCATGGGGGAGGAAACAGTTGCGTACGACCCGGTGGGCGAGTGGTTGCGGAGTCACGGCGAACCTGCCATGGCTCAGGGAGAGGGTGAGTGCGGGGGAAACGGCTCAAATGCAGTCACGCCTATCATCTCAATCGGCAACTGGCACATTTGTGCTCTTCTGGCGCCAAGCCCGAATGCGATGAATATGACCCTCACGCTGAAGCGCGAGAACATTGCTGGGATGGATCTGGAGGTCCGGGGCACGGGTAATATCGCGAACTTTTCCTCACTGGCAAACATGCAGTTCGCCAATGGTCAAGTCAATGATATGGAATACTCAGCGTCAGGGCTGAATGGCCACGTCGATTTCGAGTGGACTGCGCAAAAGTTCACACCCGGCGTTGGCACGCTAGACCCCGCAGAAAGCGGGATCAAATTAGGGCTTCCCAAAGCAAAATTTCCATTCCTGATAGGTGAGATTCCGTTTGCTCTCGAGTTCTCGACTGCTGCAATTATTAAACCGGGTTTTTCAGGCAAAGGAGAATTAGCGCACGGTAGTTTCAGCATAAACTATACGGGCGATGCGGGCTTTTCCGCGAGCGGCCAAAGCGCCAACGGCAAGGAGGACGTTCATGGTGAGGCATCCATCAATCCTGACACGCACGCCAATATTTCGATTGGTTCGTTTGGCATCGTTGTGGCGATGGCGATACCGAAGATAGAACTCAAGACAAACTTTGAGATCGAGGAAGAAGAGAACGGCGAATCCGCAAGCCAAAAATCCGAAGGCGAAAGCGCAATCGATGGCTCCGGTCAACAAAGCAAGTTTAGCACGTTCCTCGGCAAAGCAAAAACCTTCGTCAAAAGTGGCGTAAAGAAGCTGCTGGACAATGAGGCTGGCGTCTATGTCGAATTCATTGTGTCGACTGGACTCTCCAAGGAATCCAATGCTGAGCCGCTCGTTGTCCCGTGCACGATCACGACGCTTGTCTTTGCTTACAAGTATGGGGCTGAGGCGAAGATGCTGGGCATCACCTTTGCGGAGCCGAATTCGGGGGTCAAGAAACTCAAAATTTGGCACATGATCGATCCGCCGGTTCAGCGTTGCAAAGACATAGCGACCGCGGGCGATGGATAACGTCAGGGACCGGGGCAATCGTGATCAAACCAATGAAATCCGTACGTCGAGCATATAGGACGTGGGCACCCGCTGCGCTGATTGCATCCATCATGTGCGCTTCATGCGGACATGGAGGCAACCAAGAAACATCGGCGACACCAACGCCCACTATTTCCGGATCGTCGGCAATCGCGGTTGCAACGCAAACTCTGCTTGCGTCAACGACCCCGGTCGCCTCGACCGAGCCGTCTGTCAGTACCGAGAGTCAGACGCCAGCGGCGGAGTCTGAGTCCCCGAGCGCGGCAGCGTCAACCGGGAATGCAGCCGGGGGCGCAGTCGTGGGGCAAATCGGGCAAGTGTTGCAGGCGCTTTCTAGTCCACCATCAGCAAGTGGAAAAAGCGCAGGAGCGCCAACACCGCAGCCGGAGTGGACGCCGAGCGGACCAGGAGTGCAGACATCAATTCCCATGCAGGTCGGTCTGACGATAGTGACCGCGGGCGAGAGTCCTGATGGAGATTTGGAATCCATCAAGCGCGTCGTGTCAACCGACTCGGGCGGCATGACCTTTTCGTTTGACTCCAAGACCAAATATTTTACGATCGATACCACGCGAAAGACTCGCAATGAGGACCTCGACCACTCGCAGCAATTCTTTCCGGACTTCTGCAGCGGAACGCCTCCGAAGTTTTTTGCCAAGGATGAAACTCCAGTGCAGGGCGACCACCCGGGCACGACCACACTCGAGGTGTCGCGTGACGTGCTCGCTACGATAAGCTCGAATCGGACCGCAAAGATGACCTTCTATCCGTCGACGTTCTGCATGGGGATGGCGGATTCGTCGCAAGTTCAGAATGTCGGCCAAGGCGGCGTCCCTATCATTCTTGATGATAAACCAGTCGCGGTTGCCGCCGTCCACCTCCATGGCGGTCAACCAGAGTGTCTGCAAACTCCCCCGGCCATCCGCTTCGGCTGTTACGACATGTGGATACTTAATGATCCGAATAACCCGCTCGTCTTGCGTTTCACGATCGAAGCTGAGGAAATGCAAGTCATCAAGATCTCGCAAGCGGGTCCGCAGATGACCAATGCCCTCGTCTCTACACTCGAAGCCAAGAAGCCAGCCGACGTTTATGGGATCTACTTCGACTTCAACCAGGCAACGATTCGCCCACAGTCGGAACCCACGCTTGCCGCCATTGCGCAACTGCTCTCGCAGCATCCCCAATGGCGACTTGAGATCGATGGACATACGGACTCCATCGGAAGTGCTGCCTACAACCTCACCCTCTCACGTCGGCGAGCTGAATCAGTAAAGGCGGCCCTCGTTACGAGATATCATATCGCTTCGGCCCGTTTAACGACCGGAGGCTTTGGAGCATCACGACCAAAGGCGACCAACGCCACGCTCGAGGGTCGGGCGCTCAACCGACGGGTAGAACTTATCCGTGCGTGAAGATCGGAGTGGAAGAATGCGTCATCAATTGAGAACCCTGGCAGTTTGCTGCACCTGCGCGTGCGTTCTTTTCGCCTGCACAAGCAAACAGGACATTGGGAGCAAAACGGGCACTGGTGCCGCGACCTCGTCCCCATCGGTCGCGGAGACAGCGGACACCACCGCCCTATCCGGCCGTCCTTGCGGACTGCTCAGTGACAAGACAGTTTCTGCCGTATTGAATCAACCCATGGTGATCTCTCCGGACCAAAACCCCATCGCGCCAACCGTGTGCGAATGGACGACAGCTGGTCAAGCTGAGTCACCCCAAGCGATGGACCTCACAATCGATGTCAGGAAGCCAGGCGATCCGCAGTTCGCATTTTATGACGGGCAGCTTGCTAAGCCATCAACCATCATCAGTGACCAGCCGCCTGTTGTCATCGGCGACGTTGGAGAGCGAGCCGTGTGGGTGCCGGACGCACACGCTTGTTCTTTACTCCTACGGCGACATGGGACCATCGTGCGGATTCAAATCATGGATCGATCCTTAAAGCGGCCTGCTATTACCCGGTCCCAAATGGAAATCGTTGGCAAGGAAGTCGCTTCCCATCTCTAAACTCCGCGCGCCATAGCTTCGAACGCGCGCGAATAAATTCGCGCGACTACATTGGGCCACGAACGCGCGAATAAATTCGCGCGACTACAGCGAACGGGCTTGGAGGTCCGCCGCGACAGCGCTCGCGGATGAAGCGACCGTACGATTGCGGCCGCCGCGCTTGGCGTCCAGCAAGCGACGATCCGCGACGGCGATGAGTTGCGCAGGCGTGTGAATGCTGTCCTTGAATTGCGCGACGCCCGCGGAGATTGTGATCGGTATCTCCAGTCCACCCGCGCTTTCATAGCCCATCATCTCCACCGCGGCGCGCACGCGTTCGGCCACCATGAACGCATCGCGCTCCGTGGCGCCGGGTAAGATGATCGCAAACTCCTCCCCACCGAAGCGGGTGACGACGTCGATGTCGCGCACCGAAGCCGAAATCGTGCGTGCCACCGCCTGGAGCATGCGGTCGCCTTCGAGGTGACCGAGGCGATCGTTGACCGCCTTGAACAGGTCGAGATCCATGATGATGACCGAGAGGTTGCCACCGGTGCGATGCGAGCGCTTGACCTCATCGGCCAAGCGCCGATCGAGATAGCGCCGGTTCAGGACGCCAGTCAGCTCATCGGTCATGCCAAGCGCAACACTGCGACTGTACAGCGCCGCATTGGCGAGACTGCGCCCGGCGAGCTCGGCCAGCTGGGTGAGGGTGCGCAAATCGTCTCCGGTGAGCCCGCCCTCTTCCATGTCTGTGATGACGATGCAGCCGTAGCCGCGCTCCGGGGGCCGTGAAACCATGGGGATAATAACGCAGGCGCCGGCATCGCCGTTGGGTTCATTCGCCAGCGTTTCCACACTCGCGACGATCACCTCGCCGCGCTCGACGCCTTGTCGCAGACGTGCCCGATACCTGAACATGAACTGCTCGGCATCCAACGGCTCCACGCCGTGGCCTGCGTGAAAGATAAAGGCGTCGCCATCCACCAGCGCAACGAAGCACTTTTGAATCCTGAATCTCGATGCGTTCACCACGGCGTTGACGACCGTCTGACCCAAGGTCGAGAGATCGATCGAACTTGCAAGCAGGAGACTCGCCTCATACAGAAACGATAGCTCGAGATTCTTGCGCTGCATCAGCGCGTTTGCGGCCTCGAGGCTGGCGACGCGGGCGCGCAGCGGATGGACGCGATCTCCTTCGGCGGGCGCTTCTCCGACAGCGAGCTGTGCCCGCTCCGGCGACACGGCGATGTCTTCGATTTGCTGGTTGAAATAGTTTGACAGCCGTTCGATCACATCAAGAAATTGATCGGCGACCTGGGGGAGATAGACCGGCGGTTCAGTGGGGCTGGGACTCCGGCGATCGAGGACGCCGAGCGCCACGAGGTGATCGAGAATTGGCTGGATGGTGGAGAGCGGAAGCGCGAGATCACGGACGATGCGGTCGGCGCGCGCCATGCGCAAAGGGTCGGACGTGAAATAGTGAACCACAGCCGCGGCCGAGCGGTCGGGCGCAAGACCACCACCGGCTGGTCGCATTCCTTTCATCGCTAAGAGCATTATATGCCCGAAAGCGCCGGCCGCCAACCGTGTGCCAAACGGTAGTGATGGGGCGCACGCGAGTTGTGAGTTTTTTAAGATACGGGAGCTGGTTCTGGCTTGTATCCTAGTCGCGATGAGAGTTTTATTCCGCAGTCGACCACTTCGGGAGTGATGTCCGAGACGGCTGCATCGCTCAAGCGCGTCACGGGGCCCGAGATCGACAAGCTTGCAACGACCTGACCGGATTCGTCGCGAACCGGAGCAGCGATGCAGCGGACGCCTTCTTCATGCTCTTGGTCGTCGATTGCGTAACCTTGCCGCCGAATGCGCTCGAGCTCGCTCCTGAACTCGTCCACATCAACGATTGTGTGCGGCGTTCGCTCGGTGAGTGCGTAGCGGCGCAAGATGCCGTCCACCACTTCGGGCGGCGCGAACGCCAACATGACCTTGCCACTGCCGGTGGAGTGGGCAGGCAAGCGGTTGCCTATCTGGGTGAACATCCTCAGGATGCGCGACGACTGTGCTTGATCGATGTAGACGACTTCACCGTCATCGAGGACCGCGAGGTTGGCACTTTCGCCGCAGCTTTGCATCAACCGCTGCAAGAATGGACGCGCTTCCAGTCGCAAGCTGAAACGCTGGCGCATGTCACTGCCCATTTGCAGCGCGCGGAAGCCGAGTGAATATTTTCGGTTCTGCCGATTTTGTTTGACGTATCCGCGCTGGATCAGGGTCCCCAGGAGCCGGTGAACGGTGGCAAGAGGGAGCGACACTGCCTGGCTGATTTCCACCAGCCCGACTTCCGAGCCGAGCTCGACGAGCGATTCGAGAATATCCAGCGTGCGCTCGACGGACTGCACGCCGCCGCGCTCGCGTCGCGCGCCTTCGGCTCCGTTTTGATCGCTCGCTTTCACCATGGGGGGCCTGCTTCCGAGAGGTCTTCTATTATGTGGAAAATCCTAGCACCATGGAGCGCACGCGTCAAGCGTGGCCCGCCCTATCGAACGAGATGGGCGAGCCGGGCTCCATCCATAATCCGCTGGTCGCTCGGTGGGTGCGTGTAAAAATACCAGACCACAAGCGGGCTCGGATGCAGCGGGGAGAGGTCGATGGAGGCAAGGCGCGCCTGGGCTCTTACCCCCGCATCACCGAGGTTTGTATGCTCGCCAGCAAAGACGTCAGCGGCGTGTTCGATGTTGCGGGAGAGGGCATTGGCAACTGGCATGGTGACGATTTCAAAGCCCAAAAGGAGCGCTGCAAGCAGCGGCACGGCTGCCGGGTCTGCCAGATCGCGCGAGCGACCCCGGTTCCGGCGCGCAAGTCTTGCCCCGAGCGTTGCAACGAGAGCCAGAGCGGCGAGTGCAAAGACCCATGCTTCGAAGGTGCCGAGCCAGAGGTGCCCGAGTTTGTAGTGCCCCATCTCGTGCGCCATGACGTAGAGCACTTCGTCGGCTGGCATGCTCTCAAGCAGCGTGTCGCCCACCGCAATACGTTCCGTTCTTCCAAGCCCCGAGACGTACGCATTTGCCTCACGGGTTTGGATGCTCATGTTGTATTCGTAGACAACCGAAGCGTTGATGCCTTGCGATGACGCCAGGTGAAGAATGGCGCGCGTCAGCGGCGTCGCGGGCAGCGGCGTAAACTTGTTGAACAGCGGTGCGATAAACACGGGGAAGATGGCGTTGCCAAAAACGAGCAGCGCCGCCGCGCCTGCGGCTGCGATGATAAGCCATGCTCGCCACCGAGCCATGGCGCGGAGCAGCAGAGCGCCGGCAATTGACGCAACTGCGGCGCTCAAGACGAGACTCACGAGCCAATCGCGCAGCCAGCGCTCGACCGTTTCGCCAGACAACCCGAATTGGTGCGAGAGGACGAAGCTGCCGTAAAAACTCATGGGCAGCATCAAAACCGATAGGCCAGCGAAGCCAATCGCGATGAAAGCAACCGCGCAAAGCAATGGGTTCTTGATCTTTGTTTCGAGCGCAGTTCGCAAACTGGCCGAGGCACCGCTGAAATAAAACCACAACAAAAAGGCCAGTTCGATTGCGACGTAAACGAAATACAAAGGATGCGTAATGCTGGCGAGTTGATCGGCGAGCAGTTGACGCGGTATGGGGTAGGCCGAATCAACGATGCGCTGTATGAAGGGCGGGAATGGTGTCATAGAAAGTGTGGGGCGATTTTCCAATCGCCCCCTACATCAGCGCCGCGATTTTCCAATCGCCCCCTACATTTTCCAGTCGATCTGGAAGCTTGTTTGCATCGGAGACTTCACACCGACGAAGCCAGTGTTGTTGTTGTTGAGCCACATGCCGTACGGATAGCGCAGCTGAGCAGGACCCGCCGAGGCCTGCGCGATCGTGCCGCCCGTCGGCTGCAAGAAGCTCGATGGCAGAGACGAGTACAGGCAGACGTTCGGCTGGTCCCACGCGTAGCCACGCTGGTTGCATGAATCGATGATGTTTGACAAGGTTGCTGACGCGCTGAGGTTCGACGTAAATTTATAGCCGATCCCCAAGTTCACGGTAATCCGCGACGGCTCTTTGAAATCGCCGAACCCGTCGAACTTACCGGTATACGGATCCGGAATCATCAAAGGAACGCCACAAGAGGCACTCACGACCGTTCCAACCGCAGTGCAATTGGGCGATCCTCCAGGAGTCGCCCCTGTCGTGACGGAGCCCGGCCATGAGAGCGGGGATCCATAGGTCGTTCCTGATGAGTAGGCCACGGTCGGCGTAATATTCCATTTGTCGAGTTTGTAATTGATGATGAGCGACGCCACGCTTGGCACTTCGTATCCGTTGGCGGCGGCATACGGAACGGGGATGAGGTCGTAGGGCACATACGAACCGGAGCGATCAAACAGCGGTTGGGCTGCGAGGTTGAAGTAGGGGTTATTGAGCGCAACCGCATTAAGGCCCCCAAAGACCCCGCAAGTCGACGAGGGATTGCTTGTGGGCACTGCGCCAGCACAGGCTTTGGTGAACGAGTTGTAGAGCTGAATGTACTCGTTCATGTTGTCGATGACGTTGCGGCCGTTGCTGAAGTTATTGAACTTGATTCGGCTGTAGTTGTATGTGTACGCAACCTGGAAGGCCAACCCATTGCGGGCGAAATCACCTTTGCTCAGTGCGAACTCGACGCCCTCAGAAGTGAGCCGCCCGGTGTTGAGGCTGCCGAAGAGCCCGCTCAGTGCGTTGACGATGATTTGCTGCACTTGGTTTTGCGTGCTGCGGTAGTAGGGCGTCAGCTTCATGCTCATGTCCGTACCGGAGAAATGGTGCTCGAAGGAGAGGTCAAAGTTTGTCGACTGGTCGGGCACCACGTCGTGGTTGGGTGTGTTGAGGCCATACGAAACCCAGTTCTGCCCGAGGAAGCTTGCCAGATTCTCTTGACCCGTATTCCAGGAAGCTTCTCGCGTGCTGGCGGGTCGCGCGTACAACCCAGCAGAGAACCGGAGCACGTTGTTCGAGTCAAGTTCGTCGCTTAGCGCGAAGCGTGGCTCGAAGATCGTGTGGGCAAAGCTCTTGGGGTTTGAGTTCACGAGTGCGACGTTGCTCGTCAGGGGGAAGCTGGCCGCACACGTTCCGGTCGGACCCTTGTAAAGCGGCTGGAAGTAGCCCGGCGCGAAGCAAAATTCGCGATTATACGCGTTGAACCAGAACTGGCGGGCTGCGCCAGTGACCGTGCTGTCGTCGATGTCGATGGTATAGGTTTCTACACGACCACCGATGTTGAAGTTCAGTTTGTCGGTCGGCCGATAGTTGTCGTTGAGCGAGAAGGCATCGAAGATCGGACGGACCTTGTTAAAGTTGTCGCTATTGCCATTTTCCGTCACGGCCCAACGCGTGCCGGCCGTGGCGGCGAAGGGTTCAAGATTGGCAAGAGTTGTGGGGCCACCGCCATACGGGGCAAACGTGCCTTGGTTTGGATTAGCAGAAAACGCAGAGATGGCGGGACTCCCAAAGCACGTGACCGGGCCCGCCGCTATCCCACCTGGTCCATAGCAATTGCCCGCCGCGTCGATGTTGTTCGTTATCCCATAACCTGCGGCAAATGAATAACCTGGTAGGTTCCCGCCTGGGAAACCGTGGGTCGTTGTGTAGCGCTGAATGTGAATCTGATTGTAAAAGGCGGAGACGGTCAAGAGGTTCTTATCATTGAGCTGATTGGCGTAATCGGCCACGCCGCCGAAGGTATGCGACGGCAGCTCGTAGTCAGCGATTTCACCGCCGTAACAGCAAAAACCCAACTCCGCCGAAACCGGACCGTGGATAAACCAATCGGAATATAACGAATAACCGAAGACGCGAAGATAGGAAGTCGGCGAAAAGTTGGCCTGATATTGGAGTTTGCCAATGCCGACAGAATTCTCATTGGAGTCGCGCACATTTGTGGGAATGACCTGGTCCAAGGTGTGGGGTGTGCTGGGATACAGATACGTGATGACGTTCGCCGGATTTGGCGCCCCGAAGGTTGGACCGGTATAGAGGGCCCCGTCACTGAAGGTGAGCGGCTTGCCGACGGTGTTGTTCTGGACAAACGTCGGTCCACCGAGATCAGTGATCGAGCTATAGTATGGCATGAGGAGATACCCCGTCATCCACAAGACCTGAAGATCGTCCTTGCCAATGCCATCTCGATGGGGAATGCCAAAATGCAAGTTGACGACAGACTCACGATCGATGGTCGAGGCAATGCCATACGTGTTGCCTGGATCGAAGACGCTCTTGGAATTCCCAAAAAAAGTTGTATTTAACGGATAGAAGAAACCCGGGCTGCCCGCTCCGTTATTATTGTCGATATAGCGATAGCTCGTATCGGATGCCAACGTGCCAGCGTACCAGGAGAAGTTCTGATCCTGCGTGGCACCGCCAGCTTCGATCGAAACCTTGTTGTAATAGGTTGGCGTGCCGATGCCGTAGCTCACATTAGCGAAACCCGGTGCGGTGCCGCGTTTCACAACCTGGTTCACATAGCCGGCAATACCCGACGCGTCAGCCGACGGCAGCGTACCTCCAGTGTACACTTGGAGCTCCTGCTGCCCCAAGCTCGAGAGAAACGTCTGTGGCGCGTTATCGTACGAGCGATTGACAGGAATGCCGTCAAACTCCCAGCCGACTTGGTCGAGGTCGCCACCTCGGATGTAGACCGGTTGAAACCAACCTTGCTGTCCTTGTGGAACGTTGACGCCGGGAACCGATGCCATAGCGCTGTAGCCGGTGTTGAGGTTCCCCGAGCCGGCCAGCGCCGAGGCTACCGACTGCGTTGCTGCGTTCACCGAATACACATCACTGGTCGTGCCCGGTCTCACGAGCTCGTTGGAGGCACGAATGCTGACCCGACCAAGGGTGGTAATACTTTTCACGAGCGCAAACGAAACATTTTGCACCTGGTCGGAGAGCACCGTGACGCCGCGCTGCGACGAGATGTCGTAACCCGCCTTTTCGGCGGTCACGGAATACGTGTCAGGCGCGAGCGAGAGGAACGCGTACGAACCCAACGCGTCCGTCATGAGCGTGCCGCTTTGCGACGGAGAAACCGCAGAAATCTTTACGTCCTGAATTGGAGCGCTCGAAACGCTGTCGTAGACTCGGCCTCTGATGGCTCCGGTCGTGCCAGCGAGAACAGATCCGCTCACGAATACAAGGGCAAACGCAAGTAAACCCAGCGCTAAAGCCCAGCGGCGGTGGGTATGCAACATAAGAACCTCCGGCCTCTTGAAGCGTAACTCCCAAAGCAACGAAACCAAAAACGCTCAACACGTCCGACGGCTAACAGCCACCGGACGCCTCATACGGCCCGAAGCTTCCCCCAAAAAATACTCAGTCCTCCGAGCAATCTCCCCGCTGTGCGGAGGTCAGCCACGTTTGCGTTCCCGAAGCCACTTTCATGATTACTCACACTGAATACCTCACGATGAATACCAAAAAGCGGTACGAGATTCTCGACATCACCGAAGCGGTCGAGCAGGCGCGCGCCCATGCGGGGTTGCGTGACGGCTTCATACTCGTCAGTGCCATGCACATCACCGCCAGCATCTTCATCAACGATCACGAGTCCGGACTGTGGACCGACATCATGGAATGGCTGGAAAAGCTAGCGCCGGCCAAACCGGATTATCGACACCACCAAACTGGCGAGGACAATGCGGACGCTCATCTCAAGCGCATGTTGCTCGGACACCAGGTCTTCGTGCCGGTCACCGATGGAAAACTCGACTTAGGTCCGTGGGAGCGCATCCATTACGGTGAGTTCGATGGACGCCGGCCGAAGCGCGTTCTGCTTAAGGCCATGGGCGTCTGAGAGACTCGCGAATAAATTCGCGAGACTACATGCAAATTCGCGTAAATTCGCGCACGGGGCGATTTTCCAATCGCCCCCTACAACGGCGCATGATGGTCGACGCGGTGAGCGACGCGGCGTTCGCGCAACTCGTTGATCAGCTCGACGAGTCCTAGCGCCGCCGCTGCAAGTAATTTTTCACCCTTCTCTGCGCTTGCTTTTGTTGGATCGCCCATCACACCGCTGTTGGAGAGCGCGCTCCAATGCTCCATCATCGCAAGTGGCCCATCACCGGCGACCAGATCTGTCCAATAGTTCTTCGTTGGGTGGTGGCTAAGCTCGCGAACGGCTTTCGACATGTCAACCAGGTCCGGCCGCAGCGCGAGGTAGATTGAAGTCTCGAACTCGCACGCGTGGTTCATGCCTCCAACTTTGTCCGATTCGCGTAACGCTTCTGCGGCCTCGTGCACGCCTGGCGCATTCCAATAATTCACCGCTGCTGCAAGGGCGCCGGTTTCGACAACCGTGAGCCTGGCGATGATGTCGACGAACGGGGTATTGCTGCCGTGACCGTTGACAATGAGAATTCGCTTGAATCCATGAGCGACAAGACTCTTGCACACGTCGAGCATGTATCTAATGAAGGTATCCCATCCGATCGTAATGGCGCCCGGAAAATCCATGTGATGGGGACTGTAGCCGTGGATCACCGGCGGTATGAGGATGGCCTTGTCAGGGACCTGCGCCACCGCCCTGTCGCATGCCGCGCAGCACAGCCGAACGTCGGTGTCGACTGGCAGGTGAAGGCCGTGATCCTCGATCGTGGCCACGGGAACGACGGCAACTTTCTGCTGTCCGGCGGCGTCCCTAATCCGCGGCCAAGTCATTTCCCCATAGTGGTAATCTTGCGTTTTCGTCATGCGCCCGCGCTTCGTCGCTGCGGAGCCTCCCGCCCTTTACCCTGACCCTCCCCAGCGTGATGCCACAGCATCGGGAGGGCGTCACCACTGACTATGCCTTTTCTTTCGATACGTTATTGACGTAGTACGCTAAATGAGTATAATGGACTTCGGTAGAGAGCGCCCCAAGTTCGAGTGGGACTCCGCGAAAAGCGAACGCGCTCTGCGGGATCGAGGCTTCGATTTTCGTTATGCGGCGCGCATCTTTGATGGCAAGACCTATTTGCCCAAAGCGATCATCACACGGAGTGAAATGCGCTACCTCAGTACTGGAAGGGTCGGCGACCACGTAATTACCATCGTATGGACGCCTCGTCGTGGCCAGATCCGAATCATCTCCGCCCGTCCGGCGAGCAGGAAGGAGCGCTTGGCGTATGCGCAAGCTCTCATCGAGGAAAAATAACCGCCATGGACGCGTCAATGGCTCCAAGCTGCGGGCGACGACTGAGACCGATATTCAGCGGTACATCAAAGAAGATGGCGATGATGAGTTTGATCTATCGGACGGTCAAGTCATCCGCGGCTCTCCATTGGTTGACGTCAAGTCTATCCGTCGGAAACTTCGGCTCTCTCAGGCTCAATTCGCTGGCCGATATGGGTTAAGCCGTAGAACATTGCAACAGTGGGAACAGGGGCGCGCGGTTCCGGATGGTCCAGCGCGCGCGTTGCTTGAAATTATTTCGCGGTATCCTGAAGCCGCAAGAAGGGCCATTGCAAAGAACGGCGCTAGCAAGATAAAATCATAGTCGTCTTTTGGAGCGCGCCCTGCTCCTTGCAGATGGGTTCGCGACGCTTAGATTTGCTTCTTCATAAAAGGCCACGCGACCAGGCCTGCAATGACGCCGCCGCAGGCGCCGCAACCAAGATCGAAAATTTCGTCGCTGATCTCTTCCGGGAACTCGAGAATTTCTACGATCGCGGACATCGCAACGGCTGCAACCACTGTCACCAACAGCGTTCCGGCGAGCGTGGTGGGCTTGCGCTTGCGCAAGACAAGTACAAAAGCGGCAACGATACCAAAATAAATAACACTGCCTGATTTTCGCGCCAGCCAGGAACTGGTGGCTCCATAGACCGGCAAGTGTGCCAGGATTTCTCGGAAGATTTTCTTTGCGGGCACTGGCACGATTTGACGTGCCGCCGGAGCAGCCTGACGCAGTGCTTCGCCTGCGCGGTGTTCAAATTTCTCCGTCCATGCCAGATAGACACCGGCGGTCACGAAGAGGATGGCGAGCAGCCAGAGCAGCCGTTTCATGCGCAAAAGCCTCCGGTGGGGAGCGTTCTCAGCGTCATTGGGGTAGGCTTTTGTGATTCGCGGGGGAGCGGCGGATGGAACTGCATCCGTTGCTCTCATTGTGCGTTGGCCAAAAGCTGCCAACCGTAGGTGGTACCGGGTGGACCGTCCACGACCACTTACGAGCAGCATTAAGCAGCATTAAGATTTCGGTGTAGAGGTTAGAACCGGCCGCTTCTGGGGGATGAGCTGAATGTACGGAGATATTCAAGATGCGAAGGATCGCTGCACTCATCTCTACTGTTGTAGTCGCTCTTGGTATTCTCACGTGCAGTCCCTCCGGTGGTCCTGTCATGTCGACTGATGGGCGCGGTGATTTAACCCCGTGCGCTGGATATCGTTGGTCCTTGAAAATTGGACTCGATCCGGCCGCTCGCTCACTCGATCTCACCCCGCAAATCACAACGATTGCTGCACTCGACGGGATCGGCTTGACCAACGTGCAACTCGGCGTGCGATCTGCTCCCGCGGAGACGACGGTCTACGAACTGCAAAATGTCATCGTTGTAAGAACGTATTCCGAACCTGACCTGGACAACCATATCATTGTGAGGGATAAGACAGGAAAGAGGATCACGCTCGAATCTACAGACCCATCGTGCGCGCGCGGGAGTGCCTTTGCGAGCCAAATCGCCGCCGTCAGGAGCGCTTTGGATACACTCAAGCCCTCGGCCGGAAGCGTCTTGAGCGTCGTCGGGGTAGGCTTTTATGATGTGCCCGGGAGCCAGGGCATGGAGCTGCATCCGTTGCTCTCGGTGTGTGTTGGCCGCAATTGCCAACCGGCGGTCGCCTTCACGCGAGCAAAAACTAGCGGCGGGGAATCGGGCCTTCGCCCGGATAGCGGATTTTGATCGGTAACGCGCGAGTGCGCGAGTAGGCCACACGGTTGCGGCCAGCCCGCTTCGCTTCGTACATGCGAGCATCTGCTGCTTCTAACAGCAGGTCAGCGGGCGCATCTGCCGTTGCTGACACATCGACGGGAAAATGTGCTACCCCGATGCTGATCGTGACCGGAATGCGCGGCGAAGGAACGCCCTCGGGCGATGCGCCCAGATCCGTGCGCTCTACCCGCTCGCGCAATCGCTCGGCAACCTCAATCGCGTTATCCTTCGTCCGGTCGAGCAAGGCGATGCAGAACTCGTCGCCACCGTTGCGTCCAGCAAACCCACCGGTGGCCGACACCTCACGAAAGATGTCAGCGAGTCGCTTGAGCAACAAATCGCCAACGACGTGGCCGAAGCTATCGTTCCACAATTTGAATCTATCAGTATCAATGAAGAAAAGCGCGACATCGGGGCGCTCGTTGGAGCGGACCTGAAGGTCCGCTGCTACATGGTCCGCGGCTATATGGGTCGCTGCTAGAGGGCGGCGAGCCTCAATCTCCTGACGCAAGCGTTTGCGAAATGCGGAAGCGCTCAACAGCTGCGTGAGCTGATCAATCTCCGATTCGCGCTTCACCTCATCGGCGAAGTGCGCGCGCTGTAGCGCATCGCCGGCTAGGTGAGCGATCGTCGTGGCAGTCCACAATTCTTCGCGCGTGAACGGGTCATCGTGGCTGCGCTCGGCATAGAGCGCTCCAATGAACGTTGGGCGCAGTTGATGCCCCCGTTGCTGGAGCATCGGAACGCATAACGCCCAAACGCGGTCGCGACTGCCGACGAGCGGGCCGCCAAGTCGTAGTCCTCGTGGATCGCGCGACAGGTCGGCAACATCAGAGTCTGGATACAAATGAACCTCAGTCGGGCCAACGATGGCTGCCCTCCCCGTTTGCTCCACCCAATCGAGAATTGAGTCGCCATCGCACGAGTCACCAATGCGCAGGAACCCCGCATAGCCTGAATCCGACTTGGCGCCAAGCACGAGCCGGCCATCGCGCGCGATTAGGCACAAGACCGTTTGCGCCCGGACGAGTGCGTTAAAGCGCTCGACGACGCGCTCGCACGTCAACGGCATCGACTCAGTGGCTGCTTCCGTCAGGGCCGGCGCGATTCGGCCGAGCAAAGCGAGCTTGCGCTCGGCTTGTTGGGCGCGCTCGAGCGCCAGCGCTGTGGCGCGGCGCTGCCAGACGAAAACCGCCGCTGCGATGAAGGCGCAGACGGCGGCGATGATCCATGCAAGATTATGCGCGATCACGTCGGTTCCAGCGTTTGCTTCTTTGGCAATGCTTTCGCCGGATTGCCCGCCACCCGCTCGCCGGCCGGCACATCGTGTAAAACCACCGAGCCTGCCCCCGTCAGCGCGCCATCCCCGATTTCGACGGGAGCGACCAGTGAGGAGTTCGAGCCGATAAAAGCCTTCGCACCGATCTTCGTCTTGTTCTTCTTTTTGCCATCGTAGTTGCACGTGATCGTGCCAGCGCCGATATTGGCCCGTTCGCCAACCTCTGCATCGCCGATATACGACAGATGGCTCGCCTTTGCACCACGCCCAAGCTTGGTGTTCTTCGTCTCCACGAAGTTACCGATGTGCGCGTCTGACTCGATGACGCTGTTGCCGCGCAAGTGGGCAAAAGGACCAACCGTGGCGCCTTCGCCCACGCTTGAATCTTTGACGATCGATTGGACAATTTCGGCGCGGTCGGCTATCGAGCTGTTCGCAACAAGCGCGCTGGGTCCAACGACGCACCCGCCGCCAATCGACGAGCGACCCGTAAGGTGCGTTTGCGGGTGAATGATGGTATCGGCCCCGATTGTGACCATCGTGTCGATATACGTACTCGTTGGATCGACGATGGTCACTCCAGCCAGCATGTGTCTTTCTAAAATTCGCTGCTGCATGATCGCGCGGGCAGCAGCGAGCTCAACTCTATTGTTGATGCCCATGACATCCAAAAAACTGGCAGCTTGGACCGTTTCAATCTTCTTACCGGAGCTTGCAAGGGCCGTAACGCAGTCGGTTAGATAGAGCTCGCGCTGCGCATTGTTGGCGCTGAGTCCTGCTATAGCGCGTCGTAAGTCAGCCTGATCAAAGCAATAGATTCCCGCATTGACTTCGTCAATCGCGAGCTGTTCAGGCGTCGCGTCGCGAGCCTCCACAATGCCCACGACTTTGCCGCGATCTCGAATGATTCGACCGAATGCCGAAGGCAGCGGCACGCGGGCAGTGCCCAGCACGACGGCGGCTTTCTGTGCGCGCTGTGTGTCGCAGGCTGCAACGAGCAAGTCGCAGGGCACGAGCGGCATATCGGCGCTAACGATAAGGATGGGTGCAGCATCAGAGGCCAGATCGGCCAGTGCCATTTGCACGGCGTGACCAGTGCCCAACTGTGGCTCCTGCACGACCGCTCGATGGCCGAGCGCCTCCACGTGCTCGCGCAGTTCCGGACTGACAATGATGCGGATGTCGCCCGAAACGCAGGACCGTACTGTTTCAAGCACGTGCGATAAGAGCGACACGCCGCAGAGTTCGTGCAGCACTTTCGGCCGGCGGCTCTTCATGCGGGTTCCCTTGCCCGCCGCGAGGACGAAAACGTGCACGCGTTCCATTACTGCGCCGCCTTCGCGGTCGAGAACGCTGCACTGCTCAGAAAGCGCGCGAGTGCATCGATCCGTTTCAACACGACATCGCGCCCTAAGATTGCACAGACTTCAAAGATTCCTGGGCTCACCGATTGGCCGGTCACCGCAACGCGCAACGGGTGAATGTACTCAGACGGTTTGATCCCCTTGGCTGCCGCGAGATCTCTAATTACTCGCTCGACATCCGGTGCTTCAAACGTGCTCGCTTGGGCGAGCGCTTCTCGGACTTCAGGGAGCCGCGTCAACACCTCGGGGTTGGCGCAATATCTGGCGATCGCTTCTTCGGTTGGCTGGATCGGTCCATCGGTGAAAAAGTACGAACCGAGTTCGAGCACTTCAACGACCGTCTTGACGCGATCGTGGAGCAACGCAGCAACCTTCTGCAATTGATCTGGGGTGATTTTCCAGTTGCCCCCTGCGCGCCCAGTACTTATCAAGGCGTCGATGCGGGTGGCCAGCTCTGCAGACGGCATGGCTTTGATGTACTCTTTGTTCAACCAGCCGAGTTTTGCCGTATCGAAAATGGCGGGGTGTTTAACGACGCGATCGAGATCGAACGCCGCAACGAGCTCGTCACGGCGGAGAAGTTCTCTGTTCCCACCGGGTGACCAACCGAGCAGCGCTAAGAAATTCACCACCGCATCGGGCAGATACCCCATAGCCTGATACTCGTTGAGCGAGGTCGCGCCGTCGCGTTTGCTCAGCTTGCGGCGTTGCGGATTCAGGATGATGGGAATGTGAGCAAATTGCGGAGCTTTCCAGCCCATCGCCTCGTAAATCAGCTGCTGTTTTGGCGTGTTGGCCAAGTGTTCTTCTCCACGAATAACGTGGGTGATTGCCATGTCATTGTCGTCGATGGTGGCGGCGAGATTGTAGAGCGCTCGCCCATCGCCCGTGGCGATGACGAAATCGCCGAGCGTCTCACCTGGGAAGGTTACCTTGCCGCGGATGAGGTCGTCGACCACAAAGTCGCGACCTGGGGGAACGCGAAAACGGATTGCCGGTGGTTTGTCTTCGCGGCGTGCTGCTCGTTCGTCGTTTGAAAGGGTCAAGCACGAACATTGACTTCGGGCGACTTGCCAGTCGCCCGCTACATTATCTCGGGCATGTGACCGGTCGCCCGCTACATTATCACGAGCGTGCGGCCGGTCGGTGGTGACGTTAGGATCTCGGGCGATTTTCCAATCCCCCGCTACATTCTCTGTGCTAACGTGCGCGTCGCCCGCTACCGTAGCATCGGGGTCGTCTGTCTCGTTGAGCGCGATTGAGCTCGCGCCACTGTTTTCGCAAAAGCATTCATATGCTAGCCCGCGTTCGACGAGCTGGCGCGCAATCTGGAGGTGGCGTTCGTTTCGCTCGCTCTGCAAATACGGACCGTGCGGGCCTCCGCGGTCCGGCCCCTCATCCCATTCGAGTCCGAGCCAATGCAGACCGTCGTAGATGGCCTGCGTATACTCGGGTCGATTGCGCGTGACATCGGTATCCTCGACACGCAACACAAAGACGCCGCCGTGGTGGCGGGCAAAGAGCCAATTGAATAAAGCGGTACGCGCCCCGCCGACATGCAGATAGCCAGTCGGGCTCGGCGCGAAGCGCACTCGCACTTTTGCGCTCAAATTGAACCTACGCTCCAACCCTCTTCCCACACTCGCGTCGAACGAAATCGACGATTGTGGCCATGGGCGTGCCAGGGGTAAATACTCCGGCGACACCCGCGGCCAAAAGTGGCTTCACATCTTCGCCTGGGATCGTGCCGCCGCCGAAGAGGACAATGTCATCAGCCCCTTCTTTGACTAGAAGTTCTTTGATTCGCGGGAAAAGGGTCATGTGAGCGCCGGACAAGACGGAAAGACCGACCCCATCGACGTCCTCTTGCATCGCCGCCTCTACCACTTGCTCTGGGGTCTGGTGCAACCCCGTGTAAATAACTTCGAACCCAGCGTCGCGCAGCGCGCGAGCGATGACTTTTGCGCCTCGATCGTGCCCGTCGAGCCCCGCTTTGGCCACGAGGATGCGAATCGGTCGTGCCACGATTAAATCACCGCCGGTTCGCGATAGCGGCCGAAAACCGGCACGAGTGCTTCGGAGATCTCTCCCAGCGTCGCCTTGTTGCGCACGCAGCTGAGGTAGTGCGGCATGAGATTCTTGTCCGACCTCGCAGCATTTGCCAATTCCGCGAGCTCCCTTTGGACCGCCTCGCCATCGCGAGACGCACGGAAGGCTTGCACCCGCGCGCACTGTTCGAGTTCGGTCGCTCGACCGATCTTAAGCAGAGCTATCTGCTCGGCTTCTTCCTGCACGAAATCGTTGACGCCAACGATGATTCGTTCGCCGTTTTCAATTTCGCGTTGGTACCGATACGATGCGTCCGCGATTTCCTTTTGGAAAAAGCCGGCATGGATGGCGGGAATCACGCCCCCAAACTCTGCGATGCGCTCGAAGTATCGCTCGGCACCTTCTTCCATTTCGCTGGTCAGTTTTTCGACATAGTACGAGCCACCCAGGGGGTCGATGACGTTCGCCGCGCCGGTTTCGTAGGCGATAATCTGTTGCGTCCGCAGAGCGATCTGCGCGTTCTCTTGCGTTGGCAGCGCGAGCACTTCATCCAATGAGTTCGTGTGCAGCGATTGCGTGCCGCCCAGGACCGCGCCCATTGCCTGAAAGGCAACGCGCATAATATTGTTTTGCGCTTGCTGCGCAGTTGCCGAGCAACCAGCGGTTTGGGTGTGAAAGCGCAGTGTCCACGAGCGCGGATCTTTTGCTTTGAAGCGCTCGCGCATGTGCCGCGCCCAGATACGCCGGGCCGCCCGATACTTTGCAATCTCTTCGAAAAAGTCGGAATGGGCGTTGAAGAAAAATGAAAGACGGGGGGCAAACTCGTCGACGTTCATGCCCGCGGCGATGCCTGCTTCTACATACGCGAATCCGTCTGCGAGCGTGAAGGCGAGCTCTTGGACTGCGGTCGAGCCCGCTTCCCGAATGTGATAGCCGGAGATGGAGATCGTGTTCCATTTTGGCACGTGCTTTGCACAATACGCCATCATGTCAGTAATGATGCGCATAGAGGGTTCGGGCGGGTAGATCCACTCCTTCTGCGCGATGTATTCCTTGAGCATGTCGGCTTGAAGCGTGCCGCTGAGTTTTTCTTGCGGAACGCCTTGCAACTCGGCCGCGACGATATACAGCGCGAGCGCGACAGGTGCCGTGCAGTTGATCGTCATCGAGGTGGAGATGCGACCAAGATCGATCCCAGCCATGAGGTCTTGCATGTCTTGGAGAGTGGCGATGGCAACCCCGCACTTACCGACTTCGCCGAGTGCTCGAGGATGGTCGGAGTCATATCCCATGAGCGCGGGCATGTCAAAGGCAACCGACAATCCTGTCTGACCTTGCGCCAGCAAGAAACGGAAGCGTTCGTTGGTTTGCTTGGCGGTTCCGAAACCGGCGAACTGACGCATGGTCCACAGTCGGCCACGATGCATTGTTGGATGGATGCCGCGCGTGTACGGATACTGACCCGGGTACGAGAGGTCGCGATCGTAGTCAAGACCGGCCAAGTCTTCGGGGCCGTACATCGGCTTCAGCGGGTGATCGGAAATCGTGCGATCGATCGCGCCGGCCCGCTTGGGAGCGGTCTCGAACTGCTCTTGCCATAGCTCTTTACCGGCGAGTTTGCCTTTGGTCCCTAGGTTTGCTTCGCCGTTGGCTGGCGTGCCGTTGGTTTTGCTCTTTTTTATACTCACGGGCTTTGCTGCTCTTCCTCGAACCCGCGCGAATAAATTCGCGCGACTACATTGCTTGCGTGCGAATAAATTCGCGCGACTACCTTGCTTGGGCGCGAATAAATTCGCGCGACTACATTATTCATCGGCTAGAACTCGATTCCAACGCGAGCCGGAACGTTCTTTTCGTAAGGGTGTTTGACATCCGTAACCACATTGACGTAGTCGGCTACCTCCGCGATCGCTGGAGGGACGTCTCGCCCGGTTAGAATGACTTCAACATGCGCGGGTTTGCGGTGCAGGAGGTCAAGCACGGCACTCGTGTCGACCAAGCCGAACGACATCGCGACGTTGATTTCATCAAGAATCACGACATGGTACTCGCCCGACATGACGGCTTCGCTCGCCACCCTAAAGCCCTCGCGTGCCCGCTCGACTTGCTCGGGTTCCGGGTTCTTGGGATCCACGAAGCGGTCGAGGCCGTATTGCTCGATCTCAAGCTCCGGCAGGCGCTCCCGTATGAGAATCTCGCCGTAAAAAGGATCGCCCTTCATGAACTGAATCATCTTCACAGTGTGATGGTGGCCGATGGCCCGCAGGGCTACCCCGAGCGCTGCTGTCGTCTTCCCCTTCCCTGGCCCGGTATTGACCATCACGAGTCCGATCTTGCGCTCGTCGGATCGCTTTTTTTGCCATGGATGCGGCGTGTTATAGTCTTCTTTTACCACTACTGACGTTTTTCGCGCCACCGCCAAGTCCGGCCTTTGGCGCTTATTGGCGCTCATATGTAGCGGCGGCCCTTTAGGTGCGGCCTATTGGTGTCCCGAATTGACGCGCCAAGCACGCGGAGCGGACCTGAAGGTCCGCTGCTACATGCAGTGCGATGTTGCCTTGACCGGCTTAGGGCCTCTTGTTATAATCCCAAGGCAACGACTACCCTTCGCACCGAACGGCATCCATGAGATAGTCGGTTCGGTTCGAAAGACGAAGGCAGCGAAATTCGATTCGTTTGTTTCCGTCATCTGTGGGCCTGCCTTTGCGGGCCTTTTTGTTTCAGGAGATTAGTTTATAAAGCAATTGATTGAATTCGGAGCGCGCGCCCATTAGCCGGCATTTCCGCGTCAACGAGCAGATTCGTGTGCCTCAAGTTCGCGTTATCGCGGACGACGGCGCGCAACTGGGCATCATGTCAACCTGGGATGCGCTTTCCCTTGCCCGCGAACGGGGCGTTGACCTGATTGAAGTCTCGCCAAACGCAGTTCCACCCGTGTGCCGCCTTGATGATTATGGACGACTACGCTACGAGCAGAACAAGAAAGACCGAGAGGCGCGCAAGAAAGCGCACAACATGGAACTCCGCGAGGTCAAGCTGCGCCCCAAGATCGAGGAGCACGACTACCAAGTGAAGTTCCGAACCGCCGAGCGGTTGCTGTTCGACGGTGACAAGGTGAAAGTGACGATCATGTTCCGCGGGCGCGAGATCGCCTATGCACAACAAGGACGCAAGATTCTCGCGCGCGTTGTCGCCGACACCGCGAAGATCGCGAGTGTGGAGCGTGAGCCGCGGCTGGAAGGCCGCAACATGTTTATGATTTTATCGCCCAGGCAGGACGTCATCGCGGCGCTGACCGCGCAAAAGGCTGCTCCGGCGAAGCAGAGCTGAGGAAACGATGCCAAAACTGAAAACACACCGTGGGGCGGCGAAGCGCGTCAAGGTGACCGGTACCGGAAAATTTGTGCGCGAGCGGCAGTTTTCAGGCTGCAGCCACATTTTGACCAAGAAATCCCCCAAGCGGATTCGCAAGTTTCGCAAGCAAGTCGTGGCCGATCCAACCGACGTGCCGCGCCTGAAGCGGCAGTTGCCGTACGCGTAAGGGCGGGGAGAGCACATCATGTCACGCGTAAAACGCGGTGTCATCGCGCTCAAGAAGCGCAATAAAGTTCTCAAAGCCGCGAAGGGTTTCCGCGGTGCGCGTGGGCGCACGTACCGGGCCGCGAACGAAGCGCTGCTCCATTCGCTTATCTACGCTTTTCGCGACCGGCGCAATCGCAAGCGCGACTTCCGCGCGCTGTGGATCACCCGGATCAACGCAGCGGCACGATCCGAGGGTCTTAATTATAACCGGCTCGTGAGCGGTCTACGCAAAGAGGGACTCAACCTCAACCGCAAGATGCTGGCGGATCTCGCAATGAATGACCATGCAGCCTTCACTGCGCTGCTGGAGATCGCAAAAAAGCATCTGCCCGCGAACGCCGCGCGCGCGTAGCGGGTCCGTGGCCGAAGGCGAGCTCGGCTTTCACCACGACACGGTTCGCGCCGCGCGCTTGCTGCAGCAAAAAAAGCACCGCCAAGAACGACGGTGCTTTCTCATTGAGGGCGTGCAACTGCTGGGCGATGCGCTCGACGCTGGCACGGGAGTCGAACGGGTCTTTGCCCTGCGCGATGAACTTTCGGACGAACTGCTTGCGCGGCTGAACCAGGCCCAAGTCTCAATCCACGTTGTCGATCGACGGACGATCGATTCACTTGCCCAGACGCAAGCCCCCCAGGGAATCGTCGCGGTTGCCGGGTTCCTCCACCATGATATCGCGGAGCTCCCCGCCCTCGTCCCCCCGAGCAGCCCAACCACCGTGCTCGTCTTGCCTAACCTGTCCGATCCTGGCAATGCCGGCACCCTCATCCGTGCGGCCGAGGCCTTCGGGGCAGCCTCGGTTTGCTTTGGACCCCACACGGTCGAGCCGTACAATGCCAAGGTCGTGCGGGCATCCATGGGTTCGATCTTTCGCGTTCAAATCGTGGGTTTTACGTCCTGGGAGATGCTAGCGACCCAAGCCCGAGCGGCGCATCTTGCCATCGTTGGCAGCGGTACCGATGGGGTGGATGTGAGGTCGGTCACATTGCCCGCACGCGTGGCGTTGGTTGTCGGCCAAGAGCGGCGTGGCTTGGCGCAAATTCCAGTAGGCGATTTCGAACGTATCCTGGCTATCCCGCAAACGACTGCCGTTGAGTCTTTGAACGCATCGGTTGCAGGCGCGATTTTACTCTACGAGCTCGCTCGTGCGCATGGGCTCCTTGGACCCGCACATGCGAGAACGAATGATACGTAAATGTCAAGCCCCCAAGCGACCTTGCTTCCTTTTCGCCTCCTATGATATACTAATGCCCGGTGAACTAGTAGGAACATAAGGAGGTCGGCGACACTGCTACTCTCTCCCGCACTGTTCTGGAAACTCTTTCTGACAACTGGTTCGATCAAGGCTTATTTGCTTTATAAGCGGATGGCACCCCAAGATTCGCGTTAGCACCTACACTGGTGCAGGGCATGCCAGGTTTTTAATAGGAAGTGGCCGCAGAGAACGCGGCCTTCTTCTTTTTTTGGGCTGGGAGCGCGTGTGGATGATCAACTAGCGGCGTTGGAAGCTGAAGTCGAGCGCCGAGCTGCCGAGGTTCGGACGGCGCAAGATCTCGAGGCGCTGCGGACCGACATTTTGGGTCGCAAAGGCGGCCGGCTTTCCCAAATTATGTCTGGGGTCGGCAAGCTCCCCAAGGAAGAGCGGGCCGAATTTGGCCGGCGAGCCAACGAGACGAAGGCGCGCATCGAGGAGCAATTAGAGCGGCTGATGCTGCGGCTCTCTGACGCTGCCCTCGAGAAAGCGCTCGCCCGACGCTTCGACGTGACGTTCCCGGGCATCGAACCCAGGCGCGGTTCGTTGCACATCTTGCGCCAGACCCTCGATGACGTCGCGATGTTTTTTCGCAGCCGAGGGTTTGCGATCGTCATGGGTCCCGAAGTTGAAACTGAGTACTACAACTTTGAGGTCATGAACATACCGGCAGATCACCCCGCACGCGATGCCATGGACACGTTCTATTTATCGTCAGAGGAGTTGCTGCGAACGCACACTTCACCCATGCAGGTGCGCGCGATGCTCGAGTATCCGCCGCCTATCGCTATTTTGGTGCCAGGTCGGGCGTACCGTCGCGATGCGTTGGATGCGAGGCACGCTTTTGCTTTTCATCAATTCGAAGGATTGCACATCGATCGCGGTATTACGTTTGGTCACCTCAAGGGGTTTGTCAGCGACCTGTGCCGCCATCTGTACGGTCACTCGCGCCGGACGCGTTTTCGACCATCGTACTTTCAGTTCACGGAACCGTCGGCAGAGGTTGACGTCTCGTGTCCTGTGTGTGATGGAGCCGGGTGTCGCACCTGCGGCGGCTCAGGCTGGCTCGAGATGGGCGGCAGCGGCATGGTCCATCCGCACGTGCTCAAGACCGCCGGATACGATTCGGAGATCTACACAGGTTGGGCTTTCGGCTTGGGAATCGAGCGCATCGCGATGGTGCGCAATGGCATCGATGACATTCGTCTGTTCACGGATAACGATCCCGGCTTTGTGGAGCAATTTGCCTGATGCGCGTCCCTGTTTCGTGGCTGCGCGATTTCATTGAAACCGACGCGGCGCCCGACGCGTTTGCCAGTGCGCTGACGCAGCGCGGCTTTGCGGTCGACGGTATGGCAGTTCAGCCAACGCCGCAGCGGATTGTCGTCGGCAAAATTGAGACGCTCGCCCGGCATCCTAACGCCGATCGGCTGCTGCTCAGCACGGTCGACATCGGGAGCGAGAAGCTCCAAATCGTCACGGGCGCAACCAATGTTGCTGTCGGCAATAAAGTGCCCATTGCCGTTGTTGGTTCGGTCGTCTACGCTCGTGCAGCGGCGGCGGGGGACGGTGTCCCCACCGAGACCAAACGAATCGAACGCAGCACGCTGCGGGGAGTCGAGTCAAACGGCATGATGTGCTCGCCCGACGAGCTCGCGCTGCCAGGCGACTATGACGATGGAATTCTGATCATGGAAGATGACGCGCCAGTGGGCCAGGATTTTTGGCACGTGGCGCGCTTTGGTGACGCCGTTTTGGACGTGGACGTTCCCTCAAATCGTCCAGACGGGCTTTCGATCGTGGGCCTTGCGCGGGAAGCGGCGGCCGGGTTGCGCGCTCCGTTTCGACCGCTCGCTCTCGATCAGGGAGCCGGCGATGCGCCGTGCGCGATTACCGTTGCCATCGAGGACCCGGCAATCTGCCGGCGGTTGCTCGGACAATGCTTTTCCGAGGTATCCAACCGTCGAGCACCCATGTGGATGGCGCTCCGTCTGGCTGCCGCGGGCGTGCGCAGCTTGAACCTCCTCGTTGACATTTCAAATTTCGTCCAGATCGAGATAGGGCAGCCGCTACATTTCTACGACGCTGCGAAAATCCGTGGCGGAAAGATCGTGGCGCGCGCTGCGCGGGATGGTGAGAAAGTTGTGACGCTCGATGGCGTGGAGCGCACGCTCCCGGTGGGGACGCCGGTCATCGCTGACGGCGAAGGACCCGTTGGCATCGCTGGTATCATGGGGGGAGCGGACTCCGGCGTGACGATGCAGACGAAAGAGCTTGTCGTGGAGTCTCCCAACTTCGTCGGAAAGCGCGTGCGCCGAGCCTCGATCGCGCTCGGCTTGCGCACCGAAGGCGCTCTTCGGCATGAGAAAGATCTGCCGCTCGAACTCCCGGAAGTCGGTCGAAAGCGTGCGGCACAATTGCTCATCCAAGCCGGTGCAAAGCCCAGCCGAGTTTTCGAAGTAGGCGAGCAACCGGGGCCTCTGCGGCGCGTGCGTGCCCGAGTCCCGCGCGTCAATCGTCTGCTCGGCTCGGCCTTTTCCGTTTCGCAAATGAAAGATGCGCTGCGTGCCATCGAATTGGAAGCGCAAGGTGACGCGGAACTCGAGGTGACGGTGCCCTACTGGCGCCCCGATGTCGGTGAAGAAGTTGACGTGATCGAGGAGATTGCCAGAGGCATTGGATACGATGCGATTCCCGAGGTGCGCGTGCTGGCGGCACCGCAGGTAGTCGACGAGGGTCTCTACGACCAGGAATCCGCGCTCTCGAGAAGCGTTGCCGCACTGGGTTATCACGAGATCGTGAGCATTCCGCTGCAGGGCGCCAAGACGATCGCAGCTTGGGAACGCTCGGGCCTTTCATATTGGAGCGACCTGGTGATGGTGAGAAACCCACTCTCCGAAGACCAACGCTTCTTGCGGCCCAGTCTGCTGCCCGGTCTGCTGGTGGCTGCTACGAAATGGTGGCCAGCCGCTGCAGGCGAGCTGCGGCTTTTTGAAATTGGTCACATCTTCCATCCGATTGCCCCGGGCGACTCAACCGCCGCGAAGCCGCACGCCGGCGTCTACACCGACAACGGCGTGATCGAGTGGCCATCGCTCGCCGGTCTGGTTGCGTTTGGAGAAGACGATTCGGAGTCTGCGCTGGATCGACACCTGCTCGAAATGAAGGGTGACGTCGAAACAATTGTGCACTCGCTGACACCAGGCGAACTTTTGAGCGAGCAACGCGAGCGCGCGTATTTTCATCCGGGTGCGGCCGGGGGGTTGCGTTCGGGGGATCGCGTTGTCGCCAAATTCGGACGCGTGCACCCGAAACTCGCGCGCGCATTCGAGTTACCGCAGACCACGTATGCGTTTGCTTTGTATCTTGAGAATATGGCGCAATACAAGCCCGTGGTTCAGTATCGACCACTGCCGAAGTTCCCTGCCACCAAGCGCGATATCGCCGTGGTCGTCGACGCCGGCATTGCCGCAGGGGATTTCATGAAGGCCATACGATCCAGTGGTACGCCATATTGTGAGAGCGTGCGCGCGTTTGACGAGTACCAAGGGCCGCAGATCGGCCCGGGGGAAAAAAGCATTGCGTTGACGGTGACCTTGAGAAAGCCAGATGCAACCATCACGGATGAAGAAGCCAATGCTTCAAAGGATGCAATCGTCGCGATCCTGCGGGATCGCTTTGGCGCCACGCTTCGTGAATAGTCTGTGACCTGGGCCGACGGGCTCGTCATCTTGACTCTGGCGGTCGCGTTTTGGGGAGGCTATCGCGTGGGCCTCGTCGGCGAGGCTATTGGCTTGGTATCCATTATCGTGGCATGGGTCATCGCCGGCGCGCTAGCCGGCACCATGACTCCGAGCCTCCAACACAGCCTTGGCCTTCCTCCAGCGTCAGCGCACCTTGCGGGCTTTTGGCTTCTCTTTTTGTTTGCGTTTGGGTTGACTCGGCTAGCGGGTTGGGCGGCCGAACGAACTATTGCTCGGCCAGTCTTGAAGGCGGCAAGCGATGTGGGCGGCGGCATTGTCGCGTGCGCCAAGGCCGTGCTTGCTCTGTGGCTGATCTTGTTTATCGGCCTGTTCTTTCCGATGGCGCCGGATGTTCGAACGACGCTCCGTCACTCGCCGACGGTGACGCTGATTGAATCTCTCAACAGCCCTGCCTATGCAATGATCGACGCGTCGCTTCCCGGTCGAGCGCGTCCATGGGAGCGGTGGTTTCTGGCTAGGCACCATCTGTGAGTATGGCGCGCGCGAATAAATTCGCGCGACTACATTTGAAAGGGCGCGCCCCGCGCATGCGGTCACGACCTTTTGGAATCCTTGGGAATGGTCTATCTAAAGAGAAAACGCGAGGCCTCGGCCTCGCGTCTCTTTTTTGTAATGGGGCGATTTTCCAATCGCCCCCTACATTTAGGTGGTTGGGCGATTTTCCAATCGCCCCCTACATTTAGTTCGGGTTCGGGTTGTGGCTGCCGCCGCCGTGCCTTGGCGTCGGTTGCGGCGCATGGACGTGAGTTGCTGGATGATGGTGAACGGATGCTGTGAATGAGAAATTTGCGGGTGTTAACGCAACACCGAGGGTGTCTAGGATAGACGATGTGAAGAAGAAATTGATCTGCTGGCCAGGTGTTGGAGCGCCATTTGTGGTGACAGTGAGGATCATGTCGGTTGGGTCGAACGTTGGTGTTCCACCGCCAAGACTCGTCAACGGCTGATTGCTCCCCAGGCCGGTGATGTTGTAGTACACTTGGTTTGTGCCCGTGAAGTCAACGGTGCTTGTTTCGACCGGCTGATTGAACGTGAAGGTAAAGGTTTCCGTCGGTCGCACGCCGCTTGTTTGCGCACCTGTGACCGCGAATCCACCAATTGGACTCGGTGACGTTGCGGGTCCAGTGTTGGCCGTTGCCGCGTTGCCATGGTGGCCGATCGCAAGCAGCGCGACTCCGGTTGCCACAACCAATCCCCAGATGGTAAACGTGTTCGAAGAACTCTTCATCGGCGGATTGAGTGCCGGAAGCGGTTGGAGTCCAATGAGTTGGTCGCCGACTTGTGGCTTGTACCCATTGGATGGGTTTGTGATTTCGACCGTGGCGGAGTCGTCCTCAATCGCATTGATCTGTGCTTGCGCCATCTTTTGGCCGCTGCGCATCACATTGAACTGCTGACCGAGTTGGAATCCGTACACGGATCCTAAGTCTGCATGGACACCATTTTCGAGCGAGTAAATCGTGCCGATTGCGGAGCGGGGCTCGTGCAAGGTAGCCAGGTTCGTCACAAAGCCGGCCGTCAGCGATGGGCCGGAAAGCGACGACTGCGAAAAAATCTGCGTGCGAATGAACATCAGCGGGGCAACACGGTAGGCGCTCAGCCGGTACACCACGCTTCCGCCTGACGCGCTGACGAGCTCGCTGATGACAACTTCCTCGGCGCCGGCTTTCGATGCGGCATCGATGGCTGGGCCGAGAATGCTGCCATCGAGTGCCGGTTGCACCGTAAGCGGGCCGCCGCCGACAGCGCTATATTTGCCCGACTGGTCCACCGACTGGTAGAGGGCCGAGCTCAGAGCGCTCACCGTGCCGGCGGGCGCTCCAGCACCGTTCGCAAACGCGGTAACGGCAACCGTTGGGCCAGAGCCAAGTACCGGCGGAGCTGAGGCGAGGTCCGCGATCACAAAGATCGCGGCGACGATGGCGAGTCGCCAGAAAATTAGCGAAAAGGAAAGTCCTTTCACGACCCTTTGAACTCCTCACAAAGGGGATAACGAAGACGACCACTATGTGGATGCGATCCCCTCTTCATTATTATCGGCTCCCGCGTACCTTACTATAGGTCCACATGAGGGGACAAGTTAGCCAGCACGCGTTACCAGGGCCATCCCCAAAACTCAGGAAAGTCAATGAGAGTGACACGGACCGACATTTTTCGGCTCACCCACCTTTCAAGCTGCGCGGGTTGAGCCTCTAAAGCCGACGCGAGCGTGCTCGCGCAGGTGCTGGCCGGATTGCCTCCGATCGACGACCCCAACGTCCTCGTCGGCACGTCCACGGCGGATGATGCTGGAGTGTACCGACTCAACGACCGAACTGCGCTCGTTGTGACGGTTGACTTCTTCACGCCCATTGTCGATGAGCCGAGAACTTTCGGCCGGATTGCCGCTGCAAACGCGCTCTCCGATGTTTACGCGATGGGTGGTACGCCGTTGTGCGCACTCGCGATCGCTTGCTTTCCGGCGGATCGCGATCCCACGATTCTCGCTGAGATCCTCGCGGGGGGCGTCGAAAAAGCACACGAGGCCGGGATCCACATCATCGGCGGTCACACGGTCAAGGACCCCGAGCCAAAATATGGCTTGGCGGTCACGGGCATCGCGCATCCACAACGAATCGTCCGCAACTCGACTGGGCGAGCTGGTGACGTGCTTCTCTTAACAAAGCCGATTGGAACTGGAATCTTGACCACGGCACAGCGCAAAGACGCAATTCCTGAAAAGGATCTAGCCCCCGCCATCGCCGCTATGGAAACGCTCAACCGTGCAGCGTCAACCGCTATGGTCGAGCTCAATGCTAAACACAGCGATCCGCCCGTGCACGCCGCAACCGATGTGACGGGTTTTGGCCTTGTGGGCCATCTACTCGAGATGGCGCGCGGAAGCGGTTTGGGCTTCGAACTCTTGGCTCGCAGCGTTCCCGTGTTCGACCTCGTCCTCGATCTTGCCGCTCATGAGGTCGTACCGGGCGGAACGCGCTCGAATCTCGAAAATGCGCTCGCATCAGGCGTCTCCTTCGAGCCGTCGATTCCGGATGCGCTGCAGCTCACGCTGTGCGATGCCCAAACGTCCGGTGGTCTGCTCATCGCCGTCTCGCCACAATTTGCGGATGAACTGCGCGCGGCGTTGAACCACCATGGCGTTGAAACCGTATCGTCCATCGGTGCCCTCACGGCGCAAGCCACGTTCGCGGTACGCGACAGGTAACAGCGGGTATAACGAGACAAGGAAGGAGCCCTATGGCCAAGACCTCCCCGGCGCTCGATTCCAAAGCACTCGATCAGTTGTGCATCAATACGATCCGCACGCTGGCCATGGACGCCGTCCAAAAGGCAAACTCAGGCCATCCGGGAACGCCGATGGCGCTCGCGCCGCTGGCCTATGTGCTCTACACGAGGCACCTGCGCTTCAACCCCCGGAACACCCAGTGGCCCGACCGCGATCGCTTCGTGCTGTCAGCCGGTCACGCGTGCATGTTGCAGTACGCGATCATGTTTTTGACTGGGTACGATCTTACCCTCGATGACATCAAGCAATTCCGTCAATGGGGAAGCAAGACGCCGGGGCACCCGGAGTACGGCGTCGTGCCAGGCGTCGAAGTGACGACCGGGCCGCTGGGCCAAGGCTTTGGGAATGGCGTCGGGTTCGCAATCGCCGAGCGCTCGCTGGCCGCACGCTACAACAAGCCGGGCTTCGATGTCGTGAATCATTATACGTACGAGATTTGCAGCGATGGCGATATCATGGAGGGCGTTTCCTCAGAGGCTGCGTCATTTGCAGGCCATCTGCGCCTTGGCCGGCTCATCTATTTCTACGACGACAACCACATCACAATCGAGGGCAATACCTCGCTTGCGTTCGACGAGGACGTCTGCGCGCGTTTCGATGCGTATGGTTGGCACACGCAAGCCGTTGAGGATGCCAACGACCTCGACGCTTTGGACAAAGCGATTATTGCCGCCAAAGCCGATCCGCGACCATCGCTCATTCGCGTCCGCAGCCACATTGCCTACGGCGCGCCGACCAAACACGACACTGCAGCCGCGCACGGAGCGCCGCTCGGAGAAGACGAGGTTCGAGGGGCAAAACGCTTTTACGGATGGCCGGAGGACGCGCATTTTCTCGTGCCCGACCAGGTGCTCGAGTACACGCGCGAGGCGATCGGACGAGGAGAATCATTCGAAGCGGAGTGGCGCGCCCGGTTCGACACCTACGCGGCGAGCTTCCCCGACCTTGCCCGGCAGTTCGCAGCCGAGCAGAGCGATCAGCTCCCGGATGGTTGGGCAGATCGCATTCCGAGCTTCAAACCGCAAGACGGCCCGATGGCCACGCGCATCGCTTCCAGCAAGGTCATGAACGCGATCGCCCAAGTAGTCCCAAACTTTCTCGGCGGGGCCGCGGACCTTGCTCCGTCAACCGAGACCAACCTCTCTGGCATGGGCGATTTTGAGCGTGACTCTTACGGCGGTCGCAACTTTCACTTCGGCATTCGCGAGCATGCGATGGGCGCTGCGCTCAACGGTATGGTATTGCATGGCGGATTGCGCCCCTTCGGCGCAACATTCTTCATCTTCTCCGACTACATGCGGCCACCAGTGCGTTTGGCCGCCCTCATGGAGATTCGTCCGATCTACGTTTGGACGCACGACAGCGTTGGACTCGGGGAAGACGGCCCAACGCATCAACCGATCGAGCAGCTCGCGTCGCTGCGCGCCATGCCGCACATGACGATCATGCGCCCTGCAGACGCCAACGAAACAGCAATTTGCTGGTGCCTCGCCATGGAACACGAGGGAGGGCCGGTCGGACTGGCGCTGACACGACAGAAAAGCCCGATTTTTGATGCAGAGGCGACCACAGGAGCGCGCAACGGCGGCTACATTTTGGTTCGCGAGAGCCGCGCTAATCCGGACCTCATTTTGATTGGAACCGGATCAGAAGTTTCGCTGTGCGTGGAGGCGGCAAAACTTTTGGAACAGCAAGGCGTCGCCACCCGCGTGGTCAGCTTACCATGCTGGAGCGTCTTCGAGCGTCAAACGCAAAAATATCGGGATGAAGTGCTGCCACCGGCCGTTACCGCGCGCGTGTCCGTTGAAGCGGCCGCGACGTTTGGGTGGCAACGCTACATCGGCGACCGGGGTCTGGCCATCGGCATCGACCACTTTGGCGCCTCCGCCCCGGCTGAGGTTATCTTCCGCGAGTTTGGCTTTACTCCGGAGCGCGTTGCCGAGCGCGCCCTAGGATTGTTGAAAAAGGAGCGGACCTAAAGGTCCGCTGCTACATAAAGGGGTTGTTGATGGCTAATCCACTTGCGCGCTTGATCGACTTCGGTCAAAGCTTCTGGCTCGATAACATTCGACGCGGGTTTACTCGCTCGGGCGAGCTACGCCGGATGGTAGACGATGATGGCTTGCGAGGTGTCACCTCCAATCCAACGATCTTCGAAAAAGCAGTCTCAGAGAGCCACGACTACGATGAAGGCATCAAAGAACTTGTGGACCGCGGCGTGACGTCTGCCCGAGAGATGTACGACGTAATCACGATCGAGGATATTCGGGAAGCGTGCGACGTTTTCGCGGATCTGTATCGAGCAAGCGATGGCGGGGATGGCTACGTGTCCATCGAGCTTCCTCCCGATCTTGCCAAGGAGACGGGGTCATCGATCGCCGAGGGCAAGCGGCTCTGGAAGGCCGTAGGGCGGCCTAATGTTATGATCAAGGTACCTGCAACTGACGAGGGCATGCCGGTGATCCGCGCGCTCACGGGAGAAGGCATCAACGTCAACATTACGCTCATGTTCGGCGCGGAGTACTACGAGCGCGTGATCGACGCATTTTATTCTGGCCTTGAGGATCGTCTGGCGCGCAAACAGCCGATCGATCGCATCGCTTCGGTTGCATCGTGCTTCGTGAGCCGCGTCGATACGGAAGCCGATAAGCGACTGACGGCAGCCATTGAAAAAGCCGACGCCTCTGCTCGGCCCGCCCTGGAGGCGCTGCTCGGCAAGACGGCCATCGCCAACGCCAAGCGCTTGTATCGTGTCTATTTGGCATCGCTTGAAAGCGAGCGCTTTCGCAAGCTTGCGGCGGCCGGCGCGCGCCGTCAACGCCCGCTGTGGGCCAGCACATCGACCAAAAATCCAAAATATCCAGACACGTATTACGTGGAGGCGCTCATCGGTCCCGATACGGTCGATACGATGCCGCCGGCAACCATCGATGCGTTTCGCGACCACGGCAAGCTCGCGCGCACGCTCGACTCGGATCTCGACCGCTGGGACGCAGCACTAGTTGCGCTCGAAGCCGCGGGGATCTCGCTCAAGGCGGTTACCGACAAGCTGCTCGCCGACGGCCTCGTGATCTTTGAGACATCCTATAACCAGCTGTTCGATGTGCTGCGCGAAAAAGTTGAATCGTTGCGTGCGGATGGCGTGGATCGTCGTCAGTTGCGCAATTTCGATCAGGCGGCACACTATCAAACGCTCCAGCAGTTCGACTCGGAGCGCTTTGTGCCGCGGGTCTGGCAGCACGACGTGGACCTGTGGAAGAAAGGCGACGCGACACACGCGGCCGTCATCCGAAACCGCTTGGGTTGGCTGACGGTGGCGCAAACCATGGAGGGCCGGATTGAGGAGCTGCGCGATTTTAGCGAGGGCATCGCGCGCGACGGCTTCACCCACGCCGTGCTCATGGGCATGGGTGGCAGCAGTCTTTGTCCGATCGTACTGCGCGAAACCTTTGGCGTGCGAGCGGGCCATCCCGAACTTTTAATTTTGGACAGCACGGTACCGGAAGCGATTGCCGCGCTGGAGCGCAAGCTCGATCTGCGGCGCACGCTCTTCATCGAGGCGAGCAAGTCTGGAACAACCCTTGAAAGCCGCAGCTTCGGGGAGTATTTCTTCGAAAAAGTCAAAGCGGCGGTGGGCGATGACAAGAAGGCTGCTCGTCAGTTCGTGTACATTACCGATGCGGACACAGCGTTGGCCAAACTCGGAGCGCAGCGTGGCGTGCGGCGAGTCTTCGTCAACCCGTCGGATATCGGGGGACGCTATTCTGCCCTCTCGTATTTTGGACTCGTACCCGCAGCCGTTGCCGGATTCGACGTTGGCGGATTGCTCGACCGAGCCCAGCGCATGGTCGAGGCGTGCGCGGCTGGCGTTCCTGCCGCGCAACACCCGGGCGTTTCACTCGGGGTCGCGCTGGCGCAAGCGGCGTTGCTGAACAGACGTGATAAGATTACCTTTATCGCCTCGCGCCAAATCGAAACACTGGGCTTGTGGCTCGAGCAACTGATCGCCGAAAGCACGGGGAAAGAAGGTAAGGGGCTCATACCCGTCGCCGGCGAGCCGATGGGCGACCCAGGCGTTTATGGAAACGATCGAGTCTTCGTGTCTTTGGCGCTTGATGGCGACGCTGCATCGGCGGCTCGGTGCGAGGCGCTCGAGAAGGCCGGTCATCCAGTTGTTCTCATCACCTTGCGCGACGCACTGGACGTGGCAGAGGAGTTTTTCTGCTGGGAGTTTGCAACCGCAACGGTGGGTGCGCTCCTTAACATCGATCCGTTCGACGAACCTAACGTGCAGGAAAGCAAGGACAACACGAAGCGTATCCTGGCAGGGACAGGGAACGGGAAAATTGAGGTCCAAGGTTCGCAGCCAACGGACGAGACAGCGCTCGCACAGCTGATCGCCAGCGTGAAGCCGGGCGACTACATGGATTTCGCCGCGTTCATCCGGCAGACGCCACAGCGCGACGAAGTGCTGCAAGCCATGCGCGTGATTGTGCGCGATGCAACCAAAGCGGCAACAACGCTTGGTTACGGTCCGCGCTTCCTTCATTCCACTGGGCAGTTGCACAAAGGCGGCCCAAACACGGGCGTCTTTTTGCAACTCGTTGGTGGTGATTCGATTGCGCTCCCCATACCTGGGCAGCCGTTTGACTTCGGCACCTTGAAAAATGCTCAGGCGCTTGGGGATTATCAATCGTTGCAAACGCACGGGCGCCGCGTGTTGCGCATTGACTTGGGCGACGACATCGATGCTGGGCTTGCGGCGGTTGCGCGCGCGCTCCGCAACGTCGCATCGCAGATTGCAGTTTCCGCTTCGACGAAGGGATAGAAACGATGCAACTCGGGATGGTGGGGTTGGGCCGGATGGGCGCCAACATGGTGGAGCGTTTGCGCGAGGGCGGTCATGATCTCGCGGCCTTCGATCGCAATGCACAAGCGGTTGCCACCACCTCAGCGATGGGTGCCAAGGGTTGTTCCACCCTTGCCGATCTGGTCCGTGCCGTTGCCCCGCCGCGCAACGTGTGGATCATGCTGCCCTCTGGGAATCCAACGAACAGCACGATCGACGAGCTGAGCGGGCTGCTGGAACGTGGCGATGTCATCATCGACGGCGGCAATTCGTATTGGAAAGAAGCACAGCAGCACGCCACAGCACTGGCGCCTAAGGGGATCTCGTTTGTCGATGCGGGCGTATCGGGTGGCATCTGGGGTTTGAAGGAGGGATATTGCTTGATGGTGGGCGGCGAGGTGGACGTTTGCAAGCGCCTCGAACCGATTTTTCTGACGCTGGCTCCCAAAGATGGCTACCTGCGCGTGGGGCCCGTGGGATCGGGCCACTTCGTCAAAATGGTGCACAACGGCATTGAATACGTCATGCTGCAAGGGTATGGCGAGGGATTTGAGGTTCTTGAAGCGTCTGAGTTCGGCAACGAACTCGATCTGGAAAAGATAGCGCACCTCTGGAACCAAGGCAGCGTTATTCGCTCGTGGCTGCTCGAGCTGGCAGAGCTTGCCTTTGCAGCGGATCCAAAACTCGAGAAGATTGCAGGCTATGTGGACGATACGGGCGAGGGCCGCTGGACGGTGCTCGATGCGATCGATCTTTCCGTGCCGGTGCCGACACTCGCGTTGTCGCTCTTCATGCGTTTTCGCTCGCGTCAAACTGATTCGTTCTCCGCAAAAGTTATCGCGGCACTGCGCAACGAGTTTGGCGGCCATGCAGTGAAGGCGGAAGCGTCGTCCGACGGTAAGCGGAAGAGCTAAGCTCCTCATGGCAACGGCAGCACCGCTGGTCAATCCCTTCCGCGAAGGCATGTCGCTCGAAGGCGCCACACAGCCGGTGCAACTATGCATTTTTGGTGCTTCCGGCGATCTCACGCAACGCAAGCTGCTCCCTGCCATTTACAACCTGGCGCAGGCAGCGCTTGCTCCCCCAGCGTTCTCGGTGATCGGTTTCGCGCGCCAGCCCATGAGCGATGATGATTTCCGAAAAGTCTTGACCAACGCCGTGGCCGCTTCGGGGGAAGTGCGCGTGCGCGATCCCGCAGTGTTGCAGCGCCTCTGCGAGCGGGTGCACTACGTCGCGGGAGACTTTCACGACGCAGCTGCGTATGGACAGCTCAAAACAAAACTCGACCTCTACGACAAGCAATATGCCACAAACGGCAATCGCATTTTCTACATTGCAACGCCGGCAAGTCTGTACGGAGATATTACGGCTAAGCTGGCTGGAGCTGGACTGGTCAAACCCGAGAGCCCCCAAAGCTTCGTGCGGATGATCGTGGAGAAACCTTTCGGGCGGGATCTGGCGTCAGCAAAAGCGCTTAACAGCGAACTGTTGACGTATATGAGCGAAGATCAGATCTACCGCATCGATCACTACTTGGGCAAAGAAACCGTTCAGAACATTTTGGTTCTTCGCTTTGCCAACGGCATCTTCGAGCCGATCTGGAACCGGCGCTACGTTGACTCGGTGCAGATTACGGTAGCGGAGAGTTTAGGCATTGAAGGGCGAGGCAATTTCTACGAAGAGACCGGCGTCGTGCGCGACGTCATACAAAACCATGCACTGCAGTTGATGTCGCTTGTCGCAATGGAGCCGCCGGTTTCCTTTGACGCACGTGACTTTCGCGACGAAAAGATTCGAGTGCTTGAGGCGATTCATCCGATCGAGATGTCCGAGGTATCGAAGGTTGCCGTGCGCGGGCAGTATGGACCGGGCAGCGTCGCTGGCGAGCGTGTCGTCGGCTACCGCCAGGAACCCGACGTCAACCCGCAATCGATGACGCCGACGTACGCAGCGCTCCGCCTCTCGATCGACAACTGGCGCTGGGCGGGGGTGCCATTTTACATTCGTTCGGGCAAACGAATGCCAAAACGCATTACGGAGATTGCCATGCAGTTCAGGGAGGCGCCACATTTGCCGTTTCGCAAGGCGCAGCTGGAGACGCCCGGTGGCAATGTGTTGGCGCTCCAGATTCAACCGGATGAAGGCATCACGCTAAAGTTTGATGCCAAAGTACCCGGGCCGAGTATGCGGATTCGGGCAGTGGAGATGGACTTTGGCTATGGCGAGACCTTTGGAAGCGAGGATGCGTCACCGTACGAGCGCCTCATTTTGGATTGCATGAAGGGCGATCAAACGCTCTTTGACCGGGCCGATGGGGTTGAGGCGGCCTGGGCGTTGGTCGACCCTGTGCTGTCGACCTGGGATGCTGATCTCAATGTTGCCTTCCCCAACTACGACGCCGGTACGTGGGGTCCGGCGGCTGCCGATGAACTCCTCGCAAAAGACGGCCGGAGCTGGCGGCGTTTATGACATCAGGTGGTGATGGGATGGCGCAAGCGCCGACACGGGGTCTCACCCCGGTTCGCGTGGCGCAGATCGGAGACACGATCGTGGAGCGGTGGCGAACGATGGCTGCTAACCTCGATCGGCCACAATCGCATGCGTGCGTGATGACGCTGATCATCTGCGTCGAAGACGAAGGCGACAATCGTTTCGCCCTTGACATCATCGATCAGTTGTCGGGCAAGTATCCGATTCGAGTCATCTCGGTCGGTCGCAGTGACAAAGAGCGCGATAACGTGCGTGCCTGGGTCAACACGGCATGCGAGGGTGAGGGCAGTGCTGCAATTTGCAGCGAGGAAATCGTGCTGCAAGCCGGCCCCGACTCAGACGATCGCTTGGTTTCAGCGGTTCGTGGACTTCTAGTTTCAGATCTACCGGTGATGTTGTGGTGGAGGGGCGGAGCGCCCCAGGGAAGCGCGCTCTGGAATGGATTGCAGCCGCTTTGCGATCGGGTCATCGTCGATTCGCACCGCTTCGTTGTTGCTGACGCCGATGTAGCGGGCGACTGGAAAGTCGCCCGTGGTGACGGCGCCGCAGCACTCAAGGTGCTCCGCGAGCTGGTGAAGGCAGGCGGGCAGCGGGTAAGCGTTCGCGATCTGAATTGGGAACGGACCTCGCCGTGGCGTGGCGCCATCGCCACTTGTTTTGACGATCGGGAGATGCTCTCGCTGTTGTCTGACATCGATCGTTGTTCGATCACGTTTGCGGCCACCAGCGACGCCGAGCCGGCCTCGGCGCGATCCCTCCTTATGGCCGGCTGGCTTTCGACTCGTTTACCGCGCTTGCGAGAGCAGAGCATGATTGCGCCAGGCACGGCATGGGCGAACTTGTCGTCGGGCCGCATCGTTGCGATTACCTTGTGCGCGAGCGCCAGCAAGACATCGCTTCTGTTGGTTCGGCAGAGTTCTCCGACGGGAATTGAGGTGCAAGCCCACGACCGCAACGGCAAAGCGTTTCGCCGCTGGCACTTCGGGGCAGCGACACTGACGGAAGCGCAGCTCTTGGACGGCTGCCTGCAAACGCTCGGGCGGGATCCACTTTTCGAATCCTCTTTGGGGAGCTCGCTGTGACGAGTGCGCGTAACATCATCGTACTAGAAAACACTAAGGTCCTCGCCACTCAGGCAGCCGTCGAGTTCCAGACTCGTTCGCACGCTGCCATTAAAGATCACGGCCATTTTGCGGTCGCGCTGTGCGGCGGAAACACACCCAAAGCCATGCTCGAGCTTCTCTCCGGAACCGATTTCGCTGAAGATATCAACTGGAGCGCGGTGCATGTTTTTTGGGGGGATGAGCGGTGCGTGCCCCCCGACAATGCGAACTCAAACTATGGTATGGCAGCAGCCGCGCTGCTGAGCAAAGTTTCCCTTCCCGCCGAAAACATTCACCGTATGCATGGCGAGCTCGAGCCTCACGAAGGGGCCGTCGATTATAATGAACAGCTGCGCGCGTTTTTCGCAGGACCCACCGCTTTCGATATCAATTTCCTCGGCCTCGGCAATGACGGTCATACCGCATCCTTGTTTCCGAACACGGCTGCTCTTGCGGTTGTCGATGAGCTCTGCAGCGAAAACCTTGTCGAAGAACCCGTCGCGTCGCCCTGGCGGTTGACCTTGACGTATCCAGCGCTCAACGCATCGCGCGCGGTATTCTTCCTTGTGGAAGGCGGCTCAAAAGCCAACATCGTGGCTGAAGTCATCGATGGCCCGCGAGATGTGCAGCGTCTGCCATCCCAAGGGATCATCCCGGCGGGAACGCTCACCTGGCTGTTGGACAAAGCTGCAGCATCCAAACTCCGAAAGTAACCTCTCGGATTGGTGTATAACCCCGCACATTTTGTATGTAGTCTCGCGAATTTATTCGCGAGCGTATCTGCACTCAAAACCATGGGTCAAGGCGTCCACAATACTTGTACTCGTGAAACTCGCCGACAAGGCCAGCGCGAACTGGGTTAAGCAATATATACTTGACAAACTCGTCGGATTTTTCGTGTTCTCGTACGATCCGGTCGTAGAATCCTGATTGCCAGCGCATCGGAATGCCGGCTGCCCGGCAACGCAAGAGGATCGACCGCTTCAAGGTGGATACGACAATCTGTAAGGATGCGGATTTGTTTTTCTTAAACATCAAGTGTATATGATCGGGCATAATACAATACGCGCGAATCCAATACCATTCCCTAGCTCTGAGATTCAAGATCGCTGAGAGCGCGATATCTGCCGCGGCCTCTCCTCGGAATACCGGCTCGCGATTGAGCACGCAGAAAGTAACGAAATATGTGCGGGACGCGGTGTAGTCAAATTCTTGAAGGCGGGGTGGCGTGAAGCTCATCCCGCTCGTTTCCCACCGGGGTGGTGAGGTGTCAACACGCGCGAATAAATTCGCGCGACTACATCTAGCCCTCAAACGCGCGAATAAATTCGCGCGACTACATCTAGCCCTCAAACGCGCGAATAAATTCGCGCGACTACATTTAGCCCTCGAACGCGCGAATAAATTCGCGCGACTACATTAGGCCCTTAAGTTCGCGTGGAAATTAGCGGGCGGCGGCGGGAAGGCGGCCGTTGCGCTTGCCGTTGGTGCTCATAACGGGCGTGATCATCCGCGCACCCAACGTCTCGCGAAGTACCTGCGACAGCTCTTCGACGAAGACGAACTTCATCGACTTGCGCACATCAAGGGGGACGTCTTCTAACATGTCGGGCTTGTTGCGCGCCGGAAGAATGACGCGGTTGATTCCAGCACGGCGAGCCCCGAGCACTTTTTCCTTCACCCCACCAATCGGCAGCACTTGACCCGTGAGCGTTATCTCGCCAGTCATGGCGACGTTTGAGTCAACCTTTTTACCGGTCACCGCTGACACAAGCGAGGTGGCAATGGCAATGCCGGCCGACGGCCCGTCCTTAGGCACGGCACCCGCGGGAACATGGACGTGCACGTCATGTTTGTTGAAATAATCGTCCTTGAGTCCGAGTTCACTCGAGCGGCTCCGTACAAACGCGAGCGCGGCCTGGGCTGACTCTTTCATCACATCGCCAAGTTGACCGGTCAGGGTGAGCTTGCCGGTGCCCGGCATGACCTTCGACTCGATAAAAACGATATCGCCGCCTACCGGCGTGACAACCAGTCCGGTCGCAACGCCCTCAGCCGCCGTTCGCAAGGCAACCTCGCCATAGAAGCGCCGTTTACCCAAGTAGTCTGCAAGATTTGCGGCAGTCACGTGCGCGGTGACGCTGGCACGTTCGGCAACCTTGCGAGCGACCTTGCGTGCAATCGTTGCAATCTCGCGTTCGAGGTTGCGCACACCCGCTTCGCGAGTGTAGTTTGCCGCAATCTCATCGAGTGCGTCTTTGCTGATGGAGAGCTGCTTCGTCGTTAAACCGTTCGCCGTCAACTGCTTCGGTACGAGATACTTGCGCGCAATGGCAACTTTCTCGGCCTGCGTGTACCCGGCAAGCGGAATAATCTCCATACGGTCGCGCAAGGCCGGTTGAATCGTGTCGAGCTGGTTCGCGGTGGCGATGAACAGCACACGGCTGAGATCGAACGGCAGGTCGAGGTAGTGATCGCGAAACGAATTATTCTGCTCTGGATCGAGCACTTCTAAGAGCGCTGACGATGGATCACCGCGAAAATCGGCGCCCACTTTGTCGATCTCGTCGATCATAACAAGCGGGTTGGCTGAGCCCACATCGCGGATCGCGCGTATGAACGTGCCCGGCATAGCGCCGATATACGTGCGCCGGTGACCGCGGATTTCGGCTTCGTCGCGCACGCCGCCAACCGATAGGCGAATGAACTTGCGCCCCATGGCTCGCGCGATCGACTTGCCCAAAGAGGTTTTGCCCACTCCGGGTGGTCCAACAAAGCACAGAATCGGTCCAGTCAACGTATTGCGCAGCTTGCGCACTGCCAAGTATTCGAGAATCCGGTCTTTGACTTTTTCGAGGTCGTAATGATCCTCATCGAGGATCTTGCGCGCTTTGTCGATGTCGAGCGAATCTTCGGTCGTCACCGACCACGGCAGCGTGACCAGCCAATCCAGGTAGGTGCGGATCACGGAATACTCTGGGCTCGCCGACGGAATCTTCCCGAGCCGGTCCAATTCACGCAGCGCTGCCTTGTTGGCATCTTCCGGCATTTTGGCCGCCTCGATCTTTTCGCGTAGCTCGTTGACGTCGGCTTGCGCGGGATCGGTCTCGCCCAGTTCTTCTTGGATGGCTTTGAGCTGCTGCCGTAGATAATACTCGCGCTGGCTCTTGTCCATCTCCTTTTGAATGTCAGTCTGAATCTTATGACCGAGCTCGACCACTTCAAGCTCGCGCGCCATAAAGGCCGTGAGCATGCGCAAGCGGGCGTGCGTGTCGCGTTCTTCAAGGATCGCCTGCTTGTCCGGTGTGTCGAGCCGCATGGTTGAGGCAATAAAGTAGGAGAGCATGTTGGGGTCGCTGATGTTATTGACTTCCAACTCGAGCTCGCGCGGCGCGGACGGCAGGAACGAAAGCAGTTTTGAGTACTGCGACGCGAGATTCCGCGACATCGCCGTGAGCTCATCGCTCTCAACGGTCAGTTCTTCCAGCTGCTCGACCTTTGCGACAAGGTACGGCGCAGCTTGCGTGAATTCGACAACTTTGAATGGCACGGTCCCCGAGATGATGCAGCGCAGCGTGCCGTCCGGCACCTTGATCATCTTCTGAATAATGGCAACAGTACCGACAGTGTACACGTCATCCGGCGTTGGCGGCGAAGCGTCGCGGTCTCGCAACGCAACAACACCCACCGGGGCGCTCGATCGCAGCGCATCTTCCACCAATTTGATGCCGTGCTGCTTGGTGACCGCCAGCGGCATGACGGTGTTCGGATACAAGACTGCCTCTTGCAGGGGCAAGATCGCAAGCTGTGCGGGGATCGTGGCACTTCCCGGAGTTGGAGAAGCGATCGTCTTTTCGGCCATCTAGCTTCGGCCTCGGACAACCATGCGAATCTCAGTCCTGTCCACGGGAAGCACCGACGACCGTTGGGCGACAGGCAATTTCACGGTGAGCATCCCAGAGCTGTATTCAGCGCGGGCATCTTCGACCTCCACCGAGACCGGTAATTGTATCCTCTTAAAAAAATAGCCGCGCTCGATCTCCTTTTGCATCACGGACTCGCAGCCGTGAGCGTCGCTGGCTCGCACGCCAGCGAGATAGAGCGTTCGACCTTCCACGACGAGCCTGATATTATCTCGATCGACACCAGCGAGTTCGATCTGCACGAAGATCATCGAACCGCCATTGGCCACATACACGTCGGCATTGGGGTTAAATGAGCCCCTGCGCGCGTGGCTCCCCGCCGGCAGGCTCAGTTCGGCGAACAACCTATCGAATTCGCGGAACAAATCGTCCGGATACATTGTTTCTCGACTCCAAGAACTTGGTGGAATTGGTATCTTCGTCACAGTGAGCTGGGCCACCCCCCAAAGCGCGCAGCGAGCGACGCCGCTTCCTTCATTACAAATGCCAGTTTCCGATAATGATGATGCGGAGGCGCGCTCGTTGGCTCAAAGTTTGCGAATTGAAACGCTGGATCGTTCCGGCAGGTGGTACCTCACGCCTGGGTCTCGGTGCATCTACGATCTGCGCGTCAGAAACGACACGAAGAATGCGGCGGATTGTTCGCTCGTAGTCGAGGACCCGGCCTCTGGCGTCACCGTTGACCCGCCGACATTTACTCTCCGCGGGCATGAAGTGAGAACGGTCACAGTCCTGTTCTCTGAAAATGCCAATCCAACACGCGGGCAGCGCGTGCTTATGACGTTGCGCGACGATTCGGGCGCAGAATTGGCCACGTTTGAACATCCGCTGATCGTCACCGGCGGCACCGACTGCAGTATCACGCTTTTGTTCAAGGACGTCATCGTTGAGAAAGGCGAGTTGTGGGGTTTTTCCATGGCCGCTGCGATTCGCAGTCAAAGCGAAGCGCCGTCGACCTTTCAGATATCGTTCACGTCGCACCCTGCATTTTCGGTCGCAAATCTGCCTCTGCTGCAGCTCGAGCCGGGTCAGAGCGGCGAGGTCAACATTCCTGTTCGCTGGGATCGCAGTATTAAAGATAGTTCAGGTTTGAATCATCCGCGAATGCTCGAAGTCTGGGTCCCTGTTTCGAACGGTAAACGAACGACTCGTATTCGATGGGATATCATTGACGAGAAGCTGCAGACCGCCGCACAAAAGATCGCCGCCACTGTAAAAGCTGCGAGCGTAGCTCTGCGAACTCCGACTCCACCACGGCGCGTCGCAGTCGAAAAGCCACTGGTCCCGCTTTTGATGCTCAATGGCCACGTCGCGTTGAAGTTCTTGCCAAACCCCTTGGCGCCAGCGAGCGGTAGCGAGATCAATGCGGCGGCGACAGCCTCGATTGCAACGCCTGCCGTCTCCCGTGAGGCAACGGCTCTATCGCTTTTCCCAGATCTTGGGGCAAGCGTAGCTCAGCCGTTGACACCATCAAGCAACGGGAAGAAAGTTGAGCTCTCTGCGCCCGCAACGACCCTCGCAGCCGCGGCAGCGCCAGTTGCGCCACCTCCACCAACACCCGCGCCTCCCGCAATATCAGTGGCAGCTCCACAGGCGCCACCGACAGCTCCCGCCACACCTTCTGCGCCGACAGAATCAGTTGTTTCTGGGCCGAAGCTTACCCCATATAGCCCAGCGCGTTTTGGTGCAGAGGTAAAAACATCGACTGCTGTTGCCAAACCCCTTCCGCAGGCTCAACCCGCGCAACCACAAGACATTTCAATCGTCCCACCGATGACGATCGCCGCAGCGACGGTGCGCAGCCGAAAGGCGGTCCCCTCGCAGCCTCGCAAGTGGGGGGTGCCAACGGGCATTGTGATCGGTGGCCTCGCAGTTGCATCGATCGCCGTCGCCGCAATTCTTTTCAAGCCCGCCAGCTTAACCACAAAAACGCCCGCAACAACGAGTGCGGTCGCTGTGGCCACGCCGATGGTGGGGTTGAATCAGACAGCGCCAACGCAAGCGGCGCAACCGCCCGTCACGCACAAGATTCTTGCGGCCCCGCATGTCAAGCCGAAGACGGTGGCCGCCACTCCCGCTGCACGCCCGACGGCGACGGCGCAGCCAACGCCCGCCACAACCGCTCAGCCGTCAACCCCGAGGCCCGCAACGCCGAGACCTGCAACACCCAAGCCGATTGCCGCCGCGCCTCCGCAGCATAAGGCGACTCCGGCGCGCGGGGCGACGGTCCGGCAACAGCAACTCTATCAACCGGCAAGCGGATCGGTTGTCGCCCTTGGTGGCATCGAGGCATTCTACGGTCCTCGCGGTCACGCGGTGCGAGTGTTATGGAGTGCTGCAGAGCAGGCGTCTGCCTCGGTCGCGCTGATCGACGAGCACGGCACCACCGTCAGTTCGACGTTTGTGCACGGCAGTCGTCAGTCCGCGCTTTTGTATCTCCCAAGGCGATTCCACGGTTTCCTAACCGTGCAGGTTTCTTCGGTCGGGAGACTCGGCGAGCGAGTCGCGCAGACAACATCGTTGCCAGCGTTCGGCACCTAGAGTGAACGCGCGAATGAATTCGCGCGACTACATTAGAGCTTGAAATTCACGTTGACGAACATGTTGAACGGCGACGTTGAAAACAGATTGCCGTACGGATACTGCACGAGCCGCTGTATCGAGTCGCCAGGGTTATAGATGTTGCCGACGGCCGGTATATGACCCTGGACGACATCGTAACCGCACTGATGCACGCCGATCACCCACGGCTCATTCGAACCACCGAAACACGACGAGAGGATGTTCGCGAAGGTTGCTTGGATGGTGGTGCGTGGTGACACGTCATACGACAGCTGGGCGTGGAGACCGATATAGGAAGGTTCGAGAAATGCTCCAATCGCGTCGAACTTGCCCGTTATTTGATCGGGGATCACGATCGTGTTGCGGCAGGTTGTGGCATCGTAGGGAAGGCCAGTACCACCATGCGGGTAGCGCGGATCTCCTGATACCGAACCTGCCAGAGGTGCGCACGTTGCCGGATCGACGCCGAGCTGCTGCTCGGGTGCGCCGTAGCGGCTACCGGTGATGTATTGCAGCAGAGGCGTGAACCTCCATTGATTGTGATGATAGGTCAACGCGAGTGTCGCATTGTTGGGAACGCCATAGCTCACCGTTGACAGTTGCGTGCCAGTGGGGACGACATCGTAGGTCGGATACGACCCATTGACATCTATGAGCGCCTGCATCGGGGCATTGTAGTACGGGTTTGCGACGCCCGACAGTGACTCGGTTGCATTTGCATTCGCACCGCCGAACACTCCGCACGGCGCGCTCGGGTTCGTTGAGGGCGCAACTCCTTTGCATGCAGCTGTGTAGGAGTTATACAGTTGAATCGCGCTGTTGATGGGCGAAAGCAACGTCGATCCGTTCTGCAAAGCGCCATATTTGATTCGACTGTAGGTATACGTGTAAGAGAGCAGCGTGGAGAAGCCATTCTTCTCCTCCGAACCAGATTGTAAGAGGAACTCAACGCCGTAGGCGGTCTGCTTGCCCGCGTTGACACCGGAGACCGTACCCGAAGTTGCGTTGATGAAGAACTGTTGCATTTTGTCTTGCGTACTGCGATAGAATGGCGTCAGTTTGAAGCTAGCGTCGGTCCGATGGAAGCGGTGCTCCCACGAAAAGTCGTAATTGTCCGAAACAGATGGCGTGAGGTCGTGCGCGGGCGTCGTATACCCGATCGAGTAGTACAGGCCGCCGATGTAGTTTGCCAAGTTTTGCTGCAGCGTATTATATTGCTCGTATTGCGCTTGCGGTGGCTGGGCATAACTCCCGAGCGAAAGTCGGAGCACGTCATCGACGTCGGCTTGATAAGTACCACCCAGGCGAGGCTCGACAACCGTGTGCGCAAGCGAACCTGGGTTTGCGTTGCCAATGGTGGCATTGTGCCAGCCAGGCGTGTGTGTGAGACCATTCAGTGCGCTGCACGGTGTCCCCGGAGTTAAGCCAAAACCGCCGAAGACTATCGGCGTCGTCTCATCGATGGGCACACCTCCATTGACGCCCGCGTTCGCACACATGACCGTATTCCACTCATTGAACCAAAATGGAGTCATTGGACCGCCACTTGTCGATGGCAGGTTGTACTGAAACCGGTCGACGCGAACGCCAACGTTGATATGCACGCGATTGATCGGGCGCCATTGATCTTGGATGGAAAACGCGAGAAACTTCGGGGTCACGGAGTTGGTCACGCCATTTGGGCCGCTCTCGACCGCCAGCCACTCGAAGCCTGGAGGTGCTGGATAGTACGGACCGCCGAACGTCAGGAATTTTGTGTTGAAGAGCGGCAGCGGCCCTCCCGTCGGCACGGGTGTCGTTGGTTCGCACGAGGTTGGCGTTGGCGCTGAGAATGTTACCGGGTCGTAGTAATAGCACGTACCGTTTTTTGGGTTGGCTGAACTCACGAGCGCCGCAAAAACTGATTGTGAAGGCGGGGAAAATGGCACACCTGGAGTTGAGTTGGTCATCTGTTCGTTGTTAAAGCTGACGTTATTAGAGCTCAAGTACGACGCCGACACGCTCAAGAGATGGGCTGGGTTGATCTGCGCCGCGTATTCGCCGGAGACGCCATACGTGTGCGTCCACAACTCCTGGTCGCTGTTGGCAACGCGGGCTGTTGGAAAAATCTGATTGGTGAAGTTTGGGTCATGGAAAAAGGAATTGGAATACGCGCTGTAGCCATAGACGCGTACGTACTCGTCGGCGCCAAAGTCGTGTTGGTACTGCACCTTGACGAGCGCTTGGCCATTCGAGCTCGCATCGCGTTGATCGATGGGGATCTGTCCATTCACGCCGTATGAGTCTTGGCTTGGAAACAGATACGGTTCCATGCCGGTGATGGGACCAAACGGCGCACCCGCAACCGGTTGCCCGAGCGCACCAGTGTACTGAAATCCGGACACGAACACCGGAAACGATCCGGGAGCGTGCAATCCCGGAGTCTGCGACTCCGCGGTCGTCCATAAGCTTTGGCCACCCCAGTCGCTATACGAACCGTAGACATACGTATAAATCTGCGAGACGTCGTACAGGAGCTGGACGTCATCGCTAATGCCGGCTCGCTCGTGTGGAATCGAGTAGTGGAGATTGACAACGTTCTCGCGGTCGGCTTCCGACGAATTCTGCCCCAACTGATAGGGGCCCAAGATGTACCCACCCGGTCCCGCCGGGAGCTGACCAAAGAACGCATGATTCGAATAGCAACCGGCATAGTTTGAGCCGTTTGGAATTGCTGGACAGCCCGGGCCTGCAATGGGCAGTGGGCTTAAGGGGCCGAACGCCGCATTGCCGAGATCGAAGGCTTGACCAAACTGCTGCGAGAGCGCAGCGCCATTGAACTGATCGCCATAGCGAAAAGCCTGATTGAAACCTCCAACGTTGAAGTAGTACGTGAATCGGCGATCGGTAGTGGCGCCGCCACCTTCCAAAGAGAACTTATTGTAAAGCGCTGGACTGCCCACGCCCGCACTCGCATTTGCAAACCCCGGTACAGTACCCGTCTTGATAACTTGATTGATGTAGCCGGCCAAGCCATGCGACTCGGCGTCCGCGGGCGCACCGCCTGTATAGACCTGCAACTGCTGTTGGCCGAACGTGGAGAGATTGGTGGTTGGGACGTTGTCGAAGGCGCGGTTGAGCGGAATGCCGTCAAGCTCGTAGCCGATCTCGTTGAAGTCGCCGCCGCGCAAGAAGATTGGTTGGTTGAAACCGGATTGCCACGGCGGCACAAATGCGCCAGGGACTGCGGAGATGGCTGAGTACGCTTGGTTGAGGTTGAAGCCGCCGCCAAGCGCAGAGAGTTTGTTCGCGGTGTTGGGCGAGATGCTGTAGACGCTTTGTGTCGTACCTGGGCTCAGCAGACCGAGTACCGACGCCGACACGATGACCTTTGACAGCGTCGTCACCTGCTGTTGAAGCACGAGCTCGAGGTTCTGCGTGTTGTCGGCAAGGATCGTAATACCCGGCTGCGACAACGTTTCATAGCCGTCTTTGGAGGCAGTGACGGTATACGTATCTGGGATCAGGGAAGCAAAGAGAAAATGCCCCGTGGCGTCCGTCTGCGTTTGTGCCGACTGGGATGGTGATGCAGCAGAAACCTTTGCATCTTGCAGCGGGCCGCCGGTTTTGGCGAACACGTAGCCACCGAGGGTGCCTGTCGTACCAGCGAGCGTCGCGGACGTCATTGCAATGGCAAGAATGAAGCCAAGCAGCAAGACAAAAAGAAAACGACATGACGAATGTGTCATGATCTCATGCTCCTCCCGACGGGGACAGTTGCGCGACGTGTCGGCAAGGCACCTGCTCGCCCGACGATGCTCGACCACGCGCAAATAAATTTGCGCGACTACATTTGGCGCAATGCCTCGATTGTTTCGTTAAAAAAATTCGTCTGATATGCGAGCATATCATCGACCAAGGGGAACTGCGGATGCTTTCGCTGCTCCATGAGTTTGAATATGCTGCCTTCGTACGCCAGCATGTGGAGCTGACGCATCCCGGCCAGCGCTCGATCGGTTATGGTTTGCGGATCGTGCAACAATTCTGGATCCACAAACGCGTTCTTTGGCAGTGACTGAAGCTGCGCGACGACCGCGGCCTGCGCACTCGCGGCGTCAAACTCCTTGCGTCCGCCGTTGATGATCCACGTAGCCAGTAGTTGGCTGACCACGACCGGACGCGCGGCTTTGAGCGAGCTTGCAAGGTTGCTTCGATCGGTGAGCTCAACGTAGCGCACGAGCAACGAAAGGCGCTTGCCGACGAAGACGTCGTAGGACATCGCCGCCACCCAAACGGTTTCGGCAAATGGCTCGAGACGTTTCAAAATCGCCAGCAAGGGAGAGAGTCGGCCGTTTCGAGTATGGCGGCCTTCGGGGGTTAAGAAAAACGTGTTTCCGGCCAGAGCAATTCGCTCGAATTGTTGGAGGTCTCGTTCGAGATGCGCGCGCGTCTGGGCAAAGATTTCGCCGCGATATGGCTCGAGCATGGTCTTGATGGGAACGAGCATGTCCTGGGACGCCCCAAACCAGCGCTTTGTGAACAGCGCTTCGGTCATCAAGCTCTCTGGAACGTCAAACGTGACGAGAGTATCGTGACCGAAAATAGCGCCCAGCGTTAGGTTGCCATGGCGAGTGTAGACATTCCACGCAAGGCTCATGAGCGAGCGAGTGCGCAGTTCGTTCTCGATCGGAATGATGCCAATGGCACTAAAGAGCCTGGCCGCCGTCATGTTTCGCAACAGCGAGCGAGCCCAGGGCAAGCGCATTGCCATGAAGCCGGGTTCGAACATACGACGGGAGCCGCTCGCGTAAATTGGTCGGTTCCATGGGCCATCAAGTTGCAACTGAACGGGGCCCGCGATAGTGTCGAGATCATTTTGATGATTGCAATACACGATCGTCGTGCCACGGCGCCACGGCAACCTGCCCCACCTGCGAATGCGGTGCACGCTCCAGTAATATGGATAGATCGTCCCGAGAGCAACGGTTTGAAAGGAGATACCGAAGCGTCCTTTCCCGTAGCCGACCAGGAGAACGACACACGATCCGATCACGAAGCACCAGGCCGCCACAAAAAAAAGGGTCTTATATCCCGCAAGCGGGCTCGCATACTGAGCGAGCAGCCATCCGCCAAAGGCGGGCGCAATGATGCCGGGCAAGCCGCTGGCGAGTCCCCAGATGCCGAGATCGCGCGCGACGTCTCGCAGCTGCGGTACGGAATCCATGGCGAGCGCCCATCCCGTTGACGCAAATGCTCCGTATCCCAAGCCGAAGAGCAGCGCAATGAGCACGAGGTTGTGCATGCCAGGCGCTGTCGCAAAAATAAAGATCGCCAGGGCCATGGGGCCCCCCGCGACGGCAACCATCAGTTTGCGTGGCACGCGATCCGAGAGTTGCCCCATCCAAAAACTGGTCAGCACCGCGCCCACAAGAGAAAGCGCGCCAAACATGCTCGTCGTTGACGAGGGATTCGGATCTTTGAGGACGTCGTTAAAAAAATAGAGCACGAACGTCATCAGCAGCATCAACCCAAAGTTGATAAACATTCGAGACACAAACGCAATCATAAAGTCGGACCAAGAACCGATATGCGCGTGCTCGCCTTGGTCGACAAACGAACGTTCCGGAGTCAATGCGGCCGCGAACGCGCCGGCCAGCACGATGATCGCGGCCCACAGAAAAACGGTATCGGGATCGAAAAGTCCAGCGAAGGCGAGGCCAAGGACGGTCCCAACGAGTGTAGCGATCCCCTGGTAGCCGGATGCCAATCCCCATTCTGAACGATCCACTGCTTCGGGGATGAGTGGCTGATAAGCAGCTAAACTGATGCTTTGGCCGAGCACCGCAACCAGCAAAGCAATGGCAAAGTGTTCGATCGAAGTCGTTCGACTCAACCAGAACAATCCGATCACATTGACGACCGCGCCAGCCAAGATGAAGGGTCGTCGCAGACCGCCTTTGCGCCGAAAGTGATCGGACATCGCGCCCGCCACCGGCGGCACGAGCATTGAAAGCACACCAGCAACACTAATAAGGATGGCGAGAACTGCGGTGTGATGTGTGCCCGCCAGGTGGAGAAGCGCAGCCGGCACCGCAATAGTAAGAATTGCGGAGTTTTGAAAGTTGATCGGAATCCAATAGGCGTTGAGGAGCGACTGTTGCTTGATGCTGCGGCTAATCACGTATGAGTGAGTGAATTTATCTGCCGCGGGCTTCTTCTTCGACCACGGGATAGAGATCGCTCGTCACCCAACGCGGTTTTTGGCGCAATCGTTGCGGACTCAAGCGCACGTACACGACGGGGATGAGAATGAGCGTGAGCATGAGCGAACTGATCAAGCCGCCGATGACCACAATGCCCAGCGACTTGCGCGATTGCACCGCGTGATCGAGTCCGAGCGCGAGTGGCAGCATGCCGAAAACCATGGCCGCGGTCGTCATCACGATGGGGCGGAAACGGACGCGAGCGCTTTCTTTAATCGCAGCGAGTCGTTCCATGCCGCGTTCGCGCAGCTGATTCGCGTAGTCGACAAGCAAGATTCCGTTCTTCGTGACGAGGCCGATGAGCAACACCGTGCCGATGAGCGAGAAGGCATTGAGCGATTCGCGGGTGAGCGCGAGAGCGCTTAAGGCTCCGACGACTGCCACGGGCACCGAGAACATAATGATAAACGGCGAGCGGTAGCTATTGTAGAGCGCAACCATGAGCAAAAAGACGAGCACCATCCCCATGCCGAGCGCCACGGCCATACCCCGAACCGTATCGCTGAGGTTTTGCTGTGTGCCGGTGCTGCTCGCAGCCACCGTCACGCTCACTGGCAGGCCGAGGTCGTTGAGCTTGGCGGCAAACGCCTTCTCCACGCCGGAGAGCGTCGCGCCTGGCGCAACGTTGGCGCTGACGTGCACGACGGTTTGACGGTCGACCCGATCGATCGAGCGCGTGCTGTTCTCGAACGTTATGCGCGCAAGATCCCCAATGCGAACGATCTCCCCAGTGTTCGAACGCACTCGGATATCCTGGAGTTGGTTGACCGTGTGTTGATAAGCGAACGGGAACGTCACTTGCACGTCCTTTAAGCCATCCTGCGTGACGAACTGGGTCGCACGCACCCCACCGAAGGCTGCGCGAATGGCTGTGCCCATTGTTCCGATGTCAACATTGCGCTTGCGTGCTTCATCCTTGTTAAAGGAGACGTTCAGCTGTGGCGCCAGACTGCTCGCTGAACTGAGCACATTTTCTGCGCCCGGTGTTTGCTGCAGCGCCAAGTACACTTGCTTGGCGTACTGCGTTGGATCGCCCAACGTATTGCTCACCAAATAGTCGATGGGCTGCCAGTTGCCGCCATACGTATTCGTTGCTGGAATCACCACTGGGTTTGCGGCGGGCGCAAGACGCTCGGCCAGCGTGCGAACGTACTCGACCCAATAGTCGGTCGAATTCCGTCGATCGCTGCGCAAGCGGAGGTCGATCTGACCCACGCCGCCGTCGATGATATACCCACCCACTGGCGATTGCGCCGCGCCCACGAGCGACGTCTCGGTGCGCAAATCAGGAATGAGATTAACCTCGCGCTCGATTGCTTGCACGGCCTGGCGCGTGACGGCAAGTGGCGTACCGCTCGGATAATCGAGCTGAATAAAGATCTCGCCTTCATCCTGCGCCGGATCAAATTCGAATCCAATGATCCCAAGCGGCCAAATCAAAGCGATGGCGGCAACCAGCGTCCCCGCTGCGATACCGACGACGGTCCATGCGTGCGCCAAACCCCACGGAAGGACTCGCTCGGCGTACCAGTCGCGGAACCGTTCGAACCCTTTTGAAAACTCTTCGACAATGCGTAAGGTACGCTTGCTCGAGAGGAGCGACCAGTTGCCTGCTAGCGCCGGGGTAATGGTAAAAGAAACCAGCAGCGATGACAGCGTCGCAACGACGACGACGAGCGCGAACTCCCCGAGGAACTTGCCAACCATGCCTGGGAGAAAGGCGATCGGCAAAAAGACGACGACGTCAACCAGCGTGATGACGATGGCTGCAAGGCCGATCTCAAGCCGGCCGTTGATGGCGGCGCGAAGAGCTGACTCTCCGGCTTCTCGATGACGCTCGCTGTTCTCCAAGACAACAATGGAATCGTCGACAAGAATGCCGGTGATGAGGGTCATGGCCAGCAGCGACACCGTATCGAGCGTAAAGTCGAGCACGCGCATGATAATGAGAGTTGAGAAGAGCGATGTCGGGATCGCGATGAGGACCGCCGCGGCGTTACGCCACGAGCGCAAGAAGAAAATCATCACAATCGCGACGAGCACAATGCCTTCGATGAGCGTTCGCAGCACGCCACTGAGTAGCGCTGCAGTGCGAGCTGATTGGTCGTCGATGGTGGACAATTCAATGCCGGGGAAGCGCTGCTCGAGATCCGGCAGTGCGCTGATCACCGCTCTGGCCGTATCGACTTCGTTGGCACCAATCGACTTTTGAACGGTCAGGAAGAAGTTTGGCTCGCCATCGACATACGAGTAAATGCGCTCGGGTGCATAACTGTCGAGCACTCGGGCAACGTCGCTGATGCGCACACCATTTTTTTGCGGAATCTGGAGAGCCCCGATGGAATCTGGGCCGCTAATGTCGCCACGGATGTTAATGCCGGTCTCGCGCTCGCTGCCATAGAGAATGCCGCCAGGCAATCGAATGTTGTTGATGGCGATCGCGTCAATGATATCGTTGATCGTGAGATTGTTCGCTTTGAGTTTCTTCGGGTCGGCCTCAACTTGCACTGAGGGAGTCACGATACCATTTGCCTGGACGTAACCGACGCCGGCCACTTGCTCGAGCGCCGGTATCAGGCGGTTCTGGATGATGGCTGAGAGATCGCCCGCGTTCAACGTGCGCGAATTGACGGCAAGGCTCACGACGGCGGATTCGCCTGGATCGAAGGTTTCGATGCGCGGCGTCGGGAGATCACCCGGGAGCTGCGATTGGGCCGCTTGCATGCGCCGTTGCACTTCCACAAGGTCCTCGGTGCGCGAGGAATTGAGGCTGAACTGCGTGTTGATGGTCGCGAAACCTTGCTGGATTTGCGATTGGGTGTGGTCCAAGTAGGGCGCGCCGGCTAGCTCATCTTCGATTGGCCGCACGATGCTGTCGCGCATCTCAGCAGGCGAAGCGCCCGGGTAAAAAATGATGATGTTGACGACGGGCAGGCCGACATTTGGGAGCTCCTGCTCGCGTAAGGTCCAAATGGCGAGCAGGCCGCCGATGGTCAGCGCCGCGATGAGCACGGCCGCAAGCGTGGGCCGTGAAACAAAGAGCTTAGTGAGCATGAACCGGTCGTCTCATTGCGTTTAAAACCCTACCATTTGTCATCGGCAGCGCATTTCTTTTCTTGCGCGCGCCGTAATGTAGCAGCGGACCTTTAGGTCCGCTTCGGTATCCCCGAGGAAATGTAGGGGGCGATTGGAAAAGCGCCCCTCGCGAATAAATTCGCGACACTACATCTAGGTTTTTAGGGCTTCTTCGACCGCTTGATCCTCGGTCCAGGCAGCGCCTTCGGCATCAAGCGCGGCGATTTCGGTTGCGGCAAGTCGATCGGACAAGGCAGCCATGAGCTGGTTGTAGCTCCACTGTTCCGTTGGTTCGCGGGCAAAACCTGATTCCTGGAAGCCCCTGTTGACATATCCAAGCAGACGTGCGGCAGTTTGCGCGTCGCCCTCCTTGGCGCGGATGATCGCCAGATGTTGGGTGGCACATATCAACATGTTGTGACTTTGGCCTTCGCGAGCGTAGCGTGTTCCTTCTCGAGCGAGAGCTTTTGCCCGATCGGTGTCACCACGGGCCAGATAGTATGCCGCGAGGTTGATTAACGAGTTTGCCGTGCCTGTAGGATTGCTTGTATTGCGTCGAATGATCACCGTTTCTTCGCCGTTTGCGATAGCCTTTTCTACGTCACCCTCCGCAAATGAGAGTTCGGCGAGGTTGCCCAGGACAGTGGCCATAAGCTGATCGTCCGCCAAAGATTTGGCCACCGCAAGTGCCTCGCTGAACCCCTTGCGTGCCTCACCCGAGGTACCGCGAACAAAGTGTATGATGGACCACCACGAGAGCACGCGAGCGAGCTGCTTCGTGCGACCCGTCTTGCGCAAGATCGGTGTCACCCTTGTGTAAATTTCCTGAGCCTCGTCGAAGCGTCCACGCCTGTCGAGTGCGAATGCGTAGTTTGCAAGTGCCAATGCAACGAGAGAGTCGTCTCCAAGCCCTTGAGCTTGTTTCAGTGCACGCTCGCTCGCCTCAAGGGCAGCTTCGCCGAATCCCTCATTGTTCACGGAGAGACCGAGCCATAATCTGGCTGTCGTTTCGCTCGGCTCCACGCCACCCAGCGCATCGAGAGCAAGGTTGATCCATCGCAGACCTTCCACCCGCGATCCGACGCTAATCCACAGTTCGGATAAGGCAGCCGCCAGCGCTGCGCCCACGGCAACGTCATGCTTATTGAGGAGCGCCCAGCCCATAGCCGCTCGAAAGTTGTCGAGCTCTGGTTCGAGCGCAGCAATCCATGCGGCGGTTGGAGTCGATTGATACGCCATATCGGCGGCTTGAGCAACGTGGAGAAAATATTCTGCGTGCTTGCGATTGAGCTCTTCGTTCTCTTTTGCCTCGGCAAGTTTTTCGCGCGCGTATTGCCAGGTTGATTCGAGCAACCGATAGCGCTCAGTCGTGCCGCCAAGCTCGACGACGACGAGTGACTTGTCGACGAGCGAGGAGAGCAAATCCAAGACTTCCCACGCTTCGATCTGATCATCCGAGCAGATTTCGCTTCCCGCCTCGAGCGTCCAGCCACCCGCAAAGACAGCGGTACGATTGAGAATGGTCCGCTCGCGCTCGTTGAGGAGATTGTAACTCCAGTCCACCAGTGCTCGCATGGTTTGCTGCCTGGGTAACGCAGTCCGATCCCCTCCGGTGAGAATGCGGAAGCGTTCCTTCAGACGCTCGGCAAGATGCGCCACAGACATCAGTTTGACTCGCGCAGCGGCGAGCTCGATGGCGAACGGAATACCGTCGAGGCTGCGGCAGATGTCGGCCACGATTTTTGCGTCGGCATCGCTGAGCATGAACCGGGTGTTCGCAGCCGTTGCCCTGTCGATGAAGAGGGCGATCGAGCCATAACCGGAGGCGTTTGCTGATGTAACCTCGGTGTTTGTTTTCGGAATTGCAAGTGAGTTGACGCGATAAATCGTTTCGCCAGCAATGCCTAGGCCTTCGCGACTCGTGGTCATCAGTCGAACGTTCGGCGCTCCCTTGATGATTGAACCCGCTATGTGCGCCGCCGCCGTGATAAGGTGCTCGCAATTATCCAAGATAATGAGCGATCGTTTCGGTTTCAACGCATAGATGATGGAGTCGGAAAGCGAGCGATCGGCGCCGACGCGCACACCGAGAACTGACGCTACCTCGCTAACGACGAGATCAGAATCCTGAAGACCCGCTAGGTCGACGAGCCAGACGCCGTCTGGATGCTCTTCGAGCATTTCGGCGCCAACCTGCAAAGCTAAGCGCGTCTTACCGACGCCACCACTCCCCGTGAGCGTCAGCAGCCGCGTTTTTTCAAGCAGCTTCTTCACTTCGGCAACATCTTCGTCGCGACCGATGAAGCTGGTCACCTGCAGTGGAAGATTGTTGGGCAGTGAATCGAGCGAGCGTAGGGATGGAAAATCGGCGGGCAAGCCCGCCGCAACCAACTGGAAGACTTGCTCGGGGTGTGCCAAATCTTTGAGCCGGTGGGCGCCAAGCGCTCGGAGGCTCACTTGAGCAGGCAGCTCTCCTTGCACGAGGTCGCTTGCGGCGGCGGAAACAAGCATCTGGCCACCATGTCCGATCGAAAGCAAGCGCGACGCTCGATTGACGCTCGGCCCGAAGTAATCGTGGTCTCGTTCTTCCGCATAACCCGTGTGCAGCGCCATGCGAACGCGCAGACCGTTGACCGCGGAAAAGTCTTCCTTGCTCAGTGCTTGCTGAGCGGCGATCGCGGCTCGGACTGCGTCGGGCGCGGTGCGAAAGGCGGCACAGTACGCGTCGCCCATCTTTTTAAAGATGTAGCCACCGTTGGCGGTTATGGCGTTGCCGAGAAGATCGTCGTGCCGAGTGAGCCCAGCCTTCATGGCTTCGCGGTGGTGTTCCCAACGCTCCGTCGAACCTTCGATGTCGGTAAAAAGAAACGTGACCGTCCCTGAAGGTATAAGGGACGATTCCTGGGAGGCTAGACGGCTCTCAGCTGCGTGGTCCATGGTTCACCAGAGCGTTCCACGGTACCGAGCACGAACCCCGCGCGCTCCAAACTATACCTTCAAGGCTTCATCGTAGACCCGGTCGTCGCTCCAATTCGCGCCCTCGGCGAGCAACGTCGTGAGGACTTCTGGCTTGAGGTTGTCCTTGAGACTAGCGACGAGTTTGTCGTGTTCTTGCTGCTCCGTGTAGTCGATGAGCGTCCCGAGGTCGGCGTAGGCGCGATCGCAATAGCCGAGTAGTCGCGCTGCCTGTTCCCAGAGTTGGTGCCCCGCGGCGATCGCGGCGAAATGTTGTACTGACTCGGCGAACGTCACTGGGCCAGCGGGCCGCGCGTCTTTGATCGCTGCTCGTGCGACTTCTCGAGCTTCATCAAAGCGCCCAAGATAGATGAGGTAGGCGGCGATATTTGCTCGCGTGAGCGCAACACCGATTCGCTCCCAGGCCGGATAGTTCGGCAGGATTCCGCGGGCGATGTCGAGTGCTTTCTCGACATTGCCCCGGCGAAACTCGACCTCTGCAATATTGTTCGCGATCGCATCTATGAGCCCGGCGTCCCCTGTGTTCTTGGCATAGGCAAGACCACGATTGTAGAGCTCCAATCCCTCCTCGTGGCGTTGCTGAAAATGAAAATTGCGTGCCTGCTGGGTGAGGACGATCCCGATCATCCGCGATTCGCCGAGTTCCTGAAATGCCTGCAAGGCATGTTTGAGAGATCGCTCCGCCTCGTCGTGCCTGCGCAGTCGCAAAAACGCTTCACCCAGCACGCTGGCCATCCAAGCAGCACCTTTCTTGTCTCCGAGCTGGGTGTATAGTTCGAGCGCGCGCTTTCCGGCCGCCAGAGCCGGTTCGTACCGCCACGCGCGCATTTCGAGATGGGCCGCAGCATGCCGAAGTTTGGCTTCCAACTCAGGTTGAATGGCGTCGGGAATCGCTTCCATCGCAGCGATAAGTCGGCGACGGCCCTCTTCTGGTTGAGGGCCTCCCACCCAGAAGAGCTTGAGGGATGCGGCCAGGTGAGCACCAAGCTCGACGTCGTGACGCGCGGTAACCGCCCAATCGAGTGCCGCCCGAAAATTATCGATATCCGGCAGCAAACGCTCCATCCATACCCGCGACGGCGTCGTGCTCCAATCATCCTCAGCCCTTTGCGCGAGATCATTGAAGAACTCGGCGTGACCCGCCCGCACGAGGTCTGCTTCGCCGCTTTTCTCGAGCAGCTCGGTGGCGTATTGGCGCGTCGAGGCAAGCAAGCGGTAGCGCTGTTCGGAGCCGACGAGCTCCGTGACGACGAGCGACTTATCGACGAGCCCCGTCAGCAGATCGAGCACGTCAAGGGGGTCGAGCGACGCGTCACTGCAAACGCTCGAAGCGGCATCGAGCGCACACCCACCAGCGAAGACGCTCAAACGTCGAAAGACGGTCTTCTCGTTGTCGGAAAGAAGATCGTAGCTCCAGTCGATCAGCGCCCGCATCGTCTGCTGGCGTGGCAAGGCAGTGCGATTGCTGGCGGTGAGAATGCGAAAACGATCTTCCAAGCGTCCGGCGAGCTGCTCGACGCTGAGCACCTTGACGCGCGCGGCAGCCATCTCGATGGCTAGCGGAATGCCGTCGAGTTGCTCGCAAATCCGCGCGATGATCGGCGCGTTCTTATCGTTGAGTGCGAACCGCCGGTCAGCGGCGTTGGCGCGTTCGACGAAGAGCGCAATGGCACCGAAACGAGCGGCCTCGGTCGCGGTCATGTCGCGCTCCGCGGCCGGCACCGCGAGCGATGGCACTCGCAAGACGATCTCACCTTCGATACCGAGCCCCTCTCGGGAACTGGCGAGAATGCGAACGTGTGGGCAGCCGCGCAAGAGCAGCTCAGCCATGCGAGCTGCAGCGGAGACAAGGTGTTCGCAGTTGTCGAGGATGATGAGCAGATGGCGAGCCTGGAGCGCACGGGTCACGACTTCTTCCAGCGGCCGCCCGCCCGCATCGCCGAGGTTGAACACGCCCGCGAGTCTGCTCGGGATGAAGGTCGGATCGTTCAGGGGCGCCAGATCGACGAACCAAACGCCGTCCTCGAAACGGTCGAGCACTTCCGCGCCCACTTGCAAGGAGAGCCGTGTCTTCCCGACGCCGCCCGCGCCGACAAGCGTAACGAGCCGGTGTTTTGCGAGCAGGCCTTCGATCTCAGCCAAATCATTCTCGCGACCGACGAGCTGCGTCAGCTGGAGCGGCAGGTTGTTGGGCAGTGAGTCGAGGGAACGCAGGGCTGGAAAATCTGCGGGCAGTCCGGGTGCGACAAGTTGATACACCTGCTCGGGCTGGATCAAGTCGCGCAGACGATGGGCTCCGAGATCGCGCAGTGTGGCTTGACTTGGCATCATGCCCTGCGAGAGTTCTGTGCTCACACCGGAGACGAGCACTTGACCACCATGACCGATCGACAGCAACCGGGAGACACGATTGACGGTTGGACCGAAGTAATCTCCGTCGCGCTCGTCAGCGAGACCAGTGTGGATTGCCATCCTAACACTGATGCCGCCGACCTTCGACCAGTCTTCGTTTTCTATGGCGCGTTGCGCTTCGGTCGCGGCGGCAACGGCCTGGGGAGCCGTCTTGAACGCAACGCAGAATGCATCACCCATGGTTTTGAAGATATGACCGCCGTGTGCCTCAAGAACTTTTCGCATGATCGTATCGTGCCATGCGACGGCTGCTTTCATATCGTCGCGGTGGCGCTCCCATCGCTCGGTTGAACCTTCGATGTCGCTGAAGAGGAAGGTAACGGTTCCAGTGGGGAGCGGCGCGCGTTCGGCCACTGCTTCAGACACGCAGCGCCTCTTCGACTGCCTGATCTTCTGATAGGGCAGCTCCCTCAGCCAGTAGCGCCGTCAGCTCTTCTTCGCTAAGGTGCTCGCTAACCGTTGAAATAAGCCTGTCGTACGCGATTTGCTCCGTCGGCTCGCGCTGATTTCCGTAGCCCTTGTATCCTTTGTTTGCGAACCCGGCAAGACGGGCGGCCACGCGCGGGTCACCCCGCAGGGCGCTAATGAGACCTAGATGCTGCGCGGCTATATAAATATGCTGGGTCGATTGCGCTTCGCGTCCGGCCCGCAGTCCAGCGCGCGCATCGGTGCGTGCTTCGTCTAATCGGTCGAGCGCGATTCGATAGGCCGCAAGATTGCACAGGGTAACCCCCAGAGGCAACTTCCGTTTGAGGCGTTCGTCTATCTCTTTGGCCTCTGTTGCGTAGGTAATGGCTTGCTCGATGTTGCCGGCTTGAAACTCTACTTCGGCAAGGTTGGCGAGGGTGCGATCCCAACCCGCATCGTCTCCATGTGCCTTATAGAAGGCGAGAGAATCTTTGAAACCCTTACGACCGGCTTCGATGTCGCCCTCGATGAGCGCGAGGGTAGCCGCGCGGTCCAAGGTTCGAGCGAGCCACCACGTGTCGCCCAGTTCGCGGAAGGTTGCGGTCGCTTCGCGTAAGGGTTGTTTCATCTCTTCGTTGCGGCCCATGCGGAACAGACCGTTTGCCAAGGCTAGTTGCGACTGGGCAAGCCCACGCTGGTTGCCTAGACTCTTGTAAAGAGCGCATGCGCGCTCAGCTGCGTCGCACGCCGGCTCCCCCTCATAGCCGCGTATTGCTGAGAGCGTTCGCCAAAGGCGGGCCGCTATGTCTTTAGATAGCTCGCTGTTGTCTGCTGAAAGCGCCTCTCCCACCCAGCGGGCTCCCTCGGCTTCCATGCCTCCCTCGATCCAGAGGCCTTCAAGCGCACCGGCCAGACCTCCACCGAGAGCACGGTCGTGGTTTTCGCTTAACGTCCAATCGAGAGCGGCGCGGAAGTTATCTACCTCGACAAGCAGCGGCGGGATCCACGTGCCGAGTGGCATGGTGTTGAACGTGGCATCAGCCTTCTCTGCAACTTTGGCGAAATATTCTGCGTGCTTGCGCGCAATTTTTTGGCGCTCGCCGCTCGCGTCAAGCTTCTCCAAAGCATATTCACGGGTCGATTCACCAAGTCTGTAGCGCGGCGACGTACCATGAAGCTCTGCGGCAACGAGCGACTTGTCGACAAGTGAGGTCAAAAGATCGATGACATCCCATGTTTCGATATTCTCATCCGAGCAAACGTCCGCAGCGGCGTCGAGCGTCCAACCTCCAGCAAGAATGGCGACGCGCCACAAAAGCCTTTTCTCCGCATCAGCTAAGAGGTCGTAGCTCCAGTCGATGAGGGCTCGCATCGTCTGCTGTCGCTGAAGAGCGGTTCGTTTTCCCCCGGTAAGCAGGCGAAAGCGCTCGTTGAGCCGTTGCGAAAGTTGATCGAGGGTCAGCGCCTTGAGGCGAGGTGCGGCGAGTTCGATCGCCAGCGCAATGCCGTCAAGCCGCCGGCAGATCTGAGCGACCGTCTCTGCGTTGTCGTCGGTTAAGGAGAAGTTTTCCACAGCAGCAGCGGCGCGTTCAAGGAAGAGTGCAACGGCACCGTATTGCAACGCGTCGCGGGCGTTCAGCCCGTCCTGGTCTTCGGGGACACTGAGGGACGCAACGCGGTGCACCGTTTCTCCATCCATGCCTAAGCCTTGGCGGCTTGCGACCATGAGGCGTACGTGAGGACAGCCGCGTAAGATTGCATCGACGATTTTGGCTGCCGCCTCGACAACATGTTCGCAGTTGTCGAGGATCAGCAACGCATGCTTCGGTTTAAGCCAATACACGATCGAATCGACGAGCGACCGATTCGCGACTTCAGCAACACCGAGAACGCCCGCAACCACGCTTGGGACGAGATCTGGGTCTGTGAGCGGCGCGAATTCCACGAGCCATACGCCGTCCTCGTATTGATCGAGTAAGTCCGCACCTACTTGCAAAGCCAGCCTTGTTTTTCCGACGCCACCTGAACCCACGAGCGTCAAAAGTCTCGCTTGTTGGAGACGTTTCTCAATAGTTTGGATTTCTTCGTCGCGACCGACAAAGCTCGTGATTTGCAATGGTAGGTTGTTCGGCAGCGCGTCCAGGGAGCGCAGCGGTGGAAAGTCTTGTGGCAGGTCGGGAGCGACGAGCTGATATACTTGCTCGGGTTGCGCGAGATCTTTGAGCCGCTGTGCGCCGAGATCGCGGAAAGTGATTCGCGGCGGCAATTCGCCTTGCGCTAAATCGCTCGCGGTGCCTGAGACAAGCACCTGGCCGCCATGGCCGATAGAAAGCAGACGCGCAACGCGGTTGACGGTTGGACCGAAGTAATCACCGCTGCGCTCGTAAGACAGGCCGGTGTGGACGGCCATTCGCACGCTCAGCCCGTCAACTGCCGAGAAATTTTCCTTCGCCAGCGCGCGCTGAGCGTCGAGCGCCGCGCCGATTGCGTCCGGCGCAGTCCGAAAGGTAGCGCAAAACGCATCTCCTACAGTTTTGAAAACATAGCCATCATGCGCCGCAATGGCTAACTGCAAGATCTCTTCATGGCGGCGCACAGCCTCTTGCATCTTGTCGCGATGACGCTCCCAGCGTTCGGTCGATCCTTCGATATCGGTGAAGAGGAAGGTGACGGTGCCGCTTGGCAGCGGTTTGCGTTCGGCTATGGCTTCAGACAACAGATCCCTCGCATGCGCGCAAATAAATTTGCGCGACTACATTCTTGCGCAAATAAATTTGCGCGACTACATCCAAAATCAATATCATGCTAGATTTTGAGGGCTTCTTCGACAGCTTGATCTTCAGTTAACCCCTCGCCCTCTTTGAGCAATTGCGCAAGCCCATCTCCACCAAGTGCCTCCTTCAGAAGCTCGGTCAGTTTCGTATTCGTAGTCTGCTCGGTATATTCAACGGCAAAGTTATGCCGGACGAGAGCTTTGTTTGCATAACCCAGAAGGCGTGCAGCAAGCCTAGGATCGCCTTTCGCCGTAGCGACGTGTGCAAGATTTTGCGTGGAGATGGCGACGTGACCACTCACCTGGGAATCCCGGGCCAGCCGCAGCGCCTGGCGCGCTGCGGTGCGTGCTTCATCGAATCGGCCAAGAAACAGTAAGTACGCGGCGATATTGTTGAAAGGAATATACTGGTTCGCTCCGATCGACTCAGCGCTTTCGCGGCCTAGCTCCAGCGCTCGAAGAGCGTCGCCTTGCTGAAACTCCACCTCGCCGAGGTTGCCGACAATCGTGCTTCGGAGCCGGTCGTCCCCCTGAGCGCGCGCAATGCCGAGCGCCTCCGCATAATAGCTGCGTGCTTCATCAGTTCTACCACCAAAGTGAAGATTTCGTGCCATGGCTGATTTTATGGTTCCGATCAGACGGCGATTTTCGATTTTCTGAGCTAGCGCGAGGGCTTCGTCCAATAGCTTTTTTGCTTCATCGTGTCTAAATTGCCGAATATGTCTCTCAGCGATACCCGTGAGCGCTACCGTCATGCCCTCCTCATTGCCGAGCTCTCGATTTAATTCAAATGCTCGTTGTGAGATCTCCCCGAGGGCGTCCCAGGCACTACCTGCATTGCTGACAAGAAGCCTGAGCCCTAACCATAGAGTAGCAATCGTTTCTTTTGAGCTGATATCATCACTTAAGGCAAGCGCAGATTCAATGCGCGCTCTGCCTTCAGCCTCGTATACCGTGATGTGCCAGTATCTCGCCAGCTTGGCCGCTAGGGCACTTCCTAGCTCGATGTCGCGCTTTTCCCCAAGTGCCCAATCAAGTGCGGCGCGAAGATTGTCATTGTCTGGCTCGAGCAGAGCTACCCATGCGCGCGTCGGCGTCGACCAGTACAGTGACTCCGCACGTGTTGCTAGGTCAAGGTACAAGGCAGCGTGACGGATTTGCATCGGTTCGAGTTCGCCGCTTTTTTCCAACAACTCGTGCGCATATTGTCGCGTTGATTCGAGCAGCCGGTAGCGCTGCTCCGAACCTGACAGCTTTGCGACCACCATGGACTTGTCGACCAAGGATTGCAGGAGGTCGAGGACAGCCCACTCTTCGAGCTTGTCATCAGCACAGATCGCGCCCGCGGCATCAAGTGTCCAACTGCCGCCAAACACGGCCACTCTGCGAAAGAGAGTTTTTTCATCTTCGGTGAGTAATTCGTAGCTCCAATCCACCAGCGCGCGCATCGTTTGCTGGCGTGGTAAAGCCGTGCGACTGCCGCCTGTGAGAATGCGAAACCGCTCGTTGAGTTTGTTCTCCAGCTGCTCGACACTGAGGGCCTTGAGGCGCGGAGCAGCCAGTTCGATGGCGAGGGCAATCCCGTCCAAGCGCTGGCATAAGCGGGCGACAATCGGTGCATTTTGGTCAGTCAAGCGGAATGACTCGGTCGCCGCAATCGCTCGCTCGACGAAGAGAGCGACTGCGCCGTGCTGCATCGCTTGCTCGGCAGTGAGCTCCTTTTGTGCCTCCGGAACGGCAAGGGACGCCACCCGATGCACCGCCTCACCGGCGATGCTAAGGCCTTGCCGGCTCGTGGCAATGATGCGAACATGCGGGCAGTTTCGAAGAACAGCATCGATCAGGCGCGCCGCTGCTTCGACAACGTGTTCGCAGTTGTCGAAGATAATCAGCGCCCGACGCGGCTTGAGAGCGTGGAGAAGAGCCTCTGTGACGGTGCGATTTTCGCCCTCGCGAACGTGAAAGATCGATGCGACGGCGCTTGGAACGAGCGCTGGGTCCGAGATTGGCGCGAGCTCAACGAGCCAGACACCATCTTCGTAACGATCAAGGAAATCCGCACCCGCCTGCAACGCGAGCCGCGTTTTTCCCACACCACCCGCACCAACCAGCGTGACCAGCCGATGCTTCGCGAGCGCTTCCGATACGGTCAGAAGCTCAAGCTCCCTTCCGACGAAGCTCGTGATCTGGAGCGGCAAATTGTTGGGGAGCGCCTCGAGAGATCGAAGCGGCGGAAATTCGGGCGCAAGATCAGGAGAAACGAGTTGATAGACTTGCTCCGGATGGGTGAGATCTTTTAACCGATGAGCCCCCAAGTCACGGAGCGCTGCCTGCGGGGGAAGTTCTCCTTGAGAAAGATCGGCACTCGCGCCTGAAACGAGTATTTGACCGCCGTGACCGATTGCGAGCAAGCGCGCAACGCGGTTAACGGCCGGCCCAAAGTAGTCGCCCTGTCGCTCGTCCGTGTGGCCAGTATGAATAGCCATGCGAACTTTCAGACCACCAACGTTCGCCCAGTCTTCTTTGACTAAAGCGAGTTGGGCCTTGAGCGCCGCAGCGATCGCATCAGCGACGTTGTAGAAGGCAGCGCACAACGCGTCACCCATAGTCTTGAAGACGTACCCGTCGTGCGCGCGGACAGCGTTGCGAATGAGCTCTTCGTGCTCGCGAACGGCAGCCTTCATCGGCTCGCGATAATGCTCCCAGCGCTCGGTCGAGCCTTCGATGTCTGTGAAAAGGAAGGTGACGGTGCCGCTCGGGAGCGGCTTGCGCTCGGCTATGGCTTCAGACACGCGCGACCTCCTCGATCGCAAGGTCTTCGGTCGACCCTTCGATGTCGGTGAATAAAAAGGTTACAGTACCGGTTGGTAGCGCTTTGGGCGCCTGGCCTACGGTATCCATGGTGTCCTATTTCAGTTCACGAAGTGTGGCCTAGCTTCCCGTAGGCTTAGTTTTTGTCAGCCTCGAGCCAGATGTCTTGGAGCTGCATATGAGGGACGTGTCGTGGATAGATTCCCTTAGGATGTCGCGTGACCCATCGCATCGAGAGGGCCGCAAGGTACTCAAAATTTTGATACTGCACCTCGCCGCGCTGGCGGCGCAGAATGGAGACGGTTGGAGCGAGAATCTTCCAGTATTGATTGATGAGTCTGGCAAACTGATCCAAAAAGACATCGGAGGCCACGATCTCATTCTTCACGAGCGTGCCCATTTCGTTGAACCAGTTACACACCGTCATTTCCGGATGGACCCGAGCGTCAACGAAACCTATCGCCGCAAGCTCCTCGCGATATTGCTGGTCGTGCATCTTCTGATCTAAATAGGATTGCACATAGCGCAACGCTTCCTGAAGCTCTTCGCTGCGAAAATCTTGCAGGATGGCGACGAGCGCCTGCAGTTGTGTCTTGGCCTGAATGTGACGCAATTCGTACACCGCTGCAATCGCCGTTGCCAAAATGACAAAGAACGTGCCGATTGCCGCGGCCGCGTTGAAAACCTCAAATGACCAATGCATATAGTACGTTCATTGGCGACTCGACTCGCGCCCCCTTGACCGGCACGCGGCCACCCGTGATAGAATCCTCGTGAGCGTAATATGTTTGAGATCAAGGTTCCAGAGGGTAAGCCCGCGTTCGAATGGGTCAACGGCCGCATCCTGCAAAAGGTGAGTCCACAGCAAAAGCATGGACTCGCCCAGGGTAGGTTCTTCGCAGCACTCGACCGCTGGGCGCAATCAAGGCGAGCGGGCGTCGCAGCCACAGAGTGGCGCTTTCGGATACGCCCGCCAGGTGAAGCGCGTCGTCCTCTGGTCCCGGACGTTGGTTTTCTTTCCTACAAACGTTTACCGTACGATCTGATGGAGACCACTGAGGAACCCTTAATGGCGCCCGACGTCGTGGTCGAAGTGAAGTCGCCGGGCGATCGGCGAACAGATATCGAAGAAAAGCTGCGCGTGTATCTCGCAGCCGGCACTCAGGTTGTTTTTCTTGTGGATCCCAAAACCCGATCCGTCACGGTGTGCGATTCGAGGGGTCGATCCAAGCTCAGCGACAAGAAGGTCATCACCCACTCCGCTCTGCCGAGATTTCGACTTGCCGTCAGGGCGTTGTTCGAGTTGCCGCGACCTAAGTAAGACTCGCGAATACATTCGCGAGACTACATCTTTGTCATCGAGACCACATCCGTGTCATAAAGAAAAGGGCGCGAGTGAATCGCGCCCCCGTATCGCAGCTCGCGAATACATTCGCGAGACTACATTACATCATGTCGTAGCCGCCCATGCCGCCACCCGGTGGCATTCCGCCGCCGCCGTTCTTTTTCTCTTCCGGCTTGTCGGAGATGAGCGTTTCTGTGGTGAGCAGAAGAGCCGCGATAGATGCCGCGTTCTCAAGAGCCGAACGCGTCACTTTGAGCGGGTCGACGATGCCCTTCTTGAACATGTCGACGTATTCTCCGGTCAGTGCGTCGAAGCCATGGTTGGCCTCGAGCGTCTTGACCTTTTGAACGACCACCGAACCCTCGGCACCCGCGTTATCGGCAATCTGCCGGAGCGGCTCCTCAAGAGCGCGGCGTATGATGCTGACGCCGACCTGTTCGTCGCTCGCATGACCGTTGCCCCGGGCATCGAGCGCCTTTATGGCGTGCACGAGAGCCGCACCGCCACCCGGCAGCATGCCCTCTTCCACCGCTGAGCGAGCGGTCGAGACCGCATCTTCCATGCGATGCTTTTTCTCTTTGAGTTCGGTTTCGGTTGCTGCGCCGACTTGGATCACGGCGACGCCGCCCGACAACTTGGCAAGACGCTCTTGCAGCTTCTCGCGGTCGAAGTCGGAATCGGTATCTTCAATCTGGCGCTTGATCTGCTCGATGCGTCCTTTGATCTCTTCCTTCTTGCCTGCCCCGTCAACGATCGTGGTTTCTTCTTTTGTGACCTTGACGGTGCGAGCCTTACCGAGCTCGTTGATCGTGACCTTATCGAGCTTGAGACCGAGCTCTTCGGAAATCACGGTGCCCCCGGTGAGGATGGCGATATCCTTAAGCATCTCTTTGCGACGGTCTCCGAAGCCCGGCGCTTTGACCGCAACGGTCGTGAACGTGCCGCGCAGTTTGTTGACAACGAGGGTCGCGAGTGCTTCGCCTTCGACGTCTTCCGCGACGATCAAAAGCGGCTTTTGCACTTGCACGACCTTCTCGAGCAACGGCAGGATGTCAGCAATAGCCGAGATTTTGCGCTCGGTGATGAGGATGTATGGATCGCTGAGTGTTGCTTCCATGCGCTCTGGATCCGTCACCATGTACGGCGAGATGTAGCCCTTGTCGAACTGCATGCCTTCCTTCAGCTCGAGTTCGGTTTTGGTCGTTTTCGATTCTTCGACCGTGATGACGCCGTCTTTGGTGACCTTGTCCATCGCATCGGCGACGATCTCACCGACCGCGCGATCGTTGGCAGAGATCGAGGCAACCCGAGCGATGTCTTCACGCGTCTCGACGGGATGCTTCATCTTCTTGAGGGCTTCGACGACTTTTTCGACAGCAGACTCGATACCGCGCTTGATGGCCAATGGATCAGAACCGGCCGCGACGTTGCGCAGACCTTCACGGAAAATGGCCTGAGCCAAAACGGTTGCGGTCGTCGTTCCGTCGCCGACGATGTCATTGGTCTTTGACGCGACTTCCTTGATGAGCGCCGCGCCCATGTTTTCGAAATGGTTGGGAAGTTCGATCTCTTTGGCGACGGTCACGCCGTCATTGGTGATGGTTGGCGATCCGAACTTCTTGTCGAGGACGACGTTGCGGCCTTTGGGGCCGAGCGTCACCTTGACGGCATCGGCGAGGGCGTTGACACCGCGCTCGAGCGCCCGGCGTGCTTGCTCGTCGAACAGTATTTCCTTGGCTGCCATGATAGCTTTGGTGCTCCTTTAGCGTTTCACAACAGCGAGAACGTCTTTCTCGCTGATGATAAGGTACTCGCTGCCATCGAGCTTAATCTCGGAGCCCGAGTACTTGGAATAAATCACTTTGTCACCGACTTTGAGATCGACAGGAATGACTTCGCCCTTGTCGGTCTTGCGGCCGGGACCCACTGCAATGATGACGCCTTCTTGCGTCTTTTCTTGGGCGGTGTCGGGGAGAATGATACCCCCTGCGCTGGTTTTGGCCGGTTCGACGGGCTCGAGAACAACGCGCTCACCGGTCGGTTTCAATTCAACTTTGGTCGCGGTTGAGGCCACGGATCTTGATCCTCCTTGGGAATTGTCTCAGGTGTGCGAGCCGTGCCAGCAGCGTACCCGGTGCCACGCGGCTGCTCGGGGGACGCACTAACGGTCTTTGTGGCTCGAAAAAACGCCTGAAACGGCTAGGTTTCTGCGACTTAGCAGTCTTAGCACTTGAGTGCTAATTGCATTATAGCCGGGTTACGAGGGTCTGACAAGGCGTTCCTGCGACCTTGGCGACTTGAGGCGGGTAGCACTAGGGCGACCGAGGAATCAAACCCGGCTGGGCGTACCTTTTGTCGCCAACCGGGCGACGTCCTCAGGGTGAGTGGTGGCAGCCATGCGTCCCAAAAATCCCCTCGCCGTTTGCCTTTTTCTTGCTTTGCTCTTTGCTTGGCCGCTGTGCGTTGCGGCCTCCCCGGACAGTTCTCCCTCGATCGTCATTGACGGGGCCACGCTGCCCTCGGACGTACCCGCACTTGTCAGCGGGGACCACGTGCTGGTTCCGCTGCGAGGGGTCTTCGAGCAGTTCGGGGCGCTGGTTTCTTTCGATGAAGCGTCGGGATGGGCAACCGCGTCGCTCAATGGAACGACGGTCGCGGTTGCGGTCGGTTCTCGCAATGCGCGGATAAACGGCGAACCCAAAACGATGGACGTGGCCGCGCGCGAAGTCGCCGGCCGCGTCATGATTCCGCTACGCTTTGTCGCTCAAGCGCTCGGCGTTTCCGTCGACTATGACTCACAAAGCAATACGGTGGTCATTGTGAGCGGCTTTAAGCAAGGAAGCTTCGCAGCATATGCCGGCGGTCCCGTGTACGCGGTTGCCTCGCGAGTTGCGCCTTCTGTTGAGAATATGCGGCCCGCATCGGGCGAAATCATTGGCTCGCAGTATCCATCGATCTACGCCCGTTTCAATGGAGGCACGACGGCTGTCAATCCCTCGACGGTGCAGATACAAGTTGACGGCATCGATGTCACGGACCAGGCCACGATTTCCTCCGCATACGTTTCATACACGCCGCTCACGGCGTTGCAGTCGGGGCTGCACAACGTGTATGTCACGGGCCAAGCCGAGGATGAGACGCCGTTCACGCAGAGTTGGTTGTTTCGGGTCGACGCAGGCTCGAGTTCGGACTACACTATTGGCTCGTATGGGGGAGCTGGGTTCGGATCGTCTGACTTGGGCTTTGGCTGGCCTTGGTTTCCCCGGTTCCATTTTTCCCCACCGGGGTTTTCCGTCTTCACGCCTGGACCGCTCTTCTTCGTGTCCGGTGGTGTCATCGAAGTCATTTTCGTGAGCCGTTTTTTCCCGTTCGGCAATGGATTCTTTACCATTACTGGCTGCCCGGGGCAATTTGCTCTGACGCCGTGGGTCGGTAACCCCGGATTCTTTTGGGGCTTCATGCAAGTGCCGTTTGGTATGACGGCGCACAATGCCATGATTGCTGCCCACTTTACGATGTCCGACGGGCGCCAAGTGCTCGTTCGCGCGACGGCTCCGGTGCAGATCGAAGGACAGCGCACATCATTGCCATCCTCGCTCCACTATGCTGTTTTGCCGCGATTGGTCAACCGCCCATCATCACCCGAGCATTTGGTTGTGTTCGCGCGCACCGAGCCGCGCTCGTTCCAAAACTCGCGCATGCTTGGGCCGACATCTCTCGGCACGACCTCGATTCGCGCCGGTTTGATCGAAGGCAGCCATCTGCCGATTCTTCCGCACACGCCGATGAGCCCGCATTTTCCGGTAATGACACACCTGCCAGGATTCTCGCGTCCGGCACCGGTCCTTCGTCCTGTGCCCGTCATCCGTCCGGTGCAGGTGATCGCACCGGCGATTCCGTTCTCGCCGTGGCAGGTTCTCAGTCCGACACGCCCAGTGATGCCGGCTGCGGTGGTCAAGCCACACTAGGTTAGCGTGCGCGAATAAATTCGCGCGACTACATTTTCTCTATGCGCGAATAAATTTGCGCGGACTACATTGGCGCCGGCTGCGCGCGGTCGAGTTCGCGGCGCAACGGAAGTCGCCTCAGAATATTCTCTCGTGTGACGAAGCCGAGCAGGACGCCTGATTCATCCATCACGGGAATCTGACCGAGACCCGTTTGTGAGAGCATTTGCAAGACATCGGTGGCTTTGGTTGTCGGCGACGCTGTCTTGAGATCTTCGACGCGGGTCATCAACGAGGTGACATAGGCTTCAGCCGGCCCGCGGTCGCCGAGCTTCGCAAAATCGCTCATGCTCAGAATGCCGAGGAGCTGGTCCCCGAGCATGACGGGAAACGCCCGATGGCCCGTCTTCATCATCAACTGAAGCGCCGCGTCAGCTCTTGCATCGGCCGCAAGCGCCTGCGGAGGCGCCTCAGCGATATCTTTGGCCGTCAGGTCAGCGAGAGCGTGCACGAGTTCGGCGTGCATTCGCTCTGCGCCGCCAGCTTGCAGCAAAAACCATCCAATGAAGATGAGCCATAGCCCAGAGAAAGCAGAATTCATGCCGTAGTAGAGCACGACAAATGCACCGTAGATGACGAAGAGCCAAGCAACAATTCGTCCAGTGGTGGCAGCGATCTGGGTTGCACGATAACGGCTTTTTGTCCATCGCCAAACTAGCGCGTGGAGCACGCGTCCGCCATCCAACGGAAACGCGGGGAGCAAGTTGAAAACGCCCAGGACGAAGTTTGCGAAGGCGAGATATTCGGTTGCCAGACCAAGCGGCGACGCTGGCCGCATAAGGAGGCTCAACGCGAAGAAAACCACGCCGATGATGATGCTCGTCAACGGTCCGACAAAGGCAATCCATGCTTCGACGGGTGCGGTGCTCGGTTCGCCTTCCAGGCTCGAGACGCCGCCAAACATGAAGAGCGTGATCTGCTTTATCGGTATGCCCCGCTTACGCGCGACCAACGAGTGCGCAAGCTCGTGCACGAGGACACTGGCAAAAAAGAACAGCGCCGTGATGATGCCGAGGGTAACGCGTTGGAATGGCGCCAGGCTGATGCCACGGAATGGTCCGACGTCTGCGAGCGCCCAGGCGACGAATGCAAAAATGAACAGCCAACTGAGGTTGATGACGATGTCAATGCCGAAGATTTTACCAATGCGCATTGGGAAGCTTCGGTCTTTTTGGGCTTACGCGCGAATACCTGGGCTTTAAGTGTATGCGGAGGCGCTCAGCTTATCGAGTAGCCACGTGCCACCAGTGCCGGTCAGCGGCGCGCCACAAAACGCACACTTCATTGCGCCACTGTCGACTGGCGCGCCACAGGAGGGGCAGTGGCTCGGAGCCCCAACCGCCGTGGTCTGCGGCGTCGTCGAACCGGCCGGCCGCACAAAGGTTGCAAATTCGGTAAATGAATCGGCCTGGGCGCTTCCCTCGGTCAGAAGATTGGTCATGTCTTCTTTCGTAAACCGTTTCGCGTTGCCGGTGAATCGAACGGTGATCGCTTCCTGTTCGCCGCCAACCGTTACCTTGAGGGTCGCTGGCGGATCGAGCTTGACGTCACCAACTGTTCTCGTGAACCCACCGCTACGCCAATGATCGATGCGCTGTTGGAAAGATTGCAAGAATGTTGGCGTGACGAGCGCCGTGATTGGCGAGGCATCCATGGCCCCCTCAGCCGCAAGCGCTGCGCCAAATGTTTTTGACGCCTGCACTAAAAAGTCTGATTCGATGAAGTTCGGATCAGCTTTTTGCAGCGCCTCGATTTGCGTCTTGGCCTGGACCCACATCGGAGGCGCCGCGAGCGTACCCGTTTGACTCGCCGCTTGTTCGGCGAACGCTTCAGGCGAGAGATCTCCTTGATCGGTAAAGACAAACTCGCGCTGGCTGCCACCTAGGACGCCGCCGACGCTTTTGAAAAGTTCCGACCAAAACTCGCCCAGCATCTGTCGTTACACCTCGAGCATCGGGCGATTTTCCAATCGCCCGCTATATGGGGCGATTTTCCAATCGCCCCCTACACTATACTTCGGCAGGAGGCGGGGGTGTCAAAGAACGCTGAAGCGACCCGATGAGCGTGACAACGCGCACACGAGCAATCGTTCGATCAAAGTGTCATACGAGATCCCCGCAGCGCGGGCGGCATCCGGGAAGAGACTCAAGGGTGTGAGACCCGGGAGCGTATTGCACTCCAAGATCGCGTAGGGTCCGGATGTCCTCAACATGATGTCGACGCGAGAATAATCTCTTGCCCCGAGCGCGCGGTGGAGCACGAGCGCATCGCGTTGCATGGATTTTGACAAAGCCGGATCGAGCCCGGCAGGCACGGTGTGCGTACTACCACCCACAGTATACTTGGCGCGATAGGTGTAAAATGTGTCATGCGGCGTGATCTCGACGAGGGGCAGCGCTTCGTCGCCCAAAATCGCAACCGTAAATTCCCGCCCTTCAATATACTCCTCAACGAGAATATCAGCGGCGCCGATTGAAGCGTTTGCGACCGCTGCGGGCCAGTCGCTCGGCGCGCGCACTAGGCCCACCCCAACTGCCGAACCTTGCGCGCTTGGTTTGACAACGCACGGCAAACCGAACTTCTCCACCACAGGAAACGATGCAGCATCGGCAACGCGCAATCGTATCCCGCGCGGGCAGGGCAGGCCCTCTGCAACCAAGAGCGCTTTTGTCTGCCACTTATCCATCGCGACGGCGCACGCGCGCACGCCCGATCCTTGATAACCGATGCCCAGCCAATCGAGCAGTGCTTGCACGCTGCCGTCTTCGCCGGCTCCGCCGTGAAGCGCGTTGAAAACCGCCGCTGGCTTGGCGCGCTGCAATGCCTCCACAAGGCCGTCGTCATAGTCAAAGTGTTTTGCAGGGTAACCAAGCGATGCAAGGGCCTTGCTCACCCCGGCACCCGATTGCAAACTAATCTCGCGTTCCGCGGACTTGCCGCCCATGAGCACAGCGATCGTTGGTTTGGTCATGGAAGGCTAGAGAATTTGAACTTCGGGTTCCAAGTCCACGCTGTGCTTGTTCTTGACCGCTTCGCGAACGCGCGCCATGAGAGCAATGACGTCCGCGCTGGTCGCGCCGCCCCGATTGACGATAAAGTTCGCGTGCTTGCTTGAAACCTCTGCGCCCCCGATGCGCATGCCTTTGCATCCGGCAGTCTCGATAAGCCGGGCCGCAAAGTCGCCGGGTGGATTCCGAAAGATGCTGCCAGAGTTTGGCAACTCGAGAGGCTGAGTCGCGTTTCGGCGGTCAATGTATTCGCGCAGACGTGCCTGCACGGCCGCCTTATCGCCTGCTTGAAGTTCCAATTCCGCGAAACACACGACGGCTGTGCGGTCGAGCGTCGAGCTGCGGTAGGTAAATTCTGGAAGGGTCAAGGTTTGCACGTTTTCACCGGCCACGACAACCTCGACGCTGCGAACGAGGACACCGATTTCCACCTTGGTTCCCGCGTTCATGCGAATTGCTCCACCGACGGTCCCAGGTATCCCCACGAGCGCTTCGGCGCCTTCGAGCCCTGCCTTCGCTGCTTCCCGACACAGCGAAACGATCGGAGCCGCACCACCGGCTCGAACAATGTTTCCGTCGACGGCAATTTGCGTGAAGTCGCCGACGAGACGGATAATGACGCCGGCAAAACCTGCATCGCGCACCACGACGTTGCTACCAAGACCAAGAACGGTCCAGGCAATTCGCTCCGCGCTGCACAGCTGCAGCAAGGCCACGAGGTCTTTGGTGTTCGAAACGCTGGCATATGCCGCCGCCTTGCCGCCCACTCGCATGGAGGTCTTGGGAGCCATCGGTTCGTCGAAGCGGACCGAATCGCCAAGCAGGGCTCGCAGCCGATCGCGGTCAGATGTGCGTACGGCCAGACCTGGAATCGAGGATGCGGCGCTCATTCGGTTGCCGCGCTAGAGATTTGCGACGCCGGCATCGGCGGCAGACAGACCCGCCGCAAGTTCGTGCGCAACGCCGCCAATGTCGCCTGCACCAAGCGTCAGCACGAGGTCGCCTGACTTGATCGTTCGTTGCAGGTAAGCCAGGACATCAGCGGGTTTGGGAAGATGAATTGCGCTTTTTTGTTGATCGAGGTCGGCGATGAAATCGACGATGGATTCGGCGCGTACGCCGGGCAGCGGAAGTTCGCCAGCTGGGTAAATATCAGCGACCACGATCTCGTCCGCGCGCAGCAAGGCGCGGGCGAAATCACGCACGAGGTACGCCGTGCGGCTGTAGCGGTGGGGTTGAAAAGCGACAACCAATCGACCCGGCCAGTACGCCCGGGCCGCCGCAATCGTTTCTTGGACGGCGGTGGGGTGATGTGCATAATCGTCGACGATCATGAGCGATCCGCTTTCGTACAAAACTTGGAAGCGCCGCGCCACGCCGCGAAAGCGCGCAAGCGCCCGCGCAATCGCGTCGAAGCTGACACCGCAGCGCAGTCCCACGGCCACCGCGCACAGCGCGTTCGACACGTTGATAAGGCCAGGCACCCGCAGCACGATCTCCCCCAGCGTTTTGTTTCCGGTGACAACGCTAAAAGACGAACCAAAATCTGCAAGCTCGGGGTCGACAGCCCGTATGTCCGCGGCAGCATCAAAACCTGTGGTGACGATGGTGGGATCGCCAAGCAAACTCGGTGCTTGACGGAATCTGCGCAACAGCTCTGCCACGGCCGCGCAGTCGGCAGAGGCAACGATGCAGCCATCCGGAGGCACCCGTTCGATGAAGGCCGTGAACGTCTCGATGAGATGTTCGAGATCGCGATAGTAGCCGAGATGATCGTTCTCGATATTCGTGACGACGGCGCAGGTGGGGCGCAGCCGCAGAAACGAGGCATCGCTTTCGTCAGCCTCTGCCACGACGATGTCGCCGGACCCCAAACGCGCGTTGGCACCGAGATCGTTGACTTCCCCGCCGATGAGCACCGTCGGCGCCATGCCCCCGGCATCGAGCATCGAAGCGATCATCGAGGTCGTTGTGGTCTTGCCGTGCGTGCCTGAGACCGCGATGCCCTTTTTATCTGCCATGATTTCCGCCAGCATCTCGGCTCGCTGCATGACTGGGATGCCGGCTTTCTGAGCGGCGATGACTTCGGGATTGTCGCTGGGAATGGCCGATGAAATCACGACGGCGTCGGCGCCTTTGATGTTCTCGGAGGCATGGCCTAACGTCACCGTTGCACCCAAGCCGCGCAGTTTCTCGAGCGTTCCGTTCATCTTGAGATCGGAACCGGATACGCCCACACCCAGCGCCAGCAGGACGCGCGCGATCGCGCTCATGCCAATGCCGCCGATGCCAACAAAATGAACGTGCCGGTGCGAACGCATCATGTCGATATCCGCTTTTGGCTCAATGGTTAGCGAGCCCTTTCTACATTTCTCGCGAATGAATTCGCGAGACCACATTGTGGTTGTCGAGGAGGCGATTGAGCATGGTTTCCACCGCCTGCGGGTGTGCCAGCCGTCGCAGTTTGTCCGTCATCGCGGAAAGTTTCTCAGGGTCGGCGACGTCGACGAGCATCCAGTACAGCGAATCGGGGGTCAGCGCTCCATCTTGCATGGTGTGAGCAGCTCCTCGATCGACAAAGTACTTCGCATTCGCGCGTTGATGGTTCTCGCTCGAGTGCGGGTACGGTATAAGAATCGCCGGCAGCCCGACTGTGCAGATTTCGGCCAACGTTGATGCTCCGGAACGACTGACAGCGAGATCGGCCGCCCAGTACGCGAGCGCCATGTTATCCAAATACGCCTTCGCCATATACCGGTTTTCGTTCGGCTCGGTTTTTCGCTCCGCGAGCATCCATTCGTAATCTCGCTCCCCGGTGAGGTGTAAGATCTGCCAATCCCCCGGCAGCCGCCGCCGTGCCACCATGCCGCTCGTCGCAACGTTGATGCTGCGCGCGCCCTGGCTGCCGCCGAAGATCAGCACGGTAAAACGGTTGGGGTCCAAACCGAGGCTCTGGCGCGCTTGCGCTTTGGACATGGGCGTATAGAGATCGGCCCGCACCGGAATCCCGGTGAGCACAAACTTTTCCCCGAAGTGCTTGGACGTGTCCGAGTCTGCATAGGCGCCCCAAACTTGGTTGGCATAGCGAGCCAGTCGCCGGTTTGCCAAACCCGGCGTGACGTTGGGCTCCATCAGCATGACGCGCAGATTCGGCAAAGCACCACTTGACTGTAACATGGCGCCGGCGAGAATCGCGGGAGCGCACGCATAACCGCCACTGCCAACGATGACGTCCGGGCGAAAATGCGAAACGATCGGCACTGCCTGCACCAGCGCCGCCGCATTGCCTGCGAGATTCAGCGCTGCGCGCACGTTCGACAGTCCAGAGAGCGGCTTGCTGCTCACCGTTTTGTAAGGGACATCGTCGCGTGTCAGCAGGTGTTCGTCGATGTTACCCTGCGCGCCAACGAAGAGGACCGCATGCAGCGAACCGCTGCCGTTGCCAACCGGCGCTCCCTCGCTTTGCGTGGGCTTGCAAACCCCTTCGCGCCCGCCCCCCCGCAAGAGCGCTTGCGCGAGCGAGAGCGTGGGATACAGGTGGCCTCCGGTACCGCCGCCAGAAAAGAGGACGCGCATCGCTACGACACCTTTGCCCGCGATGCCGGCAGTGAAGCCGCGGCTCGGCGTCGTCCCCTCGAAACGCTCGCGAGCAGGCCGACGGAAAAGAGGGTGATCACAAGCGACGTTCCGCCATAACTAATGAAGGGAAGGGGCACCCCCGTGACTGGCCACGAGGCGGTCACCACGCCGATGTTGACGAGCGCCTGGAGCGTGATCGAGGCAGTCAGGCCGATTGCGAGGTAGAATCCAAAACGGTCCTCGGCTCTCATGGCGATGCGCACGCCTCGATACGCAAAAAGCAAGAAGAGCATCAAGACGGCGACAGCCCCAACGAATCCGAGCTCTTCGCCAATGATCGAGAAAATGAAATCAGTATGTTGGGCCGGCAAATATCCAAACTTCTGACGGCTCTGGCCGAGACCCAACCCAAAGAGCCCGCCGGAACCCAGCGCATAGAGCGACTGGATGATATGATAACCCGTCCCTTGCGGATCTTTCCAGGGATGTAAGAAGGCGAGAAAACGCGTTCGGCGATAAGCGCTCGAATAGATGAAGGCCAGCAATGCCGGCACGGCGATTGCACCTTCGAGCGCGAGTTGCATGAGGGGCGCTCCAGCGACGAAGAGCATGACGAAGGTCGTCAAGAGGTAGAGCGAGGCAGTCCCGAGGTCGGGCTCGCGCATGACGAGTGCAAAGCACAAGCCGACGGCAAAGAGCGCAGGAAACCCTGCGCGCCCGAATGACGCAGCGCCATCGGATCGAGCAGAAAACAAGCCCGCCAAGAAAAGCACGAGGGCGAGCTTGGCAAACTCCGAGGGTTCGAACGTGAACAGGCCGAGCGAGAGCCAGCGCCGCGCGCCGCCCTCGATAAAGCCGAACTTGGGAATCAAGACTGCGACGAGCAGCACGATTGCGATCGCAAAAATCCAAGGGGCCGCCGGCCGCAGCTTTGCGTAGTCAAAGCGCAGGCCCACGACGAGTGCCAGAACGCCGACGGCAGCCCACAGCAGCTCTCGCTTGAGATAGTACGCCGCGTCGTGAAATTGCATGTACGCCACTGCGGACGATGCAGAAAAGACCATGACGATGCCCATGGCAGTCAGCAGCCCGGTCACGATCAGCACCAAGGCATCCGGAGCTCGGCGATCGATCACGACGCGGCCACGTTATGATTGCCGTATTCGCGAGCGAGCTTGGCGAAGTGTTCGCCGCGTTGCTCGGCGCTTTCAAACATATCGAAGGATGAACACGCGGGCGACAGGAGGACGACATCGCCTTTGCGTGCGGCAGCCGCGGCATCGATCACCGCAGTTTGCAAATCACGAGCGTAGCAGACCGGCGGTCCTTCGACGAGCTCGCCAATTTCTTGAGCGGCTTCACCGATGAGGATGACCCGTTTGGCGATGCGCGATGCCGCCGCGGCAAACTTTGTGAAATCGGTCTTCTTGCTCTTGCCCCCTGCGATGAGGATGACTGGCGCTTCCATGGCCTCAAGAGCCGCCGTCGCAGACGCAGGGTTGGTTGCCTTGCTATCGTCAATCCACGTGACTCCAAAAGCGCGATGCACGGGCGTGAGCCTGTGCGGCAGAGGCTCGAACGTCGATAAGGCTTGGCGCACGAATTCCAGCTTGACCCCCGCGCTCAAAGCAGCCAGGGCTGCCGCCATGGCGTTGGCCACATTGTGTTTCCCGCGAATCTTCAGATCGTGCGCGTGAACGACGGGTACCTCGCGGCGCTTGTCGCGAAGCACGATCGCGTCGCCTAACATCGTCATCGAGAGGCCACGGTCAGTTGGTTCCATGCCAAACCAGAGTGCGCGAGCCGGAATGCTTCTGCCCGCTCCGCTCCGCAGCCACGCGCAATACTCGTCATCGGCGTTGCCGATGAAGAAATCTTTCGTTTTTTGATTTGCGAAAATGCGAAACTTCGCTTCCGCGTACTCTTCCATCGAAGGATAGCGATCGAGGTGATCTGGAGAAATGTTCAGGAGAACGCTGATGCGCGGCGCAAACGTGCGAATGCCCTCAAGCTGGAAACTCGATACCTCTGCCACGACCCAAGCGTCCGCGGGAGCTGAAACGGTCTCGAGCACGAGCGGATTGCCGATGTTGCCGCCCACGCGATTGGCGATCCCGCCTGTCGTGAGGATGTGACCGATGAGTGCGGTCGTGGTGGACTTCCCCTTGCTCCCGGTGACCGCGATGATCGGGCTAGACGCCAGCTGATAGGCAAGCTCGATCTCTGAAATGACCGTCACCCCTGCATCTTGCAACTGCCGCACCGCACGGTTGGTCTGGGGTACGCCGGGCGAGATCACGGCACAGGTTGCCGTTTTCGCTGCCGCGTCGAGCTCGCCGGCTCCGATGAGCGGAACGCCGATTTTGAGGAGCGCGGCGTTTTCCGAACCGAGCAAGTGAGGTGGTTTATCGTCATAGGCTACGACCGACACGCCGCGTTTGCGAAGCACGCGCGCGGTCGCGAGTCCGCTGCGCCCGAGGCCGATAATGATGATCGAATCGTTCTTGTTGTACATTCTTCTTTTCGACATGTGATTCGCGGGCGAACCAAAAGGTCCGCTGCTACAGCTTGTTACTCGACCACCACGTGAGCCAAGTCGCGGCGGCGGCGACCACCGCGATCGCGACGAACGTTGAGGTCACTGCCGTTTCGCGCCAACCAGACAGTTCAAAGTGGTGATGCAAGGGACTCATCTTGAAAATGCGACGGCTTGTTGTTTTGTAGCTTGTGACTTGTGCAATGACTGAGAGCGCTTCGAGAACGAAGACGATGCCAAAGAGAGGGAGCAGTAGCAGGGCATGGGACTCGATCGCGACGCCGGCGATAAGCGCTCCCAAGGCGAGCGAGCCGGTATCGCCCATAAAAATACGAGCGGGGTGTCGGTTGAACCAAAGGAACCCAAGCAACGCGCCAATCACCGCATCTGCTGTCGTAGACCCGCCCGGCAAGCCCAGATATTGTGCGGTGAGTTGGAGTCCGATCAGCGCTGGAATGGTCGCTCCAGCTGCCAAGCCATCAAGGCCGTCGGTGAGATTCACCGCATTCGCGGAACCCACGATGGCAAGCACTGCCAGACCACTCCACAGCCACAGTGGCAGCGAAGCGGTGCCGCCAAACCACGTCTGCTCGGGCCCACCCAAGCCTGTGTTGTACACCCAGAAGACGTAGGCGATCGCCGCAACCGCGATCAGGGAAAACTTTTCGCGCGCACGCAAACCAAGGGCGCGTCGGCCGCGCACGATGAGTAGGTCATCGATGAACCCTATGGCCCCGGCAGCGACAACGAGCGCGATGAGCGGCAGCGAGCTGTGAAAACCTCCAAGCATCCATCCAACCAACGCCGCCAAGACGAACGCAACGCCACCCATGGTCGGGGTTCCTTGTTTTGTCGCGTGTGTCTTCGGAGCATCATCGTAGACTTGCTGTCCGAGATGCAGGCGTTTCTGAGCGCTGATAAGCCACGGAATAACAGCGATCGCGACGATCAACCCCGAGATCACTGCGAGCGCACGCACGGGTACGAAGGCGAACAATCCGTCCAGAAGCGAGGCCAAGATCACGCTGTTTCGAGCAAAGGAGAGCGAACAGGCGACCCAGGCTCGGGCCGATATTTCAAAACGACCACGGGTGTCTGCTCATCCGCGTTGCCCGCTGGATTCAACAACAGACAGCGGCGCACGATTTCAGTTCGGACTCCTGCGCTTGCGCCGAGCACTTCCGCGTTGCCCAAGTCGTTTGCGTCGACGATGCAGGCATGAGCGGCGCAGACTTGTGCGATGGTTTGGGCAACGATGTGCGGGTTGCGGGGACCCAGCACGATGTGACGTTCGTAGGGCGGCATGGTTCCTGTGTAACCATCGATCTCCGCCACGGCCGATCCCAGGAGGCGGTAGAAATCGCCTCGTCGCCCAACGAGCCGCCCGGCAGCGCCCGCGGCTGCCGCCGCCAAGACCCGCAGCGTCCCCGCACTCTCCAAAACAAGTTGCATTGACTCGGGCTGGCTGACCGTCGCGTACGAACTAGCGCGCCTTGCGAGGAGTCGCGCGAGTCGCGAGGGCCGGATCGCCTCGGCGGGAATCGATCGACCCTGCGAGATCGCCACCGCTGTTTCGGAGACGCAGATGACGTCGTCGCCTCGAAGCAGGCCACGGAGACACTCGCACAACGTGGCAGGCAGATCATCTCCAGGTTTGACGAGCGGCGTGCGCACCGGCAACGCGACGATGCGCGGCGGCAAGAGCGGGATGTCGAGCACAAACGAAGTGGGGCTCACGAGGCGAGGACTCCCGATCCGAGCACGCGAGCCAAGATCTCCTCCATCTTTTGCACGCGCGACCCTTTGAGCAGCACGCAATCGCCGGGGGCAAGCGTGCGGCGCAAACGGTCAGCGATTTCGTCATTGCTTGCAAAAGCGATCACGTTCTCGGCAGACATGCCTGCGCGCTTCGCACCGCGTGCCAGCGCGGCGGCGAATGGTCCCCCGACATAGAGGACGCCAACGCCCGCGTCCACCGCTGCCGCACCGACCGCCTCGTGATGCCGCTCCGCCTGTGCCCCGAGTTCCGCCATGCTCCCGAGCACTGCGATACGCCGCGTTGCCGGCAACTCGGTGAAGGACCGTAACGCGTGCATCATCGAGCTCGGGCTTGCATTGTAAGCATCGTAGACGATCGTGGCCCCCGATGGCGCGTGGTGGAGCTCGAAGCGACCGGGCGGCAAACGCAAGCCCTGCAGTTGCGCAAGCGCATCTTCAAATGCGATGCCCGCGAGAATCGCTGCACCAGCGGCTTGCAAAGCATCGCGCAGGTGGTGCTCGCCAACGAGACGCCACCCCGCGAAGGCGTGTGATGCACCGAAGGTCACGGCCACTTGGCCGCCTTTGGGCAACCCCGCCTCGAGCATGATGCCTGACATGACGGGATCGCCGACCAGCCTAACCCACAACGCCTTGGCATCCACTCCTGCTTCCGCCGCCAGCATCCGCGACCACACGTCGGCAGCATTGCAAACGGCGCGAGCTCCTTTGGAAAAAATAGCAAATTTCGTTCGCGCGAGCTCAGCTTGATCGCTGAAAAACTCAAGATGCGCTTCGGCAACGTTCGTGAGGACGCCAATGTCGGGCGCGGCTATGTCGACGAGTTGCGCAATTTCGCCGGGATGCCGAGCGCCAAATTCAACCACCGCAACCTCTGCTTCGGAGTTCAGCTGGTAGCACAATCTGGCGACGCCAAGCTCGTTGTTTTCATTTTGCGGCGTCGCGAGGACGCGCCGCTGCGCGCCGATGATCTGGGCAGCAAATTCCTTGGTCGTCGTCTTGCCGTTGCTCCCCGTGATCGCGATGACCTGACCGGCAAACGCGCGGCGCGCAGTCGTCGCACCAATGAGATAGGCTTCCTTGACGTCGCCGACGCGCACGACGGGGACGAGCTCGGGGCGGGATACCTTGCTGTCGTCGTCGATAAGGATCGCGGCTGCTCCGCGGGAGATCGCTTGCGCGATGTAGTCGTGGCCGTCGAAATTGGGACCACGCAGGCACACGAAGGTTTCCCCAGACACGAGCGTGCGCGAGTCGGTGCTTGGTCGAAACTGAGCCGGCAGCGAGGCGGCATCTGCGAGTATTCGCCCGCCGCTTTTTTCCAGAAAGCGAGCGAAGGAAAGACTCATCGCACTGCTTCCTTCTTCGCGATCGCAGCGCGCGCTGCGATGGCATCCGAAAATGGTCGACGTTCGTCACCAAAGATTTGATAGTTCTCGTGACCCTTGCCCGCGATGACCACAGAATCACTGGCACGAGCGAGCTCGACCGCGCGCGCGATCGCGGCGGTGCGATCGACGACCACCTCGTGACGGCCTGCACCAGCGTCCATCCCAGCCAGGATATCGTCGATGATTGCTTTGGGCTCTTCGTGACGCGGATTATCGGTGGTCAGTATGACATAATCCGCAAGCTCTTGCGCGATGCGGCCCATGGCGGGCCGCTTGGACGCATCCCGATTTCCTCCGCAGCCGAAAACGCACACAATCCTTCCCTTCGTAAGCGCGCGAGCTGCGCGCAGGATCTGCTCCATGCCGTCGGGCGTGTGTGCGTAGTCAATGTAGACGGCGACCTCGCCCGCGGGAATCGCAATCATCCGGCCGGGCACCTCTTCAAGCGACTCGAGTCCTTCGGCGATTGCTTCGACGTCGATGTCGAGAGCCGTCGCGGTTGCAAGCGCGCTGATCGCATTCGCAACGTTGAACGCGCCTGGCAGGCGGACAGTAAAGGGAGCCGGTCGCAGCCCGCGCACCCAAAAGCGCGAGCCAGATGGGCCCATCGTCACATCGGTCGCATCGATCAATGCGTCGCGGTTGTTGACTCCGTAGGTCAGGCAGCGCGCCTGGCGCTCGGATTGCAAACTGCGGGCGAGTGCGCGCCCCTCGGCGTCGTCGAGGTTGAGCACGGCGACTGGGCGAGCGCCGCCTTTACCCATCGAGGCGGCGAAGAGCTTACGCTTGGCTGCGCGATAATCATCGAAGCTGCGATGAAAGTCCAGGTGATCCTGGGTCAGATTCGTCAGAACGGCAACGTCGAACTTGACGTCGTCGACTCGGTGCAAATCTAAAGCATGACTTGAGACTTCAAGAACCGCACCCCGCGCGCCGGCATCTCGGAAACCTGCAAGCAGCCGCTGGACATCGTGCGCGAACGGGGTCGTGTTGGCAAGATCCTCAACCGGCGTCTGACCCAGCCGCGCGCCGAGCGTTCCAATGACCCCAAAGCTCTCGCCTGCGGCGCGCGCGATCGCTTCAATGAAATACGTTGTCGTGGTCTTCCCATTCGTTCCCGTGACGCCAACCATGGTCAAGCTGGAACTTGGATCGCCATAAAACCGCGCTGCAACTTTGGAGAGCGCGGCGAGTGGGTCTGCCACGATGACGCGCGTCGCGCTCGCTGCGCAAAGATCGTGGTCGGCGACGATGCCGAGAGCGCCAGCGTCGAGCGCAGCCTGCGCAAACGCGTGTCCGTCGGCGCGCTCGCCGCGCAAGCAGAAAAACAGCGCGCCAGGCCGCACCTGGCGCGAATCAGTCGCAAGCGAGGTGATTGTCAGCCTCGCATCTCCCTTGATCGTTACCGGCATCCCCTCGAAGAGGCGTTCGAGGGCTTGCGCTATGACAGGCTGCATCAGAGTTGATTTCTCGTCTCGCCTGCTGCGTCTCCCGCCGCCGAACCCGCGGCTCGACTCGGCAATGTGTCGAGAGCTGCTGCCGCGTGCCGTGGCAACACGCCTTCTCGCCACAAGACCTTGCCCGCGAGAGCGCGGAAGGCTGGACCAGCAACAATGCTGCCATAGTACGCGCCTTGCGGACGATCGATCTTCACGAGGATGACATATTGGGGTTTGTCGGCCGGCACGATGCCTACAAAGGAAGCGGTGTACGCGCCCATGACGTAGTTGCCGTCGATCACCATTTGTGCAGTGCCGGTCTTGCCCGCGATCGCGTACCCGGGCAGCGACAACCCTCTGCCGGTGCCGCGCCGCACGACATCGCGCAGGATGGTCAGCAAGCTCGCGGCGGTTTGCGGCGACATGACGCGACGCACAACGATCGGATCGAAGGCTTTAACAATGTGACCATCGGTCGAAACCACGTACCGCACCAGCAGTGGACGCATGAGCTCGCCGCCGTTCGCGATGACCGCATACGCGCGCGCCAGCGCCAGCGGCGTTACGGAGACACCCTGTCCGAAACCTATCGTCGCGAGGCGCGAACCCCACCAGTCATCGGGAGTTCCGACGATGCCCGTGCTCTCACCAGGCAAGTTGATGTCTGTCGCGTCGTCAAAGCCGAAGCGCCGAATGTAATCGTACATCGTTTGCTTGCCGATGCGTAGAGCAATTTGCGCCGCGCCAACATTGTGCGAAAATGTCACGATGTCGTCGACGGTTTCCGAACTATGGCCGGATGCCATCAGCCCGTCGTCGGCATTGTGGATCACGCGCCCGCCAATGCGTAGTTCGTTGAGCGCTGGAAAGGTGTCTTGAAGCGAAACTTTTCCTGAATCCAGCGCTGCGGTTGCCGTAATGAGCTTGAACGTCGAACCAGGTTCGTACGGATCCGTGACGGCTTGATTTCGCCACGCGGCGGCGGGGGAGCGGTCGTAGTGGTTGGGATCGAAATCAGGCGCGTTCGCGAGCGCCAAAATTTCGCCGGTTCGGGCGCGCATGACCACGATCGATCCGCCTTGCGCGTGATACCGCTGCACCGTGGCGTGCAAGATCTGGTCGGCGTCAAACTGCAGCGTTCGATCGATCGTCAAGACAACCGTGTCACCGGACTCCGCCTGGTGCACGATGCGCTTCCCAAACGGAATGGGGCGGCCCGCGGCATCGGTCTCCTCGGTGACGCTTCCCTCACGCCCCGCAAGCTCGCTGTTGAATTCATACTCAACGCCGGCCAGACCCTGATCGTCGACCCCCGTGAAACCAATGACGGTCGAACCAACTTCGGCTTGCGGCGCGACGCGGCGACCCATCGGTTCTTCGTCGACACCAACGCCCGCAAGGTTGAGCGTTCCTACTCTACTGGCGACTGCTTTTGGCACGTTGCGTGCCAGATAGACAAACGGTTGCTTGCGGCGCATTGCTCGTTCGATCTGGAGGGGACTGATGCTAAGAATGGGTGCCAGTTCGGCAGCCTCGCTATCCGGGTGTGACAATGCGTTGGGCCGGGCAGACACATAATAGGAAGGAAGCGTTGTCGCGAAGACGATGCCAAAGCGGTCCACGATGTCCCCGCGGTGCGGGTTGACCGGGAAGGTGACCTCCTGTTCCTCGCTGGCATTCGCCGCCAAACCCGCGCCCTCTCGTATCTGCACGATGTAAAGGCGCGTGACGAGCAGTGCGCTTAACGCAAAAAAGACCCAGAAGACAACGAAAGAGCGAATCCCCAAGCGAGAGCGCTCTTGGTCTTTTAACCTCGCGCTGCGCTTGGTGCCACGCGCAGCAGTGCGGCGCCTACCGGACGCCAAGCCAGCGCGTGACGCCAAGGATTTGAACGAAGAGGGCGAGTCGCCGCGGAGTTGGTTGAGCTGCCGCCGGTGAATAAATGAAGGCGATTTTTTTGGGCTCGCTCATGTGCAGCTTGCGTGCGGCGGCCTGCAGGCTTTCGACTGACTCGAGCTGTGCTTCGCGACTGTGGAGTGCGTTGTTGCGTTCGACCAAGGATGCGTGCAATCGCTGATCGAGTGACAGGCGATAGGTCTGCGACGTGAGACTTGCCATCAAGCCAACGTAGAGAAGAACGAGCACGAGCGGAATAATGCACCAGGTCAGCGTGCGGGCAAAATCTGCGGCCTTCACAATGCGCCGGCGGCGCCGACGCGAATCCGAATCTCGCGGATCGATCGTTGGTTCGAGCTGCGGCTTGTAGGCGTATGCTGGGGCACTCATGCGGTGATGCTCCTCGCTGTTGTGGTGTCTTCGCTTGCGATCGCGCGCAGTTTCGCGCTACGGCTGCGCGGGTTTGCCGCGATTTCTGCGGCGCTTGGGCGTAGCGGTTTGCGGGTCAAGACGCGCGCGAGACCCAACTCTTGGAACGCTTTGAAGCGCCGTTTGACGATGCGATCCTCGCCGGAATGAAAGCTGATGACGACGACACGTCCGTTCGGACCTAGCCGACGGACTGCGCTCTCCAAACTGCGCTCGAGATTGCGATATTCTTGATTCACTGCAATGCGCAGCGCTTGAAAAGTCCGAGTTGCAGGATGGATGCGCTGGTGCGCTCGCTTGGCAGGGAGCGCCCGCACAACGGCGGCCACGAGATCGCTCGTACGCCATATCTTCATGCGCGGACGACGGCGAACGATGGAGCGGGCTATCGAGCGCGCGAAACGTTCGTCTCCGTATTCTCGCAGAATCATCTCTAAGTCGCTTTGCGGTAAGCGGTCGAGAAGGTCCGCAGCGGTCGGCACATCTGATGAAGGATCGAGACGCATGTCCAACGGCTCGTCGCCGCTAAAGGAAAAGCCGCGCTCTGGCTGCGCTAACTGCAACGACGAGAGCCCCAGATCGTAGAGAATGCCGTCAACCTTGCGCACGCCTGCGGCATCGAGTGCGGCATCGAGTTCGCCGAAATTCGCGTGTTGCGCAATGACCCGTCCGGGATACCTACGGGCAAGACGTTTGGCTCGATCGACCGCTTTGGGATCCGCATCGATTGCGACCACCACGCTCTTCGCGACGGCATCGAGCAATGCGCTCGCGTGACCACCGGCGCCAAACGTCGCGTCGACAAAAACTTTTCGCTGCGCGCCTTCGCCCGCGGATGTTAACACGGTCAAGCACTCCTCGAGCATGACCGGCTCATGGCTAGTAGAGCCCAAGCTCGGTCATAAGGTCCGCCATGTTCTCCGGTGGTGCCGTCATGGAGCGCCAGGTCTCCGCGGCCCAGATTTCAACCCGCGTCAGGGTTCCAACCAGGATCGCGTCTCTCTTGATCGCAGCCATCTCGCGCAAGGTGCTGGGAAGCAGCAAGCGCCCTTGGCTGTCGAGTGAGATTTCCTCGGTATGAGCGAACAGATGCCGCACGAACGCGCGATAAGCAGCGTCCTTGCGCGGCGCACTTTCAAGTTTGCTGCAGAACTCCGACCAGGTTAGTTCCGGATACATGGCAAGGCAGGGTTCAGGAGGCGCGATGGTCAGCACGAAATGGTCGCCCAAGCGCGCCCGCATGCGGGCGGGAATCGTTAACCGGCCCTTCTCGTCTAGGGAATGTTCGAATTGTCCCGTGAACTTGGGAAATGCCGACATCAGTTAGCCACTGAGCCCCACTAAGAACCACTTTGCCCCACTATACCGAACCATCGGTTTATTTGCAAGGGAAATTGAGGTCGAACATACGCTCGACCCCTAATGGATTCTGGGCTCCACGCTGCCGGAGAGGCTGTAGCGGGCGATTGGTAAATCGCCCCGCACGCGGACCTAAAGGTCCGCTACCCTAGGTCGCGCTGATCGTTATGGCCGCTTTCGCGGTGCTTGCATCCAGGTGAACCTGCGCTGTGGCAGCGCCCGATGCACTGACGCTCATTCGCCAAGGCCCGTTGGTTTCGCCAAGGGGTGCCACGAGTAGTTCGATTCGCTTTGAGCCGCCTGCCGGCAATCCGAAAGATACTTTATACGGATTGCAGACAGTACTGTAACAGAACGAAACGAGCCACTTCGGGGGCAAGCCGGTCGCTGTGAGATTCACCGTCTGCGACTGCGAAGAGGGGTTGCGAACGAGGACATACACTTTTGCGGGCGCTGCATTGGCGCCAAGAGCGGTCATCGCTTCAGTCTTTTCAATTGCAATTTGCGCCGGCGCCAGTGCCGCGAACTGCTCGCTCGCCTGCTGCTCCACGATCGTTGCCGGAGCAGCGGCCTGCGCCTGGATGAGGAGCGGGCGCGCTGCCGCTCGATTGCCTGCAAGCAACTGCGTTCTCGCCGTTTTGAGCCACACGCGACCAAGCTCGTACGCGGCTGGCTTCGACACGGGACTCTTCGCGTAAGCCTGCGATGCCAAGGCCAGTGCCTTGCGTTCTGCTTCAAGCGCTTTTGGGTAGTTCTTCAGCGAGTTCTGCGCCGAAGCGACGGTGAGCCAACTTTCGGGATCGTCCGGCACGAGCAGCGCTTCCGCGTCGGCAATCTGCGCTGCTTTGCTATAGAGCTTTTGCTCGTAGGCAGCCAAATAAGCGCCGTCGTAGCCGCGCGTGTCCTTAGGAGCGAGCTGTACGGCGGTCTCGTATTGGGCGAGCGCTTCTGCGAAGTGCTCCTGGTCGCTTTGCACTTGCCCGCGAAGCAACGCCGCCTCAACCTCGTCTGAAACCGTAGTGGATGAATTGGCGATACCGGCGCGCGCGGTATAAGCGTTGGCGAGAACAGAGTTCAGTGCGTCGCGCGTCGCGGCTGCATCAAAATAGACAATCGAATTGCTGTCCGGCGCCGAGAGCATGTCATCCAATTTCTTATTTGCGGCGACCCCAGTGTTGATTGCTGACGTCAGTGCTTGCGGATTGGGAGGGGACGCGTTGGCGGTTTGTAGGTTGCTTTGAATGGAGGACGTCGCGTCCTTAGCAGTCTGATGGAATTTCTGCGAGGCGACGCTCTCGGGCACAGGTGCACCGGCAATCACCGCGTCGAGGGCGCCCGCGAGGACCGCAGCGCTGAGTTCGTCCACTTGCTCGTAACGAATAACTCCATGAGGATCCAACACGTACGTGGTGGGAATCGCCCGCACGTCGTAGGTTTGGGCAACGGCCCCATTACTGTCGAGGACGATCGGAAAGCGGATGCCCTTATTTTTTGCAAAGACGGAAACGAGAGCGGCATCCTCCCGGTCGTCAACGCCGACGAAGATGACACCCTTGCTTGCATAACGCCGCTCGATGGCGACGAGGTCTGGCGTTTCGGCTCTGCATGGCGGGCACCACGTCGCAAAAAAATTGACGACGACGACATGACCCCGAAGATCCGAAAGCGACCACGGCGAGCCGGCCAGCGAGCGAAGGGCGAAGGTGGGCGCCTGGCTTCCTGCTGCTGGCGTCAAAGCAGACGCCGGCAGTCGCCATGCCATGAGGGCGACGAGCGCCAAGCCGATGGCGGTCAGGCAGCGCGCCGTTGCGAAGCAAAAGATAGACTGTCGAACGTTCATGTCTGTGCGTTTCGCTTCGTGCGAGGCTTCAACCGCCCAGCGAGGTTGCTTTTTGAAATTGAACGTGCTAGATTTTTGGTGAGCTTCTGCGCAAAGTCTACTTTGACGCGGGCTCTTGTTGTTTCCAAATCGTGAAAACTGGGGGCTATTGTGGCGTTTCAAGACAGGACCATCACCTGCCGTGACTGCGGCGCTGAATTCGCCTTTACCGCGGGCGAACAGGAGTTCTATGCTCAAAAAGGCTTCGAGCACGAGCCCACCAGGTGCCCTCAGTGCCGGCGAGCTCGCAAACGAGATCGAAGCGCTGGGAGCGGCGAGCGCATGATGTTCGACACAGTGTGCTCGCAATGCGGGGCCGCCACACAGGTACCGTTTTCTCCCAGGCCAGATAAGCCGGTGTACTGCCAAGATTGCTATCGATCGGTTGCAGGCCGCCGGGGGCGCTAAGTTTCACCCCGCGTTCATCTTGAGGCTATGGATTAAGCCTCGTCGCGACGAACCACCCACCGGCCGATACATAATGTAGACTCGCGAACGTTCGCGAGCAGCAGATGGTGGTAGCGCTCAGATTGAAAATTAGCGCACGCGCAAAGAACGTCGCGCGCCTACACGTCCTCTTCGTCATCGTGTGCGCCGCAGTCGCTGGTTGCAGCGGCGGTGGCTTGCTTTTTGGCGACGGCCCACATTCGATGGATGCAACGCGTCTCAACTCCATCGTGCAAGTGCAGTCGCGGGTATACAACGTTCCACCCACGCTCGTTCACGCCGTCATCACGCAAGAATCCGGAGGCGATCCCTCCGCAATTTCTACCGCCGGCGCCATGGGCCTCATGCAGTTGATGCCGGGTACCGCATCGACATACGGCGTCAGCAATCCGTTCGATCCGAGCGAGAATATTGCGGGCGGTGTTTCCTATTTGCATGACTTGCTGCGACGGTATCACGGCAACGTTGCCCTCGCACTCGCAGCCTACAACGCGGGCAGCGGAGCGGTCTCAAAGTACGGCGGCATTCCACCGTACGCTGAAACGCGCGGCTATGTCCAAAGCGTCACCGCCCTCTACCACGCGGCGCAAGTCAAGCACTGAATATGAAACTTGGGCGACTTGACAGTCGCCCGCTACGTATTTCCTGCGGGCGATACGTCAATCGCTCCCTACGCGCTAGCGCGTTTCCAGGATAGCCGCGGAAAGCGAAGGAAGTGGCGACGCATGTCGACTTCAAGCGAAGCATCGACGCCCAAGACGCAAGCAGCGAGCGAGCTGACCGAAACGCCGAGCGCGCCGGTTGGCGTGCACGCCAGGCGTTTGGATTGGCTCTTAGGTGCTGGCGGACCAGACGCGGTCAAAACGCGCGAAAAGAAAGCCCACCCCATTGCGATCCTCGATCGCTATATCATGAGCGAAGTGAGTGCGCCGTTCGCCTTCGGCGCAGCCGCATTCACCATCTTCCTTCTCATTAACAGCTTTTTCTTGGCCGCCGACTATGTCATCAATAAGAGCGTGCCATTTGGGCTCGTGGCGCGGTATATCGTCCTCCAAATCCCGTCATTTGTCTACCTCATTTTCCCGTTTGGAACGATGTTCGGCGTTCTGCAAGGCTTCGGCCGACTTGCAGGCGATAACGAGATGACCGCCATGCGCACGAGCGGCATCGCGCTCGGGCGCATCGCGCGACCGGTCTTTGCCCTTGGCATCGCGCTGACCATCGTCGCTTTCTTGATTAACGATTTTATCGCACCCGAGTCGCAGCATAAATCGCAAACGATTTTTCGCGAGATCGCTTACCACTCAAGCCAGCCGATCATCGCTCCCGACCAGTTCGTACGAACAGAGGATGGACAGCATAGCATCTTCGTGGGCTCGATGGATCCGCAGAGCGGGCTCATGCACAACGTGCAGATTTACTCGCTCGGGTCGGGCTACTTCCCTGAAACGCTCACCGCGGCGTCGGCGCGGCAGATCAATGGACAGCTCGTGCTCTACGACGGCGTTCACACGACCTACGGCGTCAATGGTCTTGTAACCAAACAACAGCACTTCGCCACGCTTGAGTTTCCGCTCGCCGATGCGTCGTTGCTGTTCGAGGGACCCAGAGGCCCATTCGAAATGAGTTCTACCGAATTGGCTCGCGAAATCAAGGCACTCAAGGGGAGCGGCGAGGACACCCGGCAATTCGAAATGACGCTGCAACAGAAGTTTGCCATGCCGGTCGCTTGTCTCGTCAGCATCATGATTGCGCTCCCGTTGGGCGTGCGTTATGGCAAGCGCGGCCGCGGGGTTGCGGCAATGCTTTCCTTGATCGTGCTTCTGATGTACTGGCTGATTATGGCGGCGACCAACGCGCTCGGCAAAAATGGTGCGATACCGGCGCCTGTTGCCGCCTGGCTACCTAATCTCTTCATGGGGACGACGGGCATCGCTTTGCTTTGGAAAGAGGGACGTTGAGTCAATGAGCAAGACTCGTGGTCTCTCGCGCATCTGAGGTCAAAGGTTTACTAACCTTTGGGACGGCGGGCGCCGTCCTTTTCCTGATTGCCGCCTTCGCTGCACGGCCGCTCGCGCACAGCGCGGCAGCAGCGGAGCCATCAGTGTCTCCGTCGGCCTCCCCGACCGCCTCCGCCTCTGTCGCCCCGATCCAATCAGCATCTCCCACGCCTTCGAGTTCTGCCTCGCTGCCAAGCACCGCAGCAACACCACAACCCGTTTTCATCACACCCACGCCAGCAGCTGCTGATTTTCCGCGAGCCAACAGCGGCGTCGCCCCAGTCAGCACCGCAACTCCCGCTCCGCAAACCAGCGCGGGTGCCACCGCCACGCCCGTGCCACTTCCCTCGGGCATCGCCAGAGTCACCGCAGACCAGCTCTATGGCAACAACTCCCCAACCGGTGGATTCACTGCCTACGGACATGTGGAGCTCGACTACGCCGATGCAATCGTCACCGCGGATCAAGCGGTGTACGATGCCACGACCAAGATCTTGCGTGCCACCGGCCATGTCGTCATGACCCAATCCGATGGCGATACCGCAACCGCGTCAGCGCTCGAGTACCACTCCGACACCGATCAGGTTGAGCTCTTTGACGTGGCCGGTTCCACAGGGGCGATTTATTTCCAAGGCGAGCAAATTCAGGGGCGCCTGTACTACAAGGGCAAAGAAGCAATCCTCGAGCCCAACGGCCACACGATCATCAAGAATGGTTGGGTCACGACCTGCGATCCGAGCCACCCTGCCTACCACATCAGCGGCAAGGAAATCGAGATCAGGCCGCACGATCGGCTCATCGCGCACAGCTCCGCCCTGTACCTTGGGAGTGTGCTCGTCGCCGCTCTTGGCGTGCTTGCGTTACCGCTTACCGAGGAGGCGGCGCGGCGCTCGAACGAGTTTGCTCCGCGCGTGGGGTACAATTCCGCCTACGGATTCTTCATCCGCGACTTTATCAATTTCTATCGCGGTCCAAATTGGTACGGAACCTATCACGTCGACTTTTATCAAAAAGTGGGCATCGGCCTCGGCGCAGATCTTTATTTCAATCGTGCAGACGGCCGCGGCAACGGCGAGCTCTCTGTCTACAACCTCAATAACAATGCCACGCAGCAGCAGCTGACGGGCACGCGCAACACCACGCAAGCAACGCTCAACATGCAACGCATGTTTAGCGATCATCTGTCCGGCTCGCTGGCGTTCAATTATTCAGGCCAATCGGCTATTTTTACCGCGCTGCCGACAACCACGTCGACCAACATCTCGATCACCCACACTGGCGCGCGCAGCACGACGAGTTATATCGTCACGAATACCGCAACCGGTCCATCAAAGTCGTTTGGCGGCATCTTCCAACACACCATCGCCTTCTCGCCTTTTTTTAGCCAGAGCATCGGGTTGAACTTGCAGGAAAACACGAACCCCGGGTCTTTCTCCCGTGCAATTGGGCTGAACACTGACACGCACGTGAGCGCTCGAGCCTTCGATGCAGATCTGGTCGTGTCAACCAATCATGGACTCGACACGAGTACGGTGGGCACGACCCAAACAACGACTCCAGTGGTTGGCATCCAACGCATACCGGAGCTGACGCTTCGCGCGCACCCCTTCCAGATCTCTTCGCTGCGACTGCCCATCAGCGCCACGCTCATCGACGGCAACTACGATGATGGCTACGACAATATCGAAACGTCACGGCTGGAGTTCAATGCCCAAGTGGGACCCGGCATCTTCCGGGTTGGCAACAATGCGCTCTTCAACGCTACGGCCACGTTCCGGCAAGACGCGTATGGAACGGGTGACCTTCAGGGGAGCATCAGCTACCAAGCCACCCTCCAGTATTACTTCGACCACCACGCGGACAACACGCTCCTCTACACCGCGCAAAGCGTGCGGGGATACACCCCGATGCCCTCACTCGACAAACTGACCGGCTCCGACCAGATTGGCGAAGTGCTCAATGTCTACAATGGCAGCTGGTACCGCTTCACGGCGTCAACCAGCTATAATTTCCAGGCCAAACTTCTCAGTACTGTCAACTATCAACTTAACCTGAGCCCGACTCCATATGCATACGCCAGTTTGGGAACGTCGTACAACCCCGGCGGGGGTTATTCGCCGGTCGTGATCCAGCTGGCGACCCCGTTGTCACGAGCCGATTACCTGGAGTTTAGCGGCGACTATGACTTTACCCAGCATTCACTGCAAGGCCAGAACTGGTTTATCTCGCATACGGTTGGAAACTGTTACGTCGTGCGCGTCGCCTATCACCAGCCTCTGAAGGAGGTCGACATCTCGCTCGGACTGCTAGCCTTCCCAACGCAAAGCGCGACGTTCGGAATCAACAACAATGGTCCAATTATCGCGCAGGGCTTTGGAGGCTGAGGTGAGCGTTAAGGCGTCACGAGGATTTGACCGCCGGTGATGAATAGGTTTGGGTTGCTTGGACACGTTGAGTTGCAAAGGTTTGGGATCTGAACGGTCGTCGGCGAGGACGGGTTGGCATCCACGGTGAGCGTAAAACCAGACGTACCGAGGCCATTCGCTCCAAGTTGGTCTTGCGGCGCGCCAGTTGTATCCGTCGTAATATAGTTTACATATATTTGCGTCACGGCTGGCTTTGAGATTGTGGGTGGGTTCGAACCGTTGGGATTGCCTCGAACCGAAATTTGAGACAAGGGTATGGTGATGCTCAAGACGTTACCGCTGCCGGTGCCCACGCTGCCGTTGGGAATCAGTTGGAACTGGTTGCTCGTTAAGACGATCGGGAAAAAACTCGCAGTTGCGGTCCCCGCACCGCCCGTCAACACTTTGTAGTTGTAGAGAAAGCCGTTGGGTTGTGCCATGGTTGACGACCCATACACGAGCGACTGATCCCAGTGGGTATACAGGGCGGGTGTGCCCTGGGCTTCTTGGGCGGTCGGTTCGCCGGGCGTCTCTCCTGCGACTGCATTGACATTCGTCGTTGGAGTGAGGTTGGCGTTGATTGCGATGATGTAGTTCCCTTGACTCGGGGTGATTTGACCTTGCACGTAGAGCTGGAATTGGATTGACGGAAGGGTGGTGATGAGCGGTGGAGGCTCAACGGGGCCACGGCCGCACCCGAAAACCGCAAACGCAGCTACTATGGACACCAAGCCTAACGCCGCTGGACGCCGAATCGTTCGTATGCACATGAGCGCTGTATCCGCCCCGGCAGTTCGATATGTCGTCGCAAGCCAGCCAGCCATTCGTTGGCCACAGGCGCTGGGGGCATCCGTGCTTGGACCGCTCTTGTTGAGTCTTGCGTTTCCGAAACTTGACTGGGGCATCTTTGCGTTCATCGCGCTGGTCCCACTCTTCTTGCTCTGGTCAAAATCGTCCTGGAAAGAAGCATTCGCCTGGGGCTTGCTTGCGGGCGTCATCCTTTTCGGTTTGCTGCTGAATTGGACCACGCATTCTCTCAGCACTTTCATCGGCGGCTGGTGGGTTTTGGGACTCGTGCTGATCTGTCTGTGGCAAGGACTCAACATCGCGTTCATCGCTCTTGCAACGTCGCTGGTCTGTCGCGGAGAATTTCGAACCATCGCAATTTTTGCCGCGCCCGCTGCGTGGCTGCTCGGTGAAACGTGGCGCACGCGTGGATCGCTTGGCGTGCCATTCGGAGAGCTTGGTCTTGCGGCGGTCCATCTGCCTTGGCTGCTTCCGCTCGCCGCCTATGGCGGCGTCTATCTTCTTACTTTTGTGATCGCGCTCGCCAACGGAGCAATCGCCGGGATCATTGCGGGCACCCCTCAGGCGCGCCGCGTTAGCGGCATCGTGCTTGGCGTGCTCGTGGTGCTTATCGTCTTTTGCGACGTCCGTCGCAACCACATGGCGATGCCCCCTCCTTCCCTGCGCGTGGGCATCGCTCAGGGAAATATCTCGCAAACCGAAAAGTGGTCGCCCGCCATCTTTGCCCAGACCATCGCGACCTATGCTGCGCTGACGCAAAAAGCATCGGCGCGCGGCGCGAAGCTCGTCGTCTGGCCCGAGACGGCGGTGACGTCCTGGCCTCTGCAGGATCCGCTCCTCCTGAGTGCGCTTGAGTCAATTGCGCAACGGTCGAATGTTTGGCTGATAACGGGCGCGATCGACAAGCCAAACGCCGACACCTATTACAACTCGATGCTTGATTTGAGCCCAAAGCGCAGGGTGGGCGGCGTCTATCACAAGCGCTGGCTTGTTCCTTTTGCTGAGTATCTTCCATGGGAAGGCGTGCTGGCGCGGATCCCAATCATGGACAACGTGTCGCGCTTTCTTTCCGGGCCCGGACTTCATCTGCTCCCGGCAGCCGGGTTCCAATGGGGTGTGCTCATTTGTTACGAATCGGCGTTCGCTCCATACGCGCGCGCGACTGCCAACGCGGGCTCGGACGCCATCATTGTCGCGACTGACGACGCATGGTTCGGCGGAACGACAGGCCCGGATCAGCATGCAGACGTAGCGATCGTTGACGCGGTTTCAACTGGTCGTTGGATCGTTCGAGGCGCCGATACCGGAATTTCGATGATCGTCGATCCGAAGGGCAACATCGTCGCACTCCTTCCCATCGATCGACAGGGGGCGATTGTCGCGGACATCGGGCGCGGAGTCGTGACGCCCTATGATCGCTTTGGGATCGCCTGGTTGCTTAGCCTCGCGCTGCTGGTCTTGATTGCGGGGTTCATCAGGACGCGAACGGGCGCCGTTGGATGGCGCTCCAAGCGGGGCGTGGCGTGAAATACCTCGCTCAATCTTTTTCGCAGCGACCTGGTCTGTGGGTTGCAATTATCGCCGTGGCGCTCTTTGGCACGGCCGCCTACTTCTTGGTGAGCGCGCTCTTGACACCCGACCAGCCCACGACGGTCGGCCAGCCGCAAATCCAGATGCACCAGATCGTCGGTCAAGGCGAGCGCGGCACCCAACTCGGTTGGAAGTTTGCTGCGGATAGTTCAGAACTCAGCACCGATGGGCAAATGACCACCTATCACAACGTTCGTCGCGGAACCTACTACCTCGGCGGCAAGCCGGCGTACGTGCTCACCGCGGCTCAGGTGACGCTCGACATGCGCTCGCAAAACTATACGGCAAGCGGGGCGGTGCACATCTGGAGCGTTCGACCGCGGGATCTCTCGGATCTTAGGACCGAAAATGTTCTCTGGAACAATCCGCTACAGATGCTCACCTGCCCGAGCGAAGTGCGCGTGCGCTACAAAGGTTACGATTTCGCGACATCGCATCTGCAAGCCAATTTCGTCAACGGCACGTCGTCGCTAGGCACAACATCAATCCACGGCGGCGGCATGTAGGGGGCGATTGGAAAATCGAACCCGGCCCGCGCGCGAATAAATTCGCGCGACCACATTATTTTATTTTGCGAGTTCGGACTTGAGCCAATCAATGACGCGCACGGGCGTTGGATCCTCGCCGTACGCTATCGCGAGATAGTATGATGCGAAATCTCCGACATAGACCAGCGAGAGCATTCGCGAGAGCACGCTTTCGCCGCGCGCCCACACGTCGCTCATGGTGATGTTGCGACGACTGATGATCTGCTTCGTCAGCTCGACGCGCTTGCGGATCTGCGACGGTTCGCGGTCGTCGCGCAACATGGTGACAACAAGAGCGCGTTCGGGATCACCTTGGCCGTGCGAACCGCTCCATCCGACGGTCTCGTTGTGGTTGAGCTCGGGGAACACGTTTGCAACCGCATACGCCTTGGCGTTCTCATTAATCTGGGTTTTCCAGCGATAGGCGACGACGCCGCGCTCACCCTGCGAGCCGTAGATAACCGGGATCTTTCCAAGGTAGCTCTGGGCCAGCGCCTTTGCAGGATTATTCGCCGACCCCACTTCGGGGTTGCACTCGTTGCGCACGGCCCGCAGCACGGCGCTCGCCTCGTCGATGTCGTCGAGTAGCACCTCGGGCAGCAAGCCAAGACGCGCAGACGCGACGATCAGCGGTACGAACGAATACCCCAGCGCCGCCCGTGGCTGCAACCCGCCTGGAAACGACACGAGCGTGACCCCGTCCGCCAAGGCCAGCTCCGCCAACCGGCCGCCGGTCGTAAAGGCAACGATACCCGCCTTTGCTTTTTTGGCCAGGTCGTAGCACGACAGCGTTTCTTCCGTCTTGCCCGAATTGCTCGCCGCAAAAACGAGCGTTCCCGAATCCACATAACCTGGCAGATGATAGTCACGGACGACCGTTACCGGCAAGCGCAGAGTCGCCTCATACCCCGCCCGGAGAAAATCACCACCGATGGCCGAGCCCCCCATACCAGCAATGACGAGCGAAGAAAACGTTCGCCCGGCGAGCGCGTCAAACGAAACGCCGAGCGCAAGACGTTTGGCGTCGTCCACTTGTTCGGGCAAGCCCAAAATGGCCCCGAGCATATCCTCGGGGTCGATCGAACGAAATGATGATGCGTCGAGGTTACCCATGAATAGCGTAGGCATTTGTTAACGGTCGCCGCCTACCTTGTCGCGGTCACGATTGGCCGGCCACCTGCGCCCTAGCGCGCCGCGCGCTTTGCCTCTTCGATCAGTCGTTTTACTTTTTGACCACCTTTGTGACCAATTTCTTCGTAAAACGTCTGACCGTACTTGTCCTTGACTGCGTTGCCGCCTTTTTGTCCTATGCTTTCGAAAAACTCCGGCCCGTGGCGTTGTTTTGTGGACGTTCCGCCTTTACGCCCGATCTCTTCATAAAACGTCGGACCGTATTTCGCGCGCACGGCATCTCCACCACGTTTGCCAGCCTCGCGGACGCTCATGTCGCCGCCCATCTTGCGGGACCCTTCCCGCGTCATGCGCTTGGACTTTCGTTGCCGAGGGCTTTCGAGCGTTGCCCACCTCGGTGGCCAATTGCTTCGTAAAAGCGAGTTCCGTGGCGGCGCTTCGTACTTTCCCCGCCCTTGCGACCAATCTCGGAGTAAAATTGCGGGCCGTACTTGGTCTTCACGATGTCCCCGCCTTTTTTACCGGCTTCTCGGACGGTCATCCCTGTTCCATCATGGTTCATTGCGATCGAGGTCCTCCAAAAGAGAGTACGGAGTGTGCGCTAACCTGACGTGCTCTTACCCGTTTGCCTTGCTTGCAAACCACGAAAACGTTCCAATACAGGCGTGCACGAGAGGCTACGACGAAATGGACCGCGATGCTCGACGTCGTTCTTGAAGGTGGTTGCATTTGTGACGGCACCGGCCGCCAGCCGTTTACCACTGATGTCGCGATCAAAGAGGAGAGAATCGCACGCATCGGCGACTGCAGCGAGACAGAAGCGGCGACTCGCGTGAACTGTCGTGGCCTTATTGTCGCGCCTGGTTTCATTGACATGCATGGTCACTCAGATGAAATATTGCTGGTCCTCCCCAGCGCCAACAGTAAGATCCTCCAAGGCATCACGACCGAGGTCGGGGGCAACTGTGGCGCATCTCCAGCTCCCCTTGCTGGCCTTGCCCTTGCCGAGCGCCGCGAAGAGTTGCGCCGGCACTACGAGTTTGAACCAAGCTGGACCGACGTCGATGGATTCTTTCACGTGCTGGAACAAGCTGCGCCCGCAATCAACTTTTGCTGCCTTGCCGGTTTGGGAACGATTCGCAGCGCTGTGGACGCCGTCACCCCTGAGCCCTTGGATCGTGAGACCCAACTGCGGGCGCAGCTTCTCGTGCGCGAGGCTTGCGAACAGGGCGCGATTGGCGTCTCTTCTGGTCTTATCTATCCACCTGGCAGCTTTGCTGACGAGGACGAACTCGTTGCCCTAGCACAGGCGGCGGCGGCCGCTGGCAGCCCACTGTATGCATCGCACATTCGCAGCGAAGGCGACCGTCTGATTGAAGCCGTCGATGAAGCGATCGAGGTGGGACGCAGAGCGCAATGTGCAGTGCAGCTTTCGCACCACAAAGCATCACGAAGACGGAACTGGGGAAAAGTCCATGACACGCTCTCGAACGTCGAACGCGCTCGCAATTTGGGATTAGACGTCGTTTTGGATCAGTATCCGTACAAGGCCTCGTCGACCGGCTTGGACGTCATCCTTCCCGATGACGTTCGCGTTGGCTCGGCCGACCAGATTGCGTCGCGGCTCTCCGACCCCCGCTATGTGGCGCTCGTCGCCGCCCGGGTCGAACTCGACTACGGCGGGCGCTGGCACGAAGTGTTCGTCTCCTCGGTTGGATCGCGAACGAACCGTCACTACGAAGGCATGAGCGTGGCGGACATCGCGCAGGCGACGGGGCGCACGCCCGTGGCCGCTGCCTTGCGCCTCTTAGTGGACGAAAAGCTCGACGTCTCGGCCATCTACTTTACCATGTGCGAGGATGACGTGCGCACGGTGCTCTCATACCAGCACACGACCATCGGAAGCGACGCTTGCGTCCGGGCGATCGAGGGAATCACGTCGGCGGGCAAGCCACACCCACGCGCGTATGGGACGTTCCCGCGAATTTTCAAACGGTACGTGCGCGACACGGCGCTGCTTTCATTGACGGAAGCCGTGCGCCGGGCAACCTCCCTAGCTGCGCGCCGGCTCGGCTTGCGAAGGCGAGGCATCCTCGAGCCCGAGAACTTTGCGGACCTTGTGGTCTTCGACGCCGAGCAGATCGCCGACGCGGCCACCTATGAGGAGCCCCACCGCTATGCCGATGGGATCGTGCACGTCTTCGTCAACGGTAAAGCGGTGGTGCGCAATGCAGCTGTCACCGGCATTCGTTCCGGCCGCGTTTTGCGCCGGGGAAGGGACCTCTAACCCACTTGTTCGCACTCGGGAGGCCTTGACCGAGGTCGCGCACGCGGTATAATGCTGACCAGGAGCGTGAAACGAAACGTCGCTTTTTGTCGTTTCTCAACTGCCATGAAGGTCATCGGAATCGCAGCCTACGGAGCTGCCCTTTTTTTGGTTGCGGCCACGCCCTCGCTCGGCGCGCTTCATGGAGCATCCTCGCGCCTCGTGGGTCACCACGCCGAAGCCGCCCCATGGATCGAAGGCGTCACGCCCTCGCTGGAAGATCGCCTGTTTGACGCAACGTACAAAGTTTTGCCAACCCATAACGTATTGAAGGTCTATGTCTTCGATGCGGCCGGCTACCAGTCGGCAGGCATCCGCTTCTCGGCGCGCGTGCCGCACGAACCACAAGATCTGCCGGAGCCCGAGCTCGACCGCGAAGCCGTAGCGCTCATCCGAACAACGTTCGATCAATTTCCGCAAATCCAGGCACTCGACGTTTGGGCCACCATACCAGTCGCAAAAGCGCAGGCCACCGCAGTTGAAAGCACGGTCTTTTCCGTGTCGGCAGACCGCAAGACATACGAGACCCTTCGAGATAATGCCGCGCTGACCGATGAAGACTTTCTGGCAGCGTTCGGTCAGGTCTGGACGGCACCCGAGTTGCCACAATGAAGCTGCTTGCGGTGGTCGCGCTCACGCTTGCTCTCAATGCCGCAGCTTTCTTGCCAGCCCACGCGCCACCACGCTCGATCACGAGCCTGCCACTCGAAGAACCCGCCATCGAGAACGACAGTGCTGCCGCCTACGGGCAGTACGACGAGGTCTGGCGCGTCCACACGCAGCGCAAGGATATCGCGCTCACTTTTGACGATGGCCCGTATCCGTTTTACACGCCGCTGCTGCTCCACGTGTTGGGGCGCTCGCAGGTACACGCAACCTTTTTCCTCGTTGGCCGCTCGGCGCAGGAGTTTCCCGAACTTGTTTCGCGCATTGTCGCTTCGGGTGACGAGCTTGGAAATCACACCTTCAATCATGTCGCGCTCACGAAGTTACCGGACGCGCAGATTCAATATCAAATTTTGGCCGACGGAACGTTCTTGCAACAGTTCACGAACCAGCCAATCTCGCTCTTTCGACCACCCCACGGGCGCTTCAACCTTCATGTGATGACCATCGCCCACGAGCTTGGTTACCACACGATCTTTTGGAGCGATTCCCCAAACGACGTCAAGGATATCCCGCCCGCGCTGATTGTACGACGGGTTGTCAGCGACGCGGGACCAGGGGGCATCATCTTGCTGCACAGCGGGCAATACCGAACCATCGAGGCGCTGCCTGTCATCATCGATCGGCTTCGCACGCAAGGCTACCGATTCGTTACGGTTTCCCAGCTGCTGGATGATGCGCCTGACTCGTCCGATCGTTAATTTTTTCCCAAGCCTTATCCACTTCGCGTCCGAGCGCGGTCAAGTTTCCATCGTTGCGAACAAGAATGTCCGCGCGCCGCTCGTATTCAGTTTCAGGGAGTTGAGCGCGCATGCGCGCCTCGATTTCGGTCCCTGTGAGCCCATCGCGCTCCGCGATGCGCTGACGCCGTAGATCGGGTGGCGCGATCACCGCAACCACTGGGTCGCAATTGGATTCAAATTCTGATTCGAAGAGCAGCGGCACGACCACGACGATGACCGTGCTTGGTGATTGCGTGCCGATGGCACCGAGCACTCGCTTGAGAATTTCTGGATGCATCAGTTGGTTCAACCGAAGGCGCTTTTGCTCGTCGGCGAAAATGATGCGCGCAAGAGCAGCCCGATCGATTTGACCATCGGAGCCAATCACGGCGTCGCCGAATTCGCGGCGGATGCCCGCAACGAGTGGGCTCGTCGGCGCAACGATCTCACGCGCGATGACGTCGGTGTCAATGACAAACGCGCCCTTCTGTGCGAAGAGCGCCGCGACGGTCGTCTTGCCGGAGCCGATGCCACCGGTCAGACCAACGATCATAGTCGACCTATATTGTAGTCGCGCGAATGTATTCGCGCGTGTGGAAATTCGCGCGTGAGGAGAGCTTCCAATCTCCCGCTACGTGAGGTCTGCAGCTACAGGCTCGGTCTCGTTGACCTCGCCCTCGGGTTGCGCGTCAGGTAGTTGGGGGTTGAGGGCGTTGATGCTCGCCGTAATGCGCCTAGAGCCGGCGTTCACAGAGAGTATCTTGACCTGCAAGGCTGCCCCTGGCTCCGGCGGCGATGCGGGATCGAATTCCGATTTTGGCACCATGCCGGTCACCCCAGGCAACAGTTCGACGAGCAAGTAGTTCGCCGTCGCCTTGCTGAGCGAAGCCGGTACAACGTCGCCTTCGTGCAGGGCTTCGGGAACAGCCTTCCATGGATCGTCAAGGGAGTGTTTGAGCGAAAGGCTCACCTTTTTGGCTTCGGAGTCAAACTTCATGATCTCGACTTGGACGGTGTCCCCAACCTTGACGACTTCGCTTGGATGCTTGATGCGCCCGAACGAGAGCTCGGTGTTGTGAATGAGACCGTCAATGCCGCCCAAATCCACAAACGCCCCAAAATCTGCGAGACGCACGACCGTACCTTCGCGGATTTGACCAGGCTGCAGCGTTGACAGCAATTCTTGTTTCTTTTGATTGAGCTCTTCGTCGAGCACAACACGTTGCGAAAGAACCACTCTGCGCCGCTTATGATCGAGATCGATCACCTTGAGACGCAACTGTTTGCCAACCATTTCCTCGAGATTACCCACCGGTTGGCGGCGGATCTGCGACGCGGGCACGAAACCCCGCATGCCCAGGTCAACGAGCACTCCGCCCTTGACCACCTGGGTCACGGTTGCATTGATCGCTTCGTTGCGATCGTGCGCCTCGAGCACCTTTTCCCAGGTCTTGAGGGCGCGCGCGCGTTTTTCGGAAAGATACATCGTGCCATCGCCATCGCTGTCAATGCGATAGACGAGCACTTCAAGGGTATCGCCGACCTTCAGGTCGGAGATATAAATGCCGGGTGAAAGTTCGCGCGCCGTGACAACGCCCTCGGACTTTCCGCCGATGTCGACGAGCAGTTCGTCGTTCGCCTTTGCAACGATCTTACCGGTAAGCACTTGGCCTTCGTCGAGAGTTTTAAGACTTTCCTCATAGAGCTTTTGAATGAGGCCAAATTGATCGTCGACGGCTCCCTGCGGTTCGAGGACGTGAGTATCGGACATGAAAAGAGAATCACCTTTACTTGCGATTTGAATATGGAGCGCTTGATGCGGGCGTTTGTGCTAGCGCTGGCAGACCGGGCAATAAAAGGTGCCCCGTTGCCCCAGCACGATGCGCCGGATTGGCGCGCCGCAGCGCCGGCATGGTAAGCCGGCTCGACCATAGACTTTCAAGTGCTTCTGAAACTCGCCTTCCTTTCCTCCCGCGTCCACGTAGTCGTCAACACTGGAACCTCGATGCTGTATGGCTTTGCGCAATACTCGGCGTAGGCTGGCCAACAACCGGTAGCGCTGTGCCCTTGAGAGTTTTCCAACGGGCTTTTTGGGACGAATCCCAGCAGCGTACAGCGATTCACACGCATAAATGTTACCCACCCCAGCGAGACGCTTTTGATCGAGGAGCCAAACTTTCACTGGCGTCGTGCGGCCCCTCGTGAGGTCGCGGAGCATGGCGTCGTCGAGTTCGGACGCCAGAGGATCCACGCCGATACCGAGCGTAGTGCGTGCCTCGCCGCGGAAGACGCGCATCCGCCCAAACTTGCGGACATCCGCAAAAACCAAGCGCGTTGCGTTATCGAACTCGATGACCGCACGCGTGCGATCGACCGGTCGACCGTCCTTGGAAAAAAGCAGGTTGCCAGTCATCCGTAGATGCACGGCGAGACGAAGGTCGTCATCGAGCGTGATGACGAGAAATTTGCCAGCCCGCCCGACATGCTCGATACTCCGGCCCACAAGCAGCGCCGCAGGCAAGCTGTGTTCGTCGAACACGGGCGGTGTGCGGTCGTGACGCATTCGCACGATCGTGCGGCCGGTGATCTGTGGCGCAAGATCGCGAGCGATCGTTTCAACTTCGGGAAGTTCGGGCATTGCTACTCGACTATTTCCACTTGCTCCCAGTTTGGTCCGACTTTGAAATCGACGACGATCGGCACCGCAAGCTGCATGGCGTGTTCCATGGCCTCGCGGACTATTTCCCGCACGGACGGCACCTGCGCGGGAGCCACGTCAAAAATCAACTCGTCGTGAACCTGCAGCACGAGCCGGGCATCCGCCTTGTGCTTGGTCAATTCGCGGTCGACATCGACCATGGCAAGCTTGATGAGGTCGGCAGCGCTGCCCTGAGCCGGTGCATTGATTGCCATGCGCTCGGCAGCCGCCCGCAGCGGATACACTCGCGAGCGCACATCTGGCAAGTAGCGCCGGCGGCCAAAGAGTGTCGTGACAAAGCCGGTCTCGCGCACGTGCCGCAGCGTGTCGTCAATGTAGCCTTTGATTTTGGGAAAGCGCGCCAAATACTCGGCGATGAATTGCTTGGCTTGAGCGCGACTCATGCCGGCGCTTTGCGCCAGGCCAAAATCGCTGATGCCGTACAAGATGCCAAAATTCACCGCTTTGGCGCGGCGCCGAAGTTCTGCAGAGATGGGCTCGCTCGGCGCAATGCCGAACACAGCTCGCGCCGTAAAGGCGTGGATGTCATCACCGCGTTGAAATGCTTCGATAAAGTTTTCATCTTGCGACAGGTGCGCGAGAATGCGCAACTCGATCTGCGAGTAGTCCGCCGCCAAGAGCACGTTGCCGCGGGTCGCCGGCAAAAAGGCGCGACGGATCTCCCGACCGACCGTCGATCGAACGGGAATGTTTTGTAGGTTAGGGTTCGAGCTTGAGAGTCGCCCAGTCGCCGCCCCCAATTGATGGAACGTTGTGTGCAGGAGACCGGTCGCAGGGTCAACGAGCGTCGGCAATGCGTCGACGTAGGTCGACTTGAGTTTTGTTACTTCCCGGTACTGCAGCAGCTTGGCCGCGATCTCATACTCGGCGGCTAAGGGCGCGAGCACCTCAGCGCCCGTTCCATAGCCGCTTTTCTTCTTCGTTCCAACGGGCAAGCCGAGTCTCTCGAACAGAATCGTGCCGAGTACCTTCGGAGAGTTGATGTTGAACTCTTCACCGGCGAGACGATAGATATCGCGCGTGGTGTGGTCGATTTGGCGCTCGAGAGAGACACGGATGCGATCGAGCTCCTCGCGATCCAACCGAAAACCTACTGCTTCCATCTTTGCCAGCACGGGCGCGAGCGGCTGCTCGATGTCGAGCAAGACTTTCTCCAAACCTATCTGACGCACGGCATCGAGCCGAGCCCCAGAGGCACGGAACAAGGCGTCGGCGGAAGCGGCCCACTCGGGAAGCACAGGAGCGCCTGCTGCAAAGAGCGTTGCGGAGCTTGCCTTGACATCTGGTTGCGGCGCTCCTTCCCCCGGAGTCCCAACCAACGATTGCTCGAGCGTGGGCTCGCCGCGCGCTGGATCCATGATCCCAGCGGCCAGCATAGCGTCCAGGGAGAGCCCGCCGATCTCCACATCAAAGCGCGCCAGCCACCCGCTAAGATTTTTTGCATCGTACACAACCTTCGCCGGCTTTGGGAGTCTCACCAATTGCTCGAACAACGTTCGAAGTTTTGGATGTTCGACCAAGAATTGCGCGGGCATGACGACCGCCTCGTTTGGCCGCCACGAAAGCGCGAGCGCGATTGGCACCTGGGTCCTCCAGCTCGCAAGCGCAGGCACGACGGCCATCGCGACGCGTTCGGATTTGAGCGCGGTAGCGAGCGCATCGCCGATCGCATCTGCGTGATCCAGTACACGGTAGGACCCGAGCTCGAAGGCCGGCGCTTCGCTTGGCTCGAGAGCATCTGAAGAGTCGGCAATGGCTCCGAAGGCGGGCGTTGCAACCTGTGACAAGAGCGATCGAAACTCCAACTCAGAAAAGAGCTGGGCTAATTGCTCGGGGCTTGGCTCTCGATAGCGCCAAGCTTCCCAGTCCGCTGCGATCGGTAAATCGCGCTTTGCCGTCGAGACGGCTCGGCACGCGCGCGCCTTATCGGCGTGCACGCGCAGCAGATCCCCAATGCGTTTAGGCGTAACCGAGTCAACGTTGGCCAGCAAGGTATCGAGCGATCCAAATTGTGCTATCAGTTTGGTTGCGGTTTTCTCGCCGATCCCGGGGACGCCCGGAAGATTGTCGGACGGGTCTCCTTTGAGGCCACGAAAATCGGGCAATTGCTCAGGCGCAAGGCCGTATCGCTCGCGCACGGCAGCTTCATCATAGCGCGCAAGGTCGCTGATGCCGCGCTTTGTGACCACGACCGTGCAATGGCGGCTGACGAGCTGTAGCAGGTCCAAGTCCCCTGAGACAACCATCGTCTCCAATTGGCGCTCCATGGCAAGGGTCACAATCGTCGCAATGCAGTCATCAGCTTCCTCGCCTTCAATCTCGACGATGGGGATCGCATAGCCCTCGCAAATCCTGCGGACAATGTCAAATTGGGGACGAAGCTCCGAAGGCGTCTCCGGGCGTTGCGCTTTGTACTCGGGCACTGCGGCGAGCCGCTCCGCCGGGATTCCTGCGTCGAAGCACGCGACGACGTGCGAGGGCTTCTCTTCTCTGAGGATGCGCCGCAGCATTCGTTGGAAACCGTAGGCCGCGTTCACCGGCCGGCCGCTTGAAGTGGAAAGCGGCGGCAGCGCAAAAAATGCGCGATACACGAGCGAATAAACGTCGATGAGCATCACTTTGTCTTGCTGGGTCATGTGCAAGCCTTAGCGTGCCCGCAGGTCTGCGGGAAGCGTTTCTTCCACGAAAGCACGAGGCGCGGGTGCGTGGACGGGCAAGGCGAAGGTCAGCGCGTAGGCTACGATGGCCACGCCGACGAGCAGCCAAAGCGTCAGCGTTAGGCCAAAAATGTCAGCAACTTTTCCCAAGGCGCCAACACCAAGGCCGCCAAGACCGGTCGAGAGGCCGATGAGGAGCGCCGAGGCGAGCCCAACACGATTGGGCATGTACTCCATGCCCATGACAACGGTCGTCGATAACGTGCCGATGATCAGAGCGCCGGTCAGCCCAAGGGCGATGAACGCAATGATGCCGGACGACCACAGGTACGCGGCCAGCGCCAATGGCGCGAGGCCCAAGCTGATGCTGATCATCTGCTTCGTGCCGTAACGGTCAGTCATTGGTCCGGCAAGCAAGTTCGCGACGGCTCCTGTCGCCAAAAAGATAAACAGCAAGTAGCCATTGTGGGTGGCCGGTTGGTGTAACACATTCACGGCATACAGAGGCACGAAGGTCAGCACGCCACCGTAGACCGCAGAGCGCAAGGCGGTCACCGCGACGAGCAGGTTGATCGGTTTGGGCCAAGGGCCGCGCGGCAACGCGCCGACGCGCGCCTCGTGGGCCTCATGCGCCCGGCTGACCGTGGGTACGATAGCCGCGACGATGAGCGCCACAATGGTGGCCGGCACAGCCAAGAGCGCCGTTCCGTGCAAGCCGCGCCATGCGATGAGCGCGATCACCAGCAGAGGACCAAGAGCTACGCCGATATTGCCTCCCACGGCAAAAACTGAATTCGCCGTGGCCGGCAGGCGACCCGATACGGTCCGCGCGGATTTGGCCGCCTCAGGATGATACATTGCAGAACCGATGCCCGCGACGCACACGAACGCGATCACGGTAGCATAGCTCGGAGCGGCCCCGACACCCGCGAATCCCGCAAGGGCCAGAAAAACGCCGAGCGGCAACAAAAAGCGCGTCCGAAGATTATCGCTTGCGACGCCAAAGATAGGCTGCATGATGGATGACGTGATGCCCGAGATCATCACGAGTGCCGCAAGCCAAAAGTAAGAGAAATCGAATTCCGCTTTCAGGAACGGCAATATTGCGGGCAATCCACCTGCGCCGATGTCAACGGTGAGGTGGCCCAGCGACAAGATCCCCAGCACCTTGCGATTCATAACTGCGCCTTCATTCCCACCAGGGCTTGCGGGCTCGTGGCCAAAACCGGCGGGGTGATGCCGCACCGGGTCATCTTCACCTTCCTCACGTTGCTGATACTCATTGCGGCGTTGCCGATCAATTCGGCGCTGACCGGGCGACGGATTCGCTCGGTGCCGCTCACGCAGCAAGCAAAACTGTTCCGATATGGCCGTACGGTCGTGGTCCTCTGGTCAGTTACCGCTCTCGCATTGTACGCCCTTCGCTTGCACGGCCTCGATGCGGCTTCTGTCGGCATTCGTCCACCGCACGAGCCAGCGCAGCTCGCTCTCGGTCTTATTTCGCTCCTGGCACCATTGTTGGCCACGCTCGCGGGTGCGCCGCGCTCGCTTCGTCCCGACTACGTGGTCGCGCTTCGCGCCGTTGTGCCGACAGATCGGGTCCAGTGGGCATCCTTTGTTGTGGTGGCGGCCAGCGCGAGCCTTTGCGAGGAGTTCTTGTATCGCGGGTACGCGTTGGTGTTGATCGCCAGCCTGACGGGGAGTGTCGTCATAGGAGTTCTCACTTCGACGCTTGCCTTTGGCTTTGCGCATGCGTACCAAGGCAAGGCTGGCATCGTCGGCGCAACGGTGAGCGGTCTCTTATACGCTGCTGTCTTTTTGCTAACCGGCTCTCTCTATCCGTGCATGATCGGACACTTCGTACAAGATATTGCAGGTGCAACGGTTCTCTCGCGGCGCATTGCTGCTCCTGACCCCCAAAAAGTCGCTCCGCGCGACGAACGCGCGGTAGGTTCCTCACCGGAACGACCAGAAAACAAAGACTGAACCCCTCTCCGCATCCACGATAACCCAGGAGGCTCTCCTTGACCTACGTTATCTGCCAGCCGTGCATCACCGTGAAGGACAAATCGTGCATCGATGTGTGCCCGGTTGACTGCATCAAAGGCAATGACGAAGACCCCCAGCTCTACATCGATCCCAGCGTCTGCATCGATTGTGGCGCTTGCGTGGCAGCGTGTCCGGTGAACGCGATCTACAACGAGACCGAAGTGCCGGGAGAGTGGAAAGAGTACACCCAAATTAACGCGGACTATTTCAACAAGTAGATTCGCGATGAACGCATGAATAAATTCGTGCGACTACATTTTTTTTAATGTAGAATCGCGAATTTATTCGCGATCATGTCTTGCGCTTCGTCGTGAACTCCCAGCCAAAACGCCCTTTGATACACAAGTGACCGTGGGTCACGCTGCTCTCCAAAGGAGAGGTCACACGAACGATCTCTCCCTCTTGGACGCGCACCGTTAGGTTGCACCCCACGCCGCAGTACGGGCAAATCGTTTCTCCTTCGGTCTGACGCGAAACATCCCACGTATCGGCCGCTCGCCGGTCGTGTTCTGTTTTGAACATCAGCGCGCCGGTCGGGCACACGCCGATGCAGTTGCCGCAATACACGCAGGCTGAATCTGGCAAGGGCACCGCATACTCGGTGGAGATCCGTGCGTCGAAGCCGCGCCCGGCAACGGCGATGGCAAATGTGTTTTGTGCGTCTGTGCCGCAGGCTTCGACACACTTGTAGCACAGAATGCACTTGGAATAGTCGCGAACGTAGAGGTCGTTATCCACCTTGACCGGCTGCGCCACCGTCTGTGCAACCGCCCCTGACGGCTCGTGGTGATGGCCGGAAACAGCATCGTCGCGCTTGCCGGCTGGCGAAGGCAGATCGCGCTGGCCGTAACGTTCCGGATTCGCGCCATAGCGTCGCATTTGTTTTTGCATGTCGTCTGCGAGCGACACGTCAACCGTAGAAGCCAAAAACTCGAGCACCATGCGCCGGCTCGTTCGCACCCGCTCGCTGTCCGTCTTGATCTTCATTCCGTTCTCGCATTTGCGCGAACACGCGGGAACGAGTACTCGCGAGCCTTCAAGTTCGACGACGCACACTCGACACACGTTGACCGGGGTCAAGTTTTCCAGGTAGCAGAGCGTAGGCGTCTCGATGCCGGCCGTACGGCAGGCTTGCAAAATCGTAGCGCCGGCGGGCACGGCGATGCTCTTGCCGTCGATCTCGATTGCAACGCTCGCTGTGTCGGTCATGTGCGGATTCTCGCACGCGCGAAGTGGTTCGCGCGCCCACATCTAAAAGACATCGAATTTCGACAAGGCTGATTCGATGGCACTCGAAGCGGTTTGACCGAGTCCGCAAATGGAAGCATCGCGCATGACCGCCCCGATGTCGGCCAAAAGCTTGCGTTCTTGCGCGTTAGGCCCGAGCGTCTTGCCAGACTCGAGGCGCCGCACCAGCTCTTCCTGGCGTACCGTACCAACGCGGCAGGGAACGCACTGTCCGCACGACTCGTCGCGGAAAAACGCGGCGATGCGAAGCAGAATGCCGGCAAGGTCGGCCGTTTCGTCCAAGACCATCACCACGCTCGACCCGAGCGAGGCACCAATCGCGCGCACGCCTTCGAATGACAACGGCACATCGATCTCGCTTGGAGCGACAAACGAACCCGCGGCCCCGCCAAGAAGCACAGCCTTGAGCTTGCGGCCATCACGCACCCCGCCCGCAAGGTCGACGAGCTGCCTAAGGCTGGTGCCAAAAGGAACCTCGTAGAGTCCCGGCTGCGCGACGTGTCCGGAGAGGCAAAAAAGCTTCGTGCCAGTGGAATCTGGCGTGCCGATTGCGGCAAATGCTTTGCCTCCCGCAAGGACGATCTCAGGGATGTTGGCCAGGGTCTCGACGTTATTGACGATCGTCGGCTTGCCGAACAGTCCCTTTTGTACGGGAAATGGTGGTTTGTTGCGCGGTTCACCGCGGTATCCTTCGATCGAATTGAAGAGCGCAGTCTCCTCGCCGCAAATATATGCTCCGGCTCCGCGTTGCACTTCGATGTCGAAATGGAAGCCTGATGCTTGGATATCATGACCCACCATGCCGCACGAGCGTGCGGCGTCGATGGCGTTTTGCATCCGTTGGGTTGCGAGCGGATACTCGCCGCGAATGTAGAGGTAACCATGCTCGCAGCCGCCCGCGAATGCGGCAATCGTCATGGCTTCGACCATGGCAAACGGATCCTCTTCCATAAGGACGCGATCCTTAAACGTGCCCGGTTCCGACTCGTCGGCGTTACAGATAAGATAATGCGGTTGCGCCGGTTCGCGCGCGACCGCTTCCCACTTACGCGCTGTGGGAAATGCTGCGCCTCCCCGGCCCATGAGCTTGGATGCAAGCACTTCTTGCACGATCTGGCTTGGGCCGATCTCGATTGCGCGTTGCAGCGCAGCAAAACCGCCGGCCGCCCGATAGTCAGAGAGCTTCTCCGGATCCACCTTGCCAACGCGACGCAAAAGCCGTCGTTCGGGCTGGCCAAGGGCGACAGCGGGCTTGAATTTTGGCTTTGTCCAAGCGCCGCCCCCGACCCCATCGAGGATGCTTTGCGCACTGACTGGAGCAACCGGCGCGTTCGCTGCTTCACCGGATGGTTGCGCGATCACCCACAGTGCAGCTGGAGCTCGATCGCAAAGGCCAAGGCAGGGACTGCGCAACCAGGTCATGGCGCCGCTACGCAGTAGCGTTCCCGGGGACCCGAGAGTGCTCTCGAGTTTGGCGCACAGCTCGTCTGCGCCGGCGAGCTTGCAAGCAATGTCGTCGCAGACGTGCACGATCGCGGGTGGCCTCGGCACCGTCGAAAAAAGTCCGTAAAAGCTGGCGACGCCATAAGCGTCTGCCGGCGGCACCGAAAGCCGCAGGCACGCATAGTTGAGTGCGCCGGCGCTGATCCAACCGATCTTGTCGGACAATGCATGGAGGACCGGCAGGAGTTTGTGCCGCTGCGAACGCGCCACAGCGCCGCCGACCGAAACGTGGCCATCGAGCTCGGAGCGCTGACCTCCCTGCCAGCCGGAAGTCGGCGATCCTAGGACCGAATCGATTGCCTCACGCTCGTGCGCCGATGCCTGATCCCGCGTGAAATGAAGGTCCAACGTTACTCTCCAACGGCGGCGGTGTTGGGGACCAACTTTTCGATGCGCACCGCCGAGGCCTTGAATTCGGCCGTACCCGACTTCGGATCGTTCGCTTCAATCGTGAGCACGTTCGTAGGGACGTCGAAGTGGAAGGTCATGAAGGCCAAGCCCGGCCGCAGCGTTGGATCGATGCGCACTGGCACCGTTACCGAACCGCGACGCGAAGTCACCCGCACGACTTCACCGTCGGCTACACGGTAGCGATCGGCATCCTCAGGAGAAATGTCAAACGACTCGCCGCGACGCAGCGGCGACGTGTACCCGCCACTTTGCACGCCTGAGTTGAACGAGTCGAGCCTTCGCCCAGTGGTCAGGCGAATGGGATAGTCGGGAGTCAACGTATCAACCGGATCTTCTTGCTCGACCACATTGAAGGGGGCTAGTGGACCTCGCACCGGGTTCTCCCAGAGGCGGGCGTGGAGGAACAATTCCCCGGGATGCTGCTCGTCGTAGCACGGCCATTGCAAGCCACCCAGTTCGTCCAAGCGCTTGTACGACATGCCCGCATGCATTGGACTCAAGCTGCGCAGTTCGTTCCACAGCTCCTCGGCGGTGGGATGTCCGAGATCGTGCCCCAACCGACGCGCCAGCTCGCAAAGAATGTCGATGTCGTCGCGCGCCACGCCCGGCGGTTCCATGAGCTTGCGCACGCGCTGCACGCGACGTTCGCTGTTCGTCACGGTGCCTTCAGACTCACACCACCCCGCTGCGGCTGGAAACACAATCTCGGCAATTTCCGCGGTCTGCGTCAAGACAATGTCTTGGACGACGAGATGTTCGACGCTTCTCAAAAGATGTTCGGCGCGAGTGCGGTCGGCTTCCGAGACGAGCGGATTCTCACCAATCACGTACAGCGATCGAAGTTCGCCGCGCTCGATCGCTTCGAACATCTCGTTCAAGCGCCAGCCGCGCTGTGCTGGAATCTCGACACCCCAGGCACGCTCAAATTTTCCGCGCAACTCGCGGTCGCTCACGCTTTGGAAACCGGGCAATCGATCCGGGATCGCGCCCATGTCGCCGCCTCCCTGCACGTTGTTTTGACCGCGCAAAGGATTGAGCCCGCAACCATATCGGCCCACGTGACCTGTCAGCAACGCCAGGTTGATGAGCGCGAAAACGTTGTCGACGGCGTTGTGGTGCTCCGTAATGCCAAGCGTCCAGCAAATCATCGCTCGATCGGCTTTGGCATACGCTCGAGCGACTTCGGCGATAACCTCTGCTGGCACACCGGTCATTTTTTCCGCCGCTTGTGGGGAGTACTGCGCAAGCGACGCGCGGTAGGCATCGAATCCAGTGGTCGAATGTTCGATGAACGCGCGATGTTCGAGCCCCCCTTGCAAGATTTCGTGAGCCATGGCGTTTGAAAGGGCGATATCCGTTCCAACATCGAGACCGAGCCAGGTGTCTGCCCACTGCGCAGTGCCCGTGCGGCGTGGATCGACGACGATCAAGCGAGCCCCGTTGCGGATCCCCTTGAGGACGTGATGGAAGAAGATCGGATGCGTTTCTCGCGCGTTCGACCCCCAAAGAATGATCAGGTCGGTTTCCTCAACCTCCTGATACGAGTTCGTGCCTCCGCCGGCTCCGAAAACCGCCGCCAGACCGGCGACGCTTGGAGCGTGTCAGGTCCGGTTGCAGCTATCGACGTTGTTGCAGCCCATGACGGCTCGAGCGAACTTCTGGGAGAGGTAATTCAGCTCGTTGGTCGTCTTTGAGCAGCTAAACAACCCAAAAGCATTCGGACCGGCTGCCCGCCTTGCGGAAGCAAACCCAGCGGCAGCTCGATCGAGCGCTTCGTCCCACGAAGCAGCCCGAAGCCGCTGCCCGTCGCGCACCATGGGTTGCTCCAGGCGCGCGAAATGCTTGCTCATAGGTGGGTTTTTTGAGATTGCTCAAAACCGACCTTCATATGGCGCCCGCCTACATATGAGCCTGGGTTGCGCCGATGACACGGATAGGGCATCCTTCTTTAGATGAGCTCTTCTAAGATCAACAATCGCTTTCGCCGTTTGCTCGGATTCGTTACGGGCGATAGTGCTCCGTTGCCTCAAGGCTCCGAACTTGACGTCACTTCGACCGCACCCGAGTCCGCCACCGCTCCCGCGCCCGTCATCGACGAACCTCAGCTGGCCTCAAACGAGGCCGTAGGGGATGACTTCGATCGGCTTCTCAAAGAGGGGCGCATCCGAACGCTCTTCCAACCGATCGTCTCGCTCTCAGACGCCAGCGTCCTTGGTTACGAAGCGCTTTCGCGCGGTCCAATCGGCACGAGGTTAGAGAGCGCCGACGCGCTTTTTTCAACAGCGGCCGAACGAGGCGTCGCCGCGCAGCTCGAACGCCTTTGCCGCTTTCGCGCCATCGCTAATGCGTCTGGCATTCCGCCCGGGTGCTATCTCTTTTTGAACATCAGCCCACGCGTCTTCGAAGAACGCAACGAAGCCCTCTCTCGTGATGTCGTCGATCAAAATCGGTTGGCGCAGGAGCGCATCGTGCTCGAGATTACGGAGAAGCAGGCGATTGACGACTTCGACCTATTCAAACGGACCTTGCAACATTACCACCGCCAGGGTTTTAAAGTAGCCATCGATGATGCAGGAGCGGGGCACAATAGTCTTCGAGCGGTGATGGAGTTCCGCCCACATTATATCAAGCTTGATATTGCGCTGGTACGCGATATCGACCGCGATCGTGCCAAGAACGCTCTTGTCTCCGCCATCATCATCTTCGCACGGCGAATCGACGCGAAGGTGCTCGCCGAAGGCATCGAAACCGTCGAAGAGCTGGCCACGCTGATCGAGATCGGCGTCGAATATGGTCAGGGATTTCTGTTAGCGCGACCGTCGTCGGTCTTCGCGGAACCCAAACCTGAAATCGCCGCCTTCATTCGAGAGCGCGCATCGGCCAGCCGTACGGCGCCTACGCCAAAACGAATGACCGTCAGCGCGGTGACGCGGCGGTCACCCGCGCTGTCACCAACCGCGTATACGATGGAAGTCATGGAGATTTTCGATCGCAACCCGGATCTTGACAGCGTGGTCTTGACTGATTCCGGGGCGCCCGTGGGTTTGGTTAGCCGCACGAAGCTGTACGAACGGCTCTCGCACCAGTTCGGCTACTCCATCTACGCGAAGCGTCCGGTGAGGCTTGTGATGGATGACTCGTATCTCGCCGTCGACGTGAATGACTCGATTGACGATGTTGCGCGCAAGGTCGTCCATCGTCGGCGTTCGGAGATGTACGATGAGATCGTCGTCTTGGAGAATGGCGCATATTCGGGGGTTGTGTCAGTCCGCGATCTGCTGCATACCATGACGGAGTTCCAGGCCTCGGTCTCGCGCTACTCAAATCCACTCACCGGTCTACCGAGCCGGATGCTTATACAACAAGAAATCGAACGGCGAGCCGCGGGCACGGCTGCATTCGCTCTGTTGCACGTGGACATCAACCACTTACGACACTATAACGAACGCTACGGGTTCGGGCGCGGCGATGAAGTCATCAATGTCCTCGCTGAGACGCTCACGACCACAGCGAAAGCGTTCGATGCGTCCGGGACTCTTGTCGGTCACTTGGGAGGCGTCAACTTCGTCGTCCTCTCCTCCGAGGGAAAAATCGAACCGATCGCAACCACCATCATCAGCGAGTTCGAGCGCAAAGTAGCGGCGCTGCACGTGAGCCGGGAACTGCCTTTGCTTGATTCGGGCGGCACGGGACGGCCAGACGCGGAAGTGACCTTAACCGTCGTTGGCCTGCGCAGCTCGCGGACGCCACTCCCCTCGTATGCGGCAGTCGCATCCAACGTCTCCCGTCACAAGCGAGCGGCACGGACGCTGCGCAGCAGCTCCATTATCCTCGACGGCAACTTGATAAAGCCAGGCGAGCTGATTCCCCGGCGGATCGGCTAGCTCACCGCCCCGAAAAGCTAGGCTTAAAGCCCTTATCCAACGAGGTTCCCTTGCGCCAGTTCGCCTGCTTGCTTATTATGGAGAGAGGGACCGCTTGGGGTTCGCAGTAAGCTAATCTTAAAACCAACGGGTTGGTCCATACTGGAGCCAAATAGTGCCACTGTTCCGATCGCTCCGCAACGCGATGAGCCGTGTGACGCGACAACCGCGGGTACACCCGAGGGTCATGATCAGCGAGCCGGTGCGATTGAACACGCCCTGGTCGCACGAGCAGCAAGGCATGCTCGAAGACATTTCCGTCGGGGGAGCCTGCGTTCGTACCCACGTTCGTATGAAGCCGGGAGATACAGTCGCCTTGCTCCTCAGCCTGGGCGTCGGCAGGCGCGTTGATGCCCGGGGGCGTGTGGTGTACGCGAACCCAAGTAGCTCCGGCTATCAAACCCGCTATGGCTTGCGCTTCGTTGGCTTAGCGGACCGCGAGGCCAATGAGATTTCCGATTTCGTCGTCGAGCAAAAATTCGGACGACAATTTGGCGTACGGTCGTTTCAGGCGAGCCTCGAGCGAGAACAACCGTAGCAGGGGCGGTGCGCAGCTGCACCGCAGTTGAAGACCACACCGTGGAAGGCACAAGCGAAGAGCCCGCTCTGCCATTTCTCGATAGGCGCGCTGCGGGTCTCGCGCTCGCACGGGTTCTCAACCCTCGGGATAACTGCGTCGTTCTTGGCATTGCCAGAGGCGGCGTCATTGTTGCTGGCGCCGTTGCCGAGGCCCTGCATGCGCCCCTCGATGTGATCGTCGTGCGCAAGGTAGGCCATCCCATGCAGCCCGAGCTCGCCATCGGCGCGGTGTCTGCATACGGCGACGCTGTGGTCACCGAGCACTCGGCCGCATTTCCCGCTGCAGTTGCCAAGTCGCTGTTTGCTAAGGCGCGCGAGCAAGCGTTGTCGCTCGATCAGCGGCTCCGTGGTGATGCTCAGCCGCTTCCGCTGGATGACCGACCGGTCATCATCGTGGATGATGGGATCGCAACGTCGGCCACCATGCTGTGTGCGATTGAGGCCGCCCGCAAGAAAAATGCCGGCTTCATCGCCGCCGCGGTGCCGGTTGCGCCCGCAGATTGCGCGGAGCTCCTCCGACCGCATTGCGACGAGCTGATCGTGCTGGTCGCCTCGCGCGACCTGCCGTTTGCCGTGGGCCGCTTTTATTTCATGTTCGCAGAAGTATCGGATGCGCGCGTACGCGAGGAACTCGCGCGCGCCCGCGGCCGGTCATCGGAACGTTAGCGAATCTTCCGCAAGACCTTCGGCGGCAAGAGCCACACGATCGTGCCGCCGCTCTTCTTCGGCGCATCGAAGTCGATGCGGCACAGGGCGCCCTTCTTGAAATCCACCGCAGCGCCGCTGCGCAAGCCGACGAGATAGGCAACGGTTCTCGAGAGGTGTGGCTCGTGGCCAACAAGCAAGATTCGTTTGCTTGTGCGATTTGCTTCGAGCAGGGCAATGACTTCTGTAGGATCGTGATCGGGTTCGAGCGCCGGGGTCGTTTGGATGTCGCGGCTGTCGATTCGATATGCATCGGTGATCACTTCGGCGGTTTGGCGCGCTCGGGTAAAACCGCTATCGAAGATAGCATCGAACTCGACTCCAATTTTCAACAAGCCGCGAACGATCTCGCGCATGCGCTCGAGTCCTTCAATGGTCAGCGGTCGCAAACGATCGTCGGCGTACTTCTTTGGGTCGCGTTCTTGCGCCACGCCATGCCGTAAGAGATACACTTCCATGTCCGAGGCAGTTGGCGCAGCGAGTCGCGAGGCCTTCTATGAGTTTGGGGTCTTCATGTGCGGGTGTCGGAGGGAATCGCACAGAATCCGGAACGCCGCTCATGCTGCTCGCACAAACGTTCACGTATGCACTGGCTCATCGCCATGATGTCTTGCTGGCGTTGCGCGAGCACATTGCTTTGAGCGTTGCCGCGCTGCTGATCGCCGTCATTGTGGGCGTTCCACTTGGCATTTGGACTTCACGCTCGCCCAGTGGTCAATCCGTGGTGAGCCTCGTGACTGCGCTGCGGGTGATCCCGAGTTTGGCACTGCTCGCGTTCATGCTGCCTCTTTTGGGCATAGGTTTTGCTCCAGCACTCGCCGCTCTCGCCTTGCTTGCGTTTCCCCCCATCCTTATCAATACCGACGTTGCCTTTCGCGGCATCTCTCCGTCCATTCGTGAGGCCGCGTTGGGCATGGGTATGCGACCAGCGCAGATGCTTCGCCGAATCGAATATCCGCTGGCGACGCCGGTGATGATCGCCGGGTTGCGCACGAGCACCATCGAGGTGATCGCTTCCGCGACGCTCGCCGCGTTCATCGGAGCCGGCGGGCTCGGCAACTTTATTCTTGACGGCCTTGCCAATAACGATATGCGGCAATTACTGCTCGGAGGGTCAAGCGTTGCGTTGCTTGCGCTGGCGGCTGAAGGTCTGCTCAGCGCAATGTTGCTCTTGAGTTCTCGACGTCTTGGGTCTGCGGCGCATGCCACACGCTAGACTCACCCGCGCCCGCGCGCTCGCATTGCTCGCCGGCGTTGCCGGTTTGAGTTTTTGCGCGCGTCATACGAGGTCGGGAATTGGGATTGGCTCAAAGAACTTTTCCGAAGAACTCTTGCTGGGCGAAATGTACGCACGTCTCTTGGAGCACGCGGGCTATTCGGTCGAGCGCAAACTCAACCTGGGTGGCACGAACATCGCGATGGCATCGATCTTGCGCGGCGAAATTGACCTGTACCCCGAGTACACCGGCACCGCTTTGTTGACCCAATTGAAACTCGCTCCGATGCACGACCGCGCCGCCGTCTTTCGCACCGTGCAAGCGCACTACGAATCGCAGTATGGCCTGATGTGGCTGCAACCGGCTCCGATGAACGACACGCAAGCACTCGCGACAACGGCCCTAACGGCGCAGCGGTTCGGGTTGCATACGCTCTCGGACTGCGCGCGCCTAGCGCCGCAGCTGCGTCTCGGTGCCGTGCCTGAATTCACCGATCGCCCAGACGGCTTGCCTGGCTTGCAAGAAGCTTATGGCGGTTTTCGTTTTGCAACGATCACACTCATCGATATCGGACTTAAGTATACTGCGCTGCTCGATGGAAAAGTTGACGTCGTCGTTGCCTTTGGAACCGATGGTCAGATTGATGCTGACCACCTCGTTGTGCTGACAGACGACAAACATTTCTTCCCACCCTATCAAGTCGCACCGGTCGTGCGGCGCGACGCGCTCGCGCGTTATCCGGGCATTCCAGCCGCGCTCAACCCGCTGGCACCGCATCTGACCGACGACGTCATGCGCCGGCTCAATTGGCGCGTCGACGGCCAGCATGAAGAGCCGGCTGACGTCGCCGCGGATTTCCTCGCCCGCATTGGTTTGGTTCCCAGCGCATCGTGAGCGCCACCCCAAGCGTTCGACTCGATCGGGTCACCAAAGCATACCAAGACGGCAAACGGGTCGTTGATGAGGTGACGCTTGACGTGCAGCCTGGCACGTTCGTGGTCGTGCTGGGGCCATCAGGTTGCGGTAAGACGACGCTGCTGAAGACCGTCAACCGCCTCGTCGAGCCCACTTCTGGCAGCGTTGCAGTCAATGGGATCAACGTCGCGTCACTCGAACCGACGGCACTGCGGCGCAACATCGGCTATGTGATCCAGCAGATCGGATTGTTCCCCCACATGACGGTCGAAGAGAACGCCGGGGTCGTGCCCTCGTTGCTCGGATGGCCGCGCGAAAAAATCAAAGCGCGAGTTCGCGAGATGTTAGAGCTCGTTCGCTTGCCTGCGGACCAATTCGGTCACCGTGCTCCGGCACAGCTCTCTGGGGGACAGCAGCAGCGGGTTGGTCTGGCGCGCGCGCTCGCAGCGGATCCGGCTATTTTGCTGATGGATGAACCGTTTGGCGCGTTGGATGCAATCGAGCGGGCGCGCTTGCAGAGCGAGCTGTGCGGGCTGCAACAACGCCTGCACAAGACCGTTTTGTTCGTGACGCACGATGTCGATGAAGCCCTACGGCTCGGGGACTTCATTGTGATCATGCGCAACGGACGAATCGTGCAAAGCGATCGCCCGGTTGCGATCCTCGCGCGGCCTAGAGACGACTTCGTCGCCGAACTCGTTAACGCAGGCGATCTCGTGCGCCGCTTCAGTGTGATGAGAGTGCGCGACGCGATGTTGGACGAAGCGTCGCAGGCTGATACGCAGGGACCAAACCATGCAACGGTGCGCATCGATGACGACTTGCGTTCGGCGCTCTCGGCGATGCTCGCCACCGGGAATCTTCGGTTGCGGGTGCTTGACGAAAGCGGGCAGTTCGTCGGAACCTTAAGCCTCGATCGCATGCTTGCGGCGGCTCGCGCCGCAGCCGGATAACGCACGTGTCGTACCTCATCCGCCATCCGCTGCTTGTGGCCCACTTGACGCTCCAGCATCTTGAAATTGTTGGAACGTCGCTCTTCATCGCGCTCGTTTTTGCAATCCCGATCGGCATCTTCGCGGCACGCCGACGCCGCGCGGCGGGGCCGCTGCTCGCGCTGTTGAGCATCATCTACACCATACCGAGTTTGGCGCTTTTTGCGCTGCTCATTCCGCTGCTCGGTCTCGGCTTTTGGACGGCGGTAGCCGGATTGGCAGCCTACGCTCAAATGATCTTGGTTCGCAACACCTCCGCCGCGCTTGTGGGCGTGGATCCGGCAGTTGTCGAAGCGGCGCGTGGAATGGGGATGAGCGACGCGCAAGTCCTGTGGCAGGTGCAGCGCCCACTCGCGATGCCAGTCTTCGTTGCCGGCGTTCGGGTCGCCACCGTGTCGCTCATTGGCATTGCCACGATCGCGGCTTGGATCAATGCCGGTGGTCTTGGCGTGCTCGTGCTTGACGGCATCGAACACGATTACGCCGCCAAAGCGGTGGCGGGCGCGCTTGCAGCGGTTGCCCTCGCGTTTGCGGCGGATTACGTGCTGCGCCACCTCGAGCGGCGCTCGTAGCGTGTGTAGGGGGCGATTGGAAAATCGCCCCTCACGAATTCATTCGCGCGCGCGAGCCGGTATGTTCAATGTAGTCGCGCGAATTTATTCGCGCGAGCCCGATCCTGGGCAACGCAACAGGTGACAGGCAAACCTATTCCCAGAGTCAGACCACGAACGCTCGAGTTCAAAGCCCGCGGCGCGGGCGAGCCGCTCGGCATCGATCATCGAGAACTTATATGACGACTCCGTGTGTATCGTCTCCCCCGCGCGAAAAGCGATATTGACGTCGAGCGAATCGATCTTGACCATTTGATCGACAAGACTTTCTAGATGCATCTCAACTCTGCTGGCCTCGTCATTGTAAAATGCTCGATGGCGGAACTGCCGCAGGGTGAAGTGTCCACCCAGTTCTCGATTAATGCGCGCCAGGATGTTGAGGTTAAACGACGCGGTAACGCCCAGCTCGTCATCGTAGGCGGCCTGGAGAAGCAGCGGGTCTTTCTTGAGATCCGTGCCTAACAGCAGCGCATCGCCCGGTGCGAGGAGGGCTCGAATTGCTCGCAAGAATCTTTCGGCTTCGGGCGGGTCGAAGTTCCCGATGTTGGAGCCCAAAAAGAGCGCGAGCGTTCGTCCGTTTGTCGCACTCTCCGCTCGTGCCAAACGACGCAATCCGTCGAAGTAATCACCCTGATAGCTGCGAATGCGCAAAGTGGGATATTCCGATTGGAGCGCCTTCGACGACGACTCGAGCGCCGCAGCCGAGATATCAATGGCGCTGTATGCAAGCGTCTCGGTTCGGCGCAGCGCCGCCTCAATGAGATACCGGGTTTTCACCGCGCTCCCGCTGCCAAGCTCGACGAGCCTGCGCGCTGCCGCTCGCTCAACGATCTCATCCGCTCGCGACGAAAAGATTTCTAGTTCCGCTCGGGTCAGATAGTATTCGGGAAGCGCGGAAATCGCTTCGAACAGCCTGGATCCGAGTTCGTCGTAGAAATACTTCGGGCTCAGGGTCTTTGGGCGCGCAGTGAGCCCCGCAAGGACGTCGTCGCCAAATGGCATCGCCGCTGATTCGCACAGGGCACGGGTTATCGCTCTCTCGAAGCGGGACGCTAAAGACAAGTGGGGTGAGACGTGGAACGAGAGATTTCGCTCGATGACGGAACGAGCACGACGCTTGAGTCCTGGGGCGAAACGGGTCCGGTCGTTCTCTGCATTCACGGCATCACGAGCTCGCGCAAGTCCTGGGAGCGAACGGCGATGGCTCTTTGCGATTCGCATCGAGTCTTCGCATACGATCAACGCGGCCACGGCGACTCTGCCGATGTTCGTGGTCCGATGACGCTCGAGCGAAGCCTCGCCGACTTACGATCAATCGCACTTGCGATTGGCGAGCGGGCGGCGATCATCGGGCACTCGTGGGGTGGAGCCGTCGCGCTGCTCGGTGGACGACAACCCTTTGCAACCAAAGTTGTTGCAATCGATCCGATGGTTCGAGTCCTGCCCGGCACGTGGCGCAAAGAATATCTCGACGACGCAGAACTCGACCTCGCGATGGCGCCCTCCGCACTTGCAGCCGAGCTGCGCCGGCGCCTCGCCTCGTGGGACGAGAGCGATCTACTCGGGAAGCTGCACGCGGTACAGAACATGCGAGCAGATGCGATCGAGCATCTGGGAAGTGAGAACCGCGTTGACGAGGGTGGCTGGGATTTGCGCGGCGAGGTCGCCGCTTACCCCAAACCGCTTCTGATCTTGGCTGCGGGGCCGAACGAATCGGTCATGTCTGAAGAAGATCTAGGTTTTGTCCGCTCGCAGGGCGGCCCGCGCGTCGAGCTGCAAATCTTTGAGGGCGAAGGTCATAACCTGCACCGCACGGCTTTCGACCGGTACATCGCTGCTACGAAAGATTTTCTCTCTCGAGAAAACACGTAGGGGCAACTGCGAAAGTCACCCCCAAATGGATCCCGAGTGGACTTTAGAGAGGTCCGCTTCGATGACAGGCCCGCTATTTTGTCATCGCTTGGTGCAGCTCGTGGAGATCCTCGAGCATGTTGAGCGTCACGGCATCCTTGATGTGATGGTGTGGCACGCCCATATCTTTTCGCATGTGTCCGGCCCTGTCGTCGGCGTGATGGTAGCCTAAGACGGCCGCATTGTGCTTCTTGACGGTCTCGGGATCGGTCTTGCCCTTAGTTTGCACCCACTCTTCAAATTCGACATACGTCGGTTTGCGCGTGCGTACGTACGTTATGACTTCATCCTTGTTCAGGCCGAGATTGTTGATCGTCATCGTGTCAAAGCCAGGACCGCACTCGTCGTAGCCTTCCGGCAACAGGCCCGCCGCGGCGAGCGTCAGTTTCGTCCAAAGGCGGGGAAGATGGACGACGCCGAGTGGGCCCGCGGTGCCCGAGCTGATAAGTGGGGTGATCTTCGTGTGAGACGCTACCGCCATGTCATTCCTCCTTTAGGGTTGAGCGGCCAATAAGGATCGAGAAAACGATGAGTTGTCGCTTATGCTGGCGCGTGCTGCCTAGCATGTCTGGATGCGAAGGTCAGTTCTGCGACGCCGGACTTGTCCAGTTCGCCAAGTCCTTGCGCCACCATTTTGTCGAATTGAGCTTTTGTCGCCTCTGCTAGGGGGAGTTCCAGGCCTGCTTCCTTTGCAAGCGCGACAGCGATCCCGGAGTCTTTCGCCGCGTGGGCCGCGGAGAAGTAACAATCGTGCGCACGGTTTTGCATGTCCTCGCCGTCGGTAACCAGCACGCGCGATGCTGCTCCTGTTTGCGAAAAGACTTCGCGCAACAAGGTCAGATCCAACCCCAATGCCTCGCCGAGACCGAGTCCTTCGGCCAGGCCAGCAGTGTTAATGTTCATGACCATGTTCACGAGCGCTTTGACCTTGGCGGCTTCACCCGCCTTGCCGACGTATTTGAGCGACGAGCTCATTGTTTCCAAGATGGGCTTGGCCCGCTCGAAGGCTTCCTTGCTCCCGCCGATCATGAGGTACAGCGTCCCCTCACGGGCTTGCGGTATCGAACTTGCCATGCAGCCCTCAAGGCTGCGGGCGCCTCGCTCTTGCGCCAACTTCTCAACTTCAATGTGCACGCTGGGTGAAATCGTCGCGCAATTAATGAACAGATGACCCTTGCTTCCAGTGAGCAAACTGTCGCCTGAGGTTCCATAAATTGCGTGCATCGCTTTGTCGTCAGTGACAACGGTGATGACAACATCTGCCAGTTCGTTGACGCGTGACAGGGTTGGAGCGGCTTCGGCCCCGATTTCCTTGGCAAGCGCTTGCGCCGCCTCGGGTTGGACGTCGTACACCGCCGTGACCGCATACCCTACATCCTTGAGACGGCGCGCGATGTTCGCGCCCATGCGTCCGACGCCGACGACGCCGATCTTCTCCGAAGTTGCCATATGCGGTTCTCCTCAGTCGTGCACGAAAGCGTGCATACGTTCGCTCGTCGGAAAATTGCCGCTGAGCTCCAGTGGGGAGCGGATTTTCAGTGAGCTAGATTCCTTTCTCCTTCCGAAGGAGGCAATGGTTGCCTCAAAGAAAGCGGGCTGTAGGATTGATGGTAGATCCGCTTGAGGAGTGACAGCGATGACAATGTGGGAGAAGCCAAATTTTACCGTGATCTCCTTGGGCGCCGAGGTGACGGCGTACCTCGGAAGCGACACTGACCCGACCCCCGTGTAGACGGGCGCGTCGGTCAAAAGCGCATGAGCCACAGCAACGCTGTGGCTCATGCATTTGGTGGGGCGCTACGTGCGAATCAAGGTCTTAGGAACTGCGGCCGGCGGCGGGATCCCTCAGTGGAACTGCAACTGCCCGAACTGCGCGGCTGTGCGCTCCGGGAGGCTGCCGAGCAGGCGAGTCGCCTCGCTTGCGGTGACCGCTGACGGCCAGCGCTGGATTCTCGTGAATGCCGGTTGCGACATCTCGGCTCAACTGGCCGCGACAGCATCGTTATGGCCCACTCGGAAACGAAGCAGCCCGATTGCAGCGCTGTTGCTAACCGATGCGAATATCGATCACGCTGCAGGATTGCTCGAATTTCGCCAAGCTCCAGCATTTTCAATCTGGTCGACCACGCTTGTCAAAGACACCTTGACCGCCGCGCCGATGTTTGCCCGATTCGCGGATTCGCCGCATTCGTGGCGCACCTTCGATGCAAAGCCCGAGGCAGCGCGTTGCGACCTCCCGGAGATTGACGGTCTGGCAATTTCCGCCATCCCAGTGCCTGGTCGTATGCCTTCCTATGCGGGTGACGCGCAGCACGCATCCGCTACCGTTGCTTACCGATTCGAGCACATGGGAGCAAGCGCTGTGTACGCGCCGATCTTCCTGGCCGTCGACGACAAGCTCATGCACGAGGCAGCGCGTGCGGACGCGGTGTTCTTGGACGGAACCTGCTGGACGGACGACGAAATGATCCAACGCGGATTGGGCACTCGCACCGCTCGCGATATGGGCCACGCGCCGATGATTGGGCCTGGTGGCTCGCTTGACGACATGCGTCGCCTTCGTGCTCGGTATCGGTATTACACCCATGTCAATAATTCCAATCCGATTCTCGATCCGGCATCGGCGCAGGCAAGCGAGCTTGCAGCGGCCGGATTCGCCGTCCCTGATGACGGCTTGGAGATCGTGCTGGATGGCGACCACGCAACCGACGTATACTCACGCGCAGACGACGTTCGTTGAGCGTTTGCGGGCCGTCGGTTCCGCACGCTATCACGATAAGCACCCGTTTCATCTCGCGCTGCACGAGGGCATCCTGACGCCCGATCAGATTCGCGGCTGGGTGGCCAATCGTTACTACTATCAAAAGAGCATCCCGGTAAAAGACGCCGCAATTCTCTCCAATCTTCCCGATCGCGACAAACGCCGGATATGGATTTCACGCATTACGGACCATGACGGGACGCTCGAACGCGGGGGCGGAGGCATCGACTCGTGGCTGGCTCTTGCTCGCGCCGTCGGCTTCCGCGACGACGAAGTAACCGACGAGCGGCACGTGCAGCCTGGGACCCGATTTGCCGTCGATGCGTACGTGACGTTTGCCCGCACGCAGCCATGGCTCATGGCGGTTGCGTCTTCGCTCACCGAGCTCTTCGCCCCAGACCTGATGGCCCGGCGCATCGTGGTGCTCAGCGAAAAGTATCCGTGGATCGACGAGCGAGGTCTTGCGTATTTTCGCAACCGGATGACGCTCGCGCCGCGCGACGCACGCGACGCTTTGGGTTGGGTTGTTGAAGGCGCGACCACCGAGGACTTGCAAGACGCGTGCGTACGCGCCCTCGAGTTCAAATGCGAGGTGCTTTGGGCGATTCTCGACGCCACCATCTTAGCCTATGGCGCTGGGCGAGCGGGGCCGCGGGCGTGAACGCGCCGGCGCTTGCCCAGGGAGTACGGTTCCGCCGGTCAGCCGACGGGCAAGGCTTACTTCTCATTCCCGAAGGCGTCGTGAATCTCAACGACTCGGCCGCCGCAATCATCGAGCTCGTTGACGGCCAACGTATCACGATGGAGATCGCTGCGCTCCTCGCCACTCGGTATAGCATGGATGTCGCAGCTATCGCAAGCGATATCGAAGACTTGCTCCAGCGGTTGGCATCAAAAACTTGGCTCGTCCTTCCCGCGGCCCAAACGCACTAATGCCGTATCGTCCACTGTCGCTGCTTGCGGAGCTGACGTACCGTTGCAACCTGCAGTGTCCGTACTGTTACAATCCGCTCGATCTTGCTGCGTACCGCGAAGAGCTCGACGCTGACGTGTGGTGCCGTGTGATCGACGAGGCTGCAGCGCTCGGCGTCGTGCAGCTCCATCTTTCGGGCGGTGAACCCACCTTGCGTCCGGACGACTGCTGCGCGATTCTGCGGCGTGCGCGAGAACGGAACGTGTATTCCAACCTGATCACGCAAGGAACGTTCCTCAGCGAAAACCTGCTCGACCGCATGCTCGCCGCCGGCCTCGATCACGTGCAGATCAGCCTGCAAGCGGCGCATGCCGAATTGGCTGATTCCATCGCCGGCACGCAGGTGCACGAGCGCAAGCTCGAAGCGCTGAAGCGGGCGCTTGCGCGCAATGTTGCGGTAACGATCAACTGCGTGCTGCATTCGCGCAATATCGATGAGATTGATGACGTTATCTCCCTCGCGGAAGAACTGGGCGTCAAGCGGCTCGAGCTCGCCAACACGCAATTTTACGGCTGGGGCTTTCGCAACCGTCGCGCGCTCATCCCGACGCGTGCCCAAGTCGAGCGCGCCGGTGCGATCGTTCGGGCAGCGCGCGAGCGCTTGCGCGGCCGCATGGAGATCACGTATGTCCTTGCGGATTATTACGAAGAATTCCCTAAACCGTGTATGAATGGCTGGGGAAGACAGTTCTTGACGATCGTCCCCGATGGTCGCGTGTTGCCCTGTCCAGCTGCCGCATCGATAACGACACTGCACTTTGAAAACGTACGCGACCACCCGCTTTCCAAAATTTGGAACGAGTCCGAGGCTTTTCGCGCTTACCGCGGTATCGAATGGATGCCAGAGCCATGCCGCTCGTGCGAAAGGCGTGAGATCGATTTCGGCGGTTGTCGCTGCCAGGCGTTCTTGCTGACGGGCGACGCCGGCCTCACTGACCCCGCCTGCTCGAAGTCACCCAAGCATCATTTGGTGGAACAGTTGACCAGTGAACCCGAGGCCGCGCTGATCCCACGTCGAATGTAGTCGCGCGAATTTATTCGCGCGCCAGGCGACGAATCGCACGATTCGATACAATGAGACAAGCTTCGTTCGGCAACTCCACCATCACGTTGTTGCAAGGCGACATCACAACGGTGCATGCCGATGCGATCGTCAACGCGGCCAACGCCTCACTCGCGGGTGGTGGGGGCGTCGACTGCGCGATTCACCGCGCAGGCGGGCCGCAGATACTGGCGGAGTGCAGGTCGATCGGACAATGCCCCACCGGAAGTGCCGTCATGACCTGCGCCGGCAACCTAGCGGCACGCTTCGTGATTCACGCGGTGGCTCCACGCTGGCGAGGACATCCTCACGATCCCGATTTGCTCTCGAGCGCCTACTTGAGCGGCCTCAAACTTGCTGATGAGGCCCAAGCTCGATCGGTCGCGTTTCCGTCGCTTGGCACAGGCGCTTACGCCTACCCGCTGCGCGAGGCTGCCACGATTGCGTTATCAACGGTCAGCCGCTACTTGATGCGCTCGGGCACGAGCATCAAACTCGTCACCTTTGTGCTCTTTTCCGCGACCGACCTGGCGGTGTATGAGTCGGAATTAGTTACGATAGCGGCGCGCGAATAAATTCGAGACTAGGGATACACTCCGCGCAAACTGGTTGCTTCCGCCACGCGACCGACCGCAACCGCGTACGCACCGCGCCGCATGCTCACCTTCAACCGTCGGGCCTGCTCGAGCGTGTCTCGGAACGCGCGCTCCATGATGCGGCGCAGCCGATCGTTAACCGTCTGCTCTTCCCAGAACAGCTCTTGCAGGTCTTGCACCCACTCAAAATAGGACACGGTCACGCCACCGGCATTGGCCAAGATGTCGGGCAGCACCATAATGCCGCGATCGTGGAGGATGTCGTCTGCGTCCGGCAGCGTTGGGCCGTTGGCCGCTTCGGCAATGATTTTCGCTTTGATGCGTGACGCGTTTTCTTGTGTGATGACCTTTTCGAGGGCGGCGGGAACCAAGACATCGCAATCGTATTCGAGCACTTCTTTATTCGTGATTTTTTCGCCGCCTGAGAACCCGACAACGGTCCCGGTCTCACCCTTAAACGCGATGAGCTTGGCCACATCGAGCCCTGCGCTATTGGCAACGCCGCCTCGGCTGTCAGAGACGGCAACGATGCGATACCCTGCGGCTGCCATGAGCTCGGCGGCGTGCAATCCGGCGTTCCCGAAGCCTTGAATTGCCACCCGTGCGCCTGCGGGCATCTTCAGTTCCTTCATCGCCTCGTCGACGACGTAGAGGCAGCCGCGAGCGGTTGCTTTGTCGCGGCCGAGCGACCCGCCGATGGCAATCGGCTTGCCCGTCACAACCCCGGGAATTGAATAGCCCTTTTGCATGGAGTATGTGTCCATGATCCACGCCATGATTTGCGGCGTCGTGTAGACGTCGGGAGCGGGAATGTCCATTTCAGGACCGATGATGATGGAGATTTCGCTGGTGAAGCGTCGGGTGAGATTCTCAAGTTCTTGCATCGACATGTTCTTAGGATCGCAGATCACGCCACCCTTGGCACCGCCGAACGGAATGTTGACAAGCGCGCACTTCCAAGACATCCACATGGCGAGCGCCTTGACTTCGTCGAGCGTCACATCTGGATGGTAGCGAATGCCACCCTTGGCTGGCCCGCGCGCCATGTTGTGCTGCACGCGATAGCCTTCGAACACGCGATGCGTCCCCGAGTCCATGCGGACCGGCACCGACACTTGCAAGATGCGTTTTGGCTCGCGCAAGTAACCGTGGATGGAAGAATCCAACCCGATGATCTCCGCGATGTTATCCAGCTGGCGTTGCGCCATTTGCCAGACGTTGAGCGATGCTTGAACAGCTGAACGATCGAGCGTCGAAGACATGGAACCTCCAGAAGTGGGCAAAAACAGCGAGGTCGCGCGCTTCGACCAAAAGCACGTGAATCCTCAAGGACTAATGTCGCATCCATTGCCCTGGAAGGGACTCGAACCCCTAAGGCCTTGCAGCCACTGGTACCTGAAACCAGCGCGTCTACCAATTCCGCCACCAGGGCGTGGTGCGGTCCGATGCTTTCTTCAGGTGGGGCGCGCCGTCATGCTAATAGCGCTGCGACCCTGTCGGCACGGGTGATGGAACATCGACTTCCGGTGAGCTAAACCGCACGCCCGCAAGCATGTCAGTCCACGCGCGCTGCAGCGAAACTTGCAAGCTTTCAAGCGAATGCACGCCGCCGCGCTGCTCGTAATAGTGGCAGTCGACGCCATTGGCGGTGAGATACGCAGCGGCGCCTCGCACGTATTCGACTTTGACGAGGGGATCGTCGCTCCCGATGACGAGGAACGCTGGTTTGCCTCGCATGGCTTTGACGAAGCTATCTTTGTCATCATTGGTGAGCGTGCCGCCAATGCTCAAAACGGCGGTCCAGCGATCCGGATGGAGCGGCGCGAGCATGAAGACATCGAAAGCTCCGAGCGATATGCCGGCGAGATACGTTCGCCGTCCATCAACCTTGTAGTTTGATTCCAAAAGTGTCAGTGCATCATACGCATCCTTGCCGGTCACGGCGTCGAAGGTGCGATCGCCACGCATCCAGGGTACGGCGAGGATTGCGCCGCTGTCATCGGCCAATTTGCGAAGCGAGGGTTCCGATAAGAGTTCGGTTTCTGTTTGACCCTGACCATGAAGCATGAGGATGAGGGGTGCCGATTTCTCGGCATCGTAGCTAGCCGGCAAGTAGACCGCAAGTGGCTGCAACGTGCCGTCCACGCTCGAGCGGGCCAGACGAAGTGCGGACGTCCCTGGGGTTTGCGAAACGGGCGCAGCCGAGCCGTCGACCAGTTGACTCACAAGGCTTTCGTCGAGCGCTACGCGGAAACTCAATTGATCGAACGCGACAGTGTCTTTTGGATCGACCAAGGCGACAGCGGTCAGGTCGGAATCCAAGCGCGCCACGATCTGATCTGCGGAACCGGTATCGGAAGCAATGCGCGAGAAGTGGCTGACCGCAAGCGTTCGCGCATTTTGCAAACCCGCGCGCAGGCTCTGCGGATTGTTGTTCGGAACTGCCGCAGCTGACAGCACAAGCAACGCCACGGCAGCGGACGCGACACGGCTCAGCGAGGGCGGCATCAAGCTTTCGAACACTGGTGGAAAGGTTTTATGGAACGTCTCGGCGCGCGCCTGCGTTTCTCAGGCATGAAAGTTTCAATCGCAGCTGCTGCAGCGGCCATCCAGCTCGGCGCGGTAAACTTGATGCCCTTCCCGAGAATTCCGCCGTATTTGCCCGTTCCCAAAGATGCAGCGGTCATCATGCAGACGGGTTCTACCAACACGACTGGGTATCGCATCGTCGTGACGCACGCAGGCACGGCTGAGTTTATTGCAGCCTCGGGGCGTGCGACTGGTACGATAGCGACGCGGCTTGCCACAAAACTGTTCGCCGATTTGGCTGCGGCTGCGCCGCTCGACCAAATCCGAAGCCAGGCATGCATGAAGAGCGCTTCCTTCGGCACCTCGCTCTTTGTCTATTGGAATCACGCTCGTTCGCCTGACCTGAGCTGTCTTTTGAGTGCGCGGGGTAGCGCGCTGGTCGACGATGTCTCAGCCGTCGCAGCGCAGCTGCACCTCAATGGGACGAGAGGAGTCATGCGTCCTCTGTTGCCGGGCGAACAGCATCGACCGCTGCCGACACCGAGTTAACGAGTTTTGTCGCGAATGAATTCGCGACCCGTTTGTCGCTAATAAATTAGCGACACTACATTAAAATTCGGTACCGCTTGAGAAATTGAATCCCTCGATGCGCACGGCGGGCAGCACATGGCTCTCAGATCGCACGAGCGCTGACGCGAGGTCGCATCGCCCCAACGCACCGATGATCGATTCGTTGAAACGCATGTTCTTGAGACCTTTGGTCACGCGGCCTCGTTCGATGAGAAAGAGCCCGTCGCGCGTCATACCCGTGATGATCGTCTGCTTTTGATCGACCAGCCGTATGTACCACGTGCGCGTCACCAGCACCCCATGCTGCACTTCTTTGATCATGTCTTCCAGCGGCGTGCTGCCAGGATCCACAACGATGTTCAACGGCATGGGCCCATCCGAATTGGGCGCTGGCAGCGCGTGGCCTGTGTTGCGGTGTTTTAGTTTGGCGGCATAATATGAATCGTACACCACGCTCTTGGCAATGCCGCGTTCGATGAGCGCGACTTGCTGGCGCGGAACGCCTTCGAAATCAAACGGGATCCCACTCCCAAGCGGATGGGAAAAATCATCGCGCACGGTGACGTTCTCTCCAACGATTTTCTCGCCGATGTGCCCGCTCATGAACGAGGATCCTTCCTCGAAGGATTGTGCGCCAAATCCGATCCAGGAAAGATAGCCCAGGAATTCGCGGAACCCCGGCGCTTCCATGATGACGGTGTACTTGCCCGGATCGAGCGCGCGCGGGTTCTTTCCCGCAACCGCTTTCTTTGCGGCCCGTTCGGCGAGCGCCGTTGGATTCAGATCGTCGAAGCGCCGGGAAAAGCCTTCTGCGTAGCCGCTCGAATCTGAGCCGATTGCCTTGATGTTGATCGCACTGTCTGTGCCTCGGTAGAAGCGCTTCACTCCTTTGGAGGTTGCAATGGCGAACGCATCTGTTTGTGTCGACACGTAGCCGGCCGCGTAGAGGTCGTACACGCGCATGGTCTTGGCCACGTCCGCCACGGCCGAAGCCCGCAGATCCGCCGTTGCCTGCGCGGTTGCCGGATCAAAAGCCCCTGGGAGATCGACAACTCCATCTTCGGGTCCCGGTAACCCGGGAAAATTGGCATCCTCCGTTGAGAGCTTGGCAATGGCGCACGCCCGGTTGACAAGCTCGATGATGCCTGCATCATCGAGCTTGTTGCTTGCCGCGACGCCCGTGCGATTGCCAACCACCGCTCGCACCGACATTTGGCAGTTACGCTCGGAGACGCTTTCGTGTGCGAAATTGTGCGTGAAGCGAGTCAGCGAGTTGTCGCTTGCCGCGATCAACGCTTCAGTTTGGTCCGCCTTCGAGACGGAAAGCGCCCGCGCAAGGATTGCCTCGAGCGCATCGCGACTGCCAAACTCAGCCGCCATATGCGACCCCCACCGTGACATTGCGAAAGCGGGTCGGCGCGGCCCCTTGGCACGACCGCGCTGTTTGCAAGGGCTCCCCTTTGCCGCAGTTGGGGGTGCCCCAAGGAACCCAGGATTGCGCGTCGCCGATGGCATCGCACGAACGCCAAAATGCCGGCGTCATACCGGCATAGGTGGGATTCTTGAGCATTTTGCCTTTCTTGCCGTCTTTGATCTCGTAGCCCAGCTGGCATCCGAACTGGAAGTTGAGGCGTTTGTCGTCGATGGACCACGAGCGATTGCTCTCCATGTACACGCCTTGCTTGACGTCATCGAAGAGCCGCTCTGCCGGCACGCTCCCCGCTTCCAGATTTACGTTGCCAATGCGGATCATCGGCAAGCGGCCCCAGTACTCTGCTCGCACGCAACCGGAGAGCCCAACGTTTGCGGTGCCCGCGGTATCGCGGCCCGCCATGTACCCAACCAGAATTCCGTCGCGGATCAGGTAGGTTGGGGTCGCCTTCACGCCCTCATCATCGTACCCGTGCGTCGCCAGAGCCAGCGGACACGTCATATCGATGACCACATTGACTTGCTCGCTTCCGTAGCGGAACGTGCCGAGCTTGTCGAGCGTCGCAAACGACGTGCCGGAAAAATTTGCCTCCCATCCCAAGACCCTGTCCAGCTCGAGTGGGTGGCCGATCGATTCGTGAATCTGCAGCGAGACTTGGTCGCCTGAAAGAATGACGTCCATCGTGCCGGAGGGGCACTGATCAGCGCTCAGCAGGGCAACCGCTTCCTCTCCGACTCGCAAGCCGTTGTCAAGGAGGTTTGCCTTGCGAATGATCTCGTAGCCCCCGGTTTGGTAGAGTCCACCGGTGCCAGGGAAGCAACGGTCTTGCACGTCGTTTTGGCCAACCGCCAGCGCGTGGACTGCGCTGCCGCATTGGAGCAGGCTTTGGTCGATCTTGCTTCCCTCGCTGTTGGCAAAATATTTGTTCGTCCGCCAGATGTCCATCCACGCGCGCGCGACGGTGACGCCCTTGGCCGCCCGCACTTCCTTTTCGGCGGCGAGCAGATACCCGACGCGTTCGCCAAGCGTGACCGTGGCAGGATCGATCTCAAACGGGGTCTTGTACGAATCGACGTACGCCTTGCTTGGGACAAGCGATATGCCGTGACCCTTCACTTTCGCGCTCGCTTTGGCGATGCTCACCGCGAGAGCTCCGACCCGATCGAGCTCCGCGTTACTCATGTCGGCGCTCGATGCAAATCCCCATGCACCGTTGACGAGAGCGCGAACTGAGAACCCCGCACTCTCACCGTCCGAGAGACTGCTCACGACGCCGTTGCGCACTTCGATGTGTTCGTCGCGAGTTTCGCCGAATCGAACATCGGCGTATCCCGCACCGAGTTTGGCAGCGGTGTCCAAGACCCGCTGCGCTTCGGACTCGAACTGCAAGTGGAAACCTCCGCGGGGTCAAAACGGCCCCAAATGCCCTAGTTATGCGTGTCCCAGAGTGCGCCCTTGCCGAAAGAGGCTCGGGAGCAGGCAAGCGCAAATCCGCTCGGATGTTCCCGTCATCGAACGGACAGCGAGCTGCCTCGCCCGAGAGCAACTCATCCAATGGTCTCACGAGCGCGAGAGTTCCTGCGGTTCTCAAAGCTTTCAAACTTCTTGACATCATCAGCCGATCTGACAAGCCGCTTGGTGTTTCCGAACTCGCCCGCAGGCTAGAGCTGGGGAAGAGCACCGTTCACGGCCTCGTCACCACTCTTGAATCGCTTGGCGTCCTCGAAGCAGTCAACGGCTCGCGCAAGTACAATCTGGGACCTCGGCTATCCGCGCTCTCGTCGAGAACCGCGATTCAGCCAGACTTGCGCCAGAGCGCGCGCGACGCGCTCGAGCGGCTCGCGGAGGCAACCGAGCAGACGAGCTTCCTCGGGGTTCCGGCCGACGGTCATGTCACTATTTTAGACATCGTGCATGGCAGACCGACTTTGGCCATTTCCGCGCCAGTTGGATCTTCGATCCCCCTGCTCGCGGGCGCCGTGGGCAAAGTGGTCCTCGCCTCTTGGGAGGGGCAAAAGCGTCGAGACTTTCTTTCCAAATCCGCGCTGCCGGCGTTCACGGCGGCCAGCATCGTTAACCCCGACACGTACGAGCGCTCGATTGATGAGGCAATTTCCCGTGGTGCGGCAATTGACGTCGACGAGTATGTGGACGGCGTGCGCGCCGCCGCTGCCCCTGTGATGGGTCCCGGACACAAACTCGTGGCGATTCTCTGGGTTGCAGGCTTTTCGCGGCACATCGATTCGGAACGTTTAGATTTTATCGCGTCGGCCGTGGCTCGCGAAGCGGCCGAGATCAGCCGGCGGCTGAGCGGGATTTGAGAACGTGGGGCGATTTTCCAATCGCCCCCTACACGCTAAGAGCGTGGGCAAGGTCGGCGATGAGGTCTGCCGACGATTCGATCCCCACCGACAAGCGCAACAACGAATCTAAAACGCCTCGCGCTTCCCGATCTTCCTTCGGAATAGCGCCGTGTGTCATTGATGCGGGATGGCTGATGAGCGATTCGACGCCGCCAAGGCTCTCCGCCAGCGAAAAAAGTTTCGTCCCCATCGCGATTGCTCGCGCCCGCTTGGCACCACCACTGGGAACGAATGAAATCATCCCGCCAAAACCACGCATTTGACGTTTTGCCAAGTCATGGTGTGGATGCGACGCCAGTCCCGGATAATACACCTTCTCGACATCTGGCCGCTCGGCGAGAAAGGCGGCGATCGCTCCAGCGTTGCGATCGTGCTCGCGCATGCGCAGTGCCAGCGTCTTGACGCCGCGCAGCGTCAGAAAACAATCAAACGGGCCGGGCACGGCGCCAACGGCGTTTTGATGAAACTTCAGGACCTCATGGAGATCGTCACGGTTGGATGCCGCAAAACCACCGATCGCATCGGAGTGCCCACCGATGTACTTCGTCGTTGAATGCACGACGACGTCCGCCCCCAAGTCGAGTGGATTTTGCAAAAACGGCGTCGCAAACGTGTTGTCGACCACAACGAGGACGCCGCGCGGTTTGCAAAGAGCCGCCGTTGCGCTCAGGTCGACCAGCTTCATGAGCGGATTGGATGGTGATTCAAGCCAGACCATCCGCGTGGATTCACCCATGGCGGCGGCTATCGCGGAAGCATCGCTCGCGTCCACATAGGTGAAGGTGAGACCGTAGCGCCTGAGCACCTTATCGAAGAGCCGGAACGTGCCGCCGTACAGGTCGTCGGTGACGACGACGTGATCGCCGGCCGAGAGGAGATTGAGCGTGGCCGACGTCGCGGCCATGCCGCTTGCAAAACACAGGCCATGCTTGGCATTTTCTAGCGACGCGAGACAGCGTTCGAGCGCGAGGCGCGTAGGGTTTGCGCTGCGCGAGTAGTCGAAACCGAGATGCTCGGCCGGCGCGCGCTGCGTGTAGGTCGAGGTCTGATAAATAGGCACGATCGTCGCGCCGGTTGTGGGATCCGCGTCTTGGCCCACGTGAATGGCCTTGGTTGCAAAGTCCATATCCGCTCTTAGGTCACCGACAGGTAGTTGATGATGTCCATCTTGGTGAGCACCCCGATCGCCTTTGCTTCGTGACTCACCACGACGGCCGCGTGGCCAAGGGAAAGCTCTCGATAGGCGCGGCTGACCTCTTCTTTCTCATCGAGCAACGGGAAGGGCCGCCCCATGACGTCCTTCACTTCGGCATGCACGATGTCCGAGTGATCGAAGATGAGCTGCATCACGGCCACCTCATTGATGCTGCCGACCATATCGCCGTTCTCCACAACGGGAATCTGTGAAATTTGAAACTCGCGCATCAGCTCAATGCCGTGACGGACGGTATCAGAGGGAGAGACCGTAATCAACTTGGGGAGTGCTCCCTTCGCACGCAACACCTCGCCAACGGTTGCGGCGAGGCCCGCTTCACCCAGAAATCCGTTCGTTCGCATCCACTCGTCGTTGAAGATCTTCGAGAGGTAGCCGCGGCCGTTGTCGGGCAAAAGGACAACGACGATCGCCTCGGGCGCCAACTCGCGGACGACCCGATACGCCGCCACGAGCGCCGTCCCTGATGAGCCACCGACAAGCAGCCCTTCTTCGCGGCATGCTCGGCGCGTCATGAGAAAGGATTCCTTGTCTGAGACTCGCTCGATTCGGTCGATCGCTCGCAAATCGACGGTTGCGGGTAAGAAGTCTTCTCCGATGCCTTCGACCTTGTACGATTTCGCCGTATCTCCCGAATAAATGGAACCTTCCGGATCCGCACCGATCACCATGATCGAGGCGTTTTGCGCTTTGAGATAGTGGGCGACGCCTGAGATGGTGCCGCCGGTTCCGATCCCGCTGATGAAGTGGGTGATCTTGCCCGCGGTCTGCTGCCAAATTTCCGGACCAGTTGTTTCTTCGTGCGCTCGCGGATTGAGCAGATTGGCAAATTGGTTGGGCTGAAACGCGCCAGGAATCTCGCTCGCCAGGCGTGCCGCCACCCCGTAATAAGACTCGGGACTGCTGGCGGGCGCTTTTGTTGGCGTGATCACGACCTCCGCGCCGTAGGCCCGCAACAAGCGCACTTTTTCGTCGCTCACCTTGTCCGGCATGACAAGAATGCACCGATAGCCCTTGATGGCCGCAACCATCGCAAGTCCCGTCCCAGTGTTGCCCGATGTCGCCTCGACGATCGTCCCCGAAGGCCGGAGCAACCCTCGCTCTTCGGCATCGCGAATCATGGCAAGCACAGGTCGATCTTTGACCGATCCGCCGGGGTTGAAGTACTCGACCTTCGCTAGCACGAGGCAAGACGCACTGTCCAGGACGCGGTTGAGCTTGATGAGCGGCGTATGGCCGATCGTCTCAAGAGCGTTGTCGTAGTAGTGCATGCCATCCGCACGCAACGGTCCGAGCGCTGGCGTCGTCACGTCCAGCTTCATGACGGCCTCCTCGAGGGCTTTAGGGCGATCTGCCGGCCAAGAAGTCTTCGGTTCGCGTATCCGTCGGCCGGCTGAAAACAAGGGGGGTTTCGCCGCTCTCGATGACTTCACCGCTGGCGAGATAGCATGTCGTGTCCGACAGTCGGGCCGCCTGTTCCAAATTATTTGTGGCGATGAGCACGGTATGGTCGCGGCGCAGTGGTATGAGGACTTCTTCGAAGGCGAGTCCGGCGACGGGATCGAGTGTTGCGGTCGGGTCATCAAAAAGCAGCACTTCTGGGTCGAGTGCCATCGCGCGAGCGAGACAGAGCCGTTGGAGCTGTTCGATGGTGAGATCCGAGGGCGCGCGATCGAGCAGCGCGCTGACCGCATCCCAAAGAAGCACCCGCCGCAGCGAACGCTCTACTTTCTCTTCGAGCAGGATGCGATCGCGTAGTCCTTTTGCGCGCAACCCAAACGCGACGTTGTCGAAAATCGATGTCGGGAGGACGGTGGGTGTGGAAAAGATCATTCCGACACGGCGTCGCAGCGCGGCAACGTCGACGCCTCGTCCTAAAATCTCAGCTCCGTCGATTTTGACGCTGCCGTGCAGCCGCGCTCGCGGATTGAGATCGTGCAACCGATTGAACGATCGAAGCAGTGTCGTCTTGCCACTCTTGGATGCCCCTATGAAAGCGACCGTTCTGCCCGCAACGACTGAAATATTCACACTGCGCAGTGCGTGCTTATCGCCGAACCAAACGTGCAGCTGCGACGCTTCCAGCTTCGTCTCGACCGTTGGTCCGCCTTGCGTGCTCACGTTTTGGTCGCCGATGTTTCGAGCTGTCTGCGGGAAAAATCTTTCGACAGCGCCGTGCAAGCCGCCACGACGAGCACGAGAACGAGACACGATGCGGCCTCGGTCGCAGCCAGGCTCACATTCGAAGCAAAGTGCCAAATCGCCGCAGAGAGTGGTTGCGCTCCGCCGCTCGCGCTCACTACCAGCGCAACCGCGGAGGTCTCACCGACCATCTGCCCAGCGAGAGCGCAGAGTACCGCGGCGACCGCCCATGCCGACTGCGGGAGGGTCAACCCAAAAAACGCTGACACAGACGAAGCTCCAAGGGCCGCTGCAGCTTCGCGCGCCACTTCGGGAACGCCCGAAAATGCTTGTGCCAAACGGGCAGTGGCGTTGGGTAGATTCAAGACGATAAGGGCGAGAGCGGCCGCGCCGACGACCGATGAATGCACGAAGGCCACGACCGTAAAAAAAACGGCCACGCCGATAACAACGGGCGGTATGCCTACCGACCACTCCAGGGACTCACGCACCGCGCGAGTCGCGACGCCACCGATGCTAGGGTCCGTTGCGCACACCGCGGCGCACAAGCCGATCGCAAACGTCACAGGTAAGGCGATCGCAAGAACGAGCGCCGAAATGGCGAGCGCGCTCCCTGCCCCCTGCGGCACCGCAAGCACTCGTGCGAAATCTTGCCAACCAAGAGCAACGAGCGCGACCAGCACGGCCACGAACGCCATCGCGCCAACCGTTCCGGCAATGTACGAGAGCGCCGTGACAAGCACGTCGCGCGACCGAAACGTGTCCGGTTTCGGCGTGCCGACGGTCACGAGACCCACTGGAGGCTCCCAATTCGGCGTGCTGCGATGATCTTGCTCGTCGCGGCAAAGGCCAAAACCACAAGCGCTGATTGCGCGATGCCCGCATCGATCAATTGCATCGTGTGCGCATGCGCCATGATCGAGCTCGGTATCGTAAAGAGCGACACGGGATATCCGGCCCGCGCAGCGGCCAGGAACACAACGGAAACGCCCGCTGCTTCACCAACTGCTCTGGACAGCGCATCTGCATAGATACCGAGCAATTGCCGCTTGCACGCCGGGATCGTCACGTGTGCCGTCACTCGGCTCGCACCGGCACCCGCAGCTGCGGCGGCTTCGCGGACCGAAGGTGCGAGCGCGCCGAGCAAGCGGACCGCGAGCACGTTCGAGCGCGGAATGACAGCGATGGACACCATCACACAGGCGGCAGCAAAAACGGCGCCCGGGGTGTGGCCGGAAAGAGCCGGCAGAATCAGGGTCGCGCCGAACCAGCCGAGCACGACGGCTGGAAACACCGAGAGACCCGAAGTGGCAGCGCCGATGGCTTGGCTCAGCCTTCCCGTCACGAGCTCCTGGGTGAGCAGGGCCGTGCCAATGCCGATGCTGGCGCCGATAACCGCTCCCACAACCCCAACGAGCAGCGTGGCAAAAAGCTCAACGACGAGATTCCCCAAAAAGAACAACGGATCGGGCCGCTGCTGACCCGCGAGCGCGGCAACCATGAGAACCGTCACGATTGAAAATGGCGTGAGGATAACGCACCAAGCAAAAAGCCCAGCCGCCCCAACAAAAAGCCGCTCCCAAGGCCTTGCCATGGGAGCGTGTTCTTGCTGCTCGTAGCAGCGGACCTGTAGGAGGCGATTGGAAAATCGCCCCACGCCTTTAGAACTGCATGAACGTATTCAAGAAGAGCGCGCGGTTGTCGTTGTTCATGATGTAAGAGCCCGTTGGAACCCCGGTGCCCGAGAAGAGAGGGAGCGGTGTGTTCAGGCCCCAGTACTGGTAATTGACGCCGACGCGCATGTAGTTATTCAACCAGTGGTGCAGCCCGAAGTATGCCATTTTGCGGTCGTTGGCTTGACCGGTGTAGTAGTTTGTATAAAACGGCGTGCCGTTGAGGAACGTCTCGGTGTTGAGCACCGAGTGCAGACCAGTGCCGATCCAGCCGAGTTCGGCGTAGTTGTTGTTCGTTGCCGCCGTCTGGTGGCCGACCAAGATCTGCCCCCAGAATGCCTTATTATCTGTCCATCCTTTTAGTGTAGTCGGATCGTTACCGAATCGGGTGAGCCCTTGTAGCGCGACGTTGAGAGCGGGACCGAACTGATAACTCGCGCCAACTGCGCCGACCGATAAGTTGGCTTGCAGCGGCTGGTACGTTTGCTTCAACGTCCACCAGAAGTTGTTCTTATAGCCTTGGAGTTCGACCCAACTTGCGGTGACGAGCGCGCGGCTGGTCGGCGTCACGCCGGCGTGTGCGAGCATAATAAACTGCGTGTTGGGCACCGCCGCGGCGCCGGCTGGGCCAGTCACATAGGTGAAGGGCGATGTGCTGCCCAGATCCGGCCCACCGGTCTGTCCAAAACCGAACCAGCCGTACGCCTTTGGACTCTTGAAGCCGAAGAGACCACCGTTGTAATAATCGTTGTCATACGCAAGCCCAAGCGGGTCGCTACGCAGCGTATATTTGCCCGCCTCGAAATATGCGGGCGAGTGATTGAATTGATATTTGAGGTAGGCATAGTTGATGGAGAAAAGTCCGCCCTTATTGTACAGCGTCACGGATGGCGCCGCGGTCGTCGTATCGATGCCGTAGGTGTTGGCCTGCCCGTAAAAGTTCTTATTCTCGATGCGCACGGCGTAACTCGCCTGCTTGTCGAGATTTCCAGAAAAGATCAGGCGAAAGTCTTGGTAGCCTGTGCCGCGCGAGTTCGTTCCCACAACATAGCTTTGCGCATCGTCCTTGACGACCGTGCCAGGTTTGAGCGGGGTGCCGTTGGGCTGGAATGCGCTCACGGTCTCAGTATAGGTGCCAGGGGCGCGCACGTACGCGAACGCATGGATCTGCATGCGGTCGAGCGTCGTTTCGGCGGTGGTCATGCGCGTTTCCAGCGCGGTCTCTTTTGTTTGCAGATCCTTAATCTGCGCGCCGTATTGATCCAGCAGCATGCGGGCATCGGCGATGGCCGCAGCATTCACTCGGACGGCTCCGTTGGGATCGTGGAGCTGGTACTCGAGCTCGTTCACAACGCGGTCGACCATGACCGCCATTTCGTAGCGCGTGAGGTTACGTTTGCCATGAAACAACCCGTCCGGATACCCTTTGAGATAACCCAAATCGTGAAGCTGCACGATGGCCTTGTAGGCAAACGAGTCCGTGGGAACGTCGGCAAACGGGTTGTTGTCCCCGGTGGCGATGGAAACGCCAATTCCGTCTGCACTGCTCGCACCGCTTCCAGGACTGGCGGTCGCGACCGCCCCTGCGTCGAGCGCCGCGGACGTTGCGGAAGCGGCCGGAGCCGGCACTGGGTTAGAATCGTCGGCGAGCGCCGGAATCGCGAGGGCAAACACGGCGCAGACAACCGCCGACGCAAGAAGCAGCCGGTGTTTTCGCATTGAACGTATCCTTTTCTAAAGACTCAATGGTGAGGCGAACAAGAAGAAGGCCCGTCGCTAAGGCACTGCGTGCTTGTAGTCTACGGGCCGAACATTAAGGAACTATCAACTGAGGGTTAAGGCGGCTTAATCACCTAGACCTTGTACGTCATCGTGAAGAAGTACTGAAGCGGCGGGATACCAAATTCTTCGCTGCTCTGGTCGAAGGCATTTTGGTCTGAGCCGAACTTGTTCTCGGGTTGAAACACGCCTAGGCCGAAATAGCCGTAGCGTTGCGCAGCGGTGTTGAAGATGTTGTTGATGCCAAGCGTTGTCGTGATGCGGTTGGCCTGCTGGGAAATGCTTGCGTTTGTGAAGATGAAATGCGGACGGTTGTAACTGTTGCCGTCTCCGATATAGTGCCCGTCGATTTCGACGTCAAGACCGCTTGGGGTGTTGTAGTCGAAGCCCAAGTTGGCTTTGTGGAGCGGAATCCCGTAGATCTGCGAGCCGTTAATGATGGTAACATTGGAGGCAAGGATCGCGTCGGGAACGCCAAGATAGGTTGACGATTGGACGTCATAATCTGCGTTCGCCGTAAAATGAGGCAGAAGCCCGAAATTGCCCGAAAGCTGAATACCACGATAGCGCGCTGACGCCGCGTTGTACGTCGTGCTCACCGCGAGGTCGGCCACCGTGGGGTTGTTATGGCAAAAATTCTGGATGCGTCTGAGGTAGGCAGCAATGAGGCTTGGCGGCACCTGCGTGTTCCCCAGTGCTGACAGCGGCAGATTGCCGCTGAACAGGGCGTTAAACTCCGTCGTATTATACACGTCCACTTCGAGGGTATCGAGCAATCCGATGCGCCGCCCGTAGGAAACCTCTGCGTCGGTAGCCGTCTCCGGTGAGAGCGTCGGATTGCTGACGCTCCCTATCCCGTTGAGTTGTGCGCCGCACAGTGGATTGATGTTGTTGGGGGTCGTGTTGTACGACGGCATCGCATAGAGGAGCGATGGATCCGGCTCGCTGTTGGAATGACCTGCCGTCAGTCGAACGATGTCGGCACCGGTTGGACGAAATTGGAATGTCAGGCGCGGGTCGAACGAGTTCTTGCCCGTATTGGCCGAGTGATTCAGCCACAGATTCGCGAAGATCGAGAGTTTCGAATTCGGCGTGTATTCGTCACGCGCGAAGAAATTATTTTGGTTGAGGTCGAACTCTTGGTTCGCGGCCAGAATGTTGAACTGATTGCCGTTCTGATCGAAGAACGGAAACGTGTCGCCGGTGTGCTGCTGGTGCTGATAGTTGTAGCCGAACGCGATGTTATGGAGCGAGCTCGCCAGCTCATCATCGATGAGCAATCCCGTCGTTCGATAGAAGTCGCTGTGGAAAGACTGGTTTGCGGCAGCGCGATTGTAGTCCAATCCGTATTTGTCGATGTAGGTGTCGACGTTGATTTGGCCCTGCCCCAACCCTTGCGTGAGCCGCGCGTGATAGTCTTGGTTGCGAATCGCCTGCCAGGGGCCGCCGCCACCGCCTGAGGGCCCAGAAGTCTCCTGAGAAAACTTGTACGGGTTCAGGCACGAAAAGCCGGCTGGGGCATCGCTCAGTGCTGCTTGGGTGAAATTGGAACAATTGCCGTCGACTTCTTGGGGCGTTCCGCAGCTGCTAAGGCAAACGCTGGATTTGCCCCCATTACCATTGAGTCCCTTGAACGTATTGTAGAGGTTCTGTTGATAGCTGAGAAAGTCATTATCACCATTGCCACTTTTGTCATCCCAGGTGGTCGCGGAGTACGCGCTGAGCAAAAAATTGGTCTTCGGTGAAAACGCGTACGTCAGCTTGCCGACATCGTTTCGAAGAACGTAATCGCTGCTCACGACGTAGGTGTTCGTTGCGAACGTCGCGGCACGGATGTCCGATCCATTGAGTCCGGATTCAATCTGGTCGGATGGCGGGAAAAGACCGTACGTTCCCTCGACGCCGTGGGAGAAGGCAAATCCGAGTTTATTTTCTGTTCCGGTCGTCTGTATGCCGGTAAGAGCTTTCCCGTAGGAGCCCGCGCCTTGCTCGAAGAGCGCGTGGATCTGCGGCGTCGGGTTGATGGTCAGAAAGTTGACGGCGCCGGCGATCGTCGATGCCCCATAGACTCCCGTCGCCCCGGACCCGAACACAGTTTCAATGTCGCGGATGCCGAAGAAAGGCGAGTCCTGAAAGTCAAAACCGTTACCTAAGGCGCCAATCGGTCCGATTGGATGGCCGTCGAGCAGGGTCGAAGTTTCGGTTGCTTCGAATCCACGAATGCTGACGGATTGGTCATCGCCAAGCGAGGAACTCGTTGCTACGTTGATCCCCGGGACTGAGATGAGCGCGTCACCTGCCCGCATGTAGTTCTGCGTCTGGAGGATGCTGGGATCGATGTGAGTGTTGATGGTCGAGCTGGTTTGCAGCGTGTTCGAAGCCGCGACGATCACCCGGCCAATCGTGCGTGCCGCGGCCGCTGATGATATCCTCGTCAAGGCGACGCGGAACTCGACCCGCGCTCCGGCAGCCACCGGAATGTTTGCCGACCGAGCCAATTGGTAGCCCGACGCCGTGACCAAGAGCGTGCACGCCCCAGGGGTCACGTCGTTGAAGAAAAACGATCCGTCCCGCGCGGTGGTCGTGTGCTGTACATGCGCGCCTTGGCAGTACAAATCGATACCCGCGCCTGGAATGGCTAGCCCGCCGTCCGTGTCGACGATCGAGCCCACAATGCTCGTGCCCGAGGCCGTATCGGCCACCGCGGTCAATGGCGACAGCCCCAACAGCATGGCAAGGGCGGCGAAAAGAGCAGCACATCTATCCAAACGCATGTTTTTTTTCACTCCCAACGCGACAACGAGCTCAACAGGGTCTTATAAAGTCTGCCGTTTTAGATTACCGTCGTTGGATTAACGATGCATAATGTATGAGTTAAGAATGGCTTAATGTTTTGCATGAGAAGAGGTCGCACCGGCGTGTCGGTGCGGCCTCTATCGGGAGTTGCGCTAGGAGACTTAATTGAGCGTTCTAAGACGGAAGCGATTCCGCCCTGCATCTATTCTACAGAGGCGACGTTAAGGTCATGTTATCTAGCCGAAACGGCCGGTGATGTAGTCTTCGGTCCGCTTATCTTTGGGGGTCGTGAAGATCTTTGAGGACACATCAAACTCGATAAGCTGACCGGGTTCATTTTCGCCCGCGAGCAAGAATCCCGTGTAGTCCGACACGCGCGCCGCTTGCTGCATGTTGTGGGTGACGATGATAAACGTGTACGCTCCTTTGAGCTCGCGCATCAAGTCTTCGATCTTGGTCGTTGAAATGGGATCGAGCGCAGATGCTGGCTCGTCCATGAGGAGGACCTCTGGCTCCACGGCGAGCGCCCGCGCGATACACAGCCGCTGCTGCTGACCGCCGGAGAGTGACGCGCCGGAGTCATGCAGCTTATCCTTGACTTCGTTCCAAAGCGCGGCCTTCCGAAGGCTGTGTTCGGCAAGCTCGGCGAGGACGCCACGGTTTCTCGTCATATTCGTCAAGCGCACGCCCGCGAGTACGTTCTCGAGGATCGACATGGTTGGAAATGGGTTGGGGCGTTGAAAAACCATGCCGATGCGCTGCCGCATGGCTGTTGGGTTGACCCCCGGCTCGTAGAGGTTTTGACCATCCAGGCAAACTTCGCCCTCGACCCGCGTTCCAGGAATGATCTCGTGCATGCGATTGAGACAGCGGAGCAGTGTCGACTTGCCGCATCCGGAAGGACCGATGAGCGCCGTGATCTGACCAGGCCGAAAATCCATTGAGACAGCCCGGACGGCTAGGTGCGAGCCATACCAGGCGCTGAGATTTTTCGTATAGAGAGATTTCTCTGCCGTTACGCTTGCGTTGCTCATTGCGGCAGCCGTGCCGGGAAAATAATCCGGGCGGTAATATTGAGAACAAAGACAAGGAGAATCAGCGTCAACGCGCCGCCCCAGGCCGCGAGCTGCCAATCCTTGTACGGCGCAATGGCGTATTGAAAGACGAGCAGCGGCAGCGCTGCCGTCGGTCCGTTGGGATTCAAACTCCAGAACTGACTGCCAAAAGCGGTAAACAGCAGCGGTGCAGACTCACCGGCAACGCGTGCGATCCCGAGGAGCGAACCCGTCACGATGCCAGCGCGCGCACAGGGTACGGTGACGAGCACGATCGCCTTCCACGCCTCCATCCCGAGGGCAAGGGCGCCCTCTCGAATCGCCGGGTTCACAAGCCGGACAGCCTCTTCGGTCGTGCGCACGACAATGGGGAGCATGATGACGGCGAGCGCGACCGCGGCAGAGATCGCGGAGAAATGGCGCTCGGGTACAACGATGATGGTATACGCAAACAACCCGATGGCAATCGAGGGCACGCCCGTCAAGACGTCGCTGAGAAATCGCACGGCTTCTGCCAGCCAGCCGCGTCCGAGCAGTGCGAGATAGATGCCAGCCAACACTCCGATCGGTATCGCGATGACCGAAGACATAGCGATGATCATGAGCGACCCGACGACCGCGTTGGCGACACCGCCGCCTGGGATCCCAACCGGGGTCGGAAGATGCGTGTAGAACTGCAGGTTGAGCGCCGGTCCACCACGCTGAATAACATAGATCACGATCAGCGCGAGCAACGCGGCGGCTACTCCAGCGCATAACCATGCCACGACAAGCATGATTGCGTTCCAGGCTTGCCGGACGAAGAGCGACATCAGGCCCGCGCACCCTTTGGTCCGCGTACGCCGCGCACCAGCAGTCGCGCAAACACGTTGACGATCATACTAACGATGAAGAGCATCGACCCGATGCCGATGAGCACGGAAACGTATTCTTGCCCCGTCGCCTCGCTGAATTCATTGGCCAGAACGGAGGCCAGCGTGTACGCGGGAGAAAAAAGCGACATCGAAATTGCCGGCTTGTTGCCAATGACCATCACCACGGCCATCGCCTCGCCCATCGCGCGGCCGAGAGCGAGAACGAGGGCTCCAATAATGCCCGGGCGCGCATATGGGATGACCGCGCGGGTCAGTACTTCCCATTTGGTGGCTCCCAGCGCGTACATGGCTTCGCGTTGGTCGCGCGGCACGGCCTCGAAGATATCGCGAGAGATGGCCGACACGGTTGGGAGCACCATAATGGCGAGCAAAATGCCCGCGGTCAGCATCCCCACGCCGTAAAAATAGCCTTGGAATAGGGGAAGAAAGCCAAGGGTGCGTGCAAGGGCCGGTTCGACCACGGTCCGCATCACGGGTGCGAGCACAAAAAGGCCCCAAATGCCGAAGACCACGCTCGGAACTGCCGCCAGCAGCTCGATGAGCATGGCAACCGGTGTCGCCAACCTGCGCGGCGCGATCTCCGCCAAAAGGAGGGCTGCGCCGATGCCGACTGGCCCAGCCAACACGAGCGCGATTGCAGACGTTACCGCAGTGCCGTAGATGAAGGAGAGGAGCCCGTATCGATGGCCGGTCGGATCCCATGTAGCGCTTTGAAAGGCGTGGATGCCGACCGTCTTGATGCCAGGCCAAGCTGCGATCAGCAGCGTGACAAATAACCAGACGACCATGAGCAGCACGAGCCAAGCGCTTACCGAGAAGGCGCCAAGCACGATACGGTCGCCGATGGGGTTTGAGGACGAACGCAAACGCGCCGGCGTCGTAACCGCTGGTACCCGCACAACGTCGGCGCCATTCTGGGTCATCGATCTTGACCGTCCGTAATCTCTCGTATCAAAGGAAGGCGATGCGCTGGTTTGTTAGCCAGGGCCGCACCGCCTTCCCGAACGTCGCGCTCGGAACCGGTGGATGTACTAGTGAATGCTGGCCAGCGCCTTCGTTGCCTCCGCCTGTACGTTTGCCGGCAGACTGACGTAGCGAACGCGGACCGCAAAGGCCTGTCCGTCCGTCACCAACCATCGGAAGAGACTGACGAGCGTTTGTCCCTTGGCCGCGTCGGACTGGTTCTTCCACAACATCACCCAGGAATAACCGCAGATCGGATAGCTGTCCGCTCCTGGCATGTTGACGATCGAGAAGTCTTGCGGGCTCACGCTCGGTTTGTGCGCAGCCGCGTTTCGGACGGTATCGACGGTCGGAACGACAAACTGGCCTGCGCTGTTGCGGATCGCAGCGTATGAGATCTTGCTATCAAGCGCATACGCGAGCTCGACGTAACCAATCGCGCCAGGAGTGTTGCTAATTTGCCCAGCGACCCCCTCGTTGCCTTTGACTCCAACCGACGACGCCGCTGGCCAGCTGACCACCTTTGCGTTGCCGACCTTGTTTTTCCAGTCGGCGCTTACCTTGCTCAGATAGTCGGTGAAAATATACGTCGTGCCGCTGCCATCCGCGCGATGGACGACGAGGATCGGAAGGTTCGGAAATGTGACGCCAGGGTTCAAGCGGCCGATGCGCGGGTCGTTCCAATTTGTGATGTTGCCGAGCATGATGTCGGCGAGCGCGTCGGGGGTTAGTTTCAGATTGTTAACGTTCGGAACGGAATACGCGACCACCACGCCGCCTAAGGTGACGGGAACCTGGACGACGTCACCATTGGATGCTTGAGCCGCTTTCATCTCCGCTGGTTGGAGCGGCACGTCCGAAGCGCCAAAGTCAACCGTCTTGGCGGTAAACTGTTGGATTCCGCCGCCGGACCCAATACTTTGATAGTTGACCTGCACGCCGCTGTTATTCTTGCTGTACTCGTAAAACGCTCGCTGGAAGAACGGGTTGTCAAACGACGAACCTGCGCCCGTGATTTGCTGATCGGCCGAGGCAATGCCGACCGCTGCGAACATAAGCACGCCGAAGATTGAGAACCACGATAAGAAACGTTGACGATTCACTGTTTGCTCCTGTCGGTGCGGCAACGCCGACTAGAGGCGGCCCGAGGGGAGCCATGCTCTACGGCGTTCAATACGACGATAACGGAGGGATGTCAAGCGTAGGTTAAGGACACGTTAAGCAAGGTTAAGACCTCGCCTGACCTCCTGCTGGTTGGTCGACTGAACCTGGACCCGACTGCATGATTTCATCGCTGTGGGCGAGCACCTGGTCAAACTCCACAACCGAGCGCTTGAGCTTTCTCGGCACTCCCTCCACCATGTAAACGACGCGCTCGCAGATGTTTGTTGCGTGGTCGGCAATACGCTCGAGATACAATGCGACTAAAAGCAGATTGCTGGCTCGGCCAATCGCTTTGGCGTCCTTGGCCATAAACTGGATAAGCTCGGCGAACACTTTGCGATAGAGGCGGTCGACCTCATCGTCCTTTTGCGGCACGGCGTGGGCGATCTCGGCGTCGTGATGGGAAAACGCATCGAGGGATTCGCGCAACATTTCGCGGGCCTTCGCCGCCATCAGTGGAATGTCGATGAGCGGCTTGAGCTGCGGTTCGTTCGCGAGGTTCTTGGTAATCTGGGCAATGTCGCAGGCGTGGTCGCCGATCCGCTCGAGATCGATGATGATGTCGAGCATGGCCGCGATGGTGCGCAAGTCGCTCGCCATGGGCTGCTGCAAGGCCAGCAGATTAAGGCAATTCGTCTCGATCAGAACGTTGAGGTCGTCAATGTAATCGTCCGCTCGTAAGATCTCATCGGCTAGCTTGACGTCGCTGCGCGACAGCGCGTCCACCGCTCTGGTGATCGCTTCTTCAACCAAGCTACCCATTCGCAGAACGTTTTGCTGCGTTTCGTCCAGAATCCGATGAAAGTTCTCACGACCCAATGTGGCGGTACCTCACTCTTCCATTGCATTATAGGACCGCTTAGCTTGTTTGTAAACCCACGGGCAGCGTACAGCGAAAGATTGAGCCGGCACCCAGCTCGCTTTCCGCTGCAATAGTGCCACCGTGGGCCTCGATGATGTGCTTCACAATCGCGAGACCTAAACCCGTTCCCGAGTGACCGCGGGCCCGAGCTGGGTCGACGACATAAAACCGTTCGAAAATATGCGGCAATGCGCTCGACGCGATGCCCGAACCGGTATCAGCGACCTCGATTGTGACCTCTCCATTGCGGGGCGCCACCGTCAAGGTGACGTTGTCCTGCGCATGGGTGTGGCGCAACGCGTTGTCGAGAAGATTGGTGAGCACTTGGTACAGCTTGTCACGGTCCGCTAGGATCATGAGCGGCGTTTGCGAAGCGGAACAGACTAAATTGATATGCGCTGCCTTCGCACGCGGGCGCTGCGCCGCAACCGCCTGGCGGCAGAGCTCGCTCACGTCAACCGTGCTGAGACGCAGCTCGAGCTTACCGCTTTCGAGTCGCGCGAGATCCAACAAATCCTCGACAAGGGCAATCATGCGCTCCGTCTCAGCCGCGATGTTTGCCAAAAATTGCTCTTGCGCCGCCAGATCGACTCCGCTTTGCAGCGTTTCGACCATGAGTTTTACCGAGGTAAGAGGCGTACGCAGTTCGTGCGAAACGTTGGAGACAAATTCGCGGCGCAGGGCCTCTAACTCGCGCATCCGCGTTTGGTCTGTCACGATGACCAAGACACCTAGCTTGATGTCTCCATCGAGGGGACGCGTCATGACTTGCAGCCGGCGCTCCACAGCGCCGACGTGCATCAGCTCGATCGTCTCAGTCGTTCCGTCTCGCAATGTTGCGCTGACGCGCCGATCGAGTTCCGAATTGCGCACGATTTCGATCAGGGTGCGTCCGTTGGCGCGATCCGCAACCACACCGAACATCTCTCCCGCCGCTGCGTTGAAGACGACGATTCTTCCATCCGCTGCGATGGTAATAACGCCTGCGGGAAGCGCGTCGAGGATGTGACCGAGGCTGGGTCCGGTCGACGGAGCCGCCATTGCCTCCGATGGACGGTCTGCAAGTGGCCGCTGCAAGACCGGAGCTAAAAAGACTGCCAGCACAAGCGCGATCACAACGGCGACAACGAGGACTGTATCGCGGAGCGCGTGGCCTTGCAAGGCAGTCAAAAAGACAGCGACGATGATAGTGATGAGGGCTGCGCCCAGAAAGATTCGTACCGCCAAAAACCGCTCGTGGCCTAGTCGCGAAACAGATAGCCCCGGCTGCGCACGGTGATGATGTGCTTGGGGTCGTTTGGATCATCTTCGATTTTTTCGCGCAGCCAGCGGATATGAACGTTGACGGTTTGCTGATCGCCGTAGAAGTCAAAGCCCCATACGCGATCCAGCAACACCTGTCGAGTGACCACTCGTCCTTTGTTTTGCAGCAAGACGTGCAACAACCCAAATTCTTTTGGCGCGAGATCGATGGTCTTGCCGGCTTTGGTGACGCGCTGGCGATCGAATTCAAGCTCGAGCGGGCCGCCGCGCAGCACGGCGCTGGGGGCTTGCGCATTGGGCTGTGCGAGTCGCCGTAAGTGCGCTTTGACTCGCGCCAGCAGCTCGTAAATGGAAAACGGTTTGGTGATGTAATCGTCCGCTCCGATTTCCAATCCGAGCACCTTGTCGATCTCTTGATCTTTTGCCGTCAGCATGAGCACGGGCACGCTCGAGCGGCGACGGATCTCGCGACAGACCTCTATCCCATCAAGTACGGGCAACATGATATCAAGCAGGACGAGATCGGGCTTTTCGGTTTCGACAACGCTGAGCGCTTGACGGCCATCACCCGCCGTGCACACGACGTAGCCGTTGCGCTCCAAATTGAAGCGCAAGGTTTGCAGAATCGTGGCCTCATCGTCCACAACCAGAATCTTCGGCAGCCGTGCGGGCTGCAGTTCGGTCATGCTTCGCGCGTTCTTCGGGGCGCTGCTCTCACACCTTTCCGACGCTCCTTACATTAAGCAGTCTTAACGTGTTTGTAGCAGCGGACCTTTAGGTCCGCTGGCGCGCCCATCACACTAACGGGGCACAACGGTAAAGCCATGGAGCGCCCATGAATACCATACGCCATATGCGTTGACTGCGATGGAAATCGCAATGAGAGCGAAGGAGAACGTCGTTGGATAGCGCTGCAATCCTCGAGCGACCAGCGGCAGCGCAAAGGGCATGAAATCCAGACTGTGCCGCATGCCAAACTGCTCGAAGCCATTGACATAGTAGAGCAAGGATGGAAGTGCGGTCAGGATGGTTGCCGCCCACCACACGATGGATTCTCTTGCCTTTGCGTTTGCGAGAAACGCCAGCGCGAGCGCTGGGCTCGTGAAGGTAAGCGCAACGCCCATCGAGGTTGGTTTGAGCCACGGAAAGCCGGTTTCAAACTGAAACGGCATGAGGAAAAAGCTGTAGAGATTAAACGGCAGGTACTCAAGTTTGAAGGGTGGTCCGGTTGGCTCTCCCACCTGGTCTTGATGATACCAGATCGTATACCCAATGTCTCCGGGCGTCCCCCAACGGACATAGTTGTACCCCACGTACAGCACGAAGAGCGGCAGCAAGCCGAGCAAGAACGTGCGAATCACCCTGACGTCGTAGTCGTGCTTTGTAAACAACCAATAGCTGATGGGAATCGCCGACAGGATCATCGGGAAGCGCGTCAGCGCAGCGCACGCGATCAGCAAGCCAACCAGCGCCGGCCGTCCCCGACCGTAACACTCAGCGATTGCGAGCAGCGCAAACATCACGGCGACGACGTGCGCAAACATCCACACCGCCGCGAACGCCGTTGACCACCAGAGCACCGTGCCGAATCCGCAAAAGGCGGTTAGCCACGTGCGCAGCGGATCGCGAATATCCATCCGGCCGAACAACACGTCCGCGGTTGCAACGGCAATCGCGGCACAGATGGCCGCCACCACGACCTGATTGGTCTGCAAACCGAAGATGGCGACCAATGGCAGCAAGAGGATGGCGGGCAACGGTCCTTCGATGATGTACCAGTGCTGATTGTAAAAGATCGCATCGATTCCAGCCGGTTGGCTGTCGATCCACACTCGCCCATGGAGAAACGCGTCGGCGAGCAGCACGTGATTGTTGTACACCGTGTTTTTGAATCCGGTGGACACAAGATAGACAATGAGAGCGAAGGCGAAAACGTAGAACGTGCGAAGCGGGCGTTGCGGGACTTCGGGCGCTTCGCTCATGGTCCGCCCGTGACGGAATCGCCTGAGCTTGTGGTCGAAGCGCCGGCGGAAAAAATGTCCGATGGGATGGCGCTTGGGAATTGGAAGCCACTGAAACGGATCGATTCTTTGAACACGGGTGGCGGCGATGCACCCGAGCCAGTCTGGGTGCAGACGACAGAAACGAAGCTGGGCAGCCAGTAAGCTCCAAATGCCGTAAAGTCGATTGACCCGCTGCCTTCGCAATCCTGACCTGCGACCGCAAACGTCTCCCGTAAAGGCATCTTTGTCTTCGCGTCGACATAGAGCGATTTCAACATGAAGTCGGCTGGAACGTTGCGCGCTAACGCGAAGGCGTAGGTCCTGCGACCGGCGATGATCGCCATGCCGGCCGGCGTTGCATCGTAATCTTCGGCGGTCACCGCGAACTGGCCGGCGTCATACGGCCAAACCGTTCGGTGCAGCATCTGCGATCGCGCGGGGATCACAGGGGTTCCGTTCACCGAGATAGCGTCGTTTCGCTCCTCACCGCTGCTCGTCCAATAGACGCGGTGTTGCTCCGTGACGATGCGAGCGGGCCCGCTCTTGGTGACGGTATAGTCAAACTCCATATTCGCGGGGATCTTTCGCGAAGCAATTGCCAGTCGATAGGAATCCAGGATCGACTTGGGTGTTGCGGCCAGCAAGACGAGCACCGCAGCCGCCACGAGCAGGGTGAGAAGTCTACGCATGCAACGCTGCTCGAATCGCGTCGGGCACGGCGCGCAGGGCCGCGTCGATGCCGGCTATGTTCTTGCCGCCACCTTGTGCGATAGAGGCAGAACCGCCGCCCTTCCCCCCAACGAAGGGCATCATCGCGTTCAAGACTTGCCGCGCCGATATTTTGGCCTCGAGGTCCTCGCTCACGGTTACAAGCACCGAAACCTTGGCTTCATCCGCACCGGCAACCGCCAACACGCCGCTGCGAAAGCGCGAGCGGATCGCATCGGAGAGCGCGCGCACCCCATTCGCGCCTTGCGCGCGAACGGCGAGATAGGAAATGCCGGCAACATCCTTGATCGCCGCAAGGTACTGCGCGGCATTCGCGGCCGCAAGCTCCGCCTGCAGCCCCTCAATCTGTTTCTCCAAATCGTGACGTTCCTGGGCCAGCTTGGTTACCGATTCGCCCACCTTTTCGGGCGGCACGGTGAGCGTCGCTCCCGCCTGCTCGACGGCGTCGCGGAGGCGCGCCACCCAGGCGTCCGCCGCCTCGGAAACCACACCTTCAACCCGCCGGACGCCTGCCGCGATCGCTGCTTCGGACGTGAGCACGAAATGACCAATTTCTCCGGTCGACTCCACGTGCGTTCCTCCGCACAGCTCGACGCTCGGCCCGAACGACACGACGCGGACCTCATCTCCGTAATGCTCTCCCTTCATATAAATGGCACCGCGCGCGATGGCCTCAGTAAAGGGCATAATGGCAACATCGCGATGGAAATCAGCGCGAATCAGCTCATTGACCTGGGTTTGGACTTGACGCTCCTGCTCGCGGGTCAAGGCGCCGCGCGGCGAGTCGAAATCAAACCGCGTATGGGTTGGATACACAGCGCTCCCTCGCTGCGCCACCGCCTCACCTAGGACGTCCTTGAGCGCGCGCTGCAGCAAATGGGTCACGCTGTGGTGGCGCCGAATCTCGCGCCGCCACGTCGGGTCGACCACGGCATCAACCGAATCGCCGACTCGCAGTTCGCCGCTCTTCACCTTTCCTTTGTGCAGGATGCGCTTGTGGGTCTTATCTTGGTACTGCGTATCGGTGACTTCAAAGGAGGCCTCCGATTTTGCAAGCACGCCGCGATCGCCCGCCTGGCCGCCGCGCTCGGCGTAAAATGGCGTCTCGTCTAAGAGCACGATCCCATCTTGGCCGGCCGAAAGTGCGGACGCAGCGGCACCGCTTGGATCGAAGAGGCCCTTGACGTTCGCTTTGGTTTCGATGCTTTCGTATCCAAGGAATTGGGAATCGGGCAGATCCACTGCTCCTGCGCTTCCCACTCTCACGTCCACTCGTTTTGCTTGAGCATCGCGCCGCGCGCGGTCGCGTTGCTCTTGCATCGCCGCGCGATAGCCGGTCATGTCGGCGAGCAGATCGTTTTCCCGAGCGATTTCTGCGGTCAGCTCGGGTGGAAAGCCATAGGTATCGTGAAGTTCGAAGATGTCGTGACCCGCAATCGCCGACCCCTTGTGCGCTTTGATGCTGGCGATCACTGCTGCAAGCCGCGCCTCGCCGCGCTCGAGCGTGCGGTCAAACAGGCGCTCCTCCTCGGCAATGATTTTCTCTGCCACAGGCTGTGCGCCGCGCAGCGCAGGATATCCAGATTCGAGCGAACGCACTACCGCGCCGGACAAATCGCGGAAGAACCCGTCGGGCAGTCGCAAGCGCCGGCCGCTTCGCAAGGCGCGGCGCATGAGAAAGCGCATCACGTAACCGCGGTCTGTGTTGCTCGGGGTGACCCCATCGGCGGCGAGAAACACGACTGCGCGCGCATGATCGGCGATGATGCGTCGATGCACCTGGGCCTCGTCGACTTTAGGTCCGCCTTCGACCGGCTGCGGCAGCGCATCAATAATGCTCGTATAGAGATCGGTTTCAAAAATCGAGGTCTTGCCGGCGAGAATCATGCACAGACGCTCAAAGCCCATGCCTGTATCGATTGCTTTGCGCGGCAGCGGATGCAGCGTGCCATCCGAGTCCCGATCGAATTGTTGGAAAACGAGATTCCAAAACTCCACGTAGCGATCGCAATGCGGACAGCCAACCGTGCAATCCGCGCGGCCGCAACCGACGGCGGGACCGAGGTCGTAGAAGATCTCGGAGCACGGACCGCACGGACCGGTTGGACCCATATCCCAGAAGTTGTCTTCGCGAAAACGGAAGATACGGCGCTCATCCAAGCCGACCTCGTCGTGCCAGAGACCTGCGGCCTCGTCATCGTCGACATAGACGCTCGCGCAGAGGCGCTCGCGAGCGAGCCCCAACTCCTTCGTCAGGTATTCCCATGCCCAAAGGATCGCTTCGCGCTTGTAGTATTCGCCGAACGAGAAATTACCGAGCATTTCGAGAAGCGTGCCGTGGCGCCCGGTGCGACCGACATTCTCAATGTCGTTCTTCCCACCGGCAACTCGCAGGCAGCGTTGCACGGTGACCACCCGAGGCGCGGGGGCGGGTTCCTCGCCCAAAAAAACGGGAACGAATTGCTCCATGCCTGCAATGGTAAACAACGTGGTCGACAACGCGTCGGGCACGAGGCTCGCGCTGGGCAGTTGGACGTGACCTTTGGCAACAAAAAAGTCGACAAAGGACTTGCGAATTTCCTGAGATTTCATTCTCGTGCGAACAAACGTTGGCCGCACGTGGTTAATCTTCTTTTAACTGCGCCTTGAGTTTGGCAAGCGCGCGCTGCTGGAGTCGCGAGACGTGCATTTGCGACACGCTGAGGCGCTTTGCTACTTCGGCCTGCGGCATGCTTTCGTAGAAACGCAGGTACACCACGATGCGCTCGCGTCGGTCCAAGGCGCTGAAGGCCCTTTCAAGATTCGCCTTGTCCTCGAGCAGACGCAGCGCCGGGTCCATATGGCCCAGATAGTCCTGCAACGTTGCGGCCCTTGAGTCACTTGGAGCGGCCAGCTCCGTGTCGAGCGAGAGCAAATTGTACATTTGCCCAAGCTCTTGCGCTTCAATGATCTCTTCTTCGCTTGCCTGCAAACGAGCCGCAAGATCGGCGACGGTAGGCGCGCGCCCGAGCTCGAGTGCAGCGCTCTCGAGCGCGCGATTCACGGCAAGATTGAGCTCTTGCAGCCTGCGCGGAACGCGAATCGCCCAGCCCTTGTCTCGAAAGTACCGCTTGATCTCACCTATGATGGTGGGCGTCGCATAGGTCGTGAACTCCACGCCGCGCCCGACGTCAAAGCGGTCGATGGCTTTGATCAGCCCGAGCGTGCCGACCTGGATGAGATCGTCGAGCTGCTCGCCGCGGTTCGCAAAGCGGATGGCGAGATAGCGAGCGAGGTTGAGGTGGGCGACCACCAGCTCGTCGCGCAACTTTGGATCCCGAGTCTTCGCGAAGGCGCGAAAAAGTTCGCGCGTCGCCTCCCGGTTGAACCGCTCCTCGAGTCCGTCCGGCGAGCTCAGCTTTGAACCGGCCATTGCACGTTACGTGCGCAGAAACTTGGTCATAGTGAGTCTCGTGCCAGACTCCGGATTCAGCTCGTACTCCACGTCGTCCATGAGCGACCTGATGAGAAACACCCCAAGACCGCCGACCTTTGGTTCGCCGAGCCGCTTCGGCTCCAGCGCTCGCGATGAGGCGCTCTTGCCTGTATCGGCCACGGTGACGATCAGCTTGTCGCTCTTGATGGAGCACGAGATCGCGATGCTGTCTGAATCTGACGCGTGCATGATGCAATTGGTGCACGCCTCGGCGACGGCGAGTTTGAGGTCTTCGATATCTTCGATCGAGAATTGCAGCCGGCTGGCGATGCCCGCGATGGCCAACCTCGCCACGCCGACCCACTCTGCTCGGCTCGGAATCTTGAGTTCGACCAAACCACCGTCTTCGGTCATGGGTTGCAAGCTCAGAGGTTCTCGCATGCCGTCGCTTCGGTGTCGTAGATACCAAAGATCTTGACCAGGCCCGTAATGTCGAAGATTTTCTTGATCTGTGGATTCGTGCAGACTAAATTGACCGCACCAGAGTGCTCTCGCACGCGCTTGAGCCCTCCGATGAGAACGCCCAGTCCGGTCGAATCGATGTAGCGCACATTTTCCAGGTTGATCACCAGGGCGTAGTTGCCTGCGTCGATGAGACCCATGATCGCCTCTTTCACCTTCGGAGAGGTGTAGACGTCGATCTCACCGTTGAGGTCTACGACACTGCATGGCCGCTGGCCGTCGTGCTCTCGAACGTTGACTTTAATATCCATCCTGGTTACGGTCGCACTCCTAGTCTGTCTCTAGTTCTTGACGCTTGGCACGAGCGGCTTTTTTCCCGCTCTCGACGGCGTCGTTGAATTGTGTGCGCACGTTGTCGAAGGTATCCCGGCCACGTTTGCTGAGGTCTTCGGCTTGCGACCGGAGGTCGTCCGCCAGATCTGTCGCGCGGTCGCGTAGATCCGAGGCCAAATCCATGGCTTTGCCTTTGAACTCGTGTGCCTTGCCGCGAATGAGGTCGCGCGTCTCTTCGCCGCTCTGCGGCGCGAGGACGATAGCGACGACTGCGCCTATGAGGCCTCCGATGATGAGCCCCGATGCGAATCCCAACCCTGAACCGTTGCGGTTATCTTGTTCCATGACAATGCTCCTGTGGTGAGTGCGCTCGATCGTTCGAGCGGTGAAAAGCTTTGCGACTCGAGCGGACCTTCAAGGTCCGCCTAGACTTATTCCCGCGATGCCCCGTTTTGACGCGACCGGAAAAATGTTTGTGCGCCTTTTGAGATGCCGGCGACAACTCCCACCACATTCGCCACGGTGGGCGATACAGCCGTTTGAGCAGCATCTGCGGCTTTGGCCACGCCCGCTGCGGCTTGCTCCAGGGTCTGCGTCAGCTTGTCGATTCGGCCAACCATCGCGTCGATGTTGCCCGCCACCCCGCTGACGTGGTCGAGCGTTCGCGTTGCCGGCACTTGCATGGAGTCGAGCAGTTGTTCGACCTTGCCCATCGTTTCGTCTGTGCGACTAAGCACGCGGGCGAGGCGCGCAAAAACGAATGCGAGGCTGATGGCGACGATGAGTGCGGCCGCACCGAAGGCGAGCCACATGATGTCCTGGCTGCTCATGGGTGAACGCCAGGCTTCTTGGAAGTGACGGTTTGGGCCTCCCCCTCGACCGTGAGAGCACCCGACAGATTGCGCAGGCGCGCCACGAGCGACGGGAGGACCTGGAGCACGCGGTTGACGTCCTCCGCCGTCGTCGTCCGGCCCAACGATATGCGAATGCTGCCTCGAGCGCTGGCCCCCGAAAGCCCAAGCGCGGTCAGCACATGCGAGGGTTCGAGCGAACCGGAGCTACAGGCGCTGCCGGTCGAGATTTCGATACCTGCAAGATCGAGGCCGACGACAACCGTGTCGGCTTCGATGCGATCGAAACGCACGTTAACGTTGTTCGGCAGGCGCGCAGTACATGAGCCGTTACACACCGCACCGTCGATGCGCGCGAGAATGCCATCGATCAGCGCATCTCGCAATGCCGCAATGCGCGGCCGCACAACATCCATTTCCTTGACGGCGAGTTCGAGGGCGATCGAAAGACCAATCACGCCCGGCACGTTCTCGGTGCCCGAGCGGCGGCCACCCTCTTGACCCCCTCCATAGATGAGCGGAGCGAGCCGGAGACCCTTGCGGGCAAAAAGCGCGCCAACTCCTTTCGGGCCTTCAATTTTGTGACCAGAGAGTGAGAGCGCATCGACGCCGAGCGCGGCCACGTCGACGGGAACATGCCCCACGCTCTGCACGGCATCGGTGTGAAAGAGTGCGCCGCGTTCGTGGGCCACGGCGGCCAGGGCCGCAATATCTTGCAGAGTTCCAATTTCGTTGTTGCCGTGCATGATGCTGACCACGGCCGGCGCTCCATCGAGCGCAGCCTCTAATGAACGAACAGAAACGACACCGTCGCGGTCGACTGGCAGCACCGTCACTTTATGGCCGCGCGCTCGCAGCGCGTCCCCTGCGTGCAGGATCGCGTGATGTTCGATGCCACTCGTAACGAAGTGCGCTAGCGCGTAGCGTCCGCTCATCATGCCGAAGATCGCAAGGTTGTCCGCCTCGGAGCCTCCCGACGTAAAGATAATTTCATCGGGCAGCCCGTGCAAGCTCTCAGCGACTCGCCGACGCGCGGCGGTGAGGGCGCGATTGACCCGCTGGCCGCTTTGGTGCAAGCTCGACGGGTTGGCGAAGTCACCTGAGAAGAAGGGAAGCATCGCGTCGAGCGCTTCCGGCCGCATCGCGGTCGTAGCAGCATTATCTAGGTAGAGGCGCTCCATCGTGGCTCGCTTCTGCGCGGGGTCGTCCGTGCCTGCCCGCAGAAGTCTCACGTTATGACAGGGGACCCATCACTCTTTGCAGAGTCGCAAGGCACGGACGGGGAGTTGGCGGCGGATATTCTTCCTGCCGGTGCGCCGCTCGCGGCGCGCATGCGACCGCGCTCCCTCGACGAGTTTGTCGGTCAAGAGCATCTCGTCGGCAAAGGTTCAGCTCTTCGCGCCGCGATCGAGCGGCACGCCCTTCCATCCATAATCTTGTGGGGCCCGCCTGGGAGCGGCAAGACGACGCTTGCGCGATTGATCGCAGCGGCGACATCGTCGCGCATCGTTGCGCTCTCCGCGGTTGCAGCTGGTGTCGCCGATCTGCGCCGCGCGATCGCTGAAGCCAAGCGCGCCGCATCGAGCGGCAAACGCACGATTCTTTTCATTGATGAGATTCACCGCTTCAATCGCGCGCAGCAAGATGCTGTGCTGCCCAACGTCGAGCGTGGTGATATCACGCTCATCGGCGCCACGACTGAGAATCCATCGTTTGAAGTGAATAAGGCGCTCCTTTCCCGTTCGCGCGTTTTTGTGCTCAACCAGTTGACCAACGAAGCGCTCGCCTCTATTATCGAGCGCGCACGCATCGACGCGACGGTTGGTCTCGGAGGGCGCGTCGCCTTCAGTGAGGGTGCGAGAGAGAAGCTTATTGCGCTGGCGGGCGGTGATGCGCGAAGCGCGCTCAACGCGCTCGAGCTTGCGGTGGAGATTGCAGCAGCTCGCAACGGATCTACGCTGATCGAAGCTCACGATGTGGAAGAGGCCATGCAGCGCCGCGCTCTTCGCTACGATCGGGCAGGCGACGAGCACTACGATGTCATCTCCGCTTTTATCAAATCCGTTCGCGACAGCGATCCCGATGCGGCCGTCTACTGGTTGGCGCGCATGCTCGAGGCCGGCGAGGACCCGATGTTCGTGGCCCGACGTCTTGTGATTTTGGCATCCGAAGATGTCGGACTTGCCGATCCCCATGCGCTGCCCCTCGCGGTTGCCGCGCACACCGCCGCGCACACGATCGGCATGCCAGAGGCACTCTACCCGCTGACCGAAGCGACGATTTACCTCGCGCTCGCGCCAAAGAGCAACTCTGGTTTGCGAGCCTACGCTGCAGCGAAGACAGCGGTGGACGAGCGAGGTGCGCTGCCGGTGCCGCTGCACTTGCGCAACGCTGCGACCGACCTCATGCACCGGCTCGGATACGGCGAGGGCTATCAGTACGCGCACGATTTTCCGGATGCGCACGTGCAGCAGCAACATTTGCCGGATGGGCTGGAAGGAAGCACCTTCTACACCCCCGGCACGTCCGGCTGGGAAAAGAAAAGCCAATAAAATCGATGGTAGCGGGTGTGTAGCGGGCGACTGTCAAGTCGCCCATTCGTAGGGGTCGCTCGGAAATCGCCCCGTTAGTCGGAGGCGACGCGCAGAACTTCTTCGAGCGTCGTGACGCCTTGGGCCACCTTCATCAACCCGTCGTGATAGAGCGTGCGCAAACCTTGGCTGAGGGCCAGCGCCTTCAGGTCAGCGGTCGAGGTTCGATCCAAAATCATTCGGCGAATTTCATCGGTCATGACAACCAGCTCGTGAATGCCGGCTCGGCCCTTATACCCGGACCCCGCACACTCGTCGCAGCCTTCGCCGCGAGTGAGCTGGAGCGACGCGATCGGAATATGGTACTCTTCAAACTTTGCATGCATTGCTTTGACCACTTTGATGCTTCGCTTGCATGCCCGGCACACCGTGCGCACCAGCCGCTGAGCCATGATGCCTTGCACGGACGATGCCAGCAAGAATGGTTCAACGCCCATGTCGATCAGGCGCGTCATCGCCGATACCGAGTCATTCGTGTGCAGCGTCGAAAGCACGAGGTGCCCCGTCAAAGCTGATTGGACCGCGATGAGTGCGGTTTCGTGGTCTCGGATTTCACCAACCATCATGACATCCGGGTCCTGTCGCAAGAAGGCGCGTAAGCCGGCGGCAAAGGTGAGCCCCACCTTCGGATGCACTTGGACTTGATTGATGCCCTGGATGTTGTACTCGACCGGGTCTTCGATCGTGACGATCTTGGTGTTGGGATCGTTGATGGCATTGAGCGTCGCATAGAGCGTCGTTGATTTACCAGAACCCGTGGGACCCGTGACGAGAATAACTCCGTTGGGCATCGTGATCAGTTTCTTCCAGCGCTCTAGGATGTCGACGTGGAATCCCAGCTGATCCAGCTCGACCATGACATTCTTACGGTCGAGGATTCGCATAACGACCGATTCACCCCAGAGGCACGGCAAGCAGGCCACGCGCAGGTCATATCGATCGCGCTTGATATTGACCTGGATGCGGCCGTCTTGCGGCACGCGCTTTTCGGCGATGTTCAGATTCGCCATGATCTTGAACCGGGAAATCAGCGCCTGCTGCAACGTTTTGGGCGGACTCATCACCTCGCGCAGCAAGCCGTCGACTCGGTAGCGCACAACGAGCTGTCTCTCAAATGGTTCGATGTGAATATCGGAGGCTTTTTGCGCGATCGCTTGTGTGACGATGAGGTCTGCAAGACGGACGATGGGTGCGTCGACGAGGACCTCGTCGGGCATCTCCTGCTCTTTGACGAGGTCGAGCCCCTCGCTAGTTTCGCTGACGATCTCTTGCCACTTATTGTCGCCGCTGTTGTACGCCGCATCGATGGCCCGCTCGATGTCATCGTAAAATGATAGCACGGGTTCTGGCACAAGGCCGGTTCGGATGCGAACGTCATCGAGTGCGAGAATGTCCGTTGGATCGGCCATCGCCAGGGTGATCTTGTTTTCAACCCTGCCAATACACAGGAGATGATGTCGCCGGGCTGCAGGCTCCGGAATGATCGTCGCGGTGTCGGCGTCGATTTTGCGGTTGGACAGATCGACGTAAATCTTGCCCAACTCTTCGGCGCGCGCCCACATGATTTCGTCTTTGGGCGCCAAACGCATATCGACCAGAACTTTTTCGAGCGGTTCGCCCTTCGCCTCGGCGGTTTGGAGAGCCTTATCAAGGTGCTCCTGGGTGAGGCTACCCTTTTCAATGAGAACGTCGGTAAATTTTCGATCGATAAAGTCGAGCAAGCGAATGGTCCCCTTGGAAGCAGCGCCAGCTCAACTGGCGCACATGCGACACCTTAATCAGTCATCGGTGTACACATATGAGACATTCATTTCAATGAGAATGCGCGTGACCAGCGTCACACGCGCAGAAAAGAACAGGTCGCGCCCGTTGGCAAGCGCGTTAGGTTGGGACAGCTTGTGGAGTGACGCTGGGAAGCGGGCTAGGTTGCGCGGTTGGAGACGCCTTTGGCAAAGCACTTGGGCCAGGCGACGGTGTCGCAGTCGGAGCGAACGCTGCCCTACGGAATGGAAACGTCGCCTTAACGCCGCCAAGTGCCTTGAAGTCCTCCGTCTGAGTATTGTACAAGAGTTCTGCGGCATCAAACGTGCGATCCGGTTTCTCTTCGCCATGCACCCCACCGGTCATGTCGGCAATGTGGGTCGTATCGTTAAGCCGCAACATGGGCGCAACCAGCGTCCGATCGCCTTGAGCAACTTTGACGTGACCGGTGGCCGTGTAGGTTGCCTGCGGTCGATTGGTGATATCGAGCTTGTCACACCAAAGCGTTAAGGGCTCGCTTGAATTGTTTGCCTTGCCATAGTTGAAGCGGTGAACGACGACGTTGCCGATCATGGTGAACGAGCCGGCCTTGTTGTTGCCCACAGCCCGATCCGCCCGAAAATCTGTATCAGAAGAAAAACCGGTCAGCGCGCTTGGCACCAAAAGCGAGCCGCTCAACGTATTGTAGTGAACCTCATTCGTGTTCACGACGCGGTCGTTTTCCTGTGCCACGACACCACCACGCAAAATACCCTCGTGCGTCGAGTTGTCGAGCCGCAAATAGTCGCTGTGCAATTGGCGATTGCCTTGGACCACCACGACCGAGCCGGTTGCCGTATAGATGTCGGTCTTGCCTTCAACGCGGAGCTGATTGCTCGTCAAGGTCATGGGTGGCTGCGGCGGTCCATGGCTTTGGATCGCGCGCTGATGCATGACGACATGGCCGACGAGGGTGACGTCCTGACGTTGATAGTTGCCAAAGGCGCGGTCGGCCTTGAAATCGCCGTCGGGTGAAACGCCGTTCACCGCTCCCGGAATGATAAAATCGCCATTCCGGTGGAAGACGCCCTCGGCGAAGGTCACGGTGAATTTTCCGATCTTTGCGTCCGCCAGCGCGAGCTCGTGTGAGGCAGCTATGGCAAGACATGCGCCCAGCGCCGCGATTTGGCGCGCGGCAGTTCGTCTTTGCGTCATGCCTTGGGAACTTATCAAACCGGCCGCAAAGTTCCTAAGGCTGCGCTGATCGTGCGAGCGGGCACGGCACCCTCCCGAAGCACGACCACAGAATCGCCCGTGCAATCGATAATTGTGCTCTCAGCCTGCAGCAGTGTGGGACCCGCGAGGACCGCGAGACTGGCATCCGGCATGAGTGCCTCGGTCCCATCCAAACCCACAAATGCCTGCTCGCCGGAGCGGTTCGCGGAGGTCGCCGCTAGTGGACCGGTTCTTGTTAGGATTGCCAGACAAAGATCGTGACTCGGACAGCGTAGCGAAATCGTTGGCAAACCGCGCGCGGCCCGCATGCCTCGATCCTGCTTACGCGGCACGATGATCGCGACTGGCCCCGGCCAAAATCGTTCGATCGCGCACAACGCGAGATCGCTCCACTCACGCACGAACGGTTGCGCTTGTGCGAGACTGGTCACGTGCAACGCGAGCGGTTTCTTAAGTGGACGAGCTTTTGCCGCAAAGATTGCATCGATCGCAGCGCTGTTTTCTGGATCGCACCCTATCCCGTAAACCGTCTCCGTTGGAAAGATGATCGTACCGCCTGATTGCACGCAACCTGCGACTTCCGCCACAATCTGGTCGGTGGACCGCTGCGTTGAACGAAGAATGCGCAATTTGGGCCTGTACCTGAAGGACCGCCTAGACCATCTCGGAAAGCGTGCATACAGTGTCACGCATACGACAGCAAGTATTTCTCGTCGGTCTCATGGTGGCCTTTACGGCATTTTCCTCTGCCATGGCACCTATTGCTCTAGGTCAAGGGCTCCGTCTTCGCGCCAATGCGCAGCGCCGGCGCATCGTCCGCCGCACCCGCCGCCGCATGGCTCACATGCGTGCGTTCGTGAAGCGCCGCACGCAGCCCGCGTTGTCGCTGCTCTCCAGAGTCTAGCCGCCTCGTTAGAGACTTGAATTCTCGCGAATAAATTCGCGATGAGGGGCGATTTTCCAATCGCCCTCTACAATTATTTCCGGATCTTTAGGAGGCGGGCGTCGCCTGCGCCAAGGGTGAGTGTCTGGGTCGATGGTTCGCTCACAATCGGGGGTAGCAATCGAAGCGAAAATTGGCCATCACGATCCGTACCGACAAACACCAGCGTCTCGCGATCGTTGGCCAACGCCACTGCAAATGGGGCATCGCACTCGATATGGCGGCTAACGTCCTCCTTGAGCACGACGCAGTGACCCCGTGAGGCACAGGGGATGGACGAGTAGAGCGTGCGACGATAATAAAAGCACGACATGGTCGTTCCCATGATAGGGATGTCACGCACCCCAATCCACTTCCAATCGGCGGGTAAATGTGGATTCACGCGCAGCCCATCGGGTGAGGGTTCGAACCCCAACGGGCCTTCGTAGGCGAGCCACAAGTAGGTGGGCGGCACCCATGGGCTCATCGCCATCCCGCGGCTCTTGAACGTCTCGCCTGAAAGCCGTTCGGGGAAGAGGCCCGGCATGACGTTGTGATACGCCTTTGGATTCTCGACCTCGCTAATTTTCCAAATATTGCGCATCGCCGACACCATGCGGCGCGGTGAATACGATTTGCTGCAGTAGGCGACCCACGCGGTGAGATTAGGCCAGATGCCCCCCAGCAGCTGCACTCCATGATCCGGATCGTACTCTTGCTGCTTGCGCCCCACCGTGCGTATCCCAAATGGAGTCCAGAATTCGGACGCATACAAGAGTTCCAAAATCCGGCGCTTCCGTTCTTCATCGGCGACGGCAAAGAGCACGGGAAAAATCTGATCCCCTGTGATGTCGTGATGGGGTTCGCCTTCAGGGTCGATGTTGAGCAGGTAGAGACCAGTCTTGTCGCTGACCAACTGGCGGTTGATGGTTTCTTTCAAGGTGTCGCCCGCGGCGCGGTATCGGTCGGCTGTCTCCGTGTCGCCCATGATGCGAGCCAGCGATGAAGCCAGTCGCAGCGCGTGCGCACACTCCGCGTTGATTTCTGTTACCGCTCCTGAGATTTGGCTCTGCGGAATGATGTTGCGCCACCCCGAGATTCCCCACACGTTCGCTTCCTGCGAATGCGCGATGATCAGTCCGTTGCGCGTCTGTGAGATGATCCAGTCGCAGGCGCCCCGTACCATCGGCCAGAGGTAGTCAAGCGCTGCGCGGTCGTGGGTGACCGAGTAGTAATGATAGGCAGCACACACAATAAGCGGCGTATCGTCGTTGATGTTAAGATCGTAGTCGCTCTTGAAGGGAGGGTCGGTGCAGGCCATGATATACTCGGTGACCATGCCTCCGTGCTCGATACCGTGCCGGGCAATCAGCTCGAACAATCGCCTTGAAAACTCAGGCGTGACATAATCGGACCCTAACGCATACCATGCGGCATCGCGGATCACGACAATGTCTTGCGAAGGGTCGTTGGTGAAGCCGTGACCGGCGGGAAAGCGGTGCTGCACTCGCACGGTGCTGACCTTGGCCCAATCAATGGCTCGGTTGAGAAGCGGATCGGGAGTGCGCAGATACCCAGTGCGCAGCAAGCGCTCGTAAAAATCATCGGTCTCGCTAAGCGCAACGCGCGCGTCGGGAGCTTCCCGATAGGTGCGCAGCGCAGCTGCTTCTCCCTGATCGCTGATCGCCAGCGCGAAGGAAATTGTTGCGGTACCTTGAGCCGGCACAGAAACGGAATAGGTGCGCGAGAATCCGCGGTCGGAAACATACGTCGAGACAACTTCGGCATCACTGCCAAAAACGCGCACCTCGCTCGGTCGGTCGAGTGTCGCTGTGATGATCAGTCCATCTTCCTCGCGATTGCGGACGCGTTTGTTGCGCTGGGCATGGTCTGGCACTTTGTAGGTACCGGGCCACACGAATGCTGGATAGTGAACGTCGCATATGACCGCGGCTTCTACTGCCTGCGGTGTTGGGTTCTCTAGGGTGACGAGCGTGCGCAGCACCGAGAGCGGTTCGCACATCGGTAAGAACGTCTGTTTCGAAATCCGGAGTCCGCCGCACGTGTACGACGTTGCCTGATATGCCTGTGCGTGGATCGTATCGATGGGGACTGCGCGCTCGCCGTTCACGAACATATGAGTGATCCAACGTCCGCAGTAGTACTGATTGTCGCGCGCGCTCCACAAGCCGGCGACTTCGCTCTGCGGCGTGAGCTTGAGAAATGTCTCTAGGTTGCCGAACGACGCTCCCGTGAGGAGCTTGTCAACCGGATATCGGTAGGCGAAAGCTGGCAAGGGTCAGAATCGGACGCGCTGGCCCGTGCCAATGGCCACGCATGACATCGGATCCTCGGCCACGATCACGGGAATGCCTGTTACCTCGCTGAGCAATGCGTCCAAACCGCGCAAGAGAGCGCCACCGCCGGTGAGGATGATGCCCCGGTCGATGATGTCCGCCGCAAGTTCCGGCGGGGTTTTTTCAAGGACGCTCTTGACCGCATCGATGATTGACCCGAGCGGCTCGGCCAGCGCTTCACGCACTTCCTCGGACGTAATGTTGACCGTCTTGGGCAAGCCGTTGATGAGATCTCGCCCGCGGATATCCATGGTCAGCTCGGGATCCAATTTGTACGCCGAGCCAACGTTGATCTTGATGTCCTCGGCAGTGCGCTCGCCGATCATCAGATTGTACACTCGTCGAATGTGGCGAGAGATTGCTTCGTCACACTTATTTCCCGCCACCCGAATCGACTGGCTCACGACAATACCGCCGAGCGAAATAACCGCCACATCGGTTGTGCCGCCGCCGATATCGACGACCATGTTGCCGCTTGGTCCGTCGATCGGGAGACCGGCACCAATGGCAGCGGCCATCGGCTCTTCGATGATATCAACGCTGCGCGCACCAGCGAGCTTCGCTGCATCCCGCACGGCGCGCTCTTCGACCGATGTGATTTCTGCCGGCACGCAAATCGTCACTGCCGGCTTCGGGCGAAAGAATGCAAAGAAACCGTTGCTGCGCGTCACCTTCTTGATGAAGTAGTTGAGCATGGCCTCGGTGACTTCGAAGTCTGCGATGACGCCGTCACGCAATGGACGGATGGCTTGGATGCTGCTAGGCGTCTTGCCAAGCATTCGCCGCGCCTCCTCGCCAACGGCGAGGGTTCTTCCCGTTCGAGTATCGCGCGCAACCACGGATGGCTCGCGCAAGACAATGCCCTTACCCTTCACGTACACGAGCACGTTTGCAGTACCGAGGTCGATTCCGATATCCAAATTCCGCTCCTATGTCGATTGAATACGAAACGGCGTGACGATCTTTGGCAGTTTCATCGTGTCAACGAAGTCCGGTTTTGGCGTCACGGGCGCGACGCCACTGGCGCGGACCACCGATGCTCCAAGTGATGCGAGACGTTCTTCGAAAAACTCAAAGCCTCGGTCGATGTACTCGAGGCCGCCAATCTCCGTCGTGCCGTCCGCAGCCAGCGCCGCAAGGACGAGTGCACCGCCGGCCCGGATATCTGGTGCCTCAACCACGGCATCCTTGAGCTTGGGAACTCCGCGCACCGTAGCGATTCGACCTGAGACGGTAATGTCCGCTCCCATGCGCGCCAGTTCGCTCACGTAGACGAAGCGAGCGTCGAAGATTGTTTCTTCGACGGTCGAGGTTCCTTGTGCCAAGGAAAGGTAGGCAACCAAGAGCGGCTGCAGGTCGGTGGGAAAGCCTGGGTACGGAGCGGTCGTGATGTCGAGCGCCTTCCATGGCCGGTTGTTGCGAACGCGCACGTTGACGCCTGCGGCCTGCGCATCTGCGCCCGTTGCGGTGAGGGCATCGCACAGACTGGCAAGCATCACCGGGTCCAAGCCCGTCACCGTCACGTCTCCCGCGGTGATGGCCGCGCCGAGCAGGTACGTCCCCGCGACGAGGCGGTCTGGGATGATCGTGTATTCGCAGCCGTGCAGTTTGCTGACGCCCTCAACGACGATCGTGGGCGTTCCCTGACCCGAAATCTTTGCCCCCATGGAGACCAGAAAATCCGCAACGTCGACGACCTCGGGCTCGCGCGCTGCATTTTCGATGGTCGTTGTTCCGTGCGCGCGAACCGCTGCGAGAATGACGTTCTTGGTGGCGCCCACGCTTGGTTTGGCCAGCGCTATAGTTGTGCCGTGCAGCTGTGGTGCCGTCACGACGACCGAACCATGTTCGAGATCGACTTTGGCGCCGAGCTGCTGGAAGCCAGCGAGGTGCATGTCGACAGCACGCGGGCCCAAGATGCAACCACCTGGCCGCGGGACCTCGGCTTGCCCGAATCGTCCCAAGAGCGCACCTGTAACGTCAAAGGACGCGTTGAGCCGGCTCACGAGCGCATACGGCGCCGTGTGCGAATTAATCGACGATGCATCGATCACGAGCGTTGAACCCGGCTGCTCTCGCACGCGCGCACCAAGAGATTCGAGTATCGCTACCATGACGTCGACGTCGGTGATGCGCGGCACGCGATGCAGAACGATCTCGCCCTCGCACAAGATCGCCGCGGCCATGATCGGCAGCGCGGCATTCTTCGCGCCCGGCGGTGCAATGCTGCCTTCGAGGCGGCGCCCACCCTCGACGATCAGTCTGGTCCGAAGACCCTCAAGTGAATCCATATATCTTTTATGTAGTCGCGCGAATTTATTCGCGCGTCCGTACCGCGACGAACCCTTGAGTCCGCTCTCTTAGACAGGCCGCTGCGTGACGTCCAAGCGCGCTTGTGCCCAAGCCAGGGCATGGCGTTCCGCGCGATCGTCCGCACCACGCTTCTGCGCGAGCGCCTCTTCGGCCCGCCGAAGATCGGCTCTGGCCTCTTCGACGTTCACATCCTCAGGCCGCAGAGCGGCATCGGTGAGAATGATTACCTTATCGGCAAGTATCTGCATGAAGCCGCTGTCGACCGCGAACCGCACACGTCCGGCTTCGGCTTTTGCCTCGGCGCCCGCGACCGCGTTTGCGCTCACCACGCCAGGTCGCAACGTCGTGAGCATCGGCGCATGATTCACGTACACGCCAAGGTCGCCAGCCGCACCTGGCGCGACGACGATATCGACGTCGCCGTCAAACCGGATGGCGCTCGGATTGATGATCGAAAGCCGAAATGGCGCTGGCATTCGTCCTACACCTTCGCCGCCATGGCCTCAGCGTTGGCCTTGGCCTCGTCGATGTTGCCGCACATGTAAAACGCTTGTTCGGGAAGGTCGTCAAGGCGGCCGTCAACGAGCTCTTTGAAGCCAGCGATCGTTTCCTTGAGCGGCACGTACTTGCCCGGGCGGCCTGTGAACGCTTCCGCAACAAAGAACGGCTGGCTCAAGAAGCGTTGGATGCGGCGCGCACGGCGCACCGTTATTTTGTCGTCTTCAGAAAGCTCTTCCACGCCTAAGATGGCTATGATGTCTTGCAGGTCGCGATTGCGTTGCAGTATCTCTTGAACGCGTCGAGCAACTTGGTAGTGGTCGTCGCCGACAAAGCGCGGCTCGAGTAACCGTGAGTTCGATGCCAGCGGGTCGACGGCGGGATAGATGCCTTTGTCCGAGATCGAACGCGACAACACGGTCGTCGCATCCAAGTGGCTAAACGTTGTAGCCACCGCGGGATCCGTGAGGTCGTCTGCGGGAACGTAGACCGCCTGCACGGAGGTGATTGACCCTTTGCGCGTCGAGGTGATGCGTTCTTCGAGCGCTCCCATTTCCGAGGCGAGCGTGGGCTGATAGCCGACCGCTGACGGCATGCGGCCGAGCAGCGCAGATACCTCCGAGCCAGCTTGTACAAAACGAAAGATGTTATCAATGAAGAGCAGGACGTCTTTGCCTTGCTCGTCGCGGAAGTACTCGGCCATGGTCACGCCCGTCAGACCGACGCGCAGCCGCACGCCTGGTGGTTCGTCCATCTGACCGAAGACAAGCGCGGTCTTGTCGATGACGCCGGAATGTTTCATTTCAAGATAGAGGTCGTTGCCTTCGCGCGTTCGTTCGCCGATGCCGGTAAAAACTGAATAGCCGCCGTGTTCCGATGCGATATTACGAATGAGCTCCTGAATGAGCACCGTCTTGCCCACGCCGGCGCCGCCGAAGAGGCCAACTTTGCCGCCGCGCACGTAGGGGGCCATCAGATCGATGACTTTGATGCCAGTTTCAAACATGATCGTTGTCGGATCTTGCTCGTCGACAGGGGGGGCGGGGCGGTGGATGGGCATGAGCTTTGGAGTTTCGACCGGCTTGTCCGAGTCGATTGGCTTGCCGAGCACGTTGAAGATGCGGCCAAGTGTGCCTTCTCCCACGGGAACAGAAATCGGCGCGCCGGTGTCACGCACGTCCGCGCCGCGCACCATGCCCTCGGTGCCGCCCATGGCCAGCGTGCGCACCTGATTGTTGCCGAGCTCGCCTTGCACTTCAAGCGTCAACTCGTGAGCTTTGCCATCGACCCCCACGAGCGTGGTCAGCAGTGCCGTGTTGATATCGGGCAACGCTTCGGTCGACGTGAATTCAACGTCGACGACGTTGCCCAGGACCTGCGTCACTTTTCCCGTTCCAGCCATTGTTTGGTTCCTTTATAGCGGACCTAAAGGTCCGCTGCTACATTATGATCGTAAAGCTTCGGCGCCACCAACAATCTCCAAGATCTCTCTTGTGATCGTCGCTTGGCGCGTTTTGTTCATGACCAGCGTGAGCTCATCAATGAGTTTTCCCGCGTTGTCGGTTGCATTGGTCATAGCGATCAAGCGCGCCGCAAATTCCGAGGCTTGGGTTTCCAGCAGCGCTTGAAAAATTGTGAACTCGAGATACTTCGGTAACAGCGCAGCCAACACGGCTTTTGGGTCGGGTTCAAATTCGAACGAGTTGCGCAGCCCTGAGGCAGGCGTCTTCAGCGCAGGCTCCGAGGAGCTGACCTCTGGCGCAATCGGCAGCAGCCCAGCCCTGACCGGCCGTTGCACGATCGTCGAAACAAATCTGCTGGCGATCAGCGTGACCGCATCAACTTTGCCGCTGAGAAAATCATCCGAAACGCGGGCAGCAATATCGCGTGCAAGATCGACAAATGGTTTGCTTTGCAGCGACCAGTCGGCCTCGATTGTAAAATGCATCGTGCGGATCTGCACCCGGCCCTTAATTCCAACGAGGTAGAATCGAGGATTGGTTGATTCCCGCGCCAGAAGCGCACCTGCACGGGCGAGGTTCGAATTGAAAGCGCCGGCGAGCCCTTTGTCCGCGGTAATGAGCACAATTCCGCTGTTGTGAATCTCGCGCTTCTCGAGCAGCGGATGCTGTGCGCCACCAGTTGCCGCGAGCGCTCGCAGCATCTCTGTGATCGCCGCCGCGTACGGACGCGCTGCGCGCATCGCGAGCTCGGCGCGGCGAATGCGCGCGCCAGCGACCATTTTCATCGCACGCGTGATCTGCTGGGTGTTACGCAGCGACTTGACGCGGTCGCGAAGCTGGCGGAGCGTGGCCATTTAGAATCGCTTCTTGAACTCGACGATCGCTGCGTCGAGCGCCGCTTTCGTCTCCGCGCTCAGTTCTTTGCGCTCGGCGATGGCGCTGGGAATATCAGGGTGCGCCGTGTGCAAGAACTCGTAGAATTGGCGGTGGAATTGCGAAATTCGCTCGTTGGGTACATCGGCAAGAAAATCGTTGACGGCGACGTAGAGCTGGATGACTTGCTGCTCGAGCGAGAGCGGCTCAAACTGCGGCTGCTTGAGGGTCTCGGTGATTTTTTCGCCGCGTGAGAGCTGCGCTTGCGTTACCTTGTCCAAATCGGAAGAGAGCTTCGAGAAGGCGGCGAGATCGCGATACTGCGACAGCTCCAAACGCAACTGGCCTGCGACCGACTTCATCGCTTTGGTCTGCGCAGCCCCGCCCACGCGCGACACCGACAAGCCAACGTCGATCGCCGGCCGGATGCCGCTATAGAACAAACTCGTCTCCAAGTAGATTTGACCATCGGTGATAGAAATCAGATTCGTTGGAATGTAGGCGGAGACGTCGCCTTGCTGCGTCTCAATGACGGGCAGGGCGGTCATCGAACCGGCGCCCAACTCATCGGAGAGCTTCGCCGCGCGTTCCAGCAAGCGCGAGTGCAAGTAGAAAATATCTCCAGGATATGCTTCGCGACCCGGCGGGCGCCGTAGGATGAGCGAGATCTCGCGATATGCTTGCGCGTGTTTGGAAAGATCGTCGTACACGATGAGCACGTCGCGACCCGCATACATGAGCTCTTGGCCCATCGCGCAGCCTGCGTACGGGGCGATGTAGCGCAAGCTGGCTGGATCGGCTGCGTTGGCAGCCACGATCGTCGTATAGTCCATCGCACCTGCGTCAGTCAAGATTTTATAGGTCTGCGCGACGGTCGACGTCTTTTGTCCGATCGCAACATAAATGCAGGTAACGTTCTTGCCTTTTTGATTAATGATCGCGTCGATCGCGAGCGCCGTCTTGCCGGTCTGCCGGTCGCCAATGATCAGCTCGCGCTGGCCTTTGCCAATGGGCACGAGGCCGTCGATGGCTTTAATGCCCGTTTGAAGCGGTTGGCTCACGGGTTGACGCTGCACGACACTCGGTGCTTGCGTTTCGATGGGACGCGTACGCGTGGTCTCGATCGCCCCTTTGTCATCAAGAGGCTGCCCGAGCGGGTCGATGACCCGTCCGATAACGCCGTCGCCGACCGGCACCGAGATGATGCGACCCGTTCGCCGGACAGTATCGCCCTCTTTAATTTCGTTGTCTGGTCCCAGGATGACGACGCCGACGTTATCCTCTTCGAGGTTGAATGCAATACCGAGCAGTCCGTTGGGAAATTGGACCAACTCCATCATTTTGACGGCGCTCAACCCGTACACGCGCGCGATCGAGTCGCCCACCGCTATGACGGTGCCAACCTCATCCTGTCGCGTTTCAATCCGCGCGCTCGCAATCTGTTGTTTGAGTATTCCGGCGATTTCGTCGGCGTTTAACATGGTTTCGTTTTCCCTTTAGTGAGCGGACCTCAAGGTCCGCTGCGACAAGTTCTAGGGTTTTCCGTTCGGGGAGGTCGTCGCCCAGTTGTCGGCACCCTCCAAGAGATGACGGCGAAGCTCTTCGAGTCTCCCGGCGATGCTGGCATCAACGTAGCGATCGCCAACTTGCACGACGAGGCCGCCCAGCAGTTCCGGCGAGACTTTTGTGTGCGGAACGATTGTCGCGCTATAGACGGAGGAAAGGCGTTGCGCAAGTTCGTCGAGTTGACCCCGTTGCAGCGGCATTGGGGTCCCAATCGCCGCGACCTTGCGCCCAGCGCTACGGTCGAGTAATTCGTGCATTTGGCGCGCGACGATGCCAATAAGATTCTCGCGCCGCTTCCGGACAAGCAAGACGATAAAATTGAGGGTCAGTTCGTGCATCCGGGCATCGAGTGTCGAGGTGATCAATTTGATTTTCTCCTCGCGCTCGACGACCGGGGATCCAAAAAATGCGGCGAGGTCTGGGTCAAGCGCAAGAACGGCGACGAATCCGTCGAGTTCGGAAGTGACTCGCTCGACGACGCCCTGCTCCTTCGCCAACTCGAACAGGGCTTCGGAATACCGTTGGGCGATGCTGTCTTTAAGCATGCGAGCGCTCCAAGTAGGAAATCGCCTGCTCGACAAGCGCCTGTTGCCTGGTTGCGTCGATATCGCGCTTCGCGAGCTCTTGCGCCTTGCGGTGGGCGCGGTCGACAGTCTCTTCGAGCAGTTCGCGGCGAACGCGGTACCGCTCGCGTTCGAGTTCGCCGCTCGCGTGAGCGAGGATGCGCGCGGCGTGTGCTGTGGCCGCAGCGCGTTCGACTTCGATAAGTCTTTTCGCTTGGGCTTCCCCCACCCCGATCATGCGCTCGCTGTCGGTCTTTGCTTGATCGATAGCACCCCGAGCTTGCGCAACAGCCGCTTCACTTTGCTCGCGGTATTTCTTGGCATCTTCGACGATCCGATTCTGGGCTTCCTGATGGGCGACCAATGCCGGCTTGCCATATTTGTTGAAAAGCCAGACGATGGCCGCCACGAAAACCGCAAAGTTGATAAGCTTTGCGATAAAGACGGCGTCGTTGAAGTGCGAGATGAACATGGCCTATGCCGCGGGCTCGAAGCCGGTTGCGCGTTCCACCATGGTGCGCGCGAGTTCGTTGACAAAGACCTGTTGTTTTTCCAATGCGGCGGCGCGCTCGCTCGCAACGGTTGCTTGGGCGAGCTGAACGGTCGCGGCCGCTTCTTCAGCCGCTTTGCGCTCAATCGAATGCGTTTCGTCCGAAGCGCGGGCTGCCGCGGCGCGCATCGCTTCCTCGGTGCGACGGCGAGCCGCAGTCAAGATTGCGTTTGCTTCCTTTTGGAACGCGGCCGTCTGCGCCGCAAGTTCGTCTCCTTCTCGATAGAGATTGGACACGTAACGCTGCCGCTTGTCGATTGCTCGACGCGTTGGTGCGATGAACAGATAGTTCAACAAGATCCAGAAAATGATGAAGTTCAGAATCTGGACGAGGAGCGTGCCGTCGAGCGAGAGCAGCATGCGTCTAGTGACCCAAGAGGGGTTTGAGCGCCTGCATCACTCCGAGACCACCAAACCCCAGAACGAGATAGAAGGCCAGCGCGATGCCGATGATCGGGAACGCTTCCAAAATACCGACGCCCAAGAGATAGAAAAAGAAAATATTCGGCCTGGCTTCAGGCTGACGGGCGATTGACTCAACCGCCTTGCTACCAATAATACCGTCGCCGATTGCCGAACCGAAGCCCGCAAAACCGACAATGAGCGCGAATCCCAGGATGACTGCGGCTGCAAGAATTGCGTTTTCCACGAAGATGCTCCCTTTAGTGTTCCGTTGAGGTTTGAGTAGGCGTGATCAAGTACGCGATGGTCAACAAGGTAAAGACCATCGCTTGAATGACCCCGATGATCATATTGAATGCAAAGATGAAGAGCGGTCCGATATTTGCGATAGCTGAAATGGCACCGAGATGCGCGTTGATGACGCCGGCCACCACCAAGAGCAGTATCTCGCCCGCAAAGATATTGCCGAAGAGCCGCATTGCCAAGGTGATGGGGCGTGCAATTTCATCAATGATGTTAATTGGCAGCATGAAGATGCCCAAGATCCACGGTTGGACGAAGAGATGCTTGTAGTAACCGAGCCCGTGATTGCGAATTCCAACGATCTGGATGAGCAGGATCGTGGTGATTGCGAGCGCTGCGGTTGTGTTGATGTCGGCTGTTGGCGATCTGCCGATCAGTGGAATCAGTCCTATCTCGTTGAGCAGCAGAATGAAGATAAAGAGCGAGATGATGTACGGTACGAAGGGCGCACCGTTTTTGCCGAGGATGCTCGTTGTGAGCTCGGTCAGGTAGCTTACGCCAAGCTCCATGACACTGTACCGTTTTGAAATGACGGTCACCGGATGCGTCGCGGCGAGCAGACCGACGACGGCGAGAGCGAGCACCATCGCCAACCACGTGATGACGACGGTATCCACGTGAACCGTGCTGAACGGCCCCGACATAAAAGGAATATGCCACAGCGGATGAATTCCAGGCGTTTCTTGCATCGTGCTCGCCGATCTTACGTTGCTACGCTCTGTTTGACAGAGTCGGTTTTGATTTGTTGCGCAATGGTCAGGATGGCCACTGCTAGCGGTGCGACAAATCCGGCAAGATACAAAAAGTAACCGATAGCTGGCCCGCGCCCGATGATGACAAAAGGTGCCGCCCCGGCGATAAGCACACGCAACAACGATTCGATCGCCAAGAGCGGCAAGTAGCCCTTACCACCTTTCGTCAGCCGGTTAAACGCTGTAGCGATGTGGAAAAGATACGCAAGCCCGATGAGCGTTCCGGCGAAAAGCGCCAGTGCGGGAACGCTTCGGTGGCCAAATGTCGCAAGACTCGTGGCCGCAATTGCCGACAGCAGTAGGCTGCGCAAGGCAACGGCCGCTTGAAACGAGCGGACGTTTTCCATCGAGTTAGTGCCTTCGAGTGGCTCGGAAAACGGACCTGCGGATATGACGTTTATGTAGCAGCAGACCTCCTGAGTCCGCTCACTATATCGGCGGCTACATTCGTGTCGAGAGTTGGCGAAACATCGAGACCATGCCCGCGACAAAGCCAAGCACGATCCCAATTGGGATGGCCCAGTCCCAATGCAAGAATTTCGAGCCCAGCCAGCCGAGCGCGAACCCAACGATGATCGTGCCAATCATGGTCATGCCGACGCCACCAAGTTGACCGAGTGAGGGCGGAGGTTGTTGCCTCATTATTCCTCTGGTCGCGAATAAATTCGCAACACTACATTTCTCCTCATCGCGAATAAATTCGCGACACTACATTGGGTGGAATTCATCTGGCAGCGCGCCGTTGCGCATAAGTGCCCACAGTGCATCCGCGATGCGCTTGGCGGCGTGGCCATCGCCGTACGGGTTGGCAGCCTTCGCCATCTTTTGATACGCCGTCTTATCATCGAGCAGCTCCGAAAGGTGTTTGACGATCTCGTGCTCCTCGACGCCTGCGAGGCGCAGCGTCCCCGTTTGCAATCCTTCCGGCCGTTCTGTGACTCTGCGCAGCACGAGCACGGGCTTGCCCAACGTCGGGGCCTCTTCCTGAAGACCGCCTGAGTCAGTGGCGACAATCGTTGCGCGCGCTATGGTCGCGACCAGACGCCGGTAACTGAGCGGTTGAATCAGGTGCACGCGAGGTTCACCATCCAAGATGCGCCGCACGACTTCCACAATGGGCGGATTGGGATGCACGGGCCATACGAGCGAGACATCCGGTCGAGCGGCGAGGACGGTCCGCAGAGCCCGGCAGATTGCTTCCATCGGCGCCCCAAGGTTCTCGCGCCGGTGCGCTTCTGCAAAAATCATTCTTGGCGTACTGACACGCACCGCGTCGTCAGTGGTGACGCCTGCATGGATTTGCCCAAACGCATCGATCACGGTATTGCCGGTGACCACAATGGTCGCGGGGTCCTTGCCTTCGCGCAAGAGATTCTGCTTGGCAAGCGGCGTGGGCGCAAAGTGGTACGTTGCGAGCACGCCGGTCAGCCGCCGATTGATTTCTTCGGGAAATGGTTCGTAGATCGTATTCGTGCGGAGACCCGCCTCGACGTGGCCCACCGGAATCTGTTGGTAGTATGCGGCCAACGCAGCAGCGGTCGACGTGGTTGTATCGCCGTGGACCAAGACCACATCCGGCCGGACGTCTTGGAGCACGGTGCCCACCCGCTCGAGCACCCGCGTCGTGACATCCGTCAGTGATTGGCCCTCGGTCATGACGGCTAGGTCGTACTCGGCTTTGATCGCAAAAAGACTCAGCACCTCATCGAGCATTTCGCGGTGTTGTGCGGTTGCGATGGTGATGCAGTGGAACCGAGCATCGTGCGAGAGCGCCGCAATCACCGGCGCCATTTTCACCGCATCAGGACGAGTACCGAAGACAACGCCCACCCGCAGCGGGGCCATCAAAGCACGTGCGGGCCTCCGGGGCGCGAGAGCACGATGGCGATGGCGCCGAGAATGAAGCACACCAAATAAATGAGGTTGACGACCTGTCGTTGGGAGAGGCCAACGTCGAGGAGCCGGTGATGCATGTGCGTTCGATCGGCATCAAAGAGCGGTGCGCGCTTACCGAGCCGCTGCACGATCACACGCGCGGTGTCCAAAATGGGCAGCGCGAGCACGAGCAGTGGAACGAGCAGCGAAATACCAACGGCCACCTTCTCGGTTCCCATCACCGCCGCGCTCGCAAGAACGAAGCCGATAAAAAGCGATCCGCCATCGCCCATAAAGATGCGTGCTGGATTGTAGTTGAACGGCAAAAAGCCGGCGGCTGCACCGCCCAGCGCACACATCGTGATGGCCACAAGATATTCGTGGTGCCACCACGAGACGATGACCATGGTGATCGACGCAATGAGGGTCACCCCGGTCACGAGACCGTCGAGGCCATCCATGAAATTGATAGCATTCACCATCCCCAGATACCAAAACAGAGAAAACGGAATGGCGAACACGCCCAGGGCTATGTAACCAAAGTGCGGCAGCGAAAACCCCAAAACGGTGAACTTATAGAGAACGATCATGACGATGGCGACCAAAAACTGGGCCAGTAACTTTGCCTGTGGCCTCATGCGCATGATATCATCCCACAACCCAATGCCCAGCATGAGCGTGGCGCCAAAGAGCAATCCGATGACTTCGGCCAAGTCGCGCGTTCCCAGATAGTGATGGATGACAAAGTTGTTGTTCAGCGCGACGTTAAGCATGGCGAAGAGCGCTAGCATGAACCCAATGAAGATGGCGACGCCTCCCAAACGAGGCGTTGGTTGCGTGTGCACGCGCCGGTCTTCATCCGGTTCGTCAAAAACGCCGACGGCAAAGGCCATGCGCCGGACGAGTGGCGTGACGATTGCGCAACTGGCTGCCGCGAGGACAAACGTCATCGCACACAACCAGTAGATGTTGATGTTGAAAAGTTGCTGATACACGCGGCGCCTAGCTCACGCCGGCGCCAGACTGCTCGACCGTAACACCTGCTTCGTTCAGCAGCTCGAAAGCCAGTGGATCCGGATACGGTTCTTGGTAGACGATGCGTATGATGCCCGCGTTGATGAGCAACTTCGTGCAGCCAAGACAGGGGTTATTCGTGCAATACAGCGTTGCGCCGTCGATTGAGATGCCATGGCGCGCGGCCTGCACGATGGCGTTCTGTTCGGCATGGGTCGAGCGGGCGCAGTGTCCGCCCAGCAGGTCTTTCCCATCGCGATGGTCGCAGTGACGCAAACCCGCGGGCGCACCATTGTAACCTGTGGCTAAAATGAGTTTGTTCTTGACGAGAACAGCGCCCACTGCTTTGCGCGAACATGTAGCCCGCGTGGCAACGGCGCGCGTGATGGCGCTGAAGTACGCATCCCAGGATGGGCGGTCGTACCCTTTGGCCTCGAGTGTGGATGCTGCGTCGCTCACTGCTTGCGCTCCCTGCGGCGAATGGCGCGTACTGCCGTTTCGGGCACTCGTCCAGCTCCGGCGCCATAGAGACGATCGCCCGCGTCGCCGAGGCCTGGGACAATGTAGCCGTGGTCGTTGAGATGCCGATCCACCGCGCACGTGTATGCTCGCAGTTTCGGATGCTCGCCGAAGAGCGCGCGCAGACCTTCCGGTGCAGCGATCAGCGAGATATAACGCAAGTCCGAGATGTCCGCACCGCGCTCCAGCAAGAGCGTGATGCTGGCAATCGCCGAAGCCCCCGTCGCGAGCATCGGGTCAAGGACGAACGCGCGCCAGCCCGACAGCTGCTCGGGCAGATTCACGTAGTATGGCACCGCTTCGAGAGTGTCTGGGTCGCGATAGATCCCAACATGCGCGACCGTCGCTTGCGGCATGAGCGCGTGGAAGCCGGGCACGAGTCCTAAGCCGGCCCGCAAGATCGGGACCAGCAGCGGTACTCGCGTGATGCTCTTTGCGTTGGCCCAGGCCAGCGGCGTCGCCACCTGCGTGTCGGTGACTTCGAGATCGGCGGTCGCAGGCCACGCAAGCAGCGTCGCAAGCTCAGCGCAGAGTTCGCGGAATTCTTTGTTGGGCGTGGCTGCATCACGCACGCGGCCCAACTTGTCGGCAACAAGCGGGTGATCGAGAATCACCAGATTCGGGTATTGCGGATGCGTCGTGAGTCCAGACATCGCCGACACGGAAGCTTCCATCTCCTTGCCTTCGCCTACGGCACGCCAAAGCGTCCGGTCAGCTCGTAGACGCGCGCGCGCAGCTTTTCGCGCTGCTCGTTGCGGCCAATGTCGTCCATGGCGGCACCCATGATGTCGGCAATTTGTTCCATGTCCGCTTCGCGCAGACCACGGGTGGTGACAGCGGGGGTTCCAATGCGCACACCGCTCGAAACTGCCGGCGGATTACGGTCAAACGGAATCATGTTCTTGTTGACCGTGATCCCAATCTGGTCGAAATATTCCTCGACCCCCTTGCCCGTCAGACCTCGAACGGAAACGTCGACCAACATGAGGTGGTTGTCGGTGCCGCCTGCGACGATGCGCAGTCCTTTGGACTCGAGCGCTCGCGCCAACGTCTGCGCATTTTTGACGACTTGCTTGGCATAGTCGACAAAATCTGGTCGCGATGCTTCGTGCAGCGCCACCGCCTTGGCTGCGATGACGTGCATGAGCGGCCCGCCTTGCAGACCTGGGAAGACGGTCTTCGCAATCGTCTTGCCACGCTCAGCATCGCTCATGATCGCGCCCCCGCGGGGGCCGCGCAACGTTTTGTGCGTCGTCGTCGTGATGTAGTCCGCATGGCCCACCGGACTTGGATGAATGCCGGCCGCGATGAGGCCCGCAACGTGCGCGATGTCCGCGAAGAGCAGGGCACCAACTTCGTGCGCGATGTCGGCGAACGCGCTCCAGTCTGGGATGCGGGAGTACGCACTCCACCCGGCGACGATCATTTTTGGCTTGTTCTGGCGCGCGATGGCTCGGATTTCATCATAGTCGAATCGTTCGGTCTTTTGGTTCACGCCGTACGTGACGACGTGATAGATCTTCCCGCTAAAGCTCACCTTGCTGCCGTGCGTGAGGTGCCCGCCGTGGTCGAGCGCCGTGCCCATGATCGTGTCGCCGGGCGCCAAGGCGGAGAAGTACACGGCCATGTTCGCCTGTGCGCCCGAGTGTGGTTGCACGTTGGCGTACTCGACTCCAAACAATTTCTTGAGGCGATCGATCGCGAGCGTTTCGACCATGTCGACGTATTCGCAGCCGCCGTAATATCGTTTGCCGGGATACCCCTCGGCGTATTTGTTGGTCATGACGCTGCCGGCGGCTTCGCGAACGGCTGCGCTCACGTAATTTTCCGATGCGATCAATTCGAGGTTTCGGCGTTGGCGCTCTTCCTCGAGCGCGATGGCTCGCGCAACCTCCGGATCGGAATCCGCGAGCGTCGATCGCTCCAACAGGCGAGCGTTCACGGGCGTACTTCTTGCGTCATTGCCGGCGCGATTGCCGGATAGTTGTCAATTTCTTGTACGCGGCGCTGATGACGCCCACCCTCAGGCTCGGTCACGAGCCACACCTCAAGGCACTCGCGCACCATTTCCCAACCGGTGAGACGCTCGGCAAAGCAAATAATGTTGCAATCGTTATGTTGGCGAGACAGTTTTGCGGAGTACGGCTCAGCGATCGACGCCGCGCGAACACCCTGCACTTTGTTCGCCGCCATCGCCACACCTAAACTCGATCCGCACACAAGCACTCCACGATCGCACTCGCCATGAGCAACGGCTTCACCAACCTTGAACCCAATCAGGGGGTAGTCAACCGGGTCGGTCGAGTACGTTCCAAAATCGACGACTTCGTGTCCAAGGCTGCGCAAATGTTCGGCGACCATGCCCTTGTATCCGAAGCCGGCATGGTCCGCTCCCACCGCGATGCGAAAGGTACTGCTAGCCATGTCGCGTCGTTCTCCTCAGGACAATTCGCCGCCTTTGGCTTCACCTTCACGCCCGGCATTAACGCGCTGTGCGAGCGCAGCGAAGATGGTCGGCATCCAGGATTGCAGCACGTCCCTGACCGCGCGCACCTCTTGCGCGTCGCCCCCGACTGGATCGGGCACATCCCCCTGGTGCGTCAAATCGTCGAAGCTAACCACCTTGGCCTTTTCTTTGGGGAACGCGGTATGCAGCATTTCGCGCTGCGCGTCGGTCATCGTCACGACGAGCGTTGCCCGCGTGATAAGATCCGCATCAGCCGGCTTCGAGCGATGATGTTCGAGCGAAAGACCAATCTCGCTTATCGTGGCTTGCGCGATGGACGCGGCGGCGTAGCCGGGCAGCGCATGGGTCCCAGCGCTTGCAACTTCAAGTGGAAGACCGCGGCGGCCAGCCTCGTCCGCCGCGATCGCTTCGGCAATCGCGCTTCGGACAGCATTATGGGAGCAGATGAAGACCAGCAGCGACGGAGCGGTCACGCTTGCACCCTTCCCTAGCTTGGATGAGGCAACCTGGGGAGCACTGCTTCGACTTGTTCTGCAGTGGGCAACGATGGAATGGCTCCTTCGCGCATGCTAGCCAGACCGCCGGCGGCGTTGGCATATCTGATCGCTTCTGCGAGAACGTCGCGCGACAATTCGCAGTGCCGATGCGCTAATCTCCACAAAATGGCCGACATCGCCGCGTCACCCGCACCTGTCGTATCGACCGGTTCGATAGGCAGTGCCGGGGCATCTCCCTGGTCACCAGCGCTTGTGAAAAACGCTGCGCCGCGCGCGCCGCGTGTGACGATCACGACTCGAGTCGATTCGTTGAACAGTGCGCCCACATTGGACGGGTCAATTTCGAGTTCGACTAAATCGTCTTCGGAAAGTTTGACGAGCGTCGCGTTCGCGCAACCGGCCAAGGTGATGCGTTTCATCTCTTCGCGTGATTGCCACAGCGCCGCACGCACGTTTGGGTCGAAGCTGACCAATACACGCGCGCGACGCGCGCTTGCCGCGGCGGCGAAGCACGCCGAGCGCGCGGGCTCGCTTGACAGCAACACGCCGCCAAAATGCACGATGCGCGCGCGCGCGAGTTTGTGCATATCGATGTCCGCGGCTTCGAGCAGGCTGTCCGCCCCCGGGTTGCGCACGAAGAGGAAATCCCGCTCGCCGTCTTCACCGCGAGCAACAAACGCCAGCGTCGTCGGTGCATCAACGGTGCGCACGCCGTCAACGTTGACGTTCTCCCAAGCGAGTGTTCGCAATAGATAGCGGCCGAAGGCATCGCGACTCAGCGCGCCGGCGAAGTGCGCCTCTCCCGCCAACCGCGCCATCCCAACAGCGACGTTTGCGACTGCTCCACCAGCTGCCCGGTGGAAGCTCTCGCTAGCGCCAATATCCCTCACGTGGGATTGGCCAACAAAATCGATCAACGCCTCGCCGACACAAAGCACAAAACTCATGAAGCGCCTTTACAGAAATGGAGCAGTGGTCGCTCCGCAGGGTTGCGCCTCGCCTCGCAGAACTGCGGCTCGTTGAGAGCGACGCGCATTCGCCATTTCGGCACACGTGCATGAAGATCTGCTGCAACTCGCATTCGTACGCTCGAATGCTGTCGGCAGGCGACCTTACCCAACTCGAATGGGTCGATCTGTGCGCGAACGAGCTCGGGCTCGACGGCGTTGAGTTTGCGTTGGCGCATTTTCCCCGTCTTGACTCAGAATACGTCGCCCAGTTGAAAAAACTCTGCACGGATCGCTGCTTGACCGTAGCCGCGTTGCAACATGACATCGCCATTGAGGCTGCGACCATCGATGACCATGTCGTCGGCCTGGAACGATCGCTCGAGATAGCCGCATGGCTCGGCGCGCCGCTCGTTCGATTTTCCTTAGCCCCGTCACTTGGGCCGCAAGCCGTCGAGTGGCGAGAAGCGATCCGCGGATTGAAGACGGCGTGCGTGCGCGCGAAGCAGCGCAACGTTACTTTCGCCCTCGAACCGCGAGCCCAGTCCCTTGTTTCCTCGTCGTCGGAAGCCAAGCGCATTATGAAGGAGAGCGATTCTGCGTGGCTGCGCCTGGCGCCCGATGCCTCCGTTTTGGCATCACCGAATCGCGATGCGTGGGTGGAGGCACTCGAAAGTGCCACAATTGTCGTGGCCCCCTTGGGCTCGCTTGATACTTTCGGCGCCGACGAGTCCATCGATTATATCGCCGCGCTCACGCTCTTGTGGCAGCATCGCTATCGAGGCTTCCTTACATTAGAATACAACGGCGCGGAAGCCGAACGTCCCGCTGTCGCGAGAGCGGTCGCCTGGCTGCGGGGCATTCTAGCGAAAGACGCCTTGAAAGCGGCGGCCACGTAACCATGAAACGGCCCGGTCGATCGACCGGGCCGTTGCGTTCCCCCAAAGTGCCGTTACCCGCCAGGGATTTGAACCCGCAGTTTGCAGGTTGGGTGCTTACCTAAACCCCGGAAGGCTTCCCTCAACGTGGAGGGCTTGCACAAGTGGGTTCAGAGTCAAGCTCCCTCTCGTGATTGTGTTGGATCAATCACAAGACGAGCTCTCGCACACCCCAGGGAAGTGCGCGATGCAATCGCGCAGTGGAATTAACCTACCACGCACCGTGCAGAAAGACAAGTCTTGACAAACGCAAATTCATTCAACAACAGTGACGCGCATAACGACCGAAAAACTTGACCTGCATTTGCGGCATACCTTTCGAATAAGCCGTGGGTCTGAAGACGTTGCCCAAACGGTTCTCCTTCGCCTCAACGCCGACGGCATTGAGGCGCTCGGCGAATCGGCTCCCATTGCGCGTTACGACGAAAGTCCCGATCTCGTCGCTGCGCAATTAGAGCGACTGTCGCTGCGCAATCTCGACCTCTGGCATTTCGACCCGGTGCTCGATCTTTGCGGGAAGGGAGCTGGCGCGCGCTGCGCGCTCGATCTTGCCCTGCACGATCTTGCTGGGAAACGCTTAGGCATTCCGCTCTCTACACTGTTTGGACTCGATCCAACGCGCGCTTTGAAAACGTCGTTCACGATTGGCATCGCCGATCTTCCGACCACTATTGAGAAAACGAAGCAAGCGCAACATTTTCCAATTCTCAAAATCAAAGTGGGCAGCGAGCACTCCATCGAGACGATTGAAGCCATTCGGTCGTTTTATCGCGGCACGATCCGCGTCGACGCGAACGAAGGTTGGGCGCCGCAGACTGCGGTTGCCATGCTCGCCGAACTCGCGCGCTTTGACATCGAATTTTGCGAGCAGCCGATCGAGGCGGGTCATCCCGAACAGTTGCGATTCGTGCGAGAACATTCTAAGATCCCGATTGTCGTGGATGAAGATAGTTTGACGTCCGCGGATCTTCCCCCATTATGGGGTTGCGTTGACGGCATCAATATCAAGCTCGTCAAGTGCGGCGGTTTACGCGAAGCACTGCGCATGATTCACACGGCGCGCGCCATGAGCATGAAGATCATGATCGGATGCATGATCGAGTCCTCCGTGCTCGCAACCGCTGCAGCTCATCTCACCCCGCTGTGCGATTACGCCGACCTCGATGGACCGCTGCTCATCACGGACGATCCCTTCAGTGGCGTTCGGTACGACGGTGCGCAACTGCGTTTGCCAGATACCCCGGGCCTAGGGGTGGCGGCGCGACAAGCGACGTAACGTTCGCGTATGGCCGAGCACCCCAAACGGCGTTACGTCGCACTGACCGAAGGTCATCTGCAAGACGCGCATCACGCCAAAACTGCGCACGGCGTGTTGCGTTACTCGTCCGATGACGTGGTTGCCGTTGTTGACAGCGCGCACGCTGGCCGCACGCTGCGCAACGTGCTGCCAGAATTGGACCGCGATGCGCCCATTGTCTCGACGATTCGCGAGGCGCTCGCGTTCTCGCCCACCTCGCTACTCGTGGGCGTTGCCGTCTCCGGTGGCGCGTTGCCGAAGCAATTCCGCGCACATGTTCTCGACGCCATCGACGCAAAACTGGAAATCGTCAACGGACTCCATCAGTTCGTTTCCGAGGACGCAGAATTTGTTGCGCGCGCGAAGGCAAGTGGCGCGCGCCTGTGGGATGTGCGCAAGACGCCCGAGACGATTCCCCTGTTTTCAGGCGCTGCGTACCACGTGCCGCAAGTTGTGGTGCTCGCCGTCGGCAGCGACTGCGCAGTCGGTAAGATGTCCGCAATGCTCGAACTCGCGGCCGCCGCTCGTGCTGCGAGCGAACGCGCTGAATTCGTCGCCACTGGGCAGACGGGCATCATGATTGCGGGGAAAGGCATCTCGGTCGATCGGGTGATTTCAGATTTTGTTTCAGGCGCTGCCGAGCAGCTCGTACTGGATGTCGCGCCCGACGCCCGATTCACCCTCGTGGAAGGTCAGGGGAGCATCCTTCATCCGGCATTTGCGCCGGTCACGTACGGCCTAATGCTTGGTTGTGCTCCCGATGTGCTCGTTCTGTGTCATGAGGTTGGGAGAGACTCCATCGAGGATTTTGACGTGCCCATCCCCGACCTCCGCACGCTCGCGAACCTCCATGAATCGGCTTGCGCACCGATCAAAGCCGCCCCCTGCGTTGCGATTGCGCTGAACACGCGTGTGCTCGATGCCGCCGAGGCGCAAGCCTTCATCCAAAGAACGCAAACGGACACTGGTCTTGTGACTGATGATGCCGTGCGCTTCGGCGGCGCAAGACTTTGGCGCGCGGTCCGAGCTGCGGCGCAACGGACGGCGAAATGGACAGCATCTTCGCAGGCCGCGCGCCGTTGAGGCCATGTGTCCTCTGCGCCTGCGCTCTCGTCATTCCCCTTGTCGCGCTTTTGTCTTCGTGCACGAGATTGTCGTCCTCGAGCAACGCCGTTGCCCTGAAGTCGTGGACCGTCCACGGTATCGTCCGGCTCGCCGTGGCGGAAGAGCCGAACTCGCTCATTCGCATGTTTTCGAATCAGTCGTCTGCGGATGACGTCACCGCGCTCCTCTTCGAGCCGTTCTTTCGCTATGACGACCACGAGCGACCGGTGCCTGCGCTCGCTACGCAATTTCCCACTCTAGCGAACGGGCTCATTAGTAAGGATGGTCTGCGCATCACCTTTCCGCTGCGGCGCGGCGCTGTCTGGTCAGATGGCCAGCCGGTGACCGCGCAAGACGTTATCTTCACGTGGCATGCGATCGTGGATGGCAGGAATCCCGTCGTGTACACTGCAGGCTACGACAAGATCAAGAGCATGATCGCGGAGAACGAGCACCGCGTTACCTTCGTCATGAAGCAACCATTCAGCCCGGCCGTGTACCTCTTCTCTGAAGGCACGTTTCCGCCGTTGCCCGCACACCTGCTCTCGCGCGACCGGTCGATCGACAACATATCGTACGACCAAAATCCCATTGGGGATGGTCCATTCGTTCTGCGGCAGTGGCTTCACGGGTCCACTCTTGTCTTTATGGCCAACCAGCGCTACTGGCGCGGACCGCCGCACGTACGCGAGATTGACATGGAAGTCATCCCAGATTCCACGACCCAGCTTAATGAATTGCGCACGCACGAAATCGATCTGGTTGACGGGGTTGCAAAAACTCTGGTGCCGCAACTGAAAGGCGTGCCGGGCATTTGGGTCAAGACGCAGCTGCAAGCAAACTATCGCCACCTGGACTTCAACTTGCGCAGCCCGATCTTGCGAGACCCGAATGTTCGCCGAGCAATCGCGCGCGCTATCGACGTGCCCATGATCATTGCAGATGTGTACGGAGGACTTGCGGTGCGCGCTGCAACAGACGTGCCGCCCTTTTCTTGGGCTGCAAATGATTTGCCACCCATCCCCTACCAACCGGTGGAGGCAGCGAGGCTCTTGTCCGCGGCGGGTTGGCAGTCAGCTCAGGACGGCATTCGGGTGAAGAACGGAAAAAGGCTCGAGCTCTCTATTTCGTCTGCAACCGACAACCGCCCGAACGCGGACGCTGAGATCCTCGTCGCCGACGAACTCCGGCGCGTCGGCATTGCGCTGTCGGTCAAGAACTATGCGGGAAGCGTGCTCTTTGCCGAACATGGCCCGCTCTACGGCGGCACCTACGATATGGCGTGGATCGTCAATACTGAAGGCGTCGATCCAGACAATTTGGCGAACTGGGGCTGCAACTGGTTTCCGCCACACGGTGCGAACACAAACTTCTACTGCAACCAGACTGTGGACGCGTATTTGCGCGACGCGCAAGTATCCTACGATCCTCGCCGCCGCCGCCGCGATTATCAGGAGGCGTGGCGGATCATGCTCGACGAGGTCCCAGCGGAAATTATCTATTGGGATAAGATTGTGATCGCCGGCAATGCCGACCTCAAGAATTTCAAACCTTCGCCCGTTATCTCTGACTACTGGAACGCGTGGGAGTGGGAAATCTGAACGTTGCGCTCGTGTTTGCCGTGTCCTTGACGGTCTTTCGTTTTGCGGATGGCATCGACCACGACTTTACGTCAACGGTGCAAGCAGTCGGCCGCGGCTTTACAACCGCGATTGCTTCATACAACGTTCGCACGCCCGACGACTCGTGGATCGAAATCGAGTTGCGCGCGCGCGTCGGCGACCGCTGGACAAACTGGTATGCCATGGGGAACTGGAGTCGCGAGCGGGGCGCAGCGCACCGTCATTCAGTCAATGCTCCGGCCGATGCAGACGGCAAAGTCGAGACAGACACACTCGTGCTCGACACTTCGGCCAACGCTTGGCAAGTACGCGTCTTCTCACACCGCGCGCAGAGCGGAGCGGCACCGAGCCTTTCTCTGGTTGCCGTCACGACGGGAGCGGCAGCGCCGCCCGCTGTGCCGCCCGAAAGCAAGGTCGCCGCATGGGGAATTGACCTTGACGTTCCGCAGCGCACGCAGCGAATCCGCGAATCGCCCGATGCTCTCGCCGGCGGCGGCGACGCATGGTGCAGCCCGACGAGCGTTTCCATGATCATGGCGTACTGGGCCGCACGGTTGGATCATCCGCAGTGGAATGTCGATGTGCCCGCTGCGGCCGAAGGCACATACGATCCAGTCTATGAGGGCTGTGGAAATTGGCCCTTCAACGTCGCGTTCGCGTCGGAGCACGGCCTGGCGGGATGGGTGGAGCGCCTAGCTGGCCTGGCCGACATGGAGCGTTATATCGAGCGCGACATTCCACTCGTGGCGAGCATTCGCGTGGCGCCCGGCGAGCTCGACGGCTCTCCATACGAGAAAACCGACGGGCATTTGTTGGTCGTGCGTGGCTTCACGCAAGACGGCGATGTGATTGCCAACGACCCGTATGCATTGCCTGGCCACATTCGCATCGTGTACAAGCGAGCACAATTCGAACGCGTGTGGATGCAAGGTTCGGGTGGTATCGTGTATGTGATTGCTCCGGCCCAGGTGTTGCGTCAAGTAAGAACGCGCGAATAAATTCGCGCGACTACATTAACCGAGGCCGCGGCGGGCGAGTTCGACGTTGATCATCAACCCAGGCAAGAGACGGACGAAGGTCCCTGTCACGCGTTTGAGCTCTTTGCGCTTGCCTTCATCAATATCGGATCTCTCCAGTAGATCGACGCTCATAAACAAACCATGCGGCAATGACTTTGAAGCCTCAGTCGCCGCGCTTGCGATCGCGTGCGTCAGCCGTTCGTAGCGCGGGTCTGCTACCTTGGGCTTGCAATCCTTCCACCACACTTCCAGCCAATCAGGATACGACGCCATCGCCTTGTATTCGGTTTCGATAAACGGCAGGTGCAAGGTCGCTCGCATGTCCTCATAAATAGCACGGACGCGGGGCGGCGCGTCGCGCTCCTCGACAAGGGAAAAACGCACGCCTCGAAATTCCTTGGGCCGTTCCCGCACTTCTTCGCGGTGCGGCCCTTTCGAACCAGAGCCGCCAACCGGATGCCCTGCGAGCGCACCCTCAACCGCGCAGGCCAAGATCGCAAGCTTGGGATTTACCTGCGCGAAGAGCTCGATGACTTCGCGCATCCGCGCGATCTCGGCGTCGCTCACCGCTCGCGCCCGCAGTTGCGCAGCATGATCAGCCACAGGCCAATCGGCAGTTCCAGCACGCACGTCGCGCTCGATGCGGGCGGCCAGTGCCCCAAATTCAGCCGTGAGCACGTTCGGGCGCATGCGGCGCCACGTGAGGTCCAAAAAGCGCGGTACCGCCGCCCACGCCTGAAAGATCAGGTTGACGATAGGGACGCGCAGCGCATTCTTGATGTCGCGGAACGCCTCGCGAGCGCGTTCTTCGGTGGCTTCGCCCTCTCGAACCAGCGGAATGGATTGCATCACGAAGGCCGCGCGCCAGCGTCCGTGCGCAAATGCAATTCTCGGAGCACCTCTGGGCCAACCGGCGCGGGCGCGTCGATCATAACGTCCTGGAAGCGCTGATTCTTTGGAAAGGCAATCGTCTCTCGAATCGATTCGCCACCCACCATGAGCAAAATGATTCTATCAACGCCGAGCGCGATGCCACCGTGTGGGGGCGCTCCATATTCGAACGCTTCAAGCAGGAACCCAAAACGATGCTCGGCTTCCTCTGACGGGTACCCTAAAAGGTCAAAAATCTTGCGTTGCATCGCCGGATCGTGAATGCGAATCGAGCCCGAGCCCAACTCCATCCCGTTGAGCACGACATCGTAGTGTTGCGCTCGCAACGCTAACGGATCGCCAGCGAGCGATTCGCTGCCCGGAGCCGGCGCGGTGAAGGGATGGTGAGCGGGCGTCAGGCTGCCCGTTTCGGGGTCGCGCTCGAAGAGCGGGAAATCGACAACCCAGCAAAATGCGAACTGCTTGGGGTCGCGCAAACTGCGCTGGTCGGCGATGTGCAGCCGCATCTTGCCGGCAATCGTCTGCGCCGTTGCTCGCTCGTCTGCAACCATGTAGATCGCATCGTTTGCGGTCGCCCCAGTCTTTGCTTTCAAATTGTCGAGGAGCTCATCGGTCAACGCCGATTTGGGCAGCGATGACTTCACACCATCGGTAGCGAGGGCAATCCAGGCGAGGCCCTTGGCTCCGAACTCGGACGCCGCTGCCACGAGGGCATCGAAGTCGCGCCGCGACCGGCTCGCACCGCCGCTTTCTGCGAAGGCAACGATCGCTTTGCCGGCCGCGAGCGCCAACGCAAAGATTTTGAATCCCGTGCCGGCAAAGGCACCTCCGACATCGTGCAGTTTCATGCCAAAACGCAGATCCGGTTTGTCCGAACCGTACTCCGCCATGGCCTGTGCGTGTCGCAGACGCACAAACGGCGTCGGTATCGAAACGCCCAGGGCCTCGACAAACATATGCGCGAGCGTCCCTTCCATGACGGACATGACGTCGTCTTGTGTCGGAAAGGTCATTTCAAGATCGATCTGCGTGAATTCAGGCTGGCGATCGGCTCGCGTATCTTCATCGCGAAAGCAGCGTGCTATCTGGAAGTACTTTTGGAAACCGGACACCATCAGCAACTGTTTAAAGAGCTGCGGCGATTGTGGCAGCGCATAGAATGCACCAGGGTGTAAGCGGCTCGGCACGATAAAGTCTCGCGCGCCTTCAGGCGTCTGCTTGATGAGCATCGGCGTTTCGATTTCAAGAAAGCCCTGCGCGTCGAGATAATCGCGCACCGCTTTGATCGCGCGGTGCCGCAGCGCGATGTTCCGCTGCAAGTGCGGCCGGCGCAGATCTAGGTAGCGATAGCGTAGGCGCAGGCTTTCATCGACGTCGACATCACTGTGGATGGGAAACGGCGGCGTCTTCGATCGATTCAAGACCGTGACGCTTGCCACGGCGACCTCGATCTCGCCAGTCACAAGCTTCGCGTTCTCCGTGCCAAGTGGACGCGTGCGCACGAGGCCCTGCGCCGTCACGACGTCTTCGGAGCGCAAGGATGATGCCACCGGAATCACTTTGGGATCGAGCACGAGTTGGGTGATGCCAAAGCGATCGCGCAGGTCGACAAAAATGAGCCCACCGTGATCGCGGCTGCTGTTCACCCACCCGGACAGTTCGACGCGCTCGCCTTGTGCGGCGGCTGTCAGCTCGCCGCAATTCGCCCGGCGAAAAAGCTCGCGACTCAAGGCTTGCCTGCGCCTTCCCGCAGCGCACGCTTGATGCCGCTCACGTAGTGGTACTGGTACGCAATCTGGCGCGCGACAAAAGGCCACGTATTTTTCTTCGGCGCCTCTTCACGCGACCCAGCGTTTTCCAGCGCGCGACGCAATCCAGGTGCCGCCGTCAGCGCGGAGTGGAGCCATAATGAAACGGGCGTCATGCCAAGGTTTGCCTTCACGGTAAAGTCTGGATGCTTGCGAAAAAAGCGAACGGTGGACACGCCGGCCAATTCCATGCGGCCGACCTGCTCAGCGAAGGCGACCGGGTGCCAGTGATAGTTCACTGCCTCGGCGTCGTAGAGAATCTCCACGCCGCTGCGCGCCAACCGGTAACCCAATTCCAAGTCTTCGTGTCCGTATCCCGTAAACTGTTCGTCAAAACATCCAACGGCGAGAAGGTCATCACGACGCACCGATGCGTTGCCCGTCAGAAAGTACAGCCACGACAGGGTACGCCTCGTGCGCGGGTGCAGCGGCTTGCGCGTGCTTGGATCGTCGCGTTGCAGACGATAGTCGTCGAGCGAACGCACCTGCAGCTCGCAGCCCACAACAGCGACGCGGCGAAGGCCCGCAGCAGCGTGGGCCTTGGCGTGACGTTCCAGCAGCGTGCGGGATGCCAGGATGTCAGCATCGGTGAACAGCACGACCGACGCACGGGCCTGCGCTATTCCCGCATTGCGGGCTGCGGCTCGTCCGCTGTAGGCTCCCGGCAGATAGCGAAGCTGCTCACCGACGGCTGTGCGTATTCCCTCCACATATTCCGCGGTGCCATCGTCGCTGCGCGAGTCGGCGATGACGATCTCGTAGGTGTCGGCTGCGAGGCTTTGATCCAGCAGTGTCGGCAAGACGGCGCGTAGCGTGCTGACCCGGTTGTACGTTGGAATAACGACAGACAGCACGAGGTCATTCATAAGGCGGGGGCCGCGTTCGCGATATCTTCAATGAGGGCTTGCGGATTGGCGCCGCGCGGCGGTTTGACCAGCAAGGCGCTGGGAACGCGCCACGGTCCCCATTCTTGCGAGCATAATCGGAAGTATTCTCGCTCGAACACCACAACCACAGGTTTTTTCAACGCGGCGGCAACGTGGGTTGCGCCGGTATCCACGGTAACAACGGTGGATGACTGCTCGAGCACCGCCGCCCACCGCAACAGTGGCAGATTCCCAAACCACGCGACGTTTTCGTGGGCCAACATCTGACGAATGTTCTCAGCAAGCTCCTTCGTATCCGGTCCATAGGTCACCACGACATTGTTCGATCGATGGGCGAGGCGCGTGATGAGCAAGCGCACCGCCTCCGCCCCAAAGTTATGCATGAACCATCTCGGCGCAAGCGCGAGAACGACGCCTCGCGCGGGCGCGTTGGCTCTTGCCCAGGCAGTGTCGTCGTCGCCCAAACGGAGCGTCAGCTCTTCGGTGAGCCAATCCCCGCCGGCCAGCCTCACAAGCGCCAGCACTTGGCGTACCTCGTGCATGATCGGCTTGTCGGGAAAGCGATCTGCCAGTGCCGGATCCGCCTCTGAAAGACACCAGTCGGTGAGGCACATCCGGGCAAGGGCACGGCTCAGGTAGCGCCGGCGATACACATAGCCGATCCTCGTTGTCGCCCCTGAGACGCCCGTCAAGAAGATGTCATCTGTGCGCGGCGCAAGTCCGACGGCGAGGCCCATTTTTCGTCCAAGTTTCGCCACGTTTGCGATGGCTTTTGCCGGCTGCGCGTGGGGGAGGAGCACGATCTCATCGATATCGGGATTGTGCCGCAAGATTGGCTCGGTGTACCCCGTGACAACCGCAGTGATACGCGCCTTGGGCCACGAGCGCCTAAACGACGTGATCGCTGGAGTCGAAAGGACGAGATCCCCGACTCTATCGGTGCGAATGAGCAAGATGTTTTCGTATGACGTGCCATTGTGGCTGGCGATTGCCATCAGCCCCTCCGGCCGTTTGTGAGTTCATCGTAGTAAGCGCTACGCGCGAGGCGCTGTGCCGCCCAGCGGCGCAGGCCGATCGGCAGAGCTGTTTGCGCTTGCCCGGGTCGCGCTACCCGTTCCAACAAGGCCGGCCAACCGCTGCGGCGAGCGATCCCGCTCCACCACACGATCGGCGCGAGCGCACCTGTGGCGAGGGCGATGCGCCAGTGCGGGTGCTTTTCGAGAAACAGTCTCGCCGTGCGTGCTTGCGCCCTCGCCTGACGAGCGACTCGCGAGAACTGCTCCGGGGCAAGCGGCGGTTTGTGATGATACACCACCGCATCGCGAGCCAAGAGCGAGGGAACGTGCATGCGCCGCAAGCGAAAACCAAGCTCGAGATCCTCCCAACCGTACTCGCGAAATCGCTCGTCGAAGCGGCCCGCTTGGTCAATCAGCGCAAGCGGAGCGGAAACGTTTGTCGTCCAGAAGTACGCCCCCGAATAGTCGAGCAGAGAATACGATGGAGCGGGCAGGCGCTCAAAGGAACGCACGTTGATGGCAACACCCCGACAGATGCTTTTTGGGTGCGCGTGGTGGAAGTTCAAGTGCGCGCGGAGCAGCGAGGGGGTGGCAAGCACGTCATCGTCCATAAACAAAATAATGTCGCCGCGGGCCCGCTCGAGACCAACATTGCGGCCGCGCGCAAGCCCGGCATTGCTTTGGCGAACGACATGAAAGGCGCACGGAGGCGACAGTCGCGCAATCACATCCTCGTAGGTTCCGTCGTCCGATCCATCGTCCACCAAAATCACTTCGTACGTGTCGGGGTCGATATCTTGATGAAACAACGCATCGAGCACGCGACCCAAGAGCTGGCGGCGATTAAAGGTACACAGCTGGACGGTGATGAGAGGTCGCGCCGCGCTCATGGTACCGCTGCAATATGCTCCGGTTGCAGCAAGCTCTGCGCAGCCGAAACGACCTTGTCTGGCGAGAGCGCCGCGTAGCAGGCAAAGGTCCGGCAGGTCTCCTTGCGACACCTGGGCGGGCACGGATATTGCGGTCCAACAACGGCGACGCGAGCGCCCAACGGCCGCCACCGATCGGGGAAGTCAGTCCGAAGCGCAAAGATGCCTACCGTTGGGGCGCAAGCGGCGGCGGCAATGTGCATCGGCCCTGAATCGAGGGCGACCACGACTGCGGCGCGGCGCGCAAGCGCGGCAAAACCCAGCAGTGTCGTTTGCCCGCACACATTGAAGACAGGCTCGCGCATCGATGCGGCTGTCCTCGCCGCGAACTGACTTTCTTCATTACTGCCGGTCAGCAACACCGTCGCGGAAAACGCCGAAGCGAGCGCGTCCCCAATCACCGCAAAGTGTTCGCTTGGCCACTGGGCTGCGCGTAAGGTGATGCCGCGCGCTGCGTGGAGAATGACAAAAGGCCGCTCACCCACCGTGCGCTCGAGAAGTTCGTTGGCTTCTTGTTGCTCCGCTTCCGTTGGGTGCAGCTCGATGCGATAGTCCTCAGGAACCGGTTCGGCACCGAGCGCGCGCGCGTAGTCCATCTGAATATCTGTCCAATGACTGCGCGTATCTCCCGTTTCGCTTCTGACATTCACCCGCTTGGTGTAACGAAACGAGTAGAGCCGGCGTGCTTGACCCACGCGCTCCGGAATACCCGAGTGCTGGATGGCTTTGGCAATCCTTGGGTTCGACCAGAACACGATGGCGTGGGAGTAGCGCCTTGCCCTCAGTTTCTTGACCAGCTCGTGGAACGGCTCATCCGCGTCATCAAAAAGAACCTCGCCGACGCAGTCCTGACGCTTGAGGACTTGCGCCGCATAGCGAGTGGTCAAGACGTCGATCGGCACGCAAAAATGGCGATGCAGCGCGCAGATCGCGGGCAGTGCCGCGAGCAGGTCTCCAATGCCGCCTCCCGTGCATGCGGCGAGCACTTTTATGTCTTGCGGCATCAGACGAACAGAGAACTCACTTCAGAAGCGATAAAACGCCCGTAGGCTGCGGCATCCCACTCCATATCAAAAGGTCGCTTCGCGTGGCATCGCCAGCTACCCGCCCAAGGATGCCACTGAGCCTCCAATCGCTCGTAATCGCCTTCATTGAAGATGTCGACGAGACGCTTGCCAAGCATGCCCGCCACGTGCGCTGCACCGGTATCGGGGGTGACCAGTGCGTCGACCGCGTCCAAGACGCCCAACCACTGTGGGAGCGAAAGAGATGTGGCGAGCGTGAGCAGCCCGCTGTTCTTTTGTGCAACCGGCACGTGTTCGAAGACCGCACAGGCTAAACTTTCATCCGCAGCCGAAGCAATGAGAAGACCGCGTCTGCCACCCAAGGCGGCGAGAGCTTCAACCACGACCGTCGCCAGACCGCTCGGGCCAAGGTCTTGCGTGATGAGCTTCGGTGTGATTTGAAAACCGATGGCTCCTTTTGCGGCGCGCGAGACATTCGAGGACTCGACCTGCAGCCAGCTTCGCAAACTGGGGGCATCCTGCGGCGCTGATTCTTGCGCGCCAAGCGCGAGCGCAAGGCGGTAGATGGTCTGCACCTCGTGTTCGGGCCTTTTGGTCCACGCGGCCGGCCTAAAGACGGGCGCTGTTACCTGCGCACGTTGCCAAAGTGATTTGAACGGTTTGTGCAAGCGGTGCCAAAAGCCGGATCGCTGCGGCGCGCCGCTCAAGCGGCCTATTTGATAGCCCGCAACCTCTTCGGTTGCGATGAGCGCTTTTGTGTACTGGCCACTACGGAGCTCTTCGCGCATGCTTGCGACCGGCCGACTCTCGTCGTACACGTACACGCGATTCACGCGATCCGAAAAAAGCGTTGCGTTAGCCGGCGAACACACCGCGCCAAAGACCGCGTGCGGAAAAGCGCGACGCAGACCTTCAAGCGAGGGGATGCAAAGTGCAGCGTCTCCCACGCCGTCGCAGCGGACAAGCAAGATCGCCTCGCGCGCTAGCACCGCGGTTGCCGCAACGCCGACTTGAGCGCGTCGATGTACGCCGCGTCAACGAGCGTCTCGGTAGCCCAGGCAGCGAGTATCGAGCCAGGCCGGGCGCCGTTTGCCAGTCGCTCGCACAATCGGCGCATCGGCGCTGCCGCAAAGATCGCGGCGCGGGCAAAATTTGCGGTATAGGCGCCGGTAGCCAGCTTGACGGGCCAAGACGGAGTCTTGCGGACAAAGCGTGCCGCCATCGTTCCCTTCTCGGTTGCGAGCGCGCGCCGCCGCTCGAGCGCGTGCGGGTGCGGGGGTTTGATGTGGTAGAGGTACGCGGGCCACGCAAAAATCCGGCGCAAGCCCTTGGTGCGCAGCCGAATTCCAAGGTCTGTGTCTTCCCAGCCGTAGAGGTCATACTGCTCGTCAAACCCACCCACGGCAAGAAGCGCGGTCCGGCTGACGCTGACGTTGCAAGTGCAAAAAAATGCGCGCGAATAGTGGCGATGGCTTGGCCTGACGAGATGCGCCGCATCAGGCACGTTGATGATGGGGCCCGACACGACGGAGTTTGGTGCCGCTGCGTGCGCCGCCACATGCGCCGCGACGAATCCTTCGGGTGCCAGGGTATCGTCATCGCAAAAAATGATCAGCTCGCCCCGTGCGGCTGCGATGCCAGCGTTGCGAGCTTTGCCGCGATTAGGCTGCGCCTCGTACACGCGGCGCACACCCGCGCTTCCGGCAGCGGCAAGAACGGATGGAGTCTCATCGTGCGATCCATTGTCGACGACGACCACCTCAAAGCTATCGCGCGCGCTTTGCCGGGAGAGCGCGGCCAAGCACGCGCGGAGTTCGTTCGCGCGGTTGTGCGTCGCGATGATAACGCTCGCGTGCGGCATGGCCTTAAACAGCGACCTGTTGCGTTCTCGCCCGTTCGACAAACGCCAGCATGTCCCCAACCATTCGCGATGCCGCCCCCACGTGGGGGGCATAGAGCGCGCTCAAATGCTCGCCCATGAGACGCAGCTCGTGAGGATTATCGAGCATCGCCGCGGCGTGCGCAGCCACGTCTTGCGGCCGCAGGATGCCGCGCATTTCCGGCGCAACCATCCGGCCCGCGTCAATGTTGGGTTGGGCAAAAAACTCAATTCGCCGAACAACTTGGTTCGCGATCCATCGCTTGACCGGCCGGCCGATGATCGGCACGCGATGGACGTAGGCCCAAACGCCGTTCATTGCTACTTCATCGACCCGATTGAGAGGCACGGCAACCAGCAGCGGGCGCCCCAGCACCGCCGCCTCCATGCATTTGGTACCGGGAATGCTGATCACAAGCTGGCTGCGCGCGACGATGCGGTAGTCGGGCGAACGATCCACGGCAAACGTGTTGCCCTCGACGCTGATCGTGTGTTGGCGGGCGTCGAACTGCCCTGCGACGCCAAAGTGGTTGGGGTCGCCGGACCACTCCACGCCGGCCGCCAGTTCGTCATCCGTGTTGAACGGCGACACCACAAAGGTAATTTTTAGCCCCGGCCGCATTCGGACGAGAGCGCAAGCCATCGCCATAAAGAACGGCATAAGAAATCGTAGTTCGTACGGACGGCTGCCGGGCATGATGCAAATTCCCTCGCCCACACCGGGCGGCGGGGGCGGCACTTCGAGCGACCCCACGACCGCGTCGGCAACAAGATTGCCAACCACTCGGACTCGATCGGGTGCCGCGCGCAGCATTCGCAGCTGAGCGGCGTTTTTTTCATCGAGAGCAAAGAAGCGCTCGAACATTTTGGAGTACGAACGTCGCGTAAATTTGTACGTCATTGGGCGCAAGCCAAGCCGCCGCGCGATCACCTTTGCATGAAAAAGGTCTCCGCCTAAGTATTGCAGCACGCCCCGCGTTCTTTCCATGCCGGCGACCCTGCGCCCTAAGAGAAATCGGCCGTACGTGCGGGGATCGATGACGCGCGCATCCGGGAAGAGCGCGCTGAGCGTTTCTGCCTCCCTTCCCGTGGCATACGCGCAGGGGAGGAGCACAACAGTCACGCGAGCGTGCGGCGCGCTCTCGTACAGCGCGCGCAAGAAGGGGCGAACCCAGCCCATGACCTCACCCGGCCCGTTCGTCGTCACAAAGAACGTTGGGTCGCTCACGGTTTGGCACTCGCTATTCGGTCGAGCAGGGCCGATGTCGAACGCCCCTCCACATGCGGCGCGAACGCGACGACGCCTCCCACCTCGCGTACTGTGGCAGCTTCCGGCAGCTCCATTTTTTCATACGCCGCATCCTTAACGTGAATGTCGGGCCGGACGATGCGAATGGATTCGTTTGGGCGCAGCTCGCTAAAGGTGAAGACATAATCGACGCAGGCCAGCGCCGCCACCAACTCGGCGCGATCTGCCTCCGGCACGAGCGGCCGCTGCGAACCCTTGTTGAGCTGGCGAACGGAGTCGTCGGAATTGACGCCCACCACCAGTACCGCGCCGAGGCTACGCGCAAATTCCAGATACCGGACGTGCCCCACGTGAAGCAAGTCAAAGACGCCGCACGTGAACACAACTTTTCCGCCGCCCGCACGGATCGAAGCAAGCCGTCCAGGGATGTCCGCGCGCGCCAGCACCTTATCCGCGGCGCGCACGTTGTTTCTTTCGCGGGAATTCTTGATGTTCGGAAAAGGTGAGAATCTCTTTTGAGCTCGCGGTTGCGGTACCCAGCTTTTCCACAACGACGCCAGCCGCGAGGTTTGCCAAGGTGACCGCTCTCTCCAGGGTTGCGCCAGCCGCGAGCGCGAGCGTCAGCGTGGACATGACGGTGTCGCCAGCGCCACTGACATCGTACACTTGCCGCGCCATTGCCGGAACCCAGAGCGGCTTCCCTTTCTTCGAAAAGAGCGACATACCGTGCTCTCCCCGAGTCACAAGTACGTGCTTTGCGCGCGTGCGGTTCATGAGGATCTTCGCGGCGCGTGCCAGATCGGCATCGCTTCGCACGCGCATGCCGGCGGCTTCCTCCGTCTCGGCCACGTTGGGGGCTATCCAGTCAACGCCGACAAAGGCATCCAGATTCTGGGGCTTCGGGTCTGCTGTGATGACCGCTCCCTTTTTGAAGTTGCACACGGCCTGGATCAATGGTCTCGTAATGAGGCCTTTGCCGTAATCGGAAAGGATCACGCCGTCGAGCGCGCCGTCAAGCCGTCCAATGGCGCGCACGAGCCATTGCTGCACTTTCCCGTCAATCGACGAGGTCGCTTCGCGGTCCGCTCGCACGACCTGCTGATTGTGGGCGACAATGCGCATTTTTTGCGTCGTCGGTCTGGAACGAACGCGCGCAACCCCGCTCGCATCGACGTGAAGTTTATGAAAGAGCCCGAGCAAGCGCTCGCCGGCCTCGTCGTTGCCGACCACGCCAAAAACGCTGACTTTGGCACCCAGTGCAGCTAAGTTGTTCGCGACGTTGCCTGCACCCCCGAGGGTATACGTGTGGTCGTTCACTTCGACGACGGGAACCGGCGCCTCGGGGGAGATCCGCCGGACGCTGCCCCAATACCATTCATCGAGCATGAGGTCGCCAATGACGGCAATTCTGCGGCCTCGCATAGCGGCGAGCAAGTCGGCAATCCAAGCGCGCGTGTTCATCATGGCGTTGAGAGAATGATACCCGCTGCCTCGAGCAGATTCTTGGCGACGAAGGCGCCATCGCGACGCGGTTGCGCCAAGGCAGCTTCCTCAAGCAAGATCGCGCGACAACCGGCTGCGAGACCGGCTTGCACGTCGCGTTCGCTATCACCCACCGCCCAAGACGACGACAGATCGAGCCCCAAGTCGGCGGCCGCCCAAACGAGCATGCCTGGCTTGGGTTTACGGCATTCGCATTCATGCGCATACGCCGCAACCATGCCTCCCGGCAAGTGCGGGCAGCGATACACCGCCTCAATGGAAACACCGCGCTCGCGCAGGAGCGCGAGGACTCGCTCGTCGACCGAATCGACCGCAGCGGGCGTGATCAGGCCTCGGGCGATGCCCGATTGATTGGAAGCAATCACAAGCGCGTATCCGGCAGCTGCGAGCTTTCTTGCACCGTCGGCTGCACCATCGATGAGTCGCACGTCATCTGGTGAAGAGACGTATCCTGTGTTGACGTTGAGCGTTCCATCGCGGTCGAGGAAAACGGCCCGCCTCCCTTCACGAGGCTGCGAGCGCAATCTCCACCAGTTCGCAGATGATGTGGCCCAGCATCAAGTGAACTTCTTGCACTTTCCATGATGGGCCGGATGGCCCCGTGAGCGCTACATCCGCCTCGCGTGCGGCGGCCCCGCCACCATTGCCGGAAAAAACGATGGCCGTTGCGCCTTTCGCCCGAGCCGTGCGTAAACCGGCAACGACGTTTGGGGATTCTCCCGACGTCGTGATGCCGCATGCGACATCGCCCGGCCGCACGAGGCCCTCGAGTTGTCGCGCGAAGACGTGCTCAAAACCATAGTCGTTGGCGATCGCGGTAAGTGCTGAGGTATCGACGGACAGGGCCAGACCAGCCCAAGCAGGACGATCAAGGAGAAAACGCCCGGAGAGCTCTGCCGCCAAGTGTTGCGCTTGTGCCGCGCTGCCGCCGTTGCCGAAGAAATAGACTCGGCCACCGGCGCGTAACGACGTGGTGATGACCTCGACCGCGCGCTGCACCGGATGGGCGTACTCCTCCATCTGCCACATACCTTGGCGATCGGCGAGGCAATCCGCAAACGTCTTCTGGCGCGGCGCGCTGCTCACGTTTCGATCCAAAACAGCTCCTGATGGAGCGAGACGAGCTGGCCATCCTTCGCGCAAATACGCGCGATTTTACCGCTGTGCTCGCTGACGATTTCATTCATAAGCTTCATGGCTTCAAGGATGCACAGAACGTTGCCCGGTGCGATCTCATCCCCGACGTCGACAAACGGCGCTGCTCCTGGAGCCGGCGCCCGGTAGAAAACGCCGACGAGCGGCGCGAGCACGCGGGTGACGCCGGGCGGTGCTTCTTCCGGCGATGCGAGTTGCGGCCGCGACGACGCGGGTGACGTGTCAGCTTTGGTCGCAGAGGCGTTAGCTTTTCCGCTTGACTCACCGGTCATCCGCAGATCGAGCGTGACGTCGCCGACCTCGACGCGCATGCGATCCAGGCCATCGCGCTGCATCAGCGCAACGAGTTCGTCAATCGTCTTTTTGTCTACGTCCACGTAAGGCTCCAGTCGCGCGAACCCGTTTGTGCGTGCATGCCTGTCATGATTCGAGGCGCCGGGCCAGCTCGCTTTCAAGCTGGTCAAGCCTCACTCGCGATCGCTCGCGCGTCGCGAGGTTTTGAATCGTCGCTTCGCCGTTGCGCCGCTCATCCTCGCCCATGATGACAGCGTAGAGCGCACCGCTTTCACCGGCAGCGCGCAATTGCTTATCGATGCTTCTGCGTGTATAGTCCATGTCGGCAGACACGCCTCGTTGGCGCAGAGCGTGCACGAGCGGTACGAGCGTGCGGGCGGAGTCTTCATCGAGGGCGACAAACGCGAGCTCGAGGTGGGGTTTTCCGTCTTGGGATGCGCCCATGCCTGCGCTGCGAGCGAGCATGAGCATCCGGTCCATGCCCATTGCGAGACCAACGCCGGGAACGTTGGGGCCGCCCATCGATCGAACCAGGCCGTCATAGCGCCCGCCGCCGCACACGCTGTTTTGCGCACCAAGCGCACTCGAGCTGATCTCGAAAACCGTTCGGGTGTAGTAATCCAGTCCCCGCACGATATGGGGGTTATGGAGCGCGCGGATCCCCATCGACTCGAGCAGCGTGCGCAGGACGGCGAAGTGCTCTTGACACGCCTCACACAGATAGGCGTCCATGGTGGGCGCCTGGGTGAGCACGTCGAGATCCCGCGGATCTTTCGAATCGAGAATGCGCAGCGTATTGCGCTCGAGGCGCTCCTGACTTGTCTCCGATAGCCGCGACGCGTTTTGGTTGAGGTATTCGATCAGCACCTCGCGGAAGCGCTCGCGGCACGTCTCGCAGCCGAGCGAATTGATTTCGAGGCGATACTCCGTGATGCCGATGGCGCGCATGACGTCGAGCCCGAGCGAAATGACTTCCGCGTCGGCCTCGGGTCCGGGAACTCCAAAGCATTCGACGCCCCACTGGTGTGCCTGCCGGTAGCGTCCCTTTTGCGGACGCTCGTATCGGAAAATCGGACCGCGGTAATACAGTTTGAGCGGCAGCGTTTGCAATAAGTTGTGTTCCAGCGCGGCACGGACGACCGGCGCTGTTAATTCTGGCCGGAGCGTGAGGCTGCGGCCTCCCCGATCGGTGAACGTGTACATCTCTTTGTCGACGATGTCGGTGCCCTCGCCGATTGGTTTGACGAAGACGTCCGTGCTTTCGAAAATTGGCGTGCGGATCTCACGATAGCCAAAGCGGCCGCAGACCTCGTCAACGACCCGCTCGAGGGCTTGCCATTGCGATGACTCAGGGGGAAGAATATCAACCGTACCGCGGGGTGCGGCAATGTGCTTCACAGCGTTCTCAAAATGGGAAACCCCATCTTAACATGTTTGGTCCAATAGCGCACTCAATTCGGCGTCGCTCGCTCCCATACTTGCGGCCTCCTCGCAGCTTGCGGCTAGTGCCGCTGGCCGCCGGTGCAGCGCTCGCACTCGCTGCGGCACTGTCACCCGCGTGTGTGGCGCCAAAAGCGAGTGCTGCAGCAACAATCGGGCTGCGTGCTTGGAGTTACTGGTGCTCGATGCTGCTCGGTGCGTCGCCCTTGCTCGCGGTTGGGGGTTTGGTCGCCGCTGTTGCATCGCGCGTGCCTCGGCGCTGGAACGGTGCTTTGCTGCTCGCCACATCCATCTGTTTGCCTGGATGCGACTGTACGATGAATGCCTATTGCGGCGAACTCGCTCGACTCTCACCTGGGGTGGGCGCTTTTGCCGTTATCTGGGGCGCGTGCTGCAATCCGATTGCGCTCGTGGCGACCGCCCTCGTGCTGGGTCCCCGCATGGCGTTGGATCGAGCACTGTGTGGTTTCATCGCAGCGGGCTTCACCGCCCTTGCATGGGGGCGCTGGGCTGCGTTGCCCGCGATGCACTTGAGCGGTAGCCGGCACTCCTTTTGGGAACGTTGCGCGAGTGCGATGGCCACAAGCCTCGGCTCATTTTCGATGGCAGCGGTTGTGGCGAGCATCATCATCAGCGTCGGTGACCGCCACTTGGCAAACGCCTCTGGGCTTGTTGCGGCTGCGTTCGGGGCCCTCTTGTCTCCGTGCTCCAGTTCTGACTCGATCCTCGCTCGCGTGCTCTTTGCTCATCCCAAGAGCCAACTCTCGTTCATGCTTGCGGCTCAGTGTTTGGACGTCCGCCAGGTCCTCATGTTGCGGCGACATTTCGGTTTGGCACGAACCTTTTTCGCCGTCGGTTCATCTGCGACAGCGTGCGCGCTCGGCTATGCCCTGGTCTGACCACGACCAGCTTGCTCGCGTTCGCGCGCCGCGGCTCTATGCCGGCCTCGCGGTGCTCGACGGCGCAATCGCGTGCGCGCTCGCGCGCCATGTTGTGCATGCGTTCGTGAGCGCGCCGTCGTGGCTCATGTGTGCAGGAGCGGTCGTCATCAGTTTCGCGCTGCTGTGCTCCTGGCACCGCGCGCTCTTCGCTTGTTGGTTCGCGGTGGGCACGGTGCTTGGTTTCGGGTTGCCCTCCGCGCTGCCGGCTCCCAGCCTTGTGGTCGTCACCCATGCGTCCGCTCTGTCTCATGGCATCGATCTCTTCGACGCGCTCGAGAAGTTAGATGACGATCCGGCGGCTCTCACCGGGCGGCGCATCACGGTCACTGGATTGTGGCGTCCGTCAGTTGACGGGGTTTGCGCGGCCGTGTTTCGCCGCGTCATGGCGTGCTGCGCCGCTGATTCGATTGACGTCGGCTTTGATGTCGTACCCGCGCGAGCCATTTCTTTGAGAGCCAATGTTCCCGTGCAGGTCTCAGGCGAGGTCGAGTCCGTTGTTCGAGACGGCGAGGTGAGGTATCGCTTGCGCGATGCTTCAGTCAGCGTCGTGGCCCGCTTGCGCGAATGATCTAATGAAGGAAATAGCGCCGCGAAGCAAATGCCAAGACAATGTTCGCTCGCCGCGCAGCTTCCACGACCTCTGCGTCGCGAATGGATCCCGACGGCGCAACCACGGCACCGATCCCAGCAGCAGCCGCAGCCTCTATCCCGTCCGCAAACGGGAAAAATCCGTCCGTTGCGAGCACCGCGCCGCGCACCGCGTCGCCCGCCCGCCGGCATGCGAGCTCAACCGCGGCAACCCGGTTGGTTTGGCCCCCGCAAATACCAAGCGTCACTTGATTGCGAGCCACGACCGCGGCGTTTGACTTCACCTGACGCACCGCGCCGAACGCGAACAGCATGTCTCGCCACATCCCCGCATCGGGCTGGCGCTCGGTCATTACTTTCCACTCGTCTCTTGGGGCATCGGGGTCCGGTTGCTCGGCCAAAATCCCACCTAACGCCGAGCGCAGGGTCATGCCTGCCCGCAGTCGCGCTGGAAGTTCCCGATTAAAGACGAGGAGACGGAGATTTTTCTTGCTCGCCAGCAGCGCGAGAGCATCGTCGTCAAAAGCCGGCGCCGCAACAACTTCCAAGAAGCGAGGCTTGAGGATCTGCGCGCTCGCTCGATCGATGCGGGCGTTGACCGCGACGATGCCGCCGAAGGCTGAGATGGGATCCGCGCCCAGCGCTGCGCCAAGCGCCTCGGCCGCGTTGCGCGCTGCGGCGAGCCCACAGGGGACGGTGTGCTTGACGATGGCGGCTGACACGGGGGAGACTGGTTGCGCGTCCTTAAGAAAGCCGACCGGCTCCTCAATCGGGGCGATGAGACGCAAGCACGAATCGACATCGAGTAAGTTATTGTATGACAGCGTTTTTCCGCCGCGCTGTTCCGGTAAACCATTGCTATCGCCGTGGTAGAACGCCGCTTGCGACCATGGGTTTTCACCGTAGCGCAACGGACTCTGCAGGGGGAGATTCAGGCTGAGCACGTCGGGGAGACCTGCATCGTGTCTTTCGCGCACGAAGAACGATGCGATCGCCGCGTCGTAGTGCGCGACCACGGCAAACGCGCGAGCCGCCCACGTACGACGTTCGTCGCGCGTGGAACCGCCGCGCGATAGTGTTGCTATGAATGCCGGGTAGAGTTCGGGCTCGGCCAGAACCGTCACAGACTCGAAGTTCTTGGCCGCGGCGCGAAGCAGCGCCACTCCGCCGATGTCGATCTGTTCCACCGCCTGCGCATCACCCACGGCGCGATCGGCGGTCGCTTGCGCGAACTGGTAGAGGTTCACCGCCACGACGGTGATGCGCGGCACGTCATATCGTTTGAGATCCTGCGCGTCGTCGGCGTTCTCCACCCGCGCCAATATCCCGCCGAAGATTTTTGGATGCAGCGTTTTGACTCGGCCCCCGAGCAGCGCAGGGTAATCGGTCAGCGTCTCGACCTCGGCACAAGAAATCCCCAACTCTCGCACCGCTCGTGCGGTTCCCGAGCTTGCAATGACGCGATAGCCGGCGTCGTCTAATGCGTGTGCGAGTTCTTTGAGGCCGGCTTTATCGGTGAGCGAGATGAGGGCAACGGGTTTATCCGGCGGCACCCGCACGCTCCAGCGATAGGGAAAGAATATTGGAAATGCCCGGCTCACTCATCGTCACGCCATACATCCGGTCGACCAGCGTCATCGTCGCCTTGTTATGGGTGATGATGATGATTTGCGAGCGACCGTTTCCGGCCAGATCGGCAAGCTGCACGCCGAATCGGCCGATGTTGGCTTCATCGAGGGCTGCATCGATTTCGTCGAAAATGTAAAATGGACTCGGCCTGACTTGGAGCGTCGCAAAGATGAGCGCGACGGCGGTGAGGGCGCGTTCGCCACCCGAGAGCAGATTCAAATTCTGCATCTTTTTGCCCGGCGGCTGCGCCGAGATCTCGATCCCCGCTTCCGACGGGTCCTCTGCTTCGCAGACCCACATCTTCGCACTCCCGCCATTGAAGAGGCGGGTGAACGTCTCCGAGAAAGCGACGGATACTTTGGCAAACGTCTCGTTGAACTGACGGAGTGATTCCGCATCCATCTCAGCGATGCTCGCGACGATGTTTGCGCGAGCTGCCTCAAGGTCGCGCAGTTGTTCTCGGAGGAACTCGCAGCGTTCGAGCGTCGCCGCCCGGTCTTCGAGCGCATTCAGGTTGACGTTGCCTAGCCGCAGCATCTCCTCTCGCAAACGGCGAACCTGCGCGTCAACGTCGCCTTCGAAGTCAGCGTAGCGAGCTGCAACATCATCGCACTCCCGCTGCGAAGCCGGATTTTGCGAAAAGGTTTGCTGCAGGAGAGCGAGCTCAGCATCGATCTCAGCTAGGCGGATGCGCTGGCGTTCCAATTCAAGCGACTGCTCGCGCCCGCGCTGCTCTTCTTGCGCGTAGGTTTCTTCGAGTTCCCGCGTCCGGTGCAGCGCCGCATCACGGTGCTCGCGAAGCTCGCCTAAGCGGAGCGCAACCCCTTCAACCGCCTTTTCAGCGTCCGCCTTGAGCGCCGCAAGACGTAGCACGTCGGCACGGCTTTGCTCCCATTCATCTCGCATTCGTGCGAGCGAGGTGACGCGCTCTTTGCGCTGCCCTTTGGCGCGTTCTATGTCCGCGCGTGCCAATTCGACATCATCACCCAGTTGCGCAACGCGTTCAACCAAGGCGGCGGCCTGTGCGGCAGCGCTGCGGTGCTTGGCGCGCACGGCACCCAGGCGCTTGGAGAGTTCGTCCGATGCCGACAGCGCTTGACTGCGCTGCGATTCGAGCGTCTGAAGCTGGCCCGCAAGTTCTCGGGCCGTGTCACGGTGGCGAGCGGCGGATTCCTTAACTTGGGCTGACCGCTGGACGACTTCGTCGCGTCCGGTGCGCAGCACAGAGAGCTGCTGCTCGAGGGCTTCTCGCTCGCGTTCTAATTGAGAGCACAACGCTTGTGCATCGTGTTGGCGCAGGGTGAGTTCAACGATATCTGCTTTGATGCGTTCGAACTGACTTTGGCCCGCGGTCGCCGTCTGGGTTGCTCGATCGAGCGCTGCATCCGCCTCGCGCGCTGCCTTCGATTGGATTGCTCGCTCAGACTCGAGGGTTTCGGACGCAGCCTGTGCACTCATCACGCCGGTTCCACTGCCGCTTGTGATGACACTCCCGTGGATGACGTCTCCCTCGGGGGTTGCAAACGCAGCATGGGGCGCTTCCTTCGCGCAATCAAACGCGCTCTCCAAGTTTGCGACCACAAAGGAGTCCCCGAGGATTTGCTCGATGGCGGGCTTTACGGATGCATCGCAGCGAACGAGCTCCGACGCTCGCCCGATACCTCCACTCTTGGTCCCCGCATCACTTCCCCGCAGCGGGCGACTGTCAAGTCGCCCTTTTGACAGCGCCTCGAGCACGATGATCGTCGCTCGGCCAGCCTGTTTTTCTTTGAGGATCAGCATCGCCGCTTTCGCATCGGCCAGCGTGCGCACGATGACGTCATGCGCTCGTGCGCCGAGCAACGCGTCGATTGCGGTGGCATGGCGCTCGTCAACTGTGATTTGGCTGGCCACCGTTCCAATGACGCCAGCCAGGCGGCTGGCTGCTTTTGCATCGAGCAGGTGGCGAGTGCCAGCCGGCGCCCCCGAAAGGTCGGCAACGAATTGTGTTAGCGCGTCAAGCTTGGCGTTTATTTGCGTCAGACTTGCGTGCGCGGCTTGCTGCACGGACCTTTGCTGCTCCACTGCTTCGATGGCCCGGTTTGCTTGCGCCGCCACCGTCTGCAGTTTTTGGTCGAGCTTGCCTGCGTCTGCGGCAAGTCTTTCAACCTCGGCGTTGGCCCGTTTGGAACGCTCGTCGCACCCGTCCAACGCCGCGTGCGCTGTTTGCAAGTCCGCATCGAGGCGCGATAGCGCGTCTGCTAACCGTTCGACCTCTGCTTGGGCAGCAGCAGCCGCGGAATTGCTTTCGGTGGACTTGGCGCCAGCGCGCAGACGAGAATCCTCGACCGCGCGGAGCGCCGCATAAGCGCGTTCCCAGTGCGCTGTCTGCTCTGCTTCCTCCGCAGCCGCCGATTCTGCGAGCATGAGCGCTTCATCGCGCAGCTCGCGGCTGCGCCGCAAATCTTCTATGGCATTGGAAAGCCGGGTATCCGCTTGCGCGACGGCTTGCGCGCCGGCGTCGGCCTCGCGCTCCAGCGCTTCAGACGCGCGCGTCAGCTCGGTTGCTTTGGCTTGCATTGCCGCATGGGCCGATGCATGCGCCTGGAGCTGCGAAGCGCTCCTCGCGTGCGCGGCGTTTCGATCGTCGAGGGCCAACGAAGCTTGGTACTCTTCGTCGCGCGCGCGATTGACGGCAGATGCAAGTTCGGCGTGGGTCCGGGCTTCCTTGGCTGCCTCTTTTTCGTCGACTCCCAGGACTTGACTGATTCGCGCGCGCTCCTCACGGCGTTCCTTGGCTTTGTGAATGTAAGAGAAAATCTCGAGGTCGCGGAGCTGTTGCTGCACTTTCTGATAGCGCTTGGCGCGCCGTACTTGCTGCTCGATCGCCGGCAGCTGTTTTTCAAGTTCGGTGAGCAAATCGTTCACACGCAATGCGTTTGCCGCGGTCTGCTCGATGCGGCGCTGAGCCTCGCGCTTGCGCGCTCGATAGCGAGCGGTGCCGGCGACCCCTTCGAAAAGTTCACGCCGCGCTTCGGGCTTGGCGGAGAGAATGGCGTCGATCTCGCCTTGAGACACGATCGCGGCGAGTTCGGCGGCGAGACCCGTGCCCAGGAGCATGTCCGTGATATCCCGCAGTCGCACCGCTGTCTTATTGATGAAGAATTCGCTCTCGCCCGTTCGGTACGCGCGCCGCGTAATCGCAATCTCGCTAAACGGCGCCGAGAGCGCGCCGTCAGAATTGTCGAAGGTGAGCGTCACCTCGGCGAGTCCCAGGGGCCGGCGCGAAGCGTTGCCCGCAAAGATGACGTCGTCCATGCGAGCGCCGCGCAACTGACGCGCGCTCTGCTCGCCGAGGACCCAGCGCACGGCATCCACGAAATTGGACTTGCCTGACCCATTGGGACCAACGATGGCAGCGATGCCGGGTGCGAACTCGAGACGCGTGCGCTCGGCAAACGTCTTGAAACCAAAGAGATCGATACTCTTAAGGTAGATGGGCTAACGCCTCCCGCGCTGCGTCGGTCTGTGCTTGCTTCTTCGTGGTGCCGCTGCCCGTCCCCAAGGTCTGACCGGCAACGTCCACCGCAACCGTAAAGGTCCGCGCATGGGGCGGCCCACTTTGTGCGGTGACCGCGTAGTGCGGTGCCTTCTTAAACCTTGCTTGGGCATATTCTTGCAGCGCCGTCTTGGGGTCGATCGTTTCACTCGATGTCGCGTGCGCGAGGTGGGAGCGATTCACAAACGTTTGCGCCGCGTGCATCCCGCCGATGTGGAAAATCGCCCCCACCAGCGCTTCAAACGCGTCGGCAAGCACCGAGGGCCGGTGCGCGCCTCCGGCGGCGCTCTCTCCGCGACCGAGCAGCAGGCACGCACCGAGATCGAGCGCCTCGGCCGAGCGCGCCAAAGCGGCTCGCGACACAAGCGAGGCGCGCATGCGGGAAAGTTGGCCTTCGGAACGCTGCGGGTGGCGGGCGTAGAGCTCGCCCGCAACAACCGCGCCTAACACCGCGTCACCGAGGAACTCAAGCCGCTCGTTCGAGTGTGCCTGCCTCGGGTGCTCCGATGCGTACGAGTCATGCGTAAGAGCCATGTCGAGCACGTCAAGATCGGCGCTTGGGGGCAAGCCGACCTTGCGCGCCAAGCCACGGAGTGCCCGCTTGCGGGCCAGCCCCTCCGACACGCGCTAGTTTTCGGAAAACCTGCGGAACACGAGGACGGCGTTGTGCCCGCCGAAGCCAAATGAGTTCGAAACCGCGATGTTGAGCTCGTCGCGTCGCGCCACGTTGGGGACGCAATCGAGATCGCAGGCAGGATCGACGAATTCGTAGTTGATGGTCGGTGGAACGATGCCCTCGTGCAGGGCAAGCACGGTGCAAATGCCCTCCAGTGCTCCGGAAGCACCCAAGGCGTGACCGAACATCGATTTGTTCGAACTGACCGGAATGGTCTTCGCGTGCTCGCCGAACACCGCGTGGACCGCTTGTGTTTCCGCCGCATCCCCGAGGTCGGTCGACGTGGCGTGCGCGTTGATGTAGTTCACATCCGTCGGCTCGATAGCCGCGTCGCGCAACGCTCTGATCATCGCAAGTTTGACACCCCGCGCCTGCGGATCAGGGGCCACCATGTGATACGCATCCGAAGATTGACCGTAGCCAAGCAGTTCTGCGTATATGCGAGCGCCGCGGGTGCGCGCATGATTGAGCTCCTCGATGACAAACGCGCCGCCGCCCTCCCCAATGACAAAACCATCGCGCGTCCGATCGAAGGGCCGGCTGGCAGACGCGGGGGTGTCATTCCTTGTGGAGAGCGCCCGCATCGCGCAAAATCCGCCGACGGCCAACGGTGTGATGGGGGCCTCAGAACCGCCGCAGATGATCACGTCTGATTCACCGTGTTGAATGATCCGCATTGAGTCGCCGATCGCGTTGTTCGAAGAGGCGCAGGCTGAGACGGCGGTTTGGGTCGGACCTCGGACCCCGAGCTTCATCGAGATGAGACCCGGTGCGATATTGCTGATGAGCATCGGAATAAAAAAAGGCGACAGCCGATCCGGACCCTGTTCGTTCATCACCTTGGTTTGCTGCTCGATGGTCGTGATGCCGCCGATACCCGATCCCATGATGACGCCGATGGAGTCGCGGTTCGCGTCGGTAATTTCCAACCCCGAATCGGCGACGGCTTCCTGTGCGGCAACCCAGGCGAACTGGGCAAAGCGGTCCATCTTGCGGGCGTCTTTTTTGCCGATGATGGCCGCTGGATCGAAATCACGGACCTCCGCCGCAAAGCGCGTCGCAAGGTTGGAGGCATCAAATAAGGTGATGTGACCGACCCCACTGCGCCCGCGCACCACATTCTTCCAGAACTCAGGTACGGAATTGCCGAGTGGAGTCACGGCGCCCATTCCCGTCACCACGACCCGCCGCGTTGTGTTCATGCTGTCGGTGATTGCTTCGTCAAAACTTGCGCCGCTGCCCTTGTTTGGCGTCGCGCAGTCGTCAACTTCGCACCGCATTTGCATGCTGCGGAGCGCTTGACGCGCGCTTCGAGAAAATTCTCGACTGCTTTGCGCCTGAAGTTTTTTCCCCCGACTGCCGATGAACAGAGGGGAAGTGCTTACTTAACAGAACTTCCGCGCGAGGAACTCGCACGTGAGTCCCGCACCCTTCGGAACCGCGCGATAACTGCCGAGGCTCCGCAGCGGCAGGTACATGCAACAAGAGGCGTACAGCAACGCTCCGCGCGCACCGAAAGTCCAGGGGGGAGGTGACCAGTACATCGTGGCAAAGAAAAAGGCGAAGAAGGCCAAAAAGAAATAACCGCGAGTTTTTCTCGGGTTAGAACAGATGTCCAAAGGGGGCGTTGCGAAAGAGCAGCACCCCTTCTTTATTTCTCTTGAGACATGTAGTCGTGCGAATTCCTTCGCGCGCAAATGGAGACCGCGATGACCGCAAAGTCTTTTGCCACACGCACTGTCCTTGACGCGCGTGCACGCGCGCCCATCAACGAGCCCGCCGTGCTGCCAATTTTTCAGTCGGCGGGCTGGGCATTTCGCTCGCTCGACGAAGTGGACGCGGTCTACGAAGGGCGCGAACCAGGGGCCGTGTACGGCGGTTCCGGCGTGCCAAATCACGAGGCTTTGGAAGCGCTTGTCGCGTCACTGCACGGCGCTGAAACGGCCCTTGCGACGGCTGCGGGAATGTCGGCCTTCACCGCCGCGCTTTTGCAGTTGGCCAGTTCCGGATCTCGCATCGTCGCGGCGCACGACCTTTACGGCAACACGACCTCGCTCTTGAGAGACTTGACAAAATTCGGCGTGCAGACCCAGCTCGTTGACATCGCGGATGAGCGCGCCGTCGAGGAGAGCCTGAGCCTACCCGCAGCTGTGATGATCGTTGAATCGATTTCGAACCCGCGCATTCGGGTTGCACCGATTGCTTCACTCGCGCACGCCGTTCACGATCGCGGTGCCCTTCTGCTGGTGGACAACAGCCTGGCGTCCCCGTATCACTGCCGGCCGCTCGAACTCGGAGCCGATTTGGTCATCGAGAGCGTCACGAAATTCCTCGGTGGCCACTATGACATCATCTTGGGATGTATCGCTGGGTCACATTCGCTCATCGACCCAATGCGCACCCTCGCCTCGCGCGCGGGCCTCGTTGCCTCTGTGTTTGAAACCTGGCTTGCCGTCCGTTCCATCGCGACCCTCGACGTCCGCATGGCCCGCTCGAGCCACAACGCGCTTGAAGTCGCGCGCTGGCTTGCACAGCACCCCAAGGTACGAGCGGCCCACTATCCAGCCATCGGAGACGCACGTGCCCTCTCGGCGGCCGCTCAAACCCTGAGCCATGGGTTTGGTCCGATGCTCTCCTTTGAAGTAGCTCCGGAGCGTGCGGCGGTAAATCGGCTCTTGGCAAACCTGACGGACGTTAAGCTCGTCTTGTCCTTTGGCGGGGCGCAGACCACGCTTTCGCATCCCGCCACGTCATCTCACCGCTCGCTCTCACCGCAGGCGAGAGAAGCGCTGGGCATCCATGATGGTTTTTTGCGACTTTCGCTGGGCCTGGAAGACGCAGCCGATATCATCGCGGATCTCGACTGCGGTCTTGCGGCCGTGTAGCGTTGCGAATTCATTCGCGACCTCAACTGGGCGCTACGCGTGTCGCTTGCGAAACTTACGTGCCTTTGCGCGATTACCGCATACGCGCATCGAGCACCAGTTGCTCGAACTATTCTTCGACCGGTCGTAAAACGCCCAGCGGCAGGAGTCGTCGTGGCACGCTTTCATCCGCTGCCACGAACCGTCCAACATCGATCGAACCGTGATCGCCAGGAGTTCGCCTAAGGCCGCGTCGACGCCCGACGCCGCAGGCTGCAGCTCTGCCGAGCCGTCAGGTTTAAAATCGACGAGCAGCTGCGCGCTGCGAGCAGCCCGGCTTAAGGTCTCCACGGCATCCTTGCCCACCTTTTCGCCCTCATTGGCTGCGAGCAGATCTCGCAGAGCCTCTCGTACCGATGTGGCATGGGTGACGTCGGTCTGGCTCAAGTGCCGCCGGTCCCTCAGGAGTTTGCGCTCGGACAACCAGTGCTCGAGGGCTTTAGGGCTTGAAAGTTCGTCGAACACGACCGCCCCGCGAGCGTTGAGTTCCCGGGTATTGATGAACGCTTGCACGACCGCCAAGTCACCGGGGGCCGGCTCTCGAGACCCTGTTTCTGGTTGTTCGGCTTGGCTTGATGGTGTCATTTGGAAACCATTATAACGATTATAGGGGTTATTATCAAGTGGTCTGTCCCGACATATATGCCTTTCTACTAACCGTTAAGAGTATTTGACAAGTTACCATAACTAGTGTACTATGATGGCAGGTTACACGCAATCGCCACAGTTTTGGGCGGAAAGTCGAGTCAAAAATGATGTTAGTTGAAAAAGCTGCGATCGTCAGCGAGGGCGAGGGCGAACTCCTCTCTCAGTCTCGAACGACCATCGTGCATATCCCTCGTGGAGTCGCAAGTGAGTTGTTCGGCGGTTGGGGCGTACGCATTTGAATCCGGATCCCGGAGGCTGTTACGATCACATTGACTTTCGCGTCCGCGACGTGGCTTCGGTAGCCCGTTTCTACGACGCGTTGATGCCGGCGCTCGGCTTCCGGAAGATCCATCGCGGTGCGCGCAGCCGCTCGTACTATCACGAGAACCCGAGCATGCCGTTTTTTTGGATCGTGCAAGCGCGTCGAAGTACGCCCAGCCTTTCGCGCATTGCCTTCGGCACTCCGTCGCGCAAAGAAGTGGACAGGATTGCCGCGAGGCTGCGCCGGGCGGGCGCACGCAGTATCGAAGGTCCACAGATCTGCCGATCGTACCCTCAGCCATACTATGCGGTGTTCTTTGAGGATCCGCACGGCAATCGATCCGAGATCTGTTGCAGGCGCTAGCCGCTCGGCGAACGTAGTGGCAATCGATGTTTTCGAGGACCTTCGCGCTGTGCGCCACCGCTTTGGCGGTGGCTTTTCTTTTTCTCGCGGTGGCGCCGACGCAAGCCCGGATGCTGTCCTTACAGGATCTGCGTCGCGAAGTCACCCTGGCGGATCCACAAATCTCCCCCGACGGCTCGCACGTTGCTCTCCTCGTGGGGGTCAGCGACTTCGAGCATAACGCCGTTTCCATCCATGTCGACATCGTCGATGTCGCCGCGGGCACGCGGCACTCGCTCCCGTTGCCTTTCGATGACATCGAGAGCGTGCGCTGGTCGCCCGATGGAACCGCACTTGCATTTTTGGCCGCCACACCCGCTGGGGTCGTGCAACTCTACACGAGTTCGGCGTCGGGCGGCACCCTGCATAAGCTCACCTGGGGATCGCAAGACGTTGAGTATTTCGCCTGGCGGCCAGATGGCAACGCCATCGCATTCGTCCGTTCGGATCCGCCAGCACGTGGAAGCGGCGCTGCCAAATTCCGAACCAATTTTGTCGTGGGCGACAATGACTATCTGACGACCGCCGCGCCGCTTCCTTCGCATTTGTGGCTGGTGAGCGTGGCAGCGCATCCCCAATCCCAGCGTCTGACCAGCGGATCTTTTAGCCTCCCCTCGGGGAGCTTCGAGTTCGCGCAGCCATATCTCAACTCGCTCATCGAGCCTCAGCACATGCCCAATACCTTCTTTTGCTGGTACCCGGATGATCGTCACATCGCGTTTACGCGTATGCCTGACGCGTACATGGCTCACGCGGACCAGGCGACCTTAAGCGTCCTCGACCTTTCCGCGCCGACAAACGACAGCAGTCGCATCGAGAAGGTCACAAGCCACGACGGACTCGAGGCGGGTTGCGATACCTCGCCGGACGGATCCAAGCTCGCGTATTGGTATCCGAGCGCCGGCAACGCCATCAACGCGAGCGCCATCTTCGTTACTGCTGCCTCGGCGCGCGGCCCAAACGGGCTCGATGTGACGCGCAAACTCGACCGCTCCCCTTGGGTTGTGCGCTGGATGGCAAACAATCTCTCTTTACTCATCCTCGCGCATGATGGCACGCGCGAGGGAATGTGGCTGGTCGGCCTCGATGGCAGTACGCGGCGCCTCGACCTTGGAGACTTGAGCGCAAGTGGCGCCAGCGTCAGCCAAAACGGTGCGATCGCGTTTCTCGCTTCCGGGCCGCAACGGCCGACCGAGCTCTACTTGTTGACCTCCGGCCGAGCGCCGGTACGGCGGCTCACGGACTACAACGGTTTTTTCTCTTCGCTTCAGCTCGGCACCGTGCAACAAGTCACCTGGACGCAAGATGGCTTTCGCGAAAACGGCGTGCTGACGTACCCGCCTGATTTTGTCGCGGGCAAGAAGTACCCACTGGTCCTTCAGATTCACGGCTGGCCGCAGTATGCATCGCAGGAAGCGTTCGACACGGACTACCCTGGGCTCACGCAGCTGTTTGCGGCGCACGGTTACCTTGTGTTCGAACCAAACTATCGCGGCAGCGATAATGCAGGCAATACTTTTGAAACGGCAATTTTCGGAGATACGGTCGCGGGTCCGGGACGCGATATCCTCGCTGGCATCGCCGCCGTCGAACGACTGGGCATTGTCGATCAGACGAGGATTGGTGTTTCGGGATGGTCCTATGGCGGGCTCATGACCGCCTGGCTCATCACGCAAGATCACCGCTGGAAGGCCGCCATGGCGGGTGCAGCACCGACTGACTTGGTCCCCGACTACGCCATCAGCAGCTATAACGTCATGGATCGCCTCTTTTACGGACGCGCGATGTGGTCGTCGAAGTCAGCCTATCAAGTGTATGTCAACCAATCGCCTCTAACCTATGCGTGGAACATCACGACACCGACGCTCATCATGGCGAGCATCTATGACACGACGGTTCCCATCACACACTCGTACGAACTGTATCATGCCTTGAAAGAACGCAGTGTGCCGGTGCAATTCATTGCGTATGTAACGAGCGAGCACTTTCCAGGTGACCCTGTGTCCAGCGAAGACGTCTATCGTCGCTGGGTTGACTGGTTCGATCGATACTTGCGCGCCAAACCCACAAAGCAAGATTAACAAAACCTCGCCGCGAACTTTCCGCGCTCGACGAGGGGCGCCTGGGAGGTAACGCATGCGAAGGGATTCATTCCGCTGTGTTGTTACAGCGTTTATCAGCATTGCTCTTATCATGCTTGCGAGCGCGCGAGTACTCGCCGGAACGACGGGCGGCATCCAGGGATTTGTCACAGACGAAGTGGGGCATCCCATCGCCGGCGCCGCGGTGTCGGCGGCGTCGCCCTCTGGACACGCGAGCACGATCACTGGCGCAAACGGTTTTTACGCGGTGAACGGGCTCCCGCTGGACACCTACACGATCACGGTTTCGAAGGATGGCTTTTTGACGCTGTCTATTGCCGGGGTGACCATCGTGCAGGACCAGACCAGGCGCGTGAACGTGCGACTCTCGACGACCAGCGTCAAATCGCTCGGACGCGTGACCGTGCGTAGTTCGATCTCTCTGGTACAGCCCACCGTGACGGCCGACACCTACGTCATCAACCAACAGCGACTGTCCGATCTCAACGGAACGCCGCAGGATCTCAACGGCTTTGCCGCGTTCAACTCCCTGCCGGGTGTCACGACCGACAACTTTGGCTACCCGGTGATCAGGGCGGGTGCCGAAAACGACGTGGGTTACGAACTCGACGGCGTCGACAATACGGATGCCGTGACAGGTCAGTTTCTCAACGCCGTATCGCTCAACGGAGCGCGCAGCGTCCAGCTCTCCACGGGCGGCTACGACGTCAGCGAAGGCAACACGAATTCCGGAGTGATCAACGAAGTTATTTCGCGCGGTTCGTATCCGGGAGGAGGGGAAGCCACTGCTCGCATGACGGGCCCGACGTACGGCCACGAGCTGTCCATCGACTACGGCTCCGCCACGCCCAACAACCGCTTTAGCTATTATTTTTCCTACGGCGGCCAGCGCGACGCGTCAGATTACGGAGATCGGCGAACCATCTACCCACTCCAGTTGGCCAACACCGATTTCACGACGCTCAATGACGAAGTGCTTAACCTCTTCTATCATTTTGGCGAAGGCAACAAGAACGAGGTGCAGTTCTTGAGCAACCTCAGCGGCCAGACGTTCTCGTTTGGCTATCTGGTCGGACAATACAATGCGCCGTACGCCTCGAACAACGGAAACGTCCAAGCCGGCAGCGATCCCTTCGGCCTTGGGCTACCACCGCCGGGGTCGCCGTCGACCTTGCAAAGCGACTACTTTACGCTGTACCCGGGTGAGGTAGGCTATCGTCAGAATACTGGCGCCTACGACACGCAAACGTTCAATTCGACAATCGACAAATTGAATTTCAAGCGGCAATTGTCGGCGTCAAGCTTCGGCGAAATACGCGTGTTTCGCACGAGCGAGAATCTCGTCTTCCGCTATCCCTACAACGTAGGATCGTTTTCGGACTTTTACGAGGACCTGCAGACGACCAACCTCGGCGAGGCGTTTGATTACACAAATCAGGTCAGCAGCAAGCACGAGTTGAGTTTCGGTTCCGACGTCGAGTACTTCAAGAACCGCTATTCCATTTTGAGCCCGAGTTTCGAAAACACCTACGAGCCCTTGGAAGACTTGGGTTGCCCGCAAATAGGCAACGCGATTACCAATGGTCTGATTCCAGCGGCGAATGAGACGTCCGCGTACATCTCAAACGCTTTCATCGGTGGCTGCTACATCGCGCCGTTCAACAACGCGCTGAACTTGGCGTTTCCCGGCCTCGGGCTGCCAACGGATCCGGCGCACGCACCCCTGAGCACGTATGTGAGCAATGCTGGCTACTCGAACGACCCGCTGCACCGCTACGATGTCTACGTGAAAGACCAATTCCAGCCTTCAGAGCGTATGACGATCACGTTCGGCCTGCGCTACGATAAAGAATCGCTGCCGCTCCCCGCCAACGCCGCGCAGTTGAATACGACCTATTTTATCGACGACAGTCTACCGGTCGGGTGCAGCACCGTCGCGGGGCCGCCACCTCCTGCGGCCCCTCCGTGCACGCTTGTTACCGTGCGTGGCCAACCCATCGGAAGTGACGTGACTCAGCCTTCTCAACTCAGTCCGCGCCTGGCGTTCAGTTACGAACTCGGTGCGCGAGACGTCATGCGATTCTCCTACGGAAAAAACATAGAATTCGTTCCAACGTCCGACATCGAGACCACCTACCAGCCGCCGGCGTCATTGCAGAGCTGCAGCCTCGCAAATGGCTGTTTTGTCAAACTTCCCGGCTTTAGCCCGACGTGCGTCAATGGAGCTGACCCAGCACACGGCGATGCCCCATGCAACGACGTAAGGAATCTCTATCAACAAGTCATGCTCGACTTGACGACGAACTTCTTCGCTCAGTACACCCCCGTGCGTCCGCAACGAGCCGTCAACTACGATTTTTCGTACTCGCATGATTTTGGCAACGGAGTTGAGCTGCGCGTCACCCCGTATTATCGGAAAGGGATCGATTACGTCGTTGGCAATCAAAAGCTGCTCTTCGTGCTCCCCAGCGGTACCGCAGTTTTTGGTCCGTCCAAAGAAGAAAACGCAGGCGTCAATGAAAATACCGGCGTCGAATTTGCGCTGCAACGCAACGTGCAGTACGGTCTCTCGGGGCTCATCGATGCGACCTACGATAACACGCTGGCCAACTACGATAGCGATTTCTTCCCCACCGTCAACAGCGCGGCATTGGCCGCAAACCACTTCTTCCACGTCACGTACGTGACGCCGCTAGTTGGAACGCTCAACCTCGTCTATACAAACGTGAGCGGTTTCACCGCGGAGACGACGGTCTCGTACGAGTATGGCTACCCCTACGGTGTCGGAAAGAAGACGTTCATCTTTGGGCCTAACGGCCAGCCGGAGCAGGTCCTCAACACCGATGTCAATTCAGCTACGGGCGTGGCGGGTGCTTACTATCTTACCGACAGTACCGGAACGAAGATTGTTGCTTCTCGCGGCACGCCGGAGGGCGACGATCCTGGAACGCTGCGCGGTCCGCCCATTACGCTCTTTAATTTTACCCTGTCTCACACATTGGGTTCGGGACCCAAGAACAGCAAGGTTGGTCTGCGAGTGGAGAACCTCTTTGGTAATTATGCGCCATCGAGAATTCCCGCCAATCCTTACTATGGGTTCAATGGCTTCGGCAACAATGGGCTGCCGTCGGGCGTCAATCCCAACGCCTGCGCACCCCATGTCACGTTCGCCTGCGAACCATTTCAATACAACTATGGTGCAGGTCCATATGAGATAGAAAATAACGGCACGCCGCGCGTCTTTACGCTCTTCTTCAATGCGAAGTATTAAGCGGTCGATCGCTCGCGAATAAATTCGCGAGCAATACATTTTTCGAACTTCGACGACATTTCTCACCGTTCGCTCATGCACCCGCGGAACCGCGGGCGCCGCGCGTTCCGTTGTCTCCAATGTAGTCGCGCAAATTCATTCGCGCGCACAACTGTAGCAGCGGACCTTCAGGTCCGCCCAATCAAAAGGAGCTTTCATTCTTATGACACGGCGTACTCATATTGCAGCACTTCTTTCCGGCGCCCTGATGGTGCTCGCCTTCGCCTCCCTGGCCAGCGCTTCGCCCTTGGGCTCGTACCAGGTGGGATCGGCCGGCCGCTTCAGCGACAGCAACATGCGCTGGGCGCGCACGAGAATCGAACAGAATATCGACATGCTGCAGCGCGATCAGCGCGATTACGGCGGCTATCGCGCCAGCGCGATCGCGGCCCTACAAGATGCCCGCAGCCAGATCTCGCTTGGGCTTGCCTACGACAACGGACGCGAGGACGTTCCCCCGCCTGCTGGTTTTGTGCGGCCGGACGCAGACATGTACTACGTTCGCTCGGGTCGTCTGAGCGACCTCAACCTCGCCGCCGTGCGTCACAACGTTGACAACATCATGGACGTTCTGCAACGCGACCAGGGCGACTATGGTGGACACCGCGTCGACGCACTGCAGCGGCTCGCGTTGGCAAGAGAACGGCTCAGCTTAGCTCTGCGCTACGATACGTCTCACTAAATCGGGATCTGGGTTCCCCGGAACGGGCGGTTTTTGGACCGCCCGTTTTTTGTGCTATGATAATGGAGCAGCATGGATACGTCCGGTCAATTTGCCCTTGCCTATGCCCTCACAACCACAGCCGGGTTGCGTGGATTTCTCACGCTCTTTGCCGCTTCTGTTGCCGCACACTATCATTGGATCCATCCTTCAGGCAGCTTTGCCTGGCTTGGGTCCGACACAACGACCGCTGTGCTTGGGGTCTTTGCCCTGCTGGAAATCGTCGCCGACAAGATTCCGGCAGTCGATCATGCCCTGCATGCAGTTTCATTTGCGGTGCGACCGCTGGCCGGCGCCATTTTGGTTGGCGGCACGATTCACGCCGACAACCCTGGCACGCTGTACTCCCTCATGGCGCTGGGAGCGCTCAACACCTTGGTCGTGCATAGCTCCTCGGCTGCCGCGCGCGCCGCATCCACGGTGGGAACATTCGGAGCGGCGAACGCACCAATCAGCTTCGGCGAAGATGCCACGGCAATCGGCGGAATAATTTTGGCTTTCTTGCATCCATACATTGCGGCGGCGCTTGCAGCATTGTTTGTGCTCGTGCTCTTGGTCCTTGCCTTCTTCTGGTTGCGAGCGCTGCGCCACCGCAGCCGGGCCAGCACTTCATCGGGTTCGACAACAACCTAACAGGAAACCGGGATGGCTGGAACGATCTTTCATCTTTGATTTGTATTTTCAGTCTAGGGTTTCCAGTCTTCCGAGCGAACCTTGCTGTCAGCTCAACCTTGCAGGAAAAACTGATGCATATGTTCATCGATCGATCGACGTGGCGACTTCTTATCGTCACGCTTGTCTGCGTGCTCGGCGTTGCCGTTGGCTCTCAATGGGCGCTGGCCGGCACGACCGGCGGCATCCAGGGATACGTCACCGATGCGTCCGGTCACCCCGTCGCGGCCGTTGCCGTTTCTGCTTCATCGCCATCGGGGCACTTCACGACAACTGCCGGAGCGAATGGCTTTTATTCGCTGAACGGAATGCCGCTCGATACGTATTCCGTTGCGTTCTCAAAGGACGGATATCAAACCGCGATCGTTTTTGGCGTCACCACGACGCAAGACCAGGTCAACCGCGTCAACGTCCGTCTCCAGACTGGCGTCAAGTTGCTCGGCCATGTCACCGTGCGTAGTTCCATGTCGCTCATCCAGCCAACCGTCACCGCTGACACCTACGTTGTCAACGAGCAGCGCCTTTCCGATATTAACGGCACGCCTCAGGATCTCAATGGCTTTCAGGCGTTCAACTCGCTGCCGGGAGTGACGACGGATAATGCAGGCTTTCCAACGATTCGCGCTGGTGCGGAGAACGATGTTGGGTACGAGCTCGACGGCGTGGACAACACGGAGATCGGTTCCGGAGAGTTTCTCAACGCCCTGACCCTCAACGGTGCGCGCAGCGTGCAGCTGTCGACCGGCGGCTATGACGTGAGCAACGGCAATACCAATTCAGGGGTCATTAACGAGGTCATCAAGCGCGGTACGTACCCGCCCACTGGTGAAGCGACGCTGCGCTTAGACGGCCCAACCTATGGGCACGAGCTTTCCTTCGATTACGGCGCTGCGACTCCCAACAACCGTTTTAGTTACTATCTTTCCTATGGGGGAGAGCGCGACGCGAGCGACTACGGGGATAGGCACACGCTTGTCCCACTGCAGCTCGGACAATCGGTCTTCACCGGGCTCAACGATGACATACTGAACTTATTCTATCACTTCGGCGAGGGCAATAAGAACGAAGTTCAATTCCTCACAAACTTGAGTGCGGAAACGTTCGACTTCAACTATCTGGCAAGTCCCCCGTTTGCACCCTATGCGTCAAACAACGGCAACGTGCAGGCCTCAAGCGATCCATTTTTGCTCGGCCAATTCCCCACGTACCAAAGCAACTACATCACGTTCATTCCCGGTCAGGCCGGATACCAGCAGAACACAAATCAATTTGATACCCAAACGTTCAACTCGGTCATTGAGAAGCTCAATTTCAAGCGGCAATTGACGCCCTCGAGCTTCGGTGAGGTACGGGTCTTCAAGAATTATCTGAACTGGATCGACTGGTATGCGTACGACCTCGGCTCTTTCACCGACAGTTTCTTCAACGAACAGACGACTGAGATTGGTGAGGCGTTCGATTACACGAGCCAGTTAACCAGCAAGAATGAGATCAGCCTGGGCGCAGACGGTGGGCAATACACAACTAACTACTGGATAGGTTTTCCCAGTTTTGAGCCGTTTGACGAGCCGCTCGAAGACCTTGGTTGCCCGCAAGTAGCGCCGACACTGGTTTCCGACGGAACCACCTCAACGCCAGGCTATGGCGGCTGTTACATCGCGCCGTACAACGCGGCGATCAACAATGCTTTGGCGCTGGGCCTTCCGGTCGACCGCGCTCATGCTCCGCTGAGCACGTACGTCGACAACTCTGGGTATTCCAACGATCCTGTTCACAAATGGGATGTGTGGGTGAAGGATCGCTGGCAGCCCAACGAGCGGGTCACCGTGACCTACGGGTTACGCTGGGATCAGGAGGTGGTCGGCTTCCCCGCGGATGCTGCGCAGCAGAACACAACCTACTTCATCAATGATACCCAGCCGGCCGGTTGCACGGTCACCTACGCACCGCCCACGCCCCTTTGCGACGTGGTAACCGTGCCCGGTGCTTCGATTGGAGCAGACGTCAGCCGCCCCCAACAGATCAGCCCGCGTTTGGCCGCAAGTTACGAATTGACACCACGCGACACGGTGCGCTTCTCGTACGGCAAGAACATCGAGTTCGTTCCCCTGGCTGCCCTGCAGGACTCGTATAACGTGCCCTTATCGCTGCAAAACTGCAACATAGCAAATGGCTGTTTTCTCCCGCTGCCGGGCTTCGGCACGACCAATCATATCTCCAATCTGTATCAGCAAGTCCTAATTGATTTGACGACAAACAACTTCGCGCAATACACGCCAGTGCTGCCGCAAACAGCTGTGAATGCTGACTTCTCGTTTGAACATGACTTCGGCCGAGGCATCGAGCTGCGCATCACGCCGTATTATCGCAAGGGCTCCAACTACGTCGTTGGCAATCAGCCGCTGCTCTTCACCCTCCAAAGCGGCACTCCCGTGTTCGGGCCGGCCAAAGAAGAAAATGCCGGCATCAATGAAAACACGGGGGTTGAGTTCGCGCTCCAACGGGATGCGGACGTTGGGTTTTCGGGATTGCTCGACGCCACCTACGACAACACGCTGGCCAACTACGACGGCGACTTCTTCCCCAGTGTGAACGCTGCTGCGCTCGCCGCCAATCATTTTTTTCACATTACCTATGTGGCGCCCGTCACCGGCACCCTGAACCTCGTGTACAACACCGGCAATGGTTGGCATGCATCAACGACGATTAGCTACGAATCGGGTTATCGCTACGGCGTTGGTACAAAGACGTTCGTCTTTGCGGCGAACGGGCAACCCGAACAGGTGCTCAATACCGACCTGGCTGCGGCGACGTCTTCTGAAGCGTACTACTTCACCGATCCCACCAACCCGGGAACGATGGAACACCCAAATATCGTGAGCTCGCGCGGAACTCCTGAGGGGCCGGATCCTGGAAGTTTGTTTGGGCCGGCAATCGCAACCGTGGATCTGAGCCTGTCGCACACGCTGGGCGCGGCCAAGCACAATTCCGAAATTGGGTTGCGTGTTGAGAATCTGTTGGGGAACTACTCGCCTACAACGATTCCGGCGAACTTGTACTACGTGCCGCAGGGTCTTGGATCGTATGGGCCCGGCTCGGGAATCAATACGAATGCTCCCTTCGAACCGTTCATGTACAATCAGAGCGCGTATCCGTACGAAGCGGAGCCAGATGGGCCGCCGCGCTTATATACGCTTTTCTACAGCATGAACTATTAGGGCATCCTCGGCGCACTCCGCGTTGTACCTTTCGTCCCGATCCAAAGTATTTGGTTGAAAGCGCCGCTATCAACTGCGTCTGGTTTTTTGAAATCAAAACCGAGGGTGGCGCGTGCCCACCACGCGCCATCGTGCAGAGGCCCGAGCGCTTTGGTCTTGGCCGCAAGGGGATCGTGACAGTTGGGTACGAGGTTGCTTTTTACGGGCGGCTTGCACAGGATCCCGGGGATGACCGGCGTGTATGGCTCCGCGTCGACGGTGCGAGTAAAAACATCCGACATCGGAGCGGCGTTCTTATCGAACAGCCCTAAGTGGTCAATGCCCAAGATATCTTCGATTGTGCGCAGCATCGCGACGGTTGTGTAGAATGTCGACACGACCGTGTGGCGCTTCGTGTACGCGGAGATGACGTGGGCCACCGTGCGGTGGGAATCGACGTGATCCGGCCCGTCCTGGGCGTCGTCCTCCACTACAAAGATAGCGGTATCTTTCCAATAGGGTGAGTTGCTGACGGCCTCAACCAGCTCGCCTAAGGCGTAGTCGTTGCCCGCGATTTGCGATTCCGGTGTGTTCATGCCGGCCACGTTAGTCCGAAAGTTGCCGAAGTGGTCCGTGGGAAGGTCAACCATTTCGAAACTTGGCAGGTTGTGGTGCTTTACATAGCCGTCGAACTCGCGCTTCCATTCTTCAAAGCGATACTGGTCGGGAACGTCGAGATCCCAGCCGCGGTAGTACAGATCGGTTCGACCCCACAGTTCCGACTGCACCGGAATGGCCTGGATGATGTGGGAGGCGAACGGCGTGCGCGAAATCTGTAAATAATATGGCGCCTTTCGATCGTAAAAAAGCATACTCGTGTAGACGCCGTAGTGGCGATGGGTGAGTCCGGCTCGCAGTACGGCATCCCAAATGAAGCCACCTCGGGCAGAGAGCCTCAAGTCACCCGCGCCTTCGGTCGCCCCAATGTCCTTTGTGCCAGGCAAGATGGTCGAGTCGCCGCTCGGATCGAAAAGTGTGGTGATGCGCTCGCCATAGGGAGTTGGCGGACCGAACAATGGCAGCGACATATTGATGTTGCGAGGCTCGCCTTGCCATTCATTGGTAAAGCCGCCGTTGCCATAGACGAAGGCAACGGTCTTTGCGTTGTAATCGTTCGTGCGCCCTTGCAGCGTCCAGCTCCATCCGTCGCCGCTGACGTCGCCGCTCGCGTAGAAATTGTCTAAGGTGACAAAGTCAGAGGCAAGCTTATGGTTGTTGGGAGTCAGAAGCCGCCCGAATTGCACGAGGTGCGGGTCGCCGTTGCCTGGAGTGAGATCGCCTAACACTTGATCGTACGTGCGGTTTTCTTTCATGATGTAGATGACGTGCGTGATCTTTTTATGCAGAAACGCCATGATGTCTGGTTCACGACGTGGCTGGAATCCATTGTTTAGGTCGACCACCCCGGAAAGATGAGCGAGGGTCGCGGCATCCGGCACGGGTAGGCTCAGCAATCCTGCCTTTTCGAGATTGAAGACGTAGCCGTTCAATCCCCGTGGCAGCATCAACGGATTGTCGGCGTCGTCGACCTTGTAGTGCGTCAGGCCGGAGGGCGATTTCGTGTTGACGACATACAGCGTACGGCCATCTTGACTCACGCTAACGCTGCTCGGATACCAGCCTGTTGGAATGCGCCCGAGCACCTTGGCGCTTGCCGTGTCGATGATGGCCAGAGCGTTCTCGCCGCCGAGAGTCACATAGAGCCGGTCGCCATGTGGACTCAAGGCGAGCGCATTTGGATTTGCTCCCAAATACCGGAAACCTGGACGCAGCAAGGAGATCGTCTGCTCCACGCGATCGGTGAGCGTGTCGATGACGTCAACGGCATCAAGGTCGCCGTTGGCGACATAGAGATGGCGGCCATCGGGGGCGAGCACCATCTTGTTTGGTTCGCCGCCGACTTCGATCTCGCGTAGACCGCTCGCGGAGGTCACGATGATTTCGCCATCGCGCAAACTGCTTGTGTAGACCTTGACCGCGGCGCCGGTCGCGTCACACTTTGCTACGACCCAAAATGGATACTCTCCGCGCGGCGTGCGGCTCCCCGGCGTAAAGAAGCGAATCTCCCGCAGGACCCGACGGTTGGCAATGTCGACAACAGAGACCGAGTCATTTTGCATGTTCGCGATGTAGAGCATCTTGCCGTCGGCGCTCGTCGCCACGCCGGCGGCGATCGCTGGGAATGGAAGGTTTTGCGTGCGGGCTGCCGCGCCGCCCGCTCGCGTGTTCTTGAGCAATCCGCCGTCTTGGGTTGACAGCGGCAAGTCTTGGCGCGAATTGTGACCCAATTCGACGAATGGCGCATCCACAATCCAAGTTTGTTCGGCGGAGACCGACGGTCCGCGAATGGCTTTGAACACGTACACGCGATCGTCAGGGCCTCCGGAGATGTAAAAGCGGCGGCCGAGCGGATCCCATGCGATGCCGTTGTAGCTCAGCGGAATGTTGATCAGGTGCGCTAGGTGCGGCTGTGGCCCGCGTACATCATAGACAAAAATCCATTGTGCCGCGGGTGTAGTCGTCTTTGATGCAAATCCTGTGAGTGGATCATGGGATACATCGACAAGAAATCAAGATAGGCAACTGGTACGGGCGTCCTTCGGACCCGACATTCTGTGCGGCCCCAAATGCGGCTCGCTAATAAGGCGATTTGCGGTGACCGCCAGCGATGAACTCCCACCCCCCACCGATTTCGCCAAAAAGCACTAAGAACAGGGAATCGATGCTACGCGGATTCATGGAAAGCCCCTACCCCCTAAGGAAGAGCCGATTGCCCTCAGCAACTCGGCGTTGTTGATGGGTTTTCAGCTTCTTTCAACGCTCGCTGCGAGACGGTTGATCTAGCGTGAGGGAATACTTATCTAATACATTTGGAGGGACGGCTTCACTTTGGAGCTTGGGTCTCGCTGCCCTCGGGGTATTTTTGATTCTCGCTCCATTACCGTCAGGCTATGCCCTTCTAAAAGTTCTAGTAGCTTGTATTCTCTTTTTAATAGCCATAATTGTAATTTTAACCGTTCGTTCTTATCAATTTTTTCAAAACTTTAAGCGACCAATAAAATTAATCCGGATCGTACAGGGATATGACATCTTAGGGGGACGTAATATCTTCGTGCTCGAGAATCCGGGCTGGATTCGCGAAAATACTCTAGCGACACTCTATTCAACATCATCGGGTACGGTGCAGCCAGTTGGATTTATTAAGATAACGAGATGCGTACCAAAAGAGGATTTACAAGCTGTAACCTATCCACCGGGGGCACCGGATCCAAATTTGACATTCTTAGGGGCGCGTGACTTCAGAGAAACTGCTATATTTGCGTCACCAGTAATTCACACTAGAGAATTTGAAGATATCCAAGCTGCATATACTCTTAGCAAGGGCGAAACCGGTGAAACAACTTAGAGTCGTCGAAATAATAACCCCATACCGAATTGTTATTAATGCCGGCAGAGAAGAAGGCATTCGCGAAGGCATGCAGTTCGAGGTTTATGCGCTGGGGAAGGAGCTCACGGATCCTGACACAGGTCAAGCATTAGAAAAACTAGAGATAATGCGCGGTCGTGGTCAGGCAATACACGTACAAAACAAAATCTCAACTATAGTGTCCACCGAGGGGGGTTACATGCCGCCTTTTGCCAGTTTGGGCTCGAGTACCATGTTTTATACAACACGCGCCCTGAAGGATACCCAGTTGACGTTGATGCCCTTTGAGAAAGTTCAAATTGGTGATTTCGTGCGCGCTATCTCGATACCAAAGAGGGTCCAACCCACATAGTCCCCTTATGTGGAATGCGGGCCGGTTTCACGTCGCTTATCTCCTATCCCCAAACTGATTTGACCGCATTCGCTTGGATTTGCTATACTATCCAGGCACCATTTTTGGACGATCCGTCCATCCCAGGAGTATTTCATCTTGTCATTCCTCATTAACTTACAGCGGTTCGCGCACAAGAAGGGCCTTGGCTCATCGCGCAATGGCCGCGACTCACAAAGCAAGCGCTTGGGCGTCAAGAAGTTTGGCGGCGAGCGCGTCACCGCTGGCAACATCATCTTACGACAGCGCGGCACCCAGTTTTACCCTGGTTCGAATGTCGGCATGGGCAAGGACAACACGCTTTTCGCGCTCACCGACGGTGTCGTCGAGTTCGTGCGACGGGGGCGCGATGGCCAAACCGTGCGCATTGTCGCGGCAGAGCTTGTCGGCGCGGCAAAGTCTTAGAACGCCACGAACGTCGCGAGGAGAATCTTGAGTCGGGCCGGCCGCTGCGTCGGTCCGTTTCATTTTCGCGAGTACCCACAATGTTCATCGATCAAGCACAGGTAACAGTGCGAGGCGGCAACGGCGGCAACGGCGTTGTATCGTTCCGGCGAGAAAAGTACGTGCCGCGAGGGGGCCCCGATGGAGGCGACGGAGGCCGCGGTGGTTCTGTCTACCTCGTCGCCGATCCACAACGAACGACGTTGAGCGAGTTTCGCCACAAGAAACGCTTTATCGCGGCGAAGGGCGGCAATGGTGCAGGCAGCAACTGTCATGGAAAAACAGGAACAGACGTCATCATTCCGGTGCCTTGCGGAACGCTCGTCCGCAAGGACGGAGACGTCATCGCAGATCTGAGTCGCGCAGGCGAACGCGCTTGCGTTGCGCGCGGCGGCCGAGGCGGCTTAGGCAATCAACATTTTGCCACCGCGACCCATCAGGCTCCCCGCATGGCGCAGCGTGGCGAGCCCGGTGAAGAATTCGCCCTGGATCTCCAACTCAAATTGCTCGCGGAAGCCGGCATCGTTGGAGCGCCCAACGCCGGCAAGTCGACGCTGCTCGCTGCGGTTTCCGCCGCACGTCCGAAGATCGCCGACTACCCGTTTACCACGCTGGAACCGCAGCTTGGCGTCGTCAACGTTGACGTGGACGCGAGCTTCGTGTTGGTGGACGTCCCCGGACTCATTGAAGGCGCGAGCAAAGGGGCGGGGTTGGGCGATCGCTTTCTCTCGCACGTCGAGCGCACGCTCGTGCTCGTGCATCTCATTGACGGAAGCGTCTCACCGAAGCAAGCCGTCGCGCAACTGAAGATGATCGAACGGGAGCTTCGTGCCTGGAATCCTCGCCTGCTGCGCTTGCCTCGTCTCGTCGTGGTGTCAAAGCAAGATCTGCCAACGGCAAAGAAGGCGCTGGAAGCAGTGCATAAGGCGGTCCGCGATCGCGTGTTTGGCATTTCGGCCGCAACCGGGGAGGGCGTCAAAGAACTCGTTGGCGCAATCTACAACGCTATTGCTAACGCCCGAGCGTCCAAGCAAGAAACAGAAACAGAAGTCGTGCTTCGCCCGCAAGCGAAGCCGACCACAACGACCGTCTCCGTCAAGAAGGAGGGCCGCGCGTTTCGCGTGAGCGGCCGCACGATCGAGCGCGTCGCGACGATGACCGATCTTGCAACCGAGGAGGGTCAAGCGTACTTTAAGCGAGCGCTCGTTCGCGTCGGAGCAAAGCGTAAACTCGACCGGGCGGGCGCAAAGCCGGGCGACCGGGTTCGGGTAGGCACTGAAGAGATTCTTCTCTCATGAGCGGCCAACGGTTGGGGGTTTTCGGCGGCACCTTCGATCCAATCCACCTTGGCCATCTCTTCGTCGCGAGCGCGGTGATGGCTGAGGCTCGCCTGGAGCGCATTCTCTTCTTGCCGGTTGGAGATCCAGCGCATCGTCGCGCGCATGCGAGCGCGAGCGATCGCAAAGCAATGGTGCGCCTCGCAATTGACGGCAACCAGGATTTTGTGCTCGATGAAACAGCGCTGCGGCAGGCGGGACCTGTCTATACGGCCGATACAATGCCGCTTTTGAAAGCGGCATTTCCTGACGCCGAGTTTTCTTTCATCGCAGGAGCAGACTCACTGGTCGACACTCCATGGCGGCGATTGAATGAAGTGGCTGCGGGACTGCAGCGCTTTTACGTGGTCGCCCGCGAGGGGATGCCAAAGGAGCGCTTGGCGCCAACTCTTGCCACTTTACCCGCCGAACTTGCCCAGCGCTTTATCCTCTTGAATCTGCCGCTGATTGACGTCTCCTCGACCGTGATTCGAGAGCGGGTCGCCGCGAAAAAGACGATTCGTTACCTGGTTCCAGACGCTGTGGAGAAGTATATTGCGGCGAAGGGTCTGTACGAAGAGCGCGACTAAATTCGCGCGATCACATGAGCTAGTTTGATCCGAAGGCGGGATACGAGAAGGTACCCGTCGCAACGGGGCGAGTCGATCGAGGAATCCCACGGCGACCTGGTTGGCCCAACAGGAGAATACGAATATTTCCGGCAGCGCGAACAAGCCGGCGCAGTCGCGGACCGGAAGAAAACGCCTCGTGCAGAACACGAGAGTAAGGATCGTCTGAGCGAAATCCAGGCATAGGAAGCGGCAACGGTGGGTTGCCATCCACTACTATAGTTGATTGAGAGATGAAGTACAATTCCAAACGTTCGGTCGATCTCACGAGAGTGATCGCCATCACGTGCCTCCGATGTCGCGAATAAATTCGCCACACTACATTGTGCTCATTCTCCTGACGTTGGGCGCCTGCTCGCTTGCGCCTCCGCCGGCCAACAATGCAGCGGCTCTCCACGAGATCGCGCAACGCGACAGCGGCGCGGAGCTGGTCGTCGAGGGAACGATCGTGAGCGTCTTGCCAACGTCCGCTGGACCCAGTGGCCTCCACGAGCGCTTTATCGTGCAGGTGACAAGCGGGAAGGCAAGTCTGCCCCTTTTTGTCGCCGACAACATTTCCGTTGGCTCGGCAGCGCCTTTGCAAAAGGGCGATCACGTCATCGTCAAAGGTGAACTCGCCTTCAATGAACTCGGCCCCGTGCTCCACTGGACGCACCGCGACCTGCGGATGCGCCACCAACCTGGCTTCGTCGAGGTCGGTGGGCACCTCTATGAGTGAGCGTCTGCGAGCGGTCGCTCTCGCTTCGCAATCGCCGCGGCGTAAGGAGCTGCTCGAGAGTCTCGGGCTGAGCGTCGAAGTCGTGCCTAGCGCTTATGTCGAGCAAACGCACGCCGACGCAAGCGATCCAACGGCAACGGCTTTAGGACACGCGCTGGGCAAGGCGCAAAAGGCAGCTGCCAGCGGACCACCGCTTCTCGTAGCGGCCGATACGATCGTGGTCATCGATGGCGAGTTGCTCGGCAAACCGCGCGATGAAGCCCAAGCGCGCGATATGTTGCATCAGTTGTCGGGGCGCGAGCACCGCGTCTTCACGGGCTTTGTCGTGGTTGACCGCGCTTGCGGCAAGAGCGTCAGCGGTGTTGAGTCTACGTCAGTCAAATTCATGCCGCTGAGCGATGAGGACATTGCCAACTATGTTGCGACCCGCGATCCGCTTGACAAAGCGGGTGCGTACGGCATACAGGGCCGTGGCGGGCTGCTCGTCGCTTCCATCAGCGGCGACTTTTACACAGTCATGGGACTGCCGCTCGCCCGCATCGGTGCCGCGTTGTGCGAACTCGGCTATAATGTTCTCGTCCCATGATCCTCTTTGAGCGCCTTTACGCGCACATCGCACCGGAAGTTAGCATCGATCTCGGCACCGCGAACACCCCAGTGCACGTCCGGGGTCACGGCGTACGCTTCGTCGAGCCAACCATGGTTGCCATCGACACCGATACCGGGCAGATCCTCACGGTCGGCGAGGGCGCGAAGCAAATGATCGGCCGGACGCCGCGTACCATCACCGTTATTCGGCCTTTGCGCAATGGCGTGATTTCAAACTATCGCTATACCGAGGCGCTGGTCAGCATGCTGCTCGAGCGCGCGTTGCGCGGAAAATCCATCGTACCGCCGCGCGTCATCGTGGGCGTTCCCGGCTCCGCGACTGAGGTTGAAAAAAAAGCGGTGCGGGAAGCGGCAAGGGGCGCCGGCGCGGGCCGCGTCTATTTCGTCCCCCAGGCAATGGCCGCGGCAATCGGCGCGGGTCTGCCGGTGCTCGAGGCGCTCGGCAGCATGATCATCGATATTGGCGGCGGCACGACGGAGCTCGCGATTATCTCGCTCGGTGGCATGGTGGCGGCTCGGTCGCTCAAACTGGGCGGGGACCACCTCGACGATGCCATCATCTCTTATTTGCGCGCGACGCGCAGTTTTCACATCGGCGAGCGAACCGCCGAGTCACTCAAGATCGCACTTGGGTACTACGGCCGCCCCCTCGGCCGCGCACCCGTCACCGTCATGGGTCAAGACACGCGTCACCTGCGGCCGGGAACGCTCGAAGTGCGCGAGGAAGATGTCGGAGCCGCGATGGCCGAACCGCTCGGTCAAATCGTGGACGTCGTGCGAGCTATCTTGGAGCAAACGCCGCCCGAAATCGTCCGCGATCTCTCTGAAAACGGCATCGTCCTAGCGGGCGGCGGTGCAGCAATCGCGGGACTCGCAGAAACACTTGCGCTGATCACGGGCATTCCAGTGCGTGCGGCCGATCAGCCGATGCTAAGCGTGGCGGTCGGAGCGGCGCACATCCTGCGCGATCGCAAGCTTTTTGCAGCCTTGTTTCCGACACCGCAGTCACTGATCGGTAGGTGGTGGCGATCGTTTCGTTTTGGGATGAGAGAAAACTCCTCGTCTTCGTCACGCTGATCATTCTTGCGTCCGCTGCCATGCTACTTGAAATCAACGCGGCACGGCAAGGACAGCGCAGCTTGAGCGATCAGATCGTCAACACGATTGTCACGCCGTTGCAAAACGCGATCGTGCAAACGGGTTCTGCGATAGCGATCGAATTCGCCAATCTTACCCATGCCGGCGAAATGGCATCGCGCAACGACGCACTCCAGCGCAAAGTGCAGGAACTTGCAGCGACAAACGAGCGGCTCAAAGAGCATGCCATCGAGAATGTCGAGTTGCGTCGCATGCTGGCACTTGCCCAATCTCTTCCCCAGCAAACGATCGCCGCGGACGTCGTGGGGTACGCGCCGGAAGGATCGCGCCGCGAAATCCAGATCGATCGTGGCTTCCGCGACGGCGTGCGTCTGGATGCCGTGGTGGTCGACGGCGACGGGCTCGTGGGCCATGTCGTTGATGCGGGCGCTCACGACGCGCATGTGCTGCTCATCATCGACCCGACAAGTAACGTCCCTGCGTACCTACGAGACGCTCGCAGCTGGGGGATCGCCACAGGGACTTGGCAACACATTCGAATGAAATACATTGGACAGGACGTGAAGGTGCGCGCCGGTGACGCAGTCATCACGGGGCAAGGCGAGGTGTACCCAAGCGGCATCATCATCGGCACGGTACGCGAGGTCGACCGCAAGGACAATGCGCTGAACCAATCCGCCGTCGTCTTCCCCGCGGTCGATTTTAACGGACTCGCGCACGTGCTCGTGCTTCGCAAATCATGAGCTCGTTGACCCCGGCGGCAACGCACCGCCTTCGCCCGGAGGGGGCTGAGCCTCGCGAACGGGTTCGCCCCCAAGACGCCGAAGTCTCGGTGCGACCTAAGTTTGTTTGGTTGGCCGCGCTTGCACTGGGCGCTATCGTTGCGCAGTCCACGATTTTGCGCTCTGTTTCATTGGGTGGAGCGCACCCGAGTCTGCTCACGGTCCTTCTCGTGTGGACAGGGTTGCGTTGCGGCGTGACCACCGGCGGCATTTTGGGCTTCGGTGCCGGACTCGTTGAGGATGGTTTAGGAAGCGGCGGAGCAAACGTCCTTGGAGCAACGCTCGTCGGCTTCGGTGCCGGACTGCTCAACACGTCGTTTTTCTCTGACTCGCTGCCCGTTTTTGTGTCAGCCGTGGCCGGCGCCACGATCGTGCGCGGCATCGTGACCTACCTCGTTATGGAAATAGGGCTGGGCGAACGCGGCATGTTCCACCGCTACTCGCATGAGTTGCTTTGGCAAGCCTTGCTCAACGCGGTTGCAGCCGCGATAACGCTGCTTGCCGTACGAGCCATCGCGCATGCGCGGAAGTAATTAAGCGTGGCCGGGTCGATCCTCCATCGTGAAGAGGCGCCCGCGCCGCGCCTTCGCCGCATGGTGGCGTTCGGCGTTGCCATCGCCTTGGCGTTGGCCATTCTCATTGCAATGCTTGCCCGGCTGCAGCTGGGGCAAGGCACCTATTACGAACGCCTCGCGAACCTCAATCAGTTGCGCACGATTCCCGTGAGCGCGCCTCGCGGCGTGCTGTACGATCGCAGCGGCATCGTCATCGCTCGCAACCGGCCTTCGTTCGTCGTGCAAATCGTGCCGATGCAGATCAAAGACCCGAACGCCGAGCTCTCGGCGTTAGCGCAACTGCTCGGATTACCGGCCGACGAGCTGTGGCATCGCCTCCTCAATCAAAATGGCGTCGGCTATCCGGACTTCGACGCCCTCACGACCAGCATACCACTGGGTCCCATCAACATCGCAGAAGACCTCACGCCCACAGAGGTCGCCAGGTTTTCCGAACGCGCCGACCGTTTCCCAGGCATGGGTGTCGAGCTCATCCCGGTGCGGCAGTACCCGCACCACACCCTGGGGTCGCATTTTCTCGGCTATGTGGGTCAGATTACGGAAGAGGAGTACAAACAGCGCAGATCAGCCGGCTACGGGCCTAATGACGTGGTGGGCGAAGACGGTTTGGAGTATACGTACGATCGCTGGCTGCGCGGACGCGAAGGCGGCCGTCGCATCAAAGTGAACTCCGCGGGCGAGGCGGTGGCCGAGGTCACCGGCTTCCAAGCGATCCCTGGCAACGATGCGGTGCTAACGGTCGATTGGCGACTGCAAGAAGCTGCCGAAAGCGCCATGGCCGCGCAGATCCACGCGCTGGCGTTGCGCATCGGCCATCGCACGGGGGGCGCCGCCATCGTCGAAGATCCAAACAGTGGAGCGATCTTGGCTTTCGTCAGCCAGCCCAACATCGATCCAAATGATTTCGCGGCCGGCATCAGTCAAAAGAAATACGATGCCTATCTCAACGACCCGCTTCACTCTCTCTTTAACCGTGCGATTTCGGGCGCATATCCGACCGGCTCGACCTTCAAGTTGATTACGTCATCGGCCGCACTCGGCAGCGGCATGATGAACGCCGCTTCAACGCGCTTTTGCGGCGGCGATTTCGATTTGGGCGGATACATTTTTAACGACGACCGCGCCGGTGGACACGGAACGCTCGACATCCCAACCGCAATCACCCAATCGTGCGACGTCTTCTTCTATCAGGTTGGTCACGAGCTGGGCATCAATCGACTCGATACATACGCGGCGGACTACGGCATCGGTCACACAACCGGCATCGATCTTCCGGGCGAAACGACCGGCATTTTGCCGACGCCCGCGTGGAAGGCACGCGTCTACAAAGACGAGTGGTACGGGGGCGATACGGTTAATATGGCGATCGGACAAGGCTACCTTGAAGCGTCGCCAATTCAAATGCTCAAGGTCGTGAGCGCGGTTGCAAACGGCGGCACGTTATACCAACCATATCTCGTCAGCCAGATTCGAGATCCCCACGGACGCATGGTGCAACGTTTTGGATCGGTGGTCGAAGGCCACGTGCCCGTTTCGGACGACGACCTCGCGTTGATACGCCGTGGCATGCTGGGCGCCATCGAGAGCGACTACGGCACGGCGCACAACGTCTTTATTCCGGGGTTTCACTACGCCGGCAAAACCGGCACTGCTGAGAACGTACCGACGATCGACAATCCCTCCGGCCGCAATCACGCTTGGTTTGTTTGCTTCGCGCCATACGACCATCCCCAGATTGCCGTGGTCGTGTTCATGGATCAAAGTGGCGGCTTTGGTGCGGTCAACGCGGCTCCGGTTGCCCAAGCAATCGTGCAGTCGTATTTCCATATTCGAAGCGCCGGGCCAAACGGAACAGGCATTCGCGACTAAACGCGCTGCGCACGACCCACTCCAGGGACGCTTCTTCTCAGGCGCGAAAACCGTACATATCCCCGCATTGAGGAGCAGTTTGATGCAGGCAACGACCTTCGCCCTTGCCGATTCCATGCGTCGCCTGGGCACCGAAAGCGCCTTTGTCGTCCTGGCGCGAGCGAAAGCGCTCGAAGCACAAGGCCGTAATATTATTCACTTGGAAATCGGCGAGCCCGATTTCGACACGCCCCAGCATGTCAAAGACGCGGCAGTCGCGTCGTTGCGCGCCAATCGCACCCATTATACGCCGGCATCCGGCATCGCGGAACTGCGTGCGGCGATCGCCGCGGACGTCAAGCGCACGCGCGGCGTCACGGTGACGCCCGACTGCATCGTTGTTGCACCCGGCGCGAAACCCCTCATCGCGGCCGTGCTCATGGCCCTCCTCAATCCAGGCGACGAAGTCATCATCCCCGATCCAGCATATCCGGCCTACCGATCGATCGTGACGTACGTCGGTGCTCAACCGGTGTCGCTGCCGTTGCTCGAGTCGCGCGATTTTCGTTTCGAAATGTCTGCCCTCGAGGCGGCGATCACGCCAAAGACCAAGATTTTGGTGCTCAACTCGCCGCACAACCCTACGGGCGGGATTTTGACTGCCGAAGACATCACGGCCATCGCAAAGATCGTTGCTGCGCACGACGTCCTCGTGATCAGCGATGAGATTTATAGCCGGCACGCGTACGATCGCGAATTTGCCTCATATTACGGGCTCGCTGGCATGCCGGAGCGCACCATCCTCATCGATGGTTTCTCCAAAGCGTGGGCCATGACGGGATGGCGCCTTGGTTTTGCTGTCATGCCCGCATACATCGCGGAGGCCGTCACCGCACTCATTCTCAATACCGTCTCTTGCACGGCGACCTTCGTGCAAGACGCTGGCATCGCCGCGCTCAATGGACCAGACGAACCGGTGCAGGCAATGCACGATGAGTTCTTACGCCGCCGCAATCTTCTGGTGGAAGGGCTCAACAAGATTCCGGGCCTCAGCTGTCGCACGCCGGGTGGCGCATTCTACGTTTTTCCAAATGCGTCGAAGATCGAGCCTGACGACATCAAGCTCGCAAACTATCTGTTGAACGAAGCGGGGGTTGCGGTGCTCGGGGGCTCCACCTTCGGGCCGCATGGTAAAGGATTCTTACGCCTCTCGTACGCGAATTCGGAAGAGAACCTGCGCGAAGCGCTCAAACGGATGACGGCCGCGCTCGCAGCTTACAAACGCTCCTAAGCTAGCCGCATCGCCACCTTGACGTCATTGAGCGTCTTTTGGGCCACCGTGCGTGCGCGCTGCGTGCCGTCATACAAGACCTCTTCGATGAGGTCCGCATTCGCTGCGAATTTTTTGCGACGTTCGCGAATCGGCGCCAGTGCCGCGTTGAGGTGCTTGGCCATGTCCGCTTTATCCTCAACGCAGCCAAGTCTGCCGGTCCGGCAGCGCGACGCGATGTCGTCCGCGGCCGCCCGATTGAACGCACGCTGAAAGAAAAAGACCGGGCACGTCTCGGGGTGCCCGGGATCCGTTTTATGCACCTTTTGCGGATCCGTGAACATCGTCTTGATCTTCTCGATCGTCGTGGTTTCGTCGTCGGCGATCAGGATGGCATTCTCGTACGACTTGCTCATCTTCCGGCCGTCGGTGCCCGGCACGAGCGGAGTCTGCGAGAGCAGCGGTTCGGGTTCGACGAGCACCGCGCCGTACAGATGATTGAAGCGACGGATGATTTCGCGCGACAGCTCCAGGTGCGGCACTTGGTCTTGGCCCACGGGCACGCGCTCGCCCCGCATGATCGCGATGTCCACTGTTTGCAAGATGGGATACCCCAAGAACCCATGGGTCGCGATGTCCGCTCCCAGCGCGTTGATCTGATCTTTGTAGGTCGGCACTCGTTCCAACCATGAGACCGGGGTGATCATGGAGAGCAGCACGCCCAGTTCGCTGATTTCTGGAATGCGGGATTGAACGTAGATCGTGCATGCTTGCGGGTCGAGACCGGCGGCGAGCCAATCGATGACCATCTCGCGCACGTCGCCAGCGATCTCAGCGCTGCGATGGAATTTGGTCGTGAGCGCGTGCAGGTCGGCAATTTCATAGAAGCAGTCTCCGGTCTTGCTCAGCTCGACGAAGTTGTTCAGTGCGCCCAGCAGGTGGCCGACGTGCACTTTTCCGGTTGGGCGCATGCCTGCCATGATTCGACGACGCTTTGCTTGCGGTTCCAAAACCTCTTTAGGTTGGGCGACGGCCAAAATCAGATCCTCCGTAGCGTTGCGCTCATTTGACCGTTTCTGCCGCGCAAGTCCTGCGTCAAAGGTTCTGGGGCAAGCCGCTACCCAGCGGCACGGCGCGACGGAAGGCGCGGCGCACAAACGCGCGGCCGAGAGCAATCGAACGCTGCAGCGACACATCGCGCGCGAGCGAAGCGGCGATCGCAGCCGCTAAGATTCCTCCCGAACCGCGCATCGTTCGGTTGATGCGCGAGCCGGCATATCGATGCACGCCTTGGCGGTGGACGAGGATGTCAATGCAGGTCTTGTTCGGGAGATGACCGCCGGTCACAAGCACGGCGCATCCGAATTTCGCAAGCTTGCGTCCGGCCGATTCCGCTTGCGACAGTGTCGTTACAGGCTGTGACGCAAGCGTCGCCGCTTCGTGCACGTTGGGGGTCACGAGGGTTGCAAGGGGTAGGAGCCGTCGCAGCTCGCGCACTTCGCGTTCACCCAAGAACACGTGGCCACTGCTTGACTTGATAACTGGATCGATGACGATGGCCGGTCGTCGCGCGAGTCCCCGTAAGAATGAGCCCACTGCCCGCATCGCGGCAGCATCGGGCAAAAGACCAATACAAACTGCCTTGGGTTCAACTTGCTCCCACACGGCCTCGAGTTGGCGCCGCACAAAACGAGCCGGTAAGCTTTGGAGCTCGAGAACGCGCCGGCTATTTTGGGCGGTCACCGCGGCGATAACAGCAACCCCTGCTAGCCCGTGGGTTCGATACACCGCCAGATCCCTCGTGATTCCCGCGCCACCGGTCGTATCCACAGAGCCGACGCTGCAGACGACCGCGCCGCGCCAAGCTCTACGGGCCTCTAAAGCTCTGTCCACAAGCCCTGTGCATATGTGGAGAACAACTGTTTGGTCAAGTCGCCGGGGATGGGCTTAACAGCGGCGATGCACTTGAACTTGGAGTTGGCTGATTTGGGGGCGAACTGCTAGGCTTCGCCCCGCTCGCGTTCGCGGGTGAGCTCGCAGGGCTCGGCGCGCGCGTCGCAGTCGGTGTCGGTGTGCTCGATGGAGGCGCGGCATTGAGCTTGACGGGAGCGATGCTGGCTGGCACCGGTTTGTTTGCGGCGCGGTAGATCTGCGCGATGAGCGCACGGAATTGCCCGAGCGTTGCTTCGGTCAAATAGCGCGGCTGCGGCAGCATGAGCGTTGCGAACCAGCGACCCGACTCTGCCCGGAGCAGCGCGTCGCGTATTGCCAAACTTGAAAGAGCGGCGTCGCCCCCAGCTGCTTTGCGCGCATCCGAAAGCGCGTTCCACATGCTCATCTGATTTTGGGAACCCATCCACATATCGAAGCCACCGACGTCGCTTGCCGCCTCGTAACCGTACGTGTCGGCCGTGGGCGGATGCGCCTTTAAAAATTGATGGGGCGTCTGCGCCTTTGATTTATTGCCTGAAAGCGCGGCTGCGATAAAATCCAGAGCCGACGCACGATCGGCACGGTGCAAGATCGAGCCGGTTGCCGGCAAACACAGGACGACGACCGGTGCGCTCTCGTTTGGCGACACGTCTAGCGCTGCTTTGACAACGGACTGCAGCCGATCCGCCATTGCCGAAGCCGGCGAGGCCAGCGGCTGCGCATCGATCGACGTGCTTGCCGTATCGCTACAGAAAAAGATCGGCAAGGTAGTGGTCTTGCTCGTTTCCATCAAGTACGCGCGATATGCGGCGCTGCGCGCATCCGCAACGGATGCCGCTGCTGCGCCCACGCTCGCCTTGACCACGCGCTCGGAAAACACGCCGTATCGTGCCTGATGGGACTGCAGCAACGTGGCTGTCTCGTCGTCGTAGGCGCCACTGGGCAACACAAGGCCTGGGTCACCGTGCGTTGGATCGAGCGAACGAACCGTTCGCATGCCTTCGTCAACCGCCGCCGCGGCATCCGCGCCCCCGTTGAGCGCAACCGTGAACGGCACGCGTTCGTTTCGACCGGCCGCATCGATGACCAGCGGCACGATCGGTTCGTAGGCAGGAAGCGCCGCCAACTCAACCGCTCCGCTCGCGCTCGCTTTTTTCAATCGTGCAAGCACGTCGTTGCATGCCAGCGCAAATTCGGGGGCGAGCGTAGCGAGATCGTGCGCCGTCAGCGCGTCACGGTTGAGGAGAGCTTCTTGGCCTCGCGCATACCCGCTGCCGACGAGCGAGAGCAGCAGTGCGGTTGCCGCATAGTCCGCATCATCGCCCTGCGAAAATCTGGCCGCGCTGTCGCCCATGAGCGCAAGCCGCGACGCCTCGGCATCGGAAACAAAGCGCGTCACCGCCCGCGCGCCTTGCAAATTCGCTGCGGGCACGACCGTCGTGGAAAGCACAGCGAGCAGCTCAGCCGCGCGCGGATCGTCAGCGCCTAGCGCGCCGGACGCAAGCAAAGCGATCGCATCCTGACCAGTTGCGGCGCGCTCGAGCGCGTCTACGAACGCCGGGTCCAGCGCAATGGTCACCTTGGCGGCCGGGTGCCTGGCAAGGGCGCTCAGCTGCGGGGCAAGGAAGTTGACCGCGACGAGCCCGGCCTCGACGGCCTGCACGTCCTCGCTTTGCGCTTGTGGTGCGGGCACTCGCCAGATCAGGATCACGGACGCGTATTTCGGCGGCGCGGCCGCCGTCATGACTGAGGACAGCAAAACTGCGGCGATCGCCCCTGCCATCACCCGAGTGCGTTTCATCGTACGACCTTTCGCTAGTATTCTTGTGGAGCGACTCGATCGAGGATGCGCGTGAGCTCCCCGTCGTCCGCATACTGGATTTCGATCGTGCCTCCGCCGGCGGCTCGCGGGTGCAGCGAGACGCGCGTCGCCAGGGCGAAGCGCAGGCGGTTTTCGGCTTCGGCGACGTCGGGCGGGAGTACCGCATGTCGTACCCCCTGCGCAGTTTTCTTGCTCTCCCGCGCGGCGCTCATCCGCTCGAGCTCGCGGACGCTCAAACCTTGTCGGACAGCGAGGTTCGCTAGCTCTTGCGCTCGCGCGTGCGGCATCGCCGCCAATGCCCGCGCGTGACCGGCGGAGAGTTTGCCATCGCGCACGAGCGCCTGCACCCCGTCAGGCAACGTCAGCAGACGAAGCGCATTGGTGATGGTCGGCCGGCTCTTGCCAATTCGCTGTGCGACGGTCTCCTGCGTAAAGTCGTGCTCCTCGATGAGTTGACGGTAGCCCGAGGCTTCTTCTATCGGATTGAGATCCGCCCGCTGCACGTTTTCGAGAATCGCGAGTTCGATCGCCTCGCCCGCCCGCGCTTCACGCACAATTGCCGCAATCGTACGCAGGCCGGCGAGGCGAGCTGCACGCCAGCGTCGCTCGCCGGTAATAATTTCGTAGCTCTCTCTGAGGTCAGGATGCCGGCGCACGATGATCGGCGCAAGCAAACCGTGCGCCGTAATCGACTGTGCCAGCGTGGTCAATGATTCTTCGTCGAAGTTGCGGCGCGGCTGCTGCGGGTTCGGCTTGATTTTCTCGATCTCGATCTCGAAAAGCTGCGTGCCCAAAGCAGTCTGGGTGAGAACACTCGGCGAGGCAACGCCAGGGAACAATGCGCCCAAACCGCGACCAAGCCCACGTGGTTTATTCACGAGCGAGAACCTCCTGCGCAAGCGCGGCATAGGCTGCGGCGCCTTTGCCTTTAGGATCGAACAGCGTGATAGGTGCGCCGTGCGACGGCGCTTCCGAAAGGCGAACGCTGCGCGGCACGCGCGTTGCAAACACCAAACCAGGAAAATATCGCTCGACTTCTTCAACCACCTGGGCCGCAAGGTTCGTTCGTCCGTCGAACATGGTGATGAGCACGCCTAAGATACGAACGTTCGGATTGAGGTGTTGGTGGACGAGACCAATGACGTGTGTCAACTGGCCGAGACCTTCAAGCGCAAAATACTCGGCCTGAATGGGAACGATGAGGCAATCGGCGGCGCTCATGGCGTTGAGGGTTAAGAGACCAAGCGATGGCGGACAGTCGATGAAGACGTGATCGTAGCGATCCAAACTTGACGCAAGCGCGGTGCGCAGCCGCAGCTCGCGCGACATCGCAGACACGAGTTCGATTTCCGCCCCGGCGAGATTCAAGGTTGACGGCGCGATCCACAAGCCGCTCACGGCTGTTTCTCGCACGACCTCGTGCAGCTCTTTGGATTTGAGGATAACGTCGTACATGCAGCTCTGCACGGACGACTTTTCGATGCCTATTCCGGTCGTGGCATTGCCTTGCGGATCGATGTCCACGAGGAGCACCCGCTTGCCTCGCCGCGCAAGTTCGGCGCTCAGGTTGATCGCCGTGGTCGTCTTACCAACGCCACCCTTCTGATTCGTAACGGCAACCACCCGGGCGCGGCGCAGATGTTGCGGAGCATCGAGCTCCGCGCTCCCCGCGACCGCCGTGCCGCCATTTCGGTGCATCATGAGCCTAACTTTCCTTGTGCATGAGAAAATCCCGCGCAACTTTGCGCATATCTTCGACGGTGTTTTTCTTGGGATTTTCAAGAACGGCATCCAAGCATGCGCGCAACGCGGCCCCAACCCTGGCGTCCCCGCGGAACTCTTTGCCAGCAAGCCCGAGCTCGCGCATGATGCTGATGACCGCGCCGCCGTCGATGGCCAAGTCATTCATGCTCAAAGCGCTCGGCCCCGAGAGCTCCATCTTCACTCGTCCGGCGAATCGGTCGAGTTCGGCTGGGTTGCGTTCGGGCAGGCCCGATGCCACGATATCCGCTCGCCTCAAATCGAAGAGCTGCTCCACCAGGCCGGCGCCAACACGATGAATAAAGCGCCGGACCGCCGCGTCGGTTAGCGGATCGTCAGATGCAAACATGTGGTGTCTGATGAGTTGCGTTACGGTCTGCACCACATCCGTTGGAAAGCGCAGTCTCGTCAACATCGTGCGTGCCATGTCTTCGCCGACGATCTCGTGGCGATAAAAATGCGGGCCTGATTTTGTTCGCGGCTTGCCGACATCGTGCAAGAGAGCGGCAAGGCGCACGGCAAGCTCGGGAGGCGCTTCGTCGCACGAGCGCAACGCGTGATAGTACACGGTATAGCGATGAAACTCGTTTTGCTCCACGCCCCAGCCTTCCAAGAGCTCGGGCATGACCTGCGAGAGCGCGCCGACCGCCCGCAACAATTCGAAGCCCACGCTCGGCCTCACGGATTTGGTGAGGAGTTTGATGAGCTCGTCTGCCACACGCTCTGGCGCAATGGTGTTCGTCAGATTCGCCGCGGCGCGCATGGCGGAAAGCGTGTGCGGCGTTGCCTCGAGGTCGAAGCGAGCCGAGAACTGTGCGCCGCGTAAGATGCGCAGAGGATCTTCCACGAATGCCTCATCCCGGAGAATGTCCAGTCGAGCGTTGCGCACATCATCGGCGCCGCCGAACGGATCGACCAGGTCACCCGTCGCGAGGTTGCGCGCCATCATGTTGACGCGGAAATCTCGGCGGCTTAGATCGTCTTCCAATGGGATGTCGGGCGAAGACTCTATCAAAAAATCGCGATGGTGAGTGCCGGTCGACCGTTCACGTCTGGGAAGCGCAATGTCAACGGTGCGGCCATCTCGAGTGAACTTGATGACCCCGAACGACGCACCGACAAGGTCGCTAGAGCCTATCTTAGTCAATCTATGGACTATTTCGTCATACGGGACGCCCATCACTAAGTAATCGAGATCGGGCGATTCCGGCTGAGGTCGCCCGAGACTAGACAGCACCTCGTCCCGGACGCGGCCACCAACCGAAAAGACATGGCCCGGGCCAAGCGTTGACACGATCAGATCGTCGAGGAGCTTGTTGGATTTCACCCGAGACTTCTCGCCTGGGGGGACTGTAATTGTTCCATATGGAACAGTTTCCCGTGGAACATTTTCCCGATCCTTGGTATGTGACGGGCTTCTGCGAAGCCCAGGCGACCTTCACGTTCAGCCGGTCTGGTCGGGTGCCGGCGCTCTATTTCGCCGTCAAACGTGAGGCTGCCGACCTCCCCGTGCTGCGTCGACTCCAGAGCTTCTTTGGCGGGATCGGATCGATCTATAATGTCAAACCTCGTTCTATTGGGAACGATCGAACGGCTGGCTCGTACTTTAGAGTAACCAAGGCGCGTGAACTCACAAACATTGTAGCGCACTTTGATCGCTTTCCAATGGCGGGCAAGAAGGCATCATGCTTCAACATTTGGCGGGAGATGGTGCTTCTCAAGCAACGTTTTCGCAGGCCTCCCATCGAGCTACTCGAGCATCTTGCTTTGGGCCTCGCCCAAACCAGAACGGCGCTATCTAGCGGAGAGAGCTCTTCGCCCGCTTGATAATCCAAGCGTGGCGCGCCGCCATCAAACCAGGCACGCGAACCCGTTTCACCATAATTTCCGCTGCGCCTAGCCTCGCAGCGGCCTTTTTCTGCGCGCTGGTGGGATGCGAGGATCGGCCTTCGTAGAGAAGCAGCGTGCCGCCCGGACGCAGCAGCTCCAATCCCAGTTCCAGGGCCAACGCCGGCGGTGCAAGGGCACGAATCAAGACCGTTCCAGACGCCGCGCGAAAGGTAGCCGCGCCTGGCCCGCGGCCTGACGACTTCACGGCTAGTACGTTGTATAGTTCAAGCCGGTCTATCGCCATCTTTAGGAACCCGACGCGCTTGGCTCGCGGTTCAATTAGGACGAAATGGTGACCGGGATAGGCGATCGCCGCCGGAATGCCTGGCAATCCCCCGCCGCTTCCGAGGTCGATAACGGGATCTTGAAGATCCAACAATGGCAATGGAGCTAGGCTGTCGAGAACTTGATTGGTAATGAAGCTAGCTAACGAGCGCGCTCCCGTCAGGTTGGTTCGGCTGTTCTCTTCTAAAAGGAACTTCCCATAGTCGAGCAACTTGGAAACGATCCCACTTGTCGCCTGAAGCTTGAGCTCCCGAAGCCCAGCTTGGAGCAAACTGCTTTCATCTTCGATCACGCGCTGCGGCCGGTCGCTCCAGCCTGTTCCCTGCGAGCATACACAAAAAGCACCGCTATGTCTGATGGCGTGATACCTTGCATGCGACTCGCCTGCCCCAGGGTTGCCGGTCGTCGTAGCGACAGTTTCTCCCGCGCCTCCCGCGAGAGCCCATGGCAACTTTGGAAGTCAAAGCCATCCGGAATCTTCACATCATCGGCTCTTGCCAGACGCTCGATTGCTGCAGCTTGGCGCGCAATATACCCCTCATACTTCACGCAGATGGCAACACGATCTCCCAACTCGTCCGGAAAAGCGTCGTTTGCTGCGACATCTGCATACGACACCTCCGGCCTTCGCAATATCTCGACCAACGGAGTTCCAGCTTGAACGCCCCAGCGTTGAGCGCCCTGGACGTCCAGTCGTGCTTCCCGAACGCGCCCCAGCTCCGCACGCATGAGCCCCTGACGCTTCTCGAACGCTTCGTACGTCTCGTCGTCCACCAGGCCGACCCTTCGCCCAAGAGGTGTGAGCCGCTCGTCGGCGTTGTCGTGACGAAGCAATAATCGATGCTCTGCGCGGGAGGTCAGCATCCTATAGGGTTCGATCGTGCCCTTGGTGATGAGGTCGTCAACAAGCGTGCCAATGTACGACGAGGACCGCGAAAACGTCATTTGCTCTCGCCCGAGGGCGCGTTGCGCTGCGTTGATGCCCGCCACAACTCCCTGCGCGGCCGCCTCTTCGTAACCCGACGTTCCGTTGATCTGGCCGGCGTGAAAGAGTCCCGACACCTTCTTTGTTTCGAGAGTCGCGAAGAGTTCCGTTGGGCTTACAAAATCATACTCCACTGCATAACCGGAGCGCACCATATCCGCGCGCCCCAAGCCAGGCAATGTGTGCAGCATTTCGAGTTGCACCTCCGGGGGCAACGATGTTGAGAACCCACCCACGTAAACTTCCTTTGTGTGCCAGCCTTCCGGCTCCAGAAAGATTTGGTGAGTCGGGTTGTGGGAGAACTTCATCACCTTGTCCTCTATAGAGGGACAGTACCGAGGACCCTTCCCTTCAATAAGATGCAGCCCATACATGGGCGAGCGATGCAGATTCGCCCGAATCAGTTCGTGCGTTGCCTCGTTCGTGTTGGTGATGAAGCAAGAGAGTTGGGGACCTGGAAATTGCGGCGCGCTCGAGTACGAGAACATGAGCGGCACTGGATGCGGAGGCTGCTCTAGGGTTTTGGAATAGTCGATGCTGTCCGCGTGAATGCGCGGCGGCGTGCCAGTTTTGAGCCGGCCCATTTCAAAGCCAAGCTGTTGCAATGCTAGCCCCAAACCCAGGGCGGGCTTTTCGCCCGCGCGGCCGCCCGGCATTCCTTTCTCGCCGGCAAACAATTTGCCGCCTAAGAATGTTCCAGTCGCAATGATGACCTGACGCGCGCGGATGCACGAGCCAGTTGCTAAGCGCACGCCGTCGACGACGTCGGCCTCGACGAGAAGATCCGTCACGAGGCCCTGAAGCACCCAAAGGCCGCACTGCGACTCGACCGTTTCTTTCATTCGTTGCGCGTACGCGCACTTGTCGGCTTGTGCGCGCAGCGTTCGCACAGCCGGGCCTTTGCTTTCGTTTAGCCAGCGCGAGTGGAGATACGTACGATCGATGCAGCGCGCCATTTCACCACCGATCGCGTCGACTTCACGAACGAGTTGGCCTTTCGCCGGACCGCCAATGGAGGGATTGCACGGCATCAAACCGATCGTGTCGAGATTGCCGCTCAGCAAGAGCGTGCGCACGCCGATTCGTGCAGCGGCTAGTGCGGCCTCGCAGCCGGCGTGTCCACCCCCAACGACGATGACATCAAAATCCTGCGACACATCGCTGGATTCCGCCCACATGTAGCAGCGGACCTTTAGGTCCGCTAACGCGTATGCGCGACCTAAGTTTATTTACCCACGCAAAAGCGCGAGAAGATACCGTCTAGGACTTCCTCGGTGACCGTGTCCCCCGAGACTTCGCCGCACGCCGCGATCGCCGCACGCAAGTCGACGCAGAGCATGTCGATCGGCTGTGCATGCTCGATCGTCGCAAGGGCATCGCCAAGCGACTTTTGCGCCCGAGTGAGGGCCTCGATCTGCCGTGCATTGGCAACGAGTGCCGCGTTCGCATCGATTGCGCCACCCCAACCTAGGCTAGCGATCGCCTTTCGAATCTCTTCGATGGTTGCGGGCCACATCACACTGCCCGCGATAAAGGCCTCGCCGTTTGCGCCATGCGTGAGACTTGCAAAGCGTTGCTCCATATCGTCGAAACCAGCCGATCCAAGATCGAGTTTGTTGCACAGCACGATCCGCGGTAAATCTTTGGTCTGCTCGAGTGCAGTCTCGGCATTGGCGTCGAGCTTTTTCGATCCATCGATGACTGCAATAACAAGTTCTGCCGCGACGATCGCCCGCCCGGCTCGCGTGACCCCTTCCGCTTCGACGCGATCGCAGGTCGTGCGCAACCCCGCAGTATCGAACAAGCGCAAGACAACGCCGTCCACGACAATTCGATCCTCGATGACATCGCGCGTTGTGCCCGGGACTTCCGAAACGATTGCGCGCTCCGCCTGCAACAGGGCATTGAGCAGCGATGACTTCCCCGCATTCGGCGGACCGGCGATCACGCACGCGATGCCGTCGCGAAGAATGCGGGCTCCGCGCGAACCCGAAAGCAGTGCGCAAATGCGTTCGTGTTGCACCGCAAGGGTAGCCGCGAGGGCTGCGACATCCGGCTGCGCGACTTCATCTGGATAATCGACGTGTGCTTCGATCTCAACCAGCCGGTCGAGGAGCTGCTCGCGCACCGCGCGCAGGCTGGCCCCGACCTCGCCTGCCAGCCGGTGAGCCGCCGCCTTTGCGGCGCGTTCGCTTTCCGCAGCAATGAGATCCGCGACCGCTTCGGCTTGCGCGAGATCAATGCGTCCGTTGAGAAATGCGCGTTTGGTAAATTCGCCTGGCGCAGCCAAGTGCGCGCCCAAGCGCAAGACCACCGTCAGGCACGACGAAATAACTCCCGCGCCACCGTGCACGTGCAGTTCAACGACATCTTCACCGGTGAACGATCGGGGTGCAAAGAAGTGAGCGGCGAGTGCATCGTCGATGCGGTCGCCGTTGTGCGGATCGCAAACCCAGCCGCGCTGCAGGCGCGCTTGCGATGGAGAATCGGCATGCGAGCGGGGCACAAAACATGCGCGGGCGATCTCATGAGCGCGTGGACCGGAAATACGAATAATAGAAACGGCGGAAACGCCTGGAGGCGTCGCAACCGCCGCAATCGTATCCGCGTCGCTTGCAGCGTTCCGCATCTAGGTTAGCGGAGGTCTTCGTCGTCCTCGTCTGGCGGCGGCAAGCTGCTTCCTCTCGGCATGATCACGACACGGCGGTCACGACCCTCGCCCGTGCTTTCGGTTGCGACGTCGCGGTGTGCGGCGAGCGCCAAATGAATGATGCGCCGCTCCGCGGGCGGCATCGGTTCGAGCTCGACCGCGACGCGCTCGTGCACCACTTTGGTCGCGCAGCGCACTGCGATGGAGCGCAGCGTCGCGACGCGACGAGCGCGGTACCCCTCGACGTCAACTGCAAAAAACAATTCTCTGGAATCCCCTCGATGCATCACCGCATTCGTGACAGCGGAGAGCGCATCGAGCGTGGCGCCGTGCTTGCCGATGAGAATCGCGAGACCGTCGTCATGCGGATCTTGTTCCGAAAACTGCGCGGGACTTGTGGGTGTAAGCGCGTGAATGTCGATGGTAATTTGCCGTCCGTCGCGAGCCGCATCTACGCCCCCAAAGCCAAGCCGCGCCGGCAATCCAAGGGCTGCGATCAAACCGGCCAAAAAATCACGAGCTTCGACAAACGAGTCGCGCAGCTCGGGAGGACAGGTTTGCTTGCGCGGCGGCACTGGATGGCGACCACCGTTACCCACGGGACCTCTGCGCTGAGTCGACCGTCGACGCTGCGGCCGCCCAAAACCTGGCGGCCCTTCTCCATAACCGTTCATGATTGTTTCTTTTGGCCTCGATCAATGGAACGCGCACCCGTCACCGTATCAGGTGCCAGAGTATTTTGTTTGCGCCGGGCGCCGTTATCCGACGGCTGGAGCTTGCGGACCTTTGCGCCGCACGCTTCGCACTTGCTGCCTTTGACGACGACCAACTGCGCTTTGCATTGTGGGCAGTCATGCGGATAGCCGGCCAACGTTGCCGGGGTTTCTTCCGGCGGCTTCGGGATGCGCGAGGGCATTTTCATGACCCAGAAACGCTCCGCCATGCTGAGCACGTTGAAGCTCAGCCAATACAAGATGAAGGCGGACGACCAGTGCAGACGGCTCGCGAGGAAAAAAATCATGGCGGGCATGATAAACGCCTGCGTATTCATCATTTGCCGCTGTTGATCGTCCATCGAAACGGTCGGCGTCAGCTTCATCGAGAAATACATGGACACCGCGTAAATGACCAGGAGAATATAATCCGGTTGAAAGAGATTGGTGCCGAGCCACTTGGGAAAGTGGTGCGAGAGCGGCGAGCCAACCCACAGCCACGTGGCGTTTTGAAAGGCCGTGTTGTGCAGATAGATCGCTCGGTACACGGCGAGCAGGAACGGATACTGCGCGAGCATCGGTAGACAGCCACCCAGCGGGTTGACGCCGTGCTCGCGATAGAGTTTCATCTGCTCCTCGCCGAGTTTTTGGCGGTCGCCCTTGTAGCGCTGCTGGAGACGTTTCAAATATGGCGCGAGCGCTTGGGCTTCGGTCATTGACTTGAGCGCCTGCAGCGAGAGCGGGAGCAAGAGCAACGACACGGCCAGTGCGAGCAGCATCATGGACCAGCCGTAGTTGTGCGTCAGCCCGTAGAGCGCATCGAGACCCCATGAGGCGATCGACCCGAGGCTGTTGATGAGCTGGGTAAATGGATTGACGAGGCTGGCAAGCGTCAGAAAGTGGCCGCTGGAAGCGACGGCTATCAGGCCAACGATATGGAGCAAAAGTAGGGGCGTTCCTTTCCTAACTCGGCTTCCTTATGGAACCGGGTCGAAGCCTCCGGGATGCCAGGGCATGCATCGCAAAAGTCGCAGGCCGGCGAGTTTCAAACCTTGGAGCGCGCCATGGCGCTGCAGCGCCTGCACGGCGTACTCGGAGCAGCTCGGATAAAATCGACAGACCGGCGGCAACAATTTCGACAATGTCCGCTGGTAAAGCCGGATCCCGCCCACGAGTATGCTCATCGGCGGATAGATTCGCGAGCCGCTGACGCCTTGCCCGCTCGCCGCAAACTCTCTTGCAGCAGGGCTTTGAGCTGTTCCCGCAGCTCCGCAAACGTCAAGGCTGCCGCCGTCGGCTTGCATTGGACGACCAACCACACGCCGCTGGCGGCGGCGGCTGTTTCATCGAGGATCGCTTTGCAGCGCCGGCGCAGACGGTTGCGCTCCACCGCCTTACCAACTTTCTTGGTAATCACGATGCCGATTTTCGATGGCACGCTGGACCCGCGTGGCGCGAGCACAAAGACAACGAGATGTTTCGTCGAAGAAGGCCGGCCGCGACGAAGCACGAGCGCAAATTCACGCCGGCCACGGAGACTGCTGTACCGGCGCACGCCCTAATCGGGGGTGAGCCGCTTGCGCCCTTTGCGCCGGCGCGCGGCGAGCACTCGTCTTCCGCCCTGGCTCGACATGCGAGCTTGGAAACCATGAGTGCGCTTGCGCCGGCGGTTGTGCGGTTGATAGGTTCGTTTCAAAAAACCAAACTCCCAAATTCGTGCGGGATTGTGAGAACAAAAAATGCGCCTCGGCGCAAAAGCAATTGTTCATTATAGGGCGGCTTCGGCGCACGCGTCAACTCTTTTACGATTTCATGCGGCTTTGCCGCCATTTTGCGATGCTGCCGGCGCAGGGCTTGCCGAAAAAGTCGCGCGCAGCTCTCCCTTTGGTCGAGCAAGCGAGCGGCGTCGCTGCGAGCCTTTTGGCGCGCGGCAAGCGGTGGACAGGCAGTGCATGAACCGAGCACTCGAAAAAGAGCGAGTTTTCGCTCAAACCTTTATACCGCAAGGCTTTGATCGGTTTTCTGGTGCGGTGAAAAACCTCTATTCACACCTGTGTATAAGCCTGTGAATAGCCGTTTTGCACGCGCGGGCAATGCGTGCTCCTCACCGTGGGGCGCTGCTTTCGGCCAACAAGTTCCAGTTTTCACATGGCCTTGCGCGTTGGCTCCATCCTGGAACGTTGTCCGCTTCACTGGAATTGCAAATTCGCGCCATGCAAGGGCTCGCGCGTGAGCGTGCGCTCGCTATCCACACACAACACGTGCACGCTGTGCATATGTGCATAAAGAAAGTTGCGCAGCGCTGAAGGAATACGCTTTTTTCAACGCAAACGCGCGACGCCCTAAAGCAAGATCCGCCTACACGACGGTTCGAAAATTATTTTCCGCACAACTCAAGAGAAGAAGTAGAAGGACTGTCCATGGAAACTGCAACCGCCCTCCAGACAAAAGGGGAGTATTTGTGGCAGAGTTGTCTTGGAGAACTGGAGAGCCGATTCTCTAAGCCCATCTTTGAGATGTGGATCAAACCCATGCGCATCGAGAACCTGTCCACCGACGAGGTGACGCTCACCGTGCAAAACGCCTTCGCAAAAGACTGGGCGGAGAATCGTTTGAAGAGCACGATCGTCGGAACCCTCGCTGAAATCATCGGGTCGCCCATCTCAGTGCGTTTCGTCATCGATGAATCCGTCGTGTCAGATGACGCGCCCGGGAATGTGTCTTTCCAAACGCCGATTGCATTGGAAGCGCATGGCGCGTTGCCTCTTGCGCCCTCGATCCCCGCTGCGCATGATGACTTCCGCCATACTGGGCTCAACGAGCGCTACACTTTCGAGCAGTTCGTCGTGGGGGCGACAAACCGGTTCGCCCACGCCGCGGCGCAAGCAGTGGCCGAAGCCCCGGCCCATGCGTACAATCCACTCTTCATCTACGGTGCGGTAGGACTGGGCAAGACGCACCTCATGCACGCCATCGGACATCGCGCGCGCCAGGCCGATCCGGGGTCGCGGGTCGTCTACGTTTCCTCGGAGACGTTCACCAACGAATTTATCACGGCCATCAAGAACAACCAAACCGTCGAGTTTCGCAACCGTTATCGCACGGTTGACGTGCTCCTGATCGATGACATTCAATTTCTTGAAGGGAAGGAGCAGACTCAAGAAGAGTTCTTCCATACATTCAACACGCTGCACGAAGCCCAAAAGCAACTCGTCATCTCAAGCGACCGGCCGCCGAAGGACATCCAGACACTGGAGAATCGACTCCGTTCGAGGTTCGAGTGGGGGCTGCTGACCGACATTCAGTCACCCGACTTGGAAACGCGCGAGGCGATCCTGCGCAAGAAGGCAGAGAGCGACGGGATCGATGTGCCGCACGAAGTCACCTCGTACATCGCCAAAATCATCCCGTCGAACATCCGCCAGCTTGAGGGAGCGCTCATCAAGCTCACCGCGTATGCGTCGCTGTATAAACAGCCGCTGACGGTGGAACTGGCAGCCGACGTTTTGCGCAACGAGATCAACGAAATGCCCTTGCGCAAAGTAACGATTTCCCTCATTAAGGACAAGGTGGCCAAGTTCCACGGCATCACCCAAAAGGAGCTGGAGGGTCAGCGGCGCGACCAGCGCTTGACGGTACCCCGGCAAATCGCGATGTATCTGGCATGCGACCTGACCAATGCCTCCCTGCCCCAGATAGCCCGGGAGTTTGGCAAGAAGGACCACACCACCGTGATGTACGCTCGCGATAAGGTCAAGGGGCAGATGGAGCGAGATCCGGAGTTCCGCAGCAAGCTTCGCTCGGTGCTCTCAACCATCACGCAGGACGGGTGATTGCTGCCATCCCCACGTGAGGTGGAGAACGTGAGGATAGCGTGGATGAAAAAGGCACACATGCGCGGTATGGTGCAGGAGTGTGAAGGACGTGGATAAGCAGCCCACTTCGTGAACACCGCGACCACAGCGCGAACCCATGCGACACGTGTGCTCGTTGCCCAGTCCACGCTATTCACGGGCCTATGACTAGAGACGACGAGTTATTATTTCTCTCTCATACTAATGAACGGCGCTTTCGTCTTGTGTATAGCGCCGAGGGGTCTGGATGAAATTCACCTGTAACGCAAAGGACATTGCCGCAGCGGTTGCCGTTGCCAGCAAGGTCGTCAACGCGCATACGACCGTTCCCATTCTCAACAACGTGCTCGTTGCAGCGCGAAGCGGGCGCGTGAGCGTGCGCGCCACCGATCTCGAACTAACGCTAGAGAATTCCATCGCTGCCGAAGTGCAGGAGGAGGGCTCGTGCACGGTGCCGGCCCGGCTGTTCAGCGGGTACCTCGGCAACTTGCCAGCGGCCAAATTGCAAATGCAAGGGACGACGAGTCGGGCAACGCTGCGATGCGAACGCTCGAATTACGAATTTTTCACCCTGCCCGCGCAAGAATTTCCACCGCTGCCCGAAGGGCAAAGCAGCGGCATGTTTCGGGTGGAGGCCAAGGCCTTCCGCGAGGCGGTCAACGCGGTGACCTTCGCTGCAAGCAGCGAGGAAGCGCGCGGCGCCGTGCTCATGGGCACCTTGCTCGAGCTTGAGGGCACGCATGCCACACTCGTTGCAACCGATGGATACCGCCTCGCACGCTACCGGCTTGCTCTGGCAGAACCGGTCAAGGAACCGATGAAGCTGATTGTGCCGGCGCGGGGGCTCGGCGAGGTTGTGCGCACGGCAAACGAAGGGCAGATCGAAGCCACCGTCATCGGCGGCCAGGCCAACCAACTCGCCTTCCACACTGGTGACGCAAAAATCAGCGCGCGTTTGGTGGACGGTCAGTATCCCAACTACCAACAAGTCATACCCAAAGAGTTCGACAAGAAAGTCGTTGCCAGCACTGCGCAACTGCTTGCAAGCTTGCGCCGCGCCGGCGTTGTGGCCGGCGATCGCGCGAGCATGGTGAAGCTTGCCATGGATGGCACGAGCCTCGTCATCACCGCAAGTTCGGACACGACCGGCAATGCCTACGAAGAAATCGACGTCGAGCGCACGGGCGATCCCCTCACCATCGCGTTCAACGCAAAGTTCCTCGTTGAGATTCTCAACCACATCGAAGCGGAAACTGTGACGCTCGAGTTTGTCGGTGCGCTCAATCCAGCTGCAATTCATCCCGGCGATCAAAAAGCGGCGGAGCGCCAGCTCTACATCCTCATGCCGCTGCGCCAATAACGCGCGGTGCGCGTGTGCAGCCTCGACCTAGCGAATTTTCGTAATTACGCCGCTCTGCATTTCGAACCGCCGGGCGGCGTTTGCATGTTCATTGGTCAAAATGCGCAAGGCAAGTCCAATATGCTCGAGGCGCTCTCGCTGCTCGCCACGGGTAAATCATTTCGCGCGGCTCGCGAAACCGATCTCATCCGCACGGGCAGCCCGCTTGCGCGCGTCGCCGCCCGGGTGCGCACGAGATCCGGCGACGTCACGGCAGCGTGTTTGATCACGCGAGTTGGCGAAGGCGCGCGCAAGCGCTTCTTGCGCAATGGACGCTCGGTGCCATACGCGCAATTTCTCGGCGGGATCGCCGCGGTCACGTTCATGCCCTTTGATTTGCAGTTGGTCTCCGGTGCGCCGGCGTTGCGGCGTCGCTTTCTCAATGCCGCGCTGTCGCAACTGGAGCGGACGTATTACCGCGAGCATGCCAAATACACAAAAATCATCGTGCAAAAGAACGCTTTGCTCAAGTCGGCGCCAGCGGTCGATCGCAAGCTGCTGGCGACGTATAACGCCCAGCTCGCCGCAGTGGGAACGCAGTTGATTTGCGCTCGTGCGGGGTACGTGCGCCGTTTGGACCACGAAGCGGCAGAAGTTCACGCGCGATGGGTGGGCGCTTCGCTCCCCCTTGCGCTGCGCTATCAACCGTCTCCGGCGCTGCCCGAAGGAGACGAATCCCCCGGCGCGGTTCTGGCAAGACTTGAAAGCGCGCTTGAGGCACATGCGACGGCGGAGCTCGCACGCAGAACCTCGCTCGTCGGTCCGCACCGCGACGACATGAACTTCTTGCTTGGGGATGAGCCGCTCGCGCGGTTTGGTTCGCAAGGCCAGCAGCGCACGGCGGTGCTGGCGACGAAGGCTGCCGAATATGCACTGCTTGCGCAGGCAACCGGCGAACCGCCGCTCTTGTTGCTGGATGATGTGCTCTCCGAATTAGATCCGGCGCGCCGCCAGGCGTTCATGCGCAGCATCGAGGATTGCGAACAAGCCTTCGTCACCTCGACCGATGTGCCTGACTTGCCGGAGAACACGGCAGCAAGCGTCTACGAAATTGTGGCCGGACACGTGCAGCATGCAGGCGCGGTGAAGGCGGGATGAAAGGCCCACGTGCTCTTGGGCTGCTGCTCGGGGGCTGGAACTCCAAAGATGTGGGGAACCGAGCCGCGCCAAGCGCCGATGATGCGGCCGGGGCGCTCGCCGCCGCGTGGGAGCGAGCGGTGGGTGGTCAGATCGCTTTGCGCAGCCGGCCGACGAAGTTGCACGCAGGCGTCCTCACGATCCTAACGGCCAGCAGCGCGTGGAGCGATGAATTGACCTTCTTGGCTCCGACCATCATCGAAGCACTGCGGCGCGCCGTTCCAGAGGCAAACCTTCGGCGATTGCGTTTTATGGTCGCGAGCGGCCGAACCAAACTGCTGCTTGAGGGAGCGCGCTTTCGCGGGCGTACGACAACCCTCAAAGACTCGCATAACGTTCACGCGCCGCTCACACACGAGCCACACGCGGGCGGGGAAGAAGATGCGGGCGCTACCGTTGCGCGCCTCGCCCAATTGCAGCGAACGCTCAACGATTGGCGCGACCGAGCTGGTTGGCGATGCTGCATAGCTTGCCAGCGACGTTTCATGCCGGAATCAGCAACAGCTTCGTTGTGCGCACCGTGCGCTGGGGCGCGTCGCACCAAAGAAGAGGCGACAATCGAACGAGCACTCATGCAAGCCCCGTGGCTCCGCGCACGAGCACTTCGAGTTTCGCTCCCGAACTTCAAAGCGGGCGCGTACGAGCGCACTCGGCAGCGCCTCCTCACGCGCTGGCAGTTCGAGATTGCGGCGGCCGAGCGACGGTTGCGGCGCCAAGCGCTGACACCGGAGGATCGCGTGGCCGCTTGGAGCTATCTGATGTTGCTGACAGGGATGCCGCAGCGAGATATCGGTCGAGCTGTCACGCGAGATGTGCTTGGACTGCCTTGGACGAGTGCGCTATTTGACGAGGGTGTTGCACCCAAAGAAGAGGCACGCCGAACGCTCCGCGAGAAACATAAATAACACGACGAATTCTCTGCGATTTTGTAGCGGGCGACTGTCAAGTCGCCCAGCTCTTGTAGCGGGCGATTGGATAATCGCCCGAGGAGGAAGACAAAGACACCTGTGACCCCACCCAAGGGTGACTACGGCGCCGAACAAATCAAGGTGCTCAAAGGTCTCGAAGGCGTGCGAAAACGCCCGGGCATGTATGTCGGTGATACGACCACACGCGGCCTGCACCAGATTGCCTTTGAAGCCGTCGATAACGCCGTCGACGAAGCGCTGGCGGGCTTTTGCCGCAACGTCGACGTCATCATTTACAAAGATGGCTCGCTGTCCGTTGAGGACGACGGGCGGGGCATTCCGGTTGACGTCATTGCCTCAGAGGGAAAGCCGGCGCTCGAGGTGGTCATGACCGTCCTGCACGCGGGCGGCAAGTTCGATCAACTTGGCTACAAGGTATCCGGTGGTCTGCACGGCGTGGGCATTTCGGTGACCAACGCGCTCTCGGAGTGGATGGTCACACGAGTCAAGCGCGACGGCAATGTCTACGAGCAGCGATTCTCGCGCGGTTTGGCGACGTCCAAGATGAAGATCGTCGGCAAGGCTGATGGCACCGGCACGTTGCAGCATTTCAAACCGGATCCCCAGATTTTTTCCGTTCTCGAGTTTTCTGTCGACATTCTCCAGCAGCGCCTGCGGGAACTCGCCTTCCTCAACCGCGGTTTGCGCATCACGCTCAACGACGAGCGCACCGACAAGAAGCAAACGTTCCAATACGATGGAGGCATTAAGAGTTTCGTCGAGCACCTCAATAAGAATAAAGGTCCGCTGCACGATGTTCGTTACGTGGTGGGAGAGCGCGGCAACGTGTCGGTTGAAGTTGCTTTTCAATATAACGAGGGATACATCGAAAACGTCCTGGCGTATGCCAACAACATTCACACGGTGGATGGCGGAACGCATCTTGCCGCGTTTCGCTCGGCGCTGACGCGCGTGCTCAATAACTACGCAAAAAAGAACGGCATTCTCAAAGAATCCGAAGCAAATCTTTCCGGTGAGGACGTCCGCGAGGGACTCACCGCAGTCATTTCGGTGAAACTCCCCAATCCCGAGTTCGAAGGACAAACCAAGGCGAAGCTTGGCAGCGCGGAAGCGCGCGGCGCCGTGGATGAAGTTGTCGCCGAAGCATTGACCTACTATCTCGAAGAGAACCCCGGCCCAGCGCGCAAGCTCGTCGAAAAGTGCGCGAACGCAGCCCGAGCACGCGAAGCGGCGCGAAAAGCGCGCGACCTCGCGCGGCGGAAAAATGCGCTCGATGGAGGGTCGCTGCCCGGGAAGCTGGCCGATTGCTCGGAAACCGATCCAGCTCGCAGCGAAGTGTTCCTCGTTGAAGGCGAATCAGCCGGCGGCAGCGCGAAGGCTGGACGCGACCGCCACTTTCAGGCAATTTTGCCCCTGCGCGGCAAAATTCTCAACGTCGAGAAAGCACGCTTAGACAAGATCGTCGGCCACGAAGAAATCCGCACCCTCATCACTGCTCTGGGTGCAGGTTTTCAATCTGATTTCGACATCTCGAAACTGCGCTATCACCGCATCTACATCATGACCGACGCCGACGTGGATGGCGCCCATATCCGCACGCTTTTGCTGACGTTTTTCTTTCGCTACATGCCAAAACTCATCGAGGGCGGGTATCTCTTCATCGCGCAACCGCCACTGTATCAGGTGCGCAAGGGCAAGAAGATGATTTATTGCTACAAGGAGGAGGAACGAGATCGAGCCCTCGCCGAGCTCGGTGACGGCGCGACGATTCAGCAGTACAAGGGTCTCGGGGAGATGGATCCCGAGCAACTGTGGGAGACCACCATGGATCCCGATCGTCGAATCGCTCGGAAGGTGTTGCTCGACGACGCCGTCGCAGCTGATGAGATCTTTACGATCCTCATGGGCGAAAAGGTGGAGCCCCGGAAGCAATTCATCGCAGACAACGCTCGCGACGTCGTTAACTTAGACGTATAGCGGCGAGGGGCGATTTTCCAAACGCCCCCTACGCGGGCGACTTGACAGTCGCCCACTACATTTAAGTGGAAATCCTGGGTTTGGTGCACCCGGTGGGGAATAAGGATAACCACATGCGCCGGCTCGGAAAAGCAATCCTCATCGCGGGTGCTCTGATCGTCTCAGTTGTCGCGCTCGCGGTCCTGCTGCTCGCAATCCCCGCCACGCGACCGAGCGTGCTTGGTCTTGCGTTTCGCGTCTTTGTCTGGGAGCGCGGCTACCACTTCGCAAGCGGTGTCATCACCTTCGCCAATCACACACTCACGATAACCAATCTGCGGATCGACGACGACCGCCGAGAAGAATTTTTGGCAGCCAAAAGGCTGGTGGTCGATATCGAACCCGCCGGGCTCATCGGCCGCAGCGATCGGCTGTTCGGCTTGCACTCGGTCGAGCTAGACGAACCGCTGGTTGCGCTGCGCCACCGCAGCGACGGGTCTTGGAACTTCGCAGGGCTCTTGCCGCATGGTGGGGGCGCGCCGAACCCGGCCGCACAGCCGCTGCGCGTGCACATCGCAGTCATTCATGGTGAGATCGACGTCATCGATCCGCAAGCGGTCAACGAAGCCGGCAAGTCTTTTGCGCTCACCGGAATCGAGAGCCTCGTCGACTTTGATAAACTCGCGCAAAGCCGCGGGGAGCTTTCGGCCCTGCTGCAAACAAAAATGGGTAAGGCACCGCTTCGAGCAACGCTGTTCGAAAACGATCGGGTCTCTTTTGCGCGCGCGACCTTGGCGGGCGATGCGGTGCCGATCGCTCCAATCTTCGACGCTTTCGTACCCTCGCCGGCGTTCATTATCCAAGGCGGCATAGCAACGATTCGCATGCAGGCGTATGCCATTGGCTACGGTCCAGGTGAGGCACAGCAATGGCACCTCGGCGCCGACGCCAGGGTGCGCGATGGACAAATGCATGTCACCCCCCTGATCGTTCCGATTCAGGACCTCGTCTGCGATCTTCATTTCCAAGACGGCTTGCTCTCCATCGCTCGCGCGCACGGATTTGCCGCAGGCATACCATTGCTAGCGCAAGGGGCGGTGCAGTTGTTCGGCGGTACGCGGCTCATGATCGAGGCCCAGCAACAAGGCCGCCTCGAACAAGCCAAGCGCTTGCTCGCTTTCACAAAGCCTCAAGACTTGGAAGGTCAGGTGTTGGTAGCGATCCGAGTTGACGGGCTACCGAGCGATATCCGGGTGTCCGGTGTCGTTCGATTAGGGAATGCACGATACGCCATAGCGCATTTTCCCTCCGTGCGCGGCTCGTTTTACTACCGCCAAGGACATGTGACGGCATCCGCTCTCGATGTTGCCTCCGAGGGTGCCAAGTTTTGGTCGCAAGCCGACTTCGATCTGAGCTCTGCGCACGTGAGCACGCAAGGCATCGTTGTGGCGGTCGCGCGCGCGGGAACGATTCCAGTCCTTGCAAACGTGATTCAAAATGGCGTCGCGCAGGGGATGGCGTCCTTCGCTGGCCCCGTCACGCAGTTGAGCGGGGACGGTTATGCGCAAGTCATCGGGCCTGCGCGAACTTCGATCCGTACATTTTTTGGCGGAGGTCCGCAAAGCGTTTCGCTTGGCCCGCTGCTCTACCAAGCAGACGGTGGCGACGGATTTGTCTGGGCGCAGCGCACGTTTGGTCCGCCCAACGCATGGTCCGGCGTGCTCATCGCATCTCACCTGCCACTCCATATCCATAACGGACGAACCTCGTTCGCGGACCTGGTCGGCCCGCCGGTTGCCCTTCCCTCATTAGATACAACCGTAGAAGGAGAGGCATTCATCATAGGGCCCTCGCACACGGCGCCCCAGCCAGACATCGGGATCAACATGCGCGCCACAAAGCTCGTGTACGACGGCGTCGATCTCGGCCGCGCGGAGCTGGCCGCAGCCGGCAACAGCAGCAACGTCCGCATTGCAAGTGCAACGGTGTCCGGTCCAGCCGCCACGGCCAGCGCACGCGGCGAAGCGGTTTTCGAACCGAGCTTCGCGCTGAGGTCGGCGGTTCTCGCCGGTGACGTGACGGCGAATTTGTCAGCCGTGGCGCCCGCTTTTCCGAGCCTGCATCCACGCGGCACAACCGCGGGCACGTTTGCCGCAGCGTACGCAGATCATCATTGGATTGGCGGGGCACACGTGAACAGCGCCGACGCATCGATCGCAAGCCTACCGGTGCGAAGTAGCTCTGCTTTCGTCGACACGTCTTTTGCCTCGACGTCGGTGCTCGCCGACGTGGTCGTTCCGGGCGGCGGCATCTGGGCCTTTGGAACTCTCGCACGGCTGGCTGGTGGCGGAGTGCCGACAGGTTCCGTCGATGCCGTTGTGCCAAGCCTCGATCTCGCGCAACTCCAATCTTTTGGACTACGCGGCGCGCACGGCACCGCAGCGGGTTTTGCAACGATGCAGGGCGCCAGCAATGCGCCGCAGGTGAGCGCGGCAGCGACAGTTCGCGGTTCCTACAACGCGATACCGTACAACGGAGATCTGGACGTCCGCTATGCTGCCGGTACGCTGCGCTCCAACGCAAGCCGCATTGCTCTCGAAGGCAACCAGCTGACGATCAATGGCAACGTTACGGGCGTGAGGCCCGGTTCGTCAACTTCGCGTGCAGCGCTGGCGTTGGATGTTCGAGTTCGCGAAGGCGATCTGAGGGCATTGAATCGCTTTACGGGAAGCGGTGCCCCGATCACTGGCTCGTACAGTGCCGAGGTGCGCATCGGTGGGCAACTGTCTCAGCCAAAAGTGAACGGCCACATCGACACGGACATCGGCACGATCCGCGGTGTCGCGTTCAACGCACTCCACGGCTCGATGCGCATTGTGCCCGGAGAGGCGCATCTCTCTGGGGGTACCGTCGAATTGGGCAGCTCGCTCTTCGCATTGGATGCCGATGAGGCAGCTCGACGTTTCTCGGTCGTCGCAAAGAGCCCGCACGTCGATATGAGCGACTTCAATGATTTCTTTGGCGGCGCCGATATTTTTGCCGGGACTGGCTCGTTCGACGTTCGGCTGGCTTCGCAAGGCAATGGACTCTCCGCGAGCGGAGACGCGCTGCTCGACAACGCGGCTCTGCGCGGCTATCCGCTTGGTCACATCCAAACGGCCTTCTCGACGTCGCGGCGCAGCGGACTGCACGCGGTCATCGATCAAAAAGGGCCGGGCGGCTCGATGCGCCTCGCGGGAAGTGTTGGATTCACGAGATATCGGGCCGGCCTGCCTGATTTTGCAACGGCCCGGTACCACGTACGGGCACACGTGCGCAGTCTTGCTATCGATGAAGCATTGCCGCTCTTCCATCAGGAGAATCTTGGCCTTTCAGGTCTCCTCGATGCGGATGGCACTATGCGTGGAACGCTGCACAAGCCGACAGGCAGCGCATCCTTCGCGCTCCACGACGGCTATTTACGTCGCATACAAATCGAAGAATTCTCAGGCAAGCTCAGCGTCGACGATGCAGGCATGACCCTAACCGCAGGTACGCTGAAGCTTCCTTTCTTGACGGCGCTTGGGTCTGGCAGCTTCGGGTTTGCCGGACAGCGCATCGCTGGAAATGCCTCCGTGCAGGCCCCACATCTTGCAACCCTCGCGACGAGCTTGCGTCTCCCCGGATCGCTCCACGGTCACGCAACCGGCCATGTGACCGTTTCCGGATCGCTGTCTCATCCGAGAGCAGTCGCAGATGTGGATGCAACAACGGGGAGCTTTTACGATGTCGCATTCGATGAAGCCGTCCTACACGCGCAATACGAGCCGGGTGACGTGAGCATCGGCGACACGTCGATTACTTTTGCAGGCAAGGGCGGGCGTCTCAGCGTCAGGGGGAATCTACCCGTTCAGCTGCGCCCACTCGCCCTCGGGCCCAAGGATCGACGTGTTGCCTTCGCCATGTCCGTCGAAGGCATGGACCTGAGCGTGCTCGACCCGGTGACGAAGCGCTTCGCCACCCTCGAAGGCAAGCTCGACGCGCAGGCAACGATTAGCGGCACGGCGGGCAATCCCGTGGGCAAAGGTACGGCGCGCATCAGCGGTGCTTCGGTACATTCGCCATTGCAAACCGTTCCCGTCACGGACGCAAGCGCAGATGCGAGCTTCGAGAACGATACCATTACCTTACAACATCTGCACGGTACGGTCGGGTCGGGTTCCGTCGACGTGCAAGGCGCGGCCCACATCGTGCCGGCCGTCGGCCTACGTTCGTACGCGGGTCTCCAGTTGTGGTCGCGCGTGTCGCTCCACAACACGCAAGTCAACGTCCCCAATTGGATTTCTGGAAATGTCAACGGTCAGTTGAGCCTCACGCGATCCGGCCCGACGCCGTACGTCGCGGGGACGGTGGGAATTTCCAACGCGACGATCCCGTTTTCGGCTATCTACGCGCTGGCGCAAGGCGGTGCAGTGAAGGCGCCGGAAACGGCGCAAGCACCGGGTGTGCCTCCCTTGCGGACGGGTCACACAATCGTCTACGGCGGAGGTCTGTGGGGTCCACTCAGCCACACGCTCACCACCATTGGTCGGCCAACACCGGCCCCAACCGGATTTTCGTTGCCTTCCGTGGATATGAACATTGGCCTCAACGCGAACAACAACGTACGCATTCGCGGTGGCAGCTCGATCGATCTGACGACGACCGGCGGCATCGTGATCGCGGGGAATTTGCAGTCGCCTTCCCTTTCGGGCCAATTCCAAGCAATCCGTGGCCAAGTCGGCTACTTTGACACGACGTTCCGGCTGATTTCTGGAACGGTCACCTTCGATCCAACATCGGGTCTGTTGCCGACGCTCAACGCGACTGCGGTCACCAATGTCAGTGGGGCGCAGATTACGCTCACCGTGTCGGGGCGCGTCGACAATTTGAACACCGATCTCGAGTCGAACCCGTCGATGTCGCGCGACGAGATCATCGCCACGCTGCTGCACGCACCCCAAGTAGCCGCCCTGACGAGTTCGAATCCGAGTCAAGCGCAAGCGACGCTCGTGCAGACGGCGCAGAGCTATTTCAACGCACAGCTGACGCGCAGTTTGCTCTATCCGGTCGAGTCCGCGCTCGCTTCGGAATTAAACATCGAATCGATTTCGCTCATCTTCAACCAATATGGCGACCTTGCGCTGGAATTGCGCACGCGATTCACGCCGTCGGTCTCAGCTGTGTATCAATCGTCGTTCAGCGTACCCGTGACCACAGCGTACGGCGTGTCGTATCGGTTGCAAGATTATCTCGCGCTCGATGTCTTACAGACATCTCGACCGGACTATGCCCTCTACACCACCGTCTTCAATCTTCGCTACACATTCCGCTGAGCGGCAGCGCACCGGCGGGCAGGAATCGCATGCAAAGCATCGGAACAGAAAGTCCCGTTCCCCGGCCACATGATGCAACCCAACTGCTCCCTCGGGCGGGGGTTCCCGGACCGAGGCACTTGAGGAGCAATTCCACCATTGTCTAAACCGTTGCGACTCGCCCTTGCAGCGGTGGTCGTCGCCGTGCTCGCACTCGCATGCGGGCTAACGACCACTGCAGCGCCGCAGCCAGTCGTCACCGCGGTCAACATCCGCGGAAATAGTCACGTCCCGACGGATCGAATCGCCGCGGTCGTGCGCGTGCAGCCAGGCCTGCCGCTCGATAACAAGCAAGTTGCCGCCGACCAACAGGCCATCTTAGGCCTGGGTTACTTTACTGACGTCAAGACAGATATCCACGCGACGCCCGGCGGGGTTGCCGTGTCCTATATCGTGGTGGAAAATCCAGTCGTGAGCAAGCTCGCGTTTTCCGGGAACAAGGAGGTTTCATCGGACGTGCTCCTCGCGCTCATGGACACGACCATCGGCTCCGTGCTCAATACCAACACCTTGCGCGACGACGTACAAAAAATTAATTCGTACTACGACAAGCTGGGCTACATCGGCACGCGTCACGTGCAAGATATCAAGATCGATTCTTCGGGCGCCGTGAACATTGCGATCAAAGAAGGCGTCACCGTTACGGCTGTCAACTTCTCCGGAAACCACGTGTTCCCAACGCCGCTCCTGCAGAAGGGTATGAAAACACAACCCGGTACGGTGTTCTCAGGCGACGTCTTCAACCAGGACCTCAACAGCATCTCGGACATCTACAAGAATGCCGGCCTCTCCGCAGTGGTGGACGGCGCACCTGAAGTCGATCATCCGGGCGTCGTCGACGTGACGATTTGCGAAGCGAGAATTGGGGCGATCGAAGTCGCGGGGAACAGCGTCACCAAAGATTACGTCATCCGGCGGCTCTTACGCATGCGTCCAGGCGATCTGGTCTCAGACTCGGGCCTGCGGCGCGACTACGAAGCGATCTACAACACCCAGTTCTTCAAGTCGGTCGATTTGGCCACGAAGCCGTTTGGGACGAAGTGCGGGTATCTCACGCTTGTGTGGACTGTGACCGAGCAGCGCAATGGCACCGCCGGGGTCAACGTCAGTTACGGAGGCGGCGGGCAATTCGGTCAGGGGTTCGGCTTCGGCCTCTCTTTTTCTCAGAATAATTTAGGCGGCACGGGGAACAGCGCGTCCGTCAATCTGCAAAAGGGCCAGTTCTTCAGCAACGTCAATTTTGGCATCGGCATCCCGTACATTCACAAATTCAAAGCGGATTCCCTGAGCTTCAACATATTCAACAATTTGCAAACCAACCAGCCGCGTCCGGTGTACAAGATTCCAGGGAACAACCCGTTTTATTCGCTGACTCCCACCGCACCCTCGATCAACACGTCGCTTGGCTCGACCACGACCATTAGCGGCGGTCCGTGTCCGTCTAATGGCAGCCCGTGTACCAACCAAGTCGCCGATTACACCGCACGCAGCGCCGGTTTTTCCATTAGCTTTGGTCACCCAGTAGCAGACTGGACACGCCTGAATATTGGGCTCACGTCGACACGCCTGTTCCAGGACGTCACCGCGTCCGGTTTCCCGCAGGCGTTCCTTGCCTTGCAAGGGGCGAATATTCAAGGCACCACCGGAACGACAAACCAGCTTGGCTCAACCTCGCTGCGCAGCATCACGCCGGCTATCTTCAAAGATAATCGTGATGACGTCACAGACCCGCGGCACGGCGGCACCGCCAGCTTCTCAGACGAGCTGTCGCTGCACGCTTTTGGCTCAGACTACAACTTCGGTAAGGCCGATGTTGACTACTCGCACTTTTGGCCGGTGAGACATCACTCGAGCTTCGCGCTGCACCTCAACTACGGTTTCGCGTCCGGCGGACCCAATTCGTTGCCGTACAACGACTTGTTCAGCCTCTCCGACCAGCAGCTTCGCGGCACCAAGTTCATCTACTACGGGAACCGCGAGGTGCTTGCGCAAGCTGAATTGCGGATCCCCGTGACGAGCGACAAGAAGTTCGGCATTGCCCTGTTCGCCGACTCGGGCGATGCGCCGTACATTACTCCCGTCCTGGGGCCATCACCGGCGCCAACCCCAATACCACCGGGCGGTCCGCACGCGCCGTTCTTCACTCCGGCGCCGCTGGCGGTCACCTACGTGAATGCTCCTGTCCAACTCCAGACCGACTTCGGCATCGGCATTCGCGTGCAGACGCCACTGTTGCCGCAAGTCATCCGTATCGATTTTGCCGTCGGCAACCAAGGATCGCACACATCGTTCGGCATCGGACAATCGTTCTAACAAGGAAAGGCACCCACATGGTTTGGTTCCATCGCACTCCCGGCGTCGCGGCAATCGTGCTCGCGTTGTTCTTGTGTTTCACGCCGCAAGTGCTCGCCACGGACATCTCCGATATCGGCTTCGTCGATCAGTCTGCGCTCGGCCAACTCGGACCGTTCGTCGCGGCGCAACAAGAGTTCGCGCAATATCAACGCAGCCTGGCGCAGCAGTTTCAAGCGGCCATCAAAGGCAAGACCCCGGCGCAACAGCAGCAGATCTATCAAACGTTCAACGGCCAAGCGGCGCAAAGGCAGCGCGACCTGTTTGGTCCGCTGCTCGGTCGCGCTCAGGCCGCCATCGCATCGGTCGCAGCCAATCGCGGGCTCTCGGTTGTTGTCGATAAAACGATCGTCATCTATGGCGGGCTCGACATCACCCAGGACGTGATCTCCATGCTCAACCAGCCGGGACCCGTGCTGCCGCCCGTCAACTCGCCGCCGCCGTCGGCCGTGGGCTACGTCGATCAAACGCAACTCGATCAGCAGCCGAAGGTAAAAAAAGCCAACGACGACTTTTTGGCGTTCCGTCAGACGCTCGCCGCGCAGCTCGAAGCGCAACTGAGGGGCAAGAGCGCGGACCAGCGCGCCCAGATCACGACGAGTTTCAACAGCCAACTCGACGCCGAGCAAAAGAAGGTGCTGCAACCGGTGATCGACTCGACCAACGCGGCGATTGCGAGCGTCGCAAAGGACAAGCACCTACTGCTTGTCATCGATGCGAGCAACCGAGTGTATGGCGGCACGGACGTGACGGCAGACGTCGTGAAAGCGCTGCAGTAACAACGAGCATGACAGTGGGCACGGCTTCCCGTGTGGGTGCACTGCTGGTTGCAGTGGCGTTCGGTCTTTCCAGCTGCGGTCACCGGGCTGGCGGCGGCCTCTTGGGCCTCGGCTCGCCGCAGGCCGGGTCGGTTGGATACGTCGACATTGACGCGGTCGTGGCGGTGCATCCGCTGCACGCGCAGCTGCAAGCGATGCAAGATCAGATTACGCTCCTGCAACAGGAGTCGTCGCTTCAGCCCACCGACATGACGGCACAGCAGACCGCTACCTACAATCAAATGCAAAATGAGCTGTCGGCGGCCGCCACAACGTTTCAGGCCGACCTTTCGGCGCGCCGCACCTACTACGAGCAAAAAGAAGCGCAAGCCATCAGCCAGTTGCAGGCAACCACGCTTGGGGCAAACCCCGACACGGGTGGCGTGCTGGGCGGATTGCAGCAGCAATTCGGTTCGCAGGCCAAAGCCATGCAGCAAGAAGCCTTCTCGACGCTCAACAACTATCGCAACGCACTTTTCAAGCAGGATGCCGATCATTTGCGCAACGTGCAACAGTTGCTCGCCGCCGACGTGCGAGGCAAACTCGCGCTTCGGGCGTCCCAACTTTCAACCCAAGAGACGCAGTATCAGGTTGGCGTTGTGAAAGCCGATCAGGAACAAAAGCTCAACTTGCAGGCCAAATTGCAAGATCTGGCGCTATCCGACAAAGAGCGAGCCCAGGACAATGCGCAACTGCAGACGATCGAACAAAACGAGCAGGCGAAGATCGATGCAATGAAGTCCCGCGACAATGCGCAACTCGCCCAGTACACCAAGCAGTTGCAAGCTCAAGCTTCCACCCGCTATGAAGCAGAGCGCAAGGCAACCCAGGACGCTACGCAAGCCAAACTCGTCGCGCGCCAAAAAGACGTGCAAACGCAGATGCAGCCGCAACTGGTCGCTCTCAACGGCAAGTTCCAGCAGCAGTTAAACGTTGTGAATCAAAAACTCGCAAACAATCCCAAGTATCAAGCCCAAGCACAAAGCGTCCACGACCAAATGCAATCCGGCTATGTCGCAGAGGCCAGCCGGGCAACGACTGCCTACGAGGCAACACGAGCCGCTTTGGTCGCCAAGTACAGCTCGATCGCCCATGTGCAGTTTCAAGACAATGAAGCTATTTCTGCGCAAGCTGACAAGGTCGCGGCCGAGCGGCGGGACCTGTATCAAAAGATCGTCGATCAGATTGCCGCCCAGGTGCAAGACGTTGCGCGCAAGGACGGCTTCGCCGTCGTGCTGACCAGCGTGCGCGGCGCTGGTTCTGCCATCAACGTGACGGATCAAGTATCAAAGGCATTAAGCGCGCTCCAGACCACAACCGCAACACCGCAAGCATCCGGTTCGGGGGGATCATGAAGATACACAGCACCTTTGCCGCTACGCTCCTGCTCGCGCTTGTGGCGAGTGGTTGCGCACGGGCGCACTCCACGGTTGCCGTCGTCAACATTAGCAGCATCGAACAGCGTTGGCCGAAGTTCATCAACTACTCGCGCCAGCTGCAAGCGAACTATTATGCAATCAATGAGAGCAAGATTGGCGCGGCCGAGAAGCGCAGAGCGTTCCAACAATGGCAACAACAAAGCCAGCGCTGGCAAGACGAAGTTACGGGCGACGTGCGCGATGCCGTCAAGCAGATCGCAAACGACCGGCATTACCAACTCGTGGTGACGAAACTCGGTGTTGACTATGGAGGCGACGATATCACGATCGATGTCGAAAAAGCGCTAAAGATCGACACGTCCTCATCGCCCCCGCCGAGTCAGTAACGGTCTTGTGAGGAGCGTGAGTCGGCGCCTGGGCGAGCTCGCCGCGCTGACCCGGGGAACGGTTGTCGGCGATGAGGACGCAGCCATCCAACGCGTCGCATCGGTCGACGAAGCGGATGCAGACTCCCTGACGTTTGCGGTCGACGAGCGTTGGCTCGACCGAGCGTTGCGCTCGCGCGCGCGAGCGATCCTTGCACCCCCTGGGGCAAAGGACGCCGAGCGCAATGGCAAGACGCTCATTGTGGTCCAAAACGTACGAGCGGCACTGGCAGAGGTTTTGCAATCGTTTGCGCCGGTGCTGCCAAGTGGTGAGTTCACCCATCCAAGCGCGGTCGTCGAGTCGGGCGTCACGCGTGGCGCGGGCGTATGGATTGGGCCGAACGTGATCGTGCGGGAGGGTGCCACCCTTGAGGGGGGTTGCCTGCTGCTCAGTGGTTCGTACGTCGGCAAGAACGCGCGCATCGGTGCAGGCACGCTGCTTCACCCTCATGTCGTCGTGCTTGATGATTGCATCGTTGGCACGAGCTGCGTGCTCAACGCGAGCTGCGTCGTTGGAAGCGATGGCTTCGGATTCGTGCGGGTCGGATCGGAGCAAATCAAGGTTCCGCAGATCGGCAACGTTGTGATCGGCGATCGCGTTGAGATCGGCGCATGCACGACAATCGATCGAGCTGTTACCGGTTCGACGACGGTTGGTGCCGGCACAAAAATCGATAACCTCGTGCAAGTTGCGCACAATGTCCAGATCGGCGAAGACTGCACAATCTGCGCGCAGTGTGGGATCGCAGGCAGCACGAAGCTGGGAAAACGAGTCGTGCTTGCTGGGCAAGTTGGCGTCACGGGGCATATTGAGATCGGCGACGGAAGCGTCGTCGGTGCAGGCGCGAAAGTCATCGGTTCGTGGCCGGCCAATTCCAACGTCTCCGGCTACTACGCGAAGCCGCACCGTGAGAACCTCGAGCAGGAGGTTCTAATTCGGAAGTTGCCTAAGCTGTTCGAACAAGTGCGCGCGCTGATGAAGATGCTCGAAGAGTCGCGCAAATCTCAGTGACGCCCGTTGGTGAAAGTGGAATATCAACACACGCTCGCCCGCGAGGTCGCCCTCTCAGGCGTCGGTCTTCATACCGGCTGTAAAGCCACCGTCACGATAGCTCCAGCGCCGGCGAATGCCGGTTTTTCATTCGTCTTGGCCGATGGATCGCGCATCGCCGCGACGCCTGAAACCGTTCGATCGACCGTTCGCTGCACCACCCTTGGATCGGCGACTGCTGAAGTCAACACCGTCGAGCACGTGCTCGCGGCGCTCTTGGGCATGGACGTCGACAATGCCCAGATTCTCATCGACGGTGAAGAGATTCCGATCATGGATGGCAGCGCGCTTCCGTTCGCGCGCGCAATCGCCGACGCGGGCCTGCAGGAGCAGCGCGTGCCGCGTCGGGTCTTGACGCTGAGCTCCCCCTTTTGGCACCGCGATGGCGACAAATTGCTCGTGTGCATCCCTGCCGACCGTTTCAAAATTAACTTTTTCGTTGCGTTTCCAGAACCGGTTGGCAATCAATTTCTCGAAACGGGAGCGCTGACGCCCGAGTATTTCTTGCGGGAGATTGCCCCCAATCGCACGTTTGGTTTTCGGGCTGAGGTCGAAGCGCTCTATTCCCAAGGGCTCGCGCTGGGCGGCTCGCTTGATAACGCCGTCGTCATCGATCGCGACAAGTATATGGGGCCGCTGCGCTTTCCGGACGAGATCGTGCGGCACAAGGTGCTCGACCTTATCGGCGACTTTGCGTTGCTCGGGCTGTATCCGCGCTGCGAAGTCATCGCGCTCAAATCTGGTCACGCGCTGCACGTCGCCGCAGCACGCGAGTTGCGCGCCCCACTTGCGGCGGCCGCCGGGGCGCGCTAAGCACGTCCCTGACCTTTAGAACGCGGAGAAGACAAAGTGGCTTACGTTGACGTCCGCTCCATCATGGAGATTCTGCCCCACCGCTACCCATTTTTGCTGATCGACCGCATCACCGAACTCGTTCCCCAACAGCGTGCGGTGGGGTATAAGAACGTGACGGTGAACGAATGGTTCTTTGCGGGTCACTTTCCCAATAATCCGGTGATGCCAGGCGTGTTGATCATCGAAGCGATGGCGCAGCTCGGCGGCACAACCGTCATCGAGCCCAGCAGCGCCAGCACCTCGGTGCCATATTTGGCCGGGGTCGACAAGGTAAAGTTTCGGAGGCCTGTCGTTCCGGGCGACAAGCTCGAAATGGAAGTCAACGTGATGTGGATTCGGATGAACTATGGACGACTCAATGCCGAAGCACGCGTCGACGATCAATTGGTCTGCAGTGCTGAGCTCGCATTCTCCATCGTTTCGGATACGCGTCTCTTCCGGCTGGACGCCTCGGTGCTGCACCTTTAATGAAACCACTACCTGCGCGCAATTCGGTTCCCACTGGTCCGAGGCTATCGATCCACTCGTTCGCGGTCGTCCATCCCGATGCGAAGCTTGGGCGGGGCGTTGAAATTGGCCCGTTTTGCGTCGTCGGTCCCGACGTCTCCATCGGCGATGGAACGAAACTGTTGTCCAACGTCATCGTCAACGGTCACACGGTGATTGGCCGCGACAATGAGATTCATCCCTTCGCGGTCATCGGCGCTGCTTCGCAGGATAAGAAATATCGGGGTGAAGTTTCCTACGTGCGCATTGGTGACCACAATGTGTTGCGTGAGTACGTCACCATCCATCGCGGAACAGGGGCGCAGACCGAAACCGTCATCGGCAACAACAATCTCCTGCTCGCGTACGTCCACATCGCGCATAATTGCCGGATCGGCGATGGAGTCGTCATGTCAAATGGCGCCCAACTCGCAGGTCACGTTTTGGTCAGCGACGGCGCGAACATTGGGGGTATGACGGGCGTGCACCAGTTCGTCCGCGTCGGCCGGATGGCAATGATCGGCGGCATGAGCAGGGTTGTGAAGGACATCCCGCCCTTCGTGCTCGTGGAAGGCAACCCTACGGTCGTGTACGGTCTGAACACGGTAGGACTCAAGCGCGTCAATATCTCGCCAGAGTCGCTCGCCGATCTCAAAGAAGCGTATCGCGTTCTCTATCGGTCGAACCTCAATCTCTCGAGCGCGCTCGAGCGCCTGCGCGACATCGTGCGCACGGATGAAGGACGCGAACTCCTCGCATTCTTGCAAGAGCAAACCGATCGTGGCATTCTCAAGCGTTGAAGTACGAACCCGCCGATGTCTTCTTCGTTGCGGGTGAAGCATCGGGCGATCTGCAAGCCTCATTGCTCGCGAGCGCAGCTCGGAAGCTTCACCCTGGATTAACGCTGGCAGGCATCGGGGGGGAGCGGCTGCGCCACGCGGGCGCGACGATTTCTTATGAGTCGCCCGAGCTTGCGAGCATCGGGCCGCTTTCCATCCTGCCCAAAATTCCAATGCTCTACATCGTCTTGCGCCGACTCGAGGCCGCCATGCGCCGGCGTCCGCCGCGCTTGTTCGTTCCGGTTGACGCGGGCGCCGTCAATCTGACGCTCGTGCGCTGGCTGCGCAAGGGAGGCTACGGCGCACCCATCGTCTACTATTTCCCGCCGGGGGCGTGGCTTGACAACCTCGAGCAAGCTCGCGCGGTTGCGGCGCTCACCGTGCCCCTGACTCCCTTCGCGCACCAACGCGACTTTTATGCTCGCAATGGTTTGCGAGTTGCGTACTTCGGACATCCGCTCGTCTCCGTGATCCCTTCCAGAAGCGCGCAGCCTTCATCGCAAGCACCGCTGATCGCGGTCTTGCCAGGGAGCCGTCGCGAAGAAATAGAGCACCACGTGCCGACACTAGCACGTACGGCGCGCGAGCTCGGCCGCATCGCGGGCGTTTCCTTCGTCGCGGTCGCAGCATCGCCGAGCCTTGCGAACCGAATTGAGACGCTGTGGAGTCGCAGCGGTGGTCCGGGGAGCTTGACCATCGCGCAGACAAGCGCTGTGCGAGCCTTGCAGTCAGCCAACGTCGCGTGGGTTGCCTCTGGCACCGCCGTGCTCGAGGCGGCACTCGTCAAAGTTCCGCAAATTGCTTTCTACGTTCTGTCAACACTCCAGCGGCGAATAGCTGGGCGCAGGCTCCCTCCGCACCTTCTGCAGCGGGTCACCTTACCAAACCTCGTCATGGAGCGAGAGATCATTCCGGAACTGCTGCAGGAGCGCTTTACGGTGCCGAACCTTGTCGATCTTACGACCTCCTTGCTCGAGCGCGAGGCGTTGCGGCGAGAGCAGCTGGAGGCCTACGACTCGCTTCGCGCCGCTCTCGGCCCGGCGGACACGCTGGCACAGATCGCCGGATTTGTGGTGGACCAGCTCGAGGAGCGGGCGGCTTCGTGACGGATCGCCTGGTTATCTATCACACGTCCGACATCCACGCTTCCGCAGGTTTTGGCGAGCGGCTGGCTGAGATTGTCGAGCCTGGCAGCTTGCTCGTGGATTGCGGCGATGCGCTCGCGGGTTCGTCGGTTTTCTACCGCAACGCCGAGCCGATCGCAAACGAGCTCGCCAAAGCTCCATATGCGGCCATGGCGGTCGGCAACCGTGAGTTTCACTACCTGCATGGCGCCTTTCTCGCCCGCGCGCGCAAGTTACAGATGCCGCTTGTGTGTTCGAACCTTATTGACTTGCGCAGTCGCGAGCCCGCGTTCGCGCGTTCTCTGACGGTCGAGCGCAACGGCGTGCAGGTTCGGATTCTTGCGCTGTTAGTGCCGCAGTATCGAACCGGTAGCGGGTGGGAAAAAATTTTTGGCTGGCGCTTTTTGAGTCCCACGGCGGCACTTGAAGAATTTTTGGCCAAACCACCGGCAAAGGCGACGCCCACCATCCTTCTTTCCCATCTCGGGTTGCCCGCGGATCGCGAGATCGCGCAGCGTTTCGGCAGTCTCGCCGCCATCCTTGGTGGCCACTCGCATGAAGCATTATGGCAGCCGCAGGTGATCAACGGCATCCCAATCGCGCATCCTGGAGCCTACGCTTCGCATGTCGGTCGACTGGAGTTGCGCATCGGCAACGGCACCTCGCGCATATTTTCGTATCGCTTGCTTCCGCTCCGGCGTAACGATTCCGAAGAAGCGCGTGAGCGCTTGCGCGCCGGCCTTGCTCCGTGAAGACGGGCACCGACATTTTGCTCGTGAGCAACGGGTATGGTGAAGCTGCAATTGCAGGCTACATTGGGCGCGCCATAGGAAACCTCGACCCGTCTGCCCTCCTCGAACACTATCCGCTTGTTGGCCGCGCGCGCGCAGACGCTTGGCTGCAACCCGTAGGGCCGCAGCAAGACATGCCTTCGGGGGGCCTCGTCGCAAACATCAATCTGCGAAATCTGAGCTCGGATCTGCGCAGCGGCCTGTTGAGACTTTTGATGCGACAGAATCGTTTTCTGCGGGCCCAGCGACAACGCAGCGTTATCATCGCGGTGGGCGACATTTTCTGCCTCGCCATGAGCCTGGTCGCGGGCCGGCCGACGATCTTTGTCGCGACTGCCAAGTCGGATTACGTCTCTGCGCATTCGGCAATCGAGCGATGGATCGCGCGCAAGGCGAAGCTCACGTTCGCTCGCGACGAACCGACCGCGTTCTCGCTGCGGGCAAGCGGGATTCGCGCCGAATACGCTGGCAATGCGATGATGGATGGCATTCGCAGCGGACAAGTGGACGTGGCGGCGGATCCGCGAGCCGCGAGGTTCGGGGTGTTGCCGGGAAGCAGAGCGGACGCGCCGCGCGTCGCGGCTGCCATGCTCGGACGCCTGGTGGCCATCGCCGAGCTGTTACAATCGCGAGGTCAGGCCACCCAGGCCTTCATGGCAGTCGCTCCGAGCGTGGACGCGCTTGCCTTGGTCGCCGCGTTGCGCTCGGAGGGATTCGCAATGCCCGATCCGGGCGGAGATGAAGGCATTGTGGCCAAAGCGACGCACGGCTCGCTCGAAGTGGTGCTCGTGCGTGGCGCTTTCGGAGATGTGCTGGCTGCATCGCAGATCGTTCTCGGACAAGCCGGTACCGCGAACGAACAAGCGGCTGGTGCAGGGCGCCCGGTGGTAGCCGCGCTCGAGCCAGGCGAGAACCCAAAGAAAATGTTGTGGTACCGGATGCGCCAGAAGCGGCTGCTCGGCGACGCGTTGCTCGTCTTGCCATCCGACAAGGATGAATTCGCCCGGGGGGTCGTGCGGCTCATCGAGGATCCACGCCAGATGACCTTGATGGGCGAGGTGGGCCGAAGTCGCATGGGTGCTCCGGGAGGCGCCGCAGCGGTTGCAGCCGCTGCATTAGCGGTGGCTTCGAGCCGACCGTGAACGAGCCTTTCATGCAAGCGACTCGCAGCGTTCCCGCCTGGCCGGTGGCGCTGGCCCCGTTCGCGTTCGCCGTCCTCGGTCCGTTCTTGCCCTTACTCATCGTTTTCGCAGGGACGCTGCCGCCGACCGCGCCGCATCCGAGCCGGACGCTCGCTCTCTTCTTGGGCTGCGCAGCCGCGATCGCGACGCTTGTCTCGCTCGCATTTCTTTTCTTGCGCGGCGTTCGCAAATTTCCCAAAGCGCTGTGGCTCCCTCTGTGTGCGATCCTCGTGTCGCAACTTATCGCGCTCGCGTGGGCCATCGAACCCAAAGTGGGAATCTTCTCGCTTGTCACGTCTCTTGGGGGTTGTGTCGTCCTCGTCGCGTCGATCGAAGTGCTTGGGGACAAAAGCACGCGCCACGCCTTTCTGGCATGCTATCTCATCTCAGGTGCGATCGCAGCACTCATTGCTTGCGTGCTGTCCGTTATGAAGCTGCCACCTGCGATGTTTGCCTACGAGCACGGCCGAGCATCCGGAACGTTCCTGCAGCCCAACGAGCTCGCTGGCTATTTGCTTTTCTTGATTCCTATAGCGCTCGCACAAGTGGCGTCGCCTGGCTGGCTGCGTGCGATCGGCGTTGGGGCTGCTGCTGCCGGGGTGCTCGGCTTGCTCCTCTCCGTATCGCGCGCGGCCATCATCAGCCTCATGCTCGGATTGGTTTTCTTCGTGCAAAAATTCGGCCGACGCCCGTTACTTGCGTATGTCGTCGCCGCCGTCGTGGGGCTGGCGCTGCTCGCCACGGTATTCCGAGACGTCGCGCACGACCCAAGCGAGAATGCGTCGCGACTGGCCGTGTGGGCTGGCGCCCTGCGCGTCGCTCAGCGTTTTGCATTGACCGGCGTCGGGCCGTTTGGCTTTCACCTCGTCTACCCGTACTTTCGCCTGCCCGAATACTCCATCAATGAAGTCCACGCGCATAATCTGCCGCTGCACATCCTCATCGAGTACGGCGTGCTCGGGTTGGCTGCAACCACATGGTTTACCATTGTGGCGATCGCCGAGTGCGCGAAGGTCAAGAGGTCGATCGATCCCGCCGATCGCGAGCGCACGTTGTTGTTCGCCGCACTCGTCTGTGGCTTTGTCGCCTCCGCCGCGCAAAACGCGATCGATGTTGTGACCACCTTCCTGCTCATTGTCGCGTGGCCCATGCTTGGTCTAACGCTCGCGCTTGGCAAAAGCATGGAGCGCGTGCAATGAAGAGGGGAGCAGCCGAGGTTTTGGTCCGCTCACAGATGATCGCTCTCTTGCTTGCGCTGTGTTGTGCAGCGTGCGCAAGCAACCAGTCCGCGCGGGAATCCCCGTCGCCGGGGAGCGTCAAAACCGGACCCGTTTATCAGATCAGCGCGCAGGGGACAAAGCAGCGTCCCGTCACGATTAGCAACATCACGAATGGTCAACGAGAGTACACGCTGGAAGCCGCAAGCGTACTGTACGCGACCAACTTGCAGCAAGGAACGTTCCACGATAACACCTTGCACTTCTTTAAAGGAGGCAAGCCGAGGCTAACGGTAACCGCACCGGTAGCCATTGTGGACGAGGGCAGCCACGACGTCGCCCTCTCGGGCGGTGTGCTGGCCCGCACGACAGCCGGCGATACGCTCGACTCAGACAACATGACGTACGATGAGAAGACCCGACTTTTGACCGCGGTCGGACACGTCGTCGCGATAGACCCGGGCGGCTACCGGCTAACGGGGACGCGCGCGATCGCCGACTTAGACTTACAGCAGATACAACTTTTCGGAAAAGGACCCGGCGGAGGCGCGAAGCCCTGATCGACAAGATGCAAATGCGGACGATTGATGTCCGATCGCTCACGAAGACGTACGGGCCACGCACCGTCGTTGACAGCGTCAGTCTCGAGGTAAATTCTGGCGAAGTCGTTGGGTTGCTCGGACCCAACGGCGCCGGCAAAACAACGACATTCTACATGGTGGTTGGCCTGGTGCGGCCGGACGGCGGCTCGGTACTCCTCACGTCTGCTGATGGCTCGCAAACGGACATCACGCACCAACCCATTCACATTCGCGCGCGCGAAGGCATCGGTTATCTCGCGCAGGAGTCGTCGGTTTTTCGACGGCTGTCGGTTGCAGATAACGTGCGGCTCATTTGGGAACAGCGGGGCGTTTCGTCGCAGGAACAAGAACGGCGTCTGCCGCTCTTGCTCGCCGAGTTCGGCCTCGACTCGCTGGCGGGGGCCATGTCTGAGACGCTCTCGGGTGGCGAGCGGCGTCGAGTCGAGATTGCTCGTGCGCTTGCAACCGATCCGACCTTCTTGCTGCTTGACGAACCATTCACCGGCATCGATCCCATTGCGGTCGCAGACATCCAAGAAATCATCCGCTTGCTGCGCTCCAAAGGCCTCGGTATTCTTATCACCGACCACGCAGTGCGCGAGACGCTCGCAATTGTCGACCGAGCATATATCCTCAACCGCGGAAAGATCCAGGTGTCGGGGAGTGCATCCGAGGTTGCCGAGTCGCCGGTAGCCCGGCAGTTTTATTTGGGCGAAAGCTTTCGCCTGTGAAGATCCTCGACCGCTACATGGTGCAGACGCTTGGCGGCCCTTTTCTCTTTGGCTTGGCTGCCTTCACATTGTTGTTCGTGGCGGGCGAGCTCCTCAATATCGCGCGTCTCGTCTCCGAAGAGCACGCTAGCCTCCTGGCCGCTGGAAAATACTTTGTCTATACGTTGCCTGCAACGCTTGTCTTGACGTTTCCGATGTCGATGTTGCTCGCCGTGTTGCTGGCTATGAGCCGGTTATCGGGAGACTCTGAGATCACGGCCATGCGCGCTGGCGGCATCAGCGTGTACCGCATCGCTGCGCCGATGGTAGCCGTCGGACTCGCTGCTTCGCTCGTCGGATTGTGGTTCCAGGAAATCATCGTGCCGACGGCCACCACGAAGGCCGAGGAGATTCTGCGCAGCGAGATTCAATCGGGTGGCACGCAGATTCTCACGGACCAAATTGTCAACACGTCGCTCCCCAATGGCGACCGGCAGCTCACCATGGCGCAAGGGTTCGACCCAAAAAAAGACGAGCTGCAGAATACCACGATCGAGGTCTTCCGCGGCTCCACGCCACTCTCGCTCCTTTTTGCCCCGCGAGGGTCGTATCACGGCAACTCGTGGAAATTTTTCGATGCGACAGAATACGTGCTCGACCCGTGTTGTGAAAGAATCGACAATCCACAGCTTTCAATCGACATTGGCGCCGATCCAAGCCAGCTCATCGAGCAAGGCAAACAGCCGGAGGACATGAGTCGCGCGGAAATCCGTACCCTGCTGCAAGGCAACGTCAAGGCCAAGGATGCTTCTCGGTATGCGCGATTGCTCGTCACCTACCACAGCAAACTCGCGCGCCCGTTCGCGTGCCTGGTCTTTGCGCTTCTGGCTATTCCGCTCGGCATTCGGCCGCAACGCTCGTCATCCGGAGCGGGGTTTGGCATCAGCATTGCGATCGTGTTTGCGTTCTATGTCGTGACGACCATTTGCCTCGCGATTGGGCAATCCAACCCCTCGACCAGTCTTGTCATGGCGTGGCTACCGAATGTCGTCTTCTCACTCACCGGGATCTGGCTGTTGCGCCAGGCAGCGAGCGTGTAGATGTTTCTTGCAATTTCGTTTCCGGATCTTGGCGCATTTTTAACCATCGTCGGCATCGTTGTGGTGGCAGGCGTGATCGCCTACATCGGCGACCGCGTCGGACATTTGGTGGGTCGCCGGCGCATGACGCTCTTCGGGCTGCGCCCGCGTTACACGAGCACGCTGTTTGCCATCGGCTTCGGCATGATCATTGCGCTCTTGGTCGTCGGTGTTCTCTTGCTCGTCTCGCAGGACGCGCGCCAAGCGCTTTTCTCCATCGCGAAACTGAACGAGCAGATCGCGAACCTCACGAACGAACGGGATCAGCTCTTGCAAGACCCGGTCGTGCTGCGCGCGGGCGAAGCACTCACCGCGGCATTCATCGTGAGGTCGACCGATTCGCTGCCGCAGATCGAAGATAGGCTGTCGCTGCTTTTCCGGGGCGTCGCGAATCTTTCGCGCAACTTCCCCGTGCAGCCATACCGGACGAGCGTGAGCAGCGCGGATGCCAAAGCAAAGATCGAACAAACTGCCGCCTATATCAAATCGCTGCAGCCTACCCCGGCAATCGTCATCCCGGTGGCGGGTGAAAACATCTTCCGCGGCGGCCCTTGGAAGTTTTCGCTCCAGGTCTACAAAGACGCGTTGATCTATCGCAAGGGCGAGATCATTGCGTCAGTGACGGTCAACGATGGTCGAAATATCAGCGCGGATCAAGTCGCGCTGTTCAATCTCAATACCGCGATCAGCCGCACTGCCATCGATCACGGAATGCCGCCCATGCTTGCTGAGAATCCCACGACCGATCCGGACGTTTTCAATCGCGCCGTCACCAAATTGGTCGCGAATGCCGGTCCCGCGGTCGTCAAAGCGGTCGCGGCAACCGACATCTACGCCGCCGGCCCGCTCAATGCCGAGCTCACCGTCTCCTCCAAATAGCGTCAGCTCGCCAGACGCGCAAGGAATGGACGTCGGAGTCGATCCGGGTCTGATGAAGTGCGGCTACGCCGTGCTCTCGGTGGATGGCAGAAGGTTGGCACTCGAAATCGTTCCGACGGGAAGCCTCGTGGCGCGCCTCGCGCATGACGTGAAAAATGGAAACATCCGTATGGTCTGTGTCGGCAATGCGACGAAGTCAGAGCTCGTGATGGCAATCATTCACGAGCACTGGCCCCAACTGCCGGTGACCCTCGTGGACGAACGCAACACGAGTCTCGAAGCGCGCCGACGATACTATGAAGACCATCCGCCCAAAGGGTTGTGGCGGCTTGTTCCCCGCGGACTCCTCGTTCCGAAAGAACCGCTGGACGGCTACGCTGCGCTGCTTATCATCGAGCGTTATCGGGCCCGCGAAACAGCACCAAAAGCCTGATTTCATAGGGCGCGGATGGGCCTGGACCCAAAAGTCGCAGGGGATGGAACTCGGGCCCGCCGAAAGCGTGAGCGCACGAACATCAGAGCGGTGTCAAAGGCCAGTCATGATGCGCGACCTGTCGCGGTGCGCACAGACGGCCGAACAAAGTTGAAGTATTATGACTCGAGGAGGGTCACTTTGAAGCGGGGGATTCTGTTGGGTGCCGTCGCCGTGGCCGCGGCGGTTGCTGTCTTCTCTTCCGCAGCCCGCGCCGACGATTCGTCGAACGCCGCTGGCCTTTCCATTGGCCGAATTCTCGACACATCCAACCACGGCGATGTCGTCGTGTTCCCCGGCGCCGATCAAAATGCAACCGCACTTTCCGGCTCCGCTTCTGGCTTGCAATTCACCCTTCCGCTAGCAACCAGTTCGACTGCTCCGCAGCTCTTTGGTGAGATTTCCAAACCGTTCGATTCTTCCGCTGCGCAACCGTCCTTCGCCGCTGTTGACGCTTCGGTGCTTGGCCTCAAGTTCAAACTTTTCGGGGCGGAAAGTTCGGTCAGTCTCGAAAACGCTTCGCTTAACTTGCACGCTCCCGGATCTGCCCAGTTTGCGTCCCAGGAGCCCGCCGTCTTCGCCTTTTACAATTTTCCACAAGTAGGGTCGGGTTCGACGCTGGGCAACACTTTCGGACTTGCTGGTCAAGTCAACGGCGCGCTGGCGGCGGACGCGAATGCCACCGGCCGCCAAGATGCAGACCCCGCGGCGGCGAGTTTCCTGGCGTTTCCTCTCGTGAGCTCGCTTTCGGCGCAAGGCCCATATTGGTATGGTGGCTATACGCCCTCGTTGCAAGGCTCCTCGGTGCAACTGAGCATCCCGCTGCGATTGGCGAAACTCGGCGTGAAGGTGCGGCTGGGCGAACAGTCGCTGACGTCCATGCAGCCGTTGTCGCTCGCAAACCAGATTCTCGGTCCTGCCTTCGCGTCGGCATCGAATTACAATTCGTTCAACGGCGGTTTGACACTGGCGTTGCCGCTCCTCAACCGGAGAGCCACGGTGAGCCTTGACGGATTGTATCAAACACTACAGCAAACCAATGGTACCGCGTTCGATCCCAGCGCATTCAATCAGCCGAGCGGTATACCGATGACGCAGACGGCAGCTGGGCCGATCGTCTTGTATCCCAGTTCGACCGATCTGCAACAATACGTTGGTGCAGCCTCAGTCGCGGTGCCGGTGACGTCGAGACTGACCGTGAAAGGGAGCTTCTCCGAACAGCTTGCAGGGAGCGTCGACCTCAATACGCTGACGCAAAGCTTGACGCAGCACACCACGGCGTACGCCGGTGGCCTCGTCTACAACATCCCAAAGTCCAACTCTTCGATCAATCTGTTCTTCAACCGCAACATATATACTGACGATGCTGCCCCATTGTCGAACTGGACAGAGAATCGCCAGAACCTCTACTTCAGCGTCAAATTCTAGCGTCAAGGATTTCCAAGCGAACCGCAACGTGGCTGTGCGTTGCGGCCGTCGTTGTGTTGGGAGTTCTTTTGTGGTACCCGCTGCAGGCATGGTGGGATGACGATGCGGGCAACCGCGCCTTGCTTGCGGGCAACACCCAGCAGGCGATCGCATGGTTTAATGCGGGCCTTCGCATAGAGCCAAACTGGGGACTGCTCCACGAGGATCGCGGCCGTGCCCTCATGGATCGCGACCCAAAAGAAGCGCTCGCAGAATTCGAGCGAGCCGCGTGCGGGCTGGCGTGCGTGGCCGAGGAAGGCGACGCGCTGGCGGCTATGGGTCGCATGGATGAAGCGATCGATCGCTACATTGAAGCGAAGGCCGTTGGCCGAACCGCTGAGGTTGCCATGCGTCTCGCCGGGGAGGGGAACTACGACGCGGCGCTCGCCATTGAAGCCGCGTTGATCAAGCGACTGCACAACAATTTTATCGACCGTGCGGACCTCGCGGCTGCGTACGCAACGACGGGAACGATTCAAGTTTCGGCTGCCTTGGCCGCCGCCGACCCTGCTCTGGCACGCACGCGCGGTCGTTTTGCCATCGATGCTTTTTCCAAGGCGTCGAACTTGGCACCGCTCAATGAGGACTACCTCTTGTCCTACGGTTTTGCCCAACTGCGTTTTGGCAATCAGCAACAGGCGCGAGCAGCGTTCGAACGGCTCCTGCGCATCCATCCGGATCAGCCAGACGCACAAGCCGAGCTCCGACGCATGCAGGGTGACCCCAAAGACGCGCCATGAAACCCATTCGCGTGGCGCTCGAAACGCAATTTGCGTTCGGAACCCCGACCGGGCTCGGCACCTACGCTCGCAAGCTCGCCGCTGCGCTGCGCCAGCGCGCGGATGTTGTCTTGCTGGAAATCTTTCAATCAGGCGTCGATATCTGGCGGTTTGACCGCCGCGTATGGTGGGATCAAGTGATCGCACCACGGGTTGCCCGTAAGCTGCGGGCAGACGTCACCCACTTTACGGGCGGTACCCTATCGCTTTGGTCTCCGCATCCATGCGTCCTGACGCTCCATGACCTAGCGTGGTTGAGCGGCGCGGTGCGAGGGAAGTTCTACAGCCGAGCGTATTTTGCGACGGCGCAGCGCCTTTTGGTGCGCAAGGCAGATCGCATCGCGGCGGACACGGCGACGGCGCGCGACGAGATCGTCGCCCGCTTAAGGATCGGGCCTGAAAAGATCGCGATCGCCGGCGCGGGTGTCGACGAAGAATGGTTCGCGATCGCGCGCGAGCCCGAGGATCCGCCGTTCGCGCTTGCGGTTGGAACCGTCGAGGCGCGAAAGGACTTGGAAACCGCCGTGCGAGCCCTTGTTCACGTGCCGGCGCTTGCGCTCGTGAGCGTTGGTGCGCAGACACCGTATGCTCAAAGAGTCCAAAGCGTCGCGGAGGAAATTGGCGTTGTCCATCGGGTGCATCTGCGTGGATACGTTGATGAGCCGACCCTTCGCACGCTCTACGCCAAAGCGAGGGTCCTCGTTTTTCCATCGCGCTACGAAGGCTTCGGCCTGCCGCCGCTTCAAGCGCTCGCGGCGCGGCTGCCGGTGGTCGCGTCGGCGATACCCGTGCTCCACGAAGTTTTAGGTGACTGCGCACTCTTCGCGAAGGCGGGCGACGAACGCGCATTTGCTGATGCTCTCACGCGAGTACTGCGGGATGACGCGGCGCTGCGCCCGATGCTGGAGCGCGGCCAAATGCGGGCGCGAGAGTTTACTTGGACTGCCGTTGCCCAGCGGCTGGTTGGCCTTTATCGCGAGCTGGCCTAGCGTTTGATGTCATGGGTCAGCGGCGAAAAAAAGGATCGCGCCCTTCATGTGGCGCGATCCCTTCGGTCAGTCTCGTCAGGGTTAAGGTTGTTTGTGATTTAGAAGCGGAGAACGTTGATCCGGTTGGCATGAAACACGCCGAAATGGTCCCACCAGCCAGCGACGTTGACAATCATGCTGGGGGCCAGCGTCGTACCGAGCGGATTGATGATCGTCCCATCGTGCAAGAGCACGGGGTACTCACGATCGTTGATGCGCATGGTGAGATGGTATGGCACAAACGACGTCACCACGCCCTGGACATCGTAGGCTCCGGTAAAGCGGTCGTCAGCGTCAAAGGCGACGACAGGCACAGTGATGGGGACGGGCACCGTCACGGGCACTGGCCGATAGATGTAGAAAACGGCTGCATCGGCGCGGGCAGTGAAGCTGGCGAGCAAGCCGACGAGACCGAACACTGCGAAAACTTTGCGATTCATGGGTCATGCCTTTCCGAGGAGATTTTTGGGGTCTAAACCGTTTGACGCAATGCATTCGCGTTTGGTTTCAGCCAAGCCGGTCCATCAGTTAAAATGTTGATGAGAGCCACATGACAAAGCGATGACAACGGACCTAATAAACGGACGAAGAGATATCCCAACTGGCATTAGGCGGCGGTTGCGACGCAAAGAGCACTCTCACCGGATACGACGATCCGCCTTCGGGCATGGTCACGATATTGACGCGCTGGTAACCGTGTGCCGGAACCATAAAACCTCGAACGAGTGCCGGCCTTCCGAATTCGACCGGGTGCAGCTGGACGAGCTCGCCATTGATCAAAAAGGTACCGGTTGCGCGGCCCCCGCGTGGTTCGAACCACATGCCTACCCGCGCGTCGCTTCCGGTTGGATTGAGCAGTGTCAGCGATGCGGATTGCTTCACCCCGTAGTCGCCTCCCAACACCTCGCCTTGCACAAGATTCGGCAAAGGTAGTTTCCCGATAAGGAGCACCGCGGGATCGCTTCCTACGCTATAGGAGAGGTCATAGTAAAAATCGGGAACTGAATAGACGCCGCGAGCGTGTTTGACTGCGCTCGAGAGCAGCGTGTCCGATATCGGGCCGACGGGAATCTCGGAGGCGTCTTGGACGACGACTGCCACGCGGACGCCGCTGCCGGAAATCACGCGCAGTTGCATCAGACCGCTGACGAGCGTGCCTGCAGGCAACAGTTGATCGACGACGTTCACCGTTGCATGCGCAGGCACTTCGAACACTTGTCCTTGGCTTGCGGCTTCGTTGACCAAGAAACGCTTCGTCGATTCATGGCCGACAGCAAGAATGTTGGCGTTGGGACCGGCGATGCCCGATATCAACTCCAGTAGGCTCGACTCGATGCCGTTATTTTGCGCTTTGACCACTACCATGCGCGGCTGCGAAGCCGAGTTGGCGTAGTGGTAATACAGCAAACGTGCCGGTTGCTCGAACGTCACGTCGGAGTAAAAGAGGGTGCCGTTCTCGACGATGGTTTCGGGAAAGTCGGACACGAGTAAATTCTTTGGCCCGATTCCCGGTTGCGCGAGATTCGTGACCAGAACCCTGATATCTTGATGATAGGGAGCGTAGCCGGGTCCGGCCATGGATAACGGAACGGTCACTGACACGGAATTGTCGGGTGCGAGTTCGATGTTCCCGCGCACGTCTTCGGGCGCCGCAATGACGTGCGCGCCTGGCTGCGGATAGGCCACAAGCTGTGCCGCGGCGGCGGCTGCCTCCGCCACGTAGCTTGACGAGGCTGGGTCTCCGGTGATGGTCACGGACGTCGAGGGATATGCCTTACCTGCGTAAGCAAGGACCGAGACCGCAAGCGTTGCATCCAGACCGAAGCTGTCGGTTGCGGTAATGGTCGTCGCCCCCGTGTGGAGGGCTGACACGTCAATCGTTCGGTCGATGGGATTGAAAATCGCGCGCACGATCGTCGGGTCGTATCCTGAGAGCATCAGGACGCCACTGGGTGGCGAGCTCACAGTGACAGATGTGCTTCGACCGAGGATCAAAACAAGCGAAGCTTGGTCGAGCTGCACGGGTTGCGGCGATGACGGGATGAGGATCGGCGCGATGGTCGGCGACTCACTGGGCCCTGGGGAGCTTGATGGCTGCGTTGACTCACCCGGCGTTGGAGTGGGCGAAACGGACGCCGCCGCAGAGGGAGAGGCAGACGGAGCTTCGCTCGGTTGCGCGTTTGAGCTCGGACGGGCGGCTTGCCAACTACTCCACGTGAGCAGCGCCGCGGCGCCGGCGGCAAGCACAAGCACGCGCAATCGAAAAAGCGCGCCCGACCCCATTAGGCGATTTGCTGCACTTGTCGGGTGACGGCGGTGGCCAGGAGCGTCTTATAGCCGTGGCTTGGAAACAGAACGGTCACCAGATCGCGCTCTGCGCGTTCGACCGTACCCTGGCCAAACTTTGGGTGATGCACGACATCGCCGATGCGGAATTCGATGCCTTCCTCGCTCAGCACTACCACCGGCCCTTTGGCCAACGCTGCCAGGCAGTTGTCGCACGCGCCGCAATTCGGCCGATCGAATTCCTCCCCAAAATAGTTGAGGATAAATTTGCGCCGGCAGCTGCGTGTCTCGCAATATTGCAACATCATCGCGAGCTTGCTCTGGTCGTACGATTTCTTCGTTTCGTAACTCGCGAGATTGAGAGAACGTTCGGCGCGCTTTTTGACCTCTGGTGACAAGCCGTACATGCCCTTCGAAACGTTACGGATGAACCCGCCTTTCTTGAGCAACGCGAGAATCACTTTAAGCTTTGTGAGCGGCAATTGGGAGATCTTCCGCAGATCGGAGAGGGAAACGCCGTTATCCTGTTGTTCGAAGTACTGCAGCGTGCCGTAGACTTTTTGCACTTCCTCCACGTCTGGGTATTTACCGGTTAAGAAGTAATTTTGCACCCGCGTATCGCTTTGGCGATAGAGCAGAAGACAGAGCGACTCCTGACCATCTCGACCTGCCCGTCCGGCCTCTTGGGTATATGCTTCGACGCTACCCGGCAAATCGTAGTGAATGACGAACCGGATATTGGGCTTGTCGATGCCCAGGCCGAAGGCATTGGTGGCGACGACCACCTTGACGTCTTCATTCATGAAATGGTCGTGAACGCGATCTCGCTCCGCTTTCTGCAGCTTGCTATGGTACACGTCCGCGTCGATACCCAGCTCCTCGCGCAAGTACTCAGAGACGGCGTACGTATTTTTGATGGTGGCGGTGTAGATGATCCCAAGCGAGTTGCGCAGCGGGCCTCCAAGCTTGTTGCGCAACACTCGCAGTTTGTCTTCATCGCTTGCGGTCCGCGCCACCTCATAGACGAGGTTCGGGCGGTCAAAGCCGCGTACGATGGCTTTGGCGTTTTGGATGCCGAGCTGCATGACGATGTCTTCACGGACTGCGGGCGTCGCTGTGGCGGTCAACGCGAGCACGGTTGGATGCCCGAGGGCAGCAATGACGCGGCCCAAATTCAAATATGCGGGGCGAAAATCGTGGCCCCACTGAGAAATGCAATGCGCCTCGTCGACCACGAACAGTGGGATGTGCAAACGCTTGATCAGATCGACGAAGCTCTCGTCCTCGAGCCGCTCGGGCGTGACGTAAATGAGTTTCAAATTGCCGCGCGCGATCCGCTCGAGGTGAGAGATTTCCTCATCCTCGGTCAACGTGCTGTTGAGGGCGATCGTGCCGCTAATACCTGCATCCGCCAGCATGTCGAGCTGATCTTTCATGAGCGCGATGAGCGGTGAGACCACGACCGTCGTTCCGGGGAGTAACAATGCGGGCAGTTGGTAGCAGAGCGATTTGCCCGCACCAGTCGCCAGAATCGCCAACGTGTCCTTACCCTCAAGAACCCGATGGATCACCTCTTCTTGGCCCGAATAGAAATGGCGATAACCGAAGTGACGCCTCAAGGCCTCGTTGAGGTCAATGTCGACAGACATGACGTTTGTGTGATGAACCTTCCTTATGTACTATGTGCGCGCGGGAAAAATAAGAGTGCGGCGGCTTCATACATACCGCAGCCAGTAGCTTTGCCACAAAAACCTTGACGCTTGCTTTTTTATACCCCTGATATTTGCTCTTGAAACCTACGGCTTCGCTAGCCTTAGTCCCTCTGTCTAGGAAAGCACATCTGTCCGACAGAACAGCCAAGACTGTGTCATCCTTTGTTCCCGAGCGTCAATCTGTGACGCTGTACCGCAAGTATCGGCCGATGGGTTTCGACGAGCTGGTGGGGCAGCCAGCTGTCGTCACTGGCTTGCAGGCCGCTGTCAAGAACTCTAGAGTTGCGCATGCGTACCTGTTCGCTGGACCGCGCGGAACTGGCAAAACTTCCGCGGCGCGCATTCTCGCAAAGTGTCTGAATTGCCAGCGTGGTGGACCGCGCCCGGACCCGTGTGGAGCGTGCGAAGCCTGTCTCTCCATTGCTGCTGGCACGGCGTTCGACGTCGTTGAAATCGATGCCGCCAGCAATCGCGGCATCAACGAGATTCGCGAACTTCGCGAGCGCGTCAAGTTTGCGCCCTCCCAATTTCGCACGAAAGTGTACATCGTCGACGAAGTTCACATGCTGACCGCCGAAGCGTTTAATGCGCTGCTCAAAACGCTGGAAGAGCCGCCGGATAACGTCGTTTTCGTGCTTGCGACCACCGAACCGAATAAAGTGCCCCAGACAATTCTCTCGCGCGTTCAGCGTTACGAATTTCGACGCGTGCAGCCCCAGGATATCGCGCAGCGGCTCGCCGAGGTTGCAAAGAAAGAGCGTATCGCGGTGACGACGAGCGCACTCGAACGCATCGCCTTTCTTGCGGACGGAGCGCTTCGCGACGCGCTCGTGCTCCTGGAACAGGCTCTCGGATTTGCGGGCAATGGCAAGATCGATGATGCCGTGCTCGACGCAGCCTTCGGCACCCCGGTGTACGACTTGGTCGAGCGCACTGCTGAGGCGGTGGCTGCTTCCGATCCCAAAGCCGTTCTCCAGACGTTGTCCGAGGCGATCGATCGAGGCACGGATCCTGCGTGGCTCTCGAAAGAGCTGCTGCGCTGGTTCCGGCTCGCGCTGCTAGCGCAGGTGAGTCCAGAGGTATTGAAAACGGAAGTACCGGCCGAAACAGCGGAGCGCCTGGCAGCTAAGGCTGCGGACATCCCACGCATCCGCATCTTGGCCGTGCTGCGCAATCTTTCCGATGCGATTTCTCAGCGCTACTCGGCACAACCGCGCATCGACTTAGAGCTCGCGCTCATCCGCGTCGTCCTTCCAACTGACGAGCTGAGCCTGCAAAGCCTCTCCGACCGGCTGCGGGCGCTTGAGGAACGCGCAGGTTCTCCGAACGGGAGCCCGGGGGCGTCGACGCCGGCGGTCGGGACCCCAACCACGCGTCGCGGCAAGAGCACGCTGCCTGCGGCTTCAATACCGAACGTGGGCTCCAAGCTTCAGGTCAACGCTCCTGCACATGGCCGAGAGCCGCTCACGCTTTCAAAACTTCAGGCGCTCTGGCCCCAAGTGAAGAGCGCGGTCAAAGAGCGTTCCAAGCCATGTTACGGTCATCTCGAGCACGCGGTTATTGTCGATGCAAGCGCGCAGACGGTCACTCTCGGCGTGCCCAGCCGGTTCAATCGGGACTTGCTCGCCGAGCCCGCAATGGCGGATGTCATTGCTGCCGCCATCGGCGAAGTGTGGGGCCCCGCGCCAGGCATCGAATGGATCGTCGTTCCCGAACTGGCCACGGCCAAACGCGTGACCGAGGCGGGGGCGTTCTCCCTTGCCGAGTCCGTGCTTGGCGCCGACTTAATCTAGGACGAGAACGATGAACCAAAATCTCTTGCGCCAAGCCCGCAAACTGCAAGAACAGCTCGCGAAGATCCAAGAAGATCTCGGCCATGAAACCGTGACTGGCACTGCTGGTTCTGGCGCAGTCGAGGTCACCCTCAACGGTCACGGCCATGCGCAGCGCATCAAGATCTCCCCGCAAGCGGTTGACTCAAGCGACATCGAGACGCTGGAAGATCTCATCGTCATCGCATTCAAAGATGCTCAAGCCAAAGTCGCCGAGCTTTCAGCATCGCGGATGGGGCCGCTGGCCGGTGGTCTCGGACTTCCCGGGCTGTAGGAAACGTTGGATTATCTCGCACCTCCTCTCTCGGCGCTGATTGGCGAACTCGAGAAACTTCCCACCATCGGCCCGAAGACTGCCGCGCGCCTAGCGTTCTATTTGCTTTCGGCTTCGAAGGAAGATGCCGAAGCGCTCAGCCGCGCAATTTTGGACGTCAAAGAGAAAGTCCGATTCTGCAGCCGGTGCTTTTCGCTCACCGAAGCTGATCCGTGCACCATCTGCAGCGATCAACGACGCGATCCGAGCCTGCTCTGCGTGGTCGGCGAAGCAAAGGATGTGTACGCGATCGAGCGGACGATGAGCTATCGCGGGCGCTACCACGTGCTTGGCGGTCTCATCTCGCCCATCGAGGGCATTGGTGTTGGCCAACTCAAGATTAAAGAACTGGTCGATCGAGTCGGCAAAGAAAACACGAGCGAGGTCATTATCGCGACCAATCCCAACGCGGAAGGTGAGTCCACGGCTCTGTACCTTGCGCGCTTGCTCGCGCCGGTCGGGGTGAAGGTCACGCGGCTCGCGTATGGCCTCCCGATCGGAGGCGACCTGGACTACGCTGATGAGGTGACCCTCACTCGAGCTCTCGAGGGCCGCCGCTCGTTGTAGCAGCGGACCTTCAGGTCCGCTTTTCCATTCAAAGCGCACCTAAAAGGTGCGCTGCTACATAACGCTGGTTATTTGCTCTTGCGGTTTGAACGGGTCGTGAGGCTGCGCGCAAATTCACGCGCTTGGGTGGATGCTTCGCGATACACAGCGCCAATGGCACCGCGCGACATGTGGAGACCAGTCTCATAGTAATGAGAGGCCATGTGTCCGACCACGAGCGTACCGGCATACGCAATCGCGGCCTTGATCGGAATGCCGGCAATCGGAATGAACCCCGATGCCTCACGCGCGAGTGCGCGCCAGCCGTAGCCGCCTCCCACAACCGGCAGCAGTTCTAAGATGCGCGCAAACTCCTGCTTCTTACCATACGCGGCAGCGATGCGCAGCAGCATGCGCATCTGCAAGGCGGTGATCGCGATGGTATCGCCGGCCGACGCAATGCCACCGGTCAAGAGCCCAAGCACCGGTATATGATCGGCAACTGCTGACGCCGCAGCAATCTTCAAGCACGTCATAGCGCAGTCCGCGGTCAGCTTAGCGGCCACGACCGAGCGAAACGCCGGAATTGCTGAGGCGAGTGCAGTCTCGCGGCCGCGATAGAGGCGCACGATGTCCGGCAGCAAGTACTTGCGCAACTGCGCCAGTTCCATCGCGCTCACATAATAGACGGATGCATGACCAAGCACCGGTCTTTTTGGTGGCGCAGCGGTCGCAAGTCGTGCCTCGTCGGGTCCGCCCGACTCACCCGTGCGAACGACGCAGACTGCAAATGGCAGCGAAGAAACACGTGCCAGCGCTCCATTTTGGGATTCTGAGTCCGGGCAATAGACGGCGGCATTGACGGACACCCCAGAGGGGCTCACCGCATCGTCAGGCGTCTTGCACGCAATGATCGAGCCATCGCGTGCCGGCCCCGCGCTCAAGAGTGCCTGCAGAAAATCTTCGCGACAAGGACCTGCAACGCCGAGGGCTACTGTTTCATGCGCTTCAGCATCAACTTGTTTGAGGTCGACCTGGCGACGGAGATGAGATGCCCAGCGCCCCGCGCTGCCCACGGTCTAGCGCTTCCTCAGCGGCGAAGATTGGCAAAAGGGGCAACCGTTCGGCTGCCCCTTTCCGGATGCACGCTGTGCGAGGGTTTCAATCAAGCGGCTTCTCCGTGTAGCCTTCGTAAATGAGACCCAAGATGACTTCGAGCGATTCTTGGGAGAGGCCCTTCGCAACCGCCATATCGATGACGCTTTTGCCAGTGGCGCGTTCTTCGTTGATGACCGTGCTCACCGGCACCTTTTCCTCCGCCGCGAGCCACGTTGCTGCTGTGAGGTCTCCCGCAGAGAGTCCCAGCCTGACCGTCTCTTCGTAGCTCGGAGGATCGATGCCAATCCTCCGCGAGATCACGTGAGTGAGCGTCTCGTACCTTGGTTCCGAAAGACCAACGCCAAGCATGGTGATTTGACTGATGAGTTGACGAGCCTGAGCGTTGAAGTACGCGGTCTGAGCTACCTCTGCGGCCGCGGCAGCCGCATCGAGCGCCGTCTCGGCCTTGACCGCGAGCGGCTTGAGATCTTGCGCCGTCCGCGGGGAGATGTCACCGCCAAAATCGAGCTGCGACCGGTCGAGTTCGCGGAAGTAATCGTCAAGCGGCGCAATCGCCTCCCAGCCAAGCGCCAGTGCACCTCGAACCGAGGTGACGCCAGAAATCAGGTCGCTTTGCGACGTGTTCATCTGCGTGAGAATATCTGGATAGTACGGGAGCAATTCTCGATCGGTCGCCGTCATGGTCTTGCGATGGAGTGGCGCCTGCATTTCGTTGAGAACGCTGACGTCATCCTTGAACATGTCGGGCGAGTTCTGCATCAATGCATATGCCTTGTCTTCAACGATGTTGATGTCTTTGGCCAGGTGGGCGAGGTCGCTCAAGACGCCGTCCAACCGGCTGCCAGGTTGAATGTCAACCTGGCTGAAGTCAGGGACTTCGTACGACATGTTGTTCAAGCGATCGTTAAATCGATGCAGATCGTCCTTGGCAAGCTTAATGTGATCGTCGAGCGATGCTTGCGTGGCCTTGGTCGAGGCAAGCGAATTCCCAACTTGCTTCACCAGGGGGGTAATATCTGGGTCGAGTAGCTTGCCACCGGGAGTTTGGGCTTCGGGTAGCAGCGCCATCTCTCGTTGCACGGCTGCCTGCGCAGCAGCGGTGAGAGTGGCATGCTGGACCTTACCGAGCGCCAATTGCCCCTCGCTGTAGTCACCAAGAGCGACGTCCACCTGGCCCTCATGCAAGAGTGCCAGTTGGTTATTGGGTTCTTTTGCAAGCACCATGTCGAACTTGTGCTGCGCGTAGGCGTAGCGGCCTTCGTCCTCGTCGTGAATGGCTTCCGCCAGTTGTTGCTCGGGTGTGGCCTGTGACAATTCCGGATAACCGCGCAGATGCGAAACGCGATCCGGTGATTCGGGGTGATCTTCAAAATATTTGTTGAGCAAGTCGTTACCTTGTGCGGCATCTTCGTTGCCCAAGCGCTCCATGAACGAAACCATCGCATTCGGGTCGTAGCCGGCTCGACTCATCAGCATGAGGCCATACTGGTCGGCTTCGAGCTCGTCGACTCGCGACATTTTTTCAACGGAGAGACCATTGATCAATCCGCCGAAGCGCCACACGAACGGAGAGATGAACGACAACACGCCCAAAATTATATTGAGCACCTGAGCTTTGGCGTTAAGGGTAAGTTGGTTACGGCGCTCCGTGTGACCGATTTCGTGCCCCAATACGCCCGCGAGCTCGTCGTCCGAGTTGACAAAATTGAGTAGGCCATAGTTGACATAAATGAACCCGCCCGGCAGCGAGAACGAATTGATGTCGTTGGTGTCGATGATCTTGAATGTGTAGTTGATGTCGGGACGTGCGCGGTACTGCGCGTCATTGCCGCCAATGGTATTGACCCAGTTATTCAATATTGGGTCGGTGAGGATCGGGTTTTCCTGGTCGACCTGTCGAGCGGCCTCCTGACCGATGCGAATCTCGGTGGCCGTTGAGATGGCTCCGGCCGGCAGCGGTGTGCTGGTCACGACGAGGCTAGCCAGCACGGCTAAGGCGATGCTGCGTTTGTATATCTGCTTCATGGTGGGTCTCCCGCGATGCCCCAGGTGTGCTCCGGGCCCACGGAGCGGGGATGTAATGAGCACTTTGCGACAGGCTGCCTGCGGCTCCCTGCGCCTTTCGTACAGCTGCTATTCAGCTTCGTGCACAGTGTGTCCACAATCTATTCGCCGCCGCGTCCACAAGGGAAAAAGGGGCGGTCCGCAAAGGCGGCAGCAGAGGCGCCCGGTGCAAATCAAAGGTACAAAATCCGGTCTCTTGCTTCACCTGCATGAGCGACCGCTCACTCCGATTGTCAGCAAGCTGCGCGAGCGGCTCGCAACGCTGCCCAATTTCTATCGCGGCGGCCGAGCCGTGCTCATGCTTGGCGACCAGGCGCTTGATGCCGCTGATCTTGAGGGTATCATCGCTACCTTAGAAGAGTTTGGGATTGGTGCCGATGGCGCTGTCTGTGATGCGGAAGAGGTGGCGGTGGCAGCGCGCGCCGCGGGACTTCACATCGTTGCCGCCAGCGTGGCGGCCGCACCACGAGTTCGTGACGACCGGACCGAGCCAGCCCACGTGCGCAGGGCCGCTCATGAGCAGGGCGAGGCGGCAGCGCGTGAAGCCGCGCGGTCCGGCAACGGGTCGGCCGTACCCCGGACTGCCTCAAGCAGCGCCAGCGCACAACACTGCTATTATAAAGGAAACCTGCGCTCCGGTCAGAGCCTGAGCGCCTTCGGCAGCATCGTGGTGATGGGCGACGTCAATGCGGGCGCGGAGCTCATCGCGACCGGCGACATCGTCGTGTGGGGTACGCTGCGTGGCGTCGCTCACGCGGGCGCAGAGGGTGACGACCGCGCTGCAGTCTATGCTCTGCGATTGGAGCCGACCCAGCTACGCATCTCGCGTTCGATCGCGTCTGCACCGTCCGAGGGAAACGTTGCGAGGCATCCCGCAGTGCCCGAGGTAGCGCGCATCGTTGAGGGAAAGATTACCATTGCTGCTGCGGTTCCCGGGCGTGATAAAGTGAGGTCGCGGTGAAAGGCAATATATTCGTCGTTACCTCCGGAAAGGGCGGCGTCGGCAAAACGACGACCACCGCGAATCTCGGTGTTGCCCTGGCGCGATTGGGAAAGCAAGTGGCGCTCGTTGATGCGGACATCGGTCTGCGCAATCTCGATCTCGTGCTCGGACTTGAAAAGCGTATTGTCTACGACGTGGTCGATCTTGCCGAAGGCCGCTGCCAGCCGCGGCAAGCCCTCATCAAGGACAAGCGCCTGCCAGGACTTTTTTTGATGCCGGCAGCGCAAACCAAGGATAAGGAATCGGTGTCCGAATCGCAGATGGCCCGCGTGGTGCACACTCTTGGAGCAGATTTCGACGCTGTTTTGATCGATTGCCCGGCGGGCATCGAACATGGCTTTCGCAATGCCGTCGCCGGCGCAGACGAAGCGATCGTGGTAACAATGCCCGAAGTGTCTGCGATCCGCGACGCAGATCGAGTTATCGGCATGCTGGGCACGCGGAGGGCGAGGCTTGTCGTGAACCGAGTCAGGCCGGACATGGTTCGCACGGGCGACATGCTCAGCGTTGATGATGTTGCGCAAATTTTGAGCCGCGAAGTCCTTGGCGTCGTGCCTGACGACGAAGAAATCATCGATACGACCAATCGCGGCCAGCCGGTATCGCTGGATCCCAGCCGCAGGCTGTCCGCCATCTATTTCACGATGGCTCGCCGATTGTTGGGTGAAAATATTCCGGCACTCGAGTTGCAAGACGATGGATTGTGGAACAGATTGCGCCGCATCGTGGTGGGTCAACGATGAGCAACGACGTGCATCAACCACAAGAAATCCTCGCTCTGCCTGCGCCCGTCCCTCCGACGACTGAAGAGGCGCAGACTGTTACAGAACCCGCTCCTCGCAAGCGCCGAAGGTCGGCTCCTGCGAGCGGAACCTTGGGTCGAGCAATTGTGATCACCTCCGGAAAGGGCGGCGTTGGCAAGACGACGGTGACGGCGAACCTGGGCGCTGCGCTCGCTGATTCCGGGAAGCGCGTCGTCGTCGTCGATGCGGACGTTGGGTTGCGCAATCTCGATGTCGTCATGGGCTTGGAAAACCGGGTGCGCCTGCACTCGCTCGACGTGATCGAAGAACGCTGCGAGCTCGACGAAGCGCTCGTGCGCGATCGCGTGCGCCGTTCGCTCATGCTCCTGCCGGCCGCGCAGAATCGCGACAAAGATGAAATCGAGCCAGAGGACATGATCGATCTCATCGACGAGCTGCGGGATACCTTTGACATTGTCCTCATCGATTGCCCCGCCGGTATCGAGCAAGGTTTTCGCAACGCAGTCGTTGGCGCCCAAGAAGCGATCGTGGTGACGACCCCCGAGGTTTCAGCGGTTCGAGACGCCGACCGGGTCGCTGGCCTACTGCCGAATGACATGCCGGCACGGCTCATCATCAATCGCGTGCGTCCACAACTGGTCAAGAAGGGCACCATGATGAGCGTCGACGACGTGCTTGAGATTCTCCGGCTGGACCTTGTCGGCGTCATCCCAGACGACAAAGAGGTCATCGTTGCAACCAACCGCGGCAATCCGGTGATCGATATGACTGGTTCGCCAACCGGTCAGGCACTGCGGCGCATCGCCTCGCGCTTGCTTGGGGAGGACGTCCCTATTCCTGATTTGACCGAAAGAAAAGACTGGTTCTCGGGCGTGCTTTCGAAGTTAAACTTCTCGCGATCGAGAGCGGCGAAAGGATGAGATGATGCTGGATTTTCTGACGAAGTTTTTCCGCCGCGAAGAATCGAGCAAAAGCCTTGCCAAGGAGCGTTTGCGCTTGGTGCTGCTCTCTGACCGTGTGTCGCTCGCGCCGGAAACGTTCGATGCGATGAAAACCGAGATGCTGTCAGTGGTCCAGCGATATCTGGACATCGACGAGCACGGTCTCGACTTCCATTTTGAAAGTGCGGAACGACGCTTCATGCTGCTCGCCAACATCCCGGTGGTCAACGTGAAGTCCAGCGAACAGATCGAGCACGAACGGCAGCGTCTGGCAGTTGGAGGCAACGGCCATCGCGTGGGCAATGGAAGCACCGTACGGCGGCGCAGGCGCCGCCGCAGTCGCGTAAAGCCGCAGGAGACTGCCCAAAATGGCCGCTACGGCGACGATGCCGCGAGTGACGCGGGCAGCAACGAAAACCTTCTGCCAGAGGCGGGCCTCGACGAGCCGTCAACCTAGGCATTCGGAGGTGCCGTGCTGGAGCGGCCTTGGTATCTTTGCTTTAACTATCCACTCGCGCTGACGGCAATCGCCCTTGGCATATTTGGGCTCGTCATCATCAAGAGCGCGACCCTTCATTCTGCAGATGGTTCCGGAGATCTGATCCGTCAAACAGCATACCTCGTGATCGGGGTTGTGGCGATGCTTGGGCTCGCCTTCATTGACTACCACCTCTGGCAGCGCTGGGCGTTGCCCGTTTACGTCGTCAACATCATCATCCTGGGCGCGGTTGCCGTCGCGGGGCATTCGGCGCTGGGTGCGCAGCGTTGGATAGGAGTTGGCTCGATCGTTTTTCAGCCATCCGAGCCGGCAAAGCTCCTGACCATTCTCTCGATCGCCGCGCTGCTTGCAGATCCAAAGAGGAACTACCGGCGGCTGCGCGAGCTGTGGGTGCCGGTGGCGGCCATCGTGCCCCCAACCTTGCTCGTGCTCAAACAGCCGGATCTTGGCACCGCCTTGATCTTTGTCGTCATCTTAACGGCGATGCTCTTTTTTGCGCTGCCCAACCTGTGGCACTTCGCCGTCTACGCTGTTGGGCTCGCAGCCGTCGGCGCGTTTGCCATTTTGACGAAATTCGTGCTGAAGGATTATCAGCGCGAACGACTCTTGGCGTTCTTGCATCCCGAAGCTGATCCGCAAGGTGCGGGTTGGAGCTTGATGCAGAGCAAGATTGCCATCGGCTCTGGCCAGCTGACCGGCAAAGGTTTGTATCAGGGCACGCAGACGCAGCTCGGATTCGTACCTGAACACGCCACGGACTTTATTTTCACCGTGGTCGGTGAAGAACTCGGTTTCATCGGCGCGACCCTCCTGCTCGTGTTCTACGCAGCGCTGCTTGGACTTTCGATGCTCTCGGTGGTCGCCGCGCGCGACCGTTACGGGTTATTCGTGGCTACCGGCATTGTGTCCATGTTGCTCTTCCAGGTGCTCATCAACGTGGGCATGACGGTCGGCATCATGCCGATCACCGGCATCCCTTTGCCTTTCATTTCCTACGGAGGGTCGAGCCTTATTACGTGCTTTCTGGCTATCGGTGTGTTGCTGAACATCCATCTGCAGCGCTACAAGATGCTCTTTGGGGATAACTAAGAAAGGATCAGCAGTTGCAACTGGCGGCAGCTTCCGCGCGCAGTTGGTGTTCAATCTGTTCCTTGGCTTGTGCGAGCTGCTCCTCGCTGAGAGTTAGTCGCAGCGCAGCAATTCTTGCCATCGCTTGCGCGTAGAACTGTTTCCCCAAGCCGCTCTTGGTTGCCGCAACCGAGTACCATACATAGGCTTGTTCGGGATCTGCAGCAATAACGTAGTGGGTCTTTGACGGATCATTCGGGTCATCGTGAAAGAAGAGGCCGTCCACGTAGATCGACGCGAGGTTGGCCTGCGCTTCCTCGTCACCAAGCATGGCCGCCGCGCGATAGTACACAAACGCGAATTGCATTCTGGGTACCGTGACCGGGGGGTTGGTGGTCAAGGCGGCCGTCGCAAGTTCGGTCATCGCGGCCGCGTTCCCGCGGTCAGCCGCTTTCTTGAACCACCGAAGCGCGCTGCCTTCGTCGCGTGGACCGCCATCGCCCTCATAATTCATGAGCCCGTACAAATACTGGCCATCAACGTCGCCCGACATAGCGGCTCGCTCGAGCCAGCCGCGCGCGACTGCAAGATCTGGCTTCACACCCTCGCCTTTCCAATACATGACGCCAAGTTGGTATTGGGATTGGTCGTACATACTGGAAATGGTATACCAGCGTAGCGCCTTGGCAAAATGGTCGGGCATGTCGTGATGATAGTACAGGTGACCGAGGTTGACAGCAGCTTTCATGTTGCCGTGGTTGTAGCTGCTAAGGAAGTAGCGCTCAGCAGTCGCAAAATCTGTGCTCTCCGTCCCATACATGTAGGCCATGCCAAGCTCGTTCTCCGCGTCACTATACCCCCGACTGGCTGCCTCTTGCAAAAGCGCCATTGCTAGGGCATGATTTTTTTGGACTCCGTCGCCTTCGAGATATCTGACGCCGAGGTTATACTGGGCTCCCGGATAGTTCATGGCAGCGGACTGCTTAAAAAGTGCGATCGCGCGCGGAAGATTCTGCGGTACAGCAAGACCCTCGTAATAATACTTACCGAGATTGTTGATGCCACATGGGCTGTTCGCATTCGCGGACTGCGTCCACCACTTCAGCGCATCGGGATAATCGCCAGCATCGTAAGACGCAATGCCACGTCGGCAAGCATCGTCCTTTGGTTCGCCGCCGTCCGGGTCGACGACAATGTGTAATGTCGGCGGCACGATCGCAGGAAAGCAACCGCTGGAACACAGGATCGCACAACACGCAAAGAGGACTCGCAAATAATGGGCCTCGCGCATAATCGAACTATCGGCGTGCGAACAGCAACGGCTTTAGGTAGTGGAAGGTACGCGAGGCTATTGGTGATGCCCGATACAAGGGCACTGTGCCGGCACGCTTGGGTACAGAGGCGGGGCGCTCTCCGGTGCCGAACCAACCCACTAGCCTGACAGCTTGAGGTTCGGCAAGTCGCACAGCGACGCCATTGTAAAGTTTTTTAGAACCCGCGACTGTCCGGCCTATTTGCCCTCCGCTCGAGTTCCCGGTGCGCATCGCGCTGCAGGTTGCTCGCGGACCCCGCTCTTCAAAGCGAAGGGATCGAGGCTGAACGTAAATACGAGGAAGCACGGCGGTTCCGCCCGGCGTTTTGCCAGAGGGCGGTATTGTGCATTTCCTCATTCCTCACTAGCAAAGGTATACGGTATTGAAAACCGAGATTTTGATTTCATGCGACGAGTGGGAGAACCGCGTCGCCGTTCTTGAAGAAGGTTCACTTGCGGAGATCTATTTCGAGCGCGAAGAAAAGGTAATAGGATCCATCTACAAAGGCCGGGTTGAAAATGTGCTCCCCGGCATGGGCGCGTGCTTCGTCAACATCGGGTTGGGTCGCAACGCGTTCCTGTATGTCGATGATATCCTCCGCGATCCCATCAACATCGGCGAAACCGAGATCACCGACCGCCGCAAAGGCCACACCGTTAACGAGCTGCTCAAGGTGGGCGGCGAGGTCTTGGTCCAGGTCGTCAAAGAACCGCGCGGCCTCAAAGGCGCTCGCGTTTCGACCAACATTTCTCTCCCCGGCCGCTATCTCGTCCTGATGCCCACGGGTCGCTACTCAGGCGTCTCGTCTCGCATCGAGGACGCAAACGAGCGCGCCCGCCTCAAGCAGATCATGCGGCGCGTTCGACCCGAAGGCATGGCCACGATCGTGCGCACTGCGGCGCAAGGCGTCAGCGAAGCTGAACTCATCGCCGATTTGGGGGTGCAGTTGCGGCTCTGGCACGGCATCTTGGAGAGTTACAAGCGCTCCAGCGCGCCGGCACTGTTGCACAAAGACTTGAACTTGGTCTTCAAAGCCGTGCGCGACTTTCTCACGAGCGACGTGACCGCAGTCTATATCGACTCGAAAGAGCAGTACGACGAAATTCGCTCAACGATGTCGCTGCTCGGACCACAATACATCGATCGTTTGAAGCTCGTGGATGGTTCGAACTCGCTCTTCGAACAGCGCGGCATCGACGTCGAGCTTCAAAAGCTGCTCAAACCGAAGATCCCGCTGCCATCGGGCGGCCACCTCGTCCTCGAACACACGGAAGCGCTCACGGTCATCGACGTCAACACCGGGAAGTTTACCGGTGGTCGAAATCTCGAAGACACGATCGTGAAGACGAACATCGAAGCTGCCGCAGAAATTGCCCGTCAGGTCCGCCTGCGCGATATTGGCGGCATTATCGTGGTCGACTTCATCGATATGACCCACGAGCGTAGCCGGGAGCAGGTGATCACCACGCTCACCGAAGCGCTGCGTAGAGACCGCACCCGCAGCACCATCCAAGTATTTTCCAAACTCGGCCTGCTGGAATTTACCCGCAAGCGTGTGGGCAAGGATCTCGAAGGGCAATTGCGCTCGGACTGCCCGTACTGCACCGGTCTGGGGAACGTGATGTCGAGCGAAACCGTTGCCATCGGCGTGTTGCGACAAATTCGCGACCGCCTCGAGCACACTGGCAGCGTGCGCAAGCTCGATGTGGTCGCCGATCCAGGAGTCGTCACGCAACTGCTGGGCTGGTATCAGGATGAATTTCAAAAACTCGCGCGAGATCACGATGCCGACGTGGCAGTCTATGTCGACACGCAGCGTCACCGCGAGCATGTTATTGTTGAAGATGCGCGCCGCATGCGCGCCGCGCCGGTGGTCGGGAGCATGGTCGAGGTAGAACTGCTGCCCGTGCGACTCCCCAATCCGGCATCAGGCGTTGGGGAAATCAACGGTTATCTCATTGAAGTCAAAGACGCAGCCAACGCAACGGGTCAAACCATCAAACTCAAAATAGAGAACGTCGAAGGCAATCTCGTGAAAGCGGTTCTGGCCGAGCCACTCGCAGGTGCATCGCGCCGCCGGCGCCGCGACCGCGGACGCGCGAAGGATCTCGCTGCGGGCGAAGCGCCCATTGCGCCGCCGACACCGCTCCCGCGCCCGATCGAAGCTCCCGAGGACGGACGTCGCAAGCCGGAAGAACGGCGCGCGCCCGCCGCACGACGCAGACTGCAAGACGTTGCCTTCTCGATCGCGGACGAAGAAGCTGAGCGTTTCCCACGAGTCACGGTACAAAGCGGCCGTAGCACGCGGACGGAAAAGCCCAGTGATGCCAAGCGCCGAGATAGCGGGCGTCGACGCTCGGGTCCGCCGCGCCGAGGTTCGCAAGAACATCAACCACTTGTGGTCGGCGGCGAGGGCGAAATCGATTACGACGATGGTGATGAAGATTCGATTGTGACCACTCCCGCTGCAAGCGCCGTTTCGCCGCGTCAACCTCTCAGCGAAAGCGAATCTGAGTCAGAAGCGGGGCGGAGACGCCGCCGGCATCGCGGTCGAGGAAAAGGGCGAGGAGTACAGCGCGTGGACACGCCCGCCCGCATCGACGCGGACGAAGACGAAGCGGTGTACGATGGGGACGAGCTCGTCGTGCGTCGTCCGAGTCCCGCTTTCGAAGGCGACGCGCGCGGGGATGATGAGTTGGAGACGATCGTCGATCCACGACGGCCGGCGGAGCGCATGCGCGAGCCGAAACGGTTCGGCCCCGTTCGTCAGCTTTACGGGCGTCCGGTACAGATTGACGAGTCGCGCCCGCGGGCGGAACACGGCCGGGTCAAGGAGCCGGTTCCGCGAGACCGAGGATCGCGCTCGCAACCCAAGCCGAGAGTTCCGGTCAGGCGCGTTGACGAAGACGAGTTGGACGTGGTCATCAAGCCGAAGGCACCCGCGGTGATTCGTGTGGAAACGCGAAAAGTCGAGCTGCCCCCGCGCCGCAAAGGACCCGAAGAGGATCGCGAGCGCGGGCCACAACGCGTTCGGCCCGAACGTAGCGACCGAGGCGAGCGTGGCGGCCGAAGCGACCGAGTCGACCGCGGTGGTCGAAGCGACAGAGGCGACCGCGGCGGCCGAGGGTTTGGTCGCGGCGATCGCTCCGCGCCGCCGAAGCCGAAACGCGAAGGACCGGCGGTTCGTCAGGTGTACCCGCCGCCAGACTTCGAACGCGAAGAAGAACCACAAGGCGAACCTGATACTCGCAAAAAGCAGGGACTCGGACGACAGCCACGCGGCCCGCTCATGCGGCCCGCAGATGTCGCCCCGGTGCAAAAGGGAAAGGTTCGTCAACTCTATCCCCCGCCGCCTGACATTCCGGATGAAGGAGCTGGCGGTGGGAAAAGCCTCAGTGAAGATGCTGAAATCTACGATCGCGTTGCTTTCGATGAGGCCGGGGACGAGGCCGAGCAATCGGTCTTCGTCAGCGACGCTGAGGAGCTTGAGGATCGTCGTCTTCGCGCGCGCGAACGCGCTGAGGCAAGGCGCCGTGCACACGACGAATCCTCTGGGGAACCCGCAGATGGCGACGCAGGAAAGAATGCGCCGTATGATGCTCCCCGCGGCGAGAACGATGAATGGCCTGTATTTTAACGTACAACGGCAAGACGCCAAAAATCGGCAAAGGGGTTTTCATCGCGCCCACGGCGTCGGTCATTGGAGACGTTGAACTCGGCGACGGAGCGAGCGTGTGGTTCGGGGCCGTGCTGCGCGGCGATGAAGCCGCCATTCGGATCGGCGCGAATACGTCGGTGCAGGACAACTCGGTCATTCATGTTTATGAAGGGCACGATACGGTCATCGAAGATAACGTGACGATCGGTCACGGAGCAATCCTTGAAGCCTGTCACGTCCACAGCGGCGCGCTCATCGGTATGAATGCAGTTATCTTAGATAGGGCAATTGTGGGAAGGCAGGCGCTCGTGGCGGCGGGCTCGGTTGTGCTCGAGGGTCAGGAGATCCCCGCAGGTATGCTCGCGGCGGGTGCGCCAGCGAAGGTCAAGCGCGCACTCGAGGGTAGTTCGAAGAAATGGCTCGAGGTTGGCGCATCCGCGTATGTCCGGTTGACGAAAGCGTATCGCGGCCAAGGCATCGGCTGCCCCGAAGATATGTAGGGGGCGATTGAAAAATCGCCCCAACGCCCAATCTAGAGAAGCCCCTCGATCTGGTGCAGATCGCTGACGCGGTCGACATTCACTGCCACTTCCGGATACGGGCACATGAGACCGCGACAGGTGAGACCGGTGAGTTTGTTGGCGCGTTGCTCGAGTTCTTTCACACTAAGCTGGCCCATCAACAAACGAACGACCAAGCCAAATGAAAACAAGGACGCCATCTTGGCGGGCGATTTGCGCGCGTCGGTAAACCGACGCAAGGCGTCTTGAATGTGCTTGGCTGAGCCAACCCGCAGCACGCTGAAACCGCTGCCGCAAAAAGTGCCTTCGCGTAATCGCACCCAGGTGTGTCGCACGCCTGCATACTTCCGATCGTGAATCTTTCGTTCCACGAAACCATAGCCCACGTCGCACGGCGCGTTGGACGCGAGATCGGCAAAGGAGTCGACCGCCTCGCTCGTGAGGAGCGGCATGTCGGTTGCAGCCACAAGAACACGCTCGTCATTGCGCAGACCCTCAAGTCCTGCGATCACACTACCGATGAGGTCTGCACCCGGGGGAATCACGGCGTCGCACAGTTGCTGAATCTGCGGTTGTGACGCGAGCGCATCGGGTTGCGTGACACAGCGGATCTCCTTCACGCCAGCTGCGCCTTTAAGGGCCCGCAGCACTCGAACGATCATCAGCTCATCGCCGATTGGAAGATAGGCCTTATTTGGCACGGCATACCCGGCTCGGCGAAAATCCGCTTCAAGCGACCCGCCGGCGAGTGCTACGACAGAGAAGCGTTCGGAAGCTGGCGGACCGCAAGGTCCGCTGCTAGACATGCGAGCTTTTCTGAAAGCGCGTGACGGTAGACCACTCGCCCTCGCCGAGCGAGATGCGCTCGTGGGCACGCCGCGCAGCGTCGACATCTTCAAAGAAACCAGCAACACCCGAGCCACTCCCGCACACAATCGTTCCAGCGGCGCCCGCGTCCGCGAGCCGCTCGCGTGCGGAGGCAACATCGGGCAACGCTTGCCCGATCGCCGCGCAGAAATCGTTGTGCAGCAAGCCTAGGAACTTCGAGAAGTTGTGCGATGCAAAGGCGCGGCACATCGCGCGCGCGTTCTCAAATGCCTGTTCGACAATGGGACCCATCGGCTGCGTTGCATCAAGCAGCGCGTACGCACGAGCGGTATCGCTTCCAACACGTGGTTTGAGCAGGGAAATACCCCAGTCGGGCGGAGTGCACGGATAAGGTGTGACCTTTTCTCCGACGCCCGCCACAATCTTCAAGCCAGGAACCAGAGCGCTTGGCACGTCTGATCCAAGACGGGTCGCCGCATCATGAAGGATGCTTTGAGAAATATCGCGTCCACCGTCATGGAGAAAGCGCGCGATGCCCAACAGTGTTTCAGCCGCATCTGCGCTGCCACCGCCAAGCCCCGCTTGGAGCGGTATGCGCTTGACGAGCGCAACGGCGATGGGTGGGGCCGCCCCAAGTTCATGCGCTGCGCGCCAGACAAGATTGGTGCGCTCGGGTATGGCAACCCCATCGCACACGACGGTGAAGCCGTCAGACGCCGGAGAGAATCGAAGCTCATCCGCAAGCTCGAGCGGAGCAATCACGGACACGAGGGAGTGCAGATCCCCCACGCGCTCGCCGACCTCGAGGCGTAGGTTAAGCTTCGCGTGCGCGCGGCGGGAAAACGCGCCGGCGGCCGTTTTCATGGGCATCTCCGGGGGCCAAGTGCTTGATGGAAATGTCCCGCCAAGGCTGTTCGGGGCACCGGCTCAAGTGCCGATAATCCTAGTAAGGTCCACGTAGCGGGCGACTGTAAGGTCGCCCCTTACGCCTGGCCAGAACATCGGGGCATCAGTTCCCTCCTGAGGAGCACTTTACCCGTGGATACGATGGTCGTTCGCGAACAACAAAAACCGCCGGATCTCGACAGCCTGCTTCGGCAGATGCTCGCGCTTGGCGCTTCTGACTTACACTTAAAAGCAGCCGCACCACCCATGGCGCGCGCACACGGCATTCTCAAACCTCTCTCCGAGCGGCCGCTGTCGCTTCCCGAATGCGAAAATCTCATTTTTTCTTCGATGACGCACGCGCAGCAGCAAGAGTTTATGGAGACAAAAGAGCTCGACTATGCCTACGGCTTGCACGGTCACGGCCGCTTCCGCGTGAATGCCTACTTCCAACGCGGCACGGTCAGCGCGGCATTCCGCTCGGTGCGGCTGGACATCCCCACGTTTGAAGAGCTGCGGCTGCCGACGTCGCTCAAAACCCTTTGCGATCATCGCGATGGCATCGTCCTTTTGACCGGCGCAACCGGCACCGGGAAGTCGACGACGCTGGCCTGCATGATCGACTATATCAATTCGACGCAGCGCAGGCACATCGTCACGATCGAGGATCCAATCGAGTACATCCACGTCGACAAGCTCTGCATCATCTCGCAGCGTGAAGTGGGCATTGATACCGAGTCGTTTACGGTAGCGCTCAAGCAAGCGCTACGGCAGGACCCAGACGTTATCCTCATTGGTGAGATGCGCGACCCCGAAACGATCATCACCGCGCTCACCGCCGCCGAGACAGGCCACTTGGTCCTCTCGACGCTTCACACGCAGAACACGACGCAAGCACTCGAACGTATCATGGACGCATTGCCTGAAGCCAACAAGAAAATGTTCATGGTCCAGCTCGCCACGAGTTTGCGCGGCATCGTCTCGCAGCGACTCCTGACGCGTTTGGATGGATCAGGACTCGTGCCTTCAGTGGAAGTGCTCATTGCCACGCCAACCATCAAGAGCCTCGTCATGGAAGGCAAGTTCAGCGAAATGTATCAGTACATTTCGGGTGGCAGATTCGACGGCATGCAGACCTTCACGCAGTCGCTCATCGATCTCTACCAAAGCGGCCTCGTGACGGAGAAAGAGGCATACTCGAAGGCCGACCGTCCGACGGAATTTCGCTTAGCGATCGAGGGGCACATCACGAGCGGCGCAGACATGCAGGAGATGGGGACGTTCTAATACCCGCCCGAAAACGATCGGGCGATTGGTACTCACCCTATTTCGCGCCGTCAACCATCGTCGTTGGCGTCCTGGTTATTGTGGTATCGGTTTCGGCGGGTAGGTACGCCGGCAACGTCATGATCGAGCGCGACAAGAGCCGGTATGCTCCGCGCGTGAACCTTACCGAACCAGTCCAACACGTCGCGCCGACAAAAGTGACGCATCATGCGCTCCCGGAACACGCAACCCTGTCACCTTCGGCCAACATACAACACTAGCGCCTGTATCATCCGTCCCGCCGAAATGTGGTTGCCGGGGGTACACAGCGCCCGGTGATTTTGCTAGCATTATCAGGCTCCCTAGATATAGCAAGTTACCAATGTAGCAGCGGACCTTTACGTCCGCTCCGCCAATAGAGTAGGCGGGCCTTGGGGTGCAAGCAATGTCCGCTCAGAGGTAAGATCGTGAAACAAAAGGGTACGGAGAAAGTCAAGCGCGGGCTCGCGCAAATGCTCAAAGCAGGCGTCATTATGGACGTCACGACTCCCGAGCAAGCCATCATCGCTCAAGAGGCCGGCGCTGTCGCCGTTATGGCGCTCGAGCGCGTGCCGGCCGACATTCGCAAAGAGGGCGGCGTTGCCCGCATGGCGGCAATCGAAATCGTTCAGCGCATTATGGATGCCGTCACCGTTCCCGTGATGGCAAAAGCGCGCATCGGCCACTTTGTCGAGGCGCAAGTGCTCGAAGCGTTAGGTATCGACTTCATCGATGAAAGTGAAGTCCTCACCCCGGCCGATGACTCGTATCACATCGACAAACGACCGTTCACCGTGCCGTTCGTCTGCGGCGCGCGCAATCTCGGGGAGGCCTTACGAAGAATTGCTGAGGGTGCCGCAATGATTCGTACGAAAGGGGAAGCGGGATCTGGAAACATCGTTGAGGCGATTCGCCATCTCCGTCAGGTCAACGATGACATTCGACGGCTCTCCGTTCTGCCGGAAGAAGAACTCGTGAGCACGGCGCGCGATTTAGGTGCTCCGGTTGAGCTCGTGCGCGAGGTCGCCGAGCACGGACGCCTGCCGGTCGTGATGTTCGTTGCCGGAGGTATTGCCACGCCAGCGGATGCAGCGCTGTGCATGCAGCTTGGATCCGAAGGGGTCTTTGTTGGTTCGGGGATCTTCAAGAGCGCGAATCCAGCCAAGACAGCCAAGGCTATCGTTGAAGCGACGCACTACTTCGATGATCCCAAAGTTGTTTTGGAGGTCAGCAAAGAGCTCGGTGCCCCAATGCCCGGGCTTGAGATCAGCCAGATACCCAAAGAGCAATTGCTCGCCGGCCGCGGCTGGTAGACCGTGCCCGCAACCAAAGGCGCGAAAGCGGCGGAATCCGCGGCCAAGTCGAACCTGCGCGTCGGCGTCCTTGCTTTACAGGGCGACATCGAGGAACATCTGGCGGCATTGCACGCCTGCAAGGTCGAAGGCGTCCGGGTCAAGACCGCGGATGACTTGCGCGCGGTTGATGGCCTCATCATTCCGGGCGGTGAGTCGACAACCGTGGCTAACTTGCTCGAACATTTCAAACTCGCCAAGCCGCTCGTCGAGCGCGCAAAGGCCGGCATGCCCGTGTGGGGCACGTGCATGGGTATGATCGTCATGGCCGAGAAGGTTGCCGGTTCGAAACAAGCGACACTCGGCATGCTGCATATCGAAGTAAAGCGCAACGCTTTTGGCCGGCAGATCGAGAGCGCCGAGGAGCCGCTGGAGATTGAAGGCTTGGACGGCAAGCCATTTCCCGGTGTCTTTATTCGCGCGCCATGGATCGAGTCTGCATGGGGCGGCGCTCACATCCTTGCATCTCTGGATGGCAAGGGCGTGATGGTCTGGCAGAACAATCTGCTGGGAACATCGTTTCATCCCGAGTTAACCGACGATCTTAGGATTCATAAGTATTTCCTGCAGATGGTGTCCGCCGCGAAACATTAGTGCGCCTGCGGGCGCTTGTCACATCGCCCACGCGCATGGCCCAGCAGGGGCATACACCCCCACACGCTTAAGACAAAGCGTGGAGTCTATCACGCAAATGCACGGCGAGGAACCTCAAAGTGAAGCTGCGGGCGATGTTGCAACCAGCGACGTCCCGCCCATGCGAGACCTTGCCTTCAGCATGCTCTCACTCTTGATCGACGCTGCTGCTGCGCATATGCGCATCGAGATGGCAGGCGTTGCGCCGCCGGTCAAGGCGGAGACGCACGTCACTGCCTCCAGCATGCGTGAGGCGCGCGCAGCGATTGACGGGGCAAATGCACTCCTCGCGGCCGTGCGCGAGATTATGGAGCTTGACGCGCTGCGCGCGGTTGAGGGCATGCTCACCCAACTCCAGATAGAATTCGTTCGGCGAGCCGGTCGTGCATCGTGACTGACGTTCTCGTGCTCAACGCCACCTACGAAGCACTCAACGTCACATCGCTGCAACGCGCGGTCAAACTCGTGTTTGCGGGTAAAGCCGAAATCCTTCACCACAACGAGAGGCTGCTTCGCTCGGCCACCATTGCGATGCGGATGCCTTCGATCATTCGCATGCTGTACTATATTCGCAGGCCGCGCCAGAAGGTAGCATTGACAAAAAAGAACGTGCTCTTGCGCGATGATTACATGTGTCAGTATTGCGGCCGAAAGGGGGAGGGCCAGATGACGGTGGATCACGTCATCCCCCGTTCGAACGGGGGTCCTTCGAGCTGGGAGAATCTTGTCTGCGCGTGCCTCATCTGCAATAATCGCAAGAACAACCGGACACCGCATGACGCCAACATGTCACTGCGCCGCAAACCGCGCACGCCCAAATACATCCCCTGGATCCAGATCAAGCGCCATACCGTGCCCGGCGAATGGTATAAATTCTTATTCTTGTATGACGTCTCCATCGAAGAGCGCATCGAAGTGTAGTGTCGCGAATTTATTCGCGACGTAGGTTTGTGTAGTGTCGCGAATTCATTCGCGACCCGTCTTCGTGAGCGAACGAATTACTCCCGAGCCTGGGTACTTCGACATCGCGCTGCTGGCACGTGGCGAACCCGCGGTGCCAAAGGCTTTCGTCTGGCGCAATCAACGCTTCGACGTCGCTCGCACGCTCGGTTCGAAGCGCACCATGGGCGAGGATCGAGGCGACGCCTACATTCGTCGGCACTATTATGACGTTGAAACGACTGACGCGCTGCGCATGTCCTTGTATTTTGAACGCAATCCGAGCGATCGAGCGAAACGCAAAGCCTGGTGGTTGTACACTCTGACATTCCCTGAGCCCGTGATCGAAACACCGAGGCTGCTTATGCGCCGCTGGACCTTTGCCGACCGAGACGCATTTCGGTGCATGACGCAAGATCCTGATGTCATGCGCTTTATCCACGAGAACGTACCGCTTTCAGATCGGGAGGCCGACTCGGCACTCGCCAGTACGATCGAGCGATACGAACAACTTGGCTTTGGCGATTGGGCCATCATTGAGCGCGATTCGGGAGCCATCATCGGTGAGAGTGGCCTCGGGATGCTCGAGGGTACCGATGAAATCGAAATTGGGTGGATGCTCTTGCCCAGCCATTGGCGCAAAGGCGTGGCGTTCGAAGCCGCGGATGCCGTGAAGGAGTATGCTGAGCGCACGCTTCGGTTGTTGCGGCTCACTGCGCTGACGCAGCCCGATAATGTGCGCTCGATTGTGCTCGCAGGGCGCCTTGGCATGCGCAAGACAGGTCGACTTATCCATCGTGGTCACGAGATGCTAAAATTCGAAATCCTCTTTTCAGACGCATCGCAAGCCTAGCAGCGGAGCTTCATATCTGCTCACCGAAACGCAATCCATCGGAGGTCTGCCTGATGAGACGCGTAAGTTCGCAGCTTTTTGCGCTCCTGGCAATCGGAATCATCGCTCTGCTCGGCAAAGCAGCTCTGGCCAATTGTATTGCGCATCAGCCGCGAAATATGGTTTTCACGCCGCCCGATCTGCCCTTTCAATGGGACTGCGTCACCGCGGGGCCGCTCTACGAGCATGAGCGCGACTGGTACTTGGTGACGTTCAAGGTGACAAATCAAGGGCAGCGGCGCACGGTCGCCCTCAAGATGCAAACCAATGTCATGGATGCGTTTGGCGACGTGCTGCTTTCCGTGCCAATCATAGAAAATGCGAATCTTGGCAACGGTGATTTCGATGGAGCAGTCTGGGCGTTTCATCCTCCGTTCTCGTATCACAGCGTCGATCACGTCAGCTTCGAAGTCCTGGCGGTGAAGTTCGCCGACGGTACGATTTGGAAGAACCCAAAAGAATTGAAGACAGGTCCAGAGCCTGAAGCTCGCGCGCGCCTGCGACGCTTCTCGATGACCGCAATGAATTACGACATGGAAAGCGTGATCGCGCCATCACCAAGCCCAACGCCCACGCGCTTGCACTAAGGGGCGATTTTCCAAACGCCCCCTACAACACGCGATTTTCCAATAGCCCCTACAACACGAGAACGATCTTACCGACGTTGCGGTTGCGCTCCATCATCTCGTACGCTTCGGTGGCGCGCTCGAGCGGGTAGGTCGCAGCGATGACTGGCTTGAGCTGCCCTGATTCAACGAGCGGCATGAGGTCACGCGCAAATGCGCGCATTGCGGCAGTTTTTTCCTCAAGGGAGCGATTGCGCAGCATCGTGCCAAAGACACGGAGCCGCTTGGTCATCAACAGGGCTAAAGACATCTCAACATTTGATCCGCCCATGGTGGAAAGAATCACCAAGCGTCCGCACGTCGCGAGCACTTTGCAGTTGGACTTGAAATAAGCGCCACCCACAGGATCGAGGATGACGTTGACGCCTTCGCCATGGGTCGCGCTGCCAATGCGCTGCTCAAACTCGTCGGGACCACACGCAAGATCTACGCCCATCGAGCGCACTCGCTCCAGTTTTTCAGGGCTGCGTGACGTGCCGTAAACCTCGCAACCAAACGCCTTGGCGACCTGGAGCGCTGCCAAGCCAACCCCCGACGCAACGGCATGAACCAACAGACGCTCACCGCGCTGCAACGCGGCCTGGGTGAAGAGGGCATCATGCACCGTGACGTAGGCTTCAGGAATTGCTCCCGCTTCAATGTCGCTGATACCGTCAGGCACGGCGAGGAGCAGGTCCTCAGGAATCGCGATATATTCGGCTTGCGCTCCACCACCGGTCAAGCCAAAAACGCGTTGGCCTGGCTGCAAGCGCGTGGCTGCCTCCTCGATCACGCCCGCGAACTCCAAACCAGGGATGTCGGCCGGCGCATCCGGCGGCGCCTGATACTTGCCACGCCGCTGTGAAACATCGGCGCGATTGAGGCCTGCAGCCAAAATTCGCACCAGCGCCTCTTTCGGCTTTGGCTTTGGTTTTGGCACGTCAACGATGGCGAGCTCGCCCGCATCGCCAATTCGTAAAGCCTTCATTTCCCGAACTCCCAGGCGAAGGTAACCAGGTTCGCCCGCCAAACTAGCCGTTGTGATGGCCGAAGACCGCTATGCCCATGCTAGTCACAGCCTCCTCGCGCCGTGCTCGCGCTTTTGGGAATTCCCTTAAACTCGCCTCCAATGTAGTCGCGAACTTCATTCGCTACATGGGAGAGTTTAGTGAGCGGGTTAGATCAGCACAAAACCCCATATTTTGAAGCGTTACAAGATTACGTTCGATCGGGCACCGTGTCATTCCACACGCCCGGGCACAAGCACGGCGTTGGCATGCACCCACGTTTGCGCGATTTCATTGGGGACAACGTTCTCTCCATCGATCTGACGCAGATTCGCGGACTGGACGATCTCAATGCACCTGAAGGTCCGATTCGGGAAGCGCACGCCCTTGCCGCGGCGGCTTACGGCGCGGATTACTCGTACTTTCTTGTCAATGGCTCGACGGCTGGCAATCAGGCGATGCTCATGACCGCGCTACGGCCTGGTGACACCGTCCTCTTGCCGCGTAATAGCCACAAATCTGCGACGAGCGCGTTGATCATGAGCGGGACCAGACCTGTGTACATGCAACCGGAGGTCGACCAGGCGCTGCACATCGATCATTGCGTCACGCCGGCGACCGTCGAAGCAGCGCTCCATCAGCACCCTGATGCCCGCGCGGTTTTCATCACGAGCCCAACCTACTACGGGGCGACGGCCGACCTTCTTGCAATCGAACGCATCGTCCACGCGCGTGGCAAGCTGCTGCTTGTGGATGAAGCCTGGGGACCGCATTTGCACTTTCATCCCGAGCTTCCGCCATCTGCGACCTCAGTCGGAGCAGACGTGTGCGTCAACTCCACACACAAGCTGCTCGGCGGCATGAGCCAAGGATCCATGTTGCACACATGTGGCGAGCGCATCGATCAAGGGCGGCTGCGAAGCACCTTGCGACTTTTTCAAAGCACCAGCCCTTCGCTTGTCATGCTGGCGTCACTTGATGTCGCCCGGATGCAAATGTCGACTCAAGGCGAGGAACTCCTCACGCAAACGCTTTCCTTGGCGCGCGATGCGCGGCGGCGGCTCAACGCAATCCCAGGCGTCTACTGCATGGGTACCGACCACCTTGGCAAGCCTGGCATCGCTGGTTACGACGAAACCCGCATCGTCATCACCGTGAAGGACCTCGGCTACACCGGCTATGAGGCCGAACAAATCCTCCGTCTGCGCTACAATGTCCAAGTGGAGCTTGCCGATCTGTTCAACGTCGTCGCGCTCGTCACGATTGGCGACCGCAAAAAGAACATCGACCAGCTGGTCAAGGCCGTTGCAGAGCTGGCTCGTGAAAAGCGGCCAATCGACATCTACGCTCCCACCGGCATCCTCGAGCGACGTTTGAAGCAGGGAACGTACGAGCTCCCAAAGATACCCGAGCAAGTTGTCACGCCGCGGGAGGCCTTTCTCGCCGACCACGTCGAAATTCCATTTGGGAAAAGTGCTGGTAAAGTTTGCGCTGAGGTGGTGACGCCCTATCCCCCCGGGATACCGATTCTATGCCCGGGAGAGAGAATAACACCAAACATCATTAACTACGTGCGGCTCGAATTGAAGGCTGGGGTCCACATGCAGGGTCCGGCTGACGCAAAGCTGCGAAGGATTCGCGTGCTCCAATCCTAACGTCCACTGAGGTGACGATTTTTTGAAAGAGGACCTTGCCCAGACTCAATCGAGCGACTGGGAACTAGCAGCCCTCCTCGACATCTTCCCGCCAAATATCTGCCAAGCGCTGACGCGTCTTCCTCACCTCGACCAACTCATCGAGGTCATCTTGGACTTGGGCAGACTGCCTGAGGCGAGGTTCCCGCGTGACTTTGGCTACCTGGCAGACGTGCCGGTCACGCCGGAGGACATCGCGCACGTGACCAGCAGGGTTGGCGAATTTGGCAAAGACAACCGGGCGGGCATTGAAAAAACGCTGCACCGCATCTCATGCCTGCGCAACCGAGGCGGCAAGATCGTGGGGTTGACCTGTCGAGTAGGTCGAGCCGTGTATGGGACGATCGACATCATCCTTGACGTGGTGCGTTCGGGAAAATCCTTGCTGTTGCTGGGCAAACCGGGTGTCGGCAAGACGACCATGCTGCGCGAGGTTGCGCGCGTCCTCTCAGGAGATCTTCGAAAGCGCGTGGTCGTCGTGGACACGAGCAACGAGATCGCGGGAGACGGCGATGTTCCTCATGCCGGCATCGGTCACGCGCGACGATTGCAGGTCGACATGCCCGCGAACCAGCACGCAGTTATGATCGAAGCGGTCGAAAATCACATGCCCGAAGTCGTCGTCATCGATGAGATAGGCACAGAAGCCGAAGCGATCGCGGCGCGGACGATCGCTGAGCGGGGTGTTCAGCTCATCGGCACCGCACATGGCATCGATCTTGAGAGCCTGCTCATGAACCCAACATTGTGCGATCTCATCGGCGGCATCGGTGCGGTGACGCTCTCCGATGAAGAAGCGCGCCGTCGCGGCACGCGCAAGACCGTGCTCGAGCGGAAGGCCTCGCCGACGTTTGACGTGGTCATCGAAATACAAGACCGCAATCGTCTGGCCATTCACGCGCCCATCGACGAAGTGGTGGACGCCATGCTGCGCGGCCAACAGCCGCGGCCTGAAGTGCGAGTTCGCAATGCCTCGGGCGGCGTCGAAGTGTTCCAACAAGCCGAAAAACAAACGGTGCAGACGCGCTACGCGCCCTCACGTCGCCAAGTCTACGAACGCGAGCCGGCATTTGCCGACGGCGAGAGCGAAGAGGAATCGGGTGACATCGTTCGCATCTTTCCGTACGGCGTGAGCCGCGCAAAAATCGAGCGGGCTATCAACAATCTTCGCGTACCGGCGGCGGTCGCCCGAAAGTGGGATGATGCCGACGTCGTGCTGACCCTGAAGGCGCTCGAGCGCCGCGACAACGGAAAACTGCGAGACATCGCGGCCCAGAACGTTCCTATTTATGCGATCAAGACAAACACCACGGCGCAGATTCAGAATTGCTTGAAAGATCTCTACGACATGCCATCGGGCGACGAAGAAGAGGTCGCTCTTCGCGAGGCGGAGGAAGCGACCTATCAAGTCATGCTCCACCACAAGCCCGTGGAGCTCTCGCCGCAATCCTCCTATATCCGCCGCCTGCAGCACCAACTCGTGGAGAAATACAATTTGCAGTCTCGCTCGACCGGGGTTGAACCCAACCGTCGGGTGCGTGTCTTTCAGGAGGCGGCTCGATAAAGGGCGGGCTGTTCGTTACCTTCGAAGGCATCGAGGGTGCGGGCAAGTCGACGCAGGTTCGACTGCTGCACAAAGCGCTGGAAGAAACAACCATTCCGTTTGTATTCACCCGCGAGCCGGGTGGCACGCCGCTCGGCGAGCGCGTTCGCGAGCTCCTCATCGATCCGCTGGGTCAGATGTCAAGGGAAACCGAAGCCTTGCTGCTTTGCGCCTCGCGGGCAGAACTCGTCGACAAGGTGATCGAGCCCGCCCTACAAGAAGGCCGACTTGTCGTTTGCGACCGCTTTTGGGATGCGACGATCGCCTATCAGGGATATGGCAGAGGCCTCCCAATTGATTCCTTGATGTACCTGACGATGTTTGCGGCGCGGCGCTTGAGCCCTGACGTCACGTTCCTGTTGCACGTTCCACTTGATGTTTCTCGGCAACGCCTACGGGGGCGCAGCGCCGACCGGCTTGAAGGTGAAGCGAACAATTTCCACGAGCGAGTTGCCCTAGGGTATCGCAAACTCGCGGCCGTCGAGCCCGAGCGCTTTGTCGTCGTGGACGGCACGCTGCCCGAGGAGGAGCTCGCCGTGAAGATTCGTACCGAGGCGCTCTCGCGCTGGCATGGCTAAGACGAAGGAACCCAAGCTCCAAGAACCATCGCGGCCGAAGCCGCTCGCGCCGTTTGTCGGTCAACCGGCGGTGATTGACTATTTCACCCGTGTTGGTCCGAATAATCTCGCTCAAGCATATCTCTTCTGGGGTCAACGAGGTGTCGGCAAGCTCACGTTCGCGAAGATGCTCGCCATGACGCTGCATTGCGAGCGGCCGCGCAATTTCCCGCTGGGCTTTTGCGGCGAGTGCGGCTCCTGCCAGCGCGTGCTTGCGGGGTCCTCCGGGGATGCGATCGTCATCAGCGAGGAATTTATCCGGGAAGCCGACCGGCTGGCCAGCAAAAGCATCGAGCGAAAAACCGACGTCATGGGGATTGAAACGTCTCGCCGCATCATTACGCTCATGCAGATGCACAGCTACGAAGGCGGGAGGATGATCTGCATCATTCCAAATTTCGATTTCGTGACCAACGATGCAGTCTACAATGCTTTGCTCAAAGAACTCGAAGAGCCAAATCCCGGTAAGCTCTTTTTGTTGACCGCCGAGCGACCCGATAAAGTCTTACCGACAATCCGCTCGCGCACGACCAGCCTGCGCTTCGATGCGCTGTCAGAGTCAGAGATTGCTGACTCGCTGGTTGCGCATCATGAAGTCGATGGCGAGCGTGCGCGTTTGCTGGCTCGCAAGGCGCAAGGTAGCCTCGGCGATGCGATCGCTGCGCTCGATGAAGTGGGCGATTCACTTTCTCAGGCTTCGCGCGACTGGGCCTTGGCGTGCCTGCGCACCCCGCGTGCGATATCCACCATACCTGAACTCCCAAAGGACAACGCCCGGGCCGAGATCGTTGAGGTGCTGCGCGGTGCCCGTCTGGCTGTGCGAGACGTCCTTATGGTTGCGCTTGGAACCGAAGATCAGGTCCTTGACAGAGAATCGATTCGCTCGTATCGGACGGCAGCGCAAGCACTTGGTTCCGATGCCGCTCGGCGGCTCATCGTGGCGTTGGCTGCCGTCAACGAGGCAGCGCGCATTGCAGATGAGACGAACATTCCTCCGGTAAACGTGTTGGGCTGGCTCCAAGTCCAACTACGCTCAATCTAACGGTTGAACTACCGCACCATGTAGTGTCGCGAATTTATTCGCGACCCTTTTGACTACAGACGCGCGCCTTGGAGCGCGGAACCGCAGGCGCATTCCCGTTTTTGAGGCATTTGCTCGATCATGGCCAAGATGACTTGCTTCACCTTTTGGTTGTTTGCTTGGAAAACGGCAATAACACCCTCATGGGTCACGGGTTCAATGCCGGCCTGCCCCTCAAGGCCCACGTCGAAGTCGGTGATGAGCGAGATGTTGACATAACACATCTCCAACTCGCGCGCCAAATACGCCTCGGGATACTGCGTCATATTGATCACTTCCCAGGCGTGCGATGAGTACCAGCGGCTCTCCGCCACGGTGGAAAAGCGCGGACCCTGAATCGTCACCACCGTGCCGCGATCGTGGCACACAATGCCCGCGGCGTTAATGATCTGGACTGCCAGTGGACGCAACTGCGAGCAATATGGGTACGCGAAAGAAACGTGCGTGGTCACCGGCCCGTCGTAGAAGGTGTCTCTGCGGCCATTTGTACGATCGACAAGCTGATCGCACACGACAAAGTGACCTGGCTTGACGCTCGCCTTGAGCGACCCCGAGGCGCATGGCCCGATGATGCGCTGCACCCCGAGTTCCTTCATCGCCCAGAGATTTGCGCGGTAGTTGATCATGTGAGGAGGCAGGGAGTGCGCTCGCCCGTGCCGCGGTAAGAAAGCAACGCGCTTGCCCGCGATCTCGCCGAGCGCGAACTCATCGCTGGGCGAGCCATAGGGAGTTTCAACTTTGATGTCGCGCTGATTTTCCAGCAGCGAGTAGAAGCCTGAGCCTCCAAAGACCCCAATTTCGGCTTGCTCTTTCACGTTTGTCTCCACGCGCGAATAAATTCGCGCGACTACATTGTTCGTCTCTCGCGCAGATCTAGGATTCTTTGAAGTCGCTCGGCTTGAGGTTCTCGATATACTTGTGAAAGCGCTGCATTTCTTCTTCCTCCGTCTTCTTGTCGTAGACGGACTCTTCGAGCGCAATCTTATCGGTGACGAAGATGGGAGCGTTGGCGCGCAGCGCAAGCGCGATGCAATCACTTGGCCGAGCGTCGATCTCCTGGTCTTCTCCACCCGCCTCGACCACGAGCTTGGCATAGAACGTGCTATCCTTGATATCGTGGATGATGATTTTGGTCAACTTGGCGTTGAGGTTATCCAAGATGGCTTTCATCAGATCGTGCGAAAGCGGGCGCGGCACCGACTGAGCTTCGAGGGCCAACATGATGGCGGTCGCCTCGAAGGGCCCGATGAGGATGGGCAGATAGCGCTTGCCTTCGAGGTCCTTGAGAATGACAACAGGATCATGCGTCAGCAAGTCGATGCCGAGTTTGTCCACCTTCATCTGCCGCATGTAGCTCCCGCCTCACAATGGGATTGCCGGCAGGCCTTCGCTTCAAAAAAACCGGTTCCTATCGTGAGAAACGCATATGACAGGACAGCCTCCATATAGGGTGAAAGCGCCCAAGCGTGCAGTTTTTTAGGCTCAACGTTAGCCATGAATGGTTCGCGACGGTCATCGCAATCGTCGTTGCATTCCTCCTGTGGCGCCTTATTGAAGCCGGAATCACAAAATTTTACGCGCGGCGCTTTGCGAGCCGGATCATTCCGCGAGTTTCGACGTACTTCGGCATAACGCGGTCCATGAGCGGCGTCCTCATTTTCTTTTTTCTCATCCTCGAACTGCTCAATATTTGGCGCGTCAACGTGGCGCCGGCGCTCTTTTCGGCCGGCGTCTTCGGAATCGTGATCGGCGTCGGTGCGCAGTCAATCGTTCGCGACGTGCTCACCGGCGCGTTTTATCTCTTTGAGGACACGTTCGACGTCGGTGATGGCGCTGAATTGACGACGGGGAATGGCGTCATTCACGGCGTCATCGAGGCTATAAGCTTGCGAGAGGTGCGCTTGGTAGACGATCGCGGTTACTTGGTCTCGGTTCCCTACGGCAGCATTGTGTACGCGGCCAATTCGACCCGGCTGCCGCTTCGGCTCAGCGTCGATTTCATCGTTCCCTTGCGCGGCAGCATTGGATCGCTGCGCGAACAGCTCACCAGCATCGCAGAAAAGGCCGTCAAGAAGAGCGGCATCGACGTCGACGATCTAGCCGTGATGCTGACCGATGTGGCACCCAACGGCGCGACCTTTCGAATCCACTTTCAAGTCAAGCGCAAGCAAGCACACGCAGCGACCTCATCCCTGCGCGAGCTCATCGCAACGGATCTGCAAGACCAAGGATTTCTGCCCAAGGTGGACCAGGCAGACGCCCAAGCGTTGCCCACGCAAACGTAGTGTCGCTCGCCTGCGGCATCGTTGGCTTGCCCAACGTGGGAAAGTCAACGCTCTTCAACGCCATGACGCGCAGCAGCGTGGTGGCATCAAACTATCCCTTTGCAACCATCGACCCAAACCTTGGCATTGTGCCAGTGCCGGATGCAAGGCTTGCGGTGCTGGCGGACATTTTCAAGAGCAAACAAATCGTGCCCGCGACAACCACCTTCATTGATATCGCCGGCTTAGTCCGCGGCGCTTCAAAAGGCGAGGGGCTCGGCAACGCTTTTCTCTCGCACATCCGCGAGGTCGACGCTGTCGCGATGGTCGTGCGCTGTTTTGAAGATCGCAACATCATCCACGTCGAGGGCGCCCCCGATCCCATTCGAGACGTTGAGATTCTCCAAACCGAACTCGCACTCGCTGACCTCACCACCGTTGAACGGCGTCTGGAAAAATCGCGTCCGCGAGCCAAAGCGGATGCGAAGCTTGCAGAAGAGGTCAGCGCGCTCGAACGCATCGCATCTGTGCTCAACGAAGGTACGCCCGCGCGGACGTTTGGTCCACAGACGGAGGAAGCTTCGCTTGCAAAGGAACTGTCACTCCTCACCGCAAAGCCGCTGCTCTACGTCGCCAATGTTGATGAAGCATCCACTGCTTCGTCATCGCATGGTGTAGAACAGCTTCAACACCGCGCGCGCACCGAAGGTTCAGAAGTCATAGCGCTGTCTGCGAAACTTGAAGAAGAGCTTTCGGGTCTTCCACCAGCGGAGGCAGATGCGTTTGCGCGCGAACTTGGGATGGAGTCGCGTGGACTCGATCGGCTCATTGTGACGGCCTACCGCCTGCTCCGGCTCATGACATTTCTCACTGCAGGAGAAAAGGAGACGCGGGCCTGGACGATCACCCAAGGAACCAAGGCACCAGAGGCTGCGGGCAAGATTCACAGCGACATTGAGAGAGGTTTCATTCGCGCAGAAATCGCTTCGTTTGAAGACTTGCAGCGCCTCAGCAGCCTCAACGCCGTCAAAGATGCCGGTCTCTTGCGCAGCGAGGGGCGAGACTACGTGATGCGGGAAGGTGACGTCGTCAACTTTCGATTTAATGTTTGAACTGGAGAGACGAGCATGGCAACCGCGAGCGGCGACAGCCCAAAAGGGACCACTTCCGCAGATCCCCATAAGACCGACCACGAATCGGTCTTCGGCGAGGCGATGGACTATTTCAATGAAGCGGCCGCCAACTTAGATCTCAACCCAAACATTAAGCGCATTCTCACGCATCCAGCACGACAAGTCATCATTTCGATCCCCTTTCAGCGCGACAACGGCGATTTTGAGGTATACACGGGGTATCGCGTGCAGTATAGTTTCGCTCGGGGCCCAGCGAAGGGCGGCCTTCGTTATCACCCCGATGTGACGCTGGATGAAGTGACGGCGCTCGCCTTTTGGATGACCTGGAAGTGTGCCGTGGTCGATATTCCGTTCGGCGGTGGTAAAGGTGGGGTGACGTGCGATCCATCCAAGCTTTCGCGAGGCGAGCTGGAACGTCTCACGCGCCGCTACGCCGCCGACATCATCGAAGTGATAGGACCGGACAAGGACGTGGCTGCGCCTGACGTGGGCACGAATCCGCAGACGATGGCCTGGATCATGGACACTGTTTCCATGCACAACCGCTACCATACGCCAGGGGTGGTCACGGGGAAGCCGCTCAACGTGGGCGGATCGCGCGGGCGAGTTGAGGCGACCGGCCGCGGCGTTATGATTACCATTCAGTCGGCGCTCGAGAAAATGGGTAAGTCGCTCGCCGGACAACGAGTGGTCGTGCAGGGCTTTGGGAATGTCGGTTCTATCACGGCAAAACTTCTGCACGAGCATGGCGCAATTGTCATTGGGTTGAGCGATCAGTTCGGGGGTTTATACAACAAGACTGGCGTCGACGTGGAAGCGGCCATCGCGTATGTGAACTCCCCCAACAACCAACGACGTTCGCTGGAGGGGTTTTCGGGAGAGCGAGTGAGCAATACTGAATTGCTCGAGTTGCCCTGCGACATTCTCGTTCCGGCAGCAATCGAAAACCAACTCACGGTGGAGAACGCATCGAAGATCAAAGCACACCTCATCGCGGAAGGAGCAAATGGTCCCACGACACCCGCCGCCGACGGAATGTTTTCACAAGCGGGCGTAACCGTGATCCCCGATATTCTCGCCAACGCCGGCGGGGTGACGGTTTCGTATTTCGAGTGGGCCCAAGACCGCATGGGGTTCTATTGGAAAGAGAGCGAGGTCAATGAGCGGCTCCGCGACGTGCTCAAAGAAAACTTTGAGGCGGTTTGGGATATAGCGGAGAACCGCAAAGTTACCTTGAGGACGGCGGCCTACATGCTCGCCATCCGGCGCGTGGTCGATAGTTTGATGACGCGCGGCATCTACGCCTAGAGGTCGTCGCGAATAAATTCGCGACACTACTTTGCGGCACCATACGTCTTTTCCAAATACGGAATGATGACGTCGTCGTCGTCAAGCACGGTGCTGCCGTCCACCAGCACCGGCACGCTCGGTTGACCGGAAACCGCAATCACTTCGGTGCGCTCGCTGTGCCGGATGGGAACCTCAATCGCTTCGTAAGCTACTCCCAACTCGTCAAGCTTGTCGCGAACGCGCTGGCAATACCAACACCATGATGCATTGTAGAGCTTGATCCGCGGCTTTCCGTCTGAAGGCACGCTGACATGGTTGCGGCGCCTGGGAGTTTGTGCCCTCCGCAACGGCGCGGAGCTGCCATCCCGGAGCGGGCCGGCAGCGCTCCGCCGGTTTTTTCATTGTGGGGGCAGGCCCTGATTTGCTCGCTTTGTCGCCCTCCCCCCGGAACGTGGTGGACTCAAGCGGGGCAAAGAGGCCACAGGTTCTCCCTGACAGCCACCGAAAATACTATTACCTTAGTTGTCGCTTGGAGGCGAGATGCGCAATAGAATCCGGCGCGTCGCAGTCTACGGGTTTCTCGCATTCGTTGCCGTGTCAGCCGCATTGCACTTCACCTTGGGCTCGACCGTCGCGACCTTGTTCCCAACTTGGCGCTACGCGACACCGCCTGATCAAGCCATCTCGATTATTTCGCTTTCTCGCAACGTGCGCGAGGAGTCCACACCAAGGCCCACCCCACCGCCGCCATCGCCGAAGCTTGTCATGCGAACGTCAACGCACATCGCACCGCTGAAATATCGAGAAATGGCCTTCCAAAACCAAGCGGCCTTGCTCAAATCCATTCACGCGCCCGCGCGGCGCAAGTCCAATCTCATCATCGTCGGGCCAAAACTTCCGAAACCAGGAACGAAAGAAGCGCCTGCGGTTTCAAATGGAGTCCAGCCGACGCCGTCGCCTGGGGTCGCGGGTGCAAAGGTCGATACCGGTGGCAATAACGATGAGGTGAACGGAGCAACGGTTTGGGGTGACGATAATCCCGTGCGAGTGCTCAAATTGGCGGATCTCTCGCTTGCCTCGCCACCCCCACAACCGATTAAAATCGAAGTCGATGTTGGCCCTGACGGAAATATCGTCAATGTGCGTCTGCTGCAATCGAGCGGGGACGCGAATCTCGATGCCATGGCGCTCGATGCGGCGCGGAAAACTGTGTTCGCACCAGCCACCCTCAATGGTCTTCCGGTTCATGGCACGATCGTTTTGGAATATCCCCCGACCCCCACGACCACATGACTGTCGTGTCGCGAATTCATTCGCGACCATCTTCCCACACGAAATCGCGCATCGTTGCCCGGGCGAAAGAACTTGGGTTCGATCTGGTTGGCATCGCCTCGGCGCAGCCATTCATCAAAGAAGAGCGCATCTTCAAGGATCGCCGCGATCGCAAATACCTGGAACGATGGCACTACGATGATCGAACGATAGAAACACATTGCAGGCCGTCCCTGTCGCTTCGGGATGCGCGCTCCATCGTCTGCACCGCAACGTCCTATTACAGCGACGTGACGCCGCACGATCCGCAAGCATCCGGGCTCAAAGGCGCGATCTCAAACTATGCGTGGGGCCAAGACTATCACAAGGTTATCGGCCGAAGGCTGAAAGAACTCGCCGATTTCATTGCCTGTGAATTTCCGGGCGCACTATGTCTTCCATGCGTGGATACCGGACCGCTCATGGATCGCGCCGCTGCCGTGCGCGCGGGCATCGGCTGGTTCGGTAAGAGCGGCAACGTGCTGACCAAAGAGTTCGGCTCGTATGTCTTCTTGGCCGAACTGATCACCACGCTCGATCTCGAGCCTGATGAACCTTTGCAAACCAACTGCGGCCAATGCGTCGAGTGTATCGTTGACTGTCCGACGGGAGCCATTGGCCCCAACGGCGAGATCGATGCCAGGCGTTGCATTTCTGACCTCACGCAAGCAAGAGGGCCGATCCCGCATGAGTATCGCAAGATCATTGGCAACAGATTGTGGGGGTGCGACACGTGCCAGACCGTCTGCCCCGTCAACGACCGCAGAGCAGCGCATACGCATCCCGAATTCGCTCCGCAATCTCACATAGGCACGGCGATGGATCTACCGTCCGTTTTGCACATGAGCAAGGCGGAATTTCGGCGCTGGTTTGGCTCCACGGCCATGGCTTGGCGCGGTAAGGCAGTCCTGCAGCGCAATGCCGCCGTGGCTTTGGGCAACTCGCGCGACCCAGCAGCGGTACCCCCGCTCGTCGCGGCCTTACGTGACCGCAAGCCGCTCGTTCGAGGTCACGTCGCTTGGGCGTTGGGCCAACTCGGTGGCCAAGAGGCGCATCGCGCCCTCGAGGACCTACTCGCTGTTGAGACCGATGCGTGGGTGCGAGAGGAAGCGAAACTCGCTCTGAGGTAATCGCTCGAACTCATTCAATACTGGAGGGACGGATTCATGAATCTGGGATCCAACGAACTGACGTTCTGCGGGCACGCGACCTTTGCCATCAAGACGCAAAGCGGCAAGCACTGGATCATCGATCCATGGCTCGAACAAAATCCGGCCTGTCCAACGAGGTTGAAAAATCCCGCCAAGGTCGACACGCTCCTCATCACTCACGCGCACGGCGATCATATCGGTGATGCGCTTCGTTTAGCGACGAAGCACGACGCCACGGCTATCGGCATTTTCGAAACGGTCGCGTGGCTGCAGAAAAAAGGGGTCAAGAAGATCATCGGGTTCAACAAAGGCGGCACGATCGAGCACGAGGGTGTTAAGGTCACGATGACCCATGCGGTGCATAGTTGCGGCATTGCGGATGGCGACGACATTCTGTACGGCGGCGAAGCTGCCGGCTACGTGGTGACGCTCGAAAACGGCTTACGCCTCTATCATGCCGGCGATACGATGATCTTCTCAGATATGAAGCTCATCGGCGAGCTCTTCAAGCCCGACCTTGCTTTGTTGCCGATCGGCGATCACTACACGATGGATCCGCTGCAGGGTGCTCACGCAATCAGGCTGTTGGGAACCAAAGTGGTCGTGCCCATGCATTACGGAACCTTCCCGATTCTCACGGGCACGCCCGAGAAACTGCGCGAGCTAACAAAAGACATCAGCGGATTGCAAATTATCGATCTCAAACCCGGCGAAACACTGACCGGCGAGCTCAAACGTCTCGTCCCCGCCTGATCGCTCCCCCATTATTTTAGGTCGCTTTGACTACGATCTTACCGATCAATCGTCCAATCGACTGCGCGCGGTCGGCGCTATTGCTCAGATGGCGATACACTTCGCGGAGTTTCAGGATGTGCGGAACATCCGACCCATCGAAGAGGTCGACGAGCGCATTGCGGTAACAATCTTCCACGAAGTTTTCGGCTTTCTGCGCTTCCTGCGCGCACTTCCAGGCCGTTTGGGGAGCGTTGGGCAGGCTACCCACGGCTTCAGAGATCTGTTCGGCGGCTCCCTTTAAGAGTCGAGCCATCTGTTGAATTTGCGGAGTCGGTTGCACCGCAAAAAGCTTGATCTCTCGAGCTGCGTTATCGATGTACCTGATCATGTCGTCGATCGCCTCGCCTAAACCGTAGATATCCTGTCGGTCCATAGGCGTAACAAAAGCGTCGCGCAACGCGGTCGTCAGTTGGCTGAGAATCGCCGCCGAGCTACTTTCAAATTCGTCGATCTTATCGGGAAGCGGAGTTCCGGCACTGACGTATTCGTCAAATGCGCGAGCCGCGTTTACTAAAATCGCAGTATGATCTCGCAGTAGGGTGAGAAACCGATCGTTTCGTCTGGGCAAGAAAAAGTCAGATAACCACATGGCTTGCGTTATCTCCCGTGGGTGAAAGCGCGAAGAATCAAAGTTGCGGCAGCGCCGCTCGCGAGACCAACGGGCACGGTTAAGAACCAAGCCGCCACGAGCTCGCGCGCGATGCGCCAGTGGAGCGCGCGAGGGTTGGTCGCGGCGCCGACCCCCATGATAGCGCTGGCGGTGCTTTCCGTCGTGCTGAGCGGGCCTCCTAACGTTGATGCGGTGATTACCGTTGCAGCAGCGGCTAGCTGGAAACATAACGCGTGGAGCGGCATGATGCGGAAGAGCTTCCCTCCGATGGTTTTCGCGACCCGTCTTCCGCCGATGGCCATGCCAAGAGCGAACGAGAAGACGGAAACTGCAATCGCCCAAAAGGGGACGGCAAAGACAGAGGTCGTGGTTCCAATGAGCGTCGCCGCGACGATGAGCCCCATCATCTTCTCCGCATCATTAGAGCCGTACCCAATCGCTTGCAAGAAGACCGTGACATACTGAAACTGCACCAGTCGGTTACCGGTCTTGAAACTCACCTTTGAGAAGATGATCCACGCCATCGTGTAGATGATGGCTCCCGCCAAGAAGCCGATCACAATGGAACCGCACAAGCTAAGGATAACTTTGGAGACGCCGGACCACGCGATTTCCTGAAGCTTCCCCAAAACCCACAGCGAACCGATCGTCGCGCTGACGAGCGCGACCGACGCCGATGTCGGCAACCGCGCGGCATAGGCCAGCAAAATGGCCCCCACCCCGCCGAGCATGCCGGCCGCCAACGGCACAAAGCCCACCCGCTCGTAGTTGACGATGCCGTGACCGATCGTCTGGGCGACCGCGGTGCCCGCGACAAGCGGTCCAACTAGCGCGCCTGCGACGATAATGAAAAAGGCCGCGGCTGGCGAGATCGTCCGGCCTGCGGTGGCCGCCGCAAGCAGATTACCACCGTCGTTGAATCCGGCGACAAGGTTGAATGCTACCGCCAATCCGATAGCGATGAAGACAATCGATGCGTGCGTGCTGTCTTCGCGCTCCTCTAGCCCTTACAAAATGCTCTTGCCCAGTGCCGAACAGATGAGTTCGTTGGCGAGCTTTGCCGTCATGTTGTGTTCGTCGAGCAAGGGATTAACTTCAGAAAGTTCGAGCGAATGAGCCACGCCACTCTGCCAAAGCGCTTCCATGATGAAGTGAGCCTCTCGATAGGTGATGCCCCCGCGCACGGGCGTGCCGGTTCCTGGTGCGAGGGTTGGGTCAAGACAATCGATGTCGAAACTTATATGCACGCTGCGCGGTCCTTGACTGGCCCTTTCGATCGCCCGCTCCATCACCTTTGCCATACCGAGGCGGTCAATGTCGCTCATCGTGAAGCACAGAATATCGTGCTCGATGATGGTCCGCTTTTCTTGCGGATCGAGTTCGCGCAAGCCGATGAACACGGTGCGCCGTCGATCGGCAGCGGGCGTCGGAAACTCGGGCGCCGGAAAAATATCGGTCACCTGTCCAAACGCAGCGGCCATGGACATCCCGTGAATGTTACCGGTTGGGCTGCTTTCCGTGGTGTTCAGGTCAGCGTGCGCGTCCACCCAAATGACGCCTTGTGGTCCGTTGACCCGCGCGATCCCGGCGATCACGCCGACGGCCATCGAGTGGTCCCCGCCGATCACAGCTGGATACGACTCCTCGCGCATCGCGGTTTCCACCGCATGAGCGATTTCGCGATTGGCGTCACGTACTGCCCGCACGTTTCTTGGGTGACCTGGCCCACCTGAAGCATCGCCGGGTTTGCCTATCACGGCGATGTCTCCGAAGTCCGTCACCGCATAGCCAAGGGATTCCAGCTGCTGTGCCAGACCCGCAGTTCTCAGTGCCTGCGGGCCCAGACGCGCGCCCCGACGACTGGCACCCAACTCCAGTGGCACGCCGATGATCGTCACGGTGTGTGCGCGTTCTACCACTTGCATAATCGATATCGTAGCGGACTTTAGGTTCGCTTGGACTAAATTCCCTCGTTATCGTCGCCGATACACTAGCGCAAGAGCCTCTATATAAAATGCGTCATTTTGCCTTTCTCATCGTCATCGTGGCACTTGTCATCGCTGGAAGCGCATCGATCGCTCCAGCGTCTCCGAAACCAGCCCTGATTGCCTCTGCCGACGTTGATGCGTTTGGCGACCTTGCTCCAAAGCTCGAGCGGTTGGTCGACAATGCTCCAGGTGAGGTTGCGATTTCCGTTGTCGACCTCCACAATGGCTACACGATGTCCATCAACGGCAACGTCAATCTACCGGCCGCCAGTACGATCAAAGTGCCGGTCATGGTTGAGGTGATGCGGCAGATTGCACTGGGCAAGTTTGGCTTTTACCGCACGGTATCGCTGCGCGAGGGCGATCGCGATTGCGGTTATGGCTCTTTATGCGATGCACCATGGGGTTCGAAGTATACGGTCTGGGAGCTCTTGTGGCGCATGATCACCGTCAGCGATAACACCGCGGCCAACATGCTGATCCGTTTGGTAGGCCGTCAGCACGTGAACCAGACCATGCAGGGCCTGGGGCTCACGCAGACCTGGCTCGGGGATAGCATCCATAGCGATGGAGACGTTCGCACGCTGCGCACGAGCGCCAATGATATGATGCGACTCATGGGCATGATCGCCGAACATCGGCTGGTGAACGCCAAGGCCTGCGATGCGATGCTTGAGATACTTGCCGGCCAGCGACACAATACGATGATCCCTGCGTGGCTTCCAAAGTCATTGGTGATCGCTCACAAGACCGGAACCCTTCACGATACCCTCAACGACATCGGCATCGTCGAGCTCAACGGCTCGCCCTATGTCATATGCGTTTTCACGACGCATCTGTCGGATCTCGACTTGGGTGAGCGTTTCATCCGCCAAGTTTCGCTCCTCACGTTTCGCGCGTTCTCCCAACGACGCGCCGCGCCCATAAACTAGGGCTTGCGCCCGTTCTCTTCGAACAGCTGTGCGTGACGCTGCGCACGACCCTATAGTGTGACGTAATATGCGCTTCCTCACAAACGTCGCATAGACGATACATTGAGAACGGTAGCGCGAAGCGTTGTACTGGCCGGAAGTGCTGGGGGACACAACGCCCGCAAGGGAAAGGCGTAAAAGAACTCGTGGCTTTGGCAGGGGACCACGCACAGTCACAGCGGGAGAGCTGGCGCGAAATCGCCACGCAAGTCTACGTCTACTGCATAACTGCGATCGCAGTTATGCTCTTGTTTTTGTTGCCCCCTCATCTTGATCTCAGGTTAGCGACAGTTCTTCCGGTTATACTTGTTGGTGCCTTTCTAGCGGCAATGGAAAGACCTGTAAAGACTTCTACGACGAACGTCGCGCCGCTCACCGCAATCATATCTGCGTCCGGGGTAGTTTTTGGCGCGTGGACCATCGTGCTTGCAGTTCTCAGCGGTATCGCCATCCGATTGCGAATAGTGCTGCGGGAGGGCGGCGATTGGAGAGGTCTATTAAGCCCGCTGACGCTGGGGCAAATCTCCACCTCTGTTATCGCAGCCTATGCGATTTTGGGCACATGGAACGGGCTGGAGCGACTTTTTAGGTTCCTCCCGCAAAGCATCCATAGCCTGACTATGTTCATTGCGATCATCTGCGTGGGGCTGACCTGGCAAACTGTAAACAACTTTTTCGTCAACATATACCAGTTGATCAACGGCAGACCATTTCTTCTAACCCAGCTGGTGCGCATAGGCATAGTGGCTTCCGTTTATGGCTATTTGTTGGTAGCGACTTACCAGTTCGGCGGATTGTTAGCGACAGCGATCTTTTATACCGTTGTGGTTCAGATAAAAGTGGTACAAGATATACTTGGTATTACTACTCAGCTGCACAAGCTTGAAAAGGCGCAAGATCAGGCTCAAGGGCTTGTCCGTGATCTTGTGCGCTTTACAGATACGGAAGACGTTGAATTTTCAGGCGAAGTACAAAATATCTCGCAGATGATAGGGCGGCGCCTCGGCATGGCCAAGACCGACATCGATCTGCTTGCCATGGCCGCGCAACTTCACGAAATCGGCAAGTCGCGACTGTCGGCTCGAATTCGAATTGGGAGCGCATTGAACGCCCGGGAAACAGCTCAAAAGGGCACTTATGCGCGTTGGGGGGGTCTGATGGTTCGAGCAGCCGATGCCCTTCTGCCGAATCGGATAGCCGATTGGATCGAGTTCCACACCGAGCACTATGACGGTAGCGGGTACCCAAGAGGATTGAAAGGCGAGAGCATACCGTTGGCATCACGCATTATTGGTGTAGCCAGGGATTACGTGAGATTCCTAACAGGCTACGATGGCGCAGAGCGGGTCGAAAAAGAAAAAGCGCTCGCGCTGCTTCGCGAAGGCAGCGGAACGCTTTATGATCCTAAGATTGTTAGTCTTCTAAGTGAACTTGTTAGCTGATCTAACCCCAAACCGCCGTGTCGGCAAGAATATGGAAGAAATGGGCGGCCGAGGTCAATACACCGCCGAAAGTGTGGAACAACGCAAGAACGCCACCGAGTAGAACTAGCATGAGAAGGCTCCTTCTTCAAGTGCTGAAGTCTCGAGCAGCGTTCCGTCCACACGGGCAGGCGTTTTAGGATTCAACCGTCGCGCACGGTCGTGTCAAAAGTGGCTGCCACCACGAAAAGACATCGGTCCTGAAGCGCCTGCTCGAAAAACATTCTCGATCCATCTCACGTGAATGAACCGAGTCGCTCCCCGAGCCTTATATAACAATACCGACGGGCGGATATGTGACTCCCGTCACACCAATTATAGATGAGACCATACGACAATGCAAGGCAGAAAGACCTAATGTGCACGTCCCCTTGGCTAGGACGTCCGGTGGCTAAGAAGCCGCTGCCTTCGAGCTCTTCACGCTGGAGCCGCCCGCTACGGGAAAGCAAGACGTCAGCCAGCGCTGATACTGACTGAGGCGCCCCACCACGATATCCTCGTAGAGCTGGACGAGCGCGGCGCTCACTTTCCCAATACCGCCCTCGCCGATCTTCCGGTGGTCTATCTCAATAACGGGGGACACCCCAACGGCCGTGCCAGTGAAGAATACTTCATCCGCCTGATATAATTCGGTGCGATCAATGCTTCGCTCGACAACTCGCAGACCGAGTTCGGTCGCAGCGAGCTCCATAATGGTGAGCCGCGTGATGCCTTCCAAGATGTTATCCGTGACTGGCGGTGTGATCACCAGGCCATCGCGGACGATAAAAATGTTCTCTGCGCTGCCTTCGGCAACGTGCCCCTCGGCCGTCATGACGATCGCTTCATCGAATCCGCTCTTGACCGCATCGGTCTTTGCAAGCGCCGAGCCTACATAGATGCCCGTCAATTTTGCCCGCGCAGGAGCGGTGTTGTCATCGATCCGGTGCCACGATGAAACGCAGGCACGTAGACCCTTTGATGCATCAAGATATGGTTTGTGCGGCAGTACAACGATGCTGATGTCGTGCTCGACGCCATGCAAGCGTACGCCGATTTCCTCAGCGGACTTGAACACGATGGGTCGGATATAGACGTCCTGGCGCAATTTGTTGCGGCGGACCAATTCGACGGTATGTGCGCTGAGCTGTGCGACGGTTTCTTCCAAGGAGACCAGCAAGAGGTTTGACGATCGACGCAGGCGTTCGAAGTGATCTTGCAGCCGAAAGATATAGAGCTGCTCGAGCGACGGATTCCAGTAACCCCGTATGCCTTCAAAGCACCCGGTACCGTAGTTGAGGCCGTGGGTGAGGAGCCCGATCTTGGCGTCTCCATACCGCTTGAACTTTCCGTTGTGGTAGACTTGCAGGTCGGATAATTCCATCGTTGCTCTCGCTTTCAGCTAGGACAGTTCCGCGCCTTCGTTACTATACCATCGTTCGGCTCGTCAAGAATCTGCCACAAGGCCAAGGAAAGGCGCTTCCCTTTGGTCCCCAGTTCGGGCACGCGGACCTAGAGGTCCGCTGCGACACAGAAAATGATGTGCGTTGCAATTTGTCTGACTTTGTGGTACAAAGTAACTAATGGAAGTTGAGCGGGCGCTTGCGGATCTCGCCGAAGTGCGAGACCGCCTGGCAAGCGTCCAGGAATTTCGGGGCTATTCGGGTTCGGCTGCGGCACTCAGCGGCGTGGTGGCAATCGTCGCGGGAATCGTGCAATGGGTGGTTGCGCCGTTTCCTCAGACTCCCGCGGACATGCAGCGATATCTCGTCATATGGTTCGCCTGCCTCGCCGCAGCGCTTGCCATCAACTATGGCGCATTGCTCGTTTGGTACGTTCGCAATGCCGGGTTACACGAACGGCGACAGACCCGCAGCGTCGGCATAGCGATCCTTCCAGCCGTTGGGCTGGGCGCTGTGCTGAGTTTAGCAATGATCGCTCACGGGATAGTCTCGCTGTTGCCAGGCATCTGGTATGCTTCCTACGGCATCGGGCTGTTTTCGTCGCGCGCCATGTTGCCGCGGGGCGTCACGTACGTGGCGAGCGCATTCGGCCTCGCCGGCGCGGCACTCATTTTGATCCCGGATCCCTCGTGGTCGCTTTCATTTTGGGTGATGCCGGCCGGATTTGGTATTGGCCAGACCATCATTGGCTACTTGTTATCATTGGATAGGAAAGCGCAGTCATCGCCATGACGATGAAGAAAAATGGACGAAAACCGCAGCGGACCCGCACGGATGCGCCGTTCGCGTATTCTGGTTTAGAGCGTATCTTTCACGAACGCGGACGGCTCGCTGTGTGCACGTGCCTCGTGACCCATCCCGAAGGCATGAGCTTCACCGAGCTTCAGGAAGCTTGCGGTTTAACCGATGGCAATCTTAGCCGCCATCTGACCGCGTTGGCAGAAATGGACATCGTCTCGATCAACAAGGAGAGCGGGCCTGGTCGCCCCACCACGATTTGCCGGATTACGAAGAGTGGGCGAACGCGTTTCCTTGCCTACATCGATGAGTTGGAGTCGGTAGTCAGAGACGTCCACGAGCGCGCCGATAGCTTGGCGCGTCAAGCCGGCCGCTCTGTGCCCAGGTTAGCGTTGGTCCGCGAGTAGCACGAAAGGTCAATAGCAAAACAATGGTTTTACGAGATGCCCAGCGTCAACCACTTCCCGATCCGGCTGGGCCAATCCCCAAGCATGTCGCCGTCATCATGGATGGCAACAGACGCTGGGCACGCGAACGCCACCTGCCAATCATTGAGGGCTATCGTCGCGGCATGACGACGTTGCGCGAAACCACCACGGCCTGTCGCGATTTCGGGGTGCCCATTCTCACGGTCTACGGGTTTTCAGAAGAGAATTGGAAACGGGAACCAAGCGAGATTTCCCTGCTCTTCGAATTATGTTGCGCGTTTGCGCGCAACGAGCTCGATGGACTGCGCCGCCAAAATGTCCGGGTGCAAGTGCTCGGGAGAATCGAGGCGTTGCCGCATGCGCCTCGCCAAGCCCTCGAACATCTTGTCCGCGGAACGGCGGGCAACACTGGCACCCTCCTCAACCTCGCGGTGAACTACAGCGCCCGAACCGAGCTCAAAGATGCGATAAAAACGCTCGCCAACGACGTGCGCTCGGGCGTCTTGAGCGTCGATCAGATCGACGATGCAACCCTTGGTTCCTACCTCTACACTGCAGGCCTTCCCGATCCGGATCTGCTCATACGGCCAGGCGGCGAATACCGGCTGTCAAATTTCCTGCTCTATCAAGTCGCCTACACCGAGTTATGGGTCACCGATGTCTACTGGCCAGAGTTCACACGCGCTCATTTCGCGGAAGCCATCGTCGAGTTTCAGCGTCGCCATCGCCGCTTCGGTAATTAGCGCCGGCGCATTTGTTCGCTGACTTCCACCTTCACAGCCACTGCAGCGATGGCCGTCTCGATCCGGCGTTGCTTGTGGACTGCGTTGCGGATGCAGGCGTGGAAGTGTTCGCGCTGACGGACCACGACACAACGGCAGGCCATGGCGCTGCACGGCAGCGCGCAATGGAACGCGCGCTGAAATTTGTGCCAGGCATCGAAATGACGACATATGCTCACGGGCGAGTTATCCACGTTCTTGGCCTCGGATGCGATGGCAGCAACGACGAACTGCAAGCGGCAAACGAAATTGCACACAACGTTTGGGACGCCAATCAATGCCGTTGGATCGCGGCACTGGCTCGCGACGGCGCCAACATAGACCTTGCTCGCGATTTCCTGGACCACCCGGTGCGCTTGCCGGTCCTGATCGAACGATTGGTTCGACGTGGTGTTGGTGGTGGCGATCCACTTCGTGTTCATGCGCGCTTTCGCGAGTTCTTTTCTGATCTGCCGCAGCAGGCATACACTCAACTGCCAACGCCAGAAAAGGCGGCGTCGATGATCCGCCACTGTGGGGGGCTTGCGCTGCTTGCCCATCCGATGGCCCTACGCGAGGCTGGGCTTGCCGAAACCCTGCTGGCCCATTGCGATGGTCTTGAAGCAATCTATTTGGCGTATGGCGAGGCGGAGCAAGCATCGCTGCGTGCCTTGGCCATCAAACATGGCAAGTTCTATTGTGGGGGCAGCGATTATCACGGCTATTTTGAAGCCGCCTATCGCCCACCAGGCTTTGCCGCCCCGGCACCGCTGCTCGAGCGCTTGGGCTTGTAGGTTGATGTAGTCGCGCGAATTTATTCGATGTAGTCGCGCGAATTTATTCGCGCGTTGCGGAACGCTTCTTTCGAACGAACGCTAAGACGTCCTGAAGTGGTTGCGCATTGAGCACTCGTTCCTTGGTAATGCCGGCCTTACGCGCGGTTGCAACCCCGAAGAGCATATTGTCCATATCTTCGATGTAGTGCGCGTCAGTGTCGACCGAGAAGATGCAGCCCATCTCCTTTGCCTTGCGCGCCAGATCTGCGCTCAGATCCAGCCGCGCTGGGTTCGAATTGATTTCAAGCGCGGTGCCCGTGCGTGCAGCCGCGCGAAACACGGCATCCACGTCAAACTCGTATCCCGCCCGCTCCTCGATCAGCGTGCCAGTTGGGTGGCCGATGATATTCACGTAAGGGTTTTCGATGGCGCGCAGGAGTCGTTTGGTCTGCTGCTCTTTCGGAGCGCGAAACGAGGAGTGGATTGAGGCGACCACAATGTCAAGTTGAGCGAGCACGTCATCGGCTAAGTCCAAAGAGCCATCGGCCCGAATGTCCACTTCCGAACTTGAGAACAAATGGACCCCAAATCTGTCGGCGACTGATTTGACCTGTCCGATTTGTTCCTGCAAGCGCTCGACCGAAAGACCATTCGCTACCGCTCGCCCCGGTGAATGATCGGAAATCGAGAGGTATTCCCGTTTGCGCTGCGCCGCCGCTCTGGCCATCTGTTCGATCGTGCACACACCATCGCTCCAGTTAGTGTGATCGTGAAGGTCTCCACGAATATCGCCAAGTTCAACAATCACCGGGAGGGCGTTGCGTTTGGCAAGTTCGATTTCGTCCAGACCTAATCGCAACTCCGGCGGAATGAATTGCAAACCAAGCATCGCATAGACGTCCGCCTCGTCGACGAACGTGGCGACCTTCCCCGCTTTGTCTTCGATGCCATACTCACTGACTTTCAAACCTTTGCGAAGAGCGTGCTCTCGCAGCCGGACATTGTGTTCTTTATTTCCAGTAAAGTGCTGCAGGAGATTGCCAAAGCATTCGTGTGCGACCACTCGGAGGTCCACAGAGATCCCAGGTTCGGCCCAAATCGTCGCCTTGGTTGTGCCTTGCGCACTCACTCGTTCGACGATGGGCAGTGCCACGAACGCCTTGATGACCTTTTCAGGCTGGGCGCTCGTGCAGATGATATCCACGTCCGAAACGCTGCGCTCCATGCGCCGCAGACTGCCCGCAGCCACCACGTTGCGAGCAAAGGGCAGCGCAGCGAGAGCATCGACAATCTCGCGGGCCAGCGGCCAGGCATTGCCCAGGCGCAAACGTCTCGTCTGGGTCCCCACGCGCGCCAGTTGACTCTTGATGTTCTCAATTGTTTTTGGACCTAGGCGCGGCACTCGTGCAATGCTGCCATCGTCGATGACTCGACGCAAATCCAAAAGACCGCCCACCGAAAGCTCCCGGTAGAGCGAGACTGCAGTTTTCGCGCCGATGCCAGGGACGCTCAAGAGTTCCAAGATCGTGGGCGGAAATTTCGCGCGCAGTTCGTCGAGATATTTGCACGTACCAGTACGATTGATGTCTGCGATTTTTTGCGAAATGGCTTTGCCGATGCCGGGTAGGCCTTCGAGCTCGCCGCTCTCGAGCAGCACTTCAACTGGCGTCTGACTGTCTTCAAGGCTTCGCGCCGCCCGCTCGTACGCTTTGATCTTGAAAAAGGGCTCGCCGTCAAACTCCATGAGCGCGGCGATTTCATTGAGCCGTTGGGCTATCTGAGCGCTGGTCACGTGGGAACGCGCATCATGGGAGCGACGGATTGGCTGAATCGAAAAGCCCGTAAGGATTGGGCATCCACGCCCAGATGACGATAGCTGTGGCGGACGGGTGGACGAAGGCGAAGTTCAACGTTGCGTTTGGCGGCATGAGCTTGCGCTGGATCAGGAGCGCGGCAGTCGGCTGCTCGTCGCCATCCCAGGGTTGCTGCACGAAGTAGGTCACGCCGTCAACGACAATGTTATAGTGCACGTGCCTGGGGATCTGGTACCAGCCAGTGACGTCTGGAGTTTTTAGGACGTCCGGGATGTCGGACTTGTTGACAAATTGGTAGCCACAGGCCACGAGTCTTCCCGCGATGTCGTAAATCAAAACCGTTGGATTAGCCAGCGTGTCAGGGTCGAACCGATCGTGATTTGTGTACATCGTGCCAAACGACGGGATGTACTCCGTCGTCTGAATGTACCCGTCGTGTGTCGCCCAAAGGACGAGACGGTACTGCTCTGTGGCGCTGCGCACAGCTCGCGCAAGATTTGAATCGTAGCCGTCGGAGCCATCGCCGAGCGCGGTCATCCGCGTGAAGAAGCAGACAAAAACTAGGAAGAGAGCCAACCGCCTAATCACTGTTGCAAAGGGGTTTATGTGCGTTCGTCGTCAAACCTGCCCACGTTCCTGCTGCGAATATCGTCAGGCGCTGGAGGGCCAAAGGTGCGACTTCTTGCGGCAACTACGACGATAGTCTTGGGTGTGATGCTTGCGTTTGCAGCGGCGTCTCACTCGAGTGCCAGAGCGGCGACGTCCCCATTCGTTGCCGGCGACCAGCTTGTCTATGCCATCACCTCCGAGTTGCAGCAGCACCATGTGCGCGGCGGTTCAAAGAGCCAGGACAAAGTGGCCGAATCGTCTGCACAAGGGACTGCAACCTTCACTGTCTACTCGATCGGTGCGGATGGAACGGCCTACGCAACCGTCGCTTTCGATTTCAAAGGACTCAACCAAGGGCAACCGGTTGAGTTCCAATCCGTGACGCCGGGCAAAATATTGCCGGACGGGCAATTGAGAACCAAGGCGCAAGTTGGGCTTGGTATTTCTGATGCGATCGGAGCCGCAAACACCACAGCCGGGGAGGTCGCGCAGAATGGGCTCCTTGCCGTTGGCAAGACCTGGACCAATGCATCCAAGACGCCGTTCCTTGTCTTGACCGTGACACGCAGAATTGTGGGAAGAACGAACTACCAAGGCTTCACCGCATACGCGCTGCAATCCGCGGGGACCGGAACGTTGCTCAAGACGGCGGATGGGCAGCCGACGTCCGGCACAATCACCGTGAGCGGCACCACGTATTACGATAGCCAAGATCGACTGCTGATCGGCGAAGCGTTGCGCACGCTGACCGTCGTGCAGCAATCGGGCAGCGGGTCGTCTCACGACGACTATTCAGCCGAGTTCAATGTCGTGCTCAACGGATGGACCCACGCATCACCTGTGCCAGCGCAAAACCAGGGACTTGAGGGTACGCAAGTCTCTCCGCAACCTTTAGAGACGAGCGCTGCTCCGACTCCAACGCCATTGTTGAACGCGCCCACGCCATATCCGACGGTCACTCCAAGGTTTGGCCCGTGACGATAAACCCCAAAATGAGATTGCCCGCTATGCTGGTCGTGGCGGCCGTTTTTGCCGTCGTCGCCGCGAGCATAGCCGATCCAAACAGCCAAACCACTCCCGCGAAGGCATATTATTCCGTTGCAGGCCACGCCTTTGGCATCGGCGAGGAGCAAGTCTATGTTATTACGCGCACCTCGACCCTGACGGTTCGCTATCGCGATGGGAACGCAGCGCCCACCTCGCAGACGTTTAGGGAGAACTCGAACAGCAGCGTGGCTTGGACGGTTGAAGGCATCGGCTCTGCGGGTGGACCGATTCTTGGCGTCGCGACCGCCGCGCCCGTCTCCACCGCGTCGGCGAGTCCCGCAGCGACCGTTTCGCCCTCGCCAACTCCCTCTGCGTCTTTGTCTCCGCAGCCGAGTCCCATGCTCGACGCGCAAGGCGCTGGGCCGCCGACTGGCGCTCTTGCCGATCTCGCGTCGGCGTCATTCTTGCTCTCCAGCCTTTCTGCCGATTTGCCGGATATCGGCAAGTGGTGGACGAGCACGGGTGTGGTCTCGCTGCGATATGGAACGCTGACTCTGCACATGCAAAATATCGTGAACCAGCCAACGGGCGATCAAGGCAGCGTCGTGCAAATCTCATCAACTGGAGGCTCAGATTTGCGCGCAAAAATCAAGGTTAACGGGTTTGGTCTTGCCACATTGCGCGGTGGTGGCGGCGCGACCGGCCAAACGTTTGTCGAGTCTGCAAACAAGCTGCTGCTCGGCATGACCCTCAACGCCTTTAGCCACGGCAACGCGAAAGTGAAGGACCGCACCGGGAGCTACAACCTCAACGTGAGCACAACAATCAAACTGGTCCGCTATATTCCCGGTATCCCAGTCTACTCGGGTTCGCCAGGTTTTCTTCCCGCGTCAGCTTATCTTGGGAACACGGCCCCATCGGACACGGCTGTGTACTCGACTGCAGTGCCCGATCAAGTTGCCCGTCCGGTCGCTACAAATACTGAGTTTATCCCGCCCGCGATGGCGCCCATTACGCCCTATCCCAGCACGTTGCCCGAAGTGAGCCTGCCGCCGATTCCAATACCCCAAAGCAGCGATCAGCCCGTCGCTTCGCCGCCAGCTCCGCCCACGCCAACACCCACACCCACCCGGTATTATTAGCGCGTGCCCCAGACCTCCGAGCTCATTTTCGGTCATGGATTCCGCACCGGCATCGTGAGCGTGGAGCCGGACGTCTCTGCTGGAGCGGCCACGCTGTATCGGCGCGTTGGCGCGCGAACCGAGCGCGAGATCGTGCCGCTGCAAAACTGGCTGCTGGCCCGCAAACCGCAACCGGGCAGCATCGAACTTGCTGGACAGCACGAGTTGCGCCATTTTATGCTCGGCGCAGACGCGCGCGCAATCAGCGATCGAGCGCGCATACTCGCGCCGGATCAGCGGCTCGCCTACTTCGACCCCATCACCTCTCACTTGGTGGCCACGGGTGACACGTTCTTCAAAGGCCTGCGCTTCTCGCAACTGCGCCGCTTGCAGTTCGACATCGAAACCCTTGACGTCAACCCGGAACGCGACGACGCAGCCATCGTCATTATCGCGTTGCGCGATAATACGGGCTTCGAGCAGGTGCTCTCGTTGGATGATTTTCCTGGAGAAGGAGCTCTCATCGAGGCGTTCGTACACTCGGTCCGCGAACGCGACCCCGACATTTTGGAAGGCCACAACGTTTTCAATTTTGATCTTTGGTATCTGACAAGTCGCGCGAAGCGGCATGGTGTTGAGCTCACGCTCGGTCGAGATGGGCGCACGCCGATGTGGCTAGACGACAGCATTCGCCGCACGACGCAAAGCGGCATGCTCGTCAAATACTACCGCATCGAAGGCCGTCAAGTCGTCGACACGTTCATCAGCGCGGTGCGTTGGGATGTCGGGCGAAAGCTGCCCAACTACAAACTCAAACACATCGTACGCCACCTGGGCATCGGGGATGAGGAACGGACGATGGTCGACGCCGCCAACATGCGCGCGCTATGGTCGAACCCGGACATGCGAGCCAAGCTGAAAGCATACTGCCTCGACGATGCGCGCGATACGGACCGACTCTCCATCCTCGTAACGCCGAACGAATTCTATCAGGCGCAGATGGTGCCCGAAACGCTGCAGGGTGTGGCCAGTGTGGGCATCGGGAGCCGTATCGAACGCCTCATGGTGCGCGCGTATCTGCGCGAGCGCTGGTCGATTCCGCGACCGCGCCCAACAGCGCCCATCGAAGGCGCGTTCAGTGCCGCTTTTCTCACCGGGATCTTTCACGACGTCATGAAATGCGACGTCGAAAGCTTGTACCCGTCGCTCATGCTCGCTCGAGGCATCGCACCATGGGATGATGACCTCGGCGTGTTCTTGCCCATGCTGGCGGGCCTGCGGGAGATGCGGCTCACCGCGAAGCGAGAGTCAGAAAAGGCGAGTCGAGAAGGCCGACACGAGGATAAACTCGCCGCCGATGGATTGCAAAACGCTTTTAAGATTCTCGTTAATTCTTTCTTTGGATTTTTGGGCACGCACGGTTTGCATTTCAACGATCCGGTTGCCGGCGGAAGGGTGACGGAAGCCGGGCGCGAGGTGATGGGCAAGATTGTCGACGGATTGCGCGAGCGCGGGTGCACGGTCATCGAAGCGGACACCGACGGCGCGTATTTCGTTGCGCCGACTCACAATTCCGAAGCAATCGTCGCGTCGCTCGCCCAAGGGTTGGGCGACGAGCTGCGACTCGTCGCGGAAGAGCGCTACCCGGTGATGCTTTCGATCAAGGCCAAAAACTACGTGCTCAAACGCAGTTCGGGTGAGCTGGTCATGCGCGGCTCGGCTCTGCGCTCCGGCCGAGACGAACCATTCGGCAGGGCGCTTGTGGCTGCCATCGCCAACTTGCTCATTGAAGGTCGCACGCAGGAGATAGCCGAGCTCGTGCGTGAGACGGTTGATGCCATCGTCGACCGCAAGCTCGCGCCGGAAGACTTCTCGCGGCGGGAATCCATCACGTCGAAAACCTTTAATGCGCCGGGCAATCGCCGGCTCGCCCGCGCGCTGACCGAGCGAGGCCTAACTGTGGGGGACAAGGTCCGCGTCTATCAGCGTGTGGGCGGCGAACTGGCTTTGCTGGAGGAGTATGCCGGCGATGAAGATCGCGAGTACTTGGTGCGCCGAGTTGCCGATTTCGTTGCCCGCTTTGACGACCTCGTGCCGCCGGAAGCGCGCGCAGCGGCGGGCGAGGACCGCGACCAACTATCGTTCCTTTAGATCGCCCATTGAAACGGACACACTATGAGGCAAGACGTTCGAACCCATGCCCACGACCTCAATAGCGCCTTAGGCGCGATTCTGGCAACCGCCGATCTGCATGCCCGGCGGGATGGCGATAAGCAGGCATCTCGCGCGGCATTTGAATCGATCGTGAAATCAGCGCGAAGAGCGGGAGATCTGGTCGAGGACCTCACCCGTGCAGCAACAGCCGACGAAGCCGGGATGGACTCGGCCATCGAGCGTGACCTCGACTACCTCGACCGAATCAATGGCTCCCTCGATCCGGTGATGGCCGAGCTCGAGCAGAGCGGCCGCGCCGAAAAAGTTCCCATCGTCGATCGGGAAACGGGTCGGCTCTTGTCGGTCGTGGTTGCCGCTAAGCAGGCTGAAAACATTTTGGAAATCGGCACCGCGTACGGCTATTCGACCGTGTGGATGGCACGGGCGCTCCGACCGGGCGGCAAGATCCTCACGATCGACCCCGATCGCGATCGCACAGCCATCGCCCAGCGTTACTTCAAACAAGCCGGGGTAGATGGTCGCATTGACATTCGAAACCAACCGGCGCTCGAGGTGCTGCCCAGCCTGCCAAAGGAACACTTTGACGTTGTTTTCATCGATGCGGTCAAGGAAGAATACTGCGACTACCTGCGTTTGAGCGTGCCGCTCCTGAAAAAATCAGGGATGCTCCTTGCGGACAACCTTTTGTGGGGGCACAGGGCCGCGTTGCCGCCGAGCGATGCCGACGCCGCCGCCATCAAAGCGATTCGGCGCTTCAATGAAGAATTGCTCGCCCATCCCAAGCTCCTCGCAACCATCATCCCGGTTGGCGATGGTGTCGGCGTCGCCTCGAAGATTGGTTAGGAAGGCTACCATGCTGCGAAACTCTCTCTTGCTCGGATGGGCCATTGCTATCTTCTTAGGGGCGGTTTGCGTGTCGTCACTTGCTGATACAGCCAGCCTCACACCGCAAGTCCCCATTGTGGTGCCGCGCGTGCCTGGGTTCTTCGACTATATGGAAGTAGACGACAAATATCGCCGTCTGCTCGTCTCCCACAGCGGGAGTCGCACACTCGACATCATCGATCTGACAACCGATACGGTGGCACGACAGGTGGACGTCGGTGAGGCGCACGGCATTGCCCTGGACGTCAAGGATGGCCGCTATTATATCGGAACCGGAAGACCATCAATGGTCGTCGATATCCAGCGCAAGTTCATGGTGAAGCAAAATCAAATTCCCATGGGCGGAACGATCGAAGCAGTTGCCTTCGATTCGAAATCGGACGCGCTTTATGCAGACCGCGCTGACAACGGTCAAGTGGTGGTGATTGACGGTCAGACGAGAAAGATCCTGACCAATATCACGATCGGCGGCGCTCTCGAGTTTGTCGTCTACGATCCCGTTTCGGATCGCATTTATCAGAATGTCGTCTCGACAAATGTCGTCGCGGTGATCGATCCGAAGACCAACGCCGTCGTTGCCTCTTGGCCTGCCGCTCCTGCACAACAGCTTCGCGGTCTCGCCGTCGACGGCGCAACGCACCGCCTGTTTACGGCCGGCGGCAACGGCAAACTCGCGGTTATGGATACGACTTCAGGATCGGTGATCGCGGTTGTCGCTATCGCCCCGGGCGTCGACCAGATTGACTTCGATCCGGGAACCAAAAGGATTTACTGTGCGAGCGGAACCGGCCTACTGTCGGTCGTTCAAGAAACCGACACCGGCGCAGAATCCTTAGGAGACGTGACGGTGCCTCGCCATGCGCACACCGTTGCCGTTGACCCAACCACGCACAACGTTTGGATCTCCTACGGAGCGGCGGACAACGATTACGTCATGAAGCTCGTGCCGGCGTCGCCGTCACCATCGCCGGCACCAAGCTCGAGCACCTGAGAGGCGATTTTCCAATCGCCCCCACAGGCTCGCGAATAAATTCGCGAGCACGACATTATTCTTCGCCGAGGTAGGCTTTGCGAACATCGTCGTCCGCGAGCAGCGTTGACGCGAGCCCGCTCTTGACGATCGATCCGGTTTCCATGACGTATCCGCGCGCGGCGACCTGCAGCGCCTTGCGTGCGTTTTGCTCGATGAGCAAAATCGGCACCCCGCGCTTGTTCACATCAGCAATGACGGAAAATATCGTATCGACCAAAATTGGCGACAGACCCAGTGAAGGCTCGTCAAGCAGGAGCACTTGCGGACGCGCCATGAGCGCGCGCGCGATGGCGAGCATTTGCTGCTCGCCGCCCGACAGCGTACCTCCTTTTTGTTTGAGCCGCTCCTTTAGCCGGGGGAAGAGCGTTAAGACGTTCTCGAGGTCAGCGGCGATGCCGCCGTCGCTGCGAGCGTACGCTCCAAGACGAAGATTTTCGCTCACAGTGAGTCGTGGAAAAATACGCCTGCCCTCGGGCGACTGAATCACCCCTTTGCGCACGATCGCATCGGGCAGCATCCCAACTAAGCTTTCGCCGCGCAAGGTAATTGAACCGCGCAGCGGCTTGCACAGTCCCGAGATCGTACGCAAGGTCGTGGTCTTGCCTGCGCCATTGGCTCCGATCAGCGCGACAATCTCGTTGGCGTTAACCTCAAGCGACACGCCGCGCAATGCGCAGATACGGCCATAATAGGTCTCGACACCAGCCAGGGAGAGGACTGGGGCCGTCATGCGCCTTTGCCGAGGTAGGCTTCGATGACCAGCGGATTGTGGCGAACCTCTTCTGGCGTGCCCTGGGCAATCTTCTCGCCGTAGTCGAGCACGTGGACCTCGTCTGAGATTTCCATGACGAGTCGCATGTCATGCTCGATGAGGAGCACGGTGATCCCGCGATTTCGAATCGCCTGCACGAGTCGCATGAGCGCTTGCTTCTCCGCGGGATTCGTTCCAGCGGCTGGCTCGTCTAGGAGCAGCAATCGCGGCTCGCTCGCCAAGGCTCGAGCCATCTCCAAGCGGCGCTGCATGCCGTATGGCAAGTTGCGAGCCCACTCAGCCGCATAACGCGTCAAGCCAAAAAACTCGAGCAGCTCCATGGCGGCGTGCTCGACGGTCTTATCCTCACGCGTCGCTCGCGGGGTGCGCAGCGCGCTGTCTGCAAGGTTCGCATGCATGCGAGCATTGCGCCCAACCATGACGTTTTCCAGCACCGTCATGAACGAGAACAAGCGAATGTTTTGAAACGTTCGTGCGATGCCGGCTGCAGTGACCAGATCGGGTCGGTAGCCATTGAGGACCCGGTCCTCAAAAACGATCGTCCCCGAGCTGGGTGTGTAAATGCCAGTGATGAGGTTAAAGACTGTTGACTTGCCCGCCCCGTTGGGCCCGATGAGACTGACGATGCGCCCTGGCTCGACCGCAAGCGAGAGGTCCTTGACAGCCGCGAGGCCGCCAAAGTTCTTGGAGACGGATCGGAGCGTCAAAAGCGACGACACGTGCGGTCCCGGCTCGCTGTGAGCCATCAATAGGCTGCCTCAGGCAGTGCGTCGTCGGGTTGCTCGGCATGCAATTCCGCTTGGCGCACGGCGCTTGGGAGTAGCCCTTCGGGGCGGAAGAGCATGACAAGCACCAAGATGATCCCGTAGAGCATGAAGCGGTATTGGTTGAGATCGACCGACTGGAGGGCGGCAAGATGCACCCATTGCCCCAGCGTCTGCACGAGGTTGCTGGCTTGCGGCAAGATTAGAAAGTTCAAGAGCCCGATGATCGTCGCGCCCAGGAGCACACCCGCCAGATTGCCCATCCCGCCGAGGACGATCGCGGCGAGGATCATCACGGACGTGTTGAAGTCAAATCCGCTTGGACTGACCGTGCTGAGCTTCGCCGCGAATAATACGCCGGCGACGCCAGCGAGAGCCGCTCCCAACGAAAACGCGGCTAGCTTGGCTCCCGTTGTGTTGATGCCCATGTGAGCGGCCGCGAGTTCGTCTTCTCGGATGGCCATCCACGCGCGACCGAGGCGAGAATACCGCAAGTTATTCATGAGCCACAGCGCAAGTAAAATGATTGCCAAGTAGAGATAGTAGTACGGGATTGGATTGAATCCAAAGGCGTAGCCAAAGATCTTGGGCTGATCGATGCCGGCGATGCCATCTGGTCCACCAGTCCACTTATCGAGGTTCTGAAGAACTTGCGGAACGATTTCTCCGAAGCCGAGCGTCACGATGGCGAGGTAATCGCCGCGCAAGCGAAGGGTTGGGGCGCCGAGCAAGAGTCCGAAGAGCGCTGCAACACTGGCGCTGACCGCGATCATCGGCCAAAAATTGAGGTGGATTCCGAACTGCGGTGACGCAAGAAAGCCGTACGTGTACGCGCCGATGGCGAAGAACGCGGCAAAACCCAACGCCAAAAGGCCGGTGTAGCCAACGATGATGTTGAGGCCAAAGGCAAGCAACACGAGCATCCCCGTATCGGCGTAGGCGGAAATATGCGCGGCGTTGCGGTCGACGAACGGAACGGCAAGCAGCGCCAACCCGATGATGATGGGGACCGCTCTCCGCATCGTGCTCATACCTTCTCCGGCAACTGTTCGCCCAAGAGACCGCTCGGGCGAAACACAAGAATGAGGATGAGAATGCTAAACACGACAACGGACGTCCACTGGTCCGAGATATACTGCGAGGTCATCGCCTCGACGATGCCGATGAGGAACCCGCCAAGCATCGCGCCCGTGACGTTGCCAATGCCGCCCAGGACCGCTGCCGTGAACGCTTTGAGGCCGGCTTGATAGCCGTTGAGGAAAAATGTGGTTCCGTAGTACATGCCTGAGGTGAAGCCGGCGACGCCCGCAAGCGCTGCGCCGATGAAGAAGGTCCAGGCAATGGTCGAATTGATGTTGATGCCCATCAGTTGTGCGGCATCTCGGTCTTGCGCGGTTGCCCGCATCGCGGTTCCAAGCTTGGTCCGAAAGACGAGGATGTTTAGCGCGACCATGCAGGCGATGCTAACGAAGACGACGAGCAGCGCGTGGTCGTGGATCTCGATCCCGCCGAACGTATGGATGCGGTCCGGCAGAAACTGCGGAAATGACACCTCGGACGGACCCTTCCACAGCTGCATGACATTTTCAAGGATGAGCGAGACCCCAATCGCCGTGATCAGCGGCGCCAGTCTCGGTGCGTTGCGCAGCCGGCGATAGGCAAGTCGCTCGATGAGGACGCCGACGATGCCGCACAAGAGCGCCGCCAGCACGATCACTATAAAGGCGATGAGCCAGAGTTCGTAGCCGGCGGTGAATTTGCTCATCGGAATGAGCGCGATGATGCTGAGCGAAAAAAACGTCCCCAGCGTGTAGACGTCTCCGTGCGCAAAATTGATGAGCTCGATGATCCCGTAGACCATGGTATAGCCAAGCGCAACGAGCGCGTACACCCCGCCCAGCGCGATGCCGTTAATGAGTTGTTGAAAAAACTGATGCTCCGCCAAGAACAGCTTAGCTTACTTGGCGTAGTTTTTCTGAAGCAGGAACACCCACTGACCATTTTGGACGCCGTACGTCGAAATAACCTTGTTCGTTGTGTCGCCGTTGGCGTCGAACGAAAAATCCCCGATGATGCTCTTATGCACCAAGCCTTGGCGTAGCTGCGCGAGCACGTCGCTTCGCGACGGCACTTTGCCGCCGTTGCTCTTCATGGCAGTGGCGATCGCATCGATGATCGTCATCGCAGCCACATACCCGGCGGCGGAATAAGATCCCACGGCCTGACCGAATTGTGCTTGGTATTCTTTGAGAAACGCGCGCGCCGCCGGTATTTTGTCGGCGTTGACGGAGGCAACTGTTGCGTAGGAATTATTTGCAGCGGCGCCCGCATCGGTGAGAAATTGATCGTTGCGAATGCCGTCTGCGCCAAAGTAGCGGATAGCTCCCAATCCCGTGTCGGCCATTTGCTTGCGGACCAGGCCACCGCCCGTCGACGTCGTGCCGCCATAGAAAACTACATCTGGGTTTTGGCTCGCGGCGCGGGTGAGCAGTGCGTGAAAGTCTTGTTGCCCCTTGGTGATGTGATCGTGCCCGAGGATCGTCCCGCCATCTTTTTGGAACTCGGCAGCCCACTGGTCGGCCACACCCCTGCCATAGGTTTCGTTGTCATCGAGCACGTACGCGCGACGAAGGTTGATGACTTGTGCAGCGTAGTCGGCACCAGCCGGACCCTGAATGTCGTCCGTCGTGCACACCCGGAAATAGGTGATCGCATTGGGATTCGTGGTGCGCAGTTCTTGCGCCAGCGAGCCTTTGGTGAGATCCGGATTGGTATTCGCCGGGCTGATCAGCGCAATCCCAAGGCTGTTGGAAAGGGGGATTTCGGCTTTGGCAACGTTGCTGTTGAAGGGACCAACGACGCCCAGCACCGCGTTGTCGCTCGCGAACGACTGAATGTTCTTGACACCCTGGCTTGGTGAATGGACGCCATTGACGGCATCGTCGAGAATATTAGCCTGCAGCGTGTAGCCAGGAATCATGTGCTGCTTATTTGCGTCGATGATTGCGAGCTTCACGCCATTGGCAGTCGGAATGCCGTCGGACGCATCGCCGCCCGAGAGCGGCAGATCCGCGCCAATCTTGATGACGTTGTTGCCACTTTGGGCACCACCGCTGGATCCCGTTTGACCGTTCGGTGCATTCGAGCATGCCGCGAGCAGACAAAAACTCAATGCGACAATAGCAGCGCGATGATTCTTCATAAAAACGCCTTCGTGAGCGGTATTTGTGGTCCTTTGTGGCGAAAGAAGAGAGAGATGCAAACCTCGATTTCTCCCGACATCACAATCCGCGAAGTCGTATCGAAGCACCCCGGTTCCGAGCGAGTGTTTGGCGCGCACGGGTTGCCCTGTGCGGGTTGTCATGTGTCGACGCGCGAGACGATCCGCCAAGGCGCCCTGGTCCATCACCTCGACCTCGACGCACTGCTCGCTGATCTCAATCGGTTCATTGCCGACGGAACGGTGCCGCCTCCGCGCGAGCGCCCAGCCCATCCGACAAACGCAACCGGTCCGCAGCGGCAGCAAAAGCCCGGCATCGAACACATCGTCGCGATCATGTCGGGCAAGGGCGGCGTGGGAAAATCACTGGTCACCGGTTTGCTCGCCGTTGCGTTGCAACGCCAAGGCCTGCGGGTGGGCATCCTCGATGCCGACATCACGGGCCCCAGCATGGCTCGGCTCTTCGGCGTGAGCGCGAGACCGTACGAGGGTGAAGACCGCAAGCCGCACCCGCCTGCCACGCCAAGCGGCATTCAGATCATGTCAATGAACTTGCTGACGGACAAGGAAACCGACGCGGTCATTTGGCGTGGGCCGATGGTGTCGCGCGCGATTCAACAATTCTACACCGATCTCGAATGGGGCAAGCTCGACTATCTGTTTATAGACCTTCCCCCCGGAACGTCTGATGCGCCGCTAACCGTGCTGCAAGCGCTTCCGGTGTCTGGGGTCGTCTTGGTGACCACGCCACAAGGCCTCGCGACGATGATCGTGAGTAAGGCTATCAAGCTCGTGCAACAACTGCACGCATCGATCATTGGCATTGTCGAGAATATGTCGTACTACACGGATCCAGAAACGGGTAAGCGCCACGAGCTCTTTGGGCCTTCGAAAGGTGTCGAACTCGTCGTTGAAAGTGGAGCTCCCTTGCTTGCCCAACTGCCCATCGACACATCGCTCACTGCGCTTTGTGACAGTGGACGTATTGAAGAGTATCAATCGTCGGACTACAACACTCTCGCGACCAACTTTACGAAGGTGCTTCCCGCGCTCGCCCACACCTAACCACAGAATCACGCGCATGCGCTTGTAGGGGGCGATTGGAAAATCGCCCCTCTCGGAAATCCAAATGTAGTCGCGCGAATTTCATTCGCGCGCAAGAAAATAGGGCGACTTGCTTAGTCGCCCCCTAAAGAGCGGACCTAAAGGTCCGCTGCTACATTACAATCACGACCGTGCGCATATTGTTCGAGTTGTAGTGAAAGAAGCAACCGAACACATAGATTCCACCTGAAGCTCCGCTATTGTAGACAGCTGACATCTGCCCAGGGTTGAGGACTCCCGAGCTGAAGCTTGCGGTGCTGAGCGACGTACCTGCAGGCGACGCGTTCTGTTGAGCGCTCGTCGGTCCAGCCGCAGGGTAAGATCCGCTCCAAGTGCCGAGAGATGAAGCGGTGTGTGCAACGCCAGAGCTTGTTGCTTCGTCGTTTGTGAATTGAACGGTTTGGTTGGCCGTGAGGTTGACGACGTTCGAGCCGTTCGGCGAGCTCGGGGTTCCATTGGCGTAACCGAGCACCGCGCCATAGGTCGTCACCGTTACCGGATTTTCTCCCGAAAGTAGAATGCCAACCACTTGCGCAGAGGGATCCGCCGTGGGCGATGCTTTTGGCACCGGGTTACCGACGCAGCTTCCACCGCCACCGCCGCCATAGCTCGCGCAGCCGAGGCCTGTCCCGGCGCCTCCGCCTCCTCCGCAACCGGCGAAAGCAACAGTTGCGATTGCAACGAGCACAGCAAGCGTGGTCGTTTGAATTCTGAAAAGAGGCTGAAAATTCACGGAGTTGTCCTTCCCGCCCGAGTGGAATCGCTGCCCAAAATTTCATGCGGGCGAGGCGACAGGGCGCAACGCCCCACCCGCTTGGGTAAGTGTAACGCACGGCGATGAAACGACGCTGAACGCTGTCCTGAAACAAAGCTAAAAAAGCGCGCGAATAAATTCGCGCGACTACAGGCGACTTGACCGAATAAATTCGCGCGATTACGTGCTTATGGGCAGAGGACGCTAATAACCGTTCTCATTTGAGGGAACCCCGAAAATAATGGCGTGTAGTCGTACTTGTCGCCGAAATAGTACGCTCCAGCTACGTTACCGGTCGAGTACACAAGCGAGAACCAGCCGACCGTGCCGCCATACGCCGTCATCGAACCTGAGGAGAATTCTGGATAGTTGATGGGCGTGAGCAGCGGGCTTGCGATCGTGCCGTTAGTGTTGTTGAAGGTAGCCGGCCAATTCGTTCCGTTTGCAGTTCCTAACAGCGAGGCGGTGTGCGGTGACGTGCGATCGACGTTGTAGAACTCAATATTTTGATTGCAGTGAACGGTCACAAGCTGCGAGCTGATAGTCGGTATGGGAGAAGGTGACGGCGACTGTGCGGGTGGGGTGGCGAGCTGCGCGTACCCTTGCACCACACCGTAGGTTGGATCCGTGGTCGGAGGCACGCTTGGATATTCGAGCGCAACGAAGTAATTTGCCGTTGGCGTCGGCGAGGGTGTCGGCGTTGGGGAACCCGATGGTGCCACGGTTGGTGACGACGAGACGGTAGGGTTTGGTGGCGACGATGAACTACTACAGCCGCCGGTAGCGACGATGGCAATCAAGAAGATGCCGATACACGCGAGCGCAAAGGCTTTCACCGTTGGCGATGACACGAACGCATGGATGTTCAACTGCTGCTCCGTTCGACGCTGCTACCCGCCCGCTACCAGGCGTTGTGCTTTGTCGCTCATGATTTGAAACGTCATTTCGCCATCCACCGCATCTCGGACCACACCATTTTGATCGATGAAAAAAGAACTTGGGAGGCCAACAAGATGGAGCATCGTTCCCATGCGCTGATCGCGGTCAAGATAGATCGGAAAATCGACGTCAAACTGCTTGACGTAAGCGTTCACCACTCGGGCATCTTCTCCCTGATCGATTGCTATGACTGTCAGGCGCGGCGCCATTTTGTGGGCGAGCAATGTCAAAGCCGGCATCTCGCGCCGGCACGGACCGCACCACGTCGCCCACACGTTGACAAGCACCGGTCGCCCGGGCAGAGCGCCCGTGTTGAGTTGCGGTCCATGTAGGCCTGGCAGCGTTACCGCCGGAAGATGCGTGCCAATCACCTGCGAGGGCCCGCGATCCGGGGCATTCTCATTTGGATACAGAGCTGCGATAAGGACGACAACGGCGACCACCACGAGGCCGCCGATAAGCCAGCGAAACACGTGCGCTTGTTTGCGAAGCGCGCCAAGCCGCCCTGCCTTGTGGGCCAATCGCCTCCTACATAAGTGTGCGCGTGAGGCCGCCGTCAACGCAGATCGTTTGTCCGGTGATATAGCCCGCGGACGCACCCGCGAGAAAAACAACCAACGGAGCGAAATCACTCGGCTCGCCGAGGCGGCCGATTGGGATTTGGGCCGCTGCTTTAGCGATCGCCTCCTGGCTGCCATATAATGCCGTCAGGCGCTGGGTGCGGATTCTCCCAGGACACACGTTGTTGACGGTGATACCGAGCGGTGCGACTTCGCGCGCAAGCGTGCGAGCGAGGCCAATGACCGCCGGCCGCACGCTATTGCTGAGCAACAAGTTATCGATCGGTTCTTTCACTGACGTGGACGAAAGATTGACGATCCTCCCGCGGCCACTTTTCTTCAAGTGGGGCAAGGCCGCGCGAACCAAGCGCACAACAGAAAACAGCGTCAGCTGCACGGCGCGTTCCCACGCATCATCGTCAAAATCCGCGAAACCGCCCGCCGGCGGACCGCCTGCGTTGGTCACGAGCACATCCAAGCCGCCAAACTTGGCAACACAACGAGCGACGAGCTGCGCCGGCTCTTCCGGCTGCGCAAGATCGCAGGCAAACGCCGCGGTCTCGGACTTGGTGCGCTCGGCAATTTCATCCGCTGCCGCCTGCGCTTTGTCGATGTTTCGACTCGATAGAACGACCCGAGCTCCCTCGGCCGCCAACGCTTCTGCGCACGCGCGACCCAGGCCGCTGCTCGAGGCAGCAACGAGCGCTACGCGATTTCTCAACTCTAAGTCCATCCTTGTTGCTCTCCTTGTGACGCAGCTTCGCGCAGGCAAGCGACTCTCCCGTAGTGAAAAAACTAACCTCCCATGACCATCATGCAACCACAGTCGATCGACGACGTGAGCCGGCTGCTCGCCGAGCATCGGTACATAGCCGATCGAAACCTCGCGGTGTCGATCTTCTTAAGCCTACAGTTGAGCAAGGCACTGTTCTTGGAGGGCGAGGCCGGCGTCGGAAAGACCGAAGTGGCCAAAGTGCTCGCGGCCGGCATGGGACGTCGTTTGATACGCCTGCAGTGCTATGAAGGGCTGGACGTCAACCACGCGGTCTACGAATGGAACTATGCGCGCCAAATCCTGCACATTCGGTTGGCCGAAGCGCGCGGGACCTTGGCAGCGTCGGACTCGACCGAGCGTGAAATCTTCGGGCCGGAGTTTCTGATCAAGCGACCACTGCTGCAAGCCATTGACGATTCTGACGAACTCCCCGCCGTGCTGCTCATCGATGAGATCGATCGTGCGGATGAGGAGTTCGAAGCCTATCTGCTCGAGTTGCTTTCCGACTACTCCATCACGGTCCCAGAAATCGGCACGTTTAAGGCGCAACGCCCCCCGATTGCCATTCTCACAAGCAATCGGACGCGCGAAGTGCACGACGCCCTCAAGCGACGTTGCCTGTACCACTGGATAGACTATCCAGACCTCGCCCGCGAAGCGCAAATCACCGAAGCACGCGTTCCTGGCATCAGCTGGACGCTTGCGCGCGAGGCGGCTGCGTTCGTTGCCTCGCTTCGATCGGATTCGCTCTACAAACAACCAGGCATCGCCGAAACGATCGATTGGGCCGCGGCCCTGCTCGCCTTGGGGCAAAAGACGCTCGACGAAGCGGTCGTCGCTCAAACTATCGGCGCCTTGCTCAAATATCAAGAAGACGTCAAAAAGGTCAGACAACACGACCTCGCCGCCCGAGTCGTCGAGGCGCGTAAGGTAGCGCTTGCGTGATCAACTCGGCCATAGCTGCCAACTGCATCGTGTTTGGTCGACTGCTGCGTGCGCTCGGACTTGGTGCCCAGCCCGATCGCATCGTCTTGTTCGCGCGCTCACTTGGCCAAATTGGGTTTGCCTCTCGCGATGACGTGAAGCAGGCCGGCCGTTGCGTGTTCGTGCGCAATGCTGACGAGCAGCGTCGCTTCGATGCCGCCTTTGACGCGTTTTGGTCGGGTCTCCCGAAAGCTTTGGAAAAAGCAGAACCCTCTCGGACCCACGATGGCGAGCCTGCCACCGGTCGAGAGCCAGACGAGCCGCGGCCTCCCGCAAACGCAGAAAAAACCCGCGAGTCGCGCGCAACTGCATCGCCACCCTTGGCCGCGGGTGACGCAGCGGACGCTCGGATCGTCCAGCAGGGCGATCGTAGTTTCACCTACAGCTTCGCCGAAGCGCTTGGGGAAAAAGATTTTTCGAAATTGAGCGAGACGGAACTCGAACTGGCGCACGAGCTTGCCAAACACAAGCGCCTGGAATTTGGGATGCGAGCATCGCGGCGAACAGCGCCCGGTCACGGCGGCGCGTTCGATCCGCGCAGAACGTTGCGAGCGAGTTTGCGGCACTATGGCGAGACCATGCAGCTGCGCACCCGAACGCCGCGGTTGCGACAGCGAGACGTCGTCTTGCTGTGCGATATCTCTGGCTCGATGGATCGCTACTCGCGCTTGCTGTTGCAATTCATCCACGTGATGCGCCACTCGATCGGCAAGGTCGAGGCGTTCGTCTTTGGTACCAGACTGACGCGCATCACGCGGCAGCTCCGACAGCGCGACGTTAACGAAGCGCTCAACCACGTTGCCGCCACGGTCGCCGACTGGGGCGGCGGTACGCGCATCGGTGAATGCCTGCGCGAGTTCAACGTCCGCTGGGCACGCCGCGTGCTCGCCCGGGGTGCCATCGTCATCATCATCAGCGACGGCTGGGATCGCGGCGACATTGGGCTTCTGGCGCGCGAGATGCAGCGGCTGCAGCGTTCCGCGTTCCGGCTCATCTGGTTGAATCCGCTGCTCGGCGCCACAAACTACCGGCCGCAGACCGTGGGCATGCGGGCGGCGCTGCCGTTCATCGACGACTTTCTGCCCGCCCACAATCTCAAGAGCTTGGTGCAGCTCGTCTTGACGTTGCGGTCTGTCGACAGGCGTCGACCAGTGCGCCGGCAGCTTGCTGCGCTCGAAGAGGCCGGATGAAACACCACGCACGTTGGAGATGCCGATGAACGACATCAGCGACACCATCGAACGTTGGCGCCAAGATGGCCAACAGATAGCACTTGCAACGGTCATCAACGTGGACGGGTCAGCGCCGCGCAGCGAGGGTGCCAAGATGGCGATCACCCGCGCCGGAAAAACAGTTGGATCCGTCAGCGGCGGTTGCGTTGAATCTGCCGTCGCCCAGGCAGCCATGGACGTGCTGGCGTCCGGCACGCCCAGCATCGAGCACTACGGAATCAATCGCAACATGATGTGGGATATCGGCTTGTCGTGCGGCGGAGCGATTGACGTCTTCATAGAGCCTCTACCGCAGCTCCTACCGGATGCTCGGCCGCAGCATGCATCAGCGATGTGCACGATCGTCCGCGGACCAAAAGGCATCGGGCAGAGAATTCTTACCTATGGCGATGGTCAGCTTCGTGGCAGCTTCGACGACGCCAAGTTGCAGTCGAACGTGCTGCAAGCGGCCCAAGCGCTGATTGACTCCGGTCAGTCGAAAACCATCACTGCCGGGGCGTACGACGTCTTTGTCGACGTCAACGTGCCCGAAGCGCGCCTGCTCCTGGTCGGCGCCGTCCATATCGCGGTGGCTCTGTGCAAGATGGCAGCAGTGGCGGGCTTCTCCGTGACTGTAATCGATCCGCGCCCGACGTTGTGCAATCGCGATCGCTTCCCAAATGCGCGGGAACTCATGGTTGAGTGGCCAGAGGATGCGCTGCCCAAGCTCGTCATGGCTGACAACACCTACGTCGCGGTGCTGACCCACGATGAAAAGTTTGACGATCCAACGCTCATCCGAGTTTTACCAACGCCCGCCTGCTACGTCGGCGCAATCGGATCGAAAAAAACGCAAGCGCTTCGGCGCGAACGATTGCGCGATGCAGGCCTTGATCCAGATGTCGTGTCTCGATTGCATGGTCCCATCGGACTCGACATTGGTTCTCAATCGCCGGAAGAAATTGCCGTTGCAATTCTCGCGGAAATGATTGCAGCAAAGTACAAGCGCTCGGGAACACCACTGCGCGATCGAGTCAACGAGCACATTCACACCTGAAGGAATCTTTCAACGCAACGAGCAACTACATGAGACATGCTCATAAAGTGAGCGACTCACCCCATTACTCCGCAGAATGGAGGTGGTAATTAATGGCAAAGAAGAAGAAGGCTGCGAAGAAGACCAAGAAAAAGAAATAACGCTACGTCACTTCTAGCCAATCAAAAAACCAAAGAGCGAAGTTGTCCTTCGCTCTTTTTTATTGCTCCGTGACGACGATGATGCCGTGACCGCGGTGCTCGTCCAAAAAGGCCAATCCTTCGTTCATCCAGGTCTCAAGACCCGAGGTGGAGTGTTCGGCTACCTCGCGGAGGACATGCTCGCGATCGCGCAGCCAGCGCACGTTCACCGGACCCTGGCTGAGCCACAAGACCTCGCCACAGTCCTCGCACGTCAAGCCCGAACGCACGCGTGCCTACGCCCCAACCGTCGTCGCAAACCCTTGCGGCGCCGGGGTTTGCCCAACTCCGGTCCCGGTGAGCTCGACCACGAGGAGCGCCAGGTCGTCCGCGATTCGGCCGCCGGATGCCCGGGTGACTGCCGCCACAATGAAGTCGGCCATTTCTTGGGGTGGTTTTGGCGCTTCTCGGATGATGCGCATGGCGCCCGCGTCGTCGATCATCATCCCGGCCGTGTCGCGCGCCTCCGTGAACCCGTCGGTGGAGAGCACGATAATATCGTGCGGCGCAAGCGTCTCTATTGCCGAGGCGAAATCGTCTTCGATGCGCAGGCCAATGAGCGGGCCGGTGACGGGCAATTGCCGCACGTCGTCGCCGCGTCGGACATACACGGGAGAGTGCCCGGCGCTCGCGTACTGCAGCGTTGACTTCGAGGCATCGAGCACGCCGGCGAAGAGACTGACAAACGAGGTGTCATCTCGGACCGATCGCAGGAACGCGGTATTGAACTTTTTCAGGATGACCGACGGATCCTGATGCTCGGCCACGAGCGAGCGAAGCGAATACTTGACAAAAGCTGTGTCAACTGCGGCATCAAGACCCTTGCCACTGACGTCCGCAACGACCAGCAAGCAGCGATGATCGTCAACGCTGTGGACGTCGAAGAGGTCCCCGCCAATGGCAAGATGGCGTGCCGCTGAAACATAGGCGGTCCCGACCTCGATGTACGGACACGAATCCCAACCGCTGAGAAATGCTCGCTGCAGGGTGTCGCCAACAATGCGCTCTCGTTCCAGCGATGCTTGGGTGCGCGAACGAACGATGTCCGCCACGATGGCTATCGCTCCGAAGAGTAAAATAAGCGCGGCCGTCAAGAGCGCGGCGCGCAAGAGCAGCGACCGGACCGCATCTTGCGCGAGACGAGACTGGCTGTCCAACAAATCGCTCAGCTGGGTGAAGTCCAAACGAATGCGGTCGACGATGGTCTTTCCGCGCTGCAACAGCTCCATTTCGCCTGGGGCCGTTGGATGGCTGAGGAGTGGTTTGGCAACTTGCACCTGCCACAAGTCGTGACTGTGGCGCACATCGAACACGACCGGGTAGCCGTCGGTTAGTTGCGCTTGCTCCAAGTCACTTTGCAATGCATCGAGTGCCTGGCGAAAGCGGGGCTGCGCCGCGGTGTAGGGCTCTAAGAACACCTTCTGGCCGGAGGCGAGATAGCCGCGCAGACTTGTCTCCTCATCGAGCTGACTGCGGAACAGGGCCTCGAGTTCGCCTTTAGCGCTTTCGACCGCGTTCTGCTGTTTGTAGGCCGCATCGACCCGAACGTAGGTGACGGCGGATCCCAACACAGATACAAAGAGAGCAATGGCCAAGACGGCCGCCGCTGTGAAGGCGGCACCACCCAATGGAGTCGGTCGCGGCGGGTCCGACGCTTCATGTGCGCCGCGTCGTCCGAAAAGTGTTCGCATGTTCCTTATCAAGAAACGATCAATGACGTGGCCTCAAAGAAGGGCCAAGCCTGGGACACAGACCGTTCGAGGAAGCTAAACGATATCCGCTCGCCTCGTCACGCGCGAGCATCTGCGAAGGCATCGGTAAGGATGCGTTCGAGCTCGCCATTTTCAACCATTGGACCGAGAATGTCCGTGTCGCCGTAAAACTTTCCGTTGATAAAGACCTTGGGCAGCGTCGGCCAGTTCGTGATCTCGGTTAGGGCCTCGCGCTTCTCATTGTCAGCAAGCACGTCTTTGACTTCAAACGGAAACCCCAATTGATTAAAAAAGTCGATGGTTTCAAGGGTGAAGCCGCAGCGAGGCGCCTGTTTGGTGCCTTTTCCGTAGACCAGAATCTTATGCGTGCTGATTTCGTCTTGAATTTGCTTCTTTAGGTCTTCGGTCATCGTGTCACTTCCGTCTTCAACTCGACGGCATGCAGCCGTCCATCCTTAAGTGCGCCGGAGAGCGCGTCATACACCATTCGATGCTGGTCCAACAGAGACTTGCCGGAGAAGAGCATCGAGACAACTCTTACATTGTAGTGATCGAGTGTCCCCGTCCGGTCCCGGGTCTCGACGGTGGCGTCAGGGAGCGCTGCGTGAATGAGGCTCTCGAGCTCGGCATGTGTGATCATGGGTTGCCTTTGCCCTTCGGGGTTAAGCCTGGGAATCCCATGTCCCGCAGGATCCAGCGGCTACCGTGCACACACTGTTTGCCGATAATTCAGAGAGACATGGACTGGTCCCAACTGAACAACCCCTGGGAGTTTTCCGAGCAGATCGGTGACGTCGTCGACCATCATCGAGCGTTGGCGTATCTCATCATGATCGTCGGCGGTATCTTAAGCAGTCTCAGCCCCTCCAGCGTTCCCCGAATGGTCGCGATCGTCAATTATGCGGGGAAAGAAGCAAAAGGTTTTTGGGCAGCCGTCATCCTTTCCGTAGCCTTCGTTGTGGGTATCTGCACCGTCTACGGAACGGTCGGCGTCATGGCAGGCTCGTTCGGTGCTCTGCTTTCCATGACGGGCTTTCTTTACTATTTCACTGCGGCACTCTGTCTGGTCATGGGGCTCGCGATGATCAGGCTTATAGAGTTTCATTGGAAAGTACCCGGCTTCCAAGTCATCGGCCACGGCATCATTGGTGCATTTTTGCTGGGTGTCGGATTTGCGTTCCTCATTGCACCCGATGCGACGCCCTTCATGATCGGCGCTCTTGGCGTGAGTACGTTTCACGGAAAGATTGGCCTCGGAGGCATGCTGATGGTCATGTTCGGCATTGGGCATGGCATGCCGGTCCTGTTCGTCGGATCGCTTGCGCCCTGGTACATGCATCACCCCGCAGTCAAGAAATGGCATCTGGCTGCTGAAATGGTCGCAGGCTACGTGCTCGTCTTCCTCGCGCTCTTCTTCACGGTCATCGCATGACGTCGGAGTCTGTCGTCACGGTTCCCGTGGCCGGTGCTGACCACCGTCCATATGTCATCCGCACGTACGATCGCTGGATCATCTTGATCCTTGTCGTGGTCATTGGGTGGTTTCTCTTTCGGCCGCTTTTTGCGTTCTCAGTGTACTATCGCGGCTTGAGCTTCGAACGTTCGCTGCAAATCCCGTCTGCATACCACTACTACATCAAGTCAACCCACATTTACAAGAAAATTCCGGAAGGGTGGCAGGGCTGGGCAGAGTTGGTCATGATGAAGGCACCGGCCGATGAAGCGCAGCGACAACTGGCACTTTCCATCCTTACGCAGGGGATCTCGTACAACCCCACGTACGCCCCGCTCGCATTCGATCTCGGCCGCACGTATTATATGCACAAGGATTACGAGCCAGCGGCCGCCGCGTTCTATCGCAGCGCGCAACTCGCGCCGGACACCATGTTCTATTGGGATTTTGCGGCTTGGTCGAGCCTGCACGCCGGCAACGTGCCGCTCGCGCTCAAGTACTGGCGTGAGGTCTTGCGGATCGATCCTGGCAACGCGGTGGCGCATCGCCAAATAGCGCGCTACGGAAGCTAAAATGTAGCAGCGGACCTTTAGGTCCGCTCACGCTCCACGCGAAAATCGTAACAACCCCATGCCGGATTTCGGACATGGACGAACTGCACGCGCGCGTTGGCAAAGAGCTTGCCGATCGTTGCTTCCGGGTTTCCACGCTCGGACAGTTCGGCTGTTTCGATGCGGCCGTCTGCATTGTATCCTCTCATGGTGAGCATTCGGTCTGCAAAGTCAGGCGGGAAGAGGTTGGAGTCCGAGTAGCGCTCACACGCGCGCGCGTGAATAAAAATCGGCCCAACCTCGGCGTATGGCCCAGTGAAGTCAAACGGGCGATGGGCAAAAAGTATAACGGGTTCCCCGGGCTTGGTGCGTTGCAGACACAGCCGGCACGGAACCGAATCTGTCTCCCATACTGCAAGACGGTTGCCGAATTCGTCGGCCAGCGTTTGCCGAATTCGGTCCGCGAGATCGACTGCCAATGGTACGATGCGAAACTCAGTGTGGTCGATTGAGGTGTTCATGCCCCTATCATGCCTCGTTCCACCACCAGGCGCACTCCGTTTTAAGGCTTTAAAGTTGCTGCTGCGTCGGCGTTGGCCGCCTCCGCGACGGCGTACTCGCGATTGCCTGCTCAGGCCAGGTTTTGGCTTGACGGAGCGTCGAACAATCGTGAAAGTTGGAGGGTGACAAGCGAATTCGACGTGCCGAACCTTGCAGATGTTTGGGATTTTCTGGTCGGACTGAAAGAGACGACGGAGTCTGGCTTTGATCGCTTGTCGTCTGAGATGACGACGTTGTCGTCTGAGATGACGAGGTTGTCATCTGAGGTGACCAATCTGTCATCCGCAGTAACGAGGTTAGAATCGAACCTCGTGCGGGTCGAGCGACGTGTGGTCCGCATCGAAGCGTGGAACGTTGCTGAGTGGCTTGACGACCATGAGCGCCGCATCGTTCGCATAGAGCAGCAACAGTAGGCACCCATGAGCTCTGATGCCCGTCTCGAACTGACGTGGCGTGGGATCGTGCTTGGTGCTGCGATCACACTCGTCTTCACCGCCGCTAACGTGTATCTTGGCCTCAAAGTTGGACTGACGTTTGCAACGTCGATTCCCGCGGCTGTGATTTCCATGGCGGTGCTGCGCGCGTTTCGCAACGCCACCATTTTCGAGAACAATATCGTTCAGACCGTCGCATCAGCGGCGGGTACTCTCTCCGCCATCATTTTTGTGCTCCCAGGTCTTGTGATGGTGGGATGGTGGACCGGTTTTCCGTACTGGGAATCATTTGCAGTTTGCGCGATTGGCGGCATCCTTGGCGTGATGTACAGCGTGCCGCTGCGGCGGGCACTCGTCACGCAGTCGAGTTTGCCGTATCCGGAAGGCGTTGCTGCCGCAGAGGTGTTGAAAGTCGGCGTTGGAGCGCGAGGCGAGACTGCCGAATCGGTAGAGGAAAATCGGCGAGGCTTGGTTGCCCTTTCCGTCGGTGCGCTTGCTTCAGCGGGCTACGCGGCGATCGTTGCGGCGCGCGTGTTCACGGATTCGATTGCGGGATACTTTCGGATCGGCAACGCCGCCACCGGCTTCGGCGTGGGGATGTCGCTCGCGCTCGTGGGCGCCGGCTATCTGATCGGGATTTCCGTTGGTCTTGCGATTCTCACCGGCCTCGTCATCGCATGGGGCATCTTGACGCCCATGCTCACCGCGCTTCACCCTGCCGCTGGTGCACCCGTCGATGTTGCTATCAATGTTTGGGCGCACCAAGTGCGGTTCATTGGCGCTGGCACGATCGGGATTGCCGCCCTCTGGACGATCGCCAAACTCTTCAAGCCGGTCTATGCGGGCATCGCGTCTTCTCTTGCCGCTGCGCGCGTTCGGGCGGCCGAGCAGGGCAGGATCAGTACGCTCCCGCGCACCGAGCGCGACTTGCCCATAGGGACCGTTGCGCTTATTAGTTTGGCTTGTTTCATCCCGCTGGCGTTCTTGTTTGTCGTCTTTCTCCAAGGCAGTGCGGTTGCATCGTTGACGGTTCCATTAGTCATAGCCGGAGTGCTGTACGTTGTCGTCGCGGGATTCTTTGTTGCAGCCGCGTGCGGTTATATGGCCGGCCTCATCGGGGCATCCAACAGTCCTGTTTCGGGACTCGGCATCTTGAGTATCATTGGTGCAGCGCTGCTCTTGCTCGTCGTTGCCAAAAGCGCCGGAACAACCGGTGCGCCTGCCCTCGTTGCTTATGCGCTCTTCGTCACCGCCGTGTTGCTCAACGTCGCGACAATCTCGAATGACAATTTGCAGGATCTCAAGACCGGTCAGCTGGTCGATGCCACACCCTGGCGGCAGCAGGTGTCGCTGGTCGCGGGAGTGATCTTCGGCTCGATCGTCATTCCGCCAATTCTGAGCCTCCTCAATAAGGCATATGGGTTCGGCGCCGGTGCGCATGCGTTGCCCGCACCGCAGGCGACCTTGATTTCAGCGCTGGCCAAAGGCGTGATCATCGGTCAAATCAATTGGGATCTTATCGGCATCGGCGTTCTTATCGGAATCGCCATGATCGTTGTCGACGAAGTGCTGAAAGCAACCACACGCTTTCAGCTACCACCTCTCGCGGTAGGGTTGGGAATCTATCTGCCCGCGGCGACCACCTCGGCGGCCGTGCTCGGCGCCGTGGTGGGTTGGTTGTACAATCGCCAAACGGCCAATAGGCCAGGCGCCGACGTTGCAAGACGAATGGGAGTGCTCATTGCATCGGGCTTGATCGTCGGGGAGAGTCTTTTCGGTGTGCTCCTGGCCGGGGTCATTGTTGCAAGCGGCAACGCGACACCGTTTGCGCTCGTCGGTGACTCGTTCCAGCGCTTTGCAATGCCGCTTGGGGCGATCGTCTTTGCGATCGCGATCGTTATAATGTTTCGATGGAGCGCGCAACTGGGCCGCCCCAAAAACTCCACGTAGTGTAGGTCAGCCGTTGCCGCCAAACATGTCACGCAGCATGGCCCCTGCGACTCCGCCCGCCACGCCGCTCTGTACCGTTTGCGCTGTGGTTTCCTTGCCGAGGTAGGGCATCAGCGCGTGCGCGAGGTTCGGTATCGTGAGCGTCTGCAGCCACACCTTGCCCGGCCCGGTCAGCCGTGCGACGAACAGGCCGTCTTGTCCGAAGAAGATGTTTTTGACGCCGCGAAGGAAGGTCAAGTCGAAATTGACGCTCGCTTCGAACATGCCAACGTGTCCAGGATGCACCTGCAGCCCCTCGCCTGGCTTCAAATCGTAGGTAACAATCTCGCCGCCGAGCTCTATCCAGGCGCTACACGTGCCGCCAAGTTTTTGGAGCACGAAGCCATTGCCGCCGAAGACGCCCGCGCCGAGCGACTGCTGAAACCCAATGCCCAGCTGGACACCTTCGGTTGCGCATAAGAAGCCGTGGCGATGAATCATGTACTCGTGACCGGGCTGCACGTCCACCTGCATGATCTGTCCGGGCAGCTTTGAGGCAAAGGCGACAAGGCCGGTACCGCCTTGTGCAGTGTACTCGGTCATGAAAAGACCTCCGCCAGAAAGCGCGCGGCCGAGCACCCCCAAGATACCCTTTGCGCCCGCGGTCATCGTGGTCGTATTGAGCACGACGTTTTGCGACATCCATGAGAACTCGCCTGGTTCTGCGACGATCTTGTCGCCGGGCTGGAGTTCCATCTCCAAGACAGGCAGCGTGGTTCCGATGATCTTAGGGTTCATAGCGTTACTCCTTGGGAAGGTCAGGTCACCATGCGCATGGCGCGGATTTCAGGTTTCTGCTGACCAGTCCTTGTAGCGCTCGCGCAGCTCAGATTTGAACACCTTCCCCGTCGAAGTGTGCGGTATGGCGTCGACAAAGACATAGCCATCTGGAAGCCACCATCGCGCAACCTTTGATTCGAGGTGCAGGCGCAACTCATCGGCCGTCGCTTTGGCGCCTTCCCTGACGACAATCACCGCAAGCGGTCGTTCCAGCCACTTCGGATGCGGCACAGAGACCACCGCTGCCTCGCGCACGGCTGGGTGCGCCATGAGGTGCGATTCCAACTCGACCGAGCTAATCCACTCGCCACCTGACTTAATCAGGTCTTTGACTCGGTCGGTGAGCCGCACGTAGCCATTCGGATCGATCGTCGCAACATCGCCCGTGCGAAACCAACCGTCGTCCGTCCAGCGATCCGAAGCGTCGGAGTTGTTGAAGTAGCTCGCTGCGATCCAAGGACCTCGGATCTCCAGTTCACCCGCTGTTTTCCCGTCCCAAGCAGCTATGCCATCGCGAGCGCGAACCCGGAGATCGACGAACGGCCCGGGCAGCCCTTGTGCCGATCGTGTGGCGTACAGGCGATCCTCGTCCGAACTTTCCAGCCCGCGCTTGATGAAGTTGACCGTTGCAAGCGGCGTCGTTTCCGTCATCCCCCACGCATGGATCATGTGAAAGCCAAACTTGTCGAGCTTTCGAATCAGGGTTTCTGGCGCGGCCGCTCCGCCGCACAGCAGCCGCATCTGAGGAAGTCTCTTGGCTCGCTCAGGGTCCTTCTCTAGGTAGTCGAGCACGCCCAGCCAGATCGTAGGAACGCCGGCGCTCATCGTAACGCGCTCGCGCTCAAAGAGATCCAAGATGCTTTCGGGATCGAGGCGCGAGCCGGGAAAGATCTGTCTTGCCCCAACCATCGTCGCGGCGTGAGGAACGCCCCACGCGTTGGCATGGAACATGGGGACGATGGGAAGGACAATGTCGCGTTGCGAGATCGCAAGCGTGTCCGCCATGGTCGCTGCAAACGCATGGAGCACCAACGCGCGATGTGAATACACAACGCCCTTTGGCTTGCCGGTCGTTCCGGAGGTGAAGCACATCTCAGCGGCTTCGTCCTCACCGAGCACCGGTAGTTCTGCCCCGGGCTGGCGCTGTCGAAGCAACTCTTCGTAGTCGATATAGGTGGACGGAACAGATGCCCCGCTATAAGGCACGACGATCACGCCCTCAACGTTGATCTTATCCCGAAATTTCTCGAAGAGGGGAAGCAAAACGTCGTCGATGATGAGCCATCGATCCCCAGCATGGTTAATGATATAGGCAAGGTCGTCGGGATGAAGGCGAAGGTTGAGCGTGTGGACGACACCACCAGCGCATGGGATGGCAAAGTATGACTCCAAATGCGCGTAATGGTTCCACATAAAGGTTGCAACTCGATCTGAGCGCTGCAAACCTCGCTGAAGCAGCGCGCGTGCGAGCGCGTGGGTGCGCCTATGGAAATCGGCATACGTGTATCGGTGCATCGAGCCGTCCGGACGGCGACTCGCGATTTCCTCTGTAGGAAACAGCTGCGCACAGCGCTCCAGAATGGGCGTCAGCGTCAAAGGGAAACGCATCATCGTGCCGTCCACATCGGCCTCCCGATGATCATCTTTCTGTTACCGCACGGCTTTTGCTCCTTGTGTCCGGCGACGCATGTGCCGATAATGAAAGAACGATACCAATCTTACTCATCCCAACATCAAAAGCCAGCGCGTGCGCCGCAACGAGGCTTAGAAAGGGAGGATTGGTGTAAATGAAGGCATCCATAAAGTTTAAGGGCGGTGAGTTCCGCTTCAGCCCGCGTTTCAGCCACATTGAATTCGACGTGAGTGGGACTGAAGGGCGAGCGACGGGCAAGCTGACGACGAATGACTGCCTCGTTCTTGGCAAGCACCTCATGGATATTTACTATGGCCGTGCCATACGCGAGCGAGAGGGTTCTGAGGTCGACGCTGGGCCAGCGGAGCAATGATATCCCCACTTCATATGAGCCAGTATGGCCATTGCCTCTTGTCGCCTGAGGCTTCGGTCCCCAGTTATCGAGTGACGTTCGGAGTATGACTTTCTTTAATCGCCCCTTTACAAGAGAGCGATTGAGCGCGATGAGGCGCTCCTCTAAGATACCAAGGGAGAAACTCCTCATGTACTCGACCCCGAAAATCATCGCGTCTCTCGATGCAAAGGTCGTCTTAGGCCAAGCGCTTGGCTCCGTAGGCAACTGTAGCGCCGTCGTGTGGTGTGGTGACTAATCGACCAGCCGCAATAGTTGGCTGATAAGAGGGGAGCGAACCGTTGCGACGGGACTCCCCTTTTTTATGGGCCGGTCCTAGGCGGCTGTTGCCGTTTTGCGGGTGCCGGCGCGTGGCGCTCGGCGCGAAGGGGTTTTTGGCAAGACAAGCGGATCGTTGGTCCCGAGCACTCGGGCGGCGCTTAGCAACAAGACCTCGAGCTGTTGCACGCTTCGATCCGGATTCAAGGTCACGATCTCGCAGCTCGCATTCTTGGCGCGTTCCTTAAGTCGGCTTTGCAGCAGGCACTGCGAACCCGACGGCGTTTTGAGGAACGCGAACACATAGTTGCGTATCTCGCGCGCGAATGAGAAGTACTGCTCAACTGCAGCCGCCGGAAATACGTGATCGAACACCACGTGACGCTGCGGTGCGAAATGACGCACGTAGGTGTGTAGTTGTGCCGCAGATAGGCCTTCGCTACGCACCACGATCGTGTCGTTTAGATTCCAACCGATGACGCGCTTGCCCAGGCGTAGCTCTCTGCCACGCTGACGCTCGACGAACTGCAGCAGCATGGTGCCGGTATCCGACGCATTTGCGCCGCGAATGTGGATGACCACAGAAACTCCCTACAGGCGATCAAATCTCCCTGATAGGACCACCGCGAGGCTGCGAACGTGGAGTGCGCGAGGTCACTCGTTACCCACATATGACCTAGTCTTTATTCGAAAAAAGCCGCTTGAGTAGCATTTCGTGTCTGAAGCTCTATGAGTTGGTCAAAGTGCACGATCAGCATACGCTAGGGATGCGCTGCTGCGGTCAAGGACGAGCTGATGAAACGCTACTACATCAGCGGGAGCCGATTGAACGCGCGAATAGGCCTGGAGGACAGAGCGACATGGCGACCTCCAACTGCGTGATGGCTTGTCTCAGATTCAGAGCTAACCTGTGCTAACTGACGGTTGAGTTTGGGCCGCTGAGCCGCGTCACCTACAGAGCGCTTACATCGCCAAAAGCAAGAGCACAAACAGTTCATGTTCGTGCTCAATTCACGCGTGGTGGAGATGAGGGGACTCGAACCCCTGACCTCTTACATGCGAAATACGTTCGGCAGATTTCCCTAAACGCGATGAACCCGAGCGAAACCTTACACCACTTGGATTCGCGCCGAGTCCATATTATCCGCACGATTCCGCAATGAACCGCACGTTTCGACGAGCCATGCTACATTGTAATGCTACAGATCTCGGTGTCGGTTTACTTGACTCAACACCAGCAAGATGCTAGATGCGGAGCGTTTTTACCGCCCTCGCAAGTATCTGGAGTGCGCTTGACATGGCGCGATCTTACGGGAAAAAGGGATTAGCCTAGCAGGGTGCGTCCCGTTATATGGATTCTTCGTATGGAAAGCCGAAAGTCAGGGGCGAATTTGTCGATAATCGAAATAAGTGTAACAGAGTTACGAATAATGCGTTATAATAGCAAAGCCTAAGATTTAGGGAGGAGGCAAACAACATGGCTACGGGAGCGACTGAAATGATCGAGGCCAGTGCAGCGCAGCAAGCAGGCGTGCAGCGTGTATTTGTCGCGCTTAATGGAACTCCAAGAATCGCTTACCTCGTCGCGCCTAATGGTGAGAAATTGCCATTGCCGGAATCGCTGTTCCGCGTGTTGTTGCAAGCAGCGATGGTGCTTGCGCGAGGCGAGGAAGTACTGGTATCGCCGGTCGATAGGATGATGACCACTCAACAGGCAGCGGATATGCTGAATGTCTCACGGCCATACCTAGTCCGATTACTCAGCGAAAATAAGATACCCTACCAAAATGTCGGCCGTCATCGGCGCGTGAAATTTGGAGATGTGATTAAGTACAAGCTACAGCGAGCATCTGAACGACGACTTCAGCTTGAAGCACTTGTTCGGGAGAGCGAGGAGGCCGGATTGTATGATCTGCCCCCGATCTTAGGGCGGGGCAAATTGGATGCTTCAGAACGCGCCAAATCCTAGCGAGAATCCCAAGTCGCCCCGGCAAGTGCCGGGGCGACCTCGCTTAACGAATTTCGCAGTTGTTTTGGATACAAACGTACTCGCTGATTCAGAGGTCAGGGACGTTTGCCTTTCTGCCGCCGAGCATTGTCTGTTCCGACCAATTTGGTCGCAAGATATTATGAACGAAATGCGCTGCGTTCTTCTCGGCTTCGGAATAACTGATGAACGCGTTGACCGTTTAATACGGAGAATGGATGCGGCATTTCCCGAAGCAATGGTTGATGGATACGAAGATCTGATCGATGCGATGACGTGCGACAAAAAGGATCGACACGTATTGGCAGCTGCAATTGTGGGTGGCGCACAACTAATCGTCACAGAGGACCTTGGTGATTTCCCCTCCGAATCAACACGAAAATACGGTATCGATGCAGTGTCCCCTGACCACTTTCTTTGTGATCTATTAAGTCTCGATCACAATAGCATGCTTGAAGCCTTGTCTGGAATGGCTCAGCGTCGCCAAAAACCGCCAAAAACAATTCCCGATATTATTGAGGCTTTAAGAGCGCGAGGCTGTGAGGAATTTGCGCGTCAGGCTACCGTGGTCGTCGAATCGTTCTTTGGAAAGCAGAATTGACTAAACTGATCTAGCGTTGCTTTTTCACTTTCTTGCACAGGGCGTCAACGTGGGCTTTGGGCACATTGAGTAGTCGGCACGTGAACTCGATCATTTCCTTACCTGCGTTTTGGTCCTTCGTTTAAGTTTCTTCTTGCTGGCCATCCGTTTCATTGCCGCTCCTCTTCGTGATTGGCGTACCGTTCGCTAACGTTGCCAATGTGTCTAGCCGAATTGCTCTTCTCCGCGCCTTGTCCAGTGCGGCTATGGCTTCGGCCTGCGTTTTCCCAAATACGGTTATTTGAAGTTGGCGGTCCGCCGCGTGGTAGCCGCCTGCAACTCTTTCAAGTATGTCGTCCATTGGACGAGCCTAGCACCTGCGTTTGTACCTCTCAATTGACTGCCTGATCTTTCAAAACAGGCTTGACCCCTGTCAATGCTTTATGGTAGCATAAAAGTGTCTTACAAGCGGTAGGACAATGATTTGACAAGGAGTCATCGAACAGTGGCGACGACACCAAACACAAAAGCCGCGCCTTACGCGGCGCCTGAAAACGTTATGCGGGTCCTCCAAAAAGTGCGCCAGACAGGGTTGAGGGGGGCGGTTGATACCGACTACCTGCGCCAGCTCGGTATTAACGAAGGTATGATAAGCCGGACGTTCGGCGCTCTGCAGTTTCTAGGCTTCCTAGACGCCGACGGAACGCCAACGACGTTGCTGGAGCGTTTCAAGGTCGCGGACGATAGCGAGTGGCAGGCGATTTTGGAGGAAGCCATTCGGTCTTCTTATGCTGAGATATTTAGGGCGGTTGACCCCTCTAGCGACACGCGAAGTAGAGTCCTCACCGCGTTCAAGCCCATGCAACCTAATAAGCAGTGGGGGAGAATGACAACTCTTTTTCTGGGCCTGTGTGAGGCCTCGGGCATCTCTGTAAAAGAGCCGCCAAGAAATCGTCCCGGCAAAGGTTCTCCACCAGCGACCAGGGACCGATCAAATGGGCGGATGACTAGGGAGGCCCACCAAGTCGTCTCGTTGCCCGCAGCCAAGCCTCGACCACTTGACCCAACCCTACAGACTATGATCGCGCGTCTACCTGAAATCGAAGACATCGACGAGCTAGATGATTGGTGGACCATGTTTCGCACGGCTTACAGATTCATAAAAAAGGTGAAGCCTTGAGGCCTCACCTTTTGCCCTTGGAGCCGACGAATCGTAACTAGTGTCGGACCTGGCCTTAGAACGGCTCGCGTTGCAGCGCGAATAGACTGCAAGTCTCCCCGGCTCCGGTCGCTATGTTATATCTTATAGGAGGTGATACAACCGATGAACCACACGTTGCAAGTCCGCTTCATCGGCTTATAGCGGCACCCCGCCTTGGCGGGGTTATCTCTATTCACTCGGCTGCCGAGCGCGGCAACCCATTGGCCTACACGATGGTCTTACCGCCTCGGAAGCCCGTTTCCTGGCTCTGCGGAGCCAGCGAGAAGGAGCTTCAAACCATATGAAGGTTCGTTTCACGGCGATTCACTTGGTCGGTGGATCGCAACACCAGCACATTGCAAATCTACAAGCCGTAGACCCGGCAACGGGTCAACTCTACAACGATACGCGGGCGAACTGGGTTGCCTTTATCGAGCGCGGCAACACCGGCTTCGTGCACGACATGTATGGTCATGAGATTGGTGTCTACGTAAACCACAATGTCTACGTGAAGTGGTTACAAACCATCGCGGACGGCATCTGGACCGACAACCTCTTGGCGTTGCCTCAATACTAGTTAGTCAGACCAAAGCTCCGGGCGGTTGCATAGACTTCCGCCCGGGGCAAGTTCACTTGCATCTATCCATATACCGGGTGTAATCACGCGGTACAATGTCGCGCACAATTCCGTGCAGAACCGCTTGCCGGACGCCAGTATTTCCGGTCCAAGATAAATAACCGAAGATTTGCAGATCGCACATCCGGTCATTTTGGCAACTTCAAACTGTACCATCACAGTTGACGTTAACCCTTATTCCGCAATCGTGCGTTGACGGCGGTCACGAAGGCGCCTCAACGTCGCACATTCCGCAAAACGGGATGGGAACATTAATTTGACGCAAGTAGGTCAATACCCCGACCTCTGATGAGTGTAAATCGCTCTTCTGTATTGGGGTCTGAGTGGACGATGAGAATCCGCGTACCGTCTACATTTAAATGTCGCATCGGACGCAGCGTCCGCGAAATTTCCAAGTCCGGATCGATGCCAAACCGGACCATATCGCCGCTATCCTCCCAACCTTCGGGAACCAAACTGCGCCAAATGCGGCTCAGCAGAGCCCAGCCGTGCCTTGTGAGCGCAGGGTCTTTCAGATCGTCGATGGCCGACACGACGGCCCGTTTTGCTTGGTCCGCTGAGAGTTTGGGATTCTTGCGACCGACGAGGTATTTAAGTGCCTTGGGAACAGGGCGCTTAGCGCCCCAATAGGAGTCTTTCACAAACTCTCTCACATCGCGTGCGGTCCCAGCCGAGACGTAACGCGGCCCCGCCGCCAAAAGACCCAAGATTTGCTTGTCGGATCGTCTCTTCAAGCGGAAATTTGCCCGACGCAGTTCACGAAAATACCACTTCAATTCCACGCCACCAAGTTCTGCAATTAGAGCCTGTGACCTGGGCGCGATTCCGCAGGACAGCGCGGCATGGTGAGAGATAAGTTTCCTGCATAGTGGCTAAACAAAAACCGCTGCCAGCAACCGCTGCCGACCTGCGTGACAAACTGCTCACTCAGAAACAAGTCAGCGTTCAACTTGGAGGCGTCTCCATCGACCACGTTGAGAGATTGAGAAAAGCGAGAGAACTGGATTTTTGCAGAGTAGGGCTGGGTGCACAAAAATCTCATATCAGGATTTTTGCTTCAAGCGTGCTTGCGTTTATCGAGCGGCGCCGCGTTAAGTAGGAAAGGAGCTGCAGTTGCCTCAGGCCCAAAACCAATGCTTTCCATGTCGTCGAACGGGCACTACGGCTCCTGCGTTTACTGCCTACCCCAGGTGGCCCAATCTGACCGGCCTGCGTGTCGATTGTGAGCCGCCGAGGCGTGAACCGTGAGCCGTGATGATCGACGGAAAGGATCTCGAAAGCGACGCATCGATTGCTGGCCGCGGCACGGTCGAACGTGCGAATGAATATATACCGTGGACCTCGCGGACGCAGGCAGAAATCAAATCAGCTGGGACGCCGCCTCTTGAGTACGACATAGACATGCTGGCCGAACGTTATAGCGGCCCCAGTATCCTCTTCGGCGATTCGGGTGCCATGAAATCGTGGCAGGGCGTTGAGGAATGCCGCTGCATCGCGACGGGCCAACCCCTCTTCGGCAAGTTCGCGGTGCGCCCGCGCCCATTTGCCGTCTATGTCAACATTGACGCGCCTCCGTACAACTTCGACCGCCGGGTGTCCATGATCGTCGAATCAATCCCGAACTTCATCGTCTTCAACGTCGAGAAGTTCAGCCTCGAACATTTCGAACGCGACGTGTTGCAGCGCTTCCCAGGCGCTTGGGTTGTGGTCGACTGCTTCGCGGATACGTTCTTCCCCGACCCGCGCGAGGAACAAGGCGCGGCGATGCGCAGATTCATCCGTAGCCTTCGCATGCTCTACGCGAAATACGAGTGCAACGGGACCATCATCGACCATTCGCGCCGCCAAAAACCTGGCGACCCGTCGAGCACCGAACGATTCTACGGCAGCGGGCAGAAAAAAGCAGCGATCCGAGCCATGCGCTACGCTGAACGCCTGCGGCGCAAAGACGATAGGCCCAACAGCCTTAGGGTGAAGATTTCGTGCGAGAAGCCGGGAGAGGTGCCGTTATGGGAACCGTTTCTCGTCACGTTCACATGGACCGACGAAAACTTCACCACGACCTATGGCGGCAGATTCGATGAGGCGACTGCCAGGGGAGAAGCCGCTCTCCAGCACCGCACAATCATCGAGCAATATATGGACCCGAATGAGCATCTTGACGGCGTGACCGCAGCCCATCTCGTCAAGATGTCGAAACTTGCCAAGAAGCAAGTCCTTGCAGCGCTCAAGACCAGGGGCATCGAGAGGGTCGGCGATGGCCGAAATACACGCTACAAACTCATCGAACCAATGGTCGAGCAACCTGACGAATGATAACATGGCCGAATCATTCTCTTCTTGTGGGGACGATTAAGGGAACGATTCTAAAAAAATTGGCACAACAGCCGGCCAGATGTGCACTTAATCGTTCCTATGCTATCGTAACGAATCCGGGAGCGATCTACGGTGCCCCTTCCGTCGGACCGGAATCGTTTCTTCGTTCCCTCCCCTATAAAGGGGAACGAGAACGATTCCGATTCGGAAAGCACCGTCAGAAACTAATCATTGTCCCCCGACTGCGGCACAGGACGATACCTCAGTGCCGCACAAATCGGTTTCACATCATGACCATGCGCTGCACGGTCTGCCGACATCAACAGCGTAAAGAAATCGACGCCGCACTACCACATGCGTCGGACCGGGGCATAGCGGGGCGCTTCAACCTCAAGCACAGCGCGGTAGAACGACACAGAAAGGCGCACCTGCTACCGCAACTCGCGCGTGCGGCTAAGCGGGCAGAGTTGAACGCTGAGCGTTTAGTCGTTGATCTCGTCGAGAATCACGTCGTTACCATGGAGCAGCGTGATGACGCAATAGCCGCAAGAGACCGAAGGGCGACGGCGGCGTTGGTGCGCGAGGTTCGCGCGAATAGCGAACTGCTTGGGCGCATCGTCGGCGCAGCGTGGGCGGGTCCGGTGACCGTGCGTGTGGAGAACAACGTGCAAGCGGTGCTCATGACGAAGTCTGTGGAAGAACTCGAAGCCATCGTCCACGCGTTAACAACGTCAGTGCAGTCGTCACGTGATTTTACACAATCGGCAGAGGTGCTGAATCCCGTCGAGGATGCCGTGCATGGAGCCTCATAGTCACCCAATAGGAGGTCAAGGTCTCGTGATGCCGCATTATCACAGGGGTCAGAGGCCGTGCGAGAGTTTAGATGTAGCAGCTAATTGTAGCATCCTCGCTCCCGAGGGCGCCTAAATTGGTAACCGCCGATGACATCCTAGCGAAGGAATCAGAGCAGGTCCAACGCGTTTATCTCGAACAGTCCACGCGCATCCTCGCGCAGAAGTCGCTCTTGTGGTTTTGCCGTTACATGGACGGCACGTTCACAGACCCTTCCCATATCGTGCGCATGGCGAAGGAACTCGAGCGAGTTGAGTCTGGCGAAGTCAAGCGTCTCATCCTCCAACTACCGCCGCGTCACGCGAAGAGTATGACGCTCGTGAAGGCCAGCGCATGGTATCTCGGACGCCATCCTGACCGTCACGTAATCACTTGCAGCCACAGCGCCGAGTTGGCGGAGAGGAACTCGCGCCTGGCGCGCGCGCTTGTGGCTGATGACCGCTTCCCTTTTCCAGCGAGGTTGTCGAAAGACACGACGGCGCAGAACCGCTGGACGCTATCACCGCACGGTGGCGGCCTCATGGCGGTTGGTGTGCTGGGCAGCATAACGGGTCACGGTGGTGATCTCATCATCTTTGATGACCTAGAGCACGACGAGCGCGGCCTGAGCGAGCGCCGTGCCGCCTGGGACTGGTACACAACGATTTGTGCACCTCGCCTGGAGCCGGGTGGCGCAATCATCTGTGTGTGTACGCGTTGGGCGGAGGACGACGTCGCCGGAAGGATGCTCGCGGGTGACGATGGGCAGCATTGGGAGAGGTTGATACTGCCTGCAATTGCGCTGGAGAACGATGCGCTCGGTCGTGAAGTTGGCGCCGCGTTATGGCCTGAACGGTTTTCACTATCGGAGTTGCACGAGCGCAAGCGCACGATGGGCAGTCGTTCGTTCTCAGCTCAGTTTCAGCAGAATCCGCTCCCCGCGGAGGGTTCGCTCATCAAGGCAGCTTGGTTGCAGCACCGCTACGAGAAGCCACCGTGTCGAGAGAATTTCGAAAGTGTCATCATGGCACTTGATGCGGCGGCAAAAACAGGTATCAGTAACGACTTTAGCGCCATTGTTGTCTTAGGCGCAACGGCGGCCGAGTTTTACGTTCTTGACGTCATTAGGCGAAGGGTCGAATACCCAGAGCTCCTGAGATTGGTGATAGCGGCCTTTGAATATCATCGCCCTACGGCCGTTTACGTCGAGGACACCAGCAATGCAATAGCGTTGATACAGCAGCTTAGGCGCGATAGCGCGCTTCCAATCGTTCCGGTGAGGGCTCGCGGCAGCAAGATCTCAAGAGTTGAGGGCATCACGGGCATTCTTGAAGCAGACAAAGTCTTGCTACCCAAAGAGGCACCGTGGCTCGAGGATTTTGAACGCGAATTGCTCGGCTTTCCAAACGGCAAGCATGACGATCAGGTGGATGCTTTTGCCACGGCCTTAAATCACGTCCAGACGCACGAGGGGCCCTACTGGACAAAGATCAGCCCAACAGTAGGATTCAGGACCTTTTTCTAGTCGTGAGGTCGGCCCGACATGGACCTAGGTTGGATGATACCCAAGCATCAGGACAGTCCCATTTTGGTGTTCAAAGGTTTAAGAGAGGAGCAAATTTGACCTCTGTAACAGTTATACTGTGACCGCGAAATGCAAGACTTGTGGTAAACGCCTGACGCTCGAGCAGGTCATTACGGCGACCAGTCGCGGGCACAAGCCGTTGTACTGTTCGCGTAAGTGTAGAGACCTTGCGAGGACGCGGCGTCATCGTGCTAAGACAAAAGGAGGAAAAAAGAAGTGAGTAAGCGCCGGGTTGTCGGTGAAGGCTCGATATTCAAGAGAAAGAGCGATGGAATGTGGGTCGGCGCGTTACAGATCGAGGGCAAACGCAAAGCGGTCTACGGTCGTACACCTGTCGCGGTGCGCGACAAGCTAACGGTTTTAAAGGCGCGCATCGAGGCCGGGGAAGGGTTGCCGCGACGCGACGAACGCATGACGGTTGGGCCCTACCTAGCGGCGTGGCTTGAGCGCGGCGGGTCGCCCCAACCGTGGCGGGTAGCGACGCGCAATCTATATGAGGTGCTGGTACGCGTTCACATCATCCCAGCGCTGGGGAAGATACGGCTAACGAAGCTGTCGCCCGCTGACGTCGAGGAGTGGTCGCTGCGCGACATGGCGCAAGCGAGCCCCCGGCTTCGGCAGATGGCGTATTTTGTGCTGCGCAACGCCATGAACCGAGCACTGAATCTTGAGATCATCCGCCGTAACCCGTGCAAGTGCGCTCCCGCGGCTCCCGCGCCGCAGACGAACGTCTTAACACATGACCAGGTGACGACATTTCTGGAGGCCGCGCGCTCAGAACCCGTCATGCGCGGCGAAGAAGTCGTCGACACGCGGGTGCATCGGTTGTACGCACTTTATCATTTGGCGCTGCGAACCGGGATGCGTCAAGGAGAGATGCTTGGGCTTCGGTGGCAAGACATCGACCTGCGGAATCGGTTCTTGACCGTGAATCACACGCTCGTGCAAGATAACGACGGCAGGCTTGTCCTTGGCGAGCCCAAGACCCCACAAAGCCGGCGCCGGATCGAGCTCGGGGCGTTCGACGTGCGTGCGCTCGAGGAACATGAAGCCCGCATGGCCGCCGAGGGCAGGTGGCGCTTGCTGAAGGTGCGGGGGGAGAAGATCGTGCGCATGTCCATCCGAGCGAGTGAGTACGTTTTCTGCGATACGCATGGCAAACCGCTGCGCCGCGACAACTTGCGTAAGCGCAGTTTCGAACCCATATTGGAGCGTGCGAAAGCTGCTTGGCACAAGAACGATCACGACGTGGCCTGGCCGCATATCCGCTTTCACGACCTGCGGGCCACGCTCGCCACAAACTGGAGCCGCGCGGGCGTGCCGCTTCAGCTCATCGTGCAACGATTAGGCCATTCGTCGCCGCGCACAACCCTCGAGCGATACGCGCACGCGACGCCGACCATGCAACGCGAATGGGTGGACCGCCTGGACGCCGACCTCGGCTGATCGCGTGGCAGGCGTCCGCAAGCGCAACGAAATGCCCAATGCGCGCGCATACGTCTACCAGTGCACTGAAGAACGCCGCAGAGTTGACTTAGATTTGGAGTGTGGGGAGCTCCTCGCCATGTCCCGTACTTCGATACACGTTCCTTGCTTATGCCGTTCAAATATTCAGCCGATAATTGAGGATATCTGGCGGATTGTTCACGCCAGAGGCTAAATCGTTCACGTAACTGCTACATCTGTTCAGAGGAGGCCATGCAACACCTACTCGAGCTGCTCAAGATCATCGATGGAGCTCTGAAGTCGGATCGATCTCAAGTCGTGGCGTACACAGCGCAACTTGCGGAAAAACTGGAAAGCGATGGCGATTCAAATACTGCTGAAAAGCTAAAGCGGTCGCTAAGTCGGATAAAATCTCGAGAGCTCACCCTGTCCGAATCCGCGAGTATCGGCCGTATCCCAGTCGACTCCGAGTCTCGAATGGCGTTGGCGGAGCACCGTCGTTACACAAAAGACGAGGTGAAGGTTTTCCTCGGTAATGACGAGTGGAGGGTAGTGAAAGAATTCTTGTTGGGAATTCAACACGCGGACAAACTCATAGCGAAGGGTGTGAGAGTTTCACCATCGTTGCTTCTATATGGGCCACCAGGCTGCGGAAAGACTGAGCTCGCAAAGTACATCGCAGCCCAGCTTGGAATCACCTTACTTACTGCGCGCGCAGATAGTTTGGTATCCTCCTACCTCGGGAGTACGTCAAAGAATATTCGCGGTCTTTTCGAACATGCCGGCGCATCCCCATGCATCTTATTCTTAGATGAATTCGATGCCCTGGCAAAATTGAGAGATGATCAGCATGAGCTTGGTGAGCTCAAGCGTGTGGTGGTAAGTCTCGTTCAAAATATCGATGCTATAGACAGCAATACCATCCTTATCGCGGCCACAAATCATGAGCACCTCCTAGATCCGGCTGTATGGCGCCGATTCGCATATAAGCTGCACGTTAACAAGCCGAATGAGTCGGCTCGAAAACAAATTATAGGCTGGATTCTTGAAGCATTTGCCTCCAGTCGGCAGAATGAATTGTTTGCAAAAGTTGGAGACGGCCTAACCGGCGCAGAGATTCGAGAAGCTTGTGAAAATGAGAAACGTGTGTCCATTATAGCGAATCGCTCGCGGATCGACGAAAGCCGGTTGCTGTTGCGCTTGTTGAGTTTACGTCTACCAGCGATAGTTGACCCCACGAGATCTGTTGCAGACAAACTGCGTAACGCTCGTCAGGTTGATCGATCAGTCTTTACATATCGTCGTTTGTCTGACATGTTTGGAATTTCAACAGGACAGATTTCAAATCTAATCCGTGACATAGCGTAGACCATGCCTAACGGTGACAATCACGGATGGCTTTCGATAAAGGTAGTGCCCCAGGATGCGGCGAGACATAGCCCTCCAGAACCAGGTGGCGGCCCACGTAAGGTCTTTGGGACTGTTGGCCGAGACCAACGGCTGTCCTTAGCAGAGCAATTCAATTCTGTCCTAGAGTTTAGACGTACGTTTGGTAGCGCACCGGATTTGCCCAACGTCGCGGTTGTGAAGCTGAAGCGTGACGCCTTAGCAAAGTCCCACCGTCCAGTCGGACTATTGAACGAAGACACGTGTCCTATTATCGGCGCCGAATCATTTGGAGATCTTTTTGTGCGCGTGTTGCCCGCGGGATTGCAACAATTGAATCGCCGTGTTCTAAATGACGAATCAAAAGCGGCCCAGGCAGACATGTCAACAATCGAGACCATTCGCCCATACAGTGAGCGGGACGTGCTTGGTGCCAGTAATGTTGAAGATTTGAGCGCTCAGCTCACCGCTGGTCGAACGGAATTTAAGGTAAGACTGTTTGAGCAACATGACGGCGCGCTTGATAGGAGTGTACTTCGCCATTTCTTTGCACTAACCAGCGATATCGACGTGCCGGAGCCCCTGAGGCTCAATTACGCAACTGGAGAGAACATATATCGCGTAAGATTATCGAGCGGTGGTCAAATAGTTCGTTTGGCACAATTCGCCGGCGCTCGAAGAGTATCTCCGATCCCGAAATATTGGATTGCGCAACAGGCCGCAACTCCAATTGGGCCAATGAACACTGCCGATTTCCCACCACCAGCCACGCAACGCATCCCAGTTGTGGGCTTATTCGACTCGGGGGTAGACCCACAAAACCAATACTTTGACCCTTGGATTACGGACCGTGTCTCGTATGTGCCCCAGGCTCAAAGAGACAGCAATCACGGCAGCTTTGTCGCTGGTCTTCTTGTAAATGCTCGGTCGTTGAACCATGGTGATGCTAGGTTTCCAAACGTCCACTCAAGATTAGTTGACGTGTGTGTCATGTCACCAACCAGCGGCCTTTCAGAAGACCAGCTGATCGCAATCATCGAGGAAGTAGTGCCAACACATCCGGAGGTTCGATTCTGGAACCTGTCACTCGGTACGGATGAACTTTGTCAGGATCAAAGCTTCTCGGATTTTGGGATGAAGCTCGATGAGTTGCAGGATAGATTCGGAGTGTTATTCACAATCGCTGCAGGAAACTATACCACCTTACCTCTGCGGGGTTGGCCACCCGAAAATTTAGCGGGGGCCGACCGACTATGCGCTCCGGGAGATTCCACTCGTGCGATCACTATTGGATCACTAGCGCACGTGCACAATGCTGGGTCTAGGGTGCAATCGGAAGAGCCGTCGCCATTCTCCAGAAGGGGTCCGGGGGGTTCGTTCTGTCCGAAACCAGAGGTTGTTCACTACGGCGGGAACTGCGACAGCAGTGGGCGCTTTCTTCAGACCGGCGTTGTATCTGTTAACAGTAACCGTGAGCTGGCGGAGAACGTCGGGACCAGCTTTGCGGCGCCATTGGTCTGTACGCTCTTGGCCAACCTTGATGGCGCAGTCGTGCACCGCCCCTCTACAAACCTAGCCAAAGCTTTAATTGTTCATTCAGCAATGCTTCGAAATGATTTTATCAGTGCAAGTGAGCTTAACTACCGGGGTTTTGGAGTGCCTCCGGATCTACCGACCATATTGTCATGTCCGCCTTCAGCAGCCACGCTCGTTTTTGAACTTAACATTGAAGTTAGCTTAGAGTACGAATACTTCCCATTTCCGATCCCAACCTCAATGCGTTCAGAGCTAGGAAACGTAACGGGCAGTATAGTTATGACCCTAGTCTATAACCCACCGCTGGATCCCAGTTATGGTGCAGAATATTGCCGCACCAATGTCGAGGTCTCGCTAGGTACATTCGATGCTGACAACGGCGGTACGCGCCATCACAAGAAGCAGGTGCCTGCCGAGCCGCGAGACATGAAAGGCATGTACGAGCGCGAATTGATCGAGCACGGTTTCAAATGGTCCCCCGTGAAGGTTTACCGCCGCAATATGCCGCGAGGAATTCAAGGCAACGACTGGCGTTTGCTGGTCACAGCTCATAATCGTGCTGACTATGCCAGTACTGAACCACAACCGATCGCTCTTATCATTACGCTCATTGGGCCGAGCGATGGTTCTCCAGTTTACGATCAGACGGTGACGCTGATGCATAGATTCGGCTGGGGGGCGCTGGACCTACAAGTTCGTGAGCGGGTTAGAGCCAGACGCTGATCTCAGGTTGCTTCAAGTCCAATTCTGAGTAATTCGTCGGAGCCGATCCCGATTTTGGATCCAACGCTACAAACACCGAGCGACGCACGCGAGTCTGGGCTATCTCACGCCGGCTCGCTGGCGTGCCAAAGCGGAGACTCAAGCGCCCCACCGATCAGAAAAGGCCGGGTCATTCCACACCTCAGCAGGAAGGATGCTGTCGTGCGCGCCAAGCGTCCCCCCGATGTCTGGCACGTATGAAACCTTCTTGTTCTCTCTCGGTCGTGACGTGATCATACCCTTTCTGGGGTTCTTGTCGATATTCAAGGTCCGGATCTTTCCTTGGTTTGCATCGTTCTACGTGATCTGGTTCGTCACGGGAGTCTTCGCTATCGGAGGTGGTGTGACGCCAATGAGCAAGTACGACATCGTAACCCCAGCGGATCGGCAAGCGTGGTTCTCTTCGCCATTCGTTCACATCGTGGGTCCGGTTTGGGCCACTGGCCTCGCGATCGGGATTCTACTCCTCGCGATCACCTGGATCCGCGAGTACCGTCACCTAGGTCCACGCATCGATTTGCTCAATAACTTGATCACAATCGGCGTTTTTGGCTGGGGTCTCTGGACGTTTGCAACAACGGTCGTTGCTCCGCGCCTTCGGTAGGCTGCGATACGACAATCCTAATAACGCTAGGGGAGAAGAGACGACCCCGGCGGGTACTCATTGGTAATTGATGGGAATGTCGCTAGTGAGGCAGCTGATCGATGCCTCGCGCGTACGCATGTTTCACCACAACGGTAGCCAAGGCCAAACTGAGAGCCAATTAGATGAAAAACGGGAGCCGCCAGAATTCAAGCAATTGAATCTTTGCTTGACATAGCAAATTAACGCTCGCGGCGGTAGCCGTCTCGCATCTAAATTCGCGGGATTGCGATATCAAACGACTCCAACAAATACCGTATCGGTTATGTTGCTCTTCAAACTCATTTCAGGATCGGCGCTTCTTGGATGGTTCCTTGTTCGCACTTTTTCCTAAAGCGCTGCTTTGATCTTCTCGCGCAAGCTAAGAGCCGGAATTTGTGCCGCATGGAATCGCGAATGATGCTGTTAAACGCGAGGCTACGAAATACCGCATCGCCCTGAATGCTCTCGAACCTCTTTACGGTATTTCTCATGCACTTAGTATCAACTAAATCGCTACCCGTATTGGGTAGTTGGTCAGCAAATCCGAACGTTGTTGCAGAGTCTTAAGGGATTCGATTTTGCCAATTGGGGTGCTTGCCAGATCCCAAATTAGGTAGGCGCGGATAGCTGGTTCTAAGCGCTCGCAATGATGAGCGCTCAGCAGAGCTAACCACTATCACATCGCGCATGTTGATCGAATTGTAGTAGTCATAGTCACCGAAATAAAATGTCCCTGGGCCAACCGTCAGCGGCTGGGAATAGCAATCCGCCGCGATTCTGCCAGTCGACCATTGCGTACTTGAGATGACGGAGCCAACGGCGCCCACCGTGGAGGTGGGAAAGGTAAAAGGCACGGCCGGAAATTGCGTAGCAGCTGGAAACCCGACGGCTGAGTGCGCAATAGCAGCCGGTCCGAAGGTGTCAGCGTTGACAAACTGCACGACATCCGTGCTTCTTACTGCAATCACTTGGGCTACATCGTTAAAACTCCCATCCGGATTTGCTGCCACGTAGCCATAGATCAATCCGTATGGCGAAGGCGTCGGGGTGGGTGGGAAAATGTCTCCCGACATAACCACAAAGACCGTCGTGTTGCTTGCGGGTGACGCGCATGACGAAGGACTGCTTGATTGACTGGGCGATGGGCTTCCGAAGGGGCTCGGACTCGGGGCGGGAAGGACACTTTGTGGCAGACGAGCGCAGCCCATCGCAAGTGCCGCTACGAAGACCAATCCAAAGATACAGCGCTGGACAATGACAAGCATGTCTACGGAACGATACTAACTGGAATCTGAACCGTCGCCGATTGGCCGTCGTACGATGATGCCGTCAAACTCAATTGAACTTGATTCTGACCCGCAGGAAGAGCGCTTGAGTTAAAATTGTAGGTCGCTTGCCATTGACCAGGGCTCACTTGGCCGAGTTGCGTTACGTACCCCGGGTAGCTAACAGTCAGCGTCGTAACGTTAATTGACGTAATTGCACTAACTTGTACTGGATCACCATTCTTGACCACGGTCGGAGAAAAGTTGACATAGAAGATCCTTGCGGGCTGACCTGCAGCGGCGTACGTACTCGTGGGCACCTTGCCGTAAGTAAACACATTGGTCTGCGCAAAGGCAGAGGGTGTGGCTTGGGTTGAGACTGATACGAAGTTTGAGCTTCCCGAGCTCGCCTGCGCCGAGGGGACAGGAGAAGACCCCTGCCCTGGGACGACAGGAACGGTACCTGGTGGAGGTGTCACGGTTGCGGCAGGAAGCCGCGTTCCTGGTGCCAGTGTTGGTAGAGCCTCGGGTGTCGGGACCGCCGGTAGAGCGGGACCCGGCAAAACATTTGTCACTGCGCCGGGATAGACAATATGCGGCGTAACGCTAATGATCAACTCGTTGCGATTATGATTGAGGGTTTCGTTGCGGAAGATTCTCCCGATTAGGGGGATGTCTCCTAGAATTGGGAACTTGGTTTCGCTACGACTAGTGCTATCTTCGATCAATCCCCCAATGATCAAAGTTTGATCTTCTTGCATCCCCACGGTGGTTTCTGTCTCGCGCGTTGAGATTTGAGGGATACCGTTGGTAATGCCAGACAAACTATTGACCGACGGGTGCAAAGTGACTGTGATGAAGTTGCCCGAGTTGATCACAGGAGTGATATCCAAGGTCACGCCCGTTTGAAACGTCTGCAGTTGAGTTGTGGCTACGGTTCCAGCTCCACCGCCTGTGGTCGTAAGAATCGAAATGTTGTCGCCAGCACGAATAGTCGCTGTTCGCCCTGAAATTGTGGTAATTCGGGGGTCAGCCAAAATGCGCGCACTCCCATTTTGAATGAGCAGGTTCAAAGTTGCTTGGAACGAGAGAGCCGTCCGGGTAAACGGCTGAATGCCCAGTAGCGGCGGGGAGGTGCTGCCGCCGGTAGGTATGCCGGGAGAGATTTCCGAGTACGTTGTAGCGAGGACTGGGCTAACCTCTAAGCCGTAGTTCTTTGCTACATTTTCGTCGACTTCCAGAATTTCGGTGTCCAAGACGACCAACTTTTGCGCGACGTCCAGTTGATTGATCATATCTCGCGCCAAACGGATGCTGTAGGGGCTACCCGTCAATACCAACTGCGTGGAGTTGGGCGGGACCGTGATGCGTAGGTCTGGTGCAGTTTGCTGGAGGGCCGTCGTTACGGTGGTCGCGATATCTGTGGCGCTAGTCGAAGGTGCACCATTAATACCCGGTGCTGCCGCCTTCAACGACACAACTTCGATACCGGTATTTCCTGGGCCAACAGCGTTTGTCACGGAACCGGGTTGCTGAATGGCAGGTCCTCCCGCGGGATTGGATCCCGCACCAGGCGAGACATCGAGTTGTGTGATCGCATCAGAAATACGCTGTTGTTCACTTGTCGTTGCTCTCACCGAGATCGCATTGAGATCCGCATCGACCGTAATTTGCGCGTCTGAAAATGATCGTGAGATCAGGTCGGCCACAGATTTAGCATCAACGAAGCGCAACCGGTAGACCTGGACATACTTGGCGCTGGCGCTAGGTAGATCGATAAGTGCAATCAAGGCCTTGGCTTTTTCAACATCGTCAGGCGAGCCCGCGAGTACCACCGACGATCCCGATACACTTGCTCGCACGGCTGGGAACTCATGGGCGATCGCGTGGGCAACGTCTTGTGCGCGAGCTTGGGTTATCTTGACGGCCTCCGTCGCTGCGCTGGTTGGTGCGGGGGTGACAAGCGGCGCATCAACGGAACTTATGATCGACTTGATCTGCGCCATGTCTTGAGGGGTTGCAGCAATCAGTATCGACTTATTTGGTCCGGACGCAATGCGCGCGTTAGGATAAAGCGGCTTGAGCTTTGCGACGACTTCGTCGGGTCTGGCTACGTGGACTTGGATGGCTTCAACGGTCATCGTGTCCGGATTCTTGATATCAACCCCTTGCAGTACGGTGCGCATTCCGGCGATGTCTTCGGGCGGCGCGACGGCTATGACAGCGTTCGCCGAGTGATCCACGGTGATTTGAGCGTGCGGATAGAGGTGATGCAAAATGGAGGCTGCTCGATCGGCGCTGATGATGGTTGCGTTTAAAACCGTGGGTGCCAAGCTTGGGCCCGGTGATGGTCCGGGTCTTTGGTTTTGCTGACCAGCCCGCGTCACGACCACAATGTTGCCGTCTCGCTCGTATGCATACCCCATGGGTTTTAAAACCGCGCTCAGGGCTTGGTCGACGGTTACATTCTCCAGCGAGACCGATACCCGGCCGGAAACGTTGCCGTTGACGATGATGCTCAAGCCGGATTGCATGCCGATGCGAAGCAAGAGATGACGAACTGGCTCATCTTCGGCTCGTAGTGTAACCAGTCGCGGTTGAGAGGAAAGTGCCGAACTCGACGGCTGCGGATGCAAAACCGTGGTAACGACGATCAGAAACATGACAAGTGCGAACGGTGATAAGGCCCGGACCGTAGTGATCGCCTCGAAATTCTAAAATCAACTAACTCAGGCTCGATACTTTAGCGCCGCCTTAACCCGAGCTCGCGAATGGCCTCATATTAGCAGAGGGGCTCCCGAACGTAAAGGACTGCGTTCGCTCCGCAGACAGATACATTAGCTCGTAGAATTTTGGAAATGCCTCTCTTTTTTTCTTACCACTAGGGAAGTCACCAGTGTTTAATCCGGCGCAAAAGCGTAGAATTCGAAGGCCAATCTGTCGGCGGTTTGACAGTCGGGCATTGTATTTAATTTTTTTATAACAATTCTTATAATTACAATTCGTACGCGAACGCGCGTTTTGGATTGCGCGAATTTTTTGGTCGTGGTAATGTGCAGTGCAGGTTCGCTCTTTTTCTTGATAAGAGCGGCGATGCACATTTTCTTGCACAAGCTCATAGAAAGCACGCTCGCTGCTTGAGTATTCAAAGCGATCGACAATCATGATTCGCACACAACCGTATTGGTTTGCCAGGACCGCACTCGTTTTGGTCACTTCACTCTATCTGTGCGGCGCAGCGACGGCGTCTCGATTACAGCCCGGAGCCGGGGACTTGTTTTACGGAATGCGTCTCGGCGAAACAACGACTCAGTTACGAGCTTCATTGGGGCATCCAGCGATGAAGGGGTTTAATGAGCACGCTGTCTTTTGGAGTTACCGAATCGACGGCAATAACGCTTGGCGTGTCGCCATCATTCAGCACGACCGCATTGCGGGCGTCTACATCAGACAAGCCTACGGACGCGTCAGCCGCTTGGGTGACGGGCATGGTCTTGAATTCGGCGATTCTATCTCCGCGATGTTTGCCAAGCGTGGAAACGCAGATCCGCTAGTGTACAGCACGTATAACTACCCGACGCAGAGCGGTGTTTATCTGCTCTACGAGATCACTAAGGGCAAGATAACCGGTATTGGTATTACGAGGTGGTACGATTACCCACTGCCTTTTCTCTCTACGTACGATCGGCGAGACGGGCGGACCGTATATCGGGCATTCGTTGTGACGAAAGCCGACGGATCAATTGTCGAAGCCGAATCGCTGTTTCTTGGGAGTCAGACATGCGATAATACGGGCTCATGGGCAGTTTTGACACACACAACTTTTGACTTTGAAGGTCGCGCGTTCGATCGCGTGCTTGTGGCGTGTTCAAAGCCGATCTTCCACTTCAACTTTTATTTTGACATTACCAGCCTAGTAAAAACTAAGCCGCTTCGAGGAGCAAACGCACGACTTACCATAGGAGCACATCGAAATGCATAAGGGGATCGCGGTGATTCTCGCAACCTTTGTGATCACCGCCAACAGCATAACTCCTGCGTCGTTGTCGCGAGCGGACTCGGCCCGCGGTAGCGACACGTACTATCCTCTGACGCAGCCAGTTATCCCGGGTTCAACGTGTCAGGTGAGCTACGCGCCGGGAGTTAAGCCGTTCCCCACAGGTGCGCGCGTGATTCCGCTTCAACAGCGACCCGGACGGAAGCTTAATTCCAAGAGGGTGCACGCTCAAGTCTTTCAATCAACGCCGTCGCGAGTATGGATAATTGATATGTCCAGCACCACCACTGGCGTTGTGAACCCGAGCGGAGCTCGCTTGATCGGAGTAGCGGGATTGCAGTATTGGAACCCGGAGGTGGAGTGGCGAGCCGCAACGGGGACCGGGGATGACGCATCAGGTTTTATGATCCTTGTTAATGGCATAGCGGAAACTCCTGACGGCTGCTACCAGGAAAACCCACCGTCCGAGGGCGGCGGAGCGACAAATCCTGGGGCATGTGGGATCAATGTTATTCAAATTCAAGAGACAACGGTCAGCGGTAAGGTGTACTATTCCGATCCGGTAACCACGTACTGGGCCTGCGATGTGAACCCCACACTATATCCAAACAACCCGAATAAGAAGTGTAAGGCGTGCGGTGGCCAGACTGGCGATCCGGTGAATGTTGTCGACGGAAGCTTACAATATCATCATGACGATATTACAATGTCGGGCCCATTTGGTCTTGAATTTCACCGGTTCTATGACAGCAGATCCGCCATGGCCTATTCCCAAAGTTCTAAGTGCCCATTCGTTCAGGAAGACACTCCAAACGGGCGTGGTGATCAGCCCTTAGCCTTTTGCATGGTCAATGACCTAGGATTCGGCTGGCATCATTCGTACAGTGCATTTCTAGATCTAGATCAACTCAATTCGTATAACCAAGTTTCCTTTTTTGATGAAATGTTCCATAGGGTTTATTTTGGAGGTGTCGCTCCAGGGCAGACAGTGACGGAGCCCTTGGAGGGTTACTCAATCTACGAAAGTAGCGACAGTAAGACGTATAAGGTTACGACTTGGAACGGCAGTGTCTACCAGTTTGCCTGTTGCTATCCAAGCGGGAGCGTGGGTGGCTTCGGACCATACATTGCTTATCTCACGTCGATTACAGATCGAGTAGGTAACGCGCAAACGATCCAGCGAAATTCCAATCTTCAAATCACAACGGTAACTGACACCTTGGGTCGCAGTCTAAGCTTTACCTACGATTCGAATGGTCAGATTAGTCAAGTATCAAGCTCACCCTCCGGGGCCAAGGTAACTCTTGCCTACGATTCGGGCACGAATTGCACTACCGGAGAGCTATGCTCGGCCACCGAAAACAATGGCAGCGTTTGGAACTATCAGTATTCTGAAGACAATATTACAATTCATAATGGTGAGCCATACGTCAGCCACGATCTTTCCGCGATCATAGATCCCAACAACAACTATGAAGAGCAAAACACTTACGAAGTCGTGGCATGGGCTGGTCCCCAGTGGGACGTGACGTACGCAACTTCCCAAACGCGCGGTGGCAACAATAAACTGACATTCAGCTATCCAAATGCACCTTTCAACACTTCCACGACCGTGACTGATCAGCTTGGTCGTGTCACGACGTTTGCAACGGACAACTATCTACGTCAGACGGATAGTGTGAGCGGAGGCCCAGCGTGTCAAGGATGCGGAGGTAACGAGTCCGTCACCGACACATGGGATAACTTCGATCGACTCCAGTCCTATACGGATGGCGATGGCTCAACCCACACGATCACTTACACATACGGCGACGATACGGTTCGTACGTACCCAGACAACACTAAATACATTGTCACCCCGGTCCTGCATATCACGGCGGTAACCGAGCCACTTTCCTCAGGCAAAACGCGCGTTACAAATTACGCATGGTACCCACTTGGGGACCCGCGACAAGATCTTATCAACGTGACCACCATTCCATCGGCAGATACGTCGGGTCAGAACAAAACGATTACAGATACATACAGTACAACTGGATTACTGCAGTCTGAGGCCGTGACGGGTTATGTGAGCGGCGTGAGCCAAACGCGAACGGTGAATTTCACGTATGATACCGCCGGCAGAGGCAGGTTGACGCAAATTACTGGACCGAGAACGGATGTTACCCAACAGACGACGTTGTCCTATTATCCCGACACGGATTCCGATCTTGCCCGCCGGGGCCAGCTGCAAAGCATCGCGCGGCAAGTCAGCTCGAGCAAGACCTTGACAACGAGCTTTGCTTCGGACGCTTCGCCGAACAATACATACAAGATCTACGGCAACCCCCTTAGCGCGACTGATCCCAATGGCGTCATTGTCGACCTCGCGTACGACAACATTGGCGAGCTGACATCTCGCACGATCAAGGGTGTCACCGGGGATACGACCCCCCTGGTAACGTCTTATGGTTATGATCTCGGCCATAGATTAACGTCGGTGAGTTGGCCGCTAACCAACGGCGTTCAGTATGGCTACGACGCATCCAACGACCTACTGAGCGTCACGAGGATAGCAGCTAGCACGAACTATCAGGAGGAACGTATCTCTCTCGGTTATGACGTGATGAGTCAGCTGACTTCACAGCAAGCACAAAGTTGTGGCACGCCGGCCACAACGTGTGGTTCGTGGAATACGATGCAGCAAGAGACGTTCAAGCCGGACACCTATGGGCGCTTGGGTGAAGTGGATCATCCCTGCCAGCCAACTTGTTACAAAATTGTATACACCTATGACAACGCGGGCAATCTCAGCAACGTTCAGGATGAGAATCATTCGACCGTCAACACGACGTATTCGTACGACTACGCCAATCGGCTCACCAAGGCGACGCAGATGTTGGGAAGCGGTAATGTTGTCACGAGCTGGGCTTACGACATTCAAAGCAACATCAACTCAATTACCGATCCGAACACCAATATTACTACATACGCCTTTACCGATTTCGGTGATCTTAGCAAACAGCTGTCGCCGGTCAGCGGCACGAGCACATACATCTATGACTTCGACAGTAACTTGACCCAGTACACCGATGCAAACTCGGCTACGACGAATGCGACCTACGATGCGATCGACCGAATCCTAACATCGGTATCGACAAGAACAGGCGTGCCAACGGACAATGTAAGTTGGACCTACGATAGCATAAGCAAAGCCTTCGGCCAGGGGCGACTGACGTCGGTGACAGATCCCTCGGGCTCGAATAGTTTCAGTTATGATCGTCGCGGGCTCGTAAAAACCGAAACCCCCATCATTTCCAGCCACTCATCATCCCTCTCATATGTGTATGACCTCAACGGAAATCGTACCAAGCTAACTTACCCAAGTGGAACGGTGGCAACGTACGGTTATGATTTTGCGGACCGACCAAGTTCTGTCACATGGGGCAGCACCCAGATCGTGACGTCGGCCACGTATGAACCCTTTGGGCCGCTAGCCAATATTGTCTTTGGCAACGGCACAACCCAGGCGCTTAGCTACAACCAACGCTATCAACCCACTGAGAACAAACTGACAGCCGGCTCGACACTTGCAGACTATGTGTATGCCGAAGACGGGGTTGGGAATATCACGCAGATTCACGATAATGTTAACAGTGACTATAACCGCGACTTCGGACCGTATGATGATCTGAATCGACTCACCACTGCCAACTCGGGTTCTTCTTTGTGGGGCACCGCATCTGGCAACGGCTATACTTACGACAACATGGGTAACATCAAAACCATCACGCTAGGAACGGCGCACACGGCGAGCCTTACTTACTCAGGTAACCTCCCGCAACTGACTAGTGTCACAGATAATACTCAAAACGGAGGCGTCGCTCAATCGATTTCATACGACGCCGCAGGCAATGAGACGGCCGTGGGAAGCAGCTCGTATACCTACTCTGCAAGAAACCTGCTGGCATCTGGCGATGGCTTCAACTACACGTATGATTCTCGTGGCATCAGAACGAAAGCTGTCGGAACGCCCGGCACTCGGCTTTCTCTTTACAATTCAGACTCAAGCATGCTGTCAGAATCGTCGCTCACGGACAGCGCGATGATTCACAACTATGTGTGGTTTGCTGGACGACCGGTTGCGCAAGTCGAAACAAGCGGAGGCACAAACGTCTACTATAACTTCACGGACCACCTAGGCACGCCGCAGATCCAGACAACTTCGACAGCATCGATTAACTGGCAGGCCGAGTATGAGCCATACGCGCGAGTCTTCGCACTGCGCGCAAACGACGTCCATCAGCCATTACGTCTTCCTGGGCAAGTTGCTGAGCAGTTTAGTGATGGAGCAAATGGCGCTACAGGAAAATCATACAACGTCTATCGCTGGTATCGGCCAGCTTGGGGAAGGTATTCGCAGGCGGATCCTGCAGGGTTGTGGGCGGGTACTAATGCTTATGCCTACGCTTTGGGTAGTCCGATAAACTACTTTGATAAGCTCGGGCTATGCCTGGTGCAGTTGGAGTTCCACCCTATTGGTGCTATTAAGGAGGCGTTCCACGCTTTCGTCCTCACAACAGACCCAAACGGTCAGCAAACCTTTTTCCGAGGTGGACCAATCAATCTAGCCTTGTCCCTTGGTCCGTTAGCCCAACTCGGCTCAGCGTCCGGTGGTGTGGCTAGCGGCAGCGTTAGTCATGGAAGTACTTCGAGCAATTCAGCAAACTCATCCAGCCCGGGCGCTAGCCGCGGTGGTGTTGGCGAAGATAACGGACCGTTCGGGCAGATTGATACAGAGAAAGACCCCTATACGCCGGGCTCGACCGAATGGGGAGGAATAGATCCAATAAATGTAGCTAACACTCCCGGGTCGTGCGAATGCCTAAACGGTGTTTTTGGGAGCTATCTTGATCGGCTCCAGAGGGCCGCTATCCCGTATAACCCAATTTGGAGGAACAGTAACTCCGTTGCAAGGGAGCTCCTTGAGAGTGCCAGCTTGTCCCCGCCGAACTTACCGTTCTGGCTTCCTGGTTGGAACGCAAAGTTGTTAGATCAATAAACGTGAAAATAGTAGGCATGCTGGGAGTCGTTTTAGGCTTGATCCTGACGATAGGTTGCGCAAAGTCGACCGGTGCGCCGCCTATGTCAGCGGCTGAGGTCGTTTCGCTAGTAAATACAATGCCTCTAGGGACGAGTCGGGAGAGGGTCATAGAGTTCTTGGATCAGCACCACATAGAAAACTCCGGCCACTCTGCTGGTGTTCCCACTAACAAGATCTACTCAATGTTCAGGAATGTCGAGGGGGGCAGTTTTTTGATATCGAAGTCGATACAGGTGATCTTTACCTTCAGGAACTCGCGACTCTCTGGGCGCCTGTTTAAGAATGTCTACACTGGGCCGTAGTGCGCCGGCTCCCGTAAACACTATAGGAGGTCCGTCGGCGCGCGTAGTCTCGTTTTCAGTTCAGCTGGGCTCGAGTTTTCAACTCGCATGGGCCTCCGAAATCGCGACGGCGAGCAATCGGTGCGGACGATTCTCGTTGTGATTTTGACCCCAATGTGGGCTTCACGTTGACCGTCTGGAATACATCTCATAAGCCAGGGTAGTTTCTTAGACAGCTTGCCAGAGGCTTGCTCTTTAAAATGGCAGCGACACACCTACACAGACCATGTAGAGGTCACGCAAACCACCAAGCTGTGTGAGTGCGGCAATTGACCGATTTTTCAAACCGTGACTACTTTCTAGAAAACGTCGTGGCGTCTCAGCGCATAGTTTAAGAGTGACTCCAGCTTCGAGCTGACAGAACCTAGGCTCATTCTGCTCTGGTTGGATTCAGCGCTTTTAAAGCCTCGTTGTATTGAAATCGTCGGTCCTCAAGACCCGTTTTTAGGTCGTTAAGGAGTGAGCGCGGGAATGGAGCACCCTCTAGAAAATGAGTGGAAATCTTAAGCTGTTCCCAAAGCTCCTGCTGAATTCGCTCTTGGGCAACATGAAGCCAATACGTGTAAAGAGAGCTTGGGATCTCTCCTTCGATCAAGTACAGCTTGGAAGTTATTATTGCGTTTATTTGATCATGCATCGGCCGAAAGTAGTTGTCTCTAATGTAGACACGAATACGGTCACGCTCGTGGTCATTCAGCCTTGTTTGGCCAGACGCTTCAATATTGTGTTGTACGGTTCCGAATATTAGCACTCTATTTGTGAGACTAAACAGCGGTCCGTAGAACTCTTCAATTTGACGTTGCAAGAAGCCAATACGACTTTCAAGTCGTCGCGTTTCGTCTTCTCTTTTCTTTGTAAAATAATAGGTGGCGTACCAACCGCACACAGTCACCATCGCCGCCAAAATTGCTAACAACGTTTTGTCCACGGAAACCTCGCATATTCTGCCTCAGCTCCTACGACGGTTACCCTTGATTCCTATACAAACGACGCAAGAGTCGCGTAGATTATAAAGACCACCACTGTCCACGTGGGCGCCTCCGGAACAGCGGGAAGGGCCTGGTTTGGACGGATCAAGGCTCACATGGCCACGTTCTCCTACTCAGGTACATCCGATAGAAACAGCAAATATAAAAGCGCTTACGATGAGCCATATGTGTTTCACAACAATGCAATCACCGATTTAGAAAGGATCCACCAAAATCTGTCATCACGTCGCTGATCTTCAGTTATCCTTCGGTGGCGCAGCGGGGGTGCCCGAGAATGGGGGATACGATTCGCTCCCAATGTACCCCGGCGCAGCCGGATTCGTCACAATGGGATCGCTGCTCAAGTATACCGCGAAGGTTCCGCTCGCGCTTCTATCAACGATCAACTCCACATAGGTGAATTCGTTGGAATTCACTACATGATAATCGTCATTCGATAGATCGGCATCACCAACCGCATCATACGAAACCCAAGGGGTACCGCTGTGCACCTCGACATGAACCGAATGTGGATGTGAGGCATGGAAGGTTGCGTAGTTCACATAAAGCGAGATTGTCGCGGAATCGACCTCGTTAACAATGGGTTGATGTGGCGTGAGTGATCTAGTGGCGCCTTTGACATTGCCATTGCCATCGCGCAAGAGAATCAAACTGTCCGGGACGGGGTTCCCGAACTGGTCATGAGTAGATATGACTATGGTCGAATTTGCTTCCACCTGATTTGCGCTCGTCCAAGCATCATTCTGCTGTGCCCATTGATCGCGAAGCGCATAATAAGATGCTTTATCCGCCACAGACATGGCCTGGCGAAGGGCCTGGTAAGGCACCTCATTCACGGATCGAATGCCGTCAAGAATCCCTCTTACGCTTGCGGAGATCCGTTCGAGCTGTCCACGTTCGTTTTCAAAGGTGTTTACGATGCCTGCGACAGCCGAAATTACCATCTGTTGGGAATCAGGTTCCGTTTGAGTTGTGTGCGAGTAGTGAAAGTCTGGTCCGTCGATGATGAGGTGTGCGCAAGGCTGGCTCATAGTGGTAACTGAAAGGGCATACCGCGGCGTTGCGATTTCGATTAAACGGTAGTTTAAGTTCGCGCCAGAGATTCTAACCGTCCCATCAGATCCGGTTTCATGCGTTTGCCAAACCAAATGGTTTTTCCAATAACTGTGGTCGGCGCCCCCCATGCTGAAACAAAAGGTTTCCTGGAGACGAGACGTTTGCTCGTTCCAACAAACGAGCCACTCGCGGTTGAGTTCACGCAGGTAGCGACTGCCATAGTCTAAGTCTTCCAGCACGCGCTGGCCGACCGAAGTCCCCTCTGTTACCTGCCGAAAAATATAAGCCAGAGCAGAGCGACCAAGCTGAGAAAGCGTTGAGCCGTGATTTGCTCCCGCACAACTGATAAAGTGTGATGGCAACGCATTACCAGCAGGCGCCAACTTAGCCCTATCAAGCATCCAGCGACGAGTGATAATTGCACCAGTGGAGTGCGTGATCACAGCCGTACGTCGCAAATTCAGGCCCAAAGATTCGAGCTCACGAATTCGTGTATCCAATGCGGCTGCAAGATCCGAACAGGAAACCTCATCGTCGAGCGAAACAAACGCGGAAAGAAATATGTTTTCCGCCTTAACGTTATCGTTCGCAGATAACAGGGCGGGCAAGGTAGCATAGTTGTCAAGAGTTCGAACACTATAACCGTGCACGAACACGATTGAATCAACATTTAATGACATAGTGCCTCCCGGCGATTTGTCTGCCCACGCTAGGTTTGGGCGTGCTCTCTTGGCCCAGCCGGTGAAGCGGAGCCATAACGATCTAAACCAGCCAACCATATTCAGTTGTCCACAGAACCTCGCGACCAAACGGGTGCGGAGCTTTTCGACTCAATGTTCCTACAAACGGTAATAATTGACTTAGCCATTACAAGTCACCATCATCGCCCTCCAATATGCTTGATTGAGGCGGCTCTTCTCAAGCGACCGTTTGTCTTATTTGATGACAATATTCTCGCTCACGGTCTAGATTTACAATGTCTGCACTCAGGTAAAATGTCTGGAGTTACCGATTTCTACCCAGACACGAGCAAGAGCTCGCGAAGGTACTCGGGATGATCGCTTGCGAACACCTCCAGGTCGTCATCATCCGGATCCTTACGCCCCCCGCCTTTGTAGTCTGATGGTTTCTGTGCAACCAACCTGAAGAGGTCCAACAACGTGCCATCTCGTTTGAGAGCGTCGGCAGTATCCTGCTTGATCTTCTCCGCAATCGTTGAAAGCGGCGGTTGATCGGTCCGAAGCTCGGGGTTCGCTGCCTTAAGCGTCGCATATTGTTGACCGAGGGCCGCAGCTCGATAGAATTCGACTCGAGCAATATTGGCACACGCAGGATCACTTAGCAACAAAGTCGCGTCCTGGATCGCGGCCTTGAATCCATCTGGTTTCTTGTAGAGCTCAGCGAGAATGATGTTTTCCTTGATTCTGGCGACTTCTGTTCCATCGTTCGTGTAGGTCAGCGCTCGCTTCAGAGTTTCGATCACCCTCTGTGGTTCCATGGGCCGCTTGTTATATTGGGCGAGGGCGTACTCTTCAAGCACCTTCGGGTCGGCGGAGTTCGAAACGCCGGCGGCCTCATACCCCAGCACCGCCTGATCCCAATTCCCAAGCCGCGCCTGCGCGCGCGCCCACGCAACCCGCTCCTCGGTCGATGTCAATGATCCCAACGGGGTTGAAGCGATCGAGCGTGCGAGCAAGGATTGTTGGGGCGTTGTCAGCGGCGTCACGTCATTCGTCGCGGTGAGCGGTGCATCCAAACTTCGCGTTATTCCCGCCACGCCTCGAAGATAGGCGTCGGCCTTTGCCAACGGGCGAGAAAGCAGAAAGATAGTCCCAAGGTAGCCGCCGACGAAGCCCAATATCGGGAAAATAATGACGATACTCAGGGCAAGACCGACAAATGGGGACGCAGGACCGTCAATATCTGTCGCAAGCTGCGTCGCTAACGATGTAGCAGTGGGCCACAAGTTCTTGAGATCAACCAAACCGAGGCCGACAATGATCGTTGTCAGCCAGTCAGCGACCTTTTGAAGATTTGTGCTCGACCGAAGCAACGATCCCGACGTACCTGTTCCAGCTGGCGAAGAGGCTGCGACTGCGCCCCTGAGCGCGCCGCTGGTGGACGACGACGCATCATCAGTTACACGTGGATAGCCGAAGATAAAGCCAACAATTACCCCCACGAGCATCAGGCCGAACGCAACCGCCTCATATGCAGCCACTTCTGGTACGCTCGGTCCGCGTGCGTACCCAAGCAAGAACATCGCGAGTGCGAACGCAAGAAGAAACGTGATAATACCGAGTAGATCGAACGTCACGCCCGAATCGCCATCTGATAGTGCTCCAATGGTGCGCACACGCTTGTAAAAGGCCATGATCACGGCAGCTACGATAAGTAGAAGTGTGACACCGACAACGACGTTGGTCGGAGCGACAAATGCATTCCCTGGATGAAATGGCTCGGTCGCGATTTGACGCGACATTGTCAAAGGTCTCGCGGCAGGGCTAGGCTTGCCTGCGGCGACTGCCGTCGGCCTACGGGCCGAGTGTGGAACCTTGCTCGCCACAGCCGTAGGGAGCGCGATCGTCGTGCCATGTTGAAGTTCCAGAAAATCCCGAACCACAGTGCGCCTCCCATCGAAGTGTCACGAATACGGATTGCTGATCATGTCATCCGAGCGAGTTGTGCACGATCGTGGGGTGCAAAATACGGAGGTAGTGCGAGCCGCGCGAGGTGGTCGTCACGCTCTGGCGGGTTGTTGAAGCGGGAAAACGGATTCCTAGCGGCAACTGCGATTGGATCAAATTGACTCGACGCAGCGTAGTACGAGCGAATGGTCTTATCGGCCCACGGCAGATCTCTTGAGTTCAGCAAGTTGCCGGCGGGAACCATTTCCGTATTGCCTTGGTATCCTTGATCCGAGTACACAGCAATGAAACCCCTGCGAACGGCGATGGATGACACCACCGGCTGCGGTGCATCTGGTACGTCGCTGCGCTGATTGCATGCGGGGTCGGAAATGGAGCCCGGGTTGGTTAAACTCAGATCGTCGCGCAACCCAAACTGATCATATTCTGTATAAAGAGATATGTCGAGCGAGAACTGCGGCCACGGATATAGCAGCGGCTGTATGAGGGCGTGGATGCCACCAAAGAAGCCTGACGGTCGAGCTCCGCCGGGTAGCCCTGTTACGCCGTACGCTTCGAGAATCTCCACCGTATCGGTCCGGCAGTTTTGTGAGAACAGATTATAGTCGATTAGCGAAATAGCTGCCATTTTCGCTTGTGCCGCGGTGATGTCTGGATTGTCGACCAGCAATGCCTTGCACATGTCGTACCGCGTACCTGGCCCGTAAAGGTTTTGCGTACACATGAAGCGTTGAGGCTGATCCGTTAACCGCGACCAGTAGTCCATGAGATCGTGACGTGTTTGTCCGCTGGCGCATTCGACGGCGCCGACGCAGAAGGTGGTGTCGTCGATCTGGTAGCCAAAGCCTACATGCCCGTATGGAGAACCCAAAATGACGGCGCCGCCAGGCCGTGCGAAGACAAAAGCCTTAAAGGGCATAATTCACAATCCTTCGATCCCTGGGTCACGGTACGAACGAGCCAGGCGAAGATACCAACGCCCGCCGGACTTCATTGTATACGGTGTGAAGCGGCCAGCAACCAGTAGAATCACTAATCGTAAGTGTCCACTGGCTAAAGCGCCGTTCTGTTGTCGTACATGCGTTCGTGCGCCGATAATTCCTGCGCTTAGGGGTTTCACTACGTTTCTCGCGACAACGCTAGGGTTGAGATAGCTTAATGAAATTTTCAGGCGAGAGGTCGATCGCTGGCGTTCTGCTATATGTCACCCCTTAAGTGCGGTCATCCTCTCTGGAATCCAAGGGGATGATATGGAAATGGCATGTCGAGGTCATCTCAAAAACAACGGTTCGTGCCATAAGGATTCTGGAGCGGATCTATATGAAATCGCTTAAGACTAGGGGTTCCCCTAGTGCGCTCGCTGGCGTACTCGCATACGCTAGGCGTAAGCTGTCTCCCCGGTCTCAATTCATTTAATGCCTATCCACAATTTTGGCTTTTAATGCCGCAAATGGAATGCTTTGAACAGTCCCCGCCTTTTGTAGGAGATCGAGATGGATTTTCGGCCGAATAGGACTCTTGGGGGCCTTCCCTTTCTTTTGCTTATCTCTTCAATGGCACGTCCTGTTGTCCGTGCACCGATCGCCATTGTAGTAGCGGCTGCTATGCTCGTTGCGATGCTTCCCTCATCGACAAGTGCAGCCCCGACTGGCAAAACGTGGACCGCTGAAATTGCCGGAGCCGCCGCCGCTATTTACTATCTCGGGAAGCTCCACGTGGATAATGAAAAGGCGGACAAAACTGGCAACGACGCGGATGGGGTCGTCGACCAAAATCAATTAAGCGTAACCAACCCGTTGCCTGGGCTTCCTGTCTCGACGCCACCGCCTGTGGGAGTTTCCATGCGACAAGTACGTACCCGCCTCTTGAACGACATCGCGAATCCCAAGCTCCTCCAAGACTCTCCGACTGATGATGACACTCACAAACGGTTCGCTGCGTTGCGCGGCGACTACGAACGCCTGCGCGGATGTTGGAATGCGTTTATCTATGCGGCACCGTCGCCGTCACCAAAGTCATCGAGTAGTGCAGCTCCGGGCCAACCCGCCGGGGGCCCGACGCCAGCGCCAAGCAAACCAGCAGGCGGTAATCGCACTCACCCGACGCCCAAGCCCAAGGCCCCTGGGGGCCGGACTGCCCGAGGAGACCAGGCGTTAGGCCAGGACTTAGTGGTTGCCCAGGATACCCCAGCACCCCCACAGACACCGTCGGCCTCACCATCGCCGACAACCTGCACCTCCGATTTTAGTAAGATCGAAAACCTGTACTTCGCTCAAGCACAACGGATCGACATGGTGGATCTAAAGACAGCGGTTGATACTGCGCCGACGCTGTATCAAGAGGTATTGGATCTCCGCGTTGGCTCACATATCGACGATAATGACCTTCGCGCACATTATTTGTATGTGCTCGGAAGAGCACTTGATGACGCGCTCAAGAATCCGAAACCGGGATTTATTGTGACGGGGGCCAGCGGTACTGGAAGCATTAACATATCAACTCTCGCAAAGTCGTGCGTCTTTTCGCTTACCGCAACAGATTGCATCTCGGCTCTTGGTAGCGCAGAGAGTACTGCCGCGGCAGATCGTCGCCAGGATGTCGCTTGCGATATAGCGCGGCGGAGTTGGCTGCCGTCGTACACGGCGATAAAGCGCGTCTATGCCACGTGGATTAGCTCTATGCCAGGCAAGGAAATACCTTATAATCTAGACTTCGGTGCGGTGCCAGGTTGTTAGGTTGATTGTCAGATCTTGTATTCGATTGCATTAATTTCTTCGGAAGTTGATCCGGCGGAGCTATCTAGAGTGGCTGCAGCCCTCCAGTTTCAAGTCGCGACGCATTTTTTACAAGCGTGGGGTATTTCCGCTAGCGTATCCGCGTTTGCGACTTTGGAAGACAAACCTCCAGACGCGTGGCCCATTACCATTACATCACAATTCAACAATCCAGACGAAGAGGGGACGCACCTCGATGACGGCGGCCAGCCCACCGCATTCGTTCGCTACGATGAAGATTGGGCAGTTTCAGCAAGCCATGAAATGCTCGAGATCCTCGCTGACTCGTCCTGCAATCGATTAATATCGGGGCCGTCAGCTAATTCGCCGCCGCGTCCGGTGCAGTATCTTATCGAGGTATGTGATCCAGTTCAAACGGCCACATATCCCATTGGCGACATCCAGGTTTGTGATTTTATTCTACCAAATTTTTATGGATCTGCGACTGCTGGCTCACGCTACGACCATAACGGTACCCTCGGCGGACCACTACAAGTAATGTCGGGCGGCTACCTCAGTTATCAAGATGACGGTTATTGGTGGCAAGTGCGCAACCAGAACGGGCAGATAACGTTCCTTCAAGGTCCCGTCGTTGGATCGGCGCCGCCGCCAACCTCATCCCGTGAATATGTCCACAAAAGTTTTAGAACCCATAAACTCCGCATGCCGTTGTTCACAGAACAGCAGCGAAACCGCCATGCAGTGTTCCGCAAAGCATCACAAGATGTTAGGCGAGAGAAAGCCGATGCGCTGCGTCAATGGTTTCCGGTGTTGAAGAGGATCAAGGACCATGGCGCACATCCCCATGATGCCGCGCTGCAATTTCAAGAGCTTCACAAAAGGATCGAAGACCTGAATGATTGATCTAAACTCGCAGATGTCGAGGACGCGCATTGAAAGCGCGATAAGCATTAGAAAATTAGGAGAGTGATGATCGCTTTGAATGTGGCACATCTGTTGCGACAGTATTTCCTAATCGACGACCCTTTACGGTTTGAGGTGCGCGATGGCAGATCAGACTTATGATATTGTGATTGTCGGCGGCAGCTTGGGGGGATGTGCTGCCGCACTGAGTGCAGGATCAAGCCAATATACGGTCTGTTTGCTCGAACCGAGCGGATGGCTCGGGGGCCAATACTCAGCCCAAGGCGTTACCAAACCTGACGAAGTAGCCTACACGCCCACAGTTGGCAGCACGGCGAGATATCGCAATTTCCAACACAGCATCCGCGTATTCTATCGCAACAACTACAAATTGTCCCCGAGCGGCCAAGGCCAACCGACGTTCAATCCTGGAGGCGCTTATCCAGGCTTTGCGACACAGCCGCGAGTGGCGCATCAGACGTTGCTGCAGCAACTACAAGCGCTCTCGAACGTTCACGTTCGTCTGAACACCAGCGTCTCAAGCGCTCAAGTGGACGGAGACAGTCTTCGGAGCGTCGTCGCGGTCGGTTCTGACGGAGTCAAAACGACGTATGCAGCAAAGTACTTCCTCGACGCGACCGACCTTGGCGACCTACTACCGATTGCAGGTATTGAGTACAATATTGGCGCCGAGAGCAACAATGACACACATGAGCCAGGAGCACCGGAAGACGCGCATCCAAATTGGATTCAGCCGATCACAGTTGTCGCGGCGCTCGAGCGGCGTCCGGACGGGGAGGACAACCGGATTGTAAAGCCGCCCAACTACGAAGCGCTCAAGGCGACTCAAAAGTACACGATTCTCGACGGGTACATCAAAAAGATGTTCCAGCCGGGCGTCGACATGTGGGGCTATCGACGATACATCTACGCTGAAAATTTCAATGACCCAGCCTTCCCCTGCGACCTCAGCATGCTTAATATGGGTGCGAACGATTTTCAGGGCGGAACTCTGCCCACAGGTAGCGCCGAAGGCGATGCAGCGATCATCGCAGGGGCGCGCCAAGCAGCGTTAGGGTACGTCTACTGGTTGCAAACGGAGGTTCCCCGCGACGACGATATGGGCGTCGGCTACCCAAATCTTAAGGTGCGAGGGGAAGAATTCAACACTGATGATGGAATCGCGGCGCAGCCATACATTCGGGAGTCGAGGCGCATCAAAGCACGCTACACAATCGTGCAACAGGATGTTGATGAAGCGTCCAATCCCGGGCCGCGCGCCAAGAACTACGATGATTCGTGCGGCATCGGCTCCTACGGTGCGCTCGACATCCATGGCAATAGCGCCGTCGGAATGGGCCAACAATGGATCCCCATCAAGCCATTCGAGATTCCCCTTCGCGCGCTCATACCGATCCGGATCAAGAACGTCCTCGCAGCGTGCAAGAATCTCGGCGTCACGCATATCACAAACGGAGCATATCGGCTGCACCCCGTCGAGTGGAATATCGGCGAAGCAGCCGGCTCGTTGGCGGCGTTTGCACTTGACAAAAATGTGTGGCCGGCCGACGTACCGGGTAATCAATCATCGCTGAGGAGCTTCCAAGAGAGGTTGCTTGCGCAGGGCGTGCCGCTCTTCTGGTGGACCGATATCACATACCCTGATCCGGCGTTCGCGGCTGTGCACTTAGTCGGCGTCGCCGGCATCATGAGTGGCGAGGGCACTAGTATGAATTTCCAGCCGAATGATGACTTTGGCGATGATGCCAAGGCGGCGGTCGATAGCAACTTGGGCAAGAAGCTCATCTGGCCGTCCAGTGACATGACACGCTCCCAAGCGGCCCAATGGATCATTCAGCAATTGAATTGGTAGCGTCGTGAAACCAATATCCAATAATGTTTGCGGCGAATTTTACCTGAGCCTTTTGATCCAGTACAGAGTCGGCACGGCTTGGGAATCGCTGCCTAAAAATGCATGCTCTATCGTACCATGTGCCCGAGGTTAGACAGCCAGACGTTCAACAAAAACCGCTCAAGCCATGGGCTTCGAGCGATTTACAGTTGTTACCATGCCTCGCCGCGTTAGCAATCTGCCATCCGAATCTAGGATGCCCAAGAATTGCCTTCTGGGGAGCTACTGGCGTCTGATTGCCCAATCCAAGATAAAGGGCTCGAGGTGAATAAGCATTTGTGACGCAACTACCACCTAACAGCGGAACAATTCGTTCAGCTTCTTCATGATCTGTCGTCGCTTTTCGTCGCCTTCGGTAAGCTCCTGATATTCTCGAATCTTGTCGGCAACTTTCTTGCGATCGGCAGCGATCTCGGCGTCACTTGCAGATTTCATACCAGTTTGACGCTTCCCCGTGCGCATAGCGTCACCCTTTCCCGACTATCGCAGTATCATACCCAGCATCTCCGCAAATGCCGTCACCAGGAATACGTGGTTGTTGTCGAAATAGCCTTTTGCCTCAGCATCGATTGCTAGGACACCGGAAACTTGCCCATCAGCCGTGCGGATTGGCACGCACAGTAAAGATTTGTACTCTCCTGAAGTCCGCTTCTTTTCCTGAAAGTTGGCATCATCGCTTACATCCGGACAATTGTACATCTCGTTTCTTACGTAGACCCGTCCGATGATTGACGTTCCATCCAGCCGCGCATCGGTTACGGCTTCCCGCCTAAACCCAACCGCTTCATGCATGCGATAGTTCATTAATCCGTCGCGTACCCACACCGACGCTCGGTGATGATCATGCGCGCCTGTAGAGATTATTGCCAGGATTCGAACGAGCGTGTTATTGATAAACTGGTGGACGGTCGTATCGGTGCACTCGTCTCGGTGCTTCAGTAGCGGGCAAAGTTCGTGCGTCAGTTCACGCATTGCACGGATAGCGTTTCTCTTTGCTTGACTGTCCGCGCCCAGCGCCTCGATCGAAGTACGAAGCTCGTTAGCGCGACGGTCACATGCTGAGTGGTCAGTTTTGGCTCCAAAGTGAATGCCGAAGATGTCAACTTGTTGACCGAACGCAGCTCGAACGATACCCACCACGTAAACGAGCGCAAAGAGGCCGACCAAGCCCAGCGCAACTCTGCCCACCAAATCTTTTGGTAGATAGCTGAAAAGGGCTTTCAGTTCGTCCATGCTGACCTTCCGGGATGGGCCCCTGGGATCAGCACGGTTTCCCTAAGAAAGCAGGTTCTTTCTTGCCCAATAACACCCGTGCTACAAACGATGCTACACTTTCGAGATTCTAAGAGTGCTTTATATTGCAGATAAGCCACCAGCCCTGTCCCATGAGGGTTTGAGTGGTGGAGATGAGGGGACTCGAACCCCTGACCTCTTACATGCGAAGCAAGCGCTCTACCAGCTGAGCTACATCCCCACGAAGTCCCGAATAAATTCGCGGAGCGGACCTAAAGGTCCGCTGCTACATTTGTTGGAGTGGTTCGCCTACGACGATCCGGGCCACGTTGATGTAGCGAATGGTGCTCTTGTCATCTTGAACGACAAGCGTGACAAAGCCGGGACCAGCGACTGATCGCAAATCCACGAGATAGGCAAGCAAGATGAGCTGGCTGTTAAACTCCTTCGTGAATTCCGGGAAACTGATGGTTGCCGATTGGCCGTTCAATCCTTGAATGTAGACGTATTTGCGCATCAGTACCTGGGGGCTGGTAGAAAAGCGTAAGCCCGCTCGGTTAATCACGTCGATGAGTGGCACTCCAGTATACGTGTGAAACCGCAAAGTGAGCGACGCCGGCCTCATACCTTCAAGGTCTTTGAGCGTCAGCGTGAGCGGATTGGCAACATCTCCGACCACCTGGATGTACGAGACGCCAAGCGGTGGAGCAATGGGCAGCGTGAGCGGATTCGGTGTAGCGGTGAGCGGAGCAAGGGTTTGCATTGGGAACGGCGTCTGCGTTGCACTTGACGTTGCCGGACCCGGCATCGCAGGAAGGGTCGTCACCGAGACCGTTGGCACTGGGGAACCTTGCGCAGCATTCGCCGCGCTTGACCGATCCTGATTTGAGGTCGACCATGCAGCCACCAGCAACACCATCGCTGCAACGGCTCCAAACGGTATCACGCGTTTTAGAATCGACACGCTCATCTTGCCTCCCGAAGAGTTCATCGCGGTCAGCCGTTCGACCGCTGGGGCGAGAAGCCTCGCGCCCGCAGCCAGCGCACGATGACAAATTTTGCCCGCTCGGCGCAATCGGTGTGGGTTGCGTCGACGACCTCGAACGTCTTAGGGTCGCCTGCCGCGTCGAACAGCTGACGCACCGCCGACGGCGCGACGATCGCATCCTTGCTTGCGGCGATCACGAGCATCGGGCGTGGAGCAACCTCGCTCACGCGCACGGTATAGCGATCCATCGCCTGCGTCAATTCTTCGGGGCTCGGTCCATCAACGTAACACGAGCGATTGCGCAATCCGCCAAGCATCGTCGGCCCTTCCAACGATTGATTGCGCCCAAGCGCCGTGCACATCGCGATGACCGCATCGATCTCGCGCGACTCCACGGCAGCACCGATGGACGCGGCTGCACCCATGCTGTGCCCTGCGCACACAACGGTTCGAACTTCGGGAATGTTGCGTGCAAACGACACCGCATCGAGCACGTTGCGGCACAAGTCGCTGGGCTGCCGCAGCGGTAACGAGCTGCACCCCAGCTTGTGTCCTTGAAAGTCTAAGGCAAGCGAACGAATTCCTTCCGTCGCCAGGTAGAAGGCAAGAGGATCGACGTTGTGCTTACTCGACGAGTAACCGTGCGCGAGCACGACGCACGTCGTGGACGGTCCCCCGCTGTACACGAGTCCCCGCACGATCCCCGAAGCGCTCGGAAACTCGACGCGATCGACCCGAACGCTCGACAGGTCGCGAATGCGAATCACTAGAGTAACACGCGCAGCGTCAGGGTTGCCGACCGTGTGATGCGCCAGCGCCGGTAGACGACAACAACTTTCGAACCGGGACTGCCGTTTAAGAGCTCGCGCGTAAAATCCAAGGTCGCGGGCGCGAGGCCGTTGAGTGAAATGATTTCATCGCCCGGCCTCAAGTCAGCGGCATCCGCCGGGGATCCGGGAATGGTGTCGCGGATGACGATCGCTCCATGTCTCACCACGAGGGCGATTCCGCTTGGGTCATACAGGGCGGGCGATGTGGCGCCCAGGGGTGCGATAAATTCCAAGTTTGAGGACGTCTCATCGATAAAGAGGTTGAGTTTCGAAAGCATGTTCGCACCCAGCGATCCTGCAAGCTCGGAAGCCGGACGCTGCGCATTGACGATGGCTACGAGGGGTTGAAAGAACGTCACCCCCCCGAGTGCGAGCGCACGTGCGCGCACGAGCCTTCCGCTTTCACCTCCGTTTGCTGTCATCGCGTCATAGGGTAACGAGGGTTGGCGGGCGAGGCGGCTTGCGTGATCCACGGCCGGTTCGAGTTGCACGTCGTCTGCCACTCCAGTCGCGAGGGAAAACCACAATCCGCGGTCGCCGTCAAGTGACGCTTCAACCGCGGGGCGCCCATCAATGACGCGCATGGCGGCGGCCGTCGCGGACTGTGGCTGGGCAGCAGCGGCGCTGTGACTGTCGCGATAGATGGTCAGCATCCGATTTGGGAAGTCAAAGTTCACCGGGTAACGCCCGAGCAAGTCGGCGCCGATGATGCCGTCGGCTGCGACGCCAAGATTCGTCTCCGTATACGACCGAACTTTTGCGGCTTGCACCGACAAGCGCGGGAAGCGCAGGTCGGCAATCTGCAAAGATAGCACCGCACTTTGCGATTGGCCTTCGAGAGCATCCGCATCAATCAGCGTTGTCACGGCAGAGCTATCAACCAATAAAGTCGCCGGATGCCCGTTGACAATCACATCGATATATGGTCGACCGCCATGCAGCGTCATGGGCACGGCAATCGAAGCATTGTCGCCGAACCACATGCTGTCGGGCGGACGCGGCCCAGTGTGGATGAGCGGCGCCGAGAAGGGTGGCGTTGTCGCGCGAACCGCCGGTGCGTCTTTGGGAGGCACGATCGGGGAAGGTGATGGTGATGGTGTGGGCGAGGGCGAGGATGTCGGCAGTTGGGTCGAAGTTGAGGTAGCGACGGGAGATGGAGCGGGAGAGACGGACGGTGTTGCTGCTGCCGGCGCGCGGCTGCCGACGAGGAAAGTCACGATGAAGCAAAGAGCGAGATTCACGCCGCATCCAAAAAATTCAAAACAAGCGAGCTAAAGGTCGTGGGCAATTCGATATGGGGCAGATGCCCGCAACGCTCCAGCACTTCGATGCGCGGGGCGGGGAGCACCCGCCGCGCGGTGTTCGCATCCTTGGCTGGCAGCACGGGATCCTTCTGGCCCCAGACGACCAAGGTCGAAGGCTTTAAACTTGCGAGCCGTGCGTGAAAGCGATCCAAATGCCGCGAAAAGTGAAACATCTCATGGAGCGTTCGACTGCTAACCTGCAGTGCCTCGGGATGCGTCGAGCGCGCGACGATTTCCGTGACTGATTCCTCATCGACGTGACCGGCGTCAAAGAAACCGGAGGCGTAACCAGCCCGAATGAGCGCTCTCGATCGGGGCAGCGATAGCCAAAAGCCCATGAGCGCGAGCAGCGCATCGTCAAGCGGCGGGATGGGGCCCTTTGTGAATCCGGCCGGATCGACAAGGACGATCTTGCGAAAAAGATCCGGTTGCTCGAGCGCTGCCAGCAATGAGATGAGGCCGCCCAAAGAATTGCCCACAACGTCGACGCCGGAGAGTTCGAGACGCTCGAGAAAGTCAATGACAAACGTCGCGAAGTACGGCGGATCGTATGGCGCTAAAACGATCGAACTGCGGCCATACCCCGGGAGGTCCGGCGCGAGTGTTTTGTGGTGCGCGGACAATATGGGCATCGTTCGCAGCCACGCGGTGGATGAATGGCCAAATCCGTGCAGGAGCAGTAGCGGACTCCCGGTACCGGCTTCTCGATAGAAGATTTCAGTGTCGCCAATCGCCGCCGTTCTCTCATGCAGTTGCACGCAGCCTCCGTTACAAAGCAATGTAGCAGCGCACCTTTAGGCGCTTTTTTTGGGGCGATTTTCCAATCGCCCCCTACGGGCACCGTGGTTATTGCTGCGGCGGAGCGACTTGCTCGATCGTGATATCGCCACCGGCGGACGTGACCGTAATCTCGGGCCCACCGCCATTGACCGCAATGGACATCGCCTGCTGTGGCGACGCCACCGCTGGCGCGCCAGGGAGCAGGTTGGTCACGGTGCCACCCGGGCTTTGAGCGTCCACTTGAGCGGCGACGCCAGGCAAGAACTGCAGATGAATGGCGCCTTGCTGCGACGCAAATTTGTACGGACCCGAACCCATGTGTGCGAATCGCCATGTGATTGGCCCGCTGTCGCTTTGGACGTCGGCCTTGCTCGCATAGCTGCCAAAAACCGTTATCGCGCCGCCGAGCGTGACCAGGTGGACATCGCCACCCACGCCCGCCAACGTGATGTTGCCGGCCGTCGTGCGGATCAACCCCCGTCCCAGCACATTCTTGAGGTGGACGTCGCCGCCGGATGCCTGGATGATAAATGGTCCCCGGAGTTTTTCAACTTCAACATTGCCCTGTTCTGCATTGATGAAGATCGCGCCGACGTGGTTGGGCACTCCCACCGACATGTCGCCTCCAGGATTCTCAAGATGCACCCCTTCGCTTCCATACAGCGCCTGTGGTACGGAAAATTGTCGAGCGGGTAGGCGATAACACCGGAATCTGCGTCCAATGCCCCTGCACACTTGCTGTGCCGGCAGCATCGGCGCATTCGTGAATTGCCCTGGCGTGAAACGCGAAACCCCAATTCTCTGTCCGCCTACCCCTGGTCGAACGTGAACGGCGGCTGCATCGGCCGAATAGATGTGAATGGTCCCCCCGGTTGAGTGAATGGTGAGGACGGGAGCGCTTGAGATGGGGACATCATCGGCGAGCGCAGGTAGATGCGCACCAGGCAGCGGCAGGAGAAGCAGAGTGGCAAAGGCGGCGACGAGAGCGAGTTTGTTTAGCATGCCTGGAGAGCGATTCGGAGAGAGAACAGGGCTTCACCTCATCTTACTCAACCCATCGGCATACCCGCATGAGCGGCCTCTAAGGCCTAGATGAGGATGGTGTGAGAAAACGAGGGTTTAGGCCGCTTTGGGCGACGGCTGTGAAGGTCTTTCGAGGGGCAAGTCGACGGTGAAAGTCGTGCCTCCGCCCGGTTCGCTCGCGACAGCGATCTTGCCGCCGTGCACGCGAACGATGTTGTTGACGACCGCCAAGCCCAAGCCGGTTCCGTCAACGTTGCGCGAACGTGCCGGGTCAGCGCGATAAAACCGTTCGAAGATATGCGGGAGTGCATCGCCCGGAATACCAGTTCCGGTGTCCTTCACGAGCAGTTCCACCTGTCCGTCATCGCGATGCACAGCAAGCGTGACTGCGCCACTCGGGGTGAATTTGATTGCGTTTTCGGTGAGGTTTTGGACGAGCTGCCGCAAGAGGCTCGGCTCGCCGTGGACGTTTGCCTCCGCGTCTTCATCGACCTCGACCCGTAAGGACAGTCCCTTTGCGTGGGCATTGGGTTGCATGGCAATGCCTACTTCGCGTACGACTTGACTAAAGTCGACCCGCTCGAGCGCGAGCGCCTTTGGATCGTCGGTCTTTGCAAGCGTGAGCATGGCATTGATGACCCGCGCCATCGTAGCACTTTCCATCTCGATTGTTTTCAGTGCCTCGGCCATGATGTCCGGATTGCGAGCGCCCCAGCGCGCCAGCATTTGGGAATTCGCATTGATGACCGTGAGCGGCGTTTTAAGTTCGTGCGAAGCGTCGGCAATGAAACGGCGCTCGCGGGCGAAGGCGGACTCGAGTCGTTCAAGCATGGCGTCGAAAGTTTGCGCGAGGGCGCCAAGCTCATCTGGGCGTCCCTTCCAATTGAGTCGCTTCGCCATATCCTCGCCGCTGATCTCTTGCGCCGCTCGAGCGATCGCGTCGATAGGCCCCAGCGCCGCGCGAGCGAGCGACGTGCTCGCAAGAGCGATAAACACAAGCGCCACGATCAGCCCGAGCACGAGGAAGCCTCGGAAGCTCTTGAGGATAACGTCCGTGCTGCTGAGCGACTCGGCGATGTAGACGGTTGCCTCGACTGCGCTACCCGAACGCAGCGTGAGTTTGTTCACAAGCACGCGGCCCGAGTCCATGGGCGCAACGCCCCAATCTTCATTCGCTCCGAAGATCCGTGGCTGGTTGAGTTTGGTCAATTGCGTCGGCAAGTCGCCGGTGCCCAAGTTTGCGCTCTTGCCGATCGGCTTCCCATACTGATTGAAGGCTTCGATGTACAGACCGGTGCCTGAAAATCCATTGAGAAAATCTTGATTGGCGAGGGACGTGCGCACGGGAACGGCCCCGAACGGATTGCTGCTGTTGAGCGCTTGCAGCTCTCGCAGCATCTCTTGGGACACTCCGCTCACGCGGTCGGCTGCTGCCGCCAGCAAGACGCTGCGCGCGCCGCCGTAGATGACCCCCACGAAGACGATCATCAAGAGCGCGAGCACGCCTGCGTACGCGAAGGTGATGCGGGAACGGAGGCTCGCGAAGAAGGGTATCTGCTGTGTGTTAGTTGCGGAGTGAATAGCCAACTCCCCGAACTGTTTGAATCAATTTTTCTTCACTGCCGACGTCAACCTTGTTGCGCAGGTACCGGATGTAGACGTCGATGAGGTTTGATTCGCCCAAGAAGTCCGATCCCCAAACGCTGTTGAAGATCTCGTCGCGCGAGTGGACTTTGTTCGGGTACATGAGGAGGAATTCAAGCAAGGAAAATTCTTTTGCGGTCAGCGAGATGTGCCGTCCGTTGCGAGCCACTTCTCGTGTATCGCGATTCAATGAAAGGTCTTTTGCACTCAACAGGCGCGGACCAGGCTCTCGTTCGCGTAGCTGCACGCGAATGCGGGCCAGCAGCTCTTCGATGGAAAAGGGCTTGGTCAAATAATCATTCGCGCCCGTATCCAATCCTGTGATGCGATCTGGTACCGCATCCTTTGCGGTCAGCATGATAATGGGAACCGACGAGTGCTTGCGAACGCGCCGGCATACTTCCAGACCGTCGATGCGTGGCAAGAGCACGTCCAAGACGATAAGGTCCGGTGCTTTGAGGGCGCGCTCAATAGCGCTGGCGCCGTCGCCGCAGACCTCGACTTCAAAGCCCTCGTGCTCGAGCTCCAATTGGAGCACCCGAGCGATGTTCGCATCGTCTTCGACGATCAATATCCGCTGCTTGGATGGCCGAGCAGACACCTGGGGGGCGGCTTCCATACACTAAATCTACTCGGCCATGACGGCGCTCTTCATTAACCACCTGTGAAAATGGGGCGCGGGACAGGCTGTGGTGTGGTGCGAATCATAGGGCCGAGTGCGCCTGTTCGTCGCGATTGAGCTCAACGATGCCGTTCGCGCCCTCGCGGCCCAGGCGGCGTCTGCCCTCAGGGAAGCCGGCGTGCCGGGCCGGTACGAGTTTCCTGAGAAACTGCATGTCACTACGGCTTTCTTAGGTAGCGTTCCAGACGACCAGCTGCAAGCAGTTTTGGAAACCTTCCGCTCGAGCGGGCAGCACAAGCCGTTTTGGATCGACTTCGATAGGTTGGGAGCGTTCCCTAATGCCCGCCGGCCGCATACGATCTGGATCGGTTCGACGCAGGAGAGCAGCGGTTTTACTTCATGCGCCCAGACCGTGCGCGCTGGATTCGAACGGCTTGGCTTTCGTTTCGAAAGCAAGGCGACGCCGCACGTCACGATCTGCCGAGTGAAGCACGTTACGGCGCTGACATTACCCGAGCTTGCCAACTGCGCTCGGCTGCAAGTAGACGGCTTAACGCTGTTCCAATCGTTGCCGGCAGGTCCGACGACGAGGTACGAAGCAATCGACCGCACGCATTTTGGAAAATCGCCCTACTAAAACGCCCACGTAGCAGCGGACCTTTAGGTCCGCTCCCGAGGAGGCTCCCCAATGAAGGCCATCATTACTGCGTTCGCAACGCTTGCCGCGCTGACTCTTGCCGCCCAGACTGCGCGTGGTCAAGAAAGGGAGCCGATGCCTCCCACGATTACGGTTTCTGCGACTGGCAGCATCGATTACGTGCCGGACATCGCGCGCGTGCAGCTTGGCATCCGAGCGCAGGCCGCCAGTGCCTCCGCTGCAGCAGCCACGGTGAACCAGACTGCAGCGCAGGTTGTTGCGGCCATCCAGCGCCAGGGCATTGGCACAGGTTCGATCCAAACCTCAGGCTACAATCTGGAATATCGCGAGCCGCAACCGCCGTCGCAGCAGCAAGGCGCCATGGTGAGCACGATGGCGTCGACGACGGCGGGGTCGTACGTGGCATCGGAGATGCTGCAGGTCACAACGCCCGTGAGGTCAGCGGGAGCTGTACTCGACGCGGCAATCACTGCTGGAGCAAACACCTCGTGTGGCTTGACGTATCAATCGAGCAACGCAGATGCGCTCTATCGCACAGCGCTAGCCAAAGCCGTGCAGTCTGCGCGCTCCACTGCAGAGGCGATTGCGAGCGCCGCGCATCTCACAATCGTTCGGGTCGCCTCCATAAGCAATACGCAGGAGCAGATGGGCCCACAACCGATGATGCGCGTTATGGCCTCGGCCGCGGCTCCGATCCTGGCAGGGACCGATACGGTCACGGCGACGGTCTTTGTTGTCTATTTAGTGAAATAAAAAAGCGGACCATCAGGGCCGCTTGAGAATGATGGGGCGATTTTCCAATCGCCCCCTACAGACGTTAAGCTATTTCAGGACGATTGCGAGTGCCCAGCCGCGCGGTGTTTTCTTGCGCACGAGATAGCCGTCGGCGGTCCGGTCAAAAAACTCGAATCCTGCAGCGAGTGCGTCGGCCATTGTCTTGAGTACGAGTACGCCTTGCATGATCCACGTGAGCCTTTCACCCATAGAACTACCCAAGGTAGGCAAACGTTACTAAGGACCGTCCCGTCTGGAGCATCTCATCGGATTCTTATGATCGTGCGCACGTTCGAGGGTGCACGTCTAACCGACGCGAAAGTGGGGAGTGGAATGCCGATGAAAGCTCCGCGGCTGTGTACCGCGACTGTTGTAAACCGGGAGTTTAGAGCTCCCGGTTTTTGGTATGTGCGCTTGCGCTGCGAACATGTAGCACATAATGCAGGCCCGGCGCAATACGTTGCCCTTGACCTGCCCGGCGGTTTTGCCGTTAGACTTCCCCTGGGAATCTACACGGCGAGTGACGACGCGTTCGGCCTCCTCTTCCAAGAATGGGGAGAGCGGACGAGCTGCCTCGCAGCATTGCCCGAGGGAGAGGAAATCTCGTGTATTGGACCTTTGGGTAACGAGTTTACGCTTCCCAAGCGCGGGTCAAAGGCCACGATCGTCGCGGGCGGCTTGGGCGTTGCCGCCTTTTGGATGCTGTCGCGCGACTTGCGGGCGGCGGGCATCGACACCACAATCGTCCTCGGCGCGCGCTCGAAGGATCATGTCGTCGGACGCGAGGAATTGGCCGCCTTCGGATTCCCCATTGAAGTGTGCACCGATGATGGCAGCTTCGGCTTCCACGGCAACGTGGTGGAGCGGTTGCGCAGCCTTCCGCCACCCGGTATGCTCTATGGCTGTGGGCCGCGCGGCATGCTCCGCGAGCTATGCGCGCATGCCAACACAGCAAGCATTCGGTGCCAGATATCAATGGAAGAAACATTCGGCTGCTCGATGGGCACCTGCTGGGGCTGCGTCGTCCCCGTTCGGCGCGGCAGCACGCAAGGGACCGGGTATCCCCAAGCTCCCGGCGAGCAGCGCAACTTTGACTTTGCGCGCGTGTGCGCCGACGGAACCGTGTTCTCCGCCGCTGAGGTGGTTTGGAAAGCGTGAGTACTACAGCACTCGACACCACCGTCAAGCTCGGCAGCGCTGTGTTGAAGAATCCGGTCATCGCGGCGAGCGGTTGCTACAATCGGGGCGAGGAATTTGGGGAGATTATCGACCTCGCCACCTGGGGTGCCATCACGCTCAAGAGCATCACCCGTCACCCAAGGCTCGGCAACGACATGCCCCGCGTGTTTCCAACACCGAGCGGGTTGCTTAACGCCATCGGCTTGCAAGGTCCAGGCATTGATTTCTTCCTCGAACACGTCGCGCCCGAACTCGCGCACGTGCCGACTGCCGTGATCGCCAGCGTCGCCGGATTCAGCGTGGCTGAATTCGCGGATGTTGCTGCGGCGATGGATGGTATCCCCAATGTCGTGGCGATCGAGCTCGATGTATCCTGCCCCAACGTGGATCGAGAAGGTCAATGCTTCGCCGCGGACCCGACCTCGCTCGCAATAGTCGTTGACGCAGTCAAATCCCGCGTGAAGCTGCCGGTGATTCCGAAACTCATGCCGAACGTTGCGGACCTGCGGCCAATCGCTCGCGCGGCGCAAGACGCCGGTGCGGACGCCGTATCGCTCATCAACGCGGTGCGAGGCATGGCGATCGATATTGAGCGGGCGCTTCCGATGCTCGCCAACGAGTCGGGTGGCTTGACCGGCCCCGCCATTCGGCCGATCGCAGTGCATGCGGTCTGGGAAGTTGCGCACGCGGTGACCATACCCATCATTGGCATCGGCGGGCTCGAAACCGGCCGTGACGCATTGGAGTTTTTGTTCGCCGGTGCGAGCGCAGTGGGCATCGGCACGGCGAACTTCCGCGACCCACTCGTGCACGTGCGCGTCGTTGAAAGCATTGAGGCGGAAATGCGACGCCGCCATTGCGGGGCGGTCGGAGAACTCACGGGTCTGGCCCATGCGCACGCGAAAAAGGATGGCTCTCATTGACGCAACTGATGATCGCGCTCGACGAAGCGAAACTCGAAGAAGCACAAGATGTGTTCAGACACACCGCTGCTGACGTCTTGTGGTACAAGGTCGGCTATCAAGCCTACTATTCGTTTGGCAACGACATTATGGCCGAGCTGCGAGAGGCGCGACGTAACATCTTCCTTGACCTCAAACTGCACGACATCCCGAACACGGTCGCCGGAGCGATCCGCAGCGTCGTGCGATCAGGAGCTTCGTTCGTCACGGTGCATGCTGAGGGCGGGAGAAGCATGATGAATGCCGCCGCACAAGCGCGCGACACAATCAACGCAACAGGACGCTCGCTCAAAATAGTTGCCGTCACCCTGCTGACGAGCATTTCCAACGAAGACTTGCGCGAGATCGGTGTCGACCGATCGGTGCATGAACTCGTGAGCATGCGCGCCGCACTCGCGCAAGAGTGCGGACTCGATGGCGTCGTCTGCCCGGTTGAAGCGGTGCCGATCGTCCGTGCGCGCACCTCCTCGGACTTCACCATCATCTGTCCGGGCATCCGGCCGTCGGGCGAAGCCAGTGGCGATCAAAAACGCACCGCGACACCGAGTGAGGCCGTGCTCGCGGGCGCCGACTTTATCGTCGTTGGAAGACCCATTACCAAAGCGCCCGATCCTCGAGCTGCAGTGCAGAAGATCTGCGCAGAGTTAGCCGCGGCCCACGAGGCGTTGCCCAAATCACTCGAGCATTCGTGACGCCCCAAGAACTCCTCGACAAACTCGGAGAGCGAAGAGCGCTGCTCACCGGGCACTTCCGGCTATCCAGCGGTTTGCACAGCGATCGTTTTATTCAAAAGTTTCGCCTTTTCGAAGATCCGACGCTGGCCGAAGAGGTTGGGGCGACGCTTGCCCACTTGCTTTCGCCCTACAAACCGGAAGTGGTCGTGTCGGCCGCCGTGGGCGGCATCTTACCGGGCTACATCGTCGCGAAGAACTTGGGGGTTCGCAACATGTTCGTTGAGAAAGAAAATGGGATTCCCACGTTGCGCCGGGGATTTGAGCTTCAATTAGGAGAGCGGGTTGCCGTCGTCGAGGATGTGATGACGACCGGGAAGTCGACGATGGAAGTCATTGACGTGGTAAGAGCGTCTGGTGCGCAGGTGAGCGTGGTCGGTACCGTCGTTAACCGCGGTAAACCTTCGCTCCCCTATCCAGTCATCACAGTGCTCGACTTGCCACTCGCGGATTATCCTCCGGAAGCATGCCCGCTATGCAAGCAGGGCGTGCCACTGCACGACCCCGGCAGCCGCCGAAGCTAAATCGTCCACCTCGCCCCTAATGCTTGCTGAGCCTCGGTACGGTTGCTCGGTAGCCGGCTCGACTTGGCTGCATACATGGCCGCGTCCGCCCGTTCAATGGCCGCCGCGACACTGGTATCCGCATCGAAGGTTGCGATTCCAAAACTCGCGCTGACGGGCCCAATAAGTGACGACAGATCTCGTGCTTCCCTATCGATCGCCTCAGATAAGCGCTCCATGCGTCTTACGGCAAGGTCGCGTTGCGCGTTGACCATGACGACCACGAATTCGTCGCCGCCCCATCGGTAGACGGGGTCATCGGCCCGCACGAGTGAGACGAGCGCTCTGGCGACGGCTTTGATAGCCTGATCGCCCGCGGCATGGCCGCAGGTGTCGTTGATGAGCTTGAGATCGTTCACGTCAACCACGACGACCGATCCGCTGACCTTGGACGTTTCGTCATGTTGCCCAAAAGCAAAGGAGAATGAATAGCGGTTGAGTGTCGCCGTCATGGGATCTTGGTGGAGCGCCTCTTCTGTGCGCTGATGGGCCATCATGAGCCGCGCATTGGCGGTTTCCAGTTCTGCGCGAACAGCGTCAACGATAACGACAACCGTACCAAAGCCAAGGACAAAATCCAACATGCCGTCCACGAGCGAGGTGATCGTATAGTAGTAAGCACTCGCCGGCATGTTGGCGCCCATCGCGAGCAATGCAGTGGGCAAGTGCTGCAGGTAGTCCACGGCGAGCAAAGCCAAGCCTACCGCAACAATTCGTACACCGGGGCCCGAACTAGCGCGGCCCAGTGAAGGCCACAGGGCAACAAGACAGGCAGTCCAGGCCGCGCCCATGATCGCCCCGTGCACGGCGAACGGAACAGAGAAAGGACCCGAGAGCGTCGCGAGGAGTGCAGCGATCGCGGCCGCGGGCAGCAGCCACCATCCCACTGCAGCGCGCGGTAAGTGATTTCTGCCTATGGAGTAGCAGGCGACGAAGATGGAAAGCACGGCGCCATATTCTAAGAAGAAGTATGCGAAGTACATCGGGATGCGTATCGACCCGGCCATATTTGCTAACAGAATTGCGACTAAGGCAAAGCAATAAGCTATCCAGCCAACGCTCCAATAGAGCATGAGGCGCCGTTGTACCGAGCGAGCAATGACGTAGGACAAGAGCGCGATCAAGGCAGTCGCGGCAATCTGAAAAAGGAGCGATACGAAGCTTGTAACGCTCAAAAGATGAGAATACGCGGAGTCGGCTGTCATCGGTGTCAGTATGGCCCCTCATAAGCAGTATCGACCGATTGCCGCGTCAGTCTAAGGGGCTCGCGACCCTAAAGGCAACTGTCATAACCACCTACCTGCCCCGTTAGGCCTGTTTTGGTTTTGGCGTGAGCAGCGATGCAAAACTCGAACGGAATCGACAATACCGAAAGAAATCTTTTGCGAAGGAGGTCTCATCTTCGACAAACAAGCGAGCCATCCATCAGCTCGTGGAGGCATTTTGGCATGAAGGTATCAATCGCGGTGGTCCTCTTGCTTGCGGCCGTAGCGATGGCGTCAGCTCAAGCCGGAGTTGCAGCGGCATCTGGCGACATCCGTAATATCAAGCACGTCATCATCATCATGCAAGAGAACCGCTCTTTTGACTCCTACTTTGGCACGTATCCCGGCGTGGACGGAATTCCGATGAGCGGGGGCGTGCCGACCGTCTGCTCCCAGGACCCGCAAACCAATCAATGCCTGAAGCCGTACCACGATACCAACGACCGCAACCTCGGCGGACCGCATGCAGCCCGCGATGCCGTCAATGACATCAACGGCGGGAAGATGGACGGCTTCGTTGGGGATGCGGAGACTGCCGGCCGAAATTGCCGGCCACCCCACGAACGCTGCGGCGGCGGGCGTGACGTCATGGGTTATCACGACCGCAACGAGCTCCCCAATTACTGGGCGTACGCGGACAACTACGTACTCCACGATAAAATGTTCGAGCCCAACGCATCGTGGAGCTTGCCCGCACATCTTTTCTTGGTGTCTGAGTGGTCGGCGATATGCACGCGAGCTGGCGATCCCACAAGCTGCACGAACGCCCTCGATAAGCCAGCTCTTCCGATGGATTTTGGCGCGCAGGTTCCGCCGGATTATCCCTGGACCGATCTCACGTATCTGCTGCACAAGAGCCACGTGAGTTGGGCATACTACATCATGGCCGGCTTAGAACCGGACACAGAAGACGGTTCCATGAACGGGCCGCAGCGAAACCAAAATGCGCACACGCCCGGCATTTGGAACCCGCTGCCCCACTTTGACACGGTCAACGCGGACGGGGAACTTGGCAACATTGCGCCGCTCAAGAACTTCTTCGCGGCTGCGAAGAACGGTACGCTCCCATCGGTCGTCTGGATCTGCCCGGCGCAGCCGTACAGCGAACACCCCCCGGCGCTTGTGAGCAGAGGACAAGCCTACGTGACAGCGCTCGTCAACGCTGTGATGCAAAGCCCAGACTGGAATAGCTCGGCCATCTTCCTGGCTTGGGACGACTGGGGAGGTTTCTACGATCACGTCGTGCCGCCGCGTGTGGACGAAAACGGTTACGGCCTGCGCGTCCCATCGATGGTCATCAGTCCCTATGCCAGAAAGGGCTTTGTCGATCACCAAACCTTGAGCTTCGACGCCTTCGTAAAATTCATCGAGGACGATTTTCTCGGGGGTAGCCGGCTGGATCCGCGAACGGACGGGCGGCCTGACCCGCGTCCAGACGTGCGCGAGAACGAGCCGCTCTTGGGCGACTTGCGCAATGACTTCGACTTCTCGCAACCACCGCGCGCTCCGCTCGTGCTACCTGGTGGTCACCTCTAGGTTAGCAACCTTTTCCTTCTTCATCAAAAGCCAGTATGCGATGAGTCCGGCGAGGATGCCAAAGATCCAACCGCCGCGCCATAAGAAATGCAGCGGTGTGACCAACCCGAGTAGCGCGACACCCCAGCCGAACAACAGTGCAAAGATCGCGCGCAGGTTGATTCCTTTGGAATACGAGTAGGCGCCGCCCGGGGTGTACAGCTGTACGAGGTCGAGCTGCTTGCGGCGCACGAGCCAGTAATCGGCGATCGCTATACCATCAAACGGGCCCAACATCGCACCATAGGTGCCCAACCACGTAAAAATGTAATGGCTGTACACCGCCAGCACGTACCAAGGCTGCATGAGTAGACTTAGGAGCCCAGTCATCACCGCGCCAAGCGCGAAGTTGATTCGTCGCGGCCATAGGTTTTCAAAGGCGCGAGCGGGCGCCATTACGTTAGCCGCGACATTGATGGTGACCGACGAGAGGACGATAACGAGCCCTGCGAGCACGATAACTGCCGCCGGAAACTTCAAAATGAGCTCGACTGGGTTCCATATCGCCGTACCGTATAACGCCACGGTGGCCGACGTCACCGCGATACCGAGGAAAGAAAACAGCGCCATCGTCAGCGGCATGGAGAGCGCTTGCCCTAGCATCTGGCCGCGTTGTGTTTTCGCGTATCTCGTATAATCAGGGATGTTTAATGCGAGCGTTGCCCAAAAAGCGATGACACCGACAACCGACGGATAGAAGACGGCCCAAAACGCAGGACCGTGAATCTGCGCGGGCGTTGCGAGCATCGGTCCGAAACCGCCGGCGCGCACGAGCGCCCAAACAAAAAGTGCGATTGCAAAGACACCCAGCGTCGGTGCCGCGATAACGGTGAGCCGCCCGATCGCTTGCGGTCCGCGCATTGCGATGGCGACGTTGATGGCCCAGAAGATGGCGAACGCCAAGGGCAAATGGATGCCTATGGCATCCCAGCCGGTTATTGTCTTCCCGAAGATGATGTCGACGGCTTGACCGCCGAACCAGCAATTGATGCCGAACCAGCCGGCGGCAATGATGGCCCGCGCCAATGATGGAATGTGCGCGCCGCGCGTTCCGAACCACAATCGCGCAAAAACTGGATATGGAATGCCATATCGCGTGCCCGCATGCGAAACCAACAGGATGGGAACGAGCACGATACAGTTGCCGATCAGAATCGTGAGCACCGACTCCCACCAATTCATCCCAAGGGCAATCATACCGCTGGCCAGCGAGTAGGTTGGCAAGCACAAACACATGCCGACCCACAATGACGCATACTTCGTTCCGGGCCAAGAATGTTCGGCCAGCGTGCACGGGCGCAGATCCTCGTTCCAAAGAGTCGGCTCCCCGCTGACCTTTGCAATAGCTGCATCGGTCAGCACGACGACGTCGCCTACTTGAACTTGCGTGTCGGTGGCCATCAGATCTTTACAAGGCTATCATACGTCTCGGGCCGGCGGTCGCGGAAGAACTGCCACGTGTTCCGAACCTCTGTGATGAGATCCCGGTCCATCACGCCGATGACCACTTCATCTTTGTCGCGGCTGCCGATCGCGACGATCTGGCCGCGAGGATCTGCTAAGTAGGCCTGCCCATAGAACTCTCCCATATTCCAGGGCTTTTCCCAACCCACGCGGTTGATGGCGCCCACATAGTAGCCGTTGGCGACGGCGTGTGCTGGTTGTTCGAGTTTCCACAGATATTCCGAAAGACCAGCCACCGTTGCCGATGGATTGAAGACGATCTCGGCTCCGCCTAGGCCGAGCGCGCGCGCTCCCTCCGGGAAGTGGCGATCGTAGCAGATGTAGACGCCAATCTTTGCAAAGGCTGTTTCGAAAACTGGGTAGCCCAGATTCCCAGGTCGGAAGTAGAATTTTTCCCAGAATCCGCAGCCTGAGGGCCCCGCTGCGACTTGAGGCAGATGATGCTTTCGATACTTACCAAGATACTTGCCGTCAGCGTCGATAACGGCCGCCGTATTGTAATACAAGCCGGAGAATTCTTCTTCGTACATCGGAACGATGAGGACAATGCCCAACTCTTTTGCCAGATCCTGCATCAGCTTTGTCGTTGGACCTTCGGGAATCCGCTCGGCAACCGCATACCACTTTGGGTTCTGTTCGGTGCAGAAGTACGGGCCGTAGAACAGCTCTTGCAGGCAGACGATCTGCGCGCCTTTTGACTTGGCCTCGCGAATGAGTCGTTGATGTTTGTCGATTCCTTTTTTTCGGTGCTCTTCAACAGGCGCGCCTCCCTCGACATCGTGATGCGCCTGAATTAACCCGATGCTCGCTTTGGAAGGCATGCCCAATCCTCCGGGTGCGCTTTACAACTGTACTGGAAAGAACTTATCGCATTTTTGGAATGCGCCGATGCCCGGCGAGCCCGTAAACTTCCCGTCATCGACAATTTTCCGACCGCGCGAAAAAACAAAGCGCGGCCGACCCTTGACCTTGATGCCCTCGAAGATATTGTTGTCCGCCTTCATGTGGTGCGACTGCGCCGAGATCGTTCGCTCCGACTTTGGATCCCAGACCAAAATGTCGGCATCGCTTCCCACCGCAATCGTGCCCTTGCGCGGGAACAACCCAAAGAGCTTCGCGGGATTGGTTGACGTCACAGCGACGAACGTGTTGAGACCCATGATGCCTGAGTTGACGCCCACTTGATACAAGATGGCCAAGCGGTCTTCAATGGTCGGCGCGCCATTGGGGATCTTGGAAAAGTCGTCTTTCCCCAGCTCTTTTTGGCCTTTGTGATTGAACGAGCATTGGTCGGAACCAAATGCCTGCAGCTCCAGATTTTTGAGCTTGCGCAGCAGGACGCTTTGATTCCACTTGTCGCGCAGCGGAGGCGACATGACGTAGTTCGCACCGGCAAAGTTCGGCCGCTCGTAGTCCGAGGTATCGCACACAAGATACTGGGGACACGTTTCGCCATAGATGGGGAGACCGCGCTTGCGCCCGTCGCTGATCGCATCGGCCGCCATGGCGCTTGAAACGTGCACCACGTACAGCGGCGCACCGGCCATCTCTGCCAGGCGAATGCCGCGACTGGTTGCCTCGCCTTCCGCTTCCACGGGCCGCGTCAAGGCATGATACTTGGGCTCCTTGTGGCCTTTGCGGCGCGCCTCCGCGATCATGACGTCGATGACGTCGCCATTCTCCGCATGGAGCTGGACGAGACCACCGTACGCCGCCGCCGCTTTAAGCGTTTTGAAAATGGTCTCATCGTCGACTTGCAGGACGCCCTTGTACGCCATGAACACCTTAAATGAATTGACGCCCTCCTGCTCGATCAGCTCGCGGATCTCATTCATCGTTTCATCGCGACCGTCAGCAATCGTCAGATGAAAGGCATAGTCGATAACGGCCTTACCTTTTGCCTTGGCGTGCCATTTTTTGAGCGCGTTGTGAAGCGAATCTCCGCGCTGATGCAAGGCAAAATCGATGATGGCGGTCGTGCCTCCAAGCGCGGCGGCAATGGTGCCTGACTCAAAGTCATCAGCCGTGACGGTGCCGCCAAACGGCATGTCGAGGTGCGTGTGCGGATCGATGCCGCCCGGAAAGACATAACATCCAGAAGCATCCACGACGTTATGGCCGGATTCCGTCACGCGCTTAGCAAGTTGCGAAACCGTCTCGCCTTCAACGAGGATGTCCGCACGATTGACGTCCGTCGCCGTGACAATGGTGCCGCCGCGAATGATCGTCCCCATCAGGATGCTGCCTGAGCCGCTTGGCGTTGCTTCCAGGTCTGCGAGGGCAAGCCGGTGTCGACTTCAAGCATTGAAATGCAGTCCTCCACGGGGCACACCATGTAGCACAAGTTGCAGCCTACACATTCCTTCTCGTCCACGACGAGGTTCGAGACGCCACTGGGTTGCTCGACCCAATCGATGCACTGATGCGCCGCATCCTCGCACGCAACCCAGCACTTGTTGCAGTGAATGCACTTGTCCTGATCGATGCGCGCGATAAGTTTGTACCGCAGGTTGAGATTTTCCCACGTGGTCATGGTCTGGACGGACTTGCCGATGAGATCGCTCGCTGACTTGATTTGGCGTCCATCCAAGTAGTTGTTCATTCCATCGATCATGTCTTCGACAATGCGGAAGCCGTGATGCATGACCGCCGTGCATACCTGCACCGTGGTGGCGCCCATGAGCATGAATTCGACGGCATCCTGCCAGGTTGCGATGCCACCAATGCCCGAGACTGGAATGCGAACCTGAGGATCGCGCGCGCACTCTGCGACCATGTTGAGGGCGATTGGTTTTACTGCTGGTCCGCAGTACCCACCGTGGGTGCTCATACCGTCTACTTGCGGGATAGGTTTCCAGGTATCGAGATCCACCCCGATGAGACTGTTGATGGTGTTGATCAGGCTAATCGCGTGCGCTCCGCCTTGCGTCGCACCGCGAGCGCAGTAGCGGATGTCGGTGATGTTGGGGGTGAGCTTCACGATCACCGGCACCTTGGACGCTTCAACCACCCATGCGGTATTCTGCGCGATCAACTCGGGCACTTGACCCACGGCGGATCCCATGCCACGCTCGGACATGCCATGCGGGCAGCCGAAGTTGAGTTCGAACCCATCGACGCCTGCGTCTTGAACCTTGTTGACAAGCTCGTGCCACTTGTCGCGTTTGGGTTCTTCCATGAGCGAAGCAACGATCGGGCGTTCGGGAAATCGCTTCTTCACTTCCCTGATTTCACGCAAGTTGTCTTCGAGCGAGCGGTCGGTGATGAGCTCGATGTTATTCATGCCGATCATGCGCTCGCCTTTCCAATCCAGGCCCGCAAATCGCGAGGTTACGTTCACGATCGGGTCGCCAAGCGTTTTCCACACCGCACCGCCCCAGCCGGCTTCGAACGCGCGCATCACTTGATACCCGCTGTTCGTCGGCGGCGCCGATGCCAGCCAGAATGGGTTCGGGCTTTTGATGCCCGCCAAGTTTACTGTGAGATCAGCCATGACGTTGCTCCAATGCACGGTTGACGCTGCGGGCAGCAATCTTGCCTTGCTCTGCGGCTTCGACGACCATCGCTTCGCGACTGCCTTTCGCAAAAATGCAATCGCCGGCTGCGAAGATGCCTGCTCGACTCGTTTGCAGGTCACTGTCGACTTGCACGACCCCGCCCTCGTGTTTGATGCCGAGTTGATCGAAAAGGTTCACACGCCGGCTCTGACCGATAGCGCGGATCACGGTGTCCACCTCCGCGACGAACTCAGAGTCTGGCACCTCGGCGGGTGCGGAACGCGAGCTACCGCCGGCGGCTTGGTGGCGCGTTCGGACGAATTCAACACCGCTGACTCTCCCGTTGGTACCGAGAATGCGTTTTGGAGAACAGAGCCAACGGAACTCGATGCCCTCCTGCTTTGCGAATTCGTATTCGAAAGGATAGGCAGTCATCTCGTCCTCAGTGCGCCGGTAGTACATGGTGACCCGCTCGATCCCAAGCCGCTTCGCGCACGTGAGCGCATCGATGGCGGTGTTTCCCGCTCCAATCACCGCGACGCTCGAACCGAGCTCCCGCACGGAGCCGCCGATCTTCGCACGCTCGATGACATCCAGGGCGTCCAACACGCCTTGTAGGTCTTCACCCGGGATGCCGAGCTTGGGAACGCTGCCCATGCCGCAGGCTATGATGGTCGCATCGAAGTTTTTCAAGAGCTCATCGAGCGCCACATCCTTGCCGACGGTGACGCCGGTTCGCATGTCGACGCCCATGTCGATGATCTGCTGCGCCTCCCACAGCGCGACATCTAAAGCCAGCCGGAACGGCACGATGCCATAGGTGTTGAGGCCGCCTGCGTCCTTTTTGCTCTCATAGATCGTGACGGCGTGACCCATGCGGCGCAGCTCGCGCGCTGCCGAAAGTCCCGCCGGCCCGCCGCCGATGATGGCAACCTTCTTGCCGGTCGGCGTCCCTGGTTCAAAGAGCTGGACGTTGTTCTCGCGCGCCCAATCGGTGGCGTAGCGCTGGAGGTCCCCGATTCTGATGGCCACGCTATCTTTTGTATAGACGCACGCGCCCTCGCACAGATTCTCCGTCGGGCAGACGCGAGCGCAGCTTGCACCCATGGGATTGGCGTCCATGATCGTGCGGGCGCTGCCAAGCAGGTTGCCGGTGGTAATCTTCTTGATGAAGGATGCAACGTCGATGTGAGTCGGGCACGCGCGCATGCATGGCGCATCATAGCAGAACAGACAGCGATTGGCTTCGGCCACTACCTCAAGTCGCGACAATTCTTTGTGGATGGAATCATTGAGACGGTTCACCAGCGCGTAATCACCACTTTCTGCTGCGTGTAGAATGCCGCGCCATCTTTGCCATGCATGCGCAGGTCGCCGAACAGCGAGTCCTTTACGCCGCCGAACGGGAAAAACGCCATTGGTGCAGCCACGCCGACATTGATGCCAACCATGCCGGCTTCTATTTGCGACGCAAACGTTCGCGCCGCGCCTCCGCTTTGGGTAAAGATCGATGCCGCATTGCCATACGGCGATGAGTTGGCAAGGCGAATTGCGCTCTCGAGGTCCGGTGCTCGGATGATGGACAGAACTGGTCCAAAGATTTCTTCGCGTGCGACGCGCGAGTTTGGATCGACTCGATCGAAAAGAGTCGGACCCAAGAACGTCCCGCCGGCATTTGGGGCGTGCGCCTTGCGGCCGTCGCAAACAACGTCGAAGCCGCTGCGCGTACCTTCATCTATATAGCCTTCGATCCGTGCCTTTGCCTCAGGGCTGATGACTGGTCCCATCCCAGTGTGCTCGTCCAGCGCGATTCCAAGTGTAAGACGGTTGCAGGCGTCGCGCAGCATTGGCAAGAGGTTGTCGCCGGCGGTACCAACTGCCACCACCACCGACCCGGCCAGGCAGCGCTCGCCCGCGCCGCCGAACGCCGAGGACATGATTGCATCGCGTGTGGTCTCACTTACTCCGTCGGGCATGACAACGAGATGGTTCTTCGCACCGCCCAGTGCTTGGACGCGCTTGTGGTGTTCGACCGCGAGCTGCTGGACGTGCCGAGCAACTTTTGACGATCCGACAAACGATACGGCGCGCACATCCTTGTGCGTGATGAGTGCGTCAACAGCATCCTTGTCGCCGTGCACGACGTTTAAGGTACCGGTTGGGAAGTCACACTCGTAGAACAATTCGGCCGCTCGCATTGCCGAAAGCGGCGTCAGCGGCGATGGCTTGAGGACGAACGTGTTGCCTGCAGCGATCGCCAGCGGATACATCCACAGCGGCACCATCGCCGGAAAGTTAAACGGTGTGATGCCGACGCACACGCCCAGGGGCTGACGGATGCTTTGCGAATCGATGCCGCGCGCGACGTCTTCGAGGCTGTCGCCCATGAGCAGCGTGGGTGTGCCGCACGCAAATTCAACCAACTCGATCGCACGCCGCACCTCTGCCCTCGCGTCTGCCAGCGACTTGCCGTTCTCCTGACAAACAAGACGCGCCAGTTCTTCTTTGTGCTTGTCGAGCAAGGTTGCAAACGCGAAAAAGCGATGGGCGCGTTCGACAACCGGGAGCGCTGACCACCCGTCATAGGCCGCCCGCGCGCAGTCTACGGCTCGATCGATTTCCTCAGGCGTGGTGCGTGGCACGCGAGCAAGAACGTCCCCAGTCGAAGGATCAGTGACATCGACATATTCTCCAGCGGACTCAACAAGTGCGTTGCCCAGCCGCAAAGGCACCCGGGAGACATCCAAGGACTTCATTACCAGCATTCTCCAGCACGCGTCGGAAGTGGCAGGCGCATAGTTTCGACCACACAGCGCAAAGCGCCCTGGCAAAATGAAACCGTATTGGTCTGTCAAACCGCGTACGGCGGGTTCGATTCCCGCCGCCTCCAGCCCCGAGCTCGCTCGGAGGGGATCATGGCGTCAGGCCACGTGATTCTCTAACTTGCATCAACGTCCTAACTATGCTACCATCATCGACGACAGACCAATACGGATACCACCCATTTGCGGGTGGTTTTCTTTGTTCTAAGGCGGACGATTCAGACGTGCGCGACGACGCGACTACGAAGGGAGCAACAATAGCAATGTCGGATTTTGCGGGATGTCTCGCGGATTGAAGCGCTCTGCGCCGGCACCGTCGGCCCCCCGCGATGGCGCACTTGTGAGCACCGATGCGCTAGCGTCACGCCTACCTCTGTCGGCTCTTCTCTCCCAAGTGCTGATTGCGTTCACGATCGAACTCGACCGAGAGGTCAATCTCACTCGAACCACAGCGAGCGTGGGTACGACGGCGCCCTCGCTCGCGATGTGGTCGAACGTCCTGCGATTCGTCGGTGAGCAGGGGGTGGACAAACGGCGGCTCCCGGCGCTCTCCGGCGTATCGAAATCGGTGATCCACACCATGGTAGCGTGCCTTGAGCGGCACGGCTGGGTCGTTGTGGAACCGGTTCCATCCGACAACCGGGCAAAGATCATTCGCCTCACGGCACGGAGTCGCAAACTCCGGAAGGTATGGCAGCCGCTTCTCGCTGACGTCGAGATGCACTGGGAGAAGCGGTTCGGCAAGGACGAAATCGGGAAGCTCCGGGAATCGCTGGAAGCGGTGGTTGGCCAGCTCGATATCGAGCTGCCGCACTACCCCATGGCGATGCCGAACCGAGGCGGGACCCCAACCGGCCTTTGATGAGTGCCGCGCTCGTGTTAAGAAATTGCTGGCAGAGAGCGGAGAAAACTTGCTCACCGGATCGTCAAGACATGCCGGGAGCCCCATCCGCTACGGACTTGCGATCTTCAACGCCGCTGGATTCCCTTGCTGGGCACGCCAGCTAAGAATAGGTCATCGGCCTTCAACCAGCGGACGGAAACCGGAGCCGCTCCGCGTCGTTGGCGGACGGCCGCCGCAGCTACATGCTTTGAACTTGGCCGGCATAAGAAAAACTGCCAGTTTCGGATTGGCAGCGGCTGATCGTTTTCGCCGAGCCTGACCGTGAACCGTTCCGGCGCGAGAGCGATGCCCCTTCCGATGCCCTTGAGATACGCTTCCCTCAATACCCATTGCTCGAAGAATCGCGCGATGCGCAGATGCGCAGGCAGATTTTCCAAACATGCCTGCTCCCGACGAGAAAGAAAATGTCGAGCCACTTGCGCGATGTCGACGAGGCGTGAAGTTTCCTCGGCGTCTACCCCCACCTCGCCCGCGCGCGAAACCAAGCAAATCACCAAACCACTCGTGTGCGTCAAATTAAATCGCAGCGATTTGAAGTCTGCCGGTCCAATAATCTTTGGCTTGCCATGCGAACTTGTTCCGAAACGCCAATGGGAGGGGTCGACGCCGGTGTAGCGCGACAGCGTCGCGCGGCATAGCGCACGCGCCGCCAGATACTCGTGTCGCGACCGTTCCGATCGAAACCTCTCGCAATGTGCCTGCTCTTCAATCGAAAGCCAGGAGAAGCACCCCTTCTGCAGTGCACTGGGAGAGATTTCGTTCAGGCGAAGTTGCCACGCATCCGCCGTGTTCCGAAGCTCATGCCATTTGTGTTTCAGGTTCGATCCCATACCAGGCTGCTTTCGCTGAAGTTGAAACGGGACATGGGCGAAGCGTTGAATCAATTCGCGCCCGCCGGCATTCGCACCGGTCTTCCCGCGAATTCTCTTTAATATAAGGTGCTCTTCGCGCTATTCGTCGGCCCAAAGTGATGTCGCGATATCCCCACTGGTAGGGGGTGAATGTCTACTGCAAGATATTCGTTTGGCGAAACGATTCCGTCGCTGGCACGCCGAAACAGTTCGAGTCTGAAAAAAAATTGCTTAACCACTTGTCGCAAAACCGGATTCAGGACCAATGACTGTTTACACCAATTCGTGTGCGCAGTAATATCGTAGCTATCGTCGCAGCCTGGATGGAATCCAAGGAGAGGCTCAGTTCCACGGAGATCCCAAAGATGTCACTATGACATTCCTGAGGTTTTCTTATGGGCTTTCTTGCGGCGCAATCAACTCATCAAACGGATGACCTCTTTAAAGCTCTGCTGAAGCGCCGATCTCGGCCTTACGTCATTGTTCTAGATGCTGATCTCAACGTCGCCTTTGCCGACTCACGTGCTCTAGCACTGTTGAAGACACATTTTCAGGCATATGACCCGAGAATGCTGCCAGACGCCCTAAGAGACACGGTTGCTGAAATCATTCGACGGCGGGGTGAGAATGCTGCAGCTTTTGAGCAGCCGGTTGGGCCTGTGTTCGGGCTCGTTCTGCGCGTCATCGCGCTCTCAGGAGAGGTCGGCAGCTTCTACGCGATCCTTTTCGAAAAAGAAGCGCGCCGCGAGGATCTAAAGGAGGCCGTAACACGGTTTTCGCTTACGCCACGTGAAGTAGAGGTGCTTGACTTGATACTCGACGGTATGAGCGCCGCTGAAATCGCGGAGGACCTCCACATTGCAGAAGTGACGGTTTTCGATCATTTCAAGCACATCAACAATAAGACCAACGCCCGCAATCGCGCTGACATGCTAGCAAAGATCTTCAATTGGCAGCCGGCCCTCAGGAGCAACGCGTAGAGAAGAGCAAAGGTCCGCAATATCCCCGCCGGTGAGGGGTGAATGGGACCCACATTCATGTTACCATTGAACCCCTGCAGTACTCGCTGATCGTGCCGACATGATAAGAGTTGCCTTCATTAATCATTATGGCGGAGTGCCAGCCGGGGCGGAGAGAAGCCTCGAGGCTTACTTGCGCCGGATACCAAGCGATATAGATCCCTACGTTTTCCTGTTTGAAGAGGGTGCGTACGCAGACCGCGTGAGGGCCCTCAACATTCCTGTGCATATCGTCCCGGCGTCGCGCCGACTGATGGCCGCGTCGCGCGCGGACATCGATGCGAGCCACGCGTTGGATGGGATCCTGCAAGTATTCCGCCTGCGGAAGCTGTTGAAGTCAGTTGATGTCGACGTTGTCGTAACGAACAGCATGAAGGCACATATCGCGGGAGCGATCGCCGCGCGTTTGTGCGGCATTCCTGTCGTTACATGGTTAAAAGAACTCCCGGACGGTTTCACGCTCAAACTCATTCGTTTCGTTAGCCGAACCTGCGCGACAGAGCGAATCGGCTGCTCGCGAGCAGTCGTACGCCACCTTGGGCTCCCGCGCTCGACGGCGTTGGTCCCGCCCCTCGATCTCCCTACTTATGGTCCTGCGCCGTCGGCGGAAGCGGCCAAGGCATCGCTCGGCCTTCCGCCCGAGAAGTTGATTTTTTCGATTGTGGGGCGTATTGCTCGTATAAAGGGCCAAGATTGTTTTGTCCGCGCTGCAGCGCGCGTGTGTGAAAGTCAAATCTCCAACGTCCATTTTGCGATCGTGGGATCGCCGACGTTTCCACAGGATCACGATTTTGTACCCGAACTCGCAAGACTCACCACACAACTTGGCATGACGGAACGGGTGTCGTTCATCCCGTGGCTCGATGATCCCAGAGTCGCGTATGCGGCAAGCGACCTCCTCTGCAACGCTTCGTCCGCGGAAGGATTCGGGCGAACCTCAGTCGAGGCTGCCCTGTACGGCGTTCCGGCGTTGTGTTTCGACGAGGGTGGGGCAAACGAAGCCGTTTTGCCAGCCGTTACCGGAACTGTCGTCCCGGCCGGAAATGTCGAGGCCTTTGCGGCGGCGATGGTTGCGTACGCGGCCGATCCAGTTGCCTTACGGCGCGCTGGGGCCGCAGCGAGAGTTTACGCTCAGCGGCACGATGCCGATCGGCTGGCAAACGCGTTTTTTGAGATCATTCGGCGCGCCAGCTTGAAACGTGCATGGCACAAGGCCGCTGCTCTTCCGCCGCGTGCAGCGATCGCCGAAACGAGCATACCGGTAGTCGCAGGCCGAACTTAACCGACGCTAGCCAGCGTGGGAACATGGCGAATAAAGGTTGCCTCGCCGGCAATCTCTTTGGCCGGAGCATTTTGGCGCGACAACGAAATTCCCACAGTTAGCCAGAACAACACGCCTAGCAAACCGGTATGGGAGTCGATGGAAAAATCCAGCACGATCAACATTATCTGAACCGCGAGAAGCGCAGCAAAAGCAGCGCATTCGGTATGGTTTCCCGATCGTCTCGCTTGTCTCCACCTCGCGAGCACGAAAGTCAACGCCAGCAGTAAGGTTGCGATGTATCCGATGAATCCGGCGAAGCCCATCTCGGCAAAGCGCGCTTGCAGTCCACCGTCTATCGCATTGATCGATTCCGTAAAGCTTGTGAGCTGCGCTGCCGCACCGATGATCCCCAGGCCCTCTCCCATGGGGTATGTTATGCCGTCGCTCAATAGGTCGGTCGTTGACGCCACACGAGCGTTTAGCGAAGAATCCCTATCGAGGTGACTAAAGGTGCCGAAGCGTTCGGCGATGCTATTTTGGCCGGCGTGCGAAGCCACCCAAGGAGATGTGAGCCAAAAGAACGCTGCCACACTGATGCCGCAGGCGAGCCCTACGGAGGCCGTGCGCCACGCGTTTGGGCTGAAGAGCAAATACACGGCGATAGCAACCGCCAACGAGATCCAGGCTGAACGTTCCAGCGTTAACATCAGCGTAACGACGCACAACGCCATACCGACGAGCGCAACGACCTGTTTATCTTTCAATCGGTAAAGATTCAAAGCGATTGCTACCGCGAGAAAACTTGCGCACGGTCCAGCGGAATTGAGCACGCTGAATACGCGTACCTCAAACGGCTGCGACCCTCCATTGGTGACCATGTGGCGGATGGTGGCGACGTCCCTCACCCAGGCGGCGTCCCACGGTGGCAAAGCTGCAAATTGAAAAATTCCATATATGCTCACCGCGACAGCGATCCATAGAATGAGTGTGGACAACCGTTCGAACGCGTGCGCAAGGGCATGGGTGCCGGACGCAAGCCATAGTGCGATAACCACGGGTGCGACAAACTGCAAGAAGTCGTACAACGAGGATGAGCCGTGCCCCAAAAGCAACCCAATCACCCCCGCATAGACGAAGCTGCCTATCCAAATCCACGAGAGCAGAACTATGCGCGGCGATACAACGATGGGTCCACGAAACGTCAGTGCCAACGCAAAGATAGCCATGCCGAGCAGCGGCACAATATCCAGGATCTGAGAGGCATGAAACCCAGCGCGCCAATCCAGCAGCCGCCGAATCTCTGGATAAACCACCCAAAAGACCAAAATGGCGCTGCAGTACCACCACATGGCACGTGATTTCAAATTTGTGTGGTTCGTCATGACGTGATTACTTTCGCTCAGTGGCTTTGTATCTTACCCCGCGCGTGCACTGCGGTCACATTCATCCAAGAGATTGGTATAGTAGGGGGGTAGAGGCAAACTAGGAATCTCCATAGGGATAGGAGGAGCTTGGTGCAGCTCGGATAGCGGAAAAGGTTCTGTCGTTGGCGGCGGAGATGATTCCCGCGATCGATTGAAGCTGCGCGATAGCCACAAACGAAACATTCCGAGCGATACATGCCCGGCTTCACCATTGCGGGCGTTGACACGGTCGATAAACCAGTGGCGCGCGAGAATCGGCGATCGCAACGCGGTCGCCATCCAGGCGCGAACCCTGAGCATTGGTGCGGTTTCGAGATCGTTGTCTCGGGCGATGGCGATGTCGGGAGATTCCGTGGCTCTTTCCGCTGGCGGGCGAACGGCGATGACTCCCAGGAGCGTCGCTGCGACCCGTTGCAGCTGCGCCACGGTGTTCTCATCGTCGGCGGTCACCTTTCGGCCCAGTCGCACGGCAAGCAGCACACCATCGGCGATCCGACACAAATGCAGCGACGCGCTTTCTGTGATTATGGGGGGACTGGCTACGATCACGATTTCGTGTTCCGCTCGCACATTAGCAACGAGGGAATCCAATTCAATGGGTGTGAGTGGGGCTTGAAAAAAGTGACCGGCGAAAGTGCGAGGATCGAGATCGGACATACAGCGCGAGCGAGCGTCACCAGTACTGTAAAGGCTGATGAGTGCAGTTTTCCGGCCCGAATCACTGAACGCATGCGCAAGGCCATGCGCCAACCCTGCTTGGCCATCTTCACCACAAGCCGATGAGACGACGACCATAGCCGTATTGGGCAATTTGGCATCGAGCATGACGCGCAGCGATTGGAAGGACTGATCACTATTGGCCATGATGAGTACTCCTTACCCTACGACTCCAAGAACTGGAGAACCATAAACGCTTTCAATAGTTGCGGGCGTACGGAATCGACGATCGAGCGCCTCGAGAACGAAGGTAAGCGTGATCGCTATCCATAGCGTTACGATCATTACAGCCGTTGTTATCACCGCAGGTCGGGTATAGGGCGAGCGCCCCGCATACGATGCGCGATCGAAGACCATCAGCGAGCCTGTTGAGGCGGCGGCTGCACGGTCGGCGAGCGCCGTAATCAAGCGTGTTGAAAGGAGCTGATATGCGCTTTCGGCCGATGCACGCTGGCGGCGTAAGGCTTCCACTTCCGTGCCGCGCGATGATGCTTTCCCAAGCTGGGCTTGCAATGCGACAATCGTACTCTGAAGCTGTTGAAGCTTCGCTCGATCATTTGCGACCAGGGAGTGGGCATGGTTTTGTTCGGCTAGTGCGTCGGCATACGGCTGTGTTCCTGAAAGCGGCTGTGCCGCAAGTCTGTGCTCATCGCCGGAAAGCCTCGCCTGCTCACGACTGACTATGTCCTGAAGTTCGGCGAGTCCGGGATAGTTGGGCGAAAATCGCGTCTGATCGAGACGAAGCTGTGTCGCGTCTCTGCCGTACTGCTCCCGTACATTTCGATACATTGGATCATCATTGGCCGCTTGTTGACGTGCAAGCGGAGTGACCTCGCTCGTGCGCTGATCCGTGACGTCAGCTTGAGCGGCATCACCGGACAACGTTGCCAACAGCTCATCGCGTTCGGCCAGCAAATGGATAAGGCGCGCATTCATTGATGTGGCATCGCTCGAACCGGCTCCATCCTCGATATACGGGTAGGCTGCCGTCGACTTTTTCAGCGCCGCATCGATGGTTTGTAGCTCCTGCTGTCGGCCTGCGATTTGCTGTTTGATATCCGCGGCGAGCGAATCGAAACGACTCGTCGCTATCTCGCGATAGTAGTGCACTACCTCGCCGGCGACCGCGTTGGCTCCCCTCACCGCTTGGCGCGCGCTAGCATCGGCAAACCGGATCGTCATGACGTTCGAGTTTTGATAAACGTCCGTCCGAATGCGACGATATAGTGCTTCCGGACCGACGGAGCTCCCCATGTCGCGCGACACTCGATCCAGTACGGTGTTGGTTTGCGCAAGCATTGGAAGGTCGTCAGAAAGCAATGGCTTTGTCGTCGTCGTTGGAGCGCCGTCGCTTTCGTTGGTACCCGGCACCATCAACACGGAGGCAGTCGCCGTGTACGTGGGCTGCACGCGCATGTCGGCAGCCAACGCAACAGCGATACCGGCTGCAAGCACCATCGCAAGGGGCGACCGCTGGTGCCAAAGTGTCTGCAAAACTGATCTGATTTCCATAGGAATTGTCCCCGCCTGGTTTTACACGCCGGCTCTAACGGCGAGAGGAGCATTCGGAAATTGCCAATAAAACGCGGACTGTTCGTGCGCGGAATAGACAATGTTCTCGAACGCCTGCATGAAGGAGCTCTTGCTAAACCTCTCGGCGTGCCGCCGGATTGCGTGCGGATCGAAGCTCATGAGCTCGAAACGCTCTAGCGCTGCGGCAAACGCGTCGACGCTTTGCTCCTTGACCAGAACTCCTGTTGTTCCATCAATGACCGTCTCCACAGCGCCGCCGCGCGCTAAGGAAATGACGGGTCGTCCGCATGCATTGGCCTCGAGAAGGGCCATCCCGAAGTCCTCATGTTGGGGAGCAATCATCGCGCGAGCACCACGGATAAGTTCCACCAGACGTTGATCCGAAACATGACCGAGAAACTGAACGCATCCATCATCTGCCGCATGGTCTGGCTTCTGACCGCCCACGACGACCAATCTTCGACGAAGTTTTCTGGCAGCGCCGACCGCGATGTCAATTCGCTTGTATGGGACCGGTCGCGACGCCACGATATAATAGGTTCCTGGGTTTCCTACCCTTCCTACCGGCTTGAATTTCTCCACATCGATGGGTGGATTGACGACTGTGCTTTCACGACCGTAATGTTTTGCGATGCGATTGCGCGTTTCGAAGCTGTTCGCAATGAAGCGGTCCACGCGCGAAGCGGCGATGTAATCCCACTGGCGCATGCGAGAAAGCAGAATGTCGGCCCCAAGGCGCATCGGTGAGGGCAGCGTGTTGACTTCCTCGTGTGTTCGCTCCCACAACGCCCGCATTGGCGAATGGCAGTAGCAGATGTGGGTCTGGCACCCGCTGCGGAGGACGCCTTTGGCGGCGCAGTGGTGCGAAGAGATAATGATATCGTAGCCGCTGAGGTCGAAGCTCTCAACGGCAAGGGGAAACAACGGAAAGTACCACCGGTGGTGCCGTTGAGCTCCAGGGAGCGCATTCAAAAATGAGGGGCGTACGCGCGACTGCAGCGACCGCGGTCCCGTCTGTGCGGAATAAAGAATGGGAAAAATCGGCGCATCGGGGAACAGTTCAGCGAGCACCTCCACGACTCTCTCAGCACCGCCGCGTTGTGTCATTGCGTCGCTCACGATAGCGATTCGGGGCTCGCTCGCTCTCATTAGTATGCACCCCGAGCTTTCAGAACCGCCGGCACAGTTGCGGCAATAATCTGCAGGTCCAGAAAAGGCGACCAGGTGTCGATGTACCGGTTATCGAGGTCAATCCACTGATCGAAAGAAAGATCTGAGCGGCCCGAGATCTGCCAGAGGCACGTGACACCCGGCTTCAATGTCAACCGGCGGAATGCGCGAACGTCGTAATTTGCAACTTCGCTTGGCAAGGGCGGTCGTGGCCCGACGAGCGACATTTCGCCAAGCAAGACATTCCATAGGTTCGGTAGTTCATCGATGCTATAGCGGCGGAGGAACGGGCCTATCGGAATGACCCGTGGGTCATTCTTTATTTTCAAGACCGGCCCGTTCACGCTATTGAGGGTGCGCATTTTGTCGTGCAGCAGATGGGCGCCGGGGAACATAGTCCGCAACTTGTACATTTTGAAAATTCGGCCATCCTTACCGACACGCGCTTGCGAAAAGATAGGTGAGCCCTTCGACACAAGGACTATCGCTATGGCAGCGGCGATAATGGCGGGGGCGGTGAGGATGAGCAGCACAAGCGCCATGCTAATATCGGTTATTCGTTTGTAGACGTGCCACGCCCGCGGAACCGACGGTATGGCGACGCGCGACGGCAGCAGGCCGTAGATCAAGTGCCCTTCCCCGGCATCGATCATCCGTAGTGCAGAGGACTCTTGCACAAGGAGCATTGCGGTATTAGAGGCGGATCATGGCTGCGAGGGCTTGCCAAACCATGCCGAAATCAATTTTGTGTCCCTCGGGGACGAACACCGTATCTCCATCTTCTAAGCTCGGATTATTCTGCACCGCCCCGTGCGTCAACGCCGTAATATCGTACGAGCTCTGCGCCCCCGCATGGAAAACCAGTATCCGAGAAATGTTTGCGTACTTGACCGGTCCGCCCGCGTCGTACAGGGCACTGAGGAGCGAAGTATCGCCAGTGAGGACAACGTCCCCAGGGTGCAGCACCGCGCCCAGGACACCAATGCGTGGCGCTCGCGGGATTGTGAGAACATCGCCATTTTGCGCCGGTTCCGAAAGCTCAGGTCCGCCTGCGGTCACGTATTGTTGTCGATCTCCCCGCTGCAGCGTAAAGTTTGACGATGCGGACGTGGGCAGATAGCCACCGACTTGAAGCACCGCATCGCTGAGCGGCTCGTCGGCGTCCAAATATGCAACCCCGGGTTCGCGCACCTCGCCGCGAACGTCCACCCGAATGGTTTTGTCCACGAGCCGGATCGTGTCTCCGGCTAAGAGTGCGGGACCTGAGCCGCCGTTTGCCTCAAGCACCTGAATATCGAAAGGCCCCAGGACGCGCTCGTCGCGCAGGATAGTCACCCGGTGCAAATCGACGCGGCCATGCAAGAGATCGTGAGTCGCTAGATTTGCTGGCGTCGTGGAAGCCGTGTTCGGAGTGGATCCTTGCGGTGATTGTAATTGCGCGAGCGCGCCGGCCAGTGTTTCCCCCGGCGTGTATGGCAGCACGCCCCCTGGGCCCCCGGAAACGAAAAGGGCTTGATTGCGGGAGACTATCTGTACCCCCACCGCAACCTTGGGGATATAGGCCAACAGAGCCACCCGAACTCGCCTCGCGAGTTCCTCGGGCTCGGCGTTGCGCGCATCGATAGTGCCTGCAAGAGGCAGCGAAATATATCCTGAGCCGTCCACGGCGACCTGCGCGGATAAGTCGGGATGGTTGTAGACGGTGATCGCGACAGTATCGCCGGGATGAAGCTGCGCCAATGCGGGCAACGCGCACAAGTATAGGGCAACGATGAGCGCTGGCATGCTCACAACAAATAATCTACGAACCAAAAGTGTTCGAATCTCCGCGAGAAGTCGCATCTTACAACCGCCGTCCGTGCGTAATTGGCGACTACATACTACCATCGAGATGATTTTGTAATCATCCCTACCCGCCGGGATTTATCGGTAAGAGCGCAAAGGTGATAGCGTTGTTATGCTCTCGGTCCCTAGCGTTAGGGATGGGAGCTTGACGCAATCGCGCTACAATAAAGCGCGCATGCAGACACTCTCCGCGGCGACGATTGACGAAGCCGCGACTATGTCAACTCTTCAAATTGGGTTAGAGTGGTTTCCCGATGGTATCGGAGGAGGCTCCAGCCGGGTCTTCTCGACGCTTACAGATTATTTCAAGTTGGAGCGCGTTACCGTTCACGGCATCGTGACCGGGCGAAACGCTATAACGGAACCACGCTGCGACGGGATCCGCATCATCTGCGCAAACGATGCATCGCTGAAGGAACGCCTGCGCGCGGCGCGTTCGGCGGTTGGCGAAATCCTCGCAAGAAATCGGGTAGATATCGTAGCATCGCATTTCCCACTTTTTACTTTTGCTTGTCTTGATCTGCTCAACCATCTCCCCATCATCGTTCATTTCCACGGGCCATGGGCGGCGGAATCTCGGCTCGAGGGCGGATCCCCACTCGTGACGTCGAGTCAATTCGTCATTGAAAAATTGGTGTACGCGCGCGCCGAAAGGGCCATCGTGCTCACCCGTGCGTTCAGAGATATTCTGCATCAAGCGTATGGCGTTCCGCTCGAAAAGATCAGGGTGATTCCAGGCGGCGTGGATGTGGAGACGTTCAATCCGTCGCCTTCGCGGCCCGACGCGCGCATTCGCCTTGGTTTGCCGCTGGATCGGCCGGTCATCGTGGCTGTAAGGCGACTTGCGAAACGCATGGGTCTGGAAAACCTCATTTCGAGTTTCGCTCACCTCAGGAAAGTCAATGCCGGAGCCGTTTTGGTCATCGTCGGCAGCGGGCATCTCGCTGATGCGCTCAAACAACAAGCACAGGAGTGCGAGCTCGCTGATTCCATTATTTTTGCGGGTCGGGTGCCCGAAGCAGAGCTTCCACTCTACTATCGCGCTGCCGATGTTTCGGTTGTTCCAAGCTTGGCGCTTGAGGGATTCGGCTTAGTCGTCGCCGAGTCGCTTGCATGCGGCACGCCTGCGCTCGTCACACCGATCGGCGGCCTACCAGAAGTCGTCTCCGGTCTCTCCCGGGAGCTCATTTTCGAAGATAGTAGCTCAGCAGCGATGGCTCGGGGCGTGCACGCAGCCTTGACGGGTGCCTTAGCGCTGCCTTCGGCTGATGCGTGCGCAGCCTACGCGCGCCAGCATTTCAGTTGGCCGATCATTGCGAGACAAGTGAAGTCCGTATACGGAGAAGTCTTGTGAAACTCACGGTGTTGGTACCGACATATCGGCGCCCTGCATGCTTGGCAAGATGTCTTCACGCATTGGAGCGGCAAGCGCGTGGTGCAGATCAAGTGCTCGTCGTTGTGCGAGAATCCGACATGGAAACGCAAGGCCTCTTCACGCATTCCTCTTTTCGGTTACCCTTAGAGGTTGTGACAGTTACCATGCCAGGGCAGGTTGCCGCATTGAATGCAGGACTCGATCGCGTGGACGGTGAGGTCGTCGCTATAACTGATGACGATGCGGCACCACATCCCGATTGGCTGCTGCGTATCGAGCAGCATTTCTTGGCCGCTCCAAACCTTGCGGGCGTTGGTGGGCGCGACTATCTTCAAAATGGCAACGTCTATCGCGACAGTTCGGTTGTTGGCAAAATCCAGTGGTTCGGGCGGCGCATCGGCAATCACCATCGCGGCGTCGGACCGGCCCGTTACGTCGATGTGCTAAAAGGGGCCAACATGAGTTATCGCGTGAGCGCGGTAGGATCTCTTCGGTTCGACAGCCGGCTGCTTGGCTTTGGTGCGCAAGTGCATAATGATATGTGTTTTTCTCTTCGACTACGGCGGAGCGGTTGGCGAATACTGTATGATCCCGGGGTTGCTGTGGATCACTTTAGCGCAGAGCGCTTCGACGACGACGCGCGCCTGGACAGGTCACCTGAAGCTGTGAAGAACGAAGCGCACAACGAAACGGTCGGTATCTTAGAATATCTGCCGCGGCCGCGATGGGCGCTTTTCTTAGTGTGGTCTGTTCTTATCGGCCACAGAGGTCTGCCGGGTGCCGCTCAGTGCGTGAGACTAGCGGCAATGAGGCAGTCAGCATGGGCGTCATGGAAGCCTGTTATTATCGGCCGATGCATGGGCGTAAGAACGGTGCTAACTCCAACTGGCAGTAAAGCGATGGTTAGATCCGCGTCGTTTGAAGCTCGGATGCCTGCCAGCCAAGCGCAAAAACCCTAATATACTGGGATGCATATTGATCGCTCCACGTGTACGATACGATGCATGTCGCACCGGTCATCTCGCGACCTAGTTTCCTCTCGCCGGGGCGGGATGCTGTTCTTGCTGGACGGCGACGGTAGAGTCTTTGCCAGCGAGCGTGAATCCAGTGGCAGTCAAAGTTGCCGCAGTTTACCTTTCGGTCTAAGCAGTGTGGTGGAGAGTATCATTGCCCAGTCACAGGCCATCTTTGCAGCTGGAGAAGCAGACTTCGTCATCGATCTTCCGCTCGCTGTTCGAATCTTCTCAATCAAGCATAAGTCCCGCCCGACTATTGCCCTGTACATAGAACGGGCATATCGACACACCGACTAACTCGTGCGAATCAACGCTCTGTTACCAATCTTTCGTATCCTGCCAACCGGCAGCCGCCGCATGGCCATCGCGCAGGTGACGATGCTGCGATCGGTGTCGATCGCCGTGAATATCTGTACCGGCCTCCTGACGGCGGCATTGCTCGGACCACAAGGGCGCGGAGAGCTAGCGGCACTCATCGTGGCGCCCCAAATCCTCGCAGGACTGGCGACGCTTGGGCTTCACGGTTCCCTCATCTACAATGTCAAAGCAGACCCCGAGCACGAGCGCGAATACATCTCGATCAATCTTCTGCTAACCTTCTGTGCTGGCTTGGTCGCTATGGCCGCCGGGTGGTTCCTTGAGCCTCTGTGGTTGACAAAATATAGCAGCAACATCATCGAGCTTGGACGGGCTTTCCTTGTCATCACGCCGCTGATCAGCGCATCCTCAACGTTCACAGCGGTTCTTGAGGCGCGGGCGCGTTTCGTGGCGGCAAATCAATCTGCATATCTGCAGAGCGTCTGCACCTTGGTCGTGCTAGGTCTCTTGATCGCGCTGAAGCACCTTACACCTGCGACTGCAGCGGCTGCCTACCTGGGCCCCTCCGTGCTCGTCTTTGTGTATCTTGCTCTCCTTGTTGGGTATCGGACCACTGCATGGGTGAACCTTCAGGCGCAGCAATTCATCCGGCTGCTCCACTACGGTATACGCATCTACGGGGATGATGTACTGGCAACACTTTCACCGTATCTCGATCAAATTGTCATTGCTGCGATGATGCCGCCTGCTGCGTTGGGAGTCTATGTTGTCGGGCTGAGTCTATCGCGGCTACTCAATGTGCTGCCGGCGTCGGCGACGACGGTGCTCTTTCCGTCACTTGCGGCCCGTCCAACGCAGGCTATCACCGAGACCGTCGCCGCAGCCGTGAGGGTACTTGGTACAATCAATGCGGCGGCGGCTCTTTGCATTGGTCTGCTCGGGCCGCATCTGCTTTCGCTTCTTTATGGCGCGAAGTTCGCCGGTGCAAGCGGCCCGCTGAGTATCTTGCTGATCGCTGGTGTTTGTTCCAATGTCGTCCAACTGCTCTACCAGCTGTACGTGGGGAGCGGACGGCCAGGTATGGTAACAGTTATCCAAACCCTTGGATTTGGAGTTTCATTGGGCTCGATGCTGCTGCTCGTTCCCGCTTACGGAACAGTTGGCGCGGCCCTGTCGTTGCTGATTGCTGCGCTGGTACGCTTGGGTTGTGTTTTACTGGCGATGCCGCTGACGCTCGGAGTCCGAGTTCCCCGGCTCATCATCTCGCTCTCGGATCTCGCTTGGATGAAGGGCCGCTAGCTATGAATGCTCTCCGAAGCCCTAAACTGGCACCGCGGATTTGTTTCCAAGGCGTAGAGCCGGCCTCCCCATTTGGCGTTCTCCTTGGTTCGTCTGTTTCAGCGCTAGCCACAGTATCCGGTCACGGTCGAGCTTTGTCAGCGCCTAAGCAGTGGATGGCCACGGTATTGGGCAGCAGACTCCAGTGGTGGGAAGCCAAGCGATCCGCACGTGCCTCGACATGGAATCAGGACGCAGCGGATATTGCTATCGATTTCTTCGGCTGTGACCTCGTCGGAGTTTCCGCCGGACGTTTTTGGCGAGTGGTGGATGACAGCGGCGAGCCAATACTCAATCCGTTTTGCTTCTTAGAGCGATGCCACCGCGCTCCGTTTGTCGCATCAATTTTCTTGGTTGAACGTGCGGCCGACGGCCGCGGTTGGACGGTCATTGGGGAAGCGCATATTTCAAGTTGCCGGCGGTACAGGGATCTGCTGAATCGAGTCGGTCACGTTGCGGCGCATCTCATGGCATCCGCTCTTCGCGAGAACGGATATGCGACGGCAAAACGCTGGAACGTCACTCCGAGAATTCCGACCCGTTCGAGAACGCAGGCGGCAGCAGGACTGCTCAGAGCGCGCTTTGCAAAGGCCATCATGACCGTGCGGCACGCGGCCCGCAACGAGCGCTGGGCGATCGGCGTGCTCAATGCTCCCATTGATTCATTGACTCATTCTCAAATTCTGCGCGCAGATTCATGGATTCTGTCGCCATCGCGCGACGCATATCTTGCCGATCCTTTTCCTTGGCCCGGACAATCGAATCTATTTCTCTGCGAGCGGTACGACTACCGCACGCACCTGGGCACGCTGCGCGCGATCACGTTTGACCGGGGGAAAGTAGCCAACGAGGAAGCGGTAGATGTGAACGTTGACGGTGCGCATTTGTCATATCCCTTTATTTACCGGGAGCATGGACGCACGTTCTTGCTGCCAGAAATGGCCGCGTTCCGAGAATTAATCCTTTTTGAACTCCTTTCCGAAACCGAAGCGCGCGCCGTCTGCGTCATAGACAGAGGCACGAGGATCGCCGATCCCACGCTGTTCAGGCATGACGGGTTCTATTGGATTGCGTACACGGATCTTGCCATCGGAACCGATGACAATCTTTGCCTATTATATTCGTCGCAACTCGAGGGACCGTGGGTCCCTCATCCCCTCAATCCCGTCAAGATCGACATACGGTCCTCGCGACCAGGAGGCACGCCGTTTTTATCGGGCGGGAATCTGTATCGACCGGCGCAAGATTGCTCCACTACCTACGGTGCGGCGCTAGCGCTGAACCTCGTCCGTGTCTGCACACCGGGTTATTACGAAGAAGAAACCGTTGCGGTGCTCAGGCCGGATCGGCGTGGCCCCTTCCCGCATGGTTTGCACACGCTCTCCCTTGATGGGAGCAGAATTTTCTTCGACGGAAAGAAGCTCTTCTTTGATCTCCATCGGTTTTCCAAATGGATGAAAGAGCAGTTTTTGCAATCCGGACGGGCTGGGTAGTCCAAGACCATGCGCGTATTGATGTCCATTCATCAAGATCTGGATCCACGAACCGGCACCGGGGGTGTTACTTGCCTGCTGGCGGACGCACTCCGCCGCCGTGGGCACACGGTCGACATATTGTCGTTTGAGCGAGTGTCCGCTCCAGACCGGTTCAAAGCCTATTTTTACCCGTGGTTTGTTGCGTCATTCATCGCCACACATCCGCCCTATGACGTTTTAGACTTATCGTCGCGCGATGGTTGGGTTTTGAGCGCCCTTCGGAAAGTGTTGCCGCGCAAGTCGCCGCAGGTTATCATCGCGCGCAGCCATGGCCTCGAGCACCTTTTGCATGCAGCACGCCTGAACGCACATAGGGCCGGGACGACGAAGTTACCTTGGACGTATCCCATCTACAAGGGCGGATTTCGCTTGTGGGAGTGCCGGACGTCGTTATCGCTTGCAAACGCAGCGCTGTTTCTTAACCGTGTCGAGCTACAACATGCAGTTGAGCGGCTTGGTGTTGACCCCAGCCGCGCCGTTCGCGTGAGAAACGGTATTGGGGATTGCTTTGTCCAGAATGCGAAGTCGCTGCTGAATCGCAAGCTTTCCGTCGGCTCGCCAAAGAACGTTGCGTTCATTGGGCGTTACAGCGACTTGAAGGGTGCGTACTATCTGCGCGTAGCGATGCAGTCCGTGCTAAGCAAGAATCCCAATTCGACGTTGGGATTATTCGGAACGATGGTGGATCGGGAAAGCGTGCTCGCCGAATACCCGAGCGAGATCCGAAACCGCATCCACGTGGTGCCGGCGTATGAAAACGACCAGCTACCAAGTCTCCTTGCGGGCTACCACATATTAGCCTTTCCGTCATTGTTTGAGGGCTTTGGAATTGCGCCGCTCGAGGCGATGGCGTGTGGGGTGGTACCGGTCGTGGCGGCCACGCCTGGTCCAATGTCTTATATCGAAAGTGGGCGCAACGGCGTCCTCGTGCCCGTCGGTGATGTCCAGGCTTTGGAAGAAGAGATAACAAGGCTGATGGATGATCTACCGCGCTGGATCGATTTGCGACGAGGGGGCTTGGCAACTGCAATTGACTGTTCATGGGACGATGTTGCTTCCGACACAGAGAGAATATATGCACAATTTACCGCAGGAAACGTGAGCGGCTCTAAATCCCTAGCGTTTGGGATGGACCCTTGCACATGGTCTCGGTAAGCTCGTCGCATACGGTGTCGGAGTCGTGCCGTGAATTGGCAGAAGTCGTATGAGCCCATTCCGTCGCAGTGGCGAGAATTGTTTTTATTTTTCTAGAGCTCGAGGGTAAAATACATGGCGTCGTTCGTTCTGCAAAGCGACACCGAGCCGGGGAGAGAGAGTTCCGTCTCTCATCTCGCCGATTCAATTCCCGCTCGGATCGCTTGCCGCGCCGCGACCGCGCCAAACCACCTTGCCATCATGGATGGAAAGACTCAGCTGACGTACGGGGAGATCGAGCGTCAGTCCGACCTGTTGGCGGCGCGACTGCAAGAAGCTGGCGCGGGGCACGAGCGCTGCATCGGACTGTTTCTGGAACGCTCGGCCAAGTTTATCGTCGCCGCGTTGGCGGTGATGAAAAGCGGGGCTGCGTACGTACCGTTGGACTCGTCCAATCCCGCGGTTCGAGTTGCAGCTATCCTCGCCGACGCTGGGGCCATCGTGCTGCTGACCGATTCGCACAAGGTTCAGAATTTGCGGGCGGGCCCATGGCGCGTGATAGAATTCGAGCTCTCCGATAAGCCTGGTTCGATCGCTTTCACAAAATTCGAAACGGACCCGAAAAGTCTGGCCTATGTTATCTATACGTCGGGTTCGACGGGGCAACCCAAAGGGGTCGAGATAGCCCACGCGAGCCTGAGCAACCTCGTTGCTTGGCATCAGTCGGCATTTGAGGTGACGGCGGCTGACCGCGCCAGTCAGGTCGCCGGTTGTGGATTTGACGCGGCGGTTTGGGAAATTTGGCCGTACCTCACGGCTGGCGCGAGCCTGCATATTGCTGATGAATTGACTCGCCGTTCGCCGCAGGCGCTTCGTGACTGGATCGTCGCGCAAAAGATAACCATCAGTTTCGCCCCGACCGCCATCGCCGAGCAACTACTTCGGGCAAGCTGGCCCGCCGAGACGGCTCTTCGCACGCTGCTGACCGGGGGCGATACGCTTCACCGCTGGCCCGCGCCCGAGTTACCATTTCTTCTGGTCAACAACTACGGCCCGACTGAGTGCACGGTGGTGGCGACATCGGGCATCGTGTCGCCGGATGGGGACGCCGGCGGCCAGCCATCTATTGGCCGGCCCATTGCGAATGCGACAGCGCTGATCCTCGACGATGCGTTACGACCTGTAGCGCCCGGCGAAGCTGGAGAACTGTGCATTGGCGGTGCGCTGGTTGGTCGCGGATATCGCAACCGGCCCGAGCTTACCGCAAACCGATTTGTCACGTACTTGTCTGCATCCGGAGAGCTTGCGCGCATCTATCGCACGGGTGACCGCGCCCGGATTTTGGAAAATGGGGACATCGCATTCCTTGGTCGCCTTGACGATCAGGTGAAGATCCGCGGATATCGCATCGAGCTCGGTGAGATCGTTGCATCACTTAACCGCTTTGCTGGAATCGAGGCCAGCGCCGTATCAGTGCAGGATATCGGCGATGCCGGACCCACGTTGATCGCCTATGTCGTTCCCGCCTGTGATGCACGCCTGACGGCCCAGGAGCTCCGCGAATTTCTCGCAGCTAGCCTACCCGATTACATGCTCCCCGCGTTCTTTGTATCAATTCTCGAGCTGCCGATGACGACGAACGGAAAGCTTGATACGTCAGCCCTTCCTCCGCCCTGCGCCGACAATCTCTTGCCAGACCGGGTGGCTGCGAAGGAAGTCCCCAGCGAGCGCAACGGCTTGCAGCAACAGATCTCCGCATTGGTCGCGTCTCTGTTGGGGCGGCCATCCATCGATGCTGACGACAACTTCTTCATGGTGGGCGGTCATTCGATGCTGGGCGTACAGCTCGTGGCGCGCATTCGCGATGTTTTCGGTGTGAAGTTGACGCTTCGGCAGCTCTTCACCGCACCAACCGTCGCCGACTTGTCGACCGAAGTCGCGCGGCTGACCAAGTCTCAGTAAGGAAGATCAACTCCATGGCGGATGCGGCGGTCCAAGTCCCGCTGAGTCTTTACCATCTTCTGGATCCAGAAGTGCTTGCGAATCCCTATCCGCTCTATCGCCGCCTCCGCACGGAGGACCCCGTTCATTGGGATCCCTATCTCCATGCCTGGATAGTTACGCGATATGCGGATGTGATCACCGTCCTCACGCGCTTTTCCGCCGATCGTGCACCATCACCCGATTTCTTTGAGGCTTTGGGCGCGCCGGAGGTGAGCCCGATCGCCAAGGTGATGGTCAAGCAGATGCTTTTCCTCGATCCGCCGGCACACACGCGCCTGCGCAAATTGGCCGCACCGGCTTTCATGCCCGAGCGTGTTCGCGCCCTACGCGATCACATCCAGGAAATCGCGACAAAGCTCATCGACGACATCCTCGCACGCGGTTCGGGGCGCATGGACCTACTAGCCGACTTCGCCGCGCCACTTCCCGCCATCGTGACAGCCGAAATGCTGGGCGTGCCGGTGGAAGATCACGACAAACTGAAGGATTGGTCCGCCACGTTTGCCGAGATGCTCGGCAATTTTCAACACAATCCTGACCGGCTTGGCGGTGTGCAGTGCGCGCTCGAAAATCTCACCGCTTATTTCGAAAATGCCATCCGCGAGCAGCGAAAAAACCCTCGCGACGGATTGGTTCATGCGCTGATGTCCAGCGAAGTCGACGGCGATCGCCTGACCGATGAGGAGGTCGCCGCAAACTCCATCGTCACGATGGTTGGAGGTCAGGAAACCACCACCAACCTGATTGCCAACGGTATGCTTTCGCTGTTGCGCAATTCGGACCAAATGGCGCGTCTCCGGACCGACAACCAGATCATGGCTGCGGCTGTCGAGGAACTGCTGCGGTATGAAAGCCCCAGCCAGCATACTGCGCGCCTGGCGCCAGACGACGTCGTGCTCGGCGGAAAGCAAATTCGCAAGCGGGAGGCGGTAATTGCGGTCATGGCTGCCGGCAACCGCGACCCCGAGCGATTTCCCGATCCGGATCGGCTCGACTTCGATCGGCCGGACAACCGGCATCTCGCATTTGGATGGGCGGCCCATTTTTGTTTCGGCGCACCACTGGCGCGCCTCGAAGGGCAAATCGCCTTCGAAACGCTCTTGCGCCGATTCCCTGTGCTTGGACTGACCGGCGAGAAGCTCGTCTGGCGGGAAAATCTGGGCTTGCGCGGTCTGACTTCCCTTCCGCTTTCATACGATACCAACCCATGAGCACCGACGTCAAAACATCTCCATGCGTGAAATCGCATACCTCTTCGGGCTCCGCAATTTCCCCTCCGAAGCTACGCCTTCTGCGCTTTGACGATTACGAGAAAACCACGCAGCTGTTGTCGACGAATTCTTTCACGGCCCTTCCATACGAGGACTGGCGCGGAATATGGGTCGACAACCCGCTTTGGTCTCGTATGGGCAGAGATTTTCCGATCGGCTGGGTGCTTGAGACGACTGCTGAGGAAATCGTTGGGATTTTCGGCTCGGTGCCGATACTGTACAAATTCCGCGGGGACGATCTTGTCTCAGCTGTTGGACGGACTTGGTTCGTACGGGCGCCATACCGTGGATTTGCGCTTCAGCTGCTCGACGAGTATTTCAGTCAGCCCGCCAATTTGTTTATCAACACGACGGTCAACCCAGACGCAAGCGCTCCGTTTAATCAGCTTTCGTCTCGCATTCCTTTGGGGGATTGGCAGGTTCTTTCGTACTGGGTCACGTCATACCGCGAATTTGCCGAGAAAGCATTGCGGAAGCGAGGCGTACCGTTCTCAAGGCCCCTGGCGAGCTCTGCCGGCGCCGCACTTCGCTTCAGGGATGCCGTCTACAACAAACGGTTCCCGCGCCTGCCAGGTGCATTTGCGATCGACAATGTGGAGCGGTTCGATTCCCGCTTCGATATATTCTGGAAAGAATTGCTCCGACATGGCCATGACAAGTTGGTGGCGCAGCGGGATAGCAAAACGCTTTCATGGCATTTTGCCATACCAATGCGTAGAGGCCGATTGTGGATATTTACTGCGTCGCGAAACCAGCAGCTTCGGGGGTATTGCACGCTGACGCAGCAAGACCACATGTTCGAGCTGCCTAACGGCGACACGAAGGCGTTTCGGGGCATGCGCTTAGCCGACTATCAGAGCATCGAAGCGGACGTCGATCTGCTGCCTGGCCTGTTGACGGCCGCGCTTGCGCGATGCACCGTCGAGCATGTTGATTTCCTAGAAAATTTGGGACGCGGAGTGCCGAAGATGCGTGTCTTCGACGAGTGCGCGCCCTACAGTTCGAAGCTCGACAACTGGAGATTCGTTTACCGCGCGTCCGATCCGGCCTTAGAAGAGGAACTATGCCAGCCGAAATGCTGGGATCCCTCCGCCTTCGATGGGGATTCGAGTTTTGAATAAACATCCGACGATCGAATGCGAGGCGTAGCGGTGAGCACAACAATCGAAAACCTTTCGCCGATGAGCCCGGCGGTGCTTGTGCCTCCTCGATTACGACTTGCGCGCTTGGATGACTACGAAAAAATTCAACAGCTCGCGTTGGCCCATACATCCGACCTTCCAGCGCGGGAAGACTGGCGCCGCCTCTGGCTTGACAATCCGCTACGGACTCGCTTCGGTAACGATTTTCCGATCGGCTGGGTGCTCGAAAGCCGAAGCGGTGAGATGGTCGGTACTATGGGGACGGTTTGGGCGCTTTACAAGTTTCGGGGGAACGACCTCGTCTCAGCCGCCGGACGCTTTTGGTTCGTCACGGCGCCATACCGCGGATTTGCGCTTCAGCTGATGGACGAGTATTTCTGTCAGCCCGTTGATTTGTTTATCAACAACACGGTTAGCCGCGCCGCACATGCTCCGTTTAGTCAGCTTTCGTCTCGCATTCCACTGGGCGAATGGGACAGCATGTCATATTTGGTCACTGGATACCGTGGATTCACGCAACGAGCCTTGGAGAGGCTGCGGCTTCCGTTTACGCGGTTGCTATCATATCCGGTCGGTGCAGCCTTGTGGTTAAGAGATACTCTATCTAACCGGACGCTTCCAAAAAATGCAGGTTCGTTCACCATAGAAACCACGGATCGCTTCGACATACGATTTGATGGCTTTTGGGACGAGTTGGTCCGTCGAAACCCGGAGAAGCTGCTCGCCGAACGAACTAGCCGCGCCCTTTCGTGGCACTTTGGCGCACCGATGCGCAAAGGACGATTGTGGGTTTTCACCGCGTGTCGGAATAATAAGATACATGCGTACATCACGCTCACTCGGCAGGATCACGCGTTCAGGCTTCCTGCTCTGCCGCACGGTGACACACAGGGCATTCGCGCAATGCGTCTGGTCGATTATCAGTGCATTGAACCTGAGCCGGATCTGTTGCCCGCACTGCTTGGAGCTGCGCTACAGCGATGTGCCAAAGAAGACGTATATGTCCTAGAAAATCTGGGGCGCGGGGTGCGAAAAATGCGGGCCTTTGACGACTGCGCGCCCGACCGTGAAAAGCTTTCGAACTGGAAGTTCTTTTACCACGCAGCCGATCCAGGCTTGAATACGGAGCTGCGCGCTGCGCGATTGTGGGATCCGTCCGCGTACGATGGCGACGCCAGTTTCGAATGATGTCCTAACCGCGTTTATCCTGGTTGGGCACTCGCGCGCCTACGCGACCGCTGCTTTCGTTTCCCCGTACGCTCGATCCGGCGCTCGAAGCCGACCTGCAAGCTCCCTTGTGCTGGGATGGATCGGCATTTGACGGAAACGCCAGCTTCGCATAGGTTTTTTGCTGAACGAGACCTCTTTTAAGGTTGACACCGCGTGTTCGGTGATACAGTTGCCGACGCTTGCTTGCGAATGCCTCAAGAGCAGGTGAGCTTGCTCACAGCCAGCCGGCATATAGCCGTATACGATGCGGAGGTAGCCATTTGCTAAGAACGGCTTCATAGCGTATTAGCAAAGCAAGCTCGCTGGGGAAGTCGGTTGCATATCTCTAAAGCAAGCACAAGCGTGTGCGCTGCACTCATCAGCTTGATCGCCGCCTTCTTGTGCGGCTGCGGTGGTTCTTCCGCAGTTTCTGCCGTTCCAACGCCGTTGGGCACGATCGCTACCCGCAACACCCCAACACCCTCACCGTTGCCGACATCGACCGCATCAGATCCGCCGACCCCCAGGCCTTCGCAGAGTCCAACAGCGCGGCCGACCCCAACGCCGACGCACTCACCCGCGCCTACGCAAACGCCAACGCCCGACCCAACGCAAACGCCGACGCCGGTACCAACGGCGACACCGACGCCCCACCCAACACCAACGCCGACACCCGCACCAACGGCGACACCGACGCGAGATCCTACGCCAACGGCCGCGCCTTCGGGGGTGACGCCACTCGCGGCCGCTGCATTCAACGACGCTGTCGGTGTGAACCTACACTTGGAATATCACAATACGGTCTGGGACAACGATTATTCCCGCTGGTCCTCCGTGCTCATTAATTCGCCTATTATCCACCTGCGCTTCGGCTTTTGTAACTACGGCACAGCCGAACCTTGGTGCACGGGCAGCTACGCCGCGCGCTTCAATCAGTTAGCGGCGGCGGGAAAAAAGATGGACATCCTCACGAACCCCTGGATGGGCTGGACGACTGGCACGAGTGGTTGTAATGGGGGCGCAGGCGGTTGCACGTCGGGCTATCCGGCCAATGTCGACCTGGCTGCAAGCGCGATTGATGCTTATGAAGGACCGAACGAATGCAACGACGGCGGAGGGAATTGCACCATCTACGGAACGTCCGGCGTGAGTTATCCGTGGGCCCCTGGGGTGCTTAATGTTTGGACGCCGGAAATCTTCACCTTGCGATCCGCGGGAGTCGATGTGTATGGTCCGGCCGCTGCCTTTGCCAACTATGCGGAGTTCCCTAACGATTCGGCCTACATCACCAAGGGCGCCCTCCACGACTACGCAACGCCAAACAATCCTGAGAACGGGGACACGCAATCCGGCATGTCTAGCGAGCGGGCGGTGGGCGGCGCGGCACCGATCGTCACAACGGAGACCGGCTATACCACGGGGCCACCGTATACGGAGTACGCTGGCGAATCACGGCTCGCCCAAGAACGGTATATCGGGAGGCAGATTTTATTCCGCCTCAATCCAAGAATCAATATCTCGCGCGTCTATTTCTACGAGCTCTTCGACTACCCGACCTCGCAATGTGATGGTGTCACGACGGCGCTTGAGTGTTACGGCCTGCTCGATGCGAGCTACAACCCCAAGCCTGCGTGGACGCGCCTCATGCAGCTCATGTCGTACTTCGCCGACACAGGGATCTCACCGAAGACGCCGCTCGCCTACACGTTGACCGGCGACACAACGGGGAAGCTGTGGCAAGACCTTTTTCAAAAGTCCAACGGAACGTACATCCTGGTGCCTTGGCTCGGAACGCTACAGTGGGACTGGACAACAAGTACGGATATCAGTCCGACAGTGGAGACGTTGACCCTAACGTTGCCGTCGTCCGTGGCGAGCGTCACCCTCACGCAGTTCGGGGACAACGGCGCTCAAACCGTAACGACAATACCGTGCAGCAACGGAAGGTTCTCGCTGCCGGTGAGCAGTCTGGTCGAAACCGTCATCTTTCACACCTAGCGCCACAGAAACTCACATGCTCGTTAACGGTCTGTAGTGGGCCGCGTGCTACGATGCGTGCCCAGCGTTTCACCCTAGGTTGGGGGGAGCGAACGGCGAATCATGGCATAAGAATGGCCCCGCAACCGCGAACCCGGTCAAAGCCTACGACCGTGGTTCGGCCGCCTACTGGTACGGTAACCTTCCTGTTCTCCGACATCGAGGGTTCAACGCAGCGCTGGGATGCGCATCGTACCCAGATGCAAGCCGCGGTCGCCCGCCACGAGCGGCTGATGACGGAAGCTATGAAGCGGTACGACGGGTTCGTCTTTAAGACGCTCGGCGACGCGCTGTGCGTGGCATTTGCTACCGCACCACAGGCGTTGCACGCAGCCGTCGACGCGCAACGAGCGCTCGCCCGCGAAGATTTCTCCGCAGTGGGTGGCTTGAGCGTACGGATCGGTATGCACACGGGCCATGCCGAGGAGCGCGGCAACGACTACTTTGGTCCAGCGGTCAACCGCGTGGCAAGGATCATGGCCATCGGTCACGGCGGCCAAGTTCTCCTCTCCGAGATCTCGCGTGGGCTCGCGCATTCTGATCTGCCCGCCGGCGTCACGCTGGCAGACCTCGGATTACACAGGCTAAAGGATCTCGCAGAACCAGAACACGTCTGGCAGGTCAATATCGACACGCTGGCAGTGAAGTTCCCGCCACTGAGGTCGCTGGATGCGGTGGATCCTGGCAAAATATTCCGGCGATCTATTCTCGAGCGTCTTATCTCGGCACAACCGAGGATTGTAGCGCTCATCGCGCCGGCGGGGTTCGGGAAATCAACCGTGGCCGCCCAATTCGCCAAACAAGCTGCACGATACGCTGTCTGCGATTGCCGAGATGTCGAGACGGCCGGGCAGCTCGGTCAGCGCGTCCTCAATGCCCTCTGCGAAGAATCGCCCGATCTTTCCGCAGAGCTTTCACGCCGTCAATTGCTTCTTCGAGATGAGGACCCACTCTCGACCCCATTTTTGCAAATGGTCGTGGAGAGCTGGTCAGTCAACCCGCCGCGCTCTGTTTTTATATTTGAGAATGTCGAACGAACCGACGGGAAGAGCAATGTCACTGAGCTGCTCTGGCAGTTGCTTGCCACCACGCCCGAACATCGAACGATCGTTATGTGTTCGCGTATTCCCGTGCGCGCAAGGCTGACACGCTTTGCACCACCTCACGCGATCGCAATCCTGCGTTCTTCGGAGCTCGCGTTTGATCACACGGAGATCTCTGAAATATTTGCGGCGTTGGACGTCGATGCGGCGGCGCTTGAGAGCGTTGCCTCGCAATCGCGCGGTTGGCCCGTTGCTGTGCTCTTGTTTGCCCGGTTCCAGCGCGAAGGGCGCCTGCGCGAGTTGCTCGATCGTGCCAACAATCTTGCGTTTGAAGAACTGTACGAGTACCTGGCTCTTGAGGTTTTGGACTCGCTGCCCGCATCCGTCATGAATGCGCTGGTCGCGTGCGCGTTTATCCCCCAGCCGACCGTGAAAGAGATCGCGAGCGCGCTCGGGGAAGTCGATGTGGAAAAAATGTTGCGCGACACGGCGCGGGACCTGCCTTTTGTCGACATGAAACCCGAGGGTATCCTGGAAATTCATCCGCTCGTGGGCGCACTGCTGCGCGAAACGTATCAGTCGAGGCGAGCGGAACTGCTCACACGCGCCGTTCAAGCAATGGAGGCCGAGGGCAACTGGACGAGAGCAGCGCGCTTACACCTCGAGCGCGGCGCAAAGCGTGATGCAGCCGTTGCTTTGGCCGCTGAGAATCTCGTCGCACTAACGCAAAAGTACCCAATCGAGTATGCAACGGTCTTGAGCGAACTTGATCCCGCCGACATCTTACGCTCGCCGATTCTCTGGTATAGTACCGTTCACGAACGGCGCTTTCGCGTGGATCCTGGTGTGATACTCGCAGAAGCAGCCACGCTGTATCGCTCGCTTGAGTCGAACGCTTTGCCCGCAGGGCGCATCGCCGTCGGCGTGTTCTACGCGCTTTTTCTCAGCGATTCAGGCCAGCATGCGGAAGGAGAAAAACTCCTGCGAGATCTGGCGCACGACCTGGCGATACCCGAGATCCTGACGGATAATTTTCACGGATCCGTGGTCCACATCCGTGCGGCAATCCTGGCCCGGATGGGGAAACTGGGAGAGGCCAAGGCGCAGTTCGATCGCGCCGCGCCCGTCCTCGCTGGCAAGCATATTTCGCTGGCGATTGCCAACATGAATCGCGCAGCAAGCGTCGAGCGCATGCTGGGTCACCTCGAGCAAGAACGCCGCTTGCTCGAAGAGTCCATCGAGTGGGCGAGACCTACTCTTATACCAACCCTTGTGACGAGAGCACTTGCCGAAGCCACCTTCGCGGCGTGGTTCGCCGGCGACGAGAGACGTTTCATTCCATTGTTGCGCGAATTCGAAAGCCTCGTCCAACGCGAGAGCATCTCGGGACTGCAGGACTTGGTTTCTGTGTTTCGCGGCCGTACCGACTTGCAAGAAAGCGGCCTTGAAACGGTCTATTGGCGCATGGTTGCGCGGCTCATCGCAGCGAGCAGCGCCGATGACACAAAGGCCGCCGCAAACCATGCCCGGCTGGCAGTTGAAACGTCAGATGCCTACGGCGATCCCGCATGGCAAGTGATGACGAGAGTCGCCGCGGCGGAAGTCGGAGCCGGGCCGCGCTCAACCCTTCTTAAGGATGCGGCAGCGTTCGCGGCACAGGTTGAGTCGCCGAACCTGCAAAGCGCGGTGGAATCCGTCAGGCGAGGACAAGGGGATCCTGGTTTGCTTCGGGCTTTGCTCGAGCGACTGCGGCGTAGTCCAACGTTGCGTCTTCAACGACGATTAAACCTGTCACAACGCTCCATCTCGATTGGCAACGATGTGGTGCCATTGAACAAGCGCGAATTTGAGCTGCTCGTTGCGCTCGCCATGCACCGCTCCGGGTTGCAGCGCGCGCAACTTATCGAACTGCTCTGGCCAGAGAGCAGCGAAGCGAAAGCGCGAAACGCGCTCAACGTCATGATCCACAGGCTTCGCTCCCGAGTCGGAGGCTCAGACCTCGTGGCCGTCGACGGCGACCGGTATTCGATCGAGCAATCTGTATTCGTCGACGTTTGGAATGCGGAAGAAACCTGGCGAAGTTTTCGCATGCGGTGCAATCTCACTAAAGCCGAGGTTGTCCGCTTGCGCGAAATCGTCGCGTTGCTGCGAGAATGCAGCCGAAGCGCGGGCCTTCCCGAGTGGTTCGAACCACTTGCTCGGCGCTATGCTGAAACGGCGCAGCAAGCGGCGACTAGCCTTGCACGCACGGCACTGGCGGGTGGCGATACTAGGAGTGCATTGGGGGTTGCCCGCGAGATGGTGGAGTACGACCCTGTGGACGAGACCGCTCGCGAGATTCTTATCAAGGCGTTGATCGCCTCAGGTGATAGAGCCGGCGCATCGCGGGAGCTTCGATACTATCGGCAATTCTTGCGCACGGAGCTCGACGCAGAACCGTCCCTTGAATTTATCAAGCAGCTCGAATCCGAGCTCGAGACGGCGCAAGCGGCTCCCTAGTTCCAGCGCGCGATCGATTCACGGACGTAGGTCTCAACCGCTGTTAGCGCGATTTTAAAATCGCGCGCGGTTTGGGTCATGTCCACTGGTGATTCGTACGTGTCCATGAAGGTGAGCATGTTGGACGTAAAAGCTGGCGCACCAGGCAGTGCGCTCCCAGGCGGTAACTCGTTGACCGCCACCGGATAACCGAGGAACATCTCGTACGAGGCCAGGATATCGCGCCATGACAACGGTCGCGGTCCACCAATAGCGATCGCGGAGTTACGGGCGTGTGTATTGGCGAGGGCTCCAAGAGCGAACGTCGCCACGTCTCTCTCGGCGACAAAAGAATGCTTCTTACGCCCTGTGCCGATCAACGTCACCGGCTGGCGCGCACGCAGCGGCTCGTCGACGATTGCCTTGATCCACACGTCCATAAAAATATTGGGCTGTAAGATGGTGTATGGCATTCCACTTGTGCGCAGGTGCTCTTCTACTTTGCCCTTCGCGCTCACGAAGGGGATCGGGCTTTGCGGGTTGGCGCCAAGGAGTGAGGTGAAGACAAAGTGCCCCACTCCTGCGGCCGCCGCGGCATCAACCAGGGCCACGTTGCCCAGGAGATCGACACTCTCCACGGAATCCGAACCACCCCGCTTGACAGAGTTTGCTGTCGTGATGACCGCGTCGATCCCTTGACAGGCTCGTTTGAGCGACTCGGGATCCTTGAGATCGCCGATGGCCGTCTGAGCACCCGCCTCGACGAGTTCTTGGTACTGCGATCCCTCACGGAAGAGCACCCGAACGTCGTAGCCGGCCCCGAGGGCCCTCCTCACGATCGCGCCTCCCAACTGTCCCGTCGCACCGACCACAAGCAACATTCTTGTTCCCTCCCCGAACAGTACACCACGGCGCGCTTACGGCCCGCTTACGTAAGCGGCCGGTAATCGTGGTTTGATAAGCTCCCCTTGAGCAAAACGTTCTCTACCTTGAAAGGAGCGAATCGCGATGCGTTTTTCAACAAGACTCATGGCCTGCCTTACATTTTCAGGGCTGCTTGCCTGTGTGGGCGTGGCCGTACTGGTTCCGGCAAGCGCGGCAACAACTGTGAAGCCGGCTCTTTCGATCCCCATTCCTTGCAGCGATCCCAATCCGTGCTTCGATATCACAAACTACGGAACTGGAAGCGCCCTGCGTGGGCTGTCGAAACAAAATTCAGGGCTGATTGGCATTACCAAGAAATTCCTGTCGACCGATCCTGGTTCCAAGGTTGGTATTGGCGGCATTCTCGGTCTCGATCTCTCAACGCCTCCCACCAGCAACGTCGAAGACTTCAGCGCTGGTTTATTTGGTTTGTCCAAGAATGGTGAAGGTGCTCTTACCGTCTCTGAAGACAAGGTGGGCGCCGTCGGGGTGACGTTCTTTCCGAGTGCGAAGTCGTCCAATGGCGGCTGGCCGGGAATCATTGGCCTGGATGCTTCATCTGACAATGGCACTGGCAATACCGGAGTTGAAGGAACCACGACATCCGGTACGGGTAGCGTGGGCTTGGCGTTTCCTAATTTTGGGGTAAGCCCATCACCGGTGGGTGTCTTCGGCGGCGTATTTCCCGTCGACGGCGACCCGCAAAACATCGGGATCGAATCCCTCGCGTACGGAACGGGAATGTTGGCCGAAAGCTTGGCAACAGCCGCACCGGCTGGATCTGTGCAAGCGCCAGCTCTCCAAGTTGTGTGCGACAACGGAACGCCAGCCATCATTGCTTCGACTACGTTCGCAGCTCCGGCGACGGATTTCATGTCGCTCGACTGCGCCGGTAACATGATACTCAAGGGGACGCTCGTGCAGAATTCGACGCCACTGCTCGCGACGCGGACGAGCGACGGCCGCACCCTCGTATCGTATGGTTCAAGACAGGCGCAACCGACGATCGAAGATGTTGGCGAAGCGCGGCTGATTGGCGGCGTCGCACACGTCACTTTAGATCCAACATTTGCTTCGACGATGGATCGCCGGAGCAACTACCTGGTATTCATTACGCCGGACGGCGACAGCCGCGGGCTCTACGTGAGCGCGAAGACGAGCACAGGTTTTGATGTCCACGAGAATCAGGCTGGGCGATCGACGCTGAGCTTCGACTATCGTATCGTCGCGAAGCCGTACGACACCAATGCGACACGCCTGCCAGCAATGACCGCTGCAGTGCAAGGACTGCGGGCGGTCTCGTACGCAAGCGCGATGAGCCGGCCGCGCGTGACTTCGTTGGATGTCTTGCGAAGAATGGGTCGCACCTCATTGCGTCAGCGTATCGACGCAGCGACTATTCGAAGGTTGGTGTCTGGCCTCGTGAACCAATAGTTAGTCCGGGGTGGCCGGTTCGTCGGCCACCCCACACCGGCTCAAGTAACCCACTCCCTCTTCAGCTCTTGATTATTTCCAATTTTGCGTGACGGTCCCATCAAAGGACCGCGTCGTGAACCAAAAGCTGACTCTGGCCGCGTACTTGGAAGCGTGGGTTGTACGCATTCGTAAGACGCGTCGTTATAAGACGTACGAACTGTATGAAGGGCTCGTTCGCAAGCATCTCATGCCTCTTGTTGGCGGCCTTGACGTGCGACTCGTCAAGCGCAGACACGTACGTGAAGTGCTGGATGGGCTTGGCGGGAACGTCGGCTCGCGCACTCGTCAGCTTATCTTTCGGGTATTGCGTCAAGTATTTGCTGAAGCCATTGAAGATGAGCTCATCACCGTCAACCCGTGTTTTCGAAAAGACAAGCCGCGCCATGAAACCCGCGAGCGGCGAGTTCTCGACCTGCAAGAAGTAAGGCGTCTGCTGGTAGCGGCTAAACGAGGCGATTACTACGTTCTCTTCTTCCTGGCGCTCGCTACGGGCATGCGTCAAGGTGAGATATTCGGCTTGTGCTGGGACGCGATCGATTTCGAGACGTCTTCTCTTTATGTTCGAGTCTCGCTCGCGCGAGACGAGCAAGGCAGAATGATTTTATTACCCCCGAAGACTTCCCGAAAGCGACGCCTCGACATCGGGGACGCGCTCTGCAGGATGCTGCTGCAACACAAGCATCGCCAGCCAGATGGTCCTTGGGTCTTTGTCGATCGTGATGGCGAGCCACTCGCCAAAGATCGCTTTGTGCGAGGTGTGTTCCAACCACTCTTAAAGGAAGCTGGTATCGGGCGCATCCGATTTCACGACCTCAGGCACACCTCCGCTACACTCGCTCTTTCGAGCGGCATCAACGTAAAAGTGGTATCTGAGCGGCTCGGCCACTCCAGCGCCCAAATGACGCTCGATGTCTACACCCGCGCTCTCCCCACTCTTCAGCGAGAGGCCGCATCACAAATGGAATCACTCATCAAGGGGCAGGTCGCTCGAAGACGTCGACTGTTTTCCCGGCGCTGACAGGCACCGCGCCCCATAGCGCGGGTGTGTACCTTTGTTAAGCGCTGACAACGAGATTCAGGAGGTTCGGTGCTCACACCCACGCCTGCCTTCGTGGCAGGCGCGAAACCCTGACGCAAGAAGGGATGTCATGTGCTCGTCGTCGACTTGACAATTGTCTCTAGTCATGTGACAATTGTCAGCGACATGACCAATGCCTCCATCGCGCGCGTTCTCGGAGTTGTCAGCCAAGAACCTGACCTCATCGACGTCACCCGCAAAGGGCTGCCGGCGGCCTCAGCGCTGCGCCTGGCGGAAACTGGCGGGCTGAACCATCAACAGCTGGCGGCCGCGCTCGGCGTGTCGAGCCGCACGCTCGCGCGCAAACGTGGCCGAGGCAAGCTGAATGCAGTTGAATCCGATCGAGCAGTGCGCCTCGCGCGCGTCCTCACGCTCGCGCTCGAGGTCTTTCAGAACCGGCGCAATGCGGTCATCGCCTGGCTGCACGATCCCATCGTCGCGCTCGGCGGGAAGGCGCCGGTCGAATTCTTGGATACCGACTCGGGCTTGCGCCGGGTGGAGCAAGTGCTCACTCGCCTCGACTATGGCGGCATCAGTTAGTGCGGGTCTGGCGACTTGTCAGACGAAGGCGCCTGCCTGACGCCTTCACGGGTGAAGGCGCTCGTCTTGCCGGCGGACGCTGGAACAGTTCCGGCGTCCGCGTCGTCTATACGAGCGACACGCTGGCCCTGGCAACCCTCGAATATCTCGTTCACACCAGCTTGCTGCATGCGCCGCGGGAGATTATGTCCATTTGGGCAGATGTTCCTGACGATCTTCCCAGCGAGACGGTCGCCCTCACCCGGCTACCGAAACATTGGCAGCGTTACGATCCGCCAGTGGAAGTCTTGCGCGAATTTGGCGACGATTGGATCAAACGAGGGAAGACGGCCGTCCTCAAGGTTCCGGCTGCCATCGTCCCTTTGGAACTCAACTATCTGCTCAATCCCGAGCACGCCGCTTTTCGCAGGATCAGAGTCGGCCGGCCTCAGCCGGTGACGATTGATCAGCGCCTCTTTTAGTAGGGGAGCGCCGATATCCATACGTTGGTGTCCACGACCGCGGAAGAGTCTTTGGGTTGGCCGTGGCGTCAAACCGCACGTCAAAGCCAATCTTAGCATTCGAAAACTGCCCTAGATCTGCCATTCCCATGAGTTCCAAAAGTCGCTGACGACCGGTACCGGCTTGAAATTCTGCAGGTCGGTGTTGACCGCGTCGAAGTTGGAACGCCAGACGATGGTGTGAAACGGCACGACGTCGTGGATGCGGTGCTGGATGAGCACGTAGTATGGCCGCCGCTTCGTCCGATCGTAGCTGAGTTGTCCAGCTTGCTGCCATGCCCCAATCTTCGCGTCGACGAAGTGCGCATAGTTGTCTCCATGCGGAGGGACGTCGCCCGGTCCAAGGGTGACCGTGTCGTCAGGGTCCGGATAGGAATATGTCCACCCGTACAGCGCGAGGTCGAATTGCCCGCGCGCCAAGATACCGCCCGAGCCGTAGCTGGCAAATATCAGATCGGCCGGATAGTTGTGAATGTCGAGCGCGATGCCGACGGCCCGCAGGTCTTGCTGAACGAGCTCTTCCACCTTTGCCCGTGATGTTATGCCCGCGACGGTGACCATATCGACTCGTAGCGGCTGTCCATTGCGAACCACCGCACCGCTCGAATCAGAAATCCATCCTGCGGCGCGCAGAAGCGCGCGCGCCTTCGAGAGATCGTGTGGGTAGGGAAGGACGCTTTGGTCGTAGGCCCACGAAGCTGGGGGAGTGTCTGCCATTCCAGGCGGGTCGAGCCCGAAATAAACGTCGCGAGCCAGCACTTGCCAATCAATCGCGTATGCAACTGCTTGGCGCACTCGAACGTCCGTGAACGGCGAGCGCGCGCAATTGAAGACGATTTCTTCGTAGTTCATGTTGGGCACGTGCGTAACCCGGTATCCGTTGAGCTTATTGAGAGTTGCAAATTGGACTTCGGGCGCGTCGTAGTAGAGGTCGACATCGTGGGCCAGGACATTCATCAACAGTGTGTTTTGATTGGGAATGATCCGGTAGAGAATTTTATGGAGCTTGGGCGGCCCGCGCCAATACAAAGGATTCGCCCGCAGCGTCAAAAGCGATCCCGGCTCCCAACGCTCTACGACGAATGGGCCGCTCCCAATCGGTTTTGTGTTGAACGCCACGTGGTTGAGGTCGGCATACTGCGCGAGCAGATGCTTGGGCACGATGGAGCCGAGAGTGCCGTTGCACATGAACGCCGTGACAAATGCCGCCAGGGGCGCTTTGAGGTGCACGACGACGGTGGCGTCATCCGGTGTGTCGATAGAGGCCACATCGTCGTAAGGATAGCGGTATCCAACGTTGTTGTTGGGATTCATGATCTGCTGCCACGTATACTTAACATCCGCACTCGTCAACGGCACGCCATCGGAGAACTTTACGCCGCGGCGCAAGTGATACGTGATTGTCCGTCCATCGGGGCTGATACCCCCGTTCGCCTCCGTCGGCACAACAAGTGCAACGTCAGGGACCGCGTTGCCGTGGTCATCGTAATCGATCAAACCCGAATACACCATCTGCGAAACGTCGCTCACAAACTGCTGAATGGAAAGAATCGGGTTGAGGGTGTCAAGGTCCTCGTAGGAACCCACGCGCAAGACTCCGTGCACTGTCCAGGAATTGCCTGTGTGACCGCCCATGCTGGTTTGAACCTTGGTGCACCCTGCGAGCACCGCAACAAGGGCAGCAACGGCGCCAAGATAACCCAGTTGCCGAGAACCGCGTGATGATGCGTGCACATTGCGCCTTGACATGCTAGCAAGAGGATTCACGAACGAGCTAGAGGCGACCTCGCCCGTCACCGCAAATTGGCTGCACCCCGGAGGTTAGTCCAGTGAGGTCTTTTATGAGTACGTTTCCGATCGAGTCGATCCGCGCGGAGTTTCCTTCGCTTGCTGTTGGCGATAATGGCCAGGCACGGATCTATCTCGATAATCCGGCTGGCACGCAAGTGCCGCGCCGGGTGATAGAGGCGATCGACCACTTCTTTCGCGTCAACAACGCAAATCTGGGTGGCTTTTTTGCATCGAGCCTGGCAGCCGACGAGATGTTTTACGGTGCGTACCGTGCGCTCGCTGACTTCCTCGGCGCTGGGAGCGAACGTGAAATCGTCGTCGGCCCGAGCATGACGAGTCTGACCTACACGTTTTCGCGCAGTCTCGGTCGTACGTTTCGGCCCGGCGATGAAGTGATCTTGACCCGAATGGATCACGAGGGCAACATCGGTCCGTGGCTCGCGATGGCCGAGGAGCGCGGCATGGTGGTGCGCTGGTTGCCGTTTGATCACAGCACGTGGCGAATAGAGCCGGAGGCGCTCGACGCGATTCTCTCGGAGCGCACCCGCGTTGTCGCGCTCAACTACGCGAGCAATCTCACGGGATCGATCAATGACGTTCGGGCACTGGCGGCCAAAGCCAGGGCGGCCGGAGCGCTGGTGTACGTCGATGCGGTCCAATTGGCACCGCACCGATTGATTGACGCGCCAGCTCTTGGTTGCGATTTTCTGGCATGCTCTGCCTACAAGTTTTACGGTCCTCACCTGGGGGTGCTGTGGGGTCGCGAAGACTTGCTGCGCGATATGTATGCCTACAAGGTCCGCCCGGTTCCCGACAAACTTCCCGATCGCTTCGAGGTTGGCACTCCTCAACTGGAATTGATGGCGGCGGCGATTGCAACGGTTGAGCACTTTGAGTGGCTTGGAGATCTCGTCGCGCCCGCACAAGACAGGCGCGCACGCATCGTCAATGCGTTCGAGCAGATTACGACTTGGGAACGGGAGCTGACAAGCCGGCTCATCGACGGTGTCGCGGCTTTGCCGGGCATCACCGTGCAAGGTATCACCGATCCAGATCTCATGGATCATCGCGTTCCAACCGTCTCGGTAACGCACTCCTCGCGCCGATCTGCCGACATTGCGCGCGAACTTGCCAAACGCGGCATCTTTGTGTGGTCCGGTCACAACTTTGCGCTGGAAGTGGCGCGCAGTCTTGGGCTCGACGAAGAGGATGGCGTCGTGCGGATCGGCTTGGCGCAATACAACACGATCGAGGAAGTCGACGCAACGCTGCGCGCGCTCGAGTCCGTGCTCACCGGCTAGCGCTGCGTTTGTGCTGGGAACACGCGTTCAGAGAGCATGGACTCGGCTAAAGTGCAACCTTACGGTACGCGAACGACGAGTTTGCCGCGCGTGTGTTTGGCGTGATCGCTCAGGTCCGCCAAAGCCTGCGCCGCCTGCGAAAGGTCGTAGATCTGCCCAATCTCCACGTTTAGTGTGCCGTCTGCGGCGCGTCTCGCAAGTTCCTCTAGATCGCCATCCTGTGCCGTTAGCTGAATATAGCGAACTGTCACGCCCGCGGGAAAAGCGTTTTGGCTTGGACCACCGAGCGACGACACGATAGTTCCGCCTGCGCGAAGGACCTCGGCATCGCGAACAACAGCGTCACCGGTACTGATCACATCAAGGACGACGTCGATACCATCGGGATATCGCGAAAGCGTTTGGGCGATGGTATCGCCAGATTTGTAGTCGACAGTATCATCCGCGCCGAGATGTCGCAGGTAATCAGCATCGGCAGCGGTGCCTGTCGCGATCACCCGAGCGCCCTCCGCCTTTGCCAATTGTGTCGCAAAGAGTCCAAGACCGCCGCTCGCACCCACAATCAAAACTTTTTGCCCTTCATGTATTCCGGCGGCTTGCACCATCGTCTTTGCCGTTAGCCCCGCCTCGGGAATGGCGGCAGCATGCTCGAAGTCCAATGCGTCGGGCTTTCTCGCTAACTTCTTATCCTTAGCAGAAATCAGTGCATATTGTGCAAACGTCCCATGGGGAAATTGCGCGAGCAGCGCATCGCCGCTGCGCCAACCTTGCACACCGGCGCCCACATCAGCAACGATGCCGGCTCCGTCCATGCCAGGAATATACGGAAATGTGAGAGGCATCCAATCCTTGGCCATTCCGGTGATTAGCTTATAATCAAATGGATTGACGCCCGCAGCGTGTATCCGCACAAGCAATTGACCATCTTTCGCCTTCGGCGTTTCGACCTCGGCGATGCGGGCATTCCGTGGATCGCCATAGCTATCGACCACAAGAGCGTTCATCATCGAAACAGTCGTTTGTTTCATCTCAACCTCCTCTGATTAGGCTGCTTTGTTGGTCCCGAATCGCTGAGCCGCACGCTTCTTGGCTTTCAACGCTTCCACTCTTCGATTTCGCGGCGTGGCGCGAGTCTGCAGCTTTACGAGGAAGCGAGCGGAGGCGGCGGTGATCTCATCGACTGCGCTCGCGAACGCAGCCTCATTTGCTTTTGAGGGTTTTGAAAAGCCGCTGATCTTGCGAACAAATTGTTCCGAAGCCGCGTGGATTTCGTCGCGCGTTGCTGCCGGTTTGAAATTAAAGAGAGTTTTGATGTTTCTGCACACGATTTTTCCCTTCGAATCCCTTGCCCTCGTTCTCCACCACGGCTGCTCCACGGTGGAGTCCCCAGCGTTCCAACGTTCGCTGCCTACTCCCTGGCTGGCGAGGAAGAGCCGTCGCTGCGCATGCCCGGTAGGCAGGCGCTCGGAAAGCCTGGCTACGCTCTGCGAGCGCCTTGAAGGGCCTTGTAGCGGTCAGCTGACGTGTGCTACAATATGGTCATAAATTATGACCAGAAACTCCAAGGACCGCAAATCCCAGAAGTCAGCGATTTCATTCCTTATGTTGAGATCAAGGCAGGTCGGGGCGGGGGAGTTCAAAGCGCGCTGCCTCCAGCTCATGGACGAAGTTGGCCGATCAGGAATAGAAATCGTGATTACAAAGCACCGTAAGCCGGTCGCTCGACTCGTGCCAGTGCGAGCAGGATCTAGCGGTTTCTGCGGCTCTCTTACCGGGCTGACAATCAAGGAAAAGGACCTCGTGAGTCCGGTCAGCGCCCACTGGAAAGCTGATGAACCCAATTTTGCTTGACACGCATGCTGCCGTTTGGGCGGTCGAGGGTAAAATAGCACCAGCTATCGCCGGAGCTGTGGATGACGCCGCCAAACGCGGTGAGCTTCTGCTTTCGCCAATTAGCGCGTGGGAAATAGGCATGCTCGTGCGCAAGGGGCGGCTCATTCTCACGACCCCTGCACAAGATTACATTCGCGCACTGTTTGCCCAGCCGGGCGTGCTGACTGCCACGTTGACGCCCGCTATTGCTTTGGCAGCAACCGAGCTACCAGGAAAATTTCAGGGTGATCCTGCGGACTGCATTTTGATCGCCACGGCCGCTGCGTACGGCGCGCGGCTTCTAACCAGAGACAGTCAGATTCACGAATACGCGAAGGCGACCAAATATATCCGCTGCATCGTTTGCTAATCCTGTAGTTTCTACGAGGAGCGCCCAGAAGAGGGGTGAACGCTCATGTAGATTCTCGGGAGAAACTTGTGTTAAGTGGCCTTTACTTGTGGGCAAACCGTTTCGCATTCGTGGCGGCGTTTGTTTCCCTGTTCATCGCCGGGTTAGCGATGGGTGCTGCGGACGAGATTTCATCTGTGCCAGTTGTGACCTTTACGGTGGCGAAGGCTACCTACCTGTCCACCGAATCACCAACTGGCTCGATTGAAATTAATAATACAACCGCCAACGAACTCTATTTCTATACTACATCCATCGTGTTCTTGATTCGCGATCCATCGGGCGTTCGGGAAGACCGATGGATAAAAGCCTTCGGCATGGTACCAAGACCATTCATTATCTTACCCGGCAAACAGCAAACTTTTGACGTTCCTTTGCCAAAATGCGAAGTCACGAGCGCCCCATGCTCCGAGCACGTTTCCATTCGTTTATCAGTAGCACCCAAAGTTGGCAACGGATCCGATATCACAACCAACGAACAGTCGTACGCCTTCGTGCCTGACCCTACTGCCACGTTCGAGGTAGATGGCTTAACAAACAACCGGCCGCTGCTTATCGCGCAAGGCGAGGCGCAGGCCACGATCCCAGCGCTTGGTACTAGTGCGTCGAACCCGTGGTTCATACAGCAAGCGAATCCGTTTGATCCTATCATGCAACAGGCGAACGATGAGGCAAAGAGCGTCGCATCGCAGCTTGCGGCATTTCTCGATGCAAGTCCGCTGCAAGATGCAAACGGCCTTACTGGCGATAGCATGCTATTGAGGTTTTCGCCCGGAGATATTGAGCGGGCACCGTGGGTAACGACGAGCGACTTGCTTTTTAATGACTCGGTAAAACAGAGCCTCACCACTACGTCCGATCGGTCCTTGGTTGTCGGTGCGCGGTCCACGCGCGCATTCATAGGAGCGAGCGCAATAGCTCCTCGACTAGATCCATTCGCAAGCGCTCCCCAAATTAGCGAAGCCTTCCAGATGGATATGCGCGAGTTTGCGTGGATGTCTCTTTCGGCATCCATTGGCGCGGATCGGCCTGAAGTCTTTAGCGTCGTTCGCGTGCAGCGCGAGAGCTGCGAACGTTTGGGTTTCAATTGTTACTCCGTTGCACTCATACTGGCTTGCGATCGGGCGCGCGCACTGGCGCAGTCACTCGGTGTTGAGGTGGGATACATCTCGCTCGTTGCGGCCTACGTCGGGGCAAAGCCGTGGCCCGACGACCCGGTGCTTCCGGTTGGCGTTGCAATGACGATGGATGGTCAACCAAAGGTGCGGGTAAGGCCATCTCCATCACCCGCTCCTCCGATAGGACACATTATGTATGCTCCGACGCCAAATGCGTTTTTGAACAGCATGCGTGGTGGCATGTTCACTCCCCCACCAGACATCGTACCAATCGAAATTCCAGATTCGACGAACAGCCTTTCTGCATCGGCAGACATCCGGCAGACGTCCTATGCGGACGAACTTCGTATCGATGTGCGGATTGATCCGGATCCTAACCATTCGGGGCAAGTCAGAGGCTTGCCAGATCCTGGGGAGTTGGCAAAAAAGCTGCACACTGAACCTCTCGTAGTCGATGCCTCAAGTCAGGCCGGCCAGCCAAACGCGCTGCCCGTTGGTTACGAACTCCTTGTCCGTACTTTCGATCCAAGTCAACTTGATCGCTTGATCGCCCGAATTCGGACCAGCTATCAGCATAACAACATTGTGATTCACTACGGTGCGACGATTGCGATGAGCAGCTGTGATACCAAGATCGTTCATGCCCAGGCGAAATCAGCTCAAGCGGCGATGCAAAATGCAGTCGATAGCGCTTATTCTTCAAATCATCGTTTGGGTCGGCTCCTGCTCGCTGCTGCCTACCCGCCAAACGCTCCGAGTGCATGCATGCAAGATCCCACGCGCGATCCCTTGGATCAGGCTCCAGGCGAAAAGCTCCAAATACCCGCTGATCGTTCAATCACGATTGATGTGCCAGTGAGGCTCGTGTTCCGAATTTCTTCGAAGTAGCCCGTGGCCGCCTTATTCCACGCAGGGATGAAGTATGCGCTTTGCCCTTTCTCGCAGAGCGGCTTTGATAAAAAGCTTTAGCAAGCGAACGGAGGAGTGGCAGTATCTGCCTTCTAGGGCAGGCACGCCAAAAAGGTGGGAGATCTAGATAGAATATTTGCAAAATCCTAACGCGATAGGTTATACTTATCTGTAAAAACAAATGCCCACAGTCGCTACGCTGAGAAATTACTATGGTTAGAATAAAAGGTTTTGATGCAAAAGGGATCGCGAAAGCTCGCGAGCGCGGGAAGCTTAATCAAGCTAATGATGCGGTCATCATGAGCTTTCTTCCAAACAGCAGCCATATCTACCTTAGGCTGCGAAATCGCACCGAGCTAAAGATACCCGTGAGGTCGATTACTAGCTTGGCCGATGTTACAAAGCCCGATCTCAAGAAACTGAGGCTATCGCGCGTCGGCGATGCCATTGAGCTCCCCGAGCACGATCTCAACATATCGGTTGCAGGACTGGTGCGCCGCGCAGTAACTGGTGACGATCCGTACGCCAAGGCTGGCAGTGCAAGAAGCAAAGCTAAATCAGCAGCCGCCAGAGCCAACGGGAAAAAGGATGGGCGTCCAAAACGCCACACGCCGATCGCTATTTAGGTCTCAAGGCTTCGCCTTCGGATCGCTGCGGCGGGGATCTCTTGAGCGAGAACTGCGCCCGCCTTGCTACGTCCAGACATGCGGCATGCACGGGTCGTCCTGGCCCGCGGCGAATGTAGTAGCGGAAACCTGCCCCGAGCGGCGTAGTTCTTCCCATGAAACTGAGCGGACACACCATGCTCCTGACGGGCGGCGCGAGCGGTATCGGCTTCGCCTTTGCCAAGCGTTTCCTCGCCGAAGGCAACGAGGTCATCATCTGCGGCAGGCGCGAGGACAAGCTCCGTGAGGCGCACGAGGCACATCCTTCACTGCACACCCGTGTGTGCGATGTCGCAGATCCCGAGCAGCGCAAACAACTTGCGGCCTGGGCGATCAAAGCCTTCCCGAAACTCGACATCCTGGTTAATAACGCCGGCATTCAACAATGGCTGTCACTAAATGATGAGATTGATTGGTCGTCATGTCACAATGAGATCGCGATCAACTTAGAAGCACCGATTCACCTAAGCATGCTCTTGCTGCCGCACCTTCGCAAACAACTGGAACCTGCGATCATCAACATCTCTTCAGGGCTTGCTTATGTGCCGCTCGCCGCAACACCGGTGTACAGCGCAACCAAGGCTGCGATCGGTTCGTTTACGCTTTCCTTGCGTCGACAGCTCGCCGCAACGCCCATCGAGGTCATCGAGATCGCACCACCCGCAGTCAACACGGATCTTGGCGGTCCAGGCCTCCACGCATGGGCCATGCCCCTCGACGAATTTGCGGACGCCGCGTTTGCGCAACTCCGCGCTGGAAGCATCGAGGTGTCGTATGGCTTTTCCGAAGAAGCCATCCACGGGTCGTACGAAGATCGCCGTCGGATCTTTGACCGTATGAACAATCGGTAGTCCCACGCCGACGCCCAGCTGCTCGTTAGTTTTCAGGCTTGACGTTCGCTTTACCGCGCGCGATAAGGATGGTGCTGGGGGCAAGCTGGTGCTGTAGCAGTCTCTCAAACCGTCTGCTGCGGGTTCGATCCCCGCTGCCTCCAGCTCCGCGCAGCGGAGGGTTCACGACGGTGAGGACTGCGTGAATCCATCTTGCCCGACGCCTGTGTATATGCTATAATGACCCGCGAGAGACTGCTACTAGCACCCACCCGTTATGCGGGTGGTTTTCTTTTTTGAGCTCGCCCGGTAAGCATCGACGCAATAGAATTATTGGTGACAGGTCGCCGTTGGAATCATTCCGGGTCACACTAGGCCTTACCAAAGTGATACTAAGTCGTCGCCTGCCTTTTAGGCAGGCGCGACCTTCTGGGCCAAGGTCTTCTGAAGGAGATGGCTACCGATAGGCTTTTGTGCCATCGTACCCCAATGGCCGAAAACGGTGACTGCGGTCAATCTCCGTTGTGATTGGATGGGCCTATAATTCAAGCATGAGGCTGCAAAGCTCTACTTTCATCATTGTGCTCTTGATATGTGCCGGCACGGTACTCTTTGCTCAGCCGGCCAATGCTGGCTGCAAAAATTTGGCTGCTGACGCCAACGCGATCAGCGCAAAGGCGAAGAACGTCCAAAGTTACGAGGGTTCGAGCAACGACTACTCGGCGAAGGTTTCGTGGAACACGATAAACCACTACGCGCTGGAGGGTGCACAAGAGTTCAAGTCGTGCGATGACAGTGCGCCTCGACTGCTCTATTCGGTGTCCTTTGCGGACGCGACTGCAGTCGGCATGCATTACGGATTCTTACCCTGGTCTGAAGGGGCAGGCGATATCGGCGGGACGCTGCAGATCATCGAGTCGCTGCCGCACACCCCAACGGTCGCAAGAGAATGGGACCTCGTCGACCGCCTCTATCTCCAAGTCTGCAGCATGCACGGTGCATCCTGTACGCGGAGAACGTACTAGAAATCAATGTTCGCTTGGCGACTGCGCTCAAGCACGAACGGAGCCGAGTTCGGGAACCTGCCGTCGCGACACGAAGTAATCCCTTTCCGCTGCCTTCGGAACAATAGACGTACTTGACGTCCATCAGTATTCTGGCTAGAATATAGCCAGAATTAGATGCGTTTTGAGATTGTTTTGGCTCCTGAAGCAGTCGAAGATCTGAGAAGGCTCAAAGCGAATGTTCGAGCTAAAGTCCTTGCATCGATCGAAACCCATCTAAAGCACGAGCCGCGAAAACAAAGTCGTAGCCAGATCAAAAGGCTTCGGGGCATTCGGCGACCAGAGTATAGGCTACGCGCTGATGAGGCGCGAGTGTTCTACGATGTCAAAGACCCAAAGGTTGAGATTCTGGCGATCATAATAAAGTCGGAGGCAACAGAATGGCTAGCACAATTCGCCGAACCAGAATAAGGAAGGTTCCGCTGTCTGAGATGAAGGATGATTTGTCACGATTTCTTCGCGAGGCAGCAAAGGAAGAAATCGTAATCACGCGCCATGGAAGGCCTGCGGGTGTTTTGATCGGTTTCGAATCGGATGACGAGTGGTTTGACTACCGGCTTGAAAATGATCCACGGTTTTTGATGCGTGTCGAAAAGGCGCGGAAGAGTCTTCGGGCTGGCCACGGTGTCAAGCTGGATGAGGTCAAAGCCATCTCTTAGTACTAGTACCAATATGCTTTAGGGATTTCCGAGATCTCCGGCCCGATAATTGCGCCCGCCTTCTAGATAGTCTGCGCCTGCCACCGACGCAGGCGTGATCCAAAAACGATGCATCTGCTTTGCTATCGGGCCTTGGCTCGCCGGCAAGACGGAACCATCCGACAGTAACGAAATACGTGACTTTCCGGCAGATACAGCTGGGTCGGCCCCGATTGGAGTATAGTACGAAAGCGCCAGATATTACCCAGTGATATTACCAGTCCTAAGGGTGGGGCCCATCCGGCAGGCAGCATATTAGAGCCGTGAAACCTTAGTGACCAACTTCCTTCGCCAAAGCAGCAACAACCACTTGATTCAGGCTAACTCCCTCTAGTTCTGCCCGCTTTGCCAGATCCCGGTGCATGGTGCGGGGGACGCGGACTACGAACTTACCGCTAAACGCGCGTGACCCCAGTGGCTCAGGTATTGCCTCTCCATCCTCGAGCGCAACTTCGAGCCACCCTCTCATCGCATTACCGAGATGCTTAAGTGCCTCTTTCTCTGTCTTGCCTTCAGACATACAACCCTGGAGTTCCAGAACTCGCGCGAACTAAGTACGTCTTCATTTCTGATCAGCTCGCGAGTATAAGGCTTCGAAAGGTATTCATTCAACTTGTTTCGTTTCCCAGTTACAGCTGTCATATTCTATCCAGTTCTCCCCCGCAGGGATTCAGGTGTCAGAAATCATGGAAAGTGCTTCGACCACATTTTTGGGGATTTTGCAATACTGTATGCAGTACTACATAAAGGGTGGGATTTATCCCGCCTTTTAAAGTTGCGGGAGGTGATTTTAAAGAATTTTGCTATTTTCTTTAAAATGGAAGCGACATATTAAAGCCTGGTAGAAACAGTGGCTTAGAGCTCGAGCGCGACCTCGCTCTCGCCCGCAAGGAGAACACACCTGTGACGATTACGTGCTTCATCCGCTATCAGATCGATCCGTCTCAGCGCGACGAGTTCAAGAAGTACGCCGAAAACTGGGGCCGCATTATTCCTCGCTGCGGCGGCCATCTGGTTGGCTATTTTCTTCCTCACGAGGGAACGAACGACATAGCTTGGGGGTTGATTGCCTTTGATAGTCTCGCCTCCTACGAGCGCTACCGGCAGCGACTGAAGGCTGATCCGGAGGCCCGCGACAATTTCACCATGTCCCTGAAGTGACCCATCTGGGAGCTGGACACCTCTTAAGCGAATTTCGATTCGCAAGGAAGGTGACCGATGGCGACACCTCACGGCTCCCAACCTCCCTCGGATAGACCCTTCGAACGATGGACCGCGCA